>Ga0116168_1000044_pt1 | contig 133272 bp, 109 predicted proteins | sample AD_UKC129_MetaG_FD_89795 | JGI IMG/M metagenome (GOLD analysis project Ga0116168, IMG submission 89795) | Active sludge microbial communities of municipal wastewater-treating anaerobic digesters from Canada - AD_UKC129_MetaG | ecosystem: Engineered > Bioreactor > Anaerobic > Digestate | place... | reverse complement strand
TATAATTGCTCTTTGTCAAGAGAGTAATTTACTTAATTACAATGAATTTTCCAATTTTTCTTTTACTAGTCCATTGGATAATGGCTGGTATAATAATTCCATTCTAACACCTTCTGTTTTAGGTTTTAATAATGAATTCAATTTATTCTTCCAAAAATTAACTCCAAAAAATTCTACAAAAAATAATCTTTCTCTAGTTGCAAATTTTTCTAATTTAAGCACTTCTTTTTACCAATATTATGAAAATAACGATAGAGTTAGGCTCTATAATTTTTCTTATGGCTTCGGGAATGAAAAATTAGCGATTGGTTTTGGATATAATTTTTGGAAAATTTCCAATCCAAATATCGATAAACAAAACTTTTATACAGTAGGATTTTCATATAGACCTTTAAAATTTTTCGCATTTGACTATGGTTTTTCTAAATCTCTTAAGTCAAATAAAGAATTAAATTATGGAGCAATAGGAATTAGACCTTTTTCAACAGATATCTTAACTTTATTTGCTGATGGAAGTATTATAAAAGATCGAAAAGATTGGTCATATGGGATATCATCAAATTTTATTGATGGGATTAAACTAATTGCATCTTTCAATTCTAATCATTTTATCAATTTAGGAATTGCACTGGAATTAAATAATTTTGGTATATCTACATCATATAAATCAAATTCTGATAATTATAATAAATTAACAACTTTTCGTATTGGCAGCTTCCATGCTAATTCAATATTAAACAAAATTGAAGAAAAATATTCAAATAACTTTGTTAAATATGATTTCAACAATACAATAAAGTACCAAAAATACATATTGTTTGATAATTCTTATACATTGCTTAATCTATTAAATGAATTTGAAAAAATCAAAAATGATCCTACAATAAAAGGAATTCTTATAAACACATCCGGGCTACAGGCAAACCGAGAATTTTTGTGGGAATTGCGTGAAAAACTGTTAGAATTAAGAGAAAACGGAAAGAAAATTTTAGTTTACATTGATAACGCTAATATTGATATTTACTATTTTGCTACCGGTGCTGATAAAATAATTATGGATCCGCAGGGAATGTTATCAATAACTGGATTTGCAGCTGGAAGAAGTTACTACAAAAATATGTTGGATAAAATTGGGCTTGGAATAGACGAATTGAGATTCTTTAAATACAAGTCTGCTGTTGAAAATTATTCAAGGGATAAACAATCCGAAGCTGATAGTATACAACGATACAGAATGATTGAAGTTTTTTATAATGTTTACAAAAGTGATATTACTAAAGCACGCAACTTTAAACCTGAGCAATGGGATAGTCTAGTAAATAAGTACATTTATTATTTACCAAGTTTCGCTTTAGAAAATAATCTTGTTGATAAAATTGCTCGCTGGAGCGAAATTGAAGATGAAAAAGAACTTTTCAACGGTAAACCACAGTTTAAAAATATAAGTATCAGTCAGAACACTACTACTTGGGGAAAGAAAAAGAAAATTGCAATAGTTTATGCTATCGGTGCTTGTTCAATGGATGATGGAATTACAGCAAGAAATCTTGTCAATGATATCAAAGCTGTGATGACAGATGATAATATTGATGCAGTGATTTTAAGAGTAGATTCACCTGGCGGGGATCCTTTAGCTTCTGACCTAATAGCCGAGGTAATTAGAAAATATAAACACAAAAAACCAGTTATCATTTCTCAAGGAACAGTTGCTGCATCAGGTGGTTATTGGCTTTCTATGTATGGCACAAAAATTGTTGCATCTCCGTTAACTATAACAGGTTCAATTGGCGTAATTAGTGCTTGGATTTATGACAATGGGTTAAAAGAAAAATTAGGTATTACTACTAGCAAAATGAAAATTGGTAAATTCGCTGATATGAATTTCCCATTTACTTTACCAATTTTACCAATTGGAATTCCTGATAGGGCTTTAACAATAGAAGAAAGACAACAGATGGAAACTGGAATTAAAATAATGTATAAAGATTTTGTAACAAAAGTTGCAAACGGAAGAGATTTAGATTTTAATTATGTTGAACCTATCGCTCAAGGAAGAATATGGATGGGCGAGGACGCTAAAAATATAAAATTAGTTGATGAAATCGGCGGGCTTGAAAAATCTATCAAAATCGCTAAAGAATTAGCAAATATTTCATCAAATGAAGAAGTAACTATAATCGAAATGCCAAAAGAGCGACTATTTAATATTGATATTATGTCGTTTATTGGATTCAAATCATATAATAATTTGGAAAAATATTTTTTATTATCTAAATTAGTACAAGAGATTAATAACAAACCTAGTACCATTTTACCATTAGACTTATATTTTGATTATATATTATCAAATTAAGAGGATTATTTGCTAAGAATAATCTTAAATAAATTTGTTATTTTATTTTTATTCGCAAATTTAAGTGCTAGTCCATTACAAACTTTCGATGAAGCTGAAATAAAAGCAGCCATATTTCAAAAAATACTATATTATATAAATTGGCCGCCATCAGCTTTTGAGCAACAAAATAATTTTGTTATCGGCATTGCTGGTAATGATTTAGTTAGTAAACTATTATTGCAAAATCTTAATAATACCGTAATAAACGGTTATAAAGTGATCGTTAAACCTGTTGATAACCATGATAATTTAGCGAACTACCATGTAATTTATTTAACTAATTTAAACAAAAACATTGCTAAGAAAATTGCTATTACTGCTTCTTATCATCCTGTTCTTTTAGTAGCTAATGAAATGCAAACATATGATTTGAATTTTCATATTATTTTATACACACTTGAAAATAAAGTAAAATTCAAGGTTAATCCTGACGCTGCTAAGAGTGTGAATTTAGTTATAAGTTCTAAAATTATACAGTTATCGAGAAAATTCGAGGAAAATTGATGCCTTTGCTGAAATTGAAATCCATTAAATCAAAATTTATTTTTATTGTATTGTTAATTACATTACTACCTTTATTATTAGGTTATATCACATTATTTTTTAAAGATATCAATAGTATCAAAGAAAATACAATAAAATCAGCAATTTCGACTTTAGATCTTGTATGTGAAAATCTTGTTGCTCCACTAGACTTCGATGATAAAGCTGAGGCTACTAGACAATTAAAAATTGCAACTAGATTAGATTTTATTTCCGGTATTAGAGTATACGATAAGAATAATGAATTGTTTGCTAAATACGGCAATGAATTCTCACTAAAATTCAATAATTCTAAAGATAATGTTTTATTAAATAATAAAATTTACATTTTAAGACCAATTAAATACGAGAACAAACATTTAGGACATTTAATAGCCGAAATAGAACTCAACTCTCTATACGCTGAAATTAGGAATTACATAATCTTTTCACTCATTATTATAATAATTATTATTGGTATTGTTGTCCTTATTTCATTAAAAGCACAAGAATATTTCTTAAGACCAATTTACTTCCTAAATTCTACTTTCAGTAAAATAAGTCAAAGTGGAGATTATAAATTAAGAATAACAAAACCATCCTCTGATGAATTTGGCATTCTCTATGATGGTGTTAATAATATGTTAGAACAAATTTCTAAAAGAGATTCTGAAAAGAATAAAATACTTAAAGAACTTCTTGACAGTGAAAAATATAACCGTACACTATTTGAAACAATTCCAATAGGGCTTGCTGTTATAGATTTTAATGGTAATTTAATTGACATAAATCATGAATTTTCTAATATTTTTGGCTATTCATCAACCGAAATAAGTGAATTAAATTTATGGGTTCTACTTAATTTACCAACATCTGAACAGGAAAGAATTATCCAAGATCTTAAAAAATTTAGCACAATAGACGTTACAGAATATCCTGTTTATGCGCAAAACGGTACACCTAAAATCATACGATTTGGAACTACACTTACTAATATTGGTGACAACGAATATATATTAGCTTATTGTGAAGATATAACTCAACAAAAAGAAGCCGAATTAGCTGTTAATAAAAAATCAAGATAGATATGAAGCTTTAATAAAAAATACTTCTGATGTAATTTTAGTTTGTGATGCCTACGGTACTATTACATACGCAAGTCCTTCAACAACTACAAACCTTGGTTTAGAAATTAAAAATGTTTTACAGACAAAAATTCATTCAATAATAAATAAAATTATATCTCCAAATAACACTTTAGATGAGATATTGTCAAATACTAACATAAATGAAACTCAAATATTTCAATTTATTTTTGAAGTTGAAAATTCTAAACCAAAGTATTTTGAAGCTATTTGCACCAATTTATTAAAAAATAGTGCTGTTAATAGATATATTTTCAATATACGTGATATTACTGAAAGAATACTTAAAGAAATTGAAAAACAACTTAAAACTAAAGAACAAATTTATCAATCTGAAGCAAGATTCCGTGTAATCTCAGAAAATGTCCCTGATGTAGTAACTATTGTTGACTTGAATTATAATATTTTGTACATTACTCCTTCAGCACAAAACTTGTTTGGAATTTCGCCTAATCGTTTAATTAACTCTGATATAAAAATCTTATTTGAAGAAAATAACTTAACTCAGTTCATCACTCAATTTGAGGAAGTGCAAACTAATTTTGAACATAAAACAAGTGAATATAAGCTCAAAAAACTTGATAAAAACAATTTAAGTTTTACCGCTGAAATTACAACAGGTTTAATAGTTGACGATGAAAGTGCCAGAGTTGTTGTAACTATAAGAGATATTGAACAGAAAAAATTAGCTGAAGAAAAATTAAAAGAATCTGAAGAAAGATTTCGATTTTTAGCAGAAACTACTGGTGATGCCCTTTATAGATATAGATATGACACATTGAAATACGATTATCTTAGCCCAGCCATAAGTATCCTTACTGGTTATACATTCGATGAATTAAATTATATAGGTTTTGAAAACATAATTTTAGAAGTTGAATATCCAGAACAGGAATTTCCAAATGTTTTTATGCCAGAACTCAACGAAACAAATACAAGACTAATAGCTCAGTATAAAATAAAGACTAAAAATGGCGATGAAAAATGGTTAGAAGATCACGCGTTTATATGGAAAGAAAACGAAAATATTGTTGGAACTGTTGGTATTTTACAAGATATAACGCAAAGAAAAATTCTTGAACAAAAATTGAAAGAGAGGAATACAGAACTCGAAAGAACACTTGAAGAATTAAAACAAATGCAATCTCAATTAATTGTTACTGAAAAATTAGCTTCAATTGGTCAGCTAACAGCAGGAGTAGCGCATGAAATAAATAATCCATTAGGATTTGTTTCTAGTAACTTGAACCGATTTGAAGAATATTTTTATGATTTATATGATGTATACAAAAAATGGGCAGAATTACGCGAAATATTAAGAAGTATTGCAGAATTTACAACTGCTATAGATAATATTGAAAAATTTGAGAAAAAAGTCGATGTTGAATATATTTATAACGATTTTTCACACTTGATGCAGAATAGCAAAACTGGCATTCAGAGAATTAAATCGATTGTTGAGTCACTTAGAGGTTTTTCATACTTAGGTTCCGCAAGTGTATCTTTAGCAAACATAAATCAAGCAATTGATGAAACTATTGTTATGGTATGGAACGAATTAAAATACAAAGCAATTATTGAAAAAGATTATTCTGAAATACCAGAAATTGTTTGCAATATTGGCGAAATTAAACAAGTATTCGTTATTTTACTGATAAACGCATCTCATGCAATTGAAAGTAATGGAATTATAAATATAAAAACTTATAATGATAATAAATACATATATGTTGAAATATCCGATAATGGAATTGGAATACCTGAAGAAAATTTACATAAAATATTTGATCCTTTTTTTACCACAAAGCCTGTTGGTAAAGGTTCAGGATTAGGTTTATGGATATCAGCAACGATTATTTCTAAACATAATGGAGAAATTAGTGTAAAAAGCCAAAAAGGTGTAGGTACAACTTTTTTAATTAAATTACCAATTAATGTTTAAGGTGTGAATGGAAAATACTAACTTAAAATTGCTTATTGTAGATGATGAACAACCAATATTATCTGCTCTAAAAAGCCTTCTTAGAAAAGAGAATTATGATATTTATACTGTAGACAATCCGAAAGAAGCTATCAAATTATTATTTACCGATAAATTTGATATTGTCATTTCTGATATGAGAATGCCAGAAATCAATGGAATCGCTCTTTTAGAAAAAGCTGCAGATTTTAACCCAAATTCATATCGTATTATTTTGAGTGGTTATGAAGATAGAAATATTGTTTTTGGCGCTATTGCTTCCGGATATGCTCATGCTTATATGATGAAACCCTGGGAAGATCAATTTTTGAAAGATGTACTTTCTCGCTCAGCAAAAATTGTAGAGAATGTAGTAAAAGTTGACAACAAAATTCTTCTTTCAAAGCTTAATTCTTTACCTACAGAATCAAAGTTTTCTGAGTACATTAGTAATATTATCAATGATGAAGATATTTCTATAGATAAATTATCTGAAATGATTGTAAAATCTCCGGCTATTCTTTCCAAACTTCTACATTTATCAAACTCTGTTTATATAGGCTCAATTGGAAGAATTACTACTGCTAAAGAAGCCATACATTTCCTAGGTATTAATTATGTTGTTACTCTTTTAAATAGTTTTGAGTTTATTAATAGCTTTTATAATACATTACCCCCGATAATTAAGTTTTTCTTAGATTCATGGTTAGAAATATCTTCTAAGAGAGCAAAGATAGTAGAGATGATTATACAATCTAATGAAAGTTCTACCAAAAATGAACGCGATCTTTCAGTTATAGTTGCAATGTTTTGGGATCTTGCTATACTAATTGAAGCCTGTTTATTCCCAGATCATTTCATTAAGATTTTAGATAATAATTATAAAGTTACCAGGGAAAATGCTTTAAAAAAATTTGGTGATAACTTTTATTTTCTTGGAACATTACTCTTGGAAATTTGGAATTTCCCATATATTATTATTGAACATATAAATAATTTAATTACTAGTAATTTTATTAGTAATATTGAGCAAGCAGTATTATTAAGTGACTGCATTGTCACAAATTCTGAAATTCCATTAAATTTATCTTCTGAAATAAAAGAAAAATTACTATATTGGAAATCAAAAACAAATTTTAATGAAGCCATATGAATGTAAATTTTGTACCTAATAAAAAAGTTCTTTATATAGATGACGAAGTGCATTTATTACATGCTTTTAAAGCGTTAATGAGAAAACAAGATGTAGAAGTATTTATATTAGAAGATTCTACAAAATTTCAAGAAGAAATTGAGAAAAACGGTCCATTTGCAGTAATTTTATGTGATCAAAGAATGCCTGGCATTAAGGGTGTAGAAATATTAGAAAACCTTGCTACTACTCATCCCGATACTATAAAAATACTCATTACCGGATTTTCTGATTACAACGATACTTTAAGAGCCATTAATAGTGGAGGTATATCCCGCTATATACAAAAACCTTGGAATGATGCTGACTTAAAAAATACAATATTAGAAGCAGTAAATAATTATAACCTACTACAAGAAAATAAATACCTTATAGATGAGCTAAAAAAGAATAATATTTTACTTACCGATCTTATTGATGGTGCGTTGGTTAAAACTGTTAAGCTTTTAAGCGATGTCTCAGGTTTCTCTAATCCTGAAGCAGCAGCACAAACTAACCGAGTAAAAAAACTTGGAATGGCAATCCTTGCAACTTATAAAGATTTATCATTTGATACAAAATGGCATATAACTTGTGCATTTGAATTGTTCAATCTTGGTATTGCTTTATTACCAGCTTGGTTGCAAGTTGCTTTGGCAAAAGGTGGATTAGCTACTTTAAGTCGTTTTCCTGCTGCAAAAAATCATAATATACTTGCGGCTAATTTACTTGAAACAATTCCGCAATTTTCTCCTGTTGCTGAAATTATAAAACTATATACAAAAAATTTTGATGGAACAGGTGAGCCTGAAGATATCAACATATCAGGTGATAATATACCATTTGGTGCTAGATTATTAAATATTGTTATTGAATATGACAGATTAGCAAATGAAAACTTCAAAGGAGAAGCTGTTCTCCGTGATATGATGCAAAGACCAAATAGACATGATATTAGAATCATAGAGCATATTCTTCAACATTTAAGACCTCAACCTCAGGATAAATCTATTATCACACCATCTGAAGAGCCAATTAATTTAACTATTTCACAATTGTTGCCAGGTATGATATTAGCAAACGATATAGTTTCTGAAAATGGAACGAAACTTTTAAGTGCTAATACCATTATTAGTGATCTTGAATTGAACTTCCTGAGAATTTGGAGTAGTGCACGAAACGAAAAAATTAAAGAACCTATAACAGTTCTTTATAAAAAATAATTATATTGTTCCTAAAATGCTTAAAGCTTGATCTATACCAAAATGCGTACCAGTTATCACGAGTGTATCTTTAGGTAAAATTATTTCATCCCCACCAGGATTAGAAATAGTTTTACCATCTCTAATTATTGCTATTATTGTTGTTCCAGTCTGTGCTCTTAAATTTAATTCTGATAATTTTTTATTAACATTAGGATTGTCATCTGTTAAATAAATTGTTTCTGTTGCTCCTTGAGCTAATATACTTTCAACAATTGAATTTATATTAATTTTACTTTCTTTTTCTCTGAGGAATAAATATCCTTCGTTTCTAAATAAAGCCACTTGTTTCATAATAATATTCAATGGGATATGATATTTTTCTAAAACCTTACTAAATACCTGTAAAGATGTTTCATATTCTTCTGGTATAACAACATCAGCACCAAGTTTTAACAATATTTGCACCTCAGATACAAACTTTGTTCTTACTATTGAGTATATATTTTGATTTATTTTTCTTACAACTTTAAGTATTTGCTTTATTGCACCGTAATCAGATATTGCCATTACAACAACCTTAGAGTTTTTAATCCCAACTGATAATAAAATTTCTTCTCTGGTTGCATCACCAAAAACTATATTCTCAACGTTTTTATATTTTTGAACTGTATCAGGATTCAATTCAAGAATTACATACTTAATACCAGTTTCTCTTAAAACTCTTGCTAAATTTTGCCCTGTTATCCCGTAACCGATAATTATTACATGATCTCTTAGAATAATATTTTGATTTTTTTCTGTTTTTTCTGGCAAAATTTTTATATTTTTTTTACTTAAATTTGAAATTAAAAAAGGAGTGATCATCATCGAAATTACTGTTGAACTCATTATTATATTATATTGATATTGGGATAAAATATTATAAATATCACTATATTGTAAAATTAAGAAAGAAAACTCACCAATTTGCCCTAGCAATAAGCCAGAAATGAATGCAACCCTTGAAGGGAAACCGTATAATCTCACTATAGCATATACTACAATAAATTTTAATATTATTATGGTAATCGTAACCAGACAAATGGTAATGATATGTGATATAAAAAAATTAATTTCAAATAACAAACCAATTGCGACAAAGAAGAAGATATTTAAAATGCTTTTAAATGGTAGTAAATCGGCTATAATTTGATAATTATAATCAGAATCACTTAAAATTATTCCTGTTATCAAAGCTCCAACAGCTAAACTAAAACCGATGTAATGAGTTATAGTTGAGATAAAAAGTATTAAAAAGAAAATGCCTAAAGTAAATATTTCACTTGATTTAAACCCTGCAATAAGATGAACTATTTTGGGGACTATAAATTTTGCTGCGACAAAAATTCCAGCAATAATCAAAAATGAAATTAATATTTTAATTGCTAAACCTGATGTACTATATTCTATATTATTTGTACCTAAAAATGGTAAAACCATCAAAACTGGAAGAACAAGTAAATCTTGTAAAATACTAATACTAAAAGAAATATTCCCTTGTGGTGTATCAATTTCATTTGTACTAATTAAATGATTCATTATAATAGCTGTGCTAGACATTACTAATGTAAATCCTATAAATAGACTGTTTTTTAAATTGTAGATAATAAAATACGATAAAATTGTAACTATAATAACTGTTATGACAAACTGACCTGTACCTAAAATTGTTACATACTTACCAAATTCTTTTAGTTTATTTATCGATAATTCTAATCCTATGAAAAACATCAGAATTGTTATACCTATTTCAGCTAATACCTGAATTGTTTCTTCATTGTGAATAACACCCAAGCCATTTCTCCCAAGTATTATTCCCAAAATAATGAAGCCTACAATACTAGGAACTTTAACTTTTTTAGTAAAATACAAAACTGGAATAGCAAATAGAAATAACAAAGATATTTGTGTAAATATTTGCATTTTTTATATTATATTTGAAGTTAATTTTGGTTTTTTAAATGTATAGAAATTATTTTATTTTATCAAGGTATATAAAAGAACTAAATAAACTTTTAGTCGGCTCAAAAATATTAAATGCTTTTTCTTTTAAAAAAGATATATTAAATATTACCTTAATCAAATCGTCTCAATTTTTCACGTTGGAATTTTCAGTTAATTCAGGTTTCCCATATATAAGAATAATAGATAACGAAATTAAACCTAAGAACTTTGTTAAAGTTTTTGAAGAATTACAAAACACCATTATTAACAATATCACTATATCTAACAGTGACAGAATTATTAAATTTGAAATAAATAATTACAACTTATTTTTTACTATTCGTGGTAAATATACTAATGTCTATTTATTATCTTCTTCATTTACAAGCTTCAAGAAAGAAGAAGATGATTTTTTATTTCAATTTCATAAAGAACTTCTAAACCATAATTTTGTAAACGATTTAAGCTTTAAAATACCAACTGAGAATAATCTTAATAATGATGAATTAGTAAACTTAATCAGATTTAAATATTCTTTTATTTCAAAAGATATTTTAAATTTTACAAAACATATTTATAACGAAATCTCTCTAACAAATATATTAAAAGTTATAGAGAAAATTTATTCATCTAATCTAGTAATTATCAAAAATAGAAGTAGCGTAATTTATACTATCAAAGATTTTGCATTAGTTGAAGGTCAAATTTATGAATTCAATAATGTTAAGGATGCAATTAATTATTTTGTTAAAGAAACCTATTTACAAAATGATTTCAATATTTTATATAAAAATGTTGATAAATTTATTAAAAATGAATTAAGTAAAATATCTAATTTGCTTAATAAACTAAAATCATTATTGGAGACTCCATCAAAAGAAGATTATTATAGACAAATTGCTAATTTATTGCTTATTAACTTACATAAAATTCAAAAAGGAAAAGAAGAAATAGAATTAGAAAATATTTATGATAACTCCACTATCAAAATAAAATTAAACCCAAAATATACCCCCAAAGATAATGTTGATTATTATTTCAAAAAACAAAAAGAAGAAAAAAAATTAAGAGAAGTTACTAAAGAAAAATTATTAAAATTGACTAAAGAATATGAAAGTTTACAAAATAATTTACAAAAACTTGAAAAAATTAGTAATTATGAATTATTAAAAGATTTTGCAAAACAATTTAATATAAGAACTGTTAAAGTTGAAAATAATAAGCCTAATAAAACTGATAAGTTTAGACATTTTATTATAAACAATCGATATCATTTATACTTAGGAAAGGATAATGAAACAAACGATTTATTAACAATTAAATATGCAAGGCCAAATGATATTTGGTTACACGTAAAAGATGCACCAAGTGCTCACGGAATATTAAGAAAAGATAGTTTAAAGGAAAATATCCCTTTAAAAGTTCTTGAAAAAGCTGCGTCTATTATAGCTTACAATAGCAAGCAAAAAGGAAGTACATTAGTACCAGTTATTTGCACAAGTAAGAAATATATATCAAAAAATAAACATATGGAACCTGGACAAGTAAAAGTACTCAAAGAAGAAATAGTCTTGCTTGTTAAACCTTCGTTAGATGTCAATTAATCTTTAGGAGTTAATACGATAACAGGTACTATCATTTCTTCCATTGAAATTCCACCGTGTAAGAAAGTATCTTTATATTGATTTAAGTATTTATGATAATCAGTTACAAAAACAAAATAATAATCTTCTTTAGCAATTATAAAATTAGTAGTTAAGCCAAATCTTGGTAATTTATAGTCATTTGGATTCATCAAAAATATTCCTTGCTTTGCATCTACCTTTAACCCTTTGCCAAATTTGAATCTTAGATTAGGAGTAGCTGTTTTGTCATCCATAATTTTAGCCCCCCTTAAAGCTCTAATACTGCCATGGTCCGTTGTTATAACAACTTTTGTGTTTTTCATCTGTGATATAGTTTTCAACACAGATAACAATGATGAATGAGTAAACCAACTATTGGTTAACGATCGGAAAGCTGCCTCATCTAAAGCAATTTCTTTAATAACTTGTGAATCATGTCTACTATGGACAATCATATCTAGAAAATTGTATACAACTGCAACTAAATGAGAATTTTGATATGACATTATATTATTTTCAAAATTTCTTCCATATTCTGGATCAATAATTTTAATATACTTTAACTCATTTCTAAGTCTAATTCTTTTTCTATCTAATAGCAATTGTAAAAATTCTTTTTCGTGTTTATTTTTACTTTTTTCATCAGTTTCGGAATCGTCATCCCATAAATTAGGATAGTATTTTTGTATTTCAGCAGGAAACAGGCCACTAAAAAGGGAATTTCTGGCATATTCAGTTGCTGTAGGTAAAATCGTAAAATAATCTGTTCTTTCGATATTAAAATAATCGATCAAATGTTTTTGCATCACTAACCATTGATCGAGTCGCAAACAATCTATTACAATAAAAAAAACAGTTTGAGCTTCATTCAATAAAGGGAATACAAATTTATTAACTATTTCTGTTGTTAAAATCGGTGTATTTTCATCATTTAAATTATTTATCCACTTTTTATAATTATTTTCTATAAATTTGGAAAATTCCTTATTACATTCACGTTTTAAATTGTTTAATGTATCTCTTAATTCGCTAGTTCCATTTTTATCAAATTCTAAATCCCAATAAATAAGTTTATTATTAATTGATACCCAATCTTGCCAAGTTAGTTGAGATTGTAGTACCATATTTATTTCTCTAAAATCTTGCAGATAATCTTTTGCAAGATATTCGCTTGATATTTTTTTCTTTTCCAATATTTTTTTGATAACAAGTAAAACTTGGCTTGGGTTTACAGGTTTTATTAAATAATCGGTAATTTTACTACCAATTGCTTCTTCCATCAAATTTTCTTCTTCGCTTTTAGTTATCATAACAACAGGAATATCAGGATTTATTTCTTTTATTTCTGAGAGTGTTTGCAAACCCGTAAGACCAGCCATCATTTCATCTAAAAAAATTAAATCATAATGATTGGACCTCACAAGTTCAATTGCATCTTCTCCGTTTGTAACACTTTCTATTTCATAACCTTTATCTTTTATAAACATAATATGAGATTTTAGCATTTCAATTTCATCATCTACCCAAAGTATTCTTTTCATAAATACCCTCAAAAAATTAATTTTGTTATTGTAACTATTTTTCAGGACAAAAACAATATTAAATAGACTTTATAATATAATTTTTTTTCATTTATTTTTTTTGTAATTTTATATTACTACTATATCTTTAGGGGGCTTATGGAACATTATTTATCTTCGGGGTTAATATTAATAATTTTTATTATTTCTTCTCTGTTAATGTTTTTGAGAAAAATTCCTGCATTACTTGCATTACCAATTATGGCAATACTAATGCCATTATGTGTAGGTATACAAATTTCTGATGTTTTCAATTTTGTTATAGGCCAAGGTTCTTTGAAATTGAATGAAGCTTACACTATAGCAATATTTGGTGGTATATTAAGTATATTATTACAGAAAACTGGTGTAGCGGAAAGTTTTATAAAAAAAGGAGCAGAATTGTCAGGAGATAATCCTTTTTTGATAAGTGTACTTATGTTATTACTTATTGCCTTACTTTTTACAACAATAGGTGGATTAGGTGCTATTATCATGGTAGCCACTATAGTACTTCCTATTATGATATCTGTGGGGATTAGTCCATTAGCTACAGCAGGGATTTTTTTATTTGGATTAAGTATTGGTGGTATTTTAAATCCTACGAACTGGGCTTTATATACAGGAACTTTAAAATTACAATTACAAGAAATTACTCCTTTTGCTGTTCAAATGTTTTTAATAGCATTTTTTATTTCTTTGGTATATATTGTACTGCAATTAAAATTTGATGGAGCAAATATAAAACTAAAAAAAATTATATTTTCTTTAATATCACTTTTCGCCATAATTTTTGTTTTGTACATAATATTCACACAATTACCAATTGAAACACAAAAGGTTATAGAAACTTTTTTAAAGAAAATTTGGATTTATACTAAACTTATTTTAATTGTATTCATTATATTTGCTTTTGTTTATAACATTTATCGTTTATTTACGCATAAATCGGAAGAAATTCACTGGTTATCTTATTTTACTCCAATAATCCCATTATTATTCATTTTACTTTTTAATATTCATCCAATTGGTGCTTTCACAATAGGAATTTTTTATTGTTTTATCTCTACTTACAAGAAAAATCATCTCAACCTTTTAATAAAAAGTATGTTTGAAGGGAGTGCATCTGTCATGCCCGCAGTAATATTAATGTTGGGAATTGGTATGTTGTTAGTTTCAATTATGGGACCAGATACTAGTGTTATTAAACTTAAAGTTCAAACAGATAATTCTGGTAATGCTGTAGTATATCTTAGAGAAAAGAATAATTTTAAAATCCAAAATATAAATGATTTAATAATTAAATTCGAAAATAATAATGGAGCCAAAATAAAATATAATTTATCGAGTAATCTAGATAAATTATATATTGCTTCATCGCAACCTAACAAAGATTTAACAATAGAAATAAGAAATTGGAGAGTTCTTGCGATTTTACAACCAATATTTTCTAAAATTGTTCCGCAAAATGGTTTTTCTTATTTTCTAATTTTCACATTATTAGCGCCATTATCTCTATATAGAGGTCCATTAAATGTATGGGGGATGGGTTATCCTGTTGCCACAATATTTTTATCAAGCGGTATGCCAGCTATCGCTATAATGGCATTATTAATTTCTGTAGGACAAATTCAAGGGATAAGCGATCCTACAAATACACAGAATGTGTGGCTAGCAAATGAATTACAAATTGACGTTCAAAAAATTTTATGGAATACATTGCCTTTTACTTGGATTATGGCTATATTTGGATTGTTGATTGCTAGTATACAAATTTATTAGTTGGAGAACATAATGAAAGAAAAGTTAATTTATGTTGCAGGTCACAGTGGAATGGTAGGCTCTGCCGTTGTAAGAAAACTTAAAGATGCTGGTTACAATAATTTATTAGCCATTCCCCACAGTAAATTAGACCTAACTGATCAATTTGCTGTTAGAGAATTTTTTAAGAAGAATAAACCTGATATCGTTATTGTAGCTGCTGCAAGAGTTGGAGGTATTTTAGCGAACAATACTTATCGTTCTGAGTTTCTTTATGAAAATTTAATGATTGAAACCAATATAATTAATTCTGCATTTCGCACAAAAGTTGAAAAATTATTTTTTTTGGGCAGTTCGTGCATTTATCCTAAATTAGCTGCTCAACCACTAAAAGAAGAATATCTCCTTTCAGGTTATTTAGAACCTACAAATGAACCATATGCAATTGCTAAAATAGCTGGAATTAAATATTGTGAAGCCTTATACCAACAACACAAAGCAAATTTTTATTCTTTAATGCCAACAAATTTATATGGGCCAAACGATAATTTCAATTTAGATACATCTCATGTATTACCTGCTTTAATAAGGAAATTTCATTCTGCGAAAATAGGTGAATATTCAAAAGTTATTGTATGGGGAACTGGTAATCCACTTCGTGAATTTCTTTATGTAGATGATTTAGCAGAAGCTATTGTATTCTGTATGGAGAACGTTAATGCTGAAGATATATATTCAAGGAATATATCACATTTAAATGTTGGAACAGGTACAGATATAAGTATTCGTGAATTAGCTTATTTAGTCGCAGATGTCCTTGATTATAAAGGGCATATTGAATTTGATAATACAAAACCTGACGGTACACCACGTAAATTGCTTGATGTTTCTAGAATAAATAAATTAGGTTGGAAGCATAAAACCGATTTAAGAACTGGTATTGAAATGACTTATAATTGGTTTGTTGAGAACTATAATAATTTAACTAAATTATAAAATTTATTTTATTGTTTTTACACCAATTTACTAATATAGTTTTATATTCCAATTTTCTAAATTCTTCCCAGTCTTCTAAAACATTATATTTTTTTAGAATGCTGGGAATATTTTTTTTATTACCATTTAATTTAATTTCATTTCGAATTATATTTTCTGTAGTTTCATCAAGATAACGTAGGAATTTTTCAAATATTAAATTTTCATTCAAATCTGTTCTATCGGGTAATGTAATGTAATGTTCGGGATGACTTAAAAATTCATTGGATTTTCCTTTTACTATATGATAAGTTTTTAAGTTTAAATAGAGGGGTTGCTCACTATGATTTATAAGAGTATCTGTTAGGTAAGATATTTCAATTTGAGTTTTCATAGTTTCACCTATTATTTTATTTTATAATAAATTATTATTAGTTTATATTATATTTTTTTATTATAAATATTTTATTTATATTTAATATTTATATATAAAATCACCTAATAATAAATCAAATTATGAGTTACTAATAATAACTCTTTTTTTTAATAGTAATTGTGTAAATAACCATTTATATTTTTTTAAAGTAATTATCTTTTCTTTTTAGTTGATTTAATAATTAAATTTTAATATTATTTCTGTTAGCATATGTAATAAATAGGGTTGTTGTAAAATATATGTTGGGAACATTTTGATGAAAGGTTATGAATACAAAATCATGCTTATACTGTCCGAGCTAAATAGAAATAAAAAAAGCTGCCTTTTTAAGACAGCCTATTTTTTATAGTATTTCTTCTTGTTCTGCATAAGTATTATCTGTTTCTTTAACTTTAACTTTTATTTTTCTTATATGATTTGGTAATTGATGGCTTTTTATATAATTAATAAAAAACAAGACTAAATTTTCAGCAGTTGGATAATCATCCATTATAAAAATTTTCATATTCATTTTTTTGAAGAATTCTATAAATTCGGTATCATCTTTGTGGAAAGCACAAGCGTGATCAAGCTGGTTTATTAATGGTTTTATAATTTCATTAAATATGTAATAATCTAGTACCATACCATGTTGTAATACATCCCCTTCCAATTCCAGCTCCATAGAGTAGGAATGTCCGTGTATATTAGCACATTTATCTTTGTGAAACGAAAGCCTATGCCCCATTTCCCATTTAAAAGATTTAGCAATTTTCATATTAAAACCTTAATAAATTTTTTCAATTTTTATATTTTTAAAGTAATGATATAATATTTCATCGAACTTGTATCCTAATTCAGCCATCAAAGCTGCACCAATTTGGCACATTCCAACACCATGCCCCCAACCTGCACCTTTTATTACAAATTCTTCTGGGATTTGAGAATCATGTTTTTTCTTCTTCAATACAACAAAAGCTGAACTGTATAAATGTGTTGGGGATAATGCTTTTCTGATTAATAATTCTTTCCCTATTGTTAAAGTTTTTTGGGTACCGACAATTTTTAATTTTATAATTCGACCCGATTTGCCTCTTTCAAGTGGGATTAAATCAATAATTTGCCCAAAATCTATATCAATTTTTTTATGAATTAAGTTTGACAATTCATTCTGAGAATATTTAACTTCCCATCTAAAAAAATCAGGAGTAGTATTTTTATCATATTCTTGTAAAACTTGAGAAAGAACATTTTCGTCGTTAGTATTACAAAAAGCTGGTGGATTTGATAATATCCATTTTTCAGCATTATCTTCTTTTGTTAAATCTAAATCATATTCATCAGGAATATGTTTCCAATCAACAATAGATAACAAATAATCTTTTTTTACAGGTTCCCAAACATGTTCAAAATTTTCGGATATACCACCGCAAGATTTGGAAAATCGAGCGTCACAGATTTCACCATTACTAGTAATGACAATACCAGCAGTATTTCTGACAGCTTTTTGAGCTGCATCGGTATAAATTTTAGCAATACCTTGATATCGTTGGCAATGATCATCAGCACATACATCAAAAAGTTCGTGATCTTCTCTATCCCACCATTTTATTAAAGTATCATCAGTTTGATATGTTGTTACATAATTTTCTTTTTTTTCTTTAAGTTTTTTATTTTTTTCCAATTGAGCTAGTAGCCAACTTCTTGAAACAATAGCATGTGCTTTTAATAAATCTATTGAACTTGTAGCCCTCATCTCAGAACAAATTACACTTTCTAAATAGTGTTCAACGCCAATTATATTGATAGCGTGTAAGATATCGCCATCTTTTAATATTTTTAATTGACCTTGGAAACTTTGCTTTTCTTTTTCTTCCCAATGAAAACCAATTCCTATAACTACATCTCTTAACACAAAAGAATTTTGGTTAAAATCTTTTGGTGTGAAAATTATTTCATCTGGACTTGTTAACATAGTATTTTCAGATTCAATAACAATTACTTTATTTTGAATACTTGCTTCAAACTTGCCTTTTATTGATTGATTAGTATTATTAATATAAAATTCTCCATAAAGTTCGAATTTTACTTTTTCCCCCTGTAAAATTCCTACTGAAATTAATGGCTGCTCCATCTGTCCCCCTATTTTTCATTTTTTTTTTGTAAATTATAATTATGCTTTTAAAATTAAAAAAAAAATTCATCATTTTATATTTATTTTTTTATTTTATAATCCCTTTGAATTTTGTCTATTCAAAAGACAAAACAGCACTAGAAGATTCGTTAAATAATTATATTATCAACTTTAATCATTTTGACTATATCAAAAGAATAATAAATGAGCAAAATAATGGATTTTTAAATAATTACTTTATGCTTGATAGTTTAAATTATGAAATCAAAGATTCAACAGTTTATATCGTTCCACTCTACGGATATATTAAGAATAAACTTTATAGAATAAAATCTATTGAGACATTTGGGAATAAGCTTACAACTCTAAGTACAATATCTCATATTATCAATATAAACGAGAATGACATTTTAAATTATAATAAAATTTCAAATATTAGTCATAAATTCAAACAATACGAATTTATTATATTAAATTCTTATCAGGTTATTTTGGATACAAGCGGAAACGCGTATTTAAAACTTTTTTTACAAGAAAAGAGAAGCACTTTTTTTGATGGTATAATTGGTTTTACAAAAAATAATGATATTACTGAATTATATGGTAAGGTACAACTTTCTATAAATAACTTATTTGGCACCGCTAGGAAACTTGGACTTTTATGGCAAAAACCTAAAAAAAACTATTCTGAAATCAATATTTCATATTATGAGCCTTGGATTTTAAATAACTCTTTATCAGCCCAATTAAGGTTTAAGCAATATAAGCACGACACATTATTTATTCAAACAGGTTATAGCTTAGATATTTTTTATTCAATTGATGATAAATCGTACATATCCTATGGAATAAGTGCAATCTACAATAATTCATCCCAAAAATTTAATAATAATTATCCAAATTCATCTGAATTAAGTTATAATTTTTCTTATAGTTATAATTCGTTAGACGACAATTTTACACCTACAAATGGGTTTTATAATAAGATAGAAATCTCAAATATTTTAAAGAATAATAAGGATTTTAGTAAAAAATTTAATCAATATGAAATAACATCTACTTTTAGGATTATAAACAACCTTCACGATAACTTATTTTTATATAATGCATTACATTTTTATTACAAAACTGGTAATAATATAACGTTAGATAATTTATATAAAGTTGGTGGATTTAACACAATTAGAGGTTATGACGAATATCAATTTTTTGGAAATTATATTTTTTATTGTAATAATGAATTTCGTATATATACAGCTAATAAATCGTCATTTTTTCTTTTCTACGATTATGGAGTAATTAGAAATATAAAAGTTGATTATAATTTAGGAAATAATTATGTTAGAGGATACGGTATAGGCACAATTTTTGAAACAAAAAATGGTAAATTCTCCCTTAGTTTTGCATTTAATAAAAACTTTAATTTTAATGAGTTAAAAATTCATTTTGGTTTTTTATCGCTATTTTAATTATATTATATATATAAACATAAAATATTGAGACACAATGAGTATTGATAAAAAGAATATTAATTTTAAAGATTTTACAAAATCACATGAATATAATTATAAAGAAGAAGAGAAGAAAAAAATAAGGTTAATAATTGTTTCAGGCTCGTTAGCTTTGGTATCTTTTTTATTAATTGTATTTACCTTACCGTATACTGTTTTATCTTGGAATGGCTTATTTGTTTATACAACAGTAATTGCCTTGACAGTATTTCTTTTAATCTTACTTTTAAGATATTTTGGTATATTAATTTTATCATATATAAATGTTGTTAAATATACATATGCTGAAGTACCTAATTTTTTCCCATTTGTATCCATTATTGTTCCTGCGTACAACGAAGGAGTAACAATATTTGATTCTGTAAATTCATTACTCAACATAGATTATCCTAATTTTGAAGTAATAATTGTAAATGACGGTTCTACTGATGATACTGCTGAACAGGCTCAGAAATTAGTCGGTTTACATAAAGGTAAATATAATAATTTAATACGCGTTAGTCTTATTAATAAGAAAAACGGTGGTAAATCAAAAGCATTAAATACAGGGATACAATATTCGAAAGCTGAATTTGTTGTCTGTATGGATGGTGATTCGATTTTGTCACCAGAAACTTTAAAATTAGGGATAAGGCATTTTACAAATCCTGAAATAGGTGCCGTTGCTGGGAATGTAAAAGTTATTAATCGTCATAAACTTATCACAAAATTGCAGGCTCTTGAATATATCGAAGGGCTTAATATGGCCAGAAACGCACAAAGTTTTTTACAAACAGTTAATATTATTCCTGGTCCAATTGGTATTTTCAGGAAAAAAGCCATCATATCAGCTGGTTGGTATGATAGTGATACTTTTGCAGAGGATGCAGATTTAACATTAAAAATTGTTGAAGCAGGATGGAAAGTTACATATGAACCAATGGCTATTTCATATACAGAAGCTCCTGAGAAATTATATAACCTATTAAAACAGAGATATCGTTGGACACGTGGGATTTTACAAGCACTACGTAAGCACAAACATAGCCTTTTCTCACCTACAAAAAATTTACCAAATTTTTTTGTTTTATGGTCAATGTTTTATGAAGCATTAATTTGGCCTACTATGAATCTTATTGCAAACATTTTTTTTATAGTTGTTGCTTTATTTTTTGGAATGTCAAATTTAATATTTTATTGGTGGGTTACAATTACTATTTTAGATGTTGTTACAGCATTATTTTGTGTAGCTGTTGAAGCAGAGGAATTTAACTTAGTTTTTTATGCTATAATATACAGATTGTTCTTTATAATGATTATCGATGTAACAAAAGTAATGGCTACAATTGAAGAATTTATTGGTTTGGGTATGAATTGGGGAAAATTGGAGCGAGTTGGTTTACTAAAGCCACAAACTCAATAATTATTCTGCATTTGCCAACTGCCCACAAGCAGCTTTTATTCTATTACCTTGAGTATTTCGAATAAAAACTGTTACATTTCGATTTCTTAATTGATTAGCAAAATGTTCTATTCTATCCATTGGAGTAGGCTTAAGTTTTGCTGAAATTGAGTTTTCATCTTTTATCATATGAGATATACTATTAAAAGGAATAATATTTATTTTTGATGGTATTTTCGCTGCTAATTTTGATAATGCTTCAATATCTTCATCTCTATCATTAATCCCTTCAAACATTGTATATTCGTAAGTAATTCTTTGATTTGTTACATTATAATAATATTTAAGTGCTTCTATTACCTTTTCAAGTGGATATTTTTTGTTGATTGGCATTATTTGAGTTCTAATATCGTTAAAACAAGAATGAAGGGATAAAGCCAATTTCACTCTAATCCCTAAATCAGCTAATAATTTTATTTTTTCAGGTATCCCTGATGTTGATATTGTTATATGATGTCTACTTAGTTTTTTTGCCATATCATGTGTAAATATTTGAAGGGATTTAATGGTAGCTTCAAAATTTATCAAAGGCTCGCCCATTCCCATATATACAATATTTGTAATTTGTTTCTGAAGATTTCTTTGTGTAATAAAGTACTGATCTACAATTTCACCAGCTGAAAGATTACGTATATATCCCATCTGACCAGTAGCACAAAACTTACAATCTAAAGGGCAGCCTACTTGAGTTGAAAGGCATAATGTCGTTCTGTTTCTACTTTCATCAGGGATTATAACACTTTCTATTTTTTTCCCATCAAGTGTTTGATAAACAATTTTTTTTGTATATTCGACATCATCAAATAATTCTTTTATTGGGCTTAAAGTATCTAGAATTGTATTCTCCTGTAAATATTTTCTCAAGTCTTTAGGTAAGTTATCCATAACATCGTAATTATCAACATTATGATTATATATCCAATTGAAAAGTTGTTTAGCTCGATACTTGGGTTGATTAATTGATAAAAAAAACTCTTCAAGTTCTGCTAATGTAAGCCCTTTTAGTATCATAATTCTTACTTTTTTTATTTTAGTATGCAAATTTAAGCAATATAATGTAATTAAAAAACAATTTTGAACTAAAAAAAGTTTAAATTATGTTTTTTATTAAAATAATGAGGTACAAATGTACTGGGTTTTTAAAAGTGAACCTTCCGTTTTTTCGATTGATGATTTACTAAATTCATCAAATCAAACTACTTTTTGGGATGGTGTAAGAAACTATCAAGCTCGTAACTTTTTAAGAGATAACATTAAACTTGATGATCTGGTATTATTTTATCACAGTAATGCTAAAGAATATACAGGAATTGTTGGTTTGTGCAAGGTTGTAAAAGAAGGTTATCCAGATCCTTCACAATTTAATCCTCAAAGTAAATATTATGATCCAACTTCGAAAATCGATAATCCAACTTGGTATTGCGTAGATATTAAATTTCTTGAAAAATTTCCTAAGGTATTAACTCTTGACGAAATTAAAAATAATCAAATACTTTCAAATATGAAAATTGCACAAAAGGGGAATAGGCTTTCCATTACACCTGTAACAAAAGAAGAGTTTGAAGAAATAATGAAAATAATTAGATAATAAAATATTTTGTAACCAAAATTAAATTATTCCATCATACTGTATGAAAAAACAAATAAATATCAAGGGTAAAAATATGCAAGTCGAACATTTAACAAAACAAACGTTTCTTGAAAAAGTTTTCGATTACGAAAACAATAAAGAATGGAAATATCAAGGTAAAGTACCAGCAATTATTGATTTCTGGGCTGAATGGTGTGGTCCATGTAGAATGGTAGGTCCAGTTTTGGAAGAATTACAAAAAGAATATGGTGACAAGATTCAAGTTTACAAAGTTAACACAGAAGAAGAACAAGAATTAGCAGCTGTATTTGGGATTAGGAGTATTCCATCATTATTATTCGTTCCTGTAGACGACAGGCCACAAATGGCTGTAGGAGCATTACCAAAAGAGACATTTTATGAAATTATCAACGATGTTTTAAAAGTTCCAAGACCAATTATAGTAACACCATAATTTTGAAGGCTCTCTTAAAAGGAGAGCTTTTTTTTTATTTATTAGCTCAGACGGTGTAAGCTTAAAGCTCGTGCGCACGAAGGCGCACGGGCAGGCTAACGCCAAAAATATGGTAGATTAATTAAAGCATATCTTACATAATATCAACGACATACAACATTTATGCATCTACCTAAATAACTATTTATTAAAAATTTTCCAAAGTAATACCAAACTTTAATAATATTAAAATATTTTCGGGATTACAATATAATTGTATTTTCGATATATTCACTTGTTCTAAAAATATATTTGTATTTGCAATATAATTGTATATATGATATATCGGCAATTATCAATAATATATTTGTAAATACAATATAATTGTTTTACGATATAATAGAAAATGCAATTATATTACAAAAATAATTGTATCAATTTTAAGCTGCCACGCATTTAAGAAAAATTAGAATATTAAGGCCTCAAAGCACCGCTATTTGTAAGGTGTCTAAGAGAAGAGTTTTGCGGGCCGTTCCGGCCCGCTGCCCCTTGCGGCATGACGAATGCCGCAAGGGGCTAAGCTTATACTGTCTGAGCTATATATTTTATTTAATTTTTAAAATAAAAAAAGGCAAGCTCGCTTTTTGCTCGCCTGCCTTAATGATGTACTTTAATTACTTCCTAATTATAACTCAACATTATTTGAGCTAAGTTTAGCTTTAATGTATTCACGATTTAATCTAGCAATATGTGAAACTGGAATTCCTTTTGGACATTCGGCTTCACAGGCATAAGTATTTGAGCAGTAACCAAAGCCTTCAGCATCCATAGTTTTAACCATCTTTTCAACTCTTTCTTTTCTTTCAACTTGACCTTGTGGTAAAAGAGCTAATTGGGAAACTTTGGCACTTACAAAAAGCATAGCCGAAGCATTAGGACATGTAGCAACGCATGCACCACAACCAATACAAGCTGCTGCTTCAAAAGCTTCCAAAGCTGTATCTTTATGAATTGGAATATTATTAGCATCACGTGCAGAGCCAGTATTCACAGAAACATAACCACCAGCTTGCATAATTCTATCAAAAGCGGAACGATCAACTACCAAATCTTTGATAATTGGGAATGGTTTAGCTCTCCATGGCTCAATAACAATAGTATCGCCATCATTGAAATGTCTCATATGTAACTGGCATGTTGTAATACCTTGTAAAGGACCATGAGCTCTACCATTGATAAACATACCACAGCTACCACAAATACCTTCACGGCAATCGTGCTCGAAGGCAATAGGATCTTCACCATTTTTTTGTAACTGTTCGTTAAGAACATCTAACATTTCAAGAAAAGAAGCATCTGTTGAAATGCCAGTTACTTTATATTCTTTAAATTCGCCTTTTTTGCTATTTCTTGGCTGACGCCATATCTTTAGTGTTAATGATAATTTCTTGCTAGCCATTATTTGTAACTCCTTTGACTTAATTGAATATTTTCAAATACTAAAGGTTCTTTGTTTAATTCCCAATCGCCAACCTTTTTGAATTCCCAAGCAGCAACGTAAGAGAAATTTTCATCGTCTCTTAAAGCTTCGTTTTCTGGAGTTTGATATTCTTCTCTAAAGTGACCACCACAAGATTCATTTCTATGCAATGCATCAATAGCCATAAGCTCGCCAAGTTCTAAGAAATCTGCAACTCTTGAAGCTCTTTCCAATGAATTGTTCAAGTCATTAGCAGCTCCCACAACTTTAACATCTTTCCAGTATTCTTCTCTTAAAGCTCTAATTTCTGTAATTGCTTCTTGTAAACCTTTAGCATTACGAGACATACCAACTTTATCCCACATAATTTTTCCAAGTTTTCTATGGAATTCTTCAACAGTAGTTTTACCTTGAATTGACATTAGCTTGGTAACCATATCTTCAACATTTTTCTTTGCTTTAACGAATTCTTCGTGTTCAGTAGAGACGTTAGCTGGTTTATGAGTAGCAAGGAAATCAGCTATAGTATAAGGTAACACAAAATAACCATCAGCCAAACCTTGCATTAATGCACTAGCCCCTAATCTATTAGCACCATGATCTGAGAAGTTTGCTTCACCTGCGACAAATAAACCTGGAATTGTGGACATTAAATTATAATCAACCCATAAACCGCCCATAGTATAATGAACTGCTGGGTAAATTTTCATTGGAACTTCATAAGGATCTTCACCAGTAATCATTTTGTACATATCAAATAAATTACCATATGCTTCTTCAATAGCTTTTCTTCCTTTTCTTTTTATTGCATCTGCAAAATCAAGATAAACGGCTAAGCCTGTTTCATTTACGCCACGCCCTTCATCGCAAACGAATTTTGCATTACGAGAAGCAACGTCTCTTGGTACTAAATTACCAAATGAAGGATATTTTCTTTCAAGGTAATAATCTCTTTCATCTTCTGGGATATCATTAGGATGTCTTTTATCGCCAGCTTTTTTAGGAACCCAAACTCTACCATCATTTCTTAAAGATTCACTCATCAATGTTAATTTAGATTGTTCTTCACCATGTTGTGGAATACAAGTTGGATGAATTTGGGTAAAACAAGGGTTAGCAAAAGCAGCGCCTTTTTTATGTGCTCTCCAAATTGCTGTAGCATTACTGTGTTTTGCATTTGTTGAGAGGTAAAATACGTTACCATATCCTCCTGTTGCCAAAATTACAGCATGAGCGGAATATGTTTCTAAATCACCTGTAACTAAATTTCTACAGATAATTCCTCTTGCATAGCCATCAATAACTACTAAATCTACCATTTCTCTACGGTTGAACATTTGAACTGTTCCTTTAGCAATCTGCCTATTTAATGCGCTATAAGCACCTAAAAGTAATTGTTGACCTGTTTGCCCTTTCGCATAAAAAGTTCTCGCTACTTGCGCACCGCCAAATGATCTATTATCTAACATACCACCATATTCTCTAGCAAATGGTACACCTTGCGCAACACATTGATCTATAATATTAGCACTTACTTCAGCTAAACGATAAACATTAGCTTCTCTTGCTCTGTAATCACCACCTTTGATTGTATCATAAAATAATCTATATACAGAATCACCATCACCTATATAAGCTTTTGCAGCATTGATACCACCTTGAGCAGCAATAGAATGGGCTCTTCTAGGACTATCATGGAAAGTAAAACATTTTACATTATATCCTAACTCCCCTAAAGTTGCTGCTGCTGATGCACCAGCTAAACCACTACCAACTACAATAATATCGAATTTTCTTCGGTTAGCTGGATTTACTAATTTCATATTAAATTTATGATTACTCCATTTCTCTCGAATATTTCCAGCTGGAATTTTTGAATCTAGTTTTAACATTATTTACCTCCTCTTAACAAAAAATATAATGGTAAAGATGCAAATCCACCAGCTACAACTATAGCATATAATCTACCGATAAATTTAATTGCTGGTGTATATTTTTTATGGTTCAATCCTAAAGTTTGGAAAGCGCTTTGGAAACCATGATATAAGTGAAAACCTAAAATAATTGAAGCTATAAAATACAAGCTACCATAAATTGGGTCTGATAATACGCTAACTGTAATATCATATGTACCAACTTGTTCCATAGCAACTGCTCCAAACTTAAATTCATACCATAGATTCCTTAAATGTACTACCAAAAAGATAAATATTATACTAGCTGAAATCCACATAGTTCTTGACGCAAATGTACTCCCTGGATCTGTTCTCTTGTAATGATATCCTTCAGGTCTTGCGCCCCAGTTATGTAGAGTTACTCTTAAACCGTCATAAATATGTAAACCAAAACCTAAAACAAGAACTATTTCCATAATTTTTATAAAAGGTGCTAATGGGCCTTCAAGTGTTTTTACCCATGTTTCGAAAGCTTCTTTCCCACCATATAACATTAAATTACCTGTTAGGTGGACAACAAGAAAAACGATTAAGAACAATCCTGTTAGGGCCATTAAAATTTTTTTCCCAACAGAATAATTCAATGCTCTTGTAAACCAACTCATTAAACATCTCCTTGAATTTATTTATTAATTTCCGAAATAATTTTTTATTACTCTGGCGGTGTAAACCTAACGCACAACCAAAGGTTTTGCGTTTTTTTTACAATTCTTGCAGAATAAATTAAATAAACTATTAATAAAATTATACAAACACGCTTATTATATTTAAGAAATGTAGCATAATTCCCAAAACATATTCTCCACTAAATATCAAAATTATGCATAAAAGATCATAAATATTTAGTATATTTTAAAACACCAACTTTTTATATAGCAAAAATATCAAATGGATTATAAATATAAATACTTCATACTAATTTAATAATATTATTCCAAATATTTAAAAAATACTAATACCACTCAACAAGGTCCTATATTATTTCCCTTTTCTTAATAAGAAATATATAACAATCAATAATACACTGCCACTAAGGTAATATAACCATTTCGGTGTTTCTTTCAACTTAAATGGTTTAATGGTAGCAACTAAATATTTACCAGTACCTATTTCTGAATGTTTAAAAACCCAAGTAACTCTATTTTTATACAATTCATTTGCATTGTGAGTAATAACAATTCCCGGCAAATAAACTACAACTTTAAATGTTAATGTAGAATCTGGAATAGTAAACAAAGCATTCAATGGTGGGACAAACTCTCTAAAAACTTTCTGCCCTTCAGCACCATCTTTATAACTAATTCTAAAAACAGATAATGGTGGCACTTCTGAAAGCTTATTAACATCCTTAAATTTGAACATTATTTGAGTATGGATAGTATTATCAACAGAATCGGAAAATGTATTAGCACTAAATTCACTTAAGTGTTCTGAAACATATAACTTTTTTAATGTATCAGGATTGAATTGGTAAAATTTCGAAATAAATAAACTATCATTAACTCTTCTTGACTTTGTTGAATCATAAAAAGTATTCTTCCTTTTCATCCAATAATGAATAAAAAATTTACCTTCCCCATCTTTATTAAATTCAAACTCTTGATAATAATCGATACATCCGCTAATTAAAACTATTACAAAGAACAATAAGAATTTTTTTTTCATACCTTACTCAATTTTTTTAATAAGCAAAAATACAAATTTTTTAAAATTTAAAGAAATTTTTTAATATTGGATATAACTTTTCCTTAGTCACAGGTTTAGGCATAAATTCATTAAATCCAGCCTTTAAAAATTTCTCTTTGTCACCAGGCATTAAAAAAGCAGTAGCTCCTACAATTAAAGAATTTTCATATCCCTTAGTATTTCGAATAATCTTCATTGCATCAATTCCATTATACTCACCTTCCAAATTAATATCAAGAACAATAAAATCATATTTAAAGGATTTAATCATTGGTAGTGCTTCTTCAAAACTTGTACTAAAATCAACCTTCTTTAATTCATTAAACTGACTTTTAAATAAAATTTGTGAATCAACCTGATCTTCTATATAAATACAACACAATTCTTCATACTTTTTACTTATTACATCTATTTCTTTTATTGCTTCTGAAACAGTTGTTTTTTTATCTTCTTCTTCATATGTTAATTCATTAACATTAGTTTTATTATTCTCTTTCAATTCAATATTTTCTTGTGGTTTATATTCCAAAGGTATCATTATACCAAATTCATTTTCATTATTTAAATATTCAACTCCTAAAAATTCCATAAGCTTTGGCAAAACAGAAACTTGCAATTTAGATATTCCCAATTCTTTCCTTAACTTATCATCTTTCTTAACAAAGATACTATCCAAAATTGAGATAAATTTTTTTGAAGCTTTTGAAAAATCATCTTTTAACGTAACTAAAAAATTCCCATCATGTTTATATGCTGAGAAAAACAATATTTGTTTTTTGAAGGGAACAACACTTATATTTAAGAAATATTTTATCAATGATATCAGTTTTTCACTATCTGATTCAATCAAAATATTGGTTGCCATTTTTGAAAAATTAATATCAACTTCATATTTTAAGGATAAATTCGTAATCTCTTGCTCTATTTCTGGATATATATCAAGGAATTTAAACTTTGAAAGCATCACTTGACCATCATTTTCGAGAAGTGAAATAAATTCAGCAAAAGTTAACAAGATTTTATGTAAATATTGTGAATTTTGCTCAATAATCTCATAATTTTCTCTTTGCTCATCCGAAGGATTTTGTATTGTTTCGTAAAGTTCACGAGAAAAGCCTAAAATTGCATTTATTGGAGTATTTATATCGTGTAATACATTCCCCAAAAAATCTATATCAACAACTTTTTTTTGAGTTTCCATTGTTTTGTAATATAATTCTAATGGAATGCAATGCAATAATATCAAATTTGATGTTAATTGGTTATTCGATTTATATGATTTATAAATCCTATATTTTATTTTAACCTTTCTATCTAATTTAATATTGGAATATTGGATTTCACTAACATCATTAATATCATTTTTAATAAAATTTTCAATAAACTCTTTATCATTTATTTCAAAATAATTAAATATCTGCCCATATAATATATCTTCTTTACTCATATTCAACTGTTCGCTAAAGCTCTCGCTAACATTTTGTATAAAACCAAGCTCATCAATCAAGAATATAAAATCTTTACTAAGTTGTAAAAAATTTTCAATAAAAGTTGGCGAATAATCATCGATAGACTCTTTAATATTTGGGATTACTGAATTATTCCTATTAAACTCAAATATTAAAACCTGAGAATATTCTGGATCGTCCACAACAAATATCTTTACTTCAAAATTAAATTTTTTATTAATTTTTATATTCAAATAATTTATATTAACAACTTTTAATTCTTTACTTTCTCTTACTTCATTTATTGCTGTTCTTAAATTTTCTTTTGTGCTATTGTCAAGTAAATCGAATAGTAATAGGAATTCATCTTCAATATTAAAAAGCTCTTTTGCTTTTTCATTAAAAAATAAAATAATACCCGAAATATCTGTTATTAGAATGGCATTGTTACCTAAATTTACCAGATTCTTATATAAATTGCTATCCATTTACTTCACCAATATTTCTATTTCGGTTGAATAATCGGAGTAAACTTTTTCAGAAGTTGAATAAGCGGTAATTCTATAATATATTTTTTTATTTTTAATAATAATTTTATCATCAAATTCTAATAAACTACCATCATAAATAACGTTGTAATGAGAGCCCTCGTACTTTTTTTCGACTCTGTAATTAATTGTTTGTCCAACATTAGTCCAAGTAAGTTTATTACTATTGCTTAAAGTATCATATTTAACAGCCAATACTGGGGTCGGTGGAGTTGAGTTCCACGAAACTGGTTTTGCACTTACTTCGTTACTCCATAGCGATGAACCATTAACACTTACCGCTCGAATTCTGAAAATGTAATTTTCGTTAAATGTAAGGTTAGAAATTATGGCAACTTCTTGATTTGCATTAACAATTATAGAATCTTTGTATTTTGAACTTGACTGTGGCTTCCAAGCTAAAATAAAGAATAATTCATCATCTGTGTTATCCCACCATGTTAATCTAACTTGGTTAATTCCATTTGCTGCCGCAAATAAATTTGAAGGTGCTGGTACTTTACTCCATTTTAAGGTACTTACTTCAGAAGTAAATTGTGAGAATGTTGTATCTTTATAAGATCTGATTTTATAATAATGAGTAATTGAAGGCTTGCTGGTAGAATCTACGTAATAAGTAATATTAGAAGGCAATTTAATTAGTAATTGGTATCCTTGATTTTCAATTTTTCTCCATACTTCATAACCTGTTACATTAGCAGAAGGTGCAACCCAACTAACCAAATATTTATTCATTGAAATTTGTTCTATCGATATACTTTTAGGCATTATCTCTGAATTAACAGCTGTATTTCTATTTACAGGCTCGCTATCAACGAAAAATTCTGCGCAACCTGTAAATAACAATAATATTAAACTAATCGTTCTTAAAAGGTATATTAATTTCTTCATTAGCCTTTAAATTTTTAATTGTTATTGTATAAAATTCTTCATTTCTTTCAATTATAATTCTTTCATCTTTTTTACTAAAATTCACTTTTGCAACATTTTTTGGTATTAAATAATTAATATATAAATTTTCTATCAAATTATTACTATTATTTTTTATATTGATTATTTTACTTCGTTTATCATTTTTAATTGTAACACTAAAACTATAGTAACTTTGTAATTTTTCCAAAAACTGAGTATAAAGGATAAATTTATTATTTTTCAATAATTTTTCTAAAAAAGATTTTACTACAGCTGGCTCTATATAAAATGATGGATAGTTAAAATTATCATTTAAATACAAATTATATGGTATACCTAAAATATTGTTTATTTTTATATCGTAATTGAATTTTGACAATATCGTGTCTTGAGAAATATCTGGGTTAAAGTAATTTGCAATAGTATTATTTGTTTTACCTAAATATTTAATACTTTTACTAATATTACCAATAATATTTTTCTGTGGGTTATAATCTGTAATAACTAAATCAGTTTTCAAAGCTTCTAAACTTTTCTGCCAATCGTCATCAAGTGAATTACCCATAAATTTAAATATTATATTACGGTTTTTTGTCTTAGAATTATAATCATTCCAAAATTGATTAAATTTATTTATAAATTGCTCTTTTTTATACCATTCGATATCAGATTCAAATAATACAGGGATAATATTAAATTCACTATTTTTTATATATGGTTTATAATTCTTAAACTGCTCAGTTACAATAAAATTTATTGGTACTTTTTTTAATGTATCTATCAAATCTTCGATAGGTTTAGTTACATTTTCAATTGTACAATTTATAAAAATAGGAGTTTTCTTATCTTTATCAAATATTTTCCCAGCTATAGGAATATTTAAGTAATAATATATAAAGTTTTTAATTACATTAGCAAAAGCATTTGTAATTTCAAAATTTACCGGTAATGAATTAAAGCTAATAGATGAATATAATATATTATTTTGATATCCAATTATCGTTTTTCCTTGATCTTTATTATAAAGTATAATATTTTCGATATTAAAAGTTTCCAAAGAATCTTTGATAACAAAAAAATCTTTTAATCCAATAGGCAAATCAAAAGAATACTTTGTTACGTTGCTAAAATAACCATCTCCAGATTTCAAAAATCCATTACTCTCAAAACCGCAAAAATCAGCAGTTACATCGACTATTTTATCTTTACTTTTTTTAAAAATACTTCCTAAAACGATAAAAGGATAATCATTATTCTTTAAATTTAAGATAAATTTATAATCTTCATCGTTCATTACTGTTTTATCGGGCAAGATAAATAATTTATAATTTCTTATCGTATCGTTATCTGAAAGATTATTTAAATAAAGAAAATCATATTGAATATCATTTGAAATAAGCAGTAACTCCATTTTTTGGAAAGAATCATTAGCATCATTTAACAATTCATTAGATAAATATTTATCCAATGTTTTAAATAATGCAACTTTAGATTGCATTTGTGGGTATGCAATTGTTGTGATAATAAGTGTTATAATTAAAATAATTCTTTTCATACTCAATTCACTATATCTATGTAATAAAATAATGACGTATTATTAGCAAGTTTATTAATTCTTAGTAAAATTTTATTCCCCATTACTTTAATTTGAGGCAGTTTTTGCCCAATTATATCGGTTGAAATTTCAATTTTTTTAGCTATTTGATTTAAATCTACATAAACATCAAAATTATAAGCATCAAATTCACTTGAATTTGAAATAATCAAAAAACATCTGTTTTCAGTTATTTTTTCAACTTTTGAATTTAGTTGAGTTCTAACAACCCACCAATTATATAGTTGTGAAAGATTTGTAACCCAAATACTATTTCTTTTCCAATAATCGAATAATTGTGGTATTACGTTGTAATATTCATTTTTTAATTGGTAGCTTGTATGATTTTTAAGTAAGAACAAACCACCTTCAAAAATAATTCTATCTACATCTTCTTCGTAGGTATAAAGTTGAAATTCTGGATCGTATAAATTATAGTTTTTTATAATTTCATAATCATCGCGTGCAGTTTTTGTAAAAACTAAAATAGGCGTTTTCTTAAAATACACCGCAAATGGTAACGAACGATCCGTCAATGAATCAGTGATAAGGTATTTCAAGTTTAATTCATATAATGCTTCAAGTGTTTTATTATTAAATTTGCCTTTTTCAATAGAAATACCATTGATTTCTATACCATATTTATTTTTAATCAAATCTTTAATATTTTTGATTATTTCATATTGTTTTGAATAACTATAAGGTTTATATTTTTTTTCATTGTTATCAAATTCATAACCTATATCCACAACTGGCACAATATTACCGATATTTAATAATTGGGCAACCTGTTTTGGATATTTATTTAAAACATATTGATTTACCAAAAAAGTTGGTGAAAAATTATTAGCTTTACAAAAATTATAAATATTATAAAAGTTGCTTAAACTGTCATCTAATTTTATAGTTTGAATAGCTGCTGCTTGATAATTTTGTGGCCAATCTTTAACATAAAATATTGGATAGTAACTTAACCAATTTAAGGAATTTTTAAATAGTTTTTCAAATTGTCCGTAATCCTCACTTTCTCCGATAACATTGGTTATTTCAAACCCAAACCATACAAATCTTCCATTTCCATAATAACCATAGATGATACCCGCATTTTTTTTAATTCCTTCCTCGACAAGTCCATCATCATATCTGTAATTATACCAAGTACTAGCTTGATTTACACGTGGTTCAACCACTTCTAGACAAACAGGATTGTCAACTATAGAAAGTTTTAATGGATATCCAGCTGGTATACCAGCCGTTAATGGAGTATTCCCTCTCAATGTATGTAATTTGTTTTTAGATTTTTCAGGTGTTATTTCGTGTGTATAATTTGAACCTAGAACCGTCATAACAAAATCCCACCCACGCCATTCTTTCTTTTCATTCATTGTACAAACAGCGCCAGTAGCCCAAATTGAACCTCCATTTTCGACATATTTTCTTAATTCAAACATTTCTGCATCACTCACAGCTTTAACGCCAGGTAAAATAATCAATTTATATTTTGATAACTCTCCTTTTTCAACATCTGAATCATAAATTATCTTTGGTTTAACTTTATTATAGGATAAATATCTTTTCCAAGTTTCTATATTAACTTCCAGCCATTTTGTATAGTTTGTATCATTTTGTGATGAATATTTAGAGTAAAGAATAGCTACTTGAGTTGGCTTTTCGTTAAAGAGATTTAATATTGAAAAATCATTTATTCCAAAAGCGCCATAAATAGCGTGTAATGTTTTTAAGAAAAAATATATAGAAAAAACACTTAGTATTCCACCTGTTAAAATAATCGTTAAATAATTAACTCTACTTCTTTTTATCGCCATCTTAGCATATCACCCTTTCTTTCTTGCTCTTGTTGCTGCGACTCTTGTTTCTCTTCTTTTTGAATGTTAACTTGTTCAAAGCTTTTTGATATTTTTGGTTGTGGAATATTTGCAACAACAGGTTCCGGCGCTTTTTCTTTTACAACATTAGAGGTAACAACTTCTGCTTCATATGTTTTTGGTGCTTGCGCCTTAGCTTGAGCAGCTTTCTTTTCTCGTACTTTAAACATCGTATAAGATCCAATAGCCAAAACAAATGTTGATATTGTAGATACCAAAATAATCATAGATAATATAGGAATAAGTTCCATATTGGCCTCTATTTTAATCTCTCGTTAAAATAATTTTAAATTTTTGTTATTTAAAATATATATAATTTTTATATTTTATTTTTATATATTGCTTACTAAATTTAAAAAAAATAGGTTTATTATGAAAATAGGTTTATTGCAATATAATCCAGTATTTGAAAATATTGAAAATAATATAAAAAATCTTTCCAATATTATCGAAAAAAAATTTGATAGTCATAAATTATTAATATTCCCTGAATTAACTCTAACCGGCTATACAATGAATCTTGATAAATTCAGGGATGAGACAGAAAAACAACAATATTTTTTTCAAAATATATCTTACAAATTTCATACCAATATATTTGCTGGTGTATTAGAATCTTACGAACATAAGTTTTATAATTCATTATATCATTTTGATGAATATGGTAATTTAATTACAAAATACCAAAAAATTCATCCGTTTTCATATGCTAATGAGCATATGTATTACATGCCAGGAAATACACCTGTTATAACAGAAGTAGAAGACATAACTTTTGGTTTATCAATTTGTTACGATTTACGTTTCCCAGAACTATATAGATTATATGCAAAAGAAAGGATTTATGCATTAGTTAATATTGCAAATTGGCCAGATAAAAGAATTGAACACTATTTATCTTTAAGTAAAGCAAGAGCTATTGAGAATTTATCTTATATGATTAGCGTTAATAGAATTGGTGATGATCCTTATAATCATTACAACGGTAACAGTGGCGTTTTTGAACCATCTGGTAATGACCTAGGGCATATTAAAGACGATGAGAATTTATTAACCTTTGAGATTTTTAGTGAAACCGTTGAAAATGTCAGAACAAGGTTCAGATTTTTAGATGATATTAAACTTATTTAATTATGTTTACAATTAAAGATTTTTATTTTGACAAATATAATGGTCTAAGTATATCTAACAAAAATTTAAAGCTTAATTTACTCTTTCAAGGGCTAACAATCTTAGATCTATATATCAGTGTTAACAATTCTTTTATAAATCTAATTGAAGGCTATAAAAATGTAGAAGAATTTGAAACGTTCTCTGGTGCACGCTCTTGCCTAATGGCTCCTTATTCTAATAAAATTCGCAATTTTTCTTATACATTTAATGCAAAAGAATATAAATTTAATAATTTTATTGATGATAATCTTAAACATCATGGGCTGATTAAATTCAAAAAGTTTGAATTAAAATCTTATAAAGAAGTTGCAAATGGGATTGAACTAATATTTTCAACAATTCTGAATGAAAATGAATTTGAATTTTATCCTTTCAAAACATATATTGATGTTATTTTATATATCGATAATAGCTCGTTAAATTTTGAAATTGTAGCGCAAAATACTAATAATTTCGATATACCATTTGGTGCAGGATGGCATCCATATTTTAAGCTCATATCCCGAATTGATGACTGTTATTTAAAAATTCCGTCGAAAACCATTGTAGAACTAGATAATGATTTCTGCCCTTTAGAAAATTATAAAAAAATTTTAGAGAAAAATGACCCATTATATTTCGTTGATACATACAAGCTGATTGGAGATCAAAAAATTAATGTTTGCTTTACAGATTTAATTGTTGATAAGAATAATTTTGCACATACCATTTTTTTTGATAAACAAAATAATTTATATTTAAATATTTATCAAAACAAAGGTGTTATATACATTTTTACAGGTGATGGGCTCAAATATAGAGAAAGAGAAAGTATTGCTATTGAACCAGTTGAATTTATTACGGATTCATTCAATAGAAAAGAATTATATAAAGATTTGTTAATAAAACCTAACAAAAAAAAATCATTTATATTTGGATTAAAATGGTCTAACTATGAATAAATTTTTACAAAGAAGATTAATTATTATAAAATCTCTCATTTTATTAAACTTAGCAGATGAATTAAAAAAACAAATTAAATCTCTTAAAAAATTTAAGACTAAAGAAGATATAAGTTATATTATCTCTTTGCTTGATGAAGGTAAATATGAATCTGTAATTACAGAAATTGATAAAAAAATAATAACAAATGGGAAAAGTGATTTATTTGAAGATACTACTATTAAGACTTTAAATTATTATCTCAAATTATTGCGCAAAAAACTTTTAAAGACACGAAAAAGACGAGAAAACATAGAAAGGAAACTTTTAGATTTTGGATTATTATACAATCTTGAAGTAGGTGGAATAATTGAGAGAATTTTATATCTAAGAAGAGAATTATTAAAGTATGAACTTGATCAAGATCCAGAGAATGATGAGTTAAAAGATGAATATAATGATGCATTTGAAGATTTTGAGAAATACCACGCTGAAATTGAAGAAATGAAGAAGAAAAATTTACTAAACGATAATGAATTAAAAGATTTAAAAAGTAAATTCAGAAAGGCTACTAAATTATGCCACCCAGATATGGTTGATGAAAGTATGAAAGAAACCGCTGAGCAAATCTTTACACAATTAAAATCTGCATACGAAAATAATGACTTAAAAGAAGTTTCAAGAATCTTAGAATTATTAGAAACACAAGATATCCTATTACCAAAAAGCGAAAATATTTCTGATAAAGATAAATTGGTTGCTGAGATTAAAAAAACTCTGTTTGAAATTAAACAAGAAGAAGATAATATTAGCGGACTTTTACAATCTGAGACTTATAAACTCATAAAAAATACAAAAGATATTAACGAATATATAAAAAACACAAAAAAACAAATGCAAATTGAGCTTGAATCATTGGAAGAAATTTATAAAGAAAAGGAATTATTTTATTCTAAAAGGTGATAAATGTTAATATTAGGAATTGATCCAGGTACAAATAAATTTGGCTATGGTATTATCGAATTAATAAACAATAAACCAAAACTGATAATCTCAGGCGTTAGAGATTTTAGAAAAATTAAATATTTACCGACAATTTTAGATGAAATTTATAAAACTATTAAGGAACTATCGAATAATTATAAAATTGATATTATGTCAATAGAAAATGCATTTTACCATTTAAATGTTGACGCAGTTATGAAAATAGGTTATGCCAGAGGTGCAGCGATGCTTTCGGCGATACATTCGAATATACAAATAGCTGAATATTCACCTAGAGAAGTTAAAAAATCTATTACTGGTAATGGTGCAGCAACTAAACAACAAGTGCAATATATGGTTAAACAATTATTAGGTATCCAAAAAGAATTGAAATTAGATGAAAGTGATGCTCTAGCTATCGCTATATGCCACTCACTTCGGAATTCCACACATATTACATCGAATAAAAAATCCGATTGGAAAAATTTCATCCAAAATAACCCTGGGAAAGTAATATTATGATAGCATCTTTAAGAGGGAGAATTATTTACAAAACTCCTTTATATTTGATTTTAGATGTAAATGGCATTGGTTATAAAGTTTTTACTTCAATAACTACCTCTGAAAAGTTAAAAGAAAATGAGGAAATATTTCTTTATACATATTTAGTTGTAAAAGAAGACGCTCTTGATTTGTACGGTTTTGAAAATATTGATGAAAGAAATATTTTCGAATTATTATTAAAAGTAAATGGTGTAGGCCCAAGACTTGCAATAAATATACTTTCAAGGATTAGTACTATCGAACTAATTAAGGCAATTCAAAATAAAAACAATAGTTTAATAAAATCTATCCACGGCGTAGGGGCTAAAACTGCAGATAAAATTATAATTGAATTATATGACAAAATAAAACAAATTGATATAGTCGGTCCCTCCCAATCACTAAATACTTTCACACATAAAACAGATGCAGTACAAGCATTAGTAGTATTAGGATACTCTGAAAAGAATGTTGAAAAAGTAGTCGATGAAATTATTTCTCAAAATCCAGATGCTACAACTGAAGAAATTTTAAAGGCATCATTAAAATTTTTGACAAAAAGATAAAAATATAATTGTATTATAAATATTTTTATTGTAATTTATAGTTAACAATTTATAGGTATAATATGAAAGTAAAAGCTTTCAAAAATGAACCCATTAAAGATTTTTCCCTCAAAAAAAATTATGAATTTCAAAAAGAAGCATTAAGACTCGTACAAAAAAAATTGGGCAAAACATATCCTCTCATAATAGGTGGGAAAAGTGTAAAAAGTAATAACACATTTAATTCCATAAACCCTTCCAATAAATCAGAAGTTGTAGCAACCTTTTATAAAGCAACAAAAGAACAAGCTATCAAAGCAATAGAAACCGCACATAAAACATTTAAGAGTTGGGCACTTACAAAACCAGAGGAAAGAGCTGAAATTTTATTTAAAGCTGCTCAAATTATTAGGGATAGAAGATTTGAGATAAATGCTTGGATGATAAAAGAAGTTGGTAAAAATTTTACAGAAGCTGATGCTGATACTGCTGAAGCTATAGATTTTCTTGAATTTTATGGGCGAGAAATGTTAAGATATGCTCAAAAACAACCTATTACACCTATTAAAGGCGAAAATAATGAATTATTCTACATTCCTCTTGGCGTAGTAGGAGTAATTCCACCTTGGAATTTCCCATTTGCTATTTTAGCTGGAATGACATCTGCAGCAATAGTTACAGGTAATACAGTAGTTTTGAAACCTGCATCCGATAGCCCTATGATGGGTAAATTATTTTATGATGTAATGGCAGAAGCTGGCCTACCTGAAGGCGTTTTAAACTTCATTCCTGGATCTGGTGAAGAAGTTGGTGATACAATTGTTGAACATCCACTTACAAGGATGATTGCTTTTACCGGATCACTGCAAGTAGGTATTTCAATCTATGAAAAAGCAAGTAAATTAAATGAAGGCCAAATATGGCTAAAAAGAGTAATTGCTGAGTTAGGCGGCAAAGATGCAATCATTGTCGATGATGAAGCTGATATAGATTCAGCAGTAAAAGGCGTTATAACTTCTGCTTATGGTTTCCAAGGACAAAAATGTTCAGCTTGCTCTAGAGCAATCGTTGTTAATAAAGTTTATGATAAATTTAAGAAAAAATTACTTGAAGAAATGCAAAAAATACAAGTTGGTCCAGCTGAAGAAAATTATATTATGGGGCCTGTTGTATCAGAAAAAGCAATGAAAACAATATTAAATTATATTGAAATTGGGAAACAAGAAAATAAATTGATTTTTGGTGGTGAAGTAATAAATAAAAATGGTTTCTATTTACAACCTACAATTTTTGAAAATGTAAAACCAAATGATACAATAGCACAAGAAGAAATTTTTGGCCCTGTCTTAGCTCTCATAAAAGCAAAAGATTTCAAGGAAGCCATTGAAATAGCTAACAATACAAAATATGGATTAACTGGTGCAGTATATTCAAATAACCAAGAAAAATTAGATTTTGCAAGAATACATTTCCATTGCGGTAATCTATACTTCAACAGAAAATGTACTGGTGCTTTAGTTGGAGGTCATCCATTTGGAGGATTTAATCTAAGTGGAACAGATTCAAAAGCTGGTGGAAGAGATTACTTGCTTTTATTCTTGCAAGCAAAAGTTGTAAGTCAAAAAATATAAATAGGAGAATTATCCAATGAGCAATGGTCGTTCAGCACAAGAAAGAGTTGACAGAATTGTTAAAGTGTTACCACAAATTTTTACCGGGGCTTTAATAAAAGCAAAAAAAGGCTCTAAAATAACAGTTGATGTTACTAATCAACAATTTAGAGCATTAAATACTTTAATGAACTTGCCAGAACTTACTGTTAATGAACTTGCCGATAAAATGGATATTGCACAAAGTACTGCTTCACAAATGGTTGAAAGGCTTTTTGAAGCTGGCTTAATAGAAAGAATTCCTGATGAATTCGATAGAAGAAAAGCACATTTAATATTAACTAAAAAGGGTATTAAAGTAACCTATGAAAGATTAGACGCTATTAAAAAAAGTTACGAAAGATTATTATCATTCATGGATGAGGAGACACAAGAAAAATTTGAAAATGCTGTTCTTAAACTTTTTGACGAATATATAAATAGCAATAATGGATAAAAAAAAGGCAAAACTGCCTTTTTTTTATAGTACTGATGTATTAGCAAAACTTATTGCGTCTTCACCACCATCTACTTGAATAACTCCACCATTTATCCACATAGCTTCTGGTTTGGAAAGTATTGAAACTGCGTTTGCTATATCTTCAGGTACAGTTAATCTACCCATTGGATTTTTAGTTAAAGCTATTTCAATTATTTTATTATTCCCACGTATTTTCCTTAATGCTGGTGTATCTGTAACTCCAGCCATTAAAGCATTTACAGAAATTTTTCTATTTCCTAATTCTAATGCTAATTGTCTTACATATGCTTCTAAGGCAGCTTTTGCAGCTGAAACAGCACCATAAAACGGGAATGCAACTCTTGAACCAAAACTTGTAAGAGCGAAAATTCTACTATTTTCAGGCATTAAGTTATTATGGACTAAATCTTGTGTCCAATAAACTAATGAATTAGCCATTACATCTAATGTCATCTCGATATGTCTATGAGTAATAAATTCAGAATTCTTATCTTTACCAATAAAAGGCAATAATGAACCAAATGCCAACGAATGCAAAAGTACTCTTACAAGGGGTTGGCCATTTGTAATTTTAATAATTTCTTCAATAACGTGTTCTCTTTTTTTATGATCAGCAGCATTAACATTAAAAAAATAAGCCTCATTCCCATCATTTCTAATATCAGTAATAATTTTTTCTACATTTGGCATAGTTGCAGAACGATCTAAATGCACCCCAATAATATTGTAGCCATCTTTGCTTAATTTTCTGGCTGTTGCTCCGCCAAATCCAGAAGATGCTCCTAATATAAGTGCATAATATTTTTGTGCCATTATATACCTACTTTTATTTTACAATATTGCAAAAGTAAGAATAAATACATTTATTTTAAAGTTAATTTTAATTAAAGATATTATCAATAATGAAATAAAATTCATTTATTTTGATTCTATCCATCTTTCAGCATCGATGGCCGCCATACAACCAGATCCAGCAGCTGTAATAGCTTGTCTATATTTTTTATCTGCAACATCCCCTGCTGCAAATACGCCTTCTATATTTGTTTTTGTAGTTCCAGGTTCTACAATTAAATAACCTGTTTCATCCATATCTAATTGCCCAACAAACAAATCAGTATTTGGTTTGTGACCTATAGCAAAGAATAAACCATCTGTTGGGAAATCAGTTTCTTCACCTGTTTGTAAGTTTTTAATTACAACAGATTTTAATCTTTTAATTCCATTTTCTGTTACACCTTTTGCTTCGGTTATGGTACTATTTAATATAAATTTAATTTTAGGATTATTCTTAGCTTTATCTACCATAATTTTACTTGCTCTAAATTCATCTCTTCTGTGTACAATATAGACTTCTGATGCAAATTTTGAAAGAAATGTCGCCTCTTCCATTGCGCTATCACCACCACCAACCACAACTACTCTTTGATTTCTAAAAAAGAAACCATCGCAAGTTGCGCAAGCAGAAATTCCGAATCCCATATATTCATTAACACCAGGAACATCAAGTAATTTTGCACTCGCACCAGTTGCAATAATAATTGCTTCAGCATAATATTCGCTTTTGGTAGTTTTTATATAAAATGGATGTTGTTTAAAATCTACTTTTTCTACTGTTTCAGAAAGTATTTCAGTTCCAAAACGTTGAGCTTGTTTTTTGGTAATATCCATTAATTCAGGGCCCATTATCCCATTTTCAAAACCTGGAAAGTTTTCCACTTCAGTTGTAATGGTTAATTGCCCACCTGGTTGATCACCTTCAAACAAAACTGGATTTAAATTTGCTCTACTTGTGTATATAGCTGCTGTAAGTCCTGCTGGGCCTGAACCTATTATAGCGACTTTTACATTTCTTGCCATTTTATTACCTCATTTATTATTATTTGAATTATATATGATACAATTTTCTTTATAAAGTTACTTATATAACATTTCAGCCGTTAAATAAAATTCAATATTTCAAAAAATTTGTATTTCTTTTCATCCCTTTTAATTTAGCTCGTAAAATTGGGCTTTCTTTAAAGTTATTCTTGAATTCTTTATTTGTCATATTTTCAAAATAATCGTAATCTATATTCGGACTAATTAAATGCTCCTTAAAATCTTCTATTTTTGTGTCGTCAGAAAATTTATTATTCCATGGGCAAACATCCTGGCAAATATCGCAACCAAATGCCCAATTCTCCATTTTAATTTTAAATTTTTCATTAATTTCATCTGATTTATTTTCTATTGTTAAAAAAGATATACATTTATTTGAGTCTATAACATATGGCTGAACAATTGCATTGGTAGGACATGCATCAATACACTTCGAACAAGTTCCACAATGATCGTCTATTTTTAATGGATTATAATCTATTTTTTCATTAATAAAAATTGTAGCTATAAAGAAAAAGCTCCCTTTTTTAGGATTAATTATATTCGAATTTTTCCCCATCCAACCTAAACCACTTCGCTCTGCCCATACTTTATCCATTACTGGTCCTGTATCAACATTATAGTAATATTTCAATTCTGGTCTCAATTCCTTTAATTTTGATAACAAAATTTCCAATTTATTCCAAATTACTAAATGATAATCCTTACCTAATGCATATTTTGAAATTTTAGGTTTTTCAGGTTGGTATTCTACTTTTTGGTAGTAGTTCATTCCTAATGAAATGATTGTTTTGCAGTCATCTAGAATTAACTTTGGATCTTCCCTCTTATCAATATTTTTCTGCATATATTGCATTGTTGCATTATAACCATTTTCAAGCCAATTTGTTAATCTTTCAATTTCAAGTGACAATTTCTCATATCCATTAAATCCTACTAAATCGAAACCTAAATCATATGCATATTTTTTTATAATTTCGGATGTTAACATTTCACCAATTGAAAGATTTTTTTATAATTTTTGCATAAATATAGCCATTTTCAATTTTAATTTCATAAGAATTTATCCCTTTTCCACCATCTTGTCGCTTGCCTGTTTCTAAATTGAATTCCCAACCATGTGCTGGACATATAACACTTTTATTTTCAATAAAGCCGTCACAAAGAATAGAACGATGTTGGTGTGGGCATACGTTGTCAACAACATAAAATTTATCGTTTATTCTAAAAACTGCAACTTCAATATCTAAATCATCAAGATAAAATTTTTGACCCTTAAAATCTTTTATATTTTCAACTGGGCAAATTTTTATATAGTTTTCCATAATATTTATTTTTTTTATTGAAATATACGTTTTTTTATGGTATTTTTCTCATAAATAATATTATTAATTGACGCTATATTATTTGGCACACTAATTGATTAATAATCAACAAATTAAGGATAATTTATGAAGGGAATCATTCTAGCAGGTGGAGCCGGTACGAGATTGTACCCAATTACAAAATTATATAGCAAACAATTAACTATTATTTATGATAAGCCATTAATTTATTATCCATTGTCAATATTAATGTTGGCAGGGATAAAGGATATTTTAATAATTTCGAATGCTGAAACCATTCCTCATTATAAAACTTTATTTGGCGATGGAAATGATTTAGGATTAAATATAAATTATGCTGTTCAAGCTGCACCAAATGGCATTGCTGAAGCTTTTATAATAGGCGAAAATTTTATTGGAAAAGATAAAGTTACTTTAATCCTTGGTGATAATATTTTTTATGGAAAATTAAATTTTATTTATAATGCGGTACAAAACCATAAGGAAGGTGGTATAGTCTTTGGTTATCCTGTATCAGATCCCGAGCGTTACGGTGTCGTTGAATTTGATAAAAATGGGAATGTTCTATCAATTGAAGAAAAACCCAAACAACCTAAATCGAATTATGCTGTACCTGGACTATATATATATGATAATGAAGTTGTAGAAATAGCAAAAAATTTAAAACCATCAGCCCGTGGAGAATTAGAAATCACTGATGTAAATAAAGAATATTTACAAAAGGGGAAATTAAAAGTTGAATTGATTGGCCGTGGTGTTGCTTGGCTTGATACTGGTACACCCGAATCTTTATTGGAAGCCTCTTTGTTTTTCCAAACAATCGAAAAAAGGCAAGGTATGAAGGTTGCCTGCTTGGAAGAAATAGCTCTAAAAAATGATTTTATTACAAAAGAACAATTTACAAAATTATTAGAAAAAATGCCAAAATCTTATTATAGAGAGTACTTAGAAAAGATAATAAAAATGGAGTATTAAAATGGAAAATTACACAACCTTTGTTGATAAAGCTTATGATAGTTATTCAAAAAAAGACTTTCATAAAGCTATAGAACTAATCAACGAAGCTGAAAAACTTTTACCTAAAGATGCATCTATTACTGAAGGTGCTAGCATCTACAATTTCCGTGGTTTCTGTTATTTATCGTTAAATGAAATTGAAAAAGCAAAAGCTGAGTTCGAAGAAGCTTTAAACCTAAATCCCACCTCTCCACAAGCTTGTGTCGGTTTAGGTGAAGTTTTTTATTTAAATCGTAATGATGTTGAAGCAAAAAGAATGTATGAATACGCTTTAAATTACGATCCACAAAATCCACTAGCTCTTGCTGGTCTTAAAAAAGTTAATGCTGAATTAGGCCTTAATCCAGAAGATAATTCCTTGATAGATAATAAAAATCAAGATTTAATTGATAGCTTAGTTGAAGAAGCATATCAATTATTTAATAAACGTAAATTTGAAGAAGCACTAATTAAACTTGCTGAAGTTGAAAAATTATATAAAGTCAGAACTGCAGAGGTTGAAAACTTCAAAGGTATTATTTATTTAGCATTAAATGACAAAAATAAAGCAAAATTGTCTTTTGAAGTTGCTCTTCAATTAAATCCTAAATCTTCCCAAGCTTGCGCTGGCTTAGGTGAAATTTTCTACTTAGAAAACAAAGATGAAGAAGCTAAAAAAATGTTCGAATGGGCTGTCTTCCATAATCCTCAAAATCCTATGGCTGTAAATGGATTAGCAAAAGTAAATAAAGCCCTTGGCAAACCTATTTATGATAACTCTCTTCAAGGTGATGAAATAAAGAAAAAATTAAACTTTGAAGTATTATTCGCTGATGCATATCAGGCTTTCCAAGATAAAAACTTCAATACTGCATTAGAAAGAATTGAAGAGTTTGAAAAAGCCGTTCGTGTTGCTGCATTAAATTTCAAAGGTTTTAATTATTTAGCATTAAATGATATTGAAAGCGCTAAAAAATGTTTTGAAGAAGCTCTCGAACTAGATGAGACATCCTCTCAAGCTTGTGCTGGCTTAGGTGAAATTTTCTACTTACAAAAAGATGATGTATCTGCAAAAAAAATGTATGAATTTGCAGTAGCATATAACCCGGAAAATAAATTTGCCATTGAAGGTTTAGCTAAAGTAAACAAAAGCTTAAATTTACCCAAGGAACATAACAATTTAATAGTTGAAGATATTTTAAGCGATGAAAAATTAGCTGCTATGATTACTCAAGCATATGAAGCTTTCGATAAGAAAGATTACAAAGAAGCCTTACAAATTTTAAATGATTTTGAAAATAAAGCAATTGATTTATCAGTATCTGCTGATGTAAGTATTAAAAATTTTAAAGGCTATATATATTTAGGTTTAGGTGAAACAGAAAAAGCAAAAGAACAATTTGAAAGTGCTTTGGAACTTGACCCTGAATCTTCCCAAGCTTGTGCTGGTTTAGGAGAATGTCTGTATATTGCTGGTGACGACCAAGCAGCTAAAAAAATGTTTGAGTGGAGCATAAAACATAACCCTGGTAATGAAGTTGCTTACGCTGGTTTGCATAAGGTAAATAAAAATTTAGGATTGCCTATAAACCATAAAAGTTTCTAATTTTATCAAATATAAAATTAATCAATATTAAAGCTGTCATTTACGACAGCTTTTTATTTTTTAAATTTTTTATTATTAATGATTTTTTAAAAATTAAATTTTAGGAGATCTATGAATATCTTAAGAAAAAAAACAATAGAACAATCAATAGCCGAAACAGAAGGTAAACATCAGTTAAAAAAAGTATTAGGCCCATGGGCGTTAATTAGTTTTGGTATTGGTTGTATAATTGGTACTGGTATTTTTGTTTTAACAGGTATCGCTGCTCACGATAAAGCTGGCCCTGCTCTTATTTTATCCTTTGTTCTTGCTGGTATTGTAACAATAATTTCTGCTCTTTGCTATGCAGAGTTTGCATCAATGGTACCTGTTGCTGGTTCAACCTACTCATATTCTTATATTACTTTAGGGGAATTATTCGCATGGATTATCGGTTGGGATTTAATTTTAGAATACACTGTTGCAGCAGCTGCTGTAGCTCACGGATGGTCTCATTATTTACAAAACTTACTAGCATTATTCAAAATCAATTTCCCATCTTTCTTAAGTAAAGCCCCTTTCGACTTGGATATTAATACCGGCCAAATGATTTTTACTGGTTCTTATTTCGACCTTCTTTCAGTTTTGATCATTACTACTCTTAGTATTATTCTTATTCGTGGAATGAAAGAATCCTCTAAATTAAACAATATTATGGTTATTGTTAAATTAGCTATTATTTTGCTTGTTATTTTTGTTGGCGCTTTTTACATAGATTTTAATAATTATTTCCCGTTCGCTCCTTTCGGATATGGCGGTATTTCTATTTTTGGAAAAACAATTTGGGGCAGTGTCGATGGCGCTGGCCAGCCCGTCGGAGTTATCGCAGGCGCTGCAATAGCTTTTTTCGCATACATCGGTTTTGATGCCGTTTCCACTAGCGCCGAAGAAACCAAAAATCCTGCGCGTGATCTCCCCTTCGGAATTATCGGATCATTACTCATAAGTACAATTTTATACATCGCTGTTACTGCTGTTTTAACAGGTATGGTAAAATACAACCAAATCGATTTAGATGCCCCTATTGCTAAAGCTTTCGAAGCTCACGGCTTACACGGTATACAATTTATTATCGATATTGGCGCTCTTACAGGTATAACATCAGTAATTTTAGTCTTATTAATTGGGCAAACAAGAATATTTTTCGCTATGTCTCGTGATGGCTTATTACCCAAAAAACTTTTCAGCGAAGTTCATCCTAAATTCAAAACACCTTATAAATCAACAATATTAACAGGTTTAATTGTATCAATTTTAGCAGGATTTATACCTTTAAGAATTTTATCTGAACTAGTTAACATTGGCACACTATTAGCCTTCGTAATAATTTCTGTAGCAATAATTGTATTAAGATATAAACTACCCAATATTCATAGACCTTTCAAAGTACCTTTTGGTATAACTCTACCTATATTAGGCGTCCTTTTCAATCTAATTTTAATGTTCTCATTACCAGTAGATAATTGGTTAAGACTTTTTGTATGGCTAGCAATAGGCTTAATCATCTATTTCCTTTATGGTAGAAACCACAGCATTCTTAATAAACAATAAATATTATTGCTCTCTTTCGAAGGGAGCTTTTTTTATATATTAGCTCAGACAGTATAAGCTTAAGCCCCTTGCAGCTTGAAGAAAGCCGCAAGGGGCAGCGGGCCGGAACGGCCCGCTAAAATGATAAACCCTAACATAAGCAACACCTCAGATACTCAGAAAGTTAAACCTAATATGTTATCGACTAAATAAAAATACAATTTTAAGATTACACAAATTCCAAAATTATTACTACAAAAAAGCAAACTCAAATTTACCATCTTCATAAACGTGCTTACCACTCCCCCGGGCAAAAAAATTGCTTCCGAAATGATAAAAATTATTTTTTTATTTTTATTTGCTGCTAAATTGTTATTTCTGCTCTTTTTATAATTTTATTGTAATTAGAATTGTATCGTAAATACAATATCTTTGCCAATAATATATCGTATATACAATAATATAGTAAGAGCAAATATATTTTTTGAAATTGCAATTATATCGTATATACAATAATATCGTGGATACAAATATTTTTTAAAGAACTACCAATATATCGTATTCGCAATTATTTTGTATGGCCTATTATATTGCAATAACGATATTTATTTACTCCCTTTTTACGTAAGCTAATTTTTCATAGAAAAATATTAAAACAACATTTAGTTATTTATTTAAATGTAAAAATATAAAACATATTGTTCAAATCTATTGAAAGGTCTTGGTGAAAATATTTTTGGGCGTCAGCCCGCCCGTGCGCCGCTCGGCGCACGGGCTTTATGCTTACACCGTCTGAGCTAATAAAGAGTACTTTTTTAAAAATAAAAAAAGCAAGCTCGCTTACGCTCGCCTGCTTTTCAATTAACACTTACATTTTATTTGAAATACCTTGCCCTAATTTTATCAACTGTATTGTAAACAATCGGAACAATAACTAATGTTAAAAATAATGAACTAGTCAATCCACCAACCAAAACCATTCCTAAGCCTGATTTTGCCTCACTACCTGCTGATGTAGATAAAGCTATTGGTAACATGCCAAAAACTAAAGAGAAAGTAGTCATCAAAATTGGTCTTAATCTTGTTTTACCTGCTTCAAGCAAAGCATCAAATGTTGGCATATTATGTTCAATTTTCATTTGGTTTGTTCTATCAACAAGTAATATTGCGTTTTTAGCCACTAATCCTACAAGAGTAATAATGCCAATCATCGAATATATACCTATACTCTTCATAGAAAGAGCTAATGCCAAAAATGCACCAACAGCCGCCAATGGTATTGAAAATAGCACAACAAATGGATAAATATATGAATTATATAAAGCAACCATAATTAAATACACAAACAAAATTCCGCCTGCCAATGCGTATAGTAAACTACGCATAGAATCAGCTAGATTTTTTTGCTCACCTGTAAATTCATATGTAATATCACCAGGGAATTGAATTTGTTTAACTCTCTTAATTATTTCTTGAGCAACAACACCGCTTGATTTCCCAAAAACATTTGAACTAATAGTCACTGATGCAATTCTATCATATCTTTCCAATTTTGATGGACCAGTAGTAATCCAAATATTGGCCACTTGTTGCAATTCAACCGGTTTCCCAAGTTGATTTATAATTGTAAATCTTTTAATATCTTCAGGTTTAAATTTATCGAAATTATCTAGTGCTATCTTTAAATTATAATCCGTACCATTGATTGTGTATTTTGCTTCATCATCACCAGTTAAAGCAATTCTTAAATTTTGAGATATTTCACCAATTGTAAGTTTATATTGCGCTAGTTTATCTCTTTGAATATCGATATTCAATTCTGGATTTCCATCCTCAGTAGATAAACGTACATCACTTGTACCTTCAACCTGCTGTGCAATATCAACAATTTTTTTAGCAGCTTCTAACACTTGTGAATAATTTGTCCCCTTAACTAATATCTCAATTGGTGACCTATTAGATGTACCAAACAAACCAACTGGCGCTACTCTTACTTTAATACCAGGGAAAACAGCCAATTTTAGCTTTATATCTTGAGCCAAATCATCAGAAGATTGTGATCTTTCTTTTTTATCAACTAATGAAACCAGAACTTCAGCCGTATTAGTCTTGGAAAAAGTCAACAATGCTCCGCCACTTGCTCCAACATTTGTAATAATTTTATTTACTTCTGGAATTTTGCGCAATTCGTTTTCAATTATTTGGACTTGTCTATTTGTCTCTTCTATTGTAACACCTGGTTGTAATTCAACTGTAACAATAATTTCCCCTCTATCAACAGGTGGGAAAAATTCAAATCCAATAAACCCTAATGGAAATAACATAAACGATGCCAATGTAATAATAACCACAAATGTTGCAACTTTTTTGGGGCTCCTTAATGCCCAGGATAAAATTTTTTGATATAAAACTTCAAAACGTTTAAATTGATTTTCAAACCAAATTGCAAATCTTCCTAAAAAACTTTTGGCATCAAAATGCTCAAGTTTAGAAAATCGTGATGCTAAAGTAGGTGTAACAGTAAAGGAAACAAATAAACTCATCAAAGTCGAAAAAACAACTACTAAAGCATAGTGTCTTAAGCAGTTTCCTATAATATCGGTAATTAGTGCCAATGGTACAAAAACTACTACATCTACAAGTGTTATAGATAAAGCTGCAAAACCTATTTCGTTTCTACCTTTTAACGCTGCCTCACGTTGATCTTCCCCCATCTCTAAATGTCTATGTATATTTTCAAGAACTACAATTGAATCATCCACCAAAATACCAATTACCAAAGACATTGCTAATAATGTAATGTTATTCAATGTAAAATCGAATAAATACATTAAGAAAAATGTTGAAATTAATGAAGTAGGAATTGATACCAACACAATAAAAGAATTTCTAATACTATGTAAAAAGAAAAACATAACTATAGCTACAAGAATAACAGCCATAAATAAATCAAATTTAACAGCATTAGCAGAATCAATAATAAAAGTAGATGCATCTTGAGCAATTGTAAATTTTAATCCAACGTTTTTATACTCTTCTTCAAGCTTTATAATTTCCTTTTTAATTTCATTACTGACCTCTACCGTATTCCCATCAGATTGTTTAACAACCAGCATACCAATTGCTGTATTTCCATTTAACCTATAAACATTTGATAAATCAATACTTCCGTCAGATACATCAGCAATATCCTTTATTTTAATATCACCACCTTGTTTTGATTTACCAATTATTTGTTCTTTTATAGTATTAATATTATCAAATTTCCCTGCAACTCTTACAACATATTGATTATCATAGCCTTTTATATTTCCTGTTGGGAAATCCAAGTTCTGATTTTTAATAATCTGCGTAACATTGAAAAGATTTAAATTATATGCTTTTAACTTATCTGCATTTACATTTATTTTTATTTCTCTTTCATTGGCACCAATAAGAGAAACTAAACCAACTCCTTTTAGTTTAGTAAATCTTGGTTGAATTTTATCTTTAATAAACTGCGTAAATTCTTTTTCATCCAAATTAGAATTTAAAGTCAATCTTAAAACAGGAATCTCATCAAACGATATTTTAGATATTACCGGTTGTTTTGCAGTTGAAGGAAGTTCATTCAATATTTGGTTAATTTTTCTCTGTGCTTCCTGGAGTGATTTATCTATATCTGCATCCATATCAAATTCCACAACAACTAAAGAAAAACCCTCCGATGATGTTGAACGTATTGCAGAAATTTTTTCTATTCCAGTTATAGCATCCTCAATAACTTTTGTAACCGAATTTTCAACCGAGTTTGGGGAACCACCCGGATAAACTGTTTGTATTGTTATTACCGGTGCTGTTAACTTCGGTAATAAATCATAATTTAGTTGTAGATATCCATAAATACCCAATACCGATAAAACTGAAAATATAACTACAACTATTGTTGGCCTTTTTATTGAAAGTTCTGTTATTGTCATTGTTATTCATTCCCTTAATTTTTTTCTTCAGTGGCTTTTACTTTAGTACCATCGGTTACATTTAATTTACCTTTTATTACAACTTTATCTCCCATATTTAGCCCACTGATAACCTCAACAAATTTTCCCAAATCTTGCCCAACCTTTATATTTTTTAATCTAACATAATCACCATCTACAATATATACATAAGGATTTTTTACACTTCCCAAAATTGCATCTCTTGGTATAACCAATATATTACTTTTTGCACTAAAATCAAAATTTAAAGTAAATAGCATCCCAGCCTTAAATCTGTTACTGCTGTTGGAAATAATTAACTCAACAGGAAATGTGTGTGCTTCATCCCCTTTCGGTGCAATATATCTTATTGTACCATAGAATTTCTCATTAGGATAAACATCTGTTGTTAACTCAATTTTTTGTCCTACTTTTAACTTAAAAACATCATTTTCTGATACATTAACCCTTACTCTCAAATTAGAAACATCTGTTAAAGTAGCAACTACATTCCCTACATTTAAAAATGATCCTAAATCAACAAATTTACTTGTTATATAACCAGAAAATGGAGCTATAATTTTTGTATCGTTATATTGTTTTTTTGTTGAAATATATTGATTTTTTGCATTTTCATAATTTAATCTTGCAACTTCATATTGAGTTTCTGAAATACTTTTACTCTTGTATAATTCTTCGTTCCTTTTCAAATCTTTTTCAGCTTTTTCATATAAAAATTTTGCATTTTCAAAAGCTGCTTTTTTTATTTCATCATCTACTTCCAATAATACACCTCCAGCCTTAACATATGTACCTTCTTGAAAATTTATTTTTTTTACCTTTCCAGAAATTTCAGATGCAATATTTACCTCTTTATCAGCATAAGCTGTAGCGACCAATTTAATATTCTCGCTTACATTTCCTGTGCTTACAAATGTATAAGAAACTGGAACATAACTTAACATTGTTAGTTTGCTTGCTTTCTGGTTTATAATTCGTTTGTTGTTAATTAGTATTAAGAGTATAACAGCAAAAACTACTATACCAACAATTATTAATTTTCTTTTTGTTGTATTCATTATAACACCTTCTTATTTGCTAATTGATTTTAAATATTTTGCTTTTGCTATTTCATAATCAACAATAGATAATGTATAATTTATATTAGCTTGTAATACTGTTGTTTCTGCGTCTATCAACTCTGAGTTATTAACCAGCCCATTCTTATATTTTTCTTTCGTTATTTTATAATTAAGTTCAGCTTGTTCCAAAGTTTCTGAGCTAATATTTATTTTTTCAAACATTTTCTCTAGGTTTAAATAATTTTGAGTTACTTCTAAATTTATCTGGTCTTTCAAAATTTCATAACTCTGTTTAATTTGTTCAAGTTGAAATTCTGCTTGTTCTGTTTGGTATTTCGGCAGCATCCAATTCCACAAATCGAAGGATAATGTTATTCCTAAATCCCAACTACTTTTGAATTCCTTTTTTTGTGGTATATATCTTTGATTTGGATTTGAATAAATAAAATCAGCAAAGAAAAATATCTGCGGATACCAACCCGCTTTGGATAGAGTAATAGCAGAATTTGCTGCTTTTATTCTCATTTCAGTGGAAAGTAATTCTTCCCTATTCATTAAAGCATTGCTAATTCCATCATCAAGCTTAGAAGTATGCTTTTCTAAAAATTCTGGTTTATCTTTTAAAGTAATTTTAGTATTAAGTGGCAAACCAATCAAACTGTTTAAAAACAATAATGCTGTTTGTATACCATTTTCTGCATCAATCATAAGTAATTTTGTATTTGAAAGCTGAACTTTAACTTTCATAACATCATTATCTGTAGCCAATCCATTTTTATAAAAATTTTCCACATCATTTAAATGAGCTTCTACCATAGTAATATTTTGTTGAATATTTTCTTTTAATTTTAATGCTCTATAATAATTCCAATACGCTGTTCTAATATTCAAAATTAATTCTTTCTCATCCTTTTTAAATTCCAATATAGAAGCATTTTTATTGTATTCAGCAATTTCCGTTGCTGATGATAACCTAAAACCAGTAAATATTGGCTGGTTAAGTGTAATTTTAGTTGAATAATTATCCAAAATAGGGCTAAATGCTTTTGCGATACTCGAAGCTGCAGGTCCAAAATTTGGCGCCCCAACATCACTTAAACGAGTATAACCAGCAGTAAATTTCAAAGTCGGATATTCTGCTACTTCTGTTTCTTTATATTTAGCCTCTACAGATTTAACTTTGTAATCACTAATTTTTAAACTTTTACTATTCTCAAGACCTATTTTTATACATTCTTCAAGGCTTAAACTTTTGACTTCTTGAGAATAAATATTATTACTTAATAAGATTAGTATCCCAATTATAATTTTTTTCATATTTCCACCAATATTTTTATTAATATATCAATCACTTTCGAAGTTATCTCTGAAATCACTTCATAAGCTTCAACAATTTTTTTCCTATCTTCTTTATCTAATAACTCCAAATAATAACAGTGTTTCTGAATAAATTCCTTTTTCTTTTTTTCTAAAATTTCAATTCCATCATTTGTTATACGTACAATTGTTTTTCGCCTATCATATTGATCAATAATTAAATCAATATAACCAGACTTTAACAATTTAGATAAGTGCTGAGAAACTGTGCTTTGTGCTAGTTTTAATATATTTTTTAACTCATTAACTGTACATTCGCCAACATCTCTTACTACATTCAACAATTGATAATGCTGCATCGAAAGTTTATCATCGCTTTCGAAATTAACATCACGATTAGCTAAAAAAATTGCCCTCATCATATTTGGGATACTTTCAACAATTTTCTCAGCAGCCTCTATGGTTTCTTGTTCAAAATTTATATTTTTCATCTTAGCTCCAAATTATTTTACATATATACAATATTATTTACAATAAATTATATTTATATACGATACCGGTTTGCGGCTTGCTGCTTTTTGTATTAACTTCTATAACAGCAAAACTGCATTGTAATTTTAAGATATTTTTTAGAAATATCAAAATATTTTTTCAATAATTGCAGCAAGCCGCTGTTAGCTTTTTGGTTTGGTGTTTTTATGTAGTTCATAAGGCTGACACCAAGACAGGGTTGGGCAAAAGAGGTGTTTTCTTTCAAGATATATGTCGTTTTTTGTTTGGAGAAAATTTGTTATGTACCGTCGGAAAGTTTGTAATCAGTCTCTGAATTTAATCTTTTACTGGGTTTTCGGGAGCATTGGTTTTGTCTGTCCGTCAAGTTTTGTAATGATTCTGGGGTTATTTCCCAACCGAGAAAATTTGTCATTTTTTTTGCCGAAGTGGCATTGACGTCAAATTGAATTGACGAGTACTTAACAATTTGTTCAACCTCAAAATTACAGAAAAATCGACAAGCCTTTTTCACTTCAAACTTCTCGGGCAAACTACCTTCCAACCGGATTTAATACAAATTTTTTCACCTTATCGGACATGAACAAATTTTAGGAGTATGACTTTCCAAACAACAACTTCCCTAAAACACCAAACTTGAAGCTAAAAATATACAAAAAAAATTATCGCTTGTCAAATTTTAAATTATAATATAAAAGAAAAATAAAATAACAAAGCAATACAATTATATTATAAATATTATTATAAATTATTTCATAGATTTGATAAGTCATATCTTGTGGCATTGCAATACTTATGAACCAATATGTATTTTCTAATTTCACAGGTATATAATGGTATACAAATTCTTTAATTTTTGTAGGATTTTCAGAAATATTTGTTGAAAATTCCCTGCCATTATTGATAAACAATTCATACTTTTTTAATGTCTTGTTTAACTCATACAAACTAACACCTATAAAATCTTTATTCGGATAAGCTGCTATAATACCTTGTTGTGTTATTATAAAAGAATAAATATTACTTTTGTCGTCATGTATTTTATCAATCATATTTTGAAGATAATCAAGGCTTAAGTCAACACCTGCAACACCTAAAAATTCGTTATTTATAATAATCGGATAACAAAAACTTACAACTGTTATATCTTTTCCAGCTATTTTATATGTTATTGGTTTTGTTATAAAGGATTTTCTTGTATTTTTGGGAATATTATAATAGTCACCTCTTTCATCTTTCCTATCAAAATCTACACATGGTTCAAAATAATATTCATTTTTACCTCTATTCCAATAAGGGATAAATCTTCCGGTGTTATCATGCCCTAATTGATTAATGAATAATTTATCTTTATTATCAAATTTATTTGGTTCCCATACTGTCCAAATGCCAAATAACTCTGGCCCATTTATCAATATTTCTTTCATTATTACAGTTACAAATTCTCTGTTTGTTTTATTCTGTTCTTTCATAATTTTTAATATATTTTGAAACCGTTTGGCAGTATTCTCTGCTTTTATAAAATTAAAAGAAATATCATAACCAATTTTATAATAATTAGTTATATTATTTTGTTCTATACGAATTACGTACAAATTACCAAAGACAATCAACAAAAAAAATATTAATGATATGACTAAATAATTTTTCATTATTATGTTCTTACGATTAACTTGAACTTTTTACCTTATAAGCTATGTTATTTTTTATAAAAAAACAACTAAAAATGAATAAACTTTTTAACTCCTCTTCTAAATATTTAAGATCTCATGCAAATGATTTAGTTAATTGGCACCTTTGGAATAAAACAACCTTAGAACTAGCAAAAATTCAAGACAAACCTATTTTCCTTAGTATTGGTTATAATGCATGTCACTGGTGTCACGTAATGCAACAAGAAGCTTTCAATAACCCTGAAATTGCAAATTTCCTTAATAACTTCTTTATCTCTATCAAAGTAGATAAAGAACAACGTCCTGATATTGACCATGTCTATATGGAATATGTTGTAAGTACAACTGGTTCTGGTGGTTGGCCATTGAATGTTTTTTTGACTCCTAATTTAATACCTTTTTATGGCGGTACATATTTCCCTGCTACCAATAAATTTGGAAGAATTTCATTCCTTGAATTGTTAAATAAAATTTATAATGCTTATCTACTCCATCGTAATGAAATTGAAGAAAAAAACAATATATTTTTTCAAATTACAACTGTAGAAAATAAATCAATTGGCCAAAATTTCGATGAATTTGATTTTGACTATGCTAACTATTTAATACTTCAAAATAGTGATAAAATTGATGGTGGCATAGGTAATAATATTAAATTTCCTCATTACCCATTATTACAATATTTATTCAAATACTATTATTTTACAAAAAACGAAAACATCAAAGATTTTTTAATTGTTACTTTAAATTCCATGATACAAGGAGGTTTTTACGATCTGATTGATGGTGGTTTTCATAGATATTCTACAAATAAAGATTGGTCTATTCCGCATTTCGAAAAAATGCTATATGACAATACAGAAATGATTAATCTTTATACTAATGCATTTAAAATTTTCGGCATACAAGATTATAAAGAAGTTGCTATCGATACAGCTAATTTTATATTAACTCAATTAAAATCGTCTAAAACACTTTTCTATACTTCAATTGATGCTGATTACAACCACATCGAAGGCGATTATTATATTTTTTCGGAAAAAGATTTTCAAAATGCACTAGCACCTAGACTATTACAACATTTTGAAGAATTTTTTAATTTAATTGAATTCGAAAATAGATTTATCATCACAAAATCACTTTACTTCCCCAATAAAACTAATCCACGTTATCAAATAGCTAAAGAAATTATAATTAGTTTGAAAAAATATAGAGAAAAATTCAAAAACAAACATATAATAGACGATAAAATTATTGCAAGCAATAACTTAAATTTAGCAAATGCTTTATTAAATCTTTATAAAATAACACAAGATAAAAATTATTATAATTTATCGCATCAAATATTAAATACAATTTTGCGTAAAGGATTTGATAATGAGATTCTTTTACACCAAATAAATCATAAGTCTATCGATAAAATCTATGCATTTTTAGATGATTATAACGCACTAGTTTCACTTTTAATTTCTTTTTACGAATTAACAGCAAATATAAATTATCTATTAAAGGCTAAATATTTTATGGATTTTGTAATAAAAAATTATTTTGATAATAAAAATTTCATTCTACATTATACCAATAAATTTTTTAATGATTTACCTATAAATCCTGAAATTTATCAGGATACTCCTATCAAATCACCTGTTAGCCATTTTCTTGAAAATATTTACTATCTTTCTATTGCTTTTGAAAATCAAGATTACGAAAATATTTTTAACACTCTCATAAAGAATAACTTTAGTACTTACAAGATGTACCCTATTCATTACGCTGGAATGCTCGATATAGCTTTTACCTCATTAAAACATAAAAATGAAATAGTAATTTCTTTCCCAAAAGAAGTTGACATAAATTTGTTATTGAAATTTCATAAAAAATTTTTACCACAAGCTATAATTTTCCCTTGCAAATCGAACGAACAAATAGAAATACCAATACTATCCGATAAACTATCAATACAAAATAAAATTACTTATTATTATTGCGAAAATTTTTCTTGCCAAGCCCCTTTATTTGATGAGAATCAAATTTTCGATTTATTAGGATATTATAATTTGGCACATTAATTGATTATTCATAAATATAATATAATTTATAATACTTATTATGAAATCAGCTCTTTTTTACTTAAATCTTTTTGCAATTTTTTTTATCGTTCAATTATCTAATTTTGTTACAAAATTAAATGAGCAAACTGGTGATATTAATTTTTCTATTTTTTTCGCATTAGCGGTTACTAATTTTCTTTTAGGATTTATATTATCACCACAATCTAACCTCGAAAAAACCATTAAATTTCTTACTATCTTATTATTTTCTTCAGTACTAATTACAATCCCCGTAGGTTACAATTACATCATTTTTGTCCCACAACGAGAAATTAAGATTTATCTTACAATTAATATGGTCTTTAAAAATATATTATTATTTGCTTTTGCATACTCAGGTTTGATTATAACAGAATTAAAAAAATTAAAACTAAAAAATTACGAATTAACAAATGAACTTGATAAAATAAATTCCGAAACTATGCAAAATATTAAAAAAGCGGAACTACATCTTTATGAAGCTAAATTACAAGCTAATGAAATGTTAGAAAATGCAAAGTTGGAATTAAACAATCTTAAAAATGGGAAAAAACATATAGAAAATGAAATAAAAGAATTTATAAAAACACAATGGGAAATTATTAAAAATTTCGAAAAGAGTAATTCAAAATGAATAAATTTTTATTTTATATTTTACTAACTTTTCAAATCTTTGCTTTCAATTTTTCCTCACGAAAAACAGAAATTACAGAAGTTGTTAAAAAAGTTAGCCCTGCTGTTGTAGGCATAACAGTATATCAAACACAAAAATATGTGGACCCTTTTTTCAGTTTTTGGGATGATGACCCTTTTTTTAAACAATTTTTCGGCGATAGAAGTTATACTCGTGAAATACAAAGTCTTGGCAGTGGTTTTATAATTAGTGAAGATGGCTATATTGTTACTAATGATCACGTAGCAGGAAATGGCAATAAAATAATTGTAACTTTAACCAATGGAGAATCTTATAATGCAAAAATTATAGGTACCGATTATACATCCGATATTTGTTTACTCAAAATTGATGTTGATTATAAATTACCTTTTATTTCTTTAGGTGATTCTAAAGATATTATTATTGGTGAATGGGTTGTTGCTTTAGGAAATCCATTTGGACTTTTCAACATTAATGACCAACCAACTGTTTCGGTTGGTGTTGTTAGTGCAAAAAATTTGGTTTTAGATCCTTCACAACAAAGATATTATACTGGAATGATTCAAACTGATGCAGCAATAAATGGTGGAAATAGTGGCGGACCTTTAGTAAATATTAATGGTGAAGTAATTGGAATTAATACAATAATTTATTCCGCCGGAAGTGGCGGGAATATCGGAATTGGATTTGCTGTTCCAATAAATAAAGTAAAAAAATACATAGAAAAATTTAAAAAAGGTGAAAAAATTAATCGTAATTTTTGGACCGGCTTATCGGTTCAAAATTTAAACGATAATATAATTCAAACATTAAAATTAAAATCACGAAAAGGCGTTATTGTTGATGAAGTAGCTAATAATTCACCCGCTTATTATGCTGGTATCAACATTGGTGATATAATTACACAAGTTAATGATTATAAAATTTCTAACACTAACCAATTAGTTAGCGTTTTTTATGAATTTGAAGTTAATGATGTTGTAAATGTTCGTCTAATCAGAAACAATGAGACAATTGAAACTAAAATGAAATTATTAAAAAAAGATTAAACAATTTCTTTTGGAAAGAATAAACTAACTTTAGTACCAACCCCTTCCTTGCTTATTAAAATAATTCTACCTTTTAACATTTCAACTAATTCTTTAACTATTATTAACCCAAAACCAGTACCCTTTTCTCCCTTTGTCCCTCTTGTAGTTTTAATAATGGATGGATCAAATAAATGCTTTTGCTGTTCTTCTGATATTCCAATTCCCCTATCCTGGATTACAATTTCTATTTCATCTTTCATATTAAACAGAGAAATATAAATATTAGAGTGTGGTAATGAAAATTTTATAGCATTATTCAGTAAATTAACCAAAATTGTTGTTAAGATAGTCTCGTCAGTTTTAATTTGAGCCTTCGAAATTGATGAAAATAAAATATTTATATTTTTTTCATCAGCGTGTTTAGAATTTATATCGATAACATTATTTATTAGATCAAAAACTTCAATTTTTTCAAAAGTCGCAGACATATTTTTATTTGAAGCTTTAACCCAATTAAGCAAATTATTTACATAGTATATAAAAGAATTTGCAACTTGTGAAAGTAAAGTTATTTTTTTAATTGAAATTTCACTACAATTTTCTTTCACATCATCAATTAGTTCATCATCTAAAAGCAAAAATGAATTTAAATGGTTTTTTATATCGTGGCTTATAATTGATATTAATCTATTTTTTAACTGAATTTCATGTTTCAATTCTTGAATTTTTTCTAATGATAGGATTTTATCTAACACATATGCATCATGTAAATCTTTATATTTGTTTGTAATTGTATCCGTTATTTTTATAAAATTTAATAAGAATAAACTTTTATCCACAATATACCTACTAAATATTAGAACATTTTTCCCACTACGGCTTGTAAAATAGTTTGAGTCGTACATATCACCATTTTTAATATTCTCAAGCCATGTTTTAAATAGCTCAGGATTTTTGATGTAATCTAGTACATTTTCTTGACGTATTTTTTCTAAATAAATATCATTCGCTTTAACTACCCTAAAGTCTGAGTTACATAAACAGCTTGGGAAAGATAGTTCATTTAAACTAATTAAATTTTCAATATTTGCTAAATTTTCAAAACTCATTCTCATAACGGTAAATAATTTTAAAATCTGAATTTGAATTTGTTTAATGATTGTGAAAAAATCAAGACTTTATATATTAATTTAATATTAATTATATTAATATCAAATTAATTTTTACAATGATAGAATACATTTTATTATAATACAATAAAAATATTATTTAGCTGTATTAATCTTTTTGTTAATTGATTATTAAAATTATTAAACCAATACTTTAGGCGTGTAGTTTATAATTTGGTGATCATAAACATTAATCTGTAATTTGTCATAAATCTCATCAATAAAAGTAGGTCCATATTTAGATACAAAATATATCCAACTAATGTATCTTTCTTGGAGTGTAGCTTCTGGATATAATGAGTTGTGTAATCTTTTAGCTTGCTCTATTAGGATAGAATTTTTTCTTAATTGAGCTTCATTAATTTTTTTCTTTAAAATATTAATTGAATGAGCAATATTTTCATATGTTTTATTAAAATTATTTATTAAATTTTGATCAAAATCTTTAGTATCATTTTTCAACCTTTCAAAATCTAGACTAAAATTATTAAACAACTCATCAACTGCTTCTATTAAATTATTATCAACATTTTGTGAGTTAATTTTGTTGATAAAATCATTGTAATCAATAAATATGTCAATTAATTCAATACCCAATTTTTCCAATCTTTTTTCATTTGATTTTTCAACGATAGTAGCACTAGCTCTTGGGTATATTATTGGTTTTACAAGATTAAAATTATCGTATATACTAAAAATTTGAGCGAAATAAGCTATCTCGGAAGGACCACCAACATAGAAAACTGTAGGGAAAATGTAATCCTGACAAATTGGCCTTAAAACAACATTTGGACTAAAATTATAAGGTTCGTTATTTATCATTTCTATTAGTTCATCTGATGTAAGAACCTTATTTATTGATTTAATAATAAATTCTCCATTTCTTTCAGATGGTTCTATAAGATATCTTGAATTATCATTGGAAAAAAATAAATTAACTGGCCTGATTTTAATTTGAGCATGATAATTTTTCTCCAAATCTGCACTAATAGAAACTAATTTTACTGAATGTTCAATATAATTGTTAATTTCATCAATGAAAATTGGCTTTAAATACTCTTTTACATCTTTTTCTATGGTATCAAAAATAATTAGTCCATAACGATCGAAAAATTCAAATAACAATTCCTTAAATGCTTGACTAAAAGTTTTATTATTACAATAAATTTTTCTTAGTTTTTCTATTAAATTAGATTTGAAACTTGAAATAGGTAAATTATTGTCTAATTGCGTAAGAAATGTTTCAATATTTTTATTTATTTTTAATTTACCAACACTCCCTCTATTTGTAAATTTCTCAACATCATCGTAAGTAATTTGTTTTAACTCATAATCTTTATCTAATAAATAAACATTTCTAATTTCATCAAAATCGTGATCTTCGACTTCCATCCAAAAAACCGGCACAAAACGATATTCATCAAATTTATGATTAAGTATATTACATAATTTAATGGTTGTAATAATTTTATAAATGTTGTAAAGAGGGCCACCAATTATTCCAGCTTGTTGGCCAGTAACAATTGCAAATGTTGTTTTTTCTTTTAAAAGCTCAATATTTTTTTTTGTAATTGTAGATGCTGGGTAATCTTTATATTGCTTATTGAGTATTTCAACTAATTTTTCTCTATTATGGTAATTTGAGTTCATTATCTCTTGCATTGTTGCGAAAAGATCTTCTGCCTCACGAAAGTTTTTGTGATAATATTCTTTTACTTCATCAAAGTTATTAATATAATTTAAAAATAATTTAGAAAAATCTTCAAATTTTGAAAAATCAATATTCATTATTAACTCCATTGCCACTATAATAAATATACTGTTTTAAATAAAAGAAAAAAAATTAATTTATAAAATTCTCTTTGAGTTGTCTTAAAATTTCAGGTAGATACTTCAACACATAATCCAAATCTTCTTTTGTTGTATTATAACCTAAACTAAATCTGATTATACCATAATTATCTGTATCTACACCAATTGACCTTATTACATGAGATGTTTCTATACTACCGGCATGACAGGCTGAACCACTGGAAACATATACACCAATTTGGTTTAAACTTAATAAAATAGAGCCGCTATCGAAACCTTTAAAACCGACATTTAAATTATTGGGCAGGCGTTTTTCAGGATGGCCATTTAATATTATATCTGGATGTATTTTTTTCAATTCTTCAAAGAAATAATTCCTCAGATCTGTTAATCTTTTCCCTTCACTTTCCATTTCTTTATGGGCATAAATTGCTCCTAAAGCAAATGCATATATAAAAGCTGTGTTTTCTGTACCAGCACGTAAACCGAATTCTTGGTCACCGCCATGTATCAATGGAACAATTTTGATATTATCTTTTATAAAAAGTGCCCCTATCCCTTTTGGGCTATATAATTTATGAGCAGAAAAAGCCATCAAATCAATTCCCAAATCATCAACATCAATTTTAACTTTACCAAAAGCTTGTGTTGCATCAGTCATAAAAGGTATATTATATTTTTTGGCAACTGCACATAATTCTTTTAAATCATTAATTGTTCCAATTTCATTATTTGCAAACATTACTGAGATTAGAATAGTATTTTGTTTTATTGCATTTTCAAGCTGTTCAGGATGAATTAATCCATATTTATCAGGTTTCAGATAAGTAATTTCAAAGCCTAAGTTTGAAAGAAATTCGCAAGATTTTAGGACAGCAGAATGTTCGATTTCAGTAGTAATAATATGGCCTTTCTTTTCAAAATTTGCAAATGCTATTCCTTTAATTGCAAGATTTATAGCTTCGCTACCACCACCAGTAAAAATAATTTTACTATTTTTAGGTGCATTTATTAAACTAGCTATTTTTTTTCTAGAAAAATCTATAATATCGTGCGCTTTAACACCTAATTTAGTACTGCTGCTTGGATTTCCATATGTATTATTTGCACTGAAAAAATTTATCAGTTCGTCGGTTATTTCTTTTTTTAAAGGAGTAGTTGCATTATAATCTAAATAAACTTCCCTATAATCTGGAGCTGTAATATCAGCTGCAGGTTTACAACCATCTTTTATTGATTGTATTGGAATACCGACCCAAGTATAAATAGAGTTTAAACCGTGTGGAAATAACTTGGTTATTTCTTCTTTAGTTGCACCAATATTTTTATAAAAATTATTAAATAATGGTCCAACTTTATTTAATTTATAATAGTCATAAGCAAATTGTAAAATTTCCAAATGCCTATCAGTTAGCTCAGTTTGAGTTAACTTGGCCATCATATGTATGTTAGTTTTTACGAAATTATTCATATTTATAAGGATCTGCCCCAGGATATTTTTCAAAAGGATAACCCGTTTGAGATTGCTCCATCCCTTCAACCATAATTTTGAATTTTTCCCAAGGGAAAGCAATACCTAATTTATTGGGATCAAGTACTGCTAACAAACGTGCACCAATACAATAAGGTGTGATGTTAATTTCCTGTGTCAAATAAGGACGTACAATTAGATCAGAGTTAACTGCTCTAACTGGCCCAATATTAGCCGTAACTCGTTCCCCTGTCAAAAATTGATAAGCTTGAATAATTCTTGTTAGTTCAACAGGTCTAACATTTAAAATTACAACATCAGGAATAATATCGATCGATAGTGTCAAATTCAGTATTATAGAAAAATACACCTTTTGTTGTTGCTGGTTGAATAGCCATCATTTCAGATACCGCTTTTTTAGCTGTTTCAACTTTTTTAAATCTTCCTACGTCGTCTTTACCAAAAAGTGCATATTGTTGCTTCCCAGCATCCATACAAGCATAAACTAATCCATCGGTAAAATCTTTTGGTGAAGGTGGGATAAATTCATCTTTATTTTCTGCGTTACTTTTCATAACATCAGTATAAGCTCTATCACCTAAATGTTTATCATAATTTTGATCAACTAGGCCAAAGCTTATTGCAGCAGCAATACATCCAATATTCTCTATTGTCAGAAGAACGGAATCACCTAAATATGCTTGTTTATGAGCCTGACAAGATGTTAAGGTAACATCATTTGTAAATGTATCAAGAACTTCTTGTGGAATAACATCATCATTTTTGTAAATTTTTACGGCTGTTAGTGGAATAACCAACCGTTCAACATTCATAGCTGTAATCATTTTTTGATATAACTGTTGGACTGTTGTCATAACAAACCTTATATTTTATATATTGTTTAATTTAATATATTTATATTACAATACAAAATAATATTTATTAATATATATTGATATTTGTCACTACTTTATTAATATAAATTTCTCTTTCAAATTGTAATTCCCAGCAGTTATATTAATTAAGTATATACCAGAATTTATGTTTGAAAAATTCAATTTTATGTTAGAATTACCCTTTGGTAAATTATAATATTTATTAGCATATATAATTTGCCCTGTAATATTGAATATTTTGATTTCAATATCACTAGCAAAAGGTAAACTAACCAAAAGGTTTGTATTTGGATTGGCTGGATTCGGATATAACTTTACATCAAAATTTCGTATAAATTTATTATTACCTTCAGTAGAAGTGGTTTTTGTTAAGACAACGTCATCAATATCCCAAGTATCGCCAGCAAGTGCTGCTCCACCACCATCATCGTAAGTATTATCAATTTTAAAAGCAATAAATACATCTTTATTAATAAAATTTGATAAATTTATGCTCGCACTTTCCCATTGTACAGGTGTATTATCATTAATGTACTGTCCTCTTTGATCATCTCTGAGAAAAGTTTTAACCACATTATATTTTGTAATATCAAGCTGATTACTATTTTCTGAAACCATTACATCAAATTTAGAGCTGTATTTATTTCCACAAAACTTTCTGAAATTAAAACTTAAAATATTATTAGTATCTTTTATTGATACCTGTTTAGTTATTAAAATTCCACTTGCAGTATAATTAATTCTGGCAACTTTAGAAGTACTGCTTGACCCACTTGGTTTTGCAGTAGTATAACTTAACCAACTGTTTGCTGGTTGTCCACTTAAGTTAGTTATTGCCCATCCTTCAGGTGGGAAAGAATCAAATGTTTCATTTAATGTTTTATTTAAAGGCGTTTTTTTTTGTGGATACAAAAAATATTTGAATACTGTGTTTATTACTTGATCTTCTATGTCATAAAAATCATTAGCTGCATAATTAAACACACCACCATTTGTTATAAATACTATTCCATATAAGGAATCAGGTGAGAAATACATATCACTTAATAAACCATATGCTTCACCAGGAACACCGCATAAATTTTGCCCTTTAATTAATTCTTTTGGCCAATGGAAAGCATATCCATATTTGTAGAAAAAGGCTGCTAAGTCATCACCATTAGAACCATTGTATGCCCATTTTACAGAGTGCATTTGTTGAACTGATGTAGTGTTTAATATCTTTTTACCCTTGTAAACCCCTCCATTCATATGTGCAATCATAAATTTTGCTAAATCCAGAGCACTTGTTCTTAATCCTCCTGTAGGGGAAAAAATAAAAGCTTCTTTGCCTATCACATAATTTGATAAATTTTGTGGTGATGGTTTTACTCCATTATAATTATCTTTTTGTGCTATCCATTGGTTATTTTGATAGCGATATAAAACTGCTATATTCTGAAAATCTGTTTGAGTAAAATCATCAATATTATAACTAGCATTCATTCCTAATGGATTTAATATATTTTCTTTAACATAAATATCAAATCTTTTATTAGCAATTTTTTCAACTATACACCCCAAAGTACTATACGCTAAATTACAATAAGTAAAATATGTCCCGGGCTTTTTATTTAAATATAAACTTGGGTTATAGGAAGAAGAATTAGGATTTAATACATCAATAGTTGAATAACCTGCATTATCACTAAGGCTAGAAGTATGAGTTAGTAACATTTCAATAGTTATTGTATCATTTGGGAAATTAGGGTTCCTTACTTGGAACCCTAAAATAGATGAGACATCACTTTTTAACGATAATTTACCTTGTTCAACTAATTGCATTATAGCTGTGGAAACAAATGATTTTGATATAGATGCTATTCTATATATTGTATTATCATTTATTGATAAATTATTTGCAATATCTCTTTTCCCAAAATGGTTTTTGTAAACTATGCTATCTTTTTTAACTACAATAACAGACATCCCAGCAATTGTAAAATTATTAAAAACCTTTTGTAATTGTAAAGTTAATGTGTCAGAATAGTTTTGTGCAAATATTACACTTACCAATAATAAATTCAATAAAAGTCTCACCCGATTCCCCCATTTAATTTTACTAAAATGTTTTGTTATTGGTACCAAAATTTAATGTTGAGCCATCAGCTAAAAATAATTTAATAATTGATAAATTATCACCTGTATATTCAGCTACTTTAATTCGATTATTGTTATCATCAACAATATACCAAGCTTTTTCACTTTCATTAAATCTTAAAATTGCAACTTTATCTTTGTTTTCCCCTTCAATTACTTTAATTTCAAATTGATTTTTCCTGGCAGTGATTTGATAAGTAGATTTTTCTGTCTTAACTATCTGTTTTTCGAACTCACCATCATTCATTGCTAAAGGATTTCTTCCTGTCCAAAATTCTATAAAATTTAGCACCACAACATCAATAAAAGTGGTTGCGGAATAAACAGGAATAATTAGAAAAACCCAAAATAAACCTGATTGAATAAACTTATTACCAACAGAACCATTAAATTTGTAAACTTTTTTAGTAAGGCTAAAACTACCATAGCAACCTACTAACGTAAAAGCAAAAATTAATGTAATAATTACAGATTTTTTGAATAAATTTTTCATTGCTACCTCTTTATATAAATTATTGATTTGTAAATCAATATAGTAAAAATAAGGTAGCATAATGTATTAATTTTTATTTATAAAATTTTTATATAAACTTAATATTTCATCATCACTAAGTGTGACTTCTGCATAAATATTTTTTATATGCTCTTTTGTTATTTTATCAAAATCATTTTCAAATGGAGTAATTAGAACACCACCTATATCTACAGAGGCAGGACTTACAACAAGCCTTGTTTCATCTTCTGCGAAATAACAATCTGGTCTGTGCTTTTTTCTTGGGAAAATTACTACTCTCCAAACTAATTCACCTTTAAAAATTACTCTATATACAAGTATATTCATCAACGGTTCTTCATCAGTTGTTTTCATAGAGTTATATAATTTTTCGAAAGATTGTATAATTTTTTCTTTATTATGAGAAATTATCATAAAGTGTGGACGCAAATATTTTTCACCAATAACATATATAGCAATATCGTTATAATTATAGCTATCAATTACATATTTATCAAGAATAAAGTCAAAATCATTATCAATAGGCATAAAGTTTCGTTGTCCTGCTTGGAAATGGAAATGATCAGGAGCAGAAGCGCCACATTTTGGGCCATTATAAAATACTACATAATGTAAATCCAAATCGTTACTTAAATCTAACATATCACCCAATTTCTCGAAGATACTCTGAGGAATATGATTAATATGCGGAATTGTAAAATGTTGCTGGAAAATTGGATATGGATTTACTAAAACTAAATATTCATTTTTATATAAAAAACCTTTTTGTATTGAAGGTAAATGATTATGACATAAGAAACATTTTCTTTCTTTTATGGAATTAGCATCTACTTTTGCAGTTGAAGAAATAACACGAGCTGGGTTAAATTGCACTTTAACTTCAAATGTATCATCAAAAAAAAATTTTTTAACTTTAACATTATTTAATGCATCATAATTTTTTGCGCATAAGTCCCAAGTCCTGTTTTGTTGTTCAAGTAAATAAGCCATATTATTGAATAAATAATTATCTTGGCTAAAATTTGGATGGTCTACTGGTGTAATGAGCAAGTCATTTCGCATTAAATCCCCCTAAGTAATTAAAAATATATTAATATTACAAAATAATCAAAAAATAGTAATATTTCAATTATAAGGGCTTAAATAAATCAATATTAATTTTATATTTTTGGAATTTTAATATATATTTAATACATTTGCATATTAACACTTAAACAAATTGGAGACTAAAATGACAACGATTTATGATGTAGTAGCTAGAGAGATCCTCGATTCAAGAGGTAATCCAACTGTCGAAGTAGAAGTTATTTTGGAAGATGGTACAGTTGGCCGTGCTGCAGTCCCAAGTGGTGCTTCAACAGGAGAAAACGAAGCTGTTGAATTAAGAGATGGTGATAAATCAAGATATCTTGGTAAAGGTGTATTAAAAGCTGTTGAAAATGTTCAAAAAATAGCAGAAGAAATTATTGATGAAGATGCTACAAATCAAGCTGAAATTGATAAACTTATGATTGATATGGATGGTACACCAAATAAATCTAATTTAGGTGCAAATGCTATATTGGGTGTATCTCTTGCAGTTGCAAAAGCTGCTGCTGCTGCCTTAGATTTACCTTTATACAAATATATTGGTGGTGTTAATGCAAGAACATTGCCTGTTCCTATGATGAACATTATCAACGGTGGCAAACACGCTGATAATAATGTTGATTTTCAAGAATTTATGATTATGCCAGTAGGTGCTGATAACTTTAAAAATGCATTAAGAATGGGCGCCGAAGTTTTCCATAATTTGAAAGATGTACTCAAGAAAAAAGGTTATAACACAGCTGTTGGTGATGAAGGTGGTTTTGCTCCTAGTTTAAAATCAAACGAAGAAGCTGTTGAAGTTATTTTAGAGGCAATAAGCAAAGCTGGTTACAAACCTGGAGTAGATGTTGCGATTGCTTTAGATCCTGCAACAAGTGAAATGTACGATAAGGAAACAGGTTTATATGAATTCTTCAAATCAAATCCTGGTAAAAAAGTTTCATCCGATGAACTGATTGAACTCTGGAATAACTGGGTAAGCAAATATCCTATCGTTTCTATTGAAGACGGTTTAGCAGAACACGATTGGGACGGCTGGGCAAAATTAACACAAAAATTAGGTTCTAAAATTCAGTTAGTTGGCGATGATATATTTGTTACAAACCCTACTTACCTTAAAAAAGGTATCGATATGGGAGCTGGTAACTCAATTTTAATTAAAGTTAACCAAATTGGTACTTTAACAGAAACTCTAGAAACTATCGAAATGGCTCACAAAGCTGGTTATACTGCTGTTATCAGTCACAGATCAGGTGAAACTGAGGACACAACTATTGCAGATATAGCTGTTGCGACAAACGCTGGGCAAATTAAAACTGGTTCTACTTCAAGAACTGATAGAATTGCAAAATACAACCAATTACTCAGAATTGAAGAAGAATTATATTCATCAGCTAAATTCCTTGGTATCAATGCTTTAAATCCAAAGAAAAAATAATACTTTATAAATACTTTTCAAAAATCATATCATCAAAGCAGGCGAGCGCAAGCAAGCTTGCTTTTTTTATTTTAAAAATTCCTCTTTCTTAGCTCGGACAGTGTAAGCTTAAAGCCCGTGCGCACGAAGGCGCACGGGCGGGCTGACGCCCAAAAAGATTTTACTCGCTAAGCTATATCTTTTCGACTATCATTCACTTACAAGTTTTTACATTTACACATATAAAAATTTGCCAGAAAATTTTGAATTTTAATAGCAAAATTTAAAAGTATAATAATATTTTCGTAATTACGATATAATTGTATTTGCAATATATTGGCAATTTTTGAGAATATATTCGTATTTGTAATATATTTGTAAATAAGATATATTATTAATCTCTAATAATATATTTGTAAATACCATATAATTGCTTTTACGATATATTTGTAAATACAATTATATTCTAAAAAAGCCTATCATTTGAATAAATTTGAAATACTACACAGCATTTTGTTAAAAGAATTTTTTTTATATGAAACATTCAATCAGTTCTGCGCTCTGCCACTGCTTTGATGTTGGGAATTTTGACTTCCTAATCGTTAGTAATAATAATGGTAATTTTGTAATCATAAAAATGTATTTTTATTTAGTCGATACCACGTTAGGTTTAATTTTTCAAGTATATAAAAGAATTCGAATATTATGATTTAACATTTTAGCGGGCCGGAACGGCCCGCTGCCCCTTGCGGCTTGCCATAAGCCGCAAGGGGCTTAAGCTTACACCGTCTGAGCAAAAAAAAAGCTCCCTTTGAAAGAGAGCCATTTTGATTATCTATCATCTTTTAATAATTGCGTTTTGTGTTTCAAATATCTTATAATTAAAAAGCCAAGAAAAGCTACTATTGAACCAATTATGTAGAATTGATTATATTCAAAGCTGCCATTATATGTATTTGAAGCTATATCAAATATTAGAAATACCAAAAACATAGCGATTAAACCATTTTTTTCTTGACGTATTACTTTTTTCCAACTAAAAGGTAATTCTGGCTTTTTGAAATTTTTAAAATTTGGGATAAATGCTGGTGTTTTACTTGCCCAATCTAAATATTGTTGACCAAATTTTTTTCTTAAAAATTCTTCTTCTGCAAACATAATTCTTTCATAATATAACCAATATAATAAAATTGAAGCTATAACGAACCAGAAATTTCTTGTTAGTAAAATTGGACCAAACCACATTATAAAATTTGCTAGATACAGTGGATGTCGTACTAAAGAATACATACCCGTTGTATTGATAGTATCGGCAACTTGTTCCTTTTCATTTCTGCCAGATGTATTTTTAGCTGAATAACCAACAATATAAACTCTCATTACTAAACCTAATAGGCTAATAATAAGGCAAAAATATTCGTAGTATATACCATAGTAAAGATTTTTTCTTAAATTTATATAATCAAGATTTTCCATATATACGTGTATTATCAAAGCGAAAATCAAAAATGGTATTGGGATGGTTCCCCGATATCTAAAAAGTAAATTTCCCTGCTTTTTAAATTCTTCGTATAATGGCATTAAAGCTCCGTTTATTCAATTTTTATATGTAATTCTTTTAATTGTTGTTCGTCAACAAATGAAGGTGAATCATCCATTAAAGACATAGCACTTGTAGTTTTAGGGAACGCTATTACATCGCGGATAGAGTTTTCACCAGCAATTAGCATAACTAATCTATCCAAACCGAATGCTAAGCCACCGTGTGGCGGTGCGCCAAATTTGAAAGCGTTCATCAAGAAACCGAATTTCATTTCTGCTTCTTCCCTTGAAATACCTAAGACATCAAACATTTTTTGTTGTAATTCTGAATTATGAATTCTTATACTACCGCCACCTATTTCACTTCCATTAAATACCATATCGTAAGCTCTAGCTTTCACTTTACCGGGATTGGTATCCATTAAAGGTATATCTTCTATTCTTGGCGATGTAAATGGATGATGCATTGCATAATATCTATTAGTTTCTTCATCAAATTCTAATAATGGGAAATCTACAACCCAAAGTAAAGATGGCTCTGCATTTTTATCAATTAAATTTAGTCTTTTAGCCATTTCTAACCTTAAACTGCCCATAATTTCTAACGTTTTAACACGCTTTGCCCCTGAAAGTATTAAAATCAAGTCTTCATCTTGAGCTTTAGTGAATTCTAATAATTTTGTTTTTTCTTCTTCTGAGAAAAATTTAACAGATGGACCTTCTAACGAATTATTTTTTACTTTAATCCATACTAATCCACCGGCGCCTAAATTTTTAACGAATTCTGTTAATTGGTCTATTTGTCCCCTTGAAAAATTAGCTGCACCTGGTGCAACTATTGAGGTAATAATTCCATTATTTTCAATTACTTCTTTAAATACTTTAAATTCTGAATTTTTGAATATTTCATTTAAAGTCATCATTTGTAAATCAAATCTTAAATCAGGTTTATCGCTACCATATTTTTCTATAGCTTCATCGTATGTTAATCTTTTTAATGGTAATTGTAGATCATAATTCAATGTTTCTTTTAATATATCTTTCATTAATCCTTCACACATAGTTAAGACATCATCAACATCAACAAAAGACATTTCAATATCTATTTGAGTAAACTCTGGTTGTCTATCAGCTCTTAGGTCCTCATCACGGAAGCATTTTACAATCTGGAAATATCTGTCCATTCCTGAAACCATTAGTAGCTGTTTATATTGTTGTGGTGATTGTGGCAAGGCGTAAAATTTACCTTTATGAATTCTACTTGGTACTAAATAATCTCTAGCGCCTTCTGGAGTACTTTTCATCAAAACTGGAGTTTCAATTTCAACAAAATTATTTTTGTCGAAATAATTTCTTGTAATTTGTGCAATTTTATGTCTTAAAAGTAAATTTTTTTGCATTTTTGGGCGGCGTAAATCGAGATATCTGTATTTTAATCTAAGTTCTTCATTAACATCAAGCTCGTCTTCAATTGGGAAAGGTGGTGTTTGTGCGGGATTTAATATCACTAAATTATTGCAAAGAACTTCAATTTCGCCTGTTTTTAAGTTTTTATTCTCTTGACCTTCAGGTCTTTTTCTGACAACTCCTTCGATAGAAATAACATATTCACTTCTCAATTCTTTTGCATTCTCAATATTTTCAAATACAACTTGAGTAATTCCATATCTATCTCTTAGCCATATAAATATTAATCCACCTAAATCTCTTCTTGCTTGGACCCATCCATTTAATACTACTTCTTTGCCAATATCGCTAATAGTTAATTCACCACAAGTATGTGTACGACTTTTGAATTTCATTATATCTCCAATAATATTTTATAATAAAATTTAATATACAAATTTTTTTTATTTTGATAAATTAGAATTTAGCATTTTCTTTTTTCCATTATTCTTTTTTAATAATTTATTTTTTATTTTAGTTTTTTAATGATTTTTAGGGGGGGGATTTATGCAACAAAATTATCAGGAATTTTTATTCAGAATCAAGAAGCACATTCCGAACAATAATATTTTCACATCTCAAATAGAAACATTAAGCTATGGAACAGATGCCAGTTTTTATAGATTAATTCCAAAAGCTGTTTTGCGGACAAGTAGCGAAGATGAAGTAAAAAAAATAATAGAAGTTGCAAATTTGTTAAATATACCATTAACCTTTAGAGCAGCAGGAACAAGTCTTTCAGGTCAATCTGTTACTGATTCAATTTTAGTAAAAACTGCAAATTATTGGAATAATATAAAAATATCAGAAGATAAACAAACTATTTCTTTAAGCCCATCAGTTGTTGGCGCTTTAGCAAATTCTACACTTAGCCCATTTGGGAAAAAAATAGGGCCAGATCCAGCTTCTATCAATGCAGCAATGATTGGTGGTATTGCTGCTAATAATGCATCAGGGATGTGCTGCGGTACACACGAAAATACGTACAAAACTTTAAAAAGTATGCGAATTGTTTTTGCCGATGGGTATATTCTTGATACATCTAATAAAGAAAATATTGAAGATTTTTTAAAGAACAAAAGAAGTTTTGTTGAACAACTTTTTGATATACGAAGAAGAATTTTTAATGACGAATTAGTACTTAATAAAATTAAGGAAAAATTCAAAATAAAAAACACTACTGGCTATTCGATGAATTCATTTGTAGATTTTTCTGGTCCTATTCAAATTCTGCAACATTTACTTGTTGGCTCGGAAGGTACTTTAGGATTTATATCGGAAATTACACTTTATACAGTTAAAGATAATCCATACAAGGCATCATCTCTTATGATTTTTCCTAACACGGAAATAACTTGCGATGCAGTAATAACTTTAAAATTAAATTGCAAGGTTGATGCTGTTGAAATAATGGATAGAGCTGCACTTAAATCTGTGGAAAATGAACAAGGCATACCCGATTACATTAAAACTCTTGGTCCCGATGCTTGTTCAATTCTTGTGCAAACAAGCGGAAAAGATATTATTGAATTGAATAGTAATATAAATCTAATAAACGAAAAGTTATCTGATTTTCCAGCTGTTTTCCCTATTCAATTTACTAGAATTCCCGAAGAATATAACATTTTGTGGAATATTCGTAAAGGAATTTTCCCTGCTGTAGGCGCTATGAGAAAAATCGGTACAACAACTATAATTGAAGATGTGGCTTTTCCAATCCAAAAACTTGCAGATGCAACGTTAGATCTTCAATCTTTATTTAAAAAACACGGTTACGGTGACGCTGTAATTTTTGGTCACGCTCTTGAAGGAAATTTACATTTTGTTTTCAATCAAGATTTTAACGACGAATACGAAATAAAAAGGTATGCTAATTTTATCGACGATGTTACAAAACTTGTTGTTGTAAAATATAACGGTTCGTTAAAAGCTGAACACGGAACCGGAAGAAATATGGCTCCATTTGTTGAATTTGAATGGGGCGAAAAAATTTACAACTTAATGAAGGAAATTAAAAATATCTTTGATCCAAATAATATTTTAAACCCGGGAGTATTATTAAATTCTGATAAAGAAATTCATTTAAAAAACTTGAAACCAATGCCACAAGTAAACGAGATTGTTGATAAATGTATAGAATGTGGCTTTTGCGAAAATACTTGCCCATCAAAAGATTTAACTTTAACCCCAAGACAAAGAATTGTTATTTCACGTGAAATTGCGCATTTACAAAAATTGAATCTCGATGCTACACCATACTTGCAAGAATATGATTATTACTTTAATCAAACTTGCGCAACCGATGGGCTTTGTGCTCTTGCCTGCCCTGTTCATATTGATACTGGCAAATTTGTAAAATATTACAGACATTCATTAATAAAACCACAAGAAGCAAAATTAGCCAATTTTATTAAAAACAATTTCCCACTTACAATAAAATCTATTTCTAAATTATTAACTGTTACATCGTATTTTAAATTTATTCATAATCACAATATATTTAGGAAAGTTAATAAAATATCTAATCATAAAATTCCTTACTGGGCAAAGCATCTCCCTAAAGGTAATAATTTCAATATAAAAATTAAACTTTCAGCATCAACTAAAAAAGTACTTTATTTCCCAAGTTGTATTTCACGATCTTTCGGTTCAACAAATAGTGAAGCATCTCAAACCGACATAATGATAAAATTATTACATAAAGCGAAATTTCAGGTACTAATTCCTAGCAATGTACAGAATTATTGCTGTGGAATGCCATTTGCAAGTAAAGGATTTTTTGAACAAGGCGATGCTATGGCCAAGGAACTTTATAACTTATTACTTAACTTATCGAATAATGGTGAAATACCAATTTTATTCGATACAAGTCCCTGTATATATAGACTTTATGAATTTGCCGAACAATATAATTTACCAAAATTAAAAATTTACGAACCATTTGAATTTGTAGTAAAATTCTTAAAAGATAAATTAAAATTTAATAAAACAGATAAATCAATTACTATCCATATAACTTGCAGTTCTAAAAAACTTAATTTGGATAAATATTTCATTGAGCTTGCAAATTTGTGTAGTAATAATGTACTATTTCCGAAAAATGTTCATTGTTGCGGGACAGCTGGAGATAGAGCTTTTACATATCCGGAATTAAACGAAAGTGCATTAAATTTATTAAAACCGCAAATAGAAGAACATCATTGCGAGTGTGGTTATTCCAATAGCAGAACTTGCGAAATTGGTCTTTCTGAACAATCAGGAATAACTTATAAATCAATAATTTATCTAGTTGATGAGATAACGGAGCCAATCAATTAAAAATTTACATCCTTGCTATAACCAATGGCAAGGATTTTTTTATATTCATTATAAGATAATTTTTCGATGCCAAACATACTTAAATGATCATTATAGAGCTGTACATCACACATTTCAAAACCTTTATTTTCCAAATGTTCCATCAATTTAACGAGAGCACATTTGGAAGCCTGACTTACTAGCGAGAACATCGATTCGCCAAAAAAAATACCACGTAATGCTATCCCATAAAGCCCACCAACTAATTCACCATTTTGCCATACTTCAACAGTATGTAGAATGTTTGAATCGATTAAATCATCATAAATATCCATTAATTCTGGTGTTATCCAAGTTTCTTCGCGCTGAGAACAATATTCAATCACTTCTCGCCTTGCTGTATCAAAACGATATTCAAAATTGGCTGTTTTCATAAACTTTTTTAGAGTTCTAGGAATATTGTATTTACCAGGAAATAAAACCCAACGTTCTTTTGGTAAATACCAATTTATATCACCATTTTCTTCCCCCATAGGGAAAGCCCCTACAGAATATAATTCTACTACTTTTTGTATGGAATATTGCAACTCATATTTTTTTGAATTTTCTTCCATTGTAAATTATTTATTAAATTTTGTTTTCTTGTTTTAATTTAAGAAAAAAATTCAATATTCAATTTTTTTTTTTAGTATTTTTTTTATAATTTATGCTTTCAATTCATTTAGGGGGAACTATGCCAAAGCCAATTGTTGCTTTTCTGCCGAATTCTGGTTCAGAATTCACTCAAAGAACTGTTAATCAATTATCATCATCAGAATTAGTTGAAAAGATTTATCTTCTCACACTTGGAGATGTTAATACTAAATTCGAAAATGCTGAAAATATCACTGTTGATTCTTTGCAATCAACTGCTACTATTAAAAAAATTCAAGAACTATCCAAAAGTGATTATATACTTTTCCTAAAAGAAGATACTGAAATCGATTTTGGATATTTCGCACTTGAAAGATTCCTAAATATCGCTGAAATGACCGATAGCGCAATCCTTTATTCTGATTATTATGAAATTAAAAATGGACAAAGAAATTCCTTACCAGTCATAGATTATCAATTTGGTAGTATTAGAGACGATTTTAACTTCGGAGCAATATTATTTTTATCGAACAAGTATTTACAAAAAGTTACTTTTGATAAAGATTACAAATTTGCTGGAATTTATGATTTAAGACTTAAACTTAGTGAGTTTAATTTACCAACACGTATTGCTGAATATTTATACACAAAATTGGAAAAAGATACACGAAAAAGTGGTGAAAAACAATTTGATTATGTTGATCCTAGAAATCGTGCAGTACAAATTGAAATGGAAATTGCTGCAACTGAATATTTAAAACGAATTGGCGCTTATTTGGAACCAAAGTTTGAACAAATTGATATCACCGCTGGTAATTTTGAATTAGATGCTTCCGTTATCATTCCAGTAAAAAATAGAGAAAAAACTATTGGTGATGCAATAAAATCCGTTCTTTCCCAAAAAACTAATTATAAATTTAATTTAATTATTGTTGATAACCATTCCACTGATGGAACTTCAAATGTAATCAAAGAATATGCAACAAAAGATAACAGAGTTGTGCATATAATTCCACAAAGACAAGACCTTGGAATTGGCGGTTGTTGGAATGTTGCTGTTCATTCTGATAAATGTGGAAAATTTGCAATACAATTAGATAGTGATGACCTTTATGTTGAAACAGCTGTGCAACAAATTATTGATAAATTTTACGAAGAAAAAACAGGTATGGTTATCGGTTCATACCAAATGGTAAACTTCAAACTTGAAGAAATTCCACCTGGAATTATTGACCATAAAGAATGGACACCAGAAAACGGTAGGAATAACGCTTTAAGAATAAATGGTTTAGGTGCACCAAGAGCTTTTTATACACCACTTTTGAGATCTATAAAAGTGCCAAATGTTAGCTATGGCGAAGATTATGCTGTCGGTTTAGCTATTTCTAGAAATTATCAAATCGGTAGAATTTATGAACCAGTTTACTACTGCAGACGATGGGAAGGAAACTCTGATGCTGACTTAGATATCACCAAAGTTAACACTTATAACACTTACAAAGACAAAATCAGAACATATGAAATTCTTGCAAGAATAAGAAAGAATAAAGGCGAATTATAAAAATTAGCTTTAATTTATTAGAATTAAGGCAAGGGAGCTTTAGCGACCTTGCTTTTTTATTATAAAATTATTCTTCATTAGCTCAGACGGTGTAAGCATAAAGCCCGTGCGCCGTGCGGCGCACGGGCGGGCTGACGCCCAAAATATTTTTCACTCTTACATTAGATTTTTTACAAATACGTTACTTAGATTAAGTAAAAAAGTGAATACATAATATTGCTATTTCTATTTTTTAGTAAATACAATATAATTGTGTTTACAATATGTTAGCAATTTTCAATAATATATTTGCAAACATAATATTATTGCTTTTACTATATATTGTAAATACAATTATTTTATAAATAAACCTGGTTTAATTTTAAAATACGCAATAAGAAATAGTAGTTTTGTTCAGTTATGTTTACAGATTTGCATTTCGGAGAGATAGAAACATTCAGAGCCAAAGCATTATGCATTGTATGTTTGTCAAAGAAAAGATTTTTAGCGGGCCGTTCCGGCCCGCTGCCCCTTGCGGCTTGTCACAAGCCGCAAGGGGCTTAAGCTTATACTGTCTGAGTTATAATATTTATTTCTAACTTATAAATATTAATTTTATTTTAATATCTTTTTATAAATGAATATACATTCATTATAGTATAGTTGTTAATTTATAAATAATTTCAAAATAAATTTTGTTTAAGAACTTTTCATTATTTTTCAATGTTAAAAATGCATAAAAAAGGAGATTCTATGAAATTTAATAAAAATCTAATTCCTGAGTTTATGAATGACGATTTATTTTTTAAACTATCTGAATTAGGATTTTTAGATTATAAAAGGATTAGAGATTATGCTATCAGACGTGAATTCAAGGAATTAAGAAAAACAAAAGGAGCTAATGAATCAATAATGATAATTCATAACAACTACCCTGAACTTCAAATTGATACGATAAGAAAAATAATATACATTAAGTAAGTTATTTTACTGTTGTAATAGTAAGCTTAGTCTCAGCTTGCAAAGCATCCTGTTTTTTAATTTTTAGACCTCGTGTTTTTGTTAAAATTACAGAAAGTTGTTCGTGGATAACATTATTTTCATCAGTTTTTAATTCTGGTAGTTTTTCTGTTGATGCTATAATTTGTAAATTTTCAATTCCAAATGGTTCGGAGACTTCAAAATCATATGGTATTTTGTAAACTTGATTAACTTTGTTCTGGTCGATGTAATAATTATCAAGTAAGAGAATTCTTTTACCGTCTGCTTGGTGATATATGAAACGTATATAAGATGGCAAATTTACTTTTATATACACGTTCATTATTTCTTGATTACGAAAAATTAATGAATTTTTCCCTTTATTTGTCCACGCATCAATAGATAATCCGCCATCGATTACTTCATTTTTATTAAACTCCATTGCATCATTCATTGCTTGGGCAAAATTTGCTGGGTGATAATCTATGTTATTTTTTGACAGTAAATTTTTATGAAATTTTATTTGTGATGTAGCTTCTATCGTTTGAGTTTTAACATTTAATATATTAGCAATAATTTTAATATATTCTCCCTGCTCCCAATACGTACCAATCAAAATATGTGTAAAATTTTGATTATTATTTTTTACAACATTCCAATTTGTTAATTTTGCAAATTTTGTTTCGAACTCTTCTTTCAAAATAACAGAAAATTTACTTGCAGTTTTGGTATTTTGATAAGAAAAAGGATAAATACTTATTTTTGTATTTAAATTTAAACTATTTTTTAAGTTGTTGGTTATAATTGTAGCAATATCTTCCAAATCATTTACTTGCTGATTTGATAGATGATCAATTTTTTTCTGAATTTCATCAGCGGTAAAATATTTTAAATTTGCAAAATCATAATTTATAGAGCGTAAAATATTTACAGATTTTTCAATTTCCAATAAATATTTGAATTGTGAATTATAAATTTCAATTGTTTTAGAAATATTATTTTGCTTTTCGAATACATTTGCTTGATCTATATTGTTTTGGATTATCTTATTGTAATAATTTATTTTGGAAATACAAGAATTAATTAATTGATTTTTATTTATATAAGCGAGAGCGTAAATGTAATTATCATCACTAAATAATTCGAAATTTAACCCTTCTAACTCTATTGACGATTTACTTTCGACGAATGATTGATAGGTAGAAAATATTTCATTTTCAATTTCAGATTTTTGAGTTTGAGATTGGGATTCAATTTTAACAAAAATTTTTTGAATGAGATTGTTTTTTGCTATGTCTTGAGCTTCCAGTGTAGCTTTTCCAACATCATATTTTTTTTGATAAGATATGCCATAACCGGTTAAATATTCTCTTTCGTTATATTTATTTGATATTCCATTATTTATAACCCAATCAGGAATATCAGCGAAAGAATAAAAAGAAAAGATTAAAAAGAAAATTAAACTTTTCATATGTTTTTATTGACAATATAAAAATAAGTTATAAGAAAATCAAGATTATACAATAATTTTTTCGACGTAATTTGAGGTTGATGCGGCTAATAAACCTCCATATGTTAATTTAAATTCTACGATATCCCCTACTTTGTAATTTTTATCTGAATTCGATACGTTTAATATAAGATGATCGCTACTCCCGCCTAAAATTTCGATTTTATCATCGTATGGAATTATTCCGTCTAATGTAATATCTTGTTTTCCAATAGCCAAAATTGCCCTTTTAATAATACCTTTATCAATAAATGTTGGTTTATTGCCAAAAGCATCCATCCCAATTTCACCAATAGGAACTGATGGTTTTTCTTTTAATTCGACAATTTCGGCAACCAATTTAAACGCGTCATCATAAGTATTTAGGACTTGATTGCCAAAAGCTGTTTCTCTACCTAATACAATACTTTCGCCTAGTCTTAAATTATTAATTCCTTTAGGTAATCGATTCTCATAAACCAAGTATAAGGATGATGAATTACCGCCGGAGATTATATCTAATTTTGCATCATATTTATTTTTCATAAAGTCTGCATATTCCAATAATTGAGATAAATTATTTTCCTTAGGAATCACACCACCATAACAAGTTAAATTAACTCCAATTCCGATAACATTAATTTGTTTGAGTTTAAAAATTGGTTCAATATATTCTTTGAAATTTTTAAACCAAATACCTTCTCTTAAATCGCCAAGGTCTATCATCAAAATAATATTTTGAACTTTATTAATTTTATAAGCAGCGTCATTCAATTTAAAAATAGTTTCGAGCTCAGAAATTAAGCATATATCTACATTTTGGGCAACATCATCTACTTGTGAAATCATAGGAATTCTAAGAAGCACTTTAGGTAGATTAAAATGTTTTAATTTAATAAGGTTTTCAATTCGTGAATCAGCAATATAATCAGGTTTTGCTTGTAGGATGATATCAGCAATATCAGGACTGCCACAAAAAACTTTTGTTACAGCAGAAACAGATATGTTTTGATTATGGCAAGTATCAATAATATTTTTTGCATTTGTAAATAATTTATTTCTATCTATAATTAGCGCTGGATATTTCATAAAATTTTCCGTTAATTATTAAAATTCAATGACTCAAGTAATAATGATAATGCTTTATCGGGATATTCTTTTGCAAGAACTCCAAGTGAAGCCATAATGTAATAATTATCGATTAAAATGTTATTAACATTCTTTGGATATAATTTTTCAGTGTTATTTAATTTAATAATTTCACTTAAAATTTTAACTCTATTGGGCAATCTTGTTAAAGCACCCCCGGTTCCAATAATATATTTTACATTAGAAAGGTCTTTCCCTTCAGCAACAGTTCTTCTGCCAGATGGTGTATAGAAATTCCGTAATCCACCTGCGTGTCTTTCAAGAGCTGTCAAAACAGCTTCAAGAGTAAGCCTTTCGATGAATTCTATTTCTCTTTTAGTAACTGGAATTGGCTTGGCATTCTTAATCAAATCTTCTGCATCAGGAAATTCTTTAAGTAAGTTCTCTTTTCCAATTTTTTCGACAATATGGATTAAGTTAACAAAAACGCCTAAATCGCCTTCTACTGTACGTTTAGCAGTAGGTTCCGGATTAGTTTGAATAAGTTTAATATCTTCACTGCCGTCAGTAACAGAATGTAAATCAGTTGTTGCACCACCGACATCAAAGACAATTAAATCGCCAATATAGGAATAAAGTAATTTAGCAGCTTCCATAACAGCACCGGGCGTAGGAATAATAGGCCCATTTACCAAATCCCGCACGTGCGTCATCCCAGGTGCGTGAATAATGTGGTCTTCAAAAGCTTGTTGAATAATTTTCCGTGTTGGTTCAACATTTAATAAATCAACTTTTGGATAAACATTTTCAGTTATATAAGTTTTAACGTTATATTTATTACTTAAAAAAGCTATATCATCTTGGTTATCGATATTTCCAGCATAGATAATTGGCACCTTTAATTCCAAATTACAGATAGCTTCGAAATTATAAAGAGCTGTATCTCTTTCGCCGTAGTCTACCCCACCAGCTACCAAAATTAGACTCGGCTTGATTTCCTTAATTTTATTCAAGTCTGATTGCCTTAATTTACCAGCTGTAATAAATTTAAGAATTGCGCCTGCTCCAAGTGCGGCTTCTTTTGCAGCTTTAACTGTCATATCATAAACTAAGCCGTGAACAGTCATTCTTAATCCACCTGCAGCACTGGAAGTTGCAAACATTTTGTTATACTGCAAGGAATCTATATTCAAATTATTTTTCAAATCTTCAATTGCATTATTCAAACCGATTCTAACATCACCATCTAAAACAGTAGTAGGCGCTTGACCTTGTCCAACAAAAATTGGTTTAGTGGAGCTCAAATTACTTTGAGCTCCTGTTATATTTTGGAAAGCATTAACAACCGTTGTAGTACTACCTATTTCAGCTATTAGAACATCAATTACCATTTAATTTTTCCCTTCTTCTTTTTACTAAGAAACTTGCCACATCTATTCCTTTTGACCCTCTACCAAATCCAGCATCACAACCATTTTCAACTGCAATTTCATTTGTTACTTGTGTACCACCAACAACAAGAATGACTTTATCTCTTATACCTTTTTCAATACAAACTTCATTAAGTTTTCTCATATTTTTAATATGGACATCATCGTGAGTAATAATTGTACTAGCAACAATAGCATCAGCGTTTGTTTCAATTGCTGCATCAACAAGTTTTTCAACCGGGCAAGATGTACCTAAATACAAATATTTGATTCCATATTTTTCTATACCACCGTGTTTAATATCAAGAATTTCTTTCAATCCAACAGAATGTTCATCTTGTCCAACTGTAGCAGCAACTATAAACATTGGTTTTTCTTCAATATCTTTTCTAATTTCGCTTTCTTCAAGAACAGGTATTTTTTCTGGAATAACAAGTTCGTCTTTGCGAATATCGAATTTTACTTTACCTTTAATTTCAACTACTGTACCTTCAGACGGGTGTAAACATAATTTATGCATTACGGTTACATCATCTAAGCCCATTTTTTCACCGCACTTAATAGCAGCAAATTCGGCGGTCCTTTCATCGGTAGGGAGAAAAATAGTTAGCGCAACTACTCCATCAGCTTTCCATTCAACTTCAGGTTTAATAATATTAGGATCTTCATATTTTTCAAGTTCTTTTAATCTGACATTAACGTTATCATTTTCATCTAATTCATCGATAAATTGTATCTTTGAACGATCTTCAAAAGTATCGCCACCAATTGCATCGCTTGGTTTGGTAAAATTATAACCTTCAGGAATTTTATTATATCCATAATGGACTGAAACAGGTGCGAAGTAATCTTCATCTCGTTCAAAAACCATTCCTGCGCCAATTCCACCATTAATTTCTCTTTTAATGCCATCGCCATTTCTTTCTGGATAATAACCACTATCAACAAAGAAACCTTCTTCAACTGCTTTAAAATATCCACCAACTTCTAACATTTCTTCCATAAATAGAATTGCTCTTTCCTTTAATTCTCTTACTTCTTGCCCTAAAATTCCATCTCTATCTAATTTAACCATTTCACGAATTCCATCCAGCCCATTTAATGCTTGTTTAGCAGTATTTATTGCAGCAATATTATTGTAATGCCAAGGTACATTTCTACCTTCGTCTGGTGTTATTGTAGATTGGATGTCGGCACTTGTAAGACGAGAAATCACAATATTTAAAGTATGCGTTACAGTAGCTTCACGCATATCAGATTCCATATATTTAGTATTTTGCTGTGCTCTCATTTTGTAATCTGAAAATAAATCTCTTAGAGCAACAGCATAAGGTAAATCCAATCTCATACAAGGTGCAGGTGGAGCAGTTGGTGGTACAGTAGAAAGAGCTATATTTTCTGGTTTCATTCCTACTTTTTTAGAAAACGCACAGTTAATAGCGTGTTGAACCATTAGTTCAGGTCTTACTTTCCAAGCTTTCATTGCAGTTGCATTAGCATTATGAGCTCCATCAATTTGCAACATTTCAGCCCACGCCATAATTTTTTTGGCTTCACAAGCATCAACAAAACTACGTATCATATTAACATTTCTATAAAGTACATTGTATTGTGGATCTTGATGCGCACCATTTATGCCTTCCTCAGCAAACATTACAGCAATATCAGGACCAGCAACACCGGAAACATATGAATGGAAATTTATTGGTCTACCAACTTCATCTTCTATTAAATCTAATGCTTTTCTTGTTGCTCTGACTTGTTTTCTTGTTACAGCAATACCACCAATACCTTGTGGTGTACCTTCCAAAAGTGAATCGATATGAGATTGCCCAGCAGTACGAATTACCATTATGTGATCTGCACCGTGCCAAGCTGCCATTCTCATTCTTCTAATATCATCTTCAAACCTTCCTGATGCTATTTCGGTGGTAATAACACAATCCGGTTGTGGATCAATATATCCAAATCCCCTTGACCCTGGTAGTGGAATATAATTTTTTAATCCTTCTGATGTTTCCCAATATTCAAAATCTCCTACAACTCTTTTTTGATTTCTTCCTTCGCGCCAATGCCAGCCTCTCCTTCTTGGCTGATATTTATCCAAATCTTTTAAGATTTCTTTTATATCTATTTTTTGTTCTGGTTTTAATTCCATTTTTCATCTCCCCATAAAAAATTTAATAACTTTTATTTTTGGAATAAATCCTTTACCATTTCCCAGTATTTCCCATTTGCAAGAGCAACACCCGCTTCACGTACAGAAATGTTTAATTTTTGAGCCAATTTCCAAACAACGTGTCCCGCTCCTTTTCCCATTAAACCTTGTTGCATCACTCCTTCAACTATTGCTTTCGCTTCAATACTCGAAAACCCCATCCTTAACAATACACTTCTTTCAATTGCTGGTGTTGTGTGCTTATAGCCCAATTCTACCAATGGCTCAACAATTTTTTCTGCTAATTCCCAGAACCTCTTTTTTAATTCTTCATCAGATAAATTAGCAAGATGCTTTCTTCTGATTTCAAAATCATCTGCTCTTTTCATTTTCATCTCCCCATAAATTAAATTATTTTATTTCTATATTATTTTCTTTGAAATAGCTTATTACAAATTCTATATTTTCTTTAATTTCTTGACTTAAAAATTCCACTTCTCCACTTGTCACACTTTTCAAATTATAATTATTGATACAATTTTTAAGATACGATTGTTTAGCTTTTTTTAAGTCAAATTTTTTTGTTTGAATTAGTGATGGATGAGAAGGTAAAACGATATTTTCACCCGGTTTTTCTGTTGCTGGATCACCAAAAATAACATTTATACCATTAGATTTTGCAAAAGTTAACTGTGCAAGTGGATGCTTTCCAGCACCAGTATATTCTGTTTCTTGTACAATAATTATTTCATCTTCTTTCATTTTCTGAGCTAAAGCAAAAGCTGCCGTTAACGATGTATTCCCAGCAGGGCCTCTTTCTAATCCTTCTAATATTGCAAGAGCCTCTGTAATATAGAATACTTCACCTTGTTTTACTAAAACGTATTCATCTAAATACCTTAATGGTCTTGCAGCATTTCTAGGGACATCTGCTCTATCGGGCCAAGTAGCAAAAGGAATACCAAAACCTGTATGGCCTGTCGTAAAAGATTTCTTATTAAAAGCTGTATCTGATGCCATATGCAAACCACTTAAATCAACACTCGCACCTATTACTTTTGTATCAAGCGCGCCGGCTTTTATCAATCCTCTAGCAGTACCCGTAACATTACCACCCCCTGCATGCGTAACAACAACAGCTTCTGGGAACTTACCTGTCAAGTTTTTACACTGTTCTGCTAATTCATATCCTAACGTCTCTACTCCAGCTATACCAAAAGGTGTGTACAAAGACGCATTAAAAAAGCCTGTTTCTTCCAAAAGTAAGAGAAATGTATAAAATAATTCAGGTCCAACTGTCAATTGAATTACTTCAGCGCCATAAGCTTCGCATGCTCTTTGTTTTTCTAAAATTTCTGGTTGACCTATTTTTCTACTATCATAACATTCCTGAACAATAATACATTTTAATCCATTTATCGCTGCTTGTGATGCAACTGCAGCTCCATAATTTCCACTTGTCGCTGCAATAACACCTTTATAACCTAATTTTTTAGCATGATATACCGCAGTTGCTGCTCTCCTCGCCTTAAAACTACCTGATGGATTGCAAGCTTCATCCTTTATAAATATTCTTGCTCCATAACCTTTTGGTGCAAATTTCCTTGATAAACTTGTTAAATTTCGAAGTTCTATTAGCGGCGTATTTCCAACACTTACTCTGTTCTGTATCTCCTGAATTTCACTCAAACTATAACCTGCTTCTTTCATCATCTTTTCATAATCAAATGCAATTCCTCCTAATTCAAATTTAGAATAATCGATACCAATTGACTTCTTCATTATTTCATTTTTCCGTGCCATTACAGCATTATAACTTTTATCAACCATCACAAACCTCCGCGCATAATTTCAACCAATTGCTTATCAATAGCATTTAATTCAGGAACACAATTACCAAAATTATGAATATATGAAGGATTTACATCCACAAGTTCACCTTCCACTTCTCGACCAGTCATAGTTTTAATTTTTATAGTTTCACCTACTTCAGCCTCAGTCAGTGCAAAACCTTTTACCCATAATTCCAAAGATACTTTTTTCGTATCCTCTGGCAATTGTGCGGACCTCTCCTCAGGTTTTAATACAATTTGATGTATTTGAACCCAGTCACCTATTTTGGCTTTCATTTTACCACCTTACCTTTTAATCATTTCTCTCATATCGCCGAGTATAGCTCTTGGAACTGGTAAATCTATCATTGTTTTTAATCCTGGTTCAGCATTTATTACATGCGGTATCATATTTACACACATAGCAATTGTTCCAAGTCCTCCTTCAACCTCTGGTTTAATAGACATATTAACTTCCGGTGTACCCTTAATTGTAATATAATCACCTGTATGAACTCCAACAATCTCTGGTTCAATCTGTTGTGGATGTATCATATCAATCACAACTTTTCCATTTACATAACCTTGACCTGTCATATTAACACCTGCTACATTCCCAGGCGCTGCATAGCCATATTTTGATTTCCTTTCTACATTTGTAACTATTGGTGCCATTTGAGTTTCAATCTTACTCAATCGGATACCTAAAGCATCTGCTATCATTGTAATCGATTCATGAAATCCAACGTGCCCTGCAATTTTCTTACTTTCAACACCTTCCTGAAATTCCTGCAAAGACAAACCTACTCCTTGCTCTTCCATCACTGCAGGCCCAAATGGTGATAAAGAATTTACTCTTTTTGCCTCTATATGCTCAACATCTACCATACAACCAGTTAAACATACAACCAACAAATCCATAATCAAACCGGGATTTATACCCGTACCCAAAATTGTAACTCCATTTTCCTTTGCAATTCTATCTAACTCAGCCGCTAATTCAGGATTTTGAGCCTTCGGATAAGCCATCTCCTCAGCTGTTGAAATTACATTAACCTTTTTTTCCAAAGCAAATTTAAGTTTATCAAACGCCTTTTTAACAAACGAATCTGTCGCACACAAACATACATCACAACATTTTTCAGTTAAAACCTCATTAATATCACCCTTAACAATTACATCCGGATGACCATTCCGCTCTACACCCAACAATTCAAAAATACTTTTCCCAACCCTTTCAGGATGTAAATCACAAACACCAACAATTTGCACTCCCTTCTTCTTTAAAAGCATTTTTGCCATTCCGCTTCCCATGGCGCCAAAGCCCCAAATAACAACTTTCACGTTTTCCATGTAAAACTCCCCATAAATTAATTTGTTTATAATATTTTTTAATAAAATCCAAAAAAGAACTTGATATTTAAGATATTGAAATAGATGTTATGTAAAAATGATAGGTATTCGTGGTTATAAATCTGGGCAGTGTCTTAGTAGTAACAAATTGGTTTTTTGAATGTAGAATTTATTTTCTTTTATGAAAATCATAAAGATTTTAAAATTTTGAAAAAATATAAACTTAAAATAATTTAAAAACAAGCTTTTTTAATAAAAATTTTAAATTTTTAAAGAATAATGAGTATAGCTCGGACAGTATAAGCATAGCCCATTGCAGCATAACGAAAGCTGCAATGGGCAGCGGGCACAAAGGCCCGCTAAAAATCATTTTTTCCCCATCTTATGAAATTTAGTTTTACTACCTCAATTTGCACCTTCTTACGAATTTAATATCAAAAATTTCATAAAATTGTTACTACAATTTGGTAGGTTCAAAATTCCACTGTTCAAAAATGTGATATGCAGCCCGCAGGAATGACTTAATGTTGCATAAAAAAATTCATTTACCGAAGTTGCTATATAATATTGCAAATTTCTTCATTTGATTCAGCATTTTTATAATATAATCGTTTTTACAATATTATAGCAAATACAATTATATTGTATATACAAATATATCGTATTAAAGATAATATTACAAAATTATTAAAGTTTGCAATATCTTTGGTAAATTTTCAGTCAATAGTTATTATGGTAGATACGTATATGTTGTAAGTCGTTGATATTAAGTATGATATAGTTTAATGTGTTTAAAATAAATTTTGGGCGTTAGCCCGCCCGTGCGCCCACGTGCGCACGGGCTTTATGCTTACACCGTCTGAGAAAATTACTTAATAACAGAGAACATTTTTTAATTTCTCAATAACTTTTTTAACTTTAGGACTAATTGTTATAGGCTATAAACGAATTAGCATAATTAACTTTTACAATTTCAACCTTCAACTTCATCCTTCCAATATGAACCATGCCTAAAGCCTTTGCAGCGCCACGGGAAATATCAACGCGCTTTGGAGACTTGAACCCCGGTCTATCGTTGACTCTTACTATAACCGATTTATTATTTTTCAAATTTGTCAACTTCAATAATGTACCAAATGGTAATGTTTTATGAGCAGCTGTTAAGCCATCCTGATCGTAAATATCACCACTGGATGTTTTTCGCCCGTGGAAATAATTACCGTACCAGGTTGCAACCATTTCTCCATAGCTTTCATAGCTAAGAAGTTTATTTTCAATTGTAGAACTATTGAATATATCTTCATCATAAACCTTCTTAGCTACAACAGGATTTCCTAATTTTAAGCCTACACCGGGGTTACTATTGATAAACACAAAAAACGCAACGAATAACACTTTTAAAAAGAACTTCAAAACACGCACCTTTCATTTGTTTTAAAAAGACCTTACAAAAATAGATTTTATATCTTAATAAGACAATAGAACTAACCGCGTAAAATCTGCGTTTGTTAAATTTTGACCATATTCTATTTTTGTTCAAAATTATTTTCTTTTTTTATAAATCATTTTTTTTTTATTTTAAACCATCAATTTAGGGAATCTATGACATTCTATCCTATGCCAAACGACTACGAATGTGGCCCGTTTAGCTTAAAATATGCAATGGTATTATTCGGTACTTTTGCCTACGAAAAAGATATTTCCGCTCTTGCTGGAACAAGTTGGTGGGGCGGAACTGATGAATTCGGGCTATCTACTGCTGCAAGGAATTATGGCTATAAACTTATACACTTTACTGAAATTAATCCTAAAAAAGCTATTACTAAACTAAACAAAATTTTAAAAAAATACCCATGTCTTTTACCGGTTCATCAATGGAATCACTGGATAACTATCGCTCAAAAAGTTGATGATAAATATTTAATTATGGATTCTGGTAAACAAAAAGTTTTTAGCGTATATAATGAGAAACAATTACTCCACTCTTGGGTTTACTTCGATAATCAACAAACACGTTTCGATGGATATATCCTTATGCCTAAAGATTACTACCACTTACGAGCAAAATTTAAACCAGAACACTTAAAAATTCTACTTAATAAAGATAATTATCGTATCACTTACAAATGGAATGAATATCTTGATGATTTAACTTCAATCTGCACAACAACTGCAAGATTACATTCTATTTCCTTTGATGAGTTTTGTTTACAATATGCTGATAAAATTATTAACAATGTTATTTATTGGTATGGTGATGCCACAAAAAAAGAATTAAAAAATGTTATTAAAGGTATGCAACTTATTGCTGATGTTTATCAACTAAGAATTAGAAAAACTGAAGTAATAGACGCAATTATATCTATTACTTCGCTGCTAACTCTATATTTATGCGGAAAACATGGAATGGTTGAAATTTATTAGTTATACAAATAATACTTTTTTGATTGATTTTTAAAATGCTCTATATCCTTATCCAAATAATTTCTTATATCACTAATTTTGAATCTTTGCCCAAACATTATTGAAATTTTATCAGTTCCAATAGCTTTATTGAAACTCGAAACTCTAGAGTTACCTATAAAAGGATTTTTTTCCGGATATAATTCATTATGTACTTGCATAAAATAAAATTGCAAATCCATTAATTTTACTTTTTTATAATCTGTTATGTGTATTTGTACACCATTTAACTTTTTACCTTGATATTTACCAAAAAGAGCTTTAAAAGTTATCGGTCTAAATTTTACTCCTTCAAGTCCTAATGAATTCATTTTTTCAGCCAATACTAAAGGATCAATCCATTCAGCTGCAAAAATCTGAAATGGTAAAGTATATCCTACGCCTTCGCTAAAAAATCCTAACTCGCCCATAATTCCACTTGCCACATAATAAAAAGGTGAAGTCTCATAAGGTATATTTGGAGAAGTTGGAACCCAAGGTAAACCTGTTTCTTCAAAAACCATATCTCTTTTCCAACCTTCCATTTTAACAACTTGCAACTTACATTGCTTTTTTTCTTTCTTTAACCACTCGTTATTCAAATAATTTGCTAACTCACCAACTGTTAAACCATAAACATATGGAATCGGCAAATAACTGATAAATGATGTAAATCCCTTTTCAACAATATTACCTTCCACTCTATTTCCACCAAGTGGATTAGGCCTATCTAATATTACAAATTCTTTACTATTTTCAGCACACGCTTCCATACACATAGCCATTGTTGTAATATAAGTATAAGAGCGACAACCAATATCTTGTATATCATAAACTAATACATCTATTTTATCCATCATTTCTTTCGTTGGTTTTTTAATTTTACCATGTAAAGAAAATATTGGTATTTTTGTTTTAGGATCTAGGCTATTTAATACTTCATCACCTGCGTAATAATCACCTCTTACTCCGTGTTCTGGCGCAAATAAAGCTACTAACTCAAAACTTTTCTCATTTGCAAAAATATCAATTATAGAATTATAATCTTTGTCAATAGCTGTATGATTTGTAACCAATCCTACCTTTTTACCTTTAAGTATATCAAAATTTCTTTCTTTTAATACATCTAGCCCTGTTTTTACTTGAGCAAATGTTAAAAAAGATATAACTATTAAATTTATAATTATTTTCATATTTTACTCTAAAAAATTTTTAATTACTTGAATTCCTACTTCTCCCGAAAGTTCAGGCCTAAACATTACTCCATAGAAATTATTCTTTTTGATTGCTACTGTTACTTCTTTATCTTTTAATTTTGCTAAAGAATTTGATAAATTTTTCATCTCAAAGAAACAATCAAAATATAATAAAGAATTATCAATATCTTTAAATAACTTATCTTTTTCTAAAATTTCTACTTCATGGAATAAATCATCCTTTATAACATTATCAATTTCATTATTTATCATACAAAAAGTTGGTAGTTGAACTTCTTTACATTTTTCGCAAAGTAAAGCCATAGATTTACCAATAAATAAAACGTCTTTTTTTAACATCTTAATAAATTGATATAAATTTGAACGATTTAATTTTTTTAACAAAAGGCTTAAATCGTCGCAAGGTGGGATAAATAATTTATTGGAAGTTAATATTTCATCTTCAGTTTCCGCAATAAGATAATTGCATTTAATTTTGTTTAAAACTTCCAATAGTTCATTTGAGTTAGTGTTGAAACCTAATACAGATATCATATTATTTCTTAAAATATATAGGTATAGCAATATTTGTTATTTCATTCAATTGGAAAATTTCATCCCAGTATTCTTTTATTTCATCAACAACGCTTAAAGCTAAATAATCACATCCAAAACCTAAATAATATATTACTTCAGATTTTAATAATTTTCCTTCTGGCGTTAGTGTGACTTTTATCCATGAAATACCGTCCAATTTATAATCCTTTATGATCGTAGGATATTCAACATAACCATAAAGAATTTTCAGAAATTGTGGATCTTTTATCGCAATAATTTTATCAGATAAAATAACGTTATCGATAATTCTATAATTCTTTAGAATATTCGGAATTTTATTTTCAAATTCAGGAATTTTATTATATTCTAAATATTCTTTATTTGCTTGCTTTTGTAAAAATTTTAAATAATTTCTTGGAAATTCTCGTTTCTTATATTTTTCAATTCTGGTTGTATCAGTTACAACAATTGAGTTCTTAATTTCTCCATCTTCAAAAACAAAATAATCTATAATATTACCTAATGAATCATAATTAATTTTTACACCGTTCAATACGCCATCTTTATAATAAGCAGAAGTTTTAATTTGTCCATTCAAATAATAAGAATAATAAAATCCACTAAGAACACCTTTTTCAAAGAAAGCCTCTTCTGCTATTTGACCATTTTCAAAATACAATTTGGTATAACCATCACGAACATTATTAACATAACTTATTTCAGCTTTCAAATTTCCATTATCGTAATAAGATTTCAATATTTCAAATTGTGCGAAAGCTGAACACTGTAACAACAGAACAAAAAATATTATATTAATAATGTTTTTTTTCAATTATTTTAACTCCATTTCTATAGCTTTACGAACAAAACCATCAGCTAATTCAATTCTTTTTCTTGCTTCATCAGCATTGCAACCTGCTTTAATCATTACAATAGCAGTTTTAACATGCCCATCAGCATCTTTTAAATATTTAGTTGCTGTATCATAATCAACTTTTGTAACAGTCATAACAATACGTTTACTTCTTTCAACTAATTTTTTATTAGTCATCTGAAGGTCAACCATCATATTTTCGTAAACTTTACCAAGCCTAATCATAGCTGTAGTAGTTAACATATTAAGCACTAATTTTTGAGCAGTACCACTCTTCATTCTTGTAGAACCCATTATAACTTCAGGGCCAACATATGGACAAATTGCAATATCAACTTCTTCAATATTAAAATTTTCACGTGGATTGCAAGTAACAAATAAAGTTGTAGCTCCCAATTCTTTTGCTTTTTTTACAGCTCCAATAACATAAGGTGTTCTCCTACTCGCTGCAATACCACATACAACATCTTTTGCAGTAACTCCAGCTTTTATTACATCTTCAGCACCATTCTCTTCAAAGTCTTCTGCCCCTTCTTGAGCTCTAAATATTGCTTTATGTCCACCTGCTATAAATCCTTCAACCATACCATAAGGTACACCAAAAGTTGGCGGACATTCAGATGCATCTACAATTCCTAATCTTCCACTTGTACCAGCTCCAAAATATAATAAACGTCCCCCATTCTTAAATGCTTTTACAATTACTTCAACAGCTTGTGCAATATAAGGTATTTCCTTTTCAACTGCATAAGGTACTGTTTTGTCTTCATCGTTGATAATTCTTAAAATTTCTTCTGTTGATTTTGAATCAATATCCATTGATTTTGGATTTCTTTGCTCAGTTGTAAGTTGAGCAATTTCTTCGAACAAACTTTTTGACCCCGATAACTTTGTCATTTATTAATCCCCACTATTAGTAATTTTTTTTCTTTCTGATTTCCTATATTACTTGGCTTATATTTCAAATCAATTATTTTTAAATCGCTAATATAATTAGAATATTTTTTATTTGCTAATTTTATTTCATCAGTCAAATCACCACCTTTTAGTATATACATTTTCGAATTTTTATCAGCTAATGGCAAAAAATATTTTATTAATTCATCCAAAGGGGCAACAGCACGGTTAACCATAATTGCAAATTTATCCTTATAAGTTTCCTTGAAATTTTTATCTTCTGCTCTACTACAAACAGCTATCAAATTATTAAGCTTTAATTCGCTAATAAATTCATTCAAGGCGTTAACTTTTTTCTGAATTGAATCAACTAACAATCCGTTTAAATTATTGTAATAAATACCAAATGGTATTCCTGGCAATCCACCACCAGTTCCAATATCTATATAATCTCCTTTGAGTTGTCCAACATATTTAACAATTAACAAACTATGGAAAATATGATTTTCTATTACGTTTTCAATATCTTTTCTTGATATTAAGTTAATAATATCGTTTTTCTTAACAAGTAATTTTGCATATTCAGCTAATAAATCAAATTTTTCTTCATCACAACTAATTTCATTTAAACTAAATAATTCTTTTAATTGATCTTTATAGTCCATTTTAACCTTTTAAATAAATAAGCAATATTGAAATATCCGCTGGATTAATTCCTGATATTCTTGAAGCCTGCCCTATTGTTCTTGGTCTAAACATTTTTAATTTCTCTCTCGATTCAGTTCTAATCGAAGGGATTTTATCATAATCAAAATTTTTAGGAATTACTAAGTCGTCATATTTATTTAATTTATCAGCTAATTCTTGTTGTCGTTGGATATATCCTTCATATTTAATTTCAATTTCAACTTGTTCTAAAGCTTTATCATCATTATATAAATCTTCAAGCTCTTTTATATTCAAATCTTCAATCAAATTCTTTAATTTCAATTCTGGTCTTTTTACTAATTTATCTAATGTTTCCGATGAAGAAATAGAATTAGTTCCATATTTAATAAGCACATCATTTATTTCTTTTGCAAGGAATGATTTAGTTTGACAAAATTCTTTAGATTTATTTATCAATACTTCTCGTCTTTGTAAATCTTTGTACATATCTTCAGGGATTAAACCGAATTCATAACCATATTGAAGCAATCTCCTATCAGCATTATCTTGCCTTAACAATAATCGGTGTTCTACTCTGGATGTAAACATTCTGTAAGGCTCAGTTGGTGGTTTACTAATTAAATCATCAATCAACACACCAATATATGCTTCACTTCTTTTTAATACAAATTCTTTTCTCTTTTGTACTTTTAAAGCTGCATTAATACCTGCGATTAATCCTTGAGCAGCAGCTTCTTCATATCCTGAAGTTCCATTTATTTGACCAGCAAAATATAATCCTTGTATATTTTTTGTTTCTAATGTCAAATCTACTTGATAAGCAGGGAAAAAGTCATATTCTATAGCATAAGCTGGCCTTACCATTATAGCTTCCTCAAGCCCTTTAATTGTTCTAATAGCTTTTAGCTGTATATCTTCAGGTAAAGAGCTTGAGAAACCATTGATATAAACAAGGTTAGAATTTAATCCCTCAGGCTCTAAAAATAAATGATGACGTTCTTTATCAGAAAATCTAACTATTTTATCTTCTATTGATGGGCAATATCTAGGTCCTATACCTTGAATTATTCCAGTAAATAACGGTGATCTATCAAACCCTTGTCGAAGGAATTCATGTGTCTTTTCATTCGTATAAGTTATATAACAACTTACTTGTGGCAAATATGGAAATTCATTTTTATTTGTTCTCAAGGAAAATGGAGAAGGCGGATTGTCCCCCGGCTGCTCTTCAAGAATATTATAATTTATCGAATCCTTTAATATTCTTGGCGGTGTACCTGTTTTTAATCTTTTTGAAACAAATCCGTATTTCAACAAATTCTCCGTTAAACCGACAACAGCATCTTCACCAAATCTTCCACCAACTATTTGTTTCAAACCAGTAAACATAACTCCATTTAAAAAGGTACCTGCGCATAAAATAAATGCTTTCGTTTTAATGTATTGCCCTTTAAGTGTTCTTACCCCAACAATTTTATTATCCTCGATATCAACATCAATCACTGAATCGCTTAAAATATCTAAATTCTCAACATTTATCATAAAATCTTTAGCCACTTTAGAATACAACTCTCTATCACTTTGGGCTCTATCAGCCCAAACAGCAGGGCCCTTTGAACGGTTTAAAACTCTAAACTGTATACCTGTCCTATCAGCCAATATTCCCATTACACCGCCTAAAGCATCTATTTCATGAACTAAATGTCCTTTAGCTGACCCCCCAATCGCAGGATTACAAGACATCCTACCTAAAGCATTTATATCTAATGTAACCAATAAGGTTTTACATCCCATTTTAGCAGCTGCATAGCTTGCTTCAATACCAGCATGCCCGCCACCACCAACTACAACATCATATTCCATTATTTTATCCTTTCATGTTTCACGTGAAACATTTTATTTCCCTATACAGAATTTATTAAATATATTATTCAAAATATCATCAGTTGTGATTACACCTATTATCTCGGATAATTTATCAATTGCACAGCGCACATCAACACTTATCATCTCACTTGTTAAACCCGATTGTATTGTAACTATACTATTATTAATGAATTTAACTGCTTCTTCAAGTAGTAATTTATGTCTTAAATTTGTAACGACCAAATCATTTTCATGATAAATATTAATTTGATTTATTCTATCATAAACAATATCTATCAATTTATCTACATTATAATCATTTTTTGCTGATATAAGCACATCGTATTTATTTTCAAAATCTTGGTTTTTATCCAATATATCTACTTTATTACCAACTCTTATTACATTATTGTGATAATTGTTAATATCATAGATTAATTTTTCAGATTCTGGTCTTGTTACATCTATAATATGCAAAACAAGATCAGAATTTTTCAATGTTTCAATTGTTTTTTCAACACCAATATTTTCTATAATATCACTAGTATTTCTTATTCCGGCAGTATCAATTATATTAACTAAATAACCTTTAATATATATTTGCTCCTTTATAATATCTCGTGTTGTTCCTGGTATATTTGTTACTATTGCTCTCTCTTCTTTTAATATTGCATTCAGCAATGACGACTTCCCAACATTAGGCTCACCTACAATTGAAATATTATATCCGTTTTTTACTATCTTACCATACTCATATGATTTAATGTATGAATTTAATTTATCATTTACATATATTAATTGTTTTAGTAATTCATCCCTTGACATAAATTCAACATCTTCTTCAGAAAAATCTAATTCAAGTTCAATCATTGAAATAGATTTTAGTATTGCTTCTTTTAGTTCCTCTATTTTTTTTGTATAACTTTCGCTTTTTTGTACTCTTGCCCATTTCAACGATATTTCACTCCCAGCAGAAATAATATCAGCAACGGCTTCAGCTTCTATTAAGTTCATCTTACCATTTAAAAAGGCTCTTTGAGTAAATTCTCCATTATTGGCAACTCTAGCACCTTGCTTAATACACAGCTCAATAATTTTGTTTACTATTAAGGGATTTCCATGACATGATATCTCAATTGTATCCTCGCCGGTATAACTTTTAGGGCCTTTATAATATACAATTATAACATCATCTACTATATGACCATGCTCGTCAATAATGTCTGTATATAAAATACTTTTTTCTTTAATTTTATTCTTATGTTCTCTTTTAATAATCGATGTTACTATATTATAAGATAGTTCACCACTTAATCTAATAACTGATACGGCGGCAATTCCTGGTGGTGTTATTTGTGCTACAATTGTAGATTTATCTATATTCATAACTTCCTAAATTAAATTTTTAAATTTAAACATTTTTTTCTTATAATTGTATAAATTAATATATATTTAACAATACAATGTTTCACGTGAAACATAGGTGAATTATGAAATTGAGTTATATTTTATTACTTATTCTTTTAAACCTTTACACTTTTGCACAGAAAATAAATTTTATTCACTTAAGCGATATTCATATTGGTGCACCAAAAGCTGATTCTTTGTTAAAGATTAGTGTTAATAAGATTAATTCCATGAAAAACATTGATTTTGTTGTAATTACAGGTGATATAACTGATACAGGTAATGAACATGAACTTAAAACCGCTAAAAATATTCTTAGTAAACTTTTAGTTCCTTATTATACTATACCAGGCAATCACGATACAAGATATAATTACGATGGCAATTATTTGTTCTCCAAATATTTCAAAACTAAATTTTTCTTCCAGAAAAAAGGCTACAATTTTATTGGCATAAACACTGCTGTTAATAGTAAAGGTATAAATGGTCATTTATTTTCAGAAGATATTACATGGACTAGGAAGCAATTATCTACTTCAAAAAGTACTAAAAATATTTTTTTCTTTCATCAGCCTTTAGATCAAATTGATAATTTTGAATATATTTTCGATAATATTAATTTTTTAACTTTTTTTGTTGGGCATGGTCATAATAATTCTGTGTTGAATTATAAAAACCTTAAATATTTTATGGCACCTGCTAATAAATACTTAAATGGTGGTTTTAATTTAGTAAATATTACAAATGATTCCGTTTCAATTTATTCATACCTACATACAAACAATAGTTCTTCACTATTTTATAAAGGTTTACTTTATTCTAGCAATATAGAGCCACTAAAAAAGTCTTTTATATCCTATGACAGTTTATTTGACAATTATCGCTATATAAATTTTAATAAAACCCTATACGCAAATCCAATAGGATATAATAATAATATTTACATAGCTTTTTACGATGGTACAATTAAATGCCTTTCTACAAATGGTTCTATTATTTGGTCAAATAAAATTATTGGCTCTATTCAACGCTCACCCATCGTAATTGATTCAATTTTAATAGTTCAAACAGTTGAAGGCGATATTCATACTTTAAATCCATTTACTGGCAAAATCATTCAATCTATAGGAACAGGTTTTACGCTTTCATCACCTTTGTTCGAATTGAATTACCAAGGTAATAAAGTAATATTTTTGAAAAAATATAAAGATTATACTCCAACGGTAGGTGTTTTTACAGACAATGGTTATTTATTACTTTATGAAGTGAATACATTACAACCACTTAGCCAAATAAAATTATCAGATGGTAAAGTTGAAAACGAACCAATATTGGATAAAAATAAAATATATTTTACTTCATCTGATGGTAAAATTTACTGTGCTGACCCTTCGAATGGTGTAATATATTGGTCTTATAATTATTCCAATCATTTATATTATAATCCATCTTATTCATTATTAACAATGATTAAAAATAATTTATATTTTTCAACATCAGATAATAATTTAACTTGCTTGGATAAAATTTTAGGTCAATTAAAATGGAAAAAAGAAATTAATAATAGTTGGTATACTACCTTCTCATTTAATGATACTCTATTCCTTAAGTCAAAATATAATTTTATTTATAAAATATCTCCCTTAAATGGGAATATACTCGCACAATATAATCTTTCATATGAAAATGACTTTACTGCTTTGTCTTCTACAATATTTAACAATTCTTTTATTATGCCTTTTTCAAATGGGAATGTGTTTCAATATAGAAATAACTCATTCAAAAAAATAATCTCAATTCCTGAAATTTATCCTAATAAAATATTAAACATTAATAATCGTACTTTGGTACTTTCAAATCTTGATGGTGATGTATTTATTATTAACTTACAAAATTAGATATGTATAAAGCAATAATTTTTGATATCGATGGGACATTAGCAGATACAAATCAACTTATTTTGGAATCTTTTAATTTTATTTCATTAAAATATTTAAATAGTAAATTTGATTTTAATGAATTAACTAAATATTTTGGCCCGCCAGAAAATTATCTTTTTCAACAACTATTTAAAGATAATTTTGAAGATGCAGCATCCGATTATTATCATTTTTATGCGATGAACTTTCATAATTATGTTGTAGTTTTTAATGAGATAATACAAGCTGTTAAATTGTTAAAAAATAATAATATAATTTTAGCTATTTATACCGGTAAAGGCAATTCATCTACCTATATAACCTTGGAAAAATTAGGTATTTTTCATTTATTCGATGAAATAATGACAGGTGACAATTTACCAAGTTATAAACCAAATCCAATAGGTATTATGAATTTTATTGAAAAATATAATTTGAAAAATGATGAAGTGATTTTATTTGGAGATACATTAACAGATATTAAAGCCGCTAAAGGTGCTGGAATACCTGTTGGAATTTTTCTTTGGGCCAGTTATCATAAAGAAATTATATTTAATCATAAACCAAATTTTGTTTTTTTTACACCTTTATCATTTGATTATTTTATTAGGACTAATTATAATATATAATTCTTTATATTATATTTTTTTGCGGCATCTGCCGCATTATAATGCTTACACTGTCTGAGCTAAATATAAAAAAAAAGACTGCCCTTTTGGGCAGCCTAATGTTTTAATCATGGCATCCAGCAACGTTTACAGATTGCTTTGCACAGCATTGTGCAACTTTTTTTTCAGGAGCATTTTTCTTTCTGATTAAAGATTTCATCTTTCCTCCATTATTTAGTTCCTCTTATAGTCCAGGAACAGACCATAATTTCATATTTTTTGTAAGGTTGTGTTTCGCTTAGTATTTCAATATTTTTAAAGTTTGCTCTTTTTAATTGTTCAATATAAACATCTTTTGTTACAGCTCCGGCCCAGCATTCAGCAACTGCTTGGGGATCATTGCTATATTTTTCAGGAACTGGTTCTAATGAATATATATCGCTTATAACAAATTTTCCACCAGGTTTTAAAATACGGTAAATTTCTGACCATACTTTATCTTTGTCTTTAGCGTGGTTTATAGTGCAATTAGAAATAATATAATCTGCTAGATTATCATCAAGCGCTATATTTTCTAATTCTGATTTGATAAAATTTACATTTTTTACATCAAATTTTTCTGCATTTTTTCTAGCTACTTCTAACATACCATCTGAAATATCAACACCGTATACAAAACCGTCTTCTACTAAATCAGCTAATTTTAAAACATCTTTACCTTTACCACATCCTAAATCTACAACTGTTTCATTTCCATTTAACTTTAAATGAGAAATTGTATCGCCACAAGAAAGGCAGCAATCGACTTTTGCAAGTTCAGAATAACGTATTTCTATAAATTTTGTTTCCATATTTATTTTATTTATTTTTATAAATATATAAGATAACTAATTAATAAAAAAGTTACAAATAAAATTATGGTTGATTATTTATATCAAATTGATAAATCAATATTTTATTTTATTAATTTTACTCTATCAAATGTTATTTTTGATAATTTTTTCCCTTTTATCACTAATTTACGTAACTGGTTACCAATTTACTTAATAGGTATATCGCTAATTATTTATAAGGATAAAACCAGAGCTTTTTATATAATTTTCGGTATAATTTTGTTAATAACTATTTCAGATCAAATAAGTAGCCATTTATTAAAAAACTTTTTTCATAGATTAAGACCAATGAACGATCCATATAACATTCCAATTATACGTATTTTAGTTGGCAAAACTTCAACATTATCTTTCCCTTCTTCACATACTGTTAATAACTTTGCTGTAGCTGTATTTTTATCATATTACTACACAAGTTATCGCATATATTTTTATTCTATTGCAGCACTTGTGGGATTTTCTATAATTTATGTTGGTGCTCACTATCCATCTGATGTTCTTGGTGGAGCAATAATAGGTTTATTAATTGGATTTATGTTTATTATTATATACAACAAAATTTTGGAGTATATTCTTGCAAAACGCCAAGCTTCTAAATCAACCTCTAAATGATATTGAATTTGTTATTGTAGATGTAGAAACAACCAACGCAAAACCAAGCAATCAATATATAATTGATATAGCTCTCATTAAAGTAGTAAATTTTCAGCAAGAAGATAAATTTAATACATTAGTTAAACCACGAGTACAAATTGATCCAATTATTAGCAATATTACAAATATTACAAATAGTATGGTGCAAAATGCTCCATATTTTAATGAAATAAGAACTTATGTTAAATATTTTATAGGGAATAGCGTTTTAGTTGGCCATAATGTAGCTTTTGATAAAAGAGCTCTCGATACCGAATACAAAAGATATGATGATCCGCCATTAACTAATTTAACACTTGATACTTTGAAGCTTTCACAGAAATTATTTCCAAACCAACCTAAAAGATCATTAAATACAATGTGCAAGTTACTTAATATTGAACATAAAAACAGACATCGGGCGTTAGGTGACACATTAGCTACTTTTGAATTATTCAATGTATTAGTAAAAACGGCTATGGAAAATAATAATATAAAAACATTAAAAGAATTGTATAAATTTTTAAATGTAAAATTTGAACAAATCCATAATTAAGTTTGTTTTTACTAATTACAGTAAAAAATAAGGAATTTGTATATGAAAAATTTAGTTGTTATTGGTGCCGGTCCTGGTGGATACACAGCAGCTTTTTATGCTGCAGATCATGGTTTAAATGTAACTCTTATTGAAAAAAATTCTACTTTAGGTGGAGTTTGTTTAAATGTTGGATGCATTCCGTCAAAAGCATATCTACATCTTACAAAAGTATTAGATGAAGCAAAAGAAATCAAACACGCTGGGATATCATTTCCAGAACCAACAATTGATATAAACGAAATGAGAAATTTCAAAAACTCTGTTGTTAGTAAATTAACTAATGGACTAAAAACATTAGCAAAACAAAGAAACGTAACTGTAATAAATGGTGAAGCTTCCTTTACGGGAAAAAATTCTTTACAAGTTAAAAAAAATGATGGTTCCACTGAAATTTTGAATTTTGATTATGTTATCATTGCAACAGGTTCACGCCCTTCAACTATTCCCGGTTTACCTTTATCAAAAAGAATTTGGGATTCCACCGATGCTCTCGAAATTTCTACTGTACCACAAAAATTGCTTGTTGTTGGCGGTGGAGTAATCGGTTTGGAATTAGGAAGTGTTTATGGTTCATTAGGGAGTGAAGTTACTATTATTGAATTTCTCGATGGTTTGTTACCAGGTGCAGATAGAGATCTAGTTACTGTGGTTCAAAAACATCTTAGTAAAAAAATAAAAAATGTCTTTACAAGCTCAAAAGTAGTTTCAATTGAAGAAGTTGATAATGGCTTAAAAGTTAAGTATGAAGGAAAGTATAGCGGCGAAACAATTTTCGATAATGTATTACTATCAGTCGGCCGCAAACCCAATACAGAATTTTTAGGATTAGAAAATACAGAAGTTCGAACAGAACGTGGTTTCATTCTTGTAAATGAAAAAAGGCAAACACATCAAAACAATATTTATGCAATAGGCGATGTTGTAGGAAATCCAATGCTTGCTCATAAAGCTTCAGCCGAAGCTAAAGTTGCTGTAGAAGCTATTCTTGGTCATAAAGTAGCTTTTGAGCCTAAAGTTATTCCTTCTGTAGTTTATACAGATCCAGAAGTAGCTTGGGCAGGATTGACAGAAACAGAAGCAAAAAACCTTAATATAAATTACGAAGTGGCTAAATTCCCATTCCCTGCTCTTGGAAGAGCTATAGCAATGGATAGAACAGAAGGTTTCACAAAATTAATTGTCGATAAGGATACCGAATTAGTATTAGGTGTTGCTATGGTTGGACCAAACGCTGGCGATATGATTTCCGAAGGTGCTCTCGCTATTGAACTTGGCGCAAATGTTAAAGATATTGCATTAACAATTCACCCACATCCAACCTTATCAGAGAGTATGATGGAAGCTGCAGAAATGTTCTATGGGCACTGTACACATCTTTACAAGCCAAAAAAGAATAAATAACTTCAGAAGAGCTGTCCGAATAAGACAGCTTTTTTTAATTGGGCTCAGACGGTGTAAGCTCGAGCCCCTTGCGGCTTGTGGCAAGCCGCAAGGGGCAGCGGGCCGGAACGGCCCGCTAAAAATCAATTTCTTGCCATCTTATGAAATTCACTTTTACTGACTCAATTTGTGCCTTAGTTGAAATTTATGATTAAAATATTTCATAGATTATTTCTATAACTTGCAGCTTCAAAATTCCTATTCCTAAAAATGTGATGGGCAACCCGGAGAACTGACTGAATGTTTCATAAAAAATAATCTTTTAACGAAGCTCCTATGTTGTATTAAAAATTTCTTTATTTGATGTAGCTTTTTTATAATAATATTGTATTTATTATTATATCGTATAACCTATATTATTGTATACATAAATATATTTTTACAAATTATAATTTTATCGCATATGCTATTATATTGTAAAAGCGAAAATATTTTTAAAAATTATCAATATATCTTAAATACAATTATATAATATACGCTAATATATAGTAATAGCAAAATTATGTATACACTTTTTTACTTAATCTTATCAATCTTAAAAAAAATATATAAACGTCACTTCGTTATTTTGCTAAATGTAAAAATATAAAATATATTTGTAAAAATCTATTGAAAGGTTTTGGGGAAAATAATTTTGGGCGTAAGCCAGTTTATGCTTACACCGTCCGAGATAATGAAGAGTTTTTTTTAATTTAAAAAAAGGCAAGCTCACTTACGCTCGCCTGCCTTCTTTTTGTACTTTATTTTTTATCTTGTCATAAATTTTTGGATTATCTCTGATAATCGGTTACTTAATATATTCAAATCATTTGCAGCTTGTGAAATTTGATTTATACCTATTGCTGTCTCATTACTAATTTTTGATATTTCATCAATGTTATTATAAATAATTGAAGATTTCTCAACTTGTATTTCGCTCATATTTGAAATATCATTAATCAAATGAGTGAGTTGCTGATTTGAAGTTATCAATATTTGCAAAATATCTTCTGCTTTCTTTACTAACACTTTGCCTTTTTCTACTTCGGAAATACCTTGTTTCATTGATGTAACAGCTTCATTTGTTTCATTCTGTATTTGTTTAATCATTTCTGCAATTTCTTTTGTAGCTTTTCCTGTTCTTTCTGCAAGTTTTCTAACCTCATCTGCTACAACTGCAAATCCTCTACCTTGTTCACCTGCTCTTGCAGCCTCTATAGCTGCATTCAATGCTAATAAGTTTGTTTGGTCTGCTATCTCATCTATAACCTGAATTATTTCACCTATTTTCTCACTACTTTCACCAAGTTTAAATATTTTATCAGCTGAATTATCAACCACTTTGGAAATTTCATTCATTCCATTGATAACTTCATTAACAACTTTTCCTCCTTCTTTTGCTTTATCTGTTGCATTAGTTGAAGCTTTTGTTGCAGTTTCAGTATTATTTTTACTTCTAATAATCAATTCATTAATTTCTTGAACAGAGTTTGCAATATGACCAATTTGATTATTTTGAGTATGCATACCAGCTGACATCTCTTCAATACTTGATGATATTTGAGCACTTGCACTAGCATTTGTTTCAATTGCAGCTTTAATATCATTTATCATTCTATTAACAGAAACTACTAAAGTGTTAATACTATTTCTTAATATTTCAAATTCACCTTCATAATTTGTAGTAATTTCATTTGTAAAATCTCCTTTGGCCATAACTTCAAGGATGTGTGAACTTTCTACGATAGGTTTATTTATATAATCTAATGCTTTATTAAATCCTTGTATGATTTCTGCAAACTTACCTTCTAATCCTTTATAATCACCCCTATAAGATAATTTACCCTTTTCGGCTGCTTCAATTAATTTTTCAACTTCATTAACTAATTTGTTTATACGTTCAACAAAATCATTAAATACTGGTGTAATGTAATCATCATTCCCCTTTTTCTTAAATATAATATCAGTTTTACCATGAGAAATTTGAATTATATTTTCAATTAATTCTTTCTCTAAATAATTTGCAAACTCATTGAGTTTCTGAATCATTTGTCCAATTTCATCTTCTGAATTATACTGAATTCTGGATTTTGTATTACCATTTTTCAAATCATCAATAAATTTTTCAACAAATTTTAAAGGAGATAATTGTTTAATTAAGAGATATCTTATAGCATAAACGCCTATTGAAACAAATATTATCGACAATATTATAATTACAAGAATGAGTTTATTTCTTTCTGCATATATTGATGATAAAGGTATTTTTGTTACTATTCCATAATTATTGGATATATCACCTACAGTAAAAGGAGACGCACAAATCAAATAATCACCAGATGTAGCCACATAATCTTTACCATTTTGTAAATTATTGTTAATTTCTGCTAATAGATCTTTATCAATTATTTCAGAGATATTTTTATTAATTTTACTCTTATCACCTTGATAACCAACAATAACACCATTAGTACTAAGCATCATTATAGAGCTTCCTTCATAAATAGATTGTTGATTATCCAATATCTTTTGGATAAAATCTATTTCAAAATCAGCTGTAGTAACACCAACAAATTCACCTTGATATAAAATTGGTATAGTAATAGTAATCATAAAAATATTTCTTGTACCATTATCAACAGGATAGAAATATGGTTCACTTAATATAGCCTTTTTTATTTTTTTAGGTTTATAATACCATTCGTTACTTTCATTATCAACTTCATAGTTTACAATTTTTTCAATATTTACGGAACCATCTGAACCTCTATACGCATAAGGTAAAAATCTACCAGTTGCATCATGATAAGGAGCATTTACAAATTTCTCATCAATATTATCAAATGCATTAGGTTCCCACATAGTACAAGAACCAAATATATTTTTATTTTTACTAATATTTTTAGCAAGCATTTTAATTACCAAATCTCTACTTATCTGGTAATTGTCCTCCTTAACAATCGTTAAATAATTTGCAAGTTCTTTTGCAGCATAATAAGAATCATAAAATTCTCCTAACACAATTTTTGATACAGTTTGGTTGTACATTTTAGCATCATTTACAGCCTTGTTTTTGCTAATATCATTCAATTGTGTTATATTAAAAATTGAAAGAATTATAATAATACTTATTACTGTTAAGCTCACATAAACAGCAATTTTTGCAGCTATTGATCTGTTGTTTAACATAATATACTCCTAAATTTTAGAATTCAAATATAAATAATATTTTTCAATGTACAATTTTTACATCTATATACTATTTATTTGTTTTAATAATATTATTGCATGTACGATATTATATTATATTATTTATCAGTATATTATATAACTACACTTACTAATATGTTTATAATCACTTTATATTATATATTATTTATTTTTTCAATAATAACTTTTACAATATCGTAGTTATAACCTTTGTTGAGTAGGTATTGTATTATGGCTTGTTTTTTTTGTAGTGGTGTTTTATTGGTAAGTAATCTTAATTTCTTTTGGACTAATTTAATACCATTTTCAATTTCCAAATCATCGCTGAATTTATTTAATAATACTTCTTCAATTATTTCTTCATTTATTCCTTTTTGTTTTAATTTATTTATAATCATATATTTACTGTTTCGTTTTCTTATAAGTTCATTAACATATTCATTAGCAAATTGTTTTTCATCTATATAACCATTATCTTGTAAATAATCAAGAATTTCGTCAATTAAATTTTCATCAAATCCTTTTTTCAATAACTTTTGTTTCAATTCTCTTTTAGTGTGTAATCTTCTCGAAATCAAATCGAATATTTTATCTTTAATGTCATAGGTGTTACTATCCTTTATTATTTCTTTCAATAAAACATTATCTATTTCTAAATCGAGTGAAATTTTATATTTGACAAAAGTTTCATATCTTATCAGATAATTATCGTTATCTAAAGTAATTAAAAAATATTTACGTTTTTTTTCGATAGATTTTACTTTCATAAATAAAAGATATAAAAAAGGAATGCTAAAAAGCACTCCTTAATTATTGTTCCTCTTTTTTAATAATACCTAATTTTTCTTTAACTTCATTTTTTACTTTTTCAAGTAGTTCTGGGGATTCTTTTAATTTCTTTCTTATCTGCTCTTGACCTTGGAATCTTTCATTTTCGTACGAGAACCAAGCACCACTTTTTTTGATTATATCATTTTCAACAGCAAGTCTTAACACATCATTTATAATACTTATACCCTCATCATACAAGAAATCTATTTCAACTTCTTTGAATGGTGGAGCAACTTTACTTTTAACAATTTTAACTTTAGCTGTACTACCAATTACTTCATTTCCATCTTTTAATGTTTGCGTTTTTCTAACATCTAATCTTAAAGATGCATAAAACTTTAAGGCATTACCACCTGTAGTAGTTTCAGGATTACCAAACATAACACCAATTTTACTTCTTAATTGGTTTGTAAAAATTACACAAGTTTTAGACTTAGAAATTGCAGAAGTAATTTTTCTTAATGCTTGAGACATTAAACGAGCTTGCACACCCATAGTTGGATCGCCCATTTCACCTTCAATTTCTGATCTTGGCACCAAAGCTGCAACTGAGTCTATTACGATAACATCTACAGCATTACTTCTAACTAAAGCATCAACAATCTCCAATGCCTGTTCACCAAAATCTGGTTGAGAAAGTAATAAATTATTTACATCTACACCTAATTTTTTGGCATAATTTATATCCAAAGCGTGTTCTGCATCAATAAAAGCAGCAATTCCTCCGTATTTTTGTGCTTCAGCAATTACTCTTAAACAAATTGAAGTTTTACCAGAAGCTTCTGGACCAAAGATTTCTGCTATTCTACCTCTTGGGAAACCGCCTATTCCTAAAATATAATCTAATGATAATATCCCAGTAGGAATTGCTTCAACAGGTTCAATTGCCCCTTCGCTTAATTTCATTATTGATTCTTTACCGTGTGCTTTTCTGATAGCATTTAAAGTATCCTCTAATACTTTCATTTTAGCCTGTTGATCACCTGCCACAACTTGTGTTTCTTTTTGTTCTTTTGCCATTTTATTTTCCCTTAAATTAATTTCTTACTATATAATGGTATGTATTTTGACCCTTTTGGCGATAATATACTTTGGTATAAAACAATATTTTTTAGTTCGAAAGGTTCTTCGTTGAAACTATAACTTAAAAAAGATGAAAAATCATATCTTTGGTATTCATCTTTAATACGTAGAATTGTAATATGTGGATTAAACCTACCGTTTTTTATTTCAAAACCATTATTTTTTAAATTATGATTTAATTGCTTTACTAAATTTTCAAAATGTCTATTTAATGATAATTTTACATTCAGAATACCATACTTATTTTTTATATCGAAAATTTGGAACTTTTCGAATGATGTTACAACTGGTGGATTGTTTATAGATATTTTGTTAATAATATTTTGGATCAATTCGAATTGACTCGTTACTACTTCACCTAAAAAACTTAGAGTTATATGATATTTTTCAATACTTTCCCAATTTAAGTAAGTGTTATAACCAGATAATTCATCTTTAAGTTGCCAAAGGTATTCTTTAATATTATCATTTAATTCAAAAGCAATAAAAACTCTTTGCTTCATAAATTTAAATTTCCTTAATTCCAAGAAGATGTTTTCTTAGCATATCCAAAGCATATAAAGCAGTTCTTTCTCTGTTATAATTTCGATCATCACCGAAAACAAATTTATTAGAGATAATACCTTTATCATCACAAATAGCGATGTGAACAGTACCTACCGGTTTTTCAGCAGTACCACCACTCGGTCCCATTATTCCTGTAACAGCAAGACCAATATCAGCACCTGATATAGATTTAATTTTTTTAGCCATTTCAATTGCTACTTCGTTGCTAACAGCACCAAATTTATTAATTAACTCTTCATTAACACCAAGAAGTTCAATCTTAGAAGAATTACTATAAACTACAACACCTCTATCATAAACTTCACTTGCTCCAGGTATATCAGTAAGTTTTTTTGCAATAAGGCCTCCAGTACAAGATTCTGCTGTAGCCAAAGTATAATCTCTTTGTAGTAATAGTCTGTAAACAATAGCCTCAATAGTATCATCATTAGTTCCGTAAATATATTGGCCAACACTAGCTCTAATTTTTTGTTCTATTTCTGAAATTTTATTATCCGCATCATCTTCTGTATTTTCAAATACTGTTATGCGCATTTTTACACCAAAATCACCGGGCAAAAATGCTAATTTAGCATCTCCCAATATTTCATTTAAATCACCAAGTTGCTCGTAAAGATAAGATTCTGGGATACCGGCCGTTAATAACGTTTTCATTTTTACAACTTTACCTGGTGTTAAATGATTTGAAATTTCTTTTATTACGAATTCATCTAGCATATGACGCATCTCGAAGGGAACACCTGGAAGCGCAAAAAAAAGCTTATTATCAAATTTATAAAATATACCCGGGGCAGTACCTTTTGGATTTTGAATTGGTATAGCTTTTTTAGGGAAAAGGGCTTGCTCCTCGTTTACTTTAGTTAACTTTCTATTTCTTTTTTGGAAAAATTGCACTAAATAATTATAAATATCACTATTCAATTCTAAACTATCATTGAAATATTTAACAATGCATTTTTTTGTTATATCATCGTGTGTAGGACCAAGTCCTCCAGTTAAAATAATAATATCACTCTGTGGGACAATTTTATTTAAAGTCTGTAGAATTAAATCTTCACTATCCCCAATTGTTAACATAAAATTAGGTATAAAACCTATTTCACTTAATTTTTTCCCGATATATGCAGCATTAGTATTTATTGTTTGGCCAATCAGTAATTCATCACCAATAGTAAGAATAGAAGTTACCATGGAATAACTCAAAAATTTATTTAGTTTTGTTTAATATAAAAAAAAAGATAAATAAATAAAAATAAAAAAAGCCGCCCTTATAAAAGGAACGGCCGTACTTAGAAAAGAAATTTATTTGAATAACTGGAGTACATTTTGAGGAGCGGCATTTAACTGTGATAACATTGCAGTTGCAGATTGGCTTAAGATTTGGCCTTTCATTGCATTGAGTGATTCCATAGCAAAATCTGCATCAAAAATTCTGCTTGTAGAAGATAAGGCATTTGTCATAGCTGTATTCAAGAAATTTTCTTTAACATCAAGCCTTTGCATCATGTTACCAATTTGTCCTAAAGAGAACGACAATGATGCTTTTAATGTTGATAAATTAGCTTGTAACGTTGTTGAGAAATCAGAAGAAATACTATATGCACCTGCTTTAGTGAAATTAGATAATGAAACTGAGAAATCAGCTGCATATCCACCTGGAGCGGCTATACCAGTTGCAAAATTAACCAAAATTGTTTCTTCGACGTTTTCACCAATTTGGAATATGAAGTTTGTAGCACTTTTACCTCCAGGGATTGCTACACCAGAAGCCCCTGAACCTGACAATAAATTAACATCATTAAATCTTGTAACTTTTAAGATGTTATCAATTTCAACAGCAAGAGCACGTATATCGCTAGCAATAGCTGATCTATCCTTAGCTGGATCAGTAGCATCAGCCATTTTACCTTCAATTTTGGTAATTAGCTCATTGATACCTATTAAAGCACCTTCTGCTGTAGCAAGCATATCTTTTGCTGAGCCAATATTTCCTATTGCTGCTTGCATTGTTGAAACTTTTCGCATCAAGGCATTCCCGACATTGAAACCGGAAGTATCATCACTTACGTGTAATATTCTTTTACCTGATGCTAATTTTAATTGCGCTTTTTCTGTTTGCGCATTTACTCTTGCGAGTTCATAGTAACCTTTTAAGGCACTAACGTTTGTGTTTACTCTGAAACTACTACTCATAGTTTAACACTCCTTGTTTTTAATTTAGTTGCGTCCTTGCGACTTACTAAATAATTATCAAGAAGTGTGCCAAAAATTAAATCAATTATATCTTATTGAATATTAATTAAATAGAGTAATATATGCATAACAATAGAGGTATAAATGGCAGAAATAATATCATCTAACATTATATTAATTCCACCATTATTTTTATCAAAATAATTGGCAGGATAAACTTTAATTATATCAAAAAAACGCCATATTAGAAATGTTAAAATTATTACTATCGGAGTTTTAGGCAAAAACAATAATGAAATCCACATACCAACAACTTCATCAATGGTACATTCTTTTGGATCTTTTCCGTACTCTTTCTCGAATTTTGTAGAGATAGGAATACCCATAAATGTAAAAAGGATAATTGCAGGTATTATAATATAATAATTTTCAAACCCAGGGATTAAATATATCAATAATGCAAAAAAACTTCCTATTGTGCCTGAGGCACTATTTTTTTTATTTTTACTTAAATATAAATAACCACTATAAAAACCCGATCCAATAAATTTTTCTATAAAATTCATATCAATTTCTTATAAATTTTTGAAAACAATGTTCTATTTCTTACAAAATAATGTATACCTGTATAAAGCGTTAAAAGAGTAATCAATAGCATAAAATAGTAAATAAATTTTTCATTCAAAAGAATATCGAATATATTTTTATAATTTTTAGCAAAAGGTTGTAAATGTAATACATATAGTATCAATATATAATATAAAAAAATCATTTGAAAAGCTGTTTTCCACTTGGCTACTTTTGTTGTAATAAAATGTTCTCCGTAATATTCTCCAATTGAACGAAGCAAAGTAACAAATATATCCCTAATTGCGATAATTAAAACCATCCATAGTTCAAGAATTCCTAAATATACAAAACAGAAAAAAGCTGTAGTTGTTAAAATTTTGTCAGCTAATGGATCCATGAACCTACCAAAATCTGTAAAATAGTTTAATTTCCTGGCCAACCACCCATCATACCAATCCGTCAAAGCAGCTATTAAAAAAATTATTAGTGATATCTTTTTTAATTCTGGATTATCTGAAATAAATAAATAAGCAAAAATTGGTGTTAATATAATTCTTAATGTTGTTAATTGATTTGGTAAAATCATAATTAGTCAATCTTCTCTTTGTTATGATGACAATGATGATATTCGCCCATAATTGTTCTTAAATAATTAAAATCGTAAATTCCATCTTTATGGCCATCTTCCCAAACAATATTTATTGCGTATTGCCCAACTAAATTTATTGCTTTTACAACTGTTTCGTCAGCTTTGTAAATAGGAATATTAATGATGTTTTCCTGTTCTCTTTTTTTATTACAAAAAGCGCAAGGGCATAACTCCCTTAATTTCTTTAGTTCTAAGATATTTTCTACATTATCATCCCAATGGATATATAACTTTTTTTTATCTACTACTTTTATTTTTAACGGAAACATAGAACACCTCTTTTATTCGGTTTCATAATATTTTTTAAATTTGAATATAGCATCATAAATTTGCTTAGCGATTTTATTCTGCCCATCTTCAGAATTCAAAAATGCCTCATCATTTGGATTTGATAAAAATCCTAACTCCACCAATACACTCGGCATAGCAGCTCCTATTAAAACTAAAAATCCAGCTTGTTTTACGCCCTTACTATCAATTTCCTTTAAATTACTGAACTGTTCGTGCAATTTTTCAGCAAATACTTCAGAATATTTCATGAAAGACGACTGAGCCATAGCAGCTAATATGTAATTTTCTTCAGTTAATTTCTTATACTTTTCTGGATTTTTTTCATATTTAATTACACTATTTTCTTTTTCAGCTACTGCAATAGCATCTTTTGTTCTACCAGGTCTTAAAATATAAACTTCAAAACCATTTAATTTTGTTGGCTTCTCATCAGTTGAATTACAGTGTATAGAAATAAATAATTTTCCGTTAGATTTATTAGCAATTTCTCCTCGTTTATCTAGCTCAACAAATTCATCTTTATATCTTGTGTAAACAACTTTAACATTTTTTAAGCTTGCTTTTATTAAATTCCCAAGTTTTAAAGCTACAGCCAAGTTAATTTTTTTCTCTTGCGTTCCATTTAAACCAATAGCTCCCGGATCTTTCCCACCGTGTCCTGCATCAATAACTATAACATCAAGTTGCTGTTTTTGTACTACTTTTTTATTTTTACCATAAAAATATAATATTGCTTTATCTTCTAAAAGTTCATAATTAAAGCTTTCAAGCGTTTTGTTAGTTGAAAGTTTAACTTTTTCTTTTTCTAATCTAGTCCCTTTTATAAAAGAATTTGAAACAAATTTTTCAGAAAATTCATTTGCAATATTTGCATTCTTAAAATTCAAATATATTGTATCGTTATTTTTATAAATTTTTTCTAATAACTTTTCTTTATTAAAATAGATCTCTATAATAGTTCCATTAACTTTGTCATTACTATATATTTTTTTTATATTTTCAATTTTTTTAGGTTGTTCAATTGTAATACTCAAATTATCATTTTTTATGGATATTTTATATTTTGTAAAATTATTAAAAATTTCATTTAAATAATTCACAGGTAAATAAATTTCATCGTTATACAGAATAGGGCTAAGTGGTAATTGATGTATTTTATTGTCATCTTCAATATTAACATAAATAAAAGGATTATTTTTAACAACTTTAATTTTTGCTCCATCAACAGAAAATAATATTGAATTTAGTATACTGTTATAATGATAAGTAATATTCAATAAATTTAATATACGATTTAAAGATACAAATACAGCCTCCCTACGCTTTATTATCTCAATATCCGTATTTTTTTTTTCAAAAGTTATTGTAATTTTATTTTGAGAATAAAGAAAACTCGCTAATATAAGTAAAAGAATAAAAATTTTATAAGGTTTCAGTAATTTCATTGCTTAATAGACTCATAATTATTGCATTGTAATATTTTTCTTCAAAATATCTTGATGCTCTCAGAACACCATCAATTCGAAAATTTAATTTTCTATAACAATTTATTGCAGAAATATTGTCTTCAAGGACTAATAATTCTAATCTAAAAAATTTTTTTTCATTAAATGCAAATCTAATTAAATTTTCAAGCATTTTAAAAGCATAACCTTTATTTCTTAAGTTTTTATCTATAATAACACGAGAAATTGTTGCAGAATTGTTTATGTTATCTATATTATTTAACTCACAATATCCAACCAATTTCCCATCTATTAAGTACTTAAAACAATATCTTACAGAATTTTGTTTATTAGCATACGAGAGATGATTTATAAATATTTCTTTTGATAAAGGAAATTTGAATACATTCGCTGTCCAAAAAAATTGTTCTAATGGTGTCTTAAATTGGCTAATTAACCAATCAATATCTTCAACCGTAAAATATATAAATTCTTCGTTCATTTTTATTCATTGATTTGAGAAAGTATTATACAAATTTCATCTTGTATTTTTTTACACATTGTTAGATTATTCACGTGATTTTGTGTAAATATGCTAAACGCTAACATATTCCCTTTTTTATTTTTTACATAACCTGAAAGTGAACTAACTCCATTAATTGTACCAGTTTTTGCTCTTACGTTATTCATTGCATCAGTGTTTTTCATTCTTCTTAATAGAGTACCATCCACACCAGCAATTGGTAAAGAATTATAAAATATTTCGAACTTTTGTTTATTCTTATAAATATCTTTTAAGATTTCAATAATCAGTTCATTGTTGATGTAATTTGTTGGCGCTAAACCAGATCCGTCTATTATCTGATAATTATCTGGATTTAAGTTTAATTTTTTAATATAGTTTTTGACTACTTTTACACCAAATTCAGAACTTCCAGTAGTATCAAACATCTTATGGCCAAGTAGTCTTAAAATCATCTCACCTGCAAGGTTATATGATTCTTTATTAAACTTTTTTAATACATCCTTAATATTATGGCTAATATTAGCCAATAACTCTTTATTTTTGAATGTCTTATTTTCTCTGGAAACATTAATTTCGCCATTAAGTATTATACCATTAGCAAGTAATTTTCTATAGAAATAAATTAATATTGATTTATATGGATTTTCTAAATTGACTGTTTCTGTAATTTTATCTTTTAATGATATTTTCCCTTTTATTATAATTGTATTGTTTCGATAATACCAGTCTCTCGTTATTATTAAATCCGATTTTTCACTGCTATCAACCGTAATAGCATTATTAATTACATTTAAATTTTGATAATCTGGATATAAAATTATATATGGATTTTTACCAATTAAAGATGGAACAACTTTTACGTTTACACAATTTTCCTCTAAGGCAATTGAAGATATATGAGCTGCATAATCATTTGGTTCGTCATCCCAAGTCCAATCTCTATTCCATTCAAGAGTATCTATGTTAGATAAATCAAGTATCAAATCTCCATTGATTTTTTTTATTTTTTTATTGACAAGTTGAGAAATTAAATTATCGATATCATTTATCTTGAGAATTGGATCAAATCCCGGTTGAATAATTAAATCGCCTTGCAAAATACCATCATTATTTATATTCCCATTGGAAAATATTTTTGTTTCAAAATTATAATTTGGACCTAAATAATCTAGAGCTGTAGCACTTGTAATTATTTTTTGGTTTGAAGCTGGCCGAAATAATAATTTACTGTTTTTTTGATAAAGCGTTTTATTATTATCTAAATCATAAACACAAATACCTATATTAGTATAATTAAAAAAATCTATATTTAATAAAGAATCTATTTTTTTTAAGCTTCCTTGTGAAAAAAGAACTTGCCAAAGTACAATAATTATTATTATTTTTTTCATAAATCCCCCGTAAAATATTATTAATCTTCTGAAAAATATTCAACAGTAAAAACTTGTAAATTAATTTGCTTTTTTTGCCATAAATATGGACTTAAATTAGCTTTTCTGCAAATTGCAGTAAGAAATTCTTCTAAATTCATATTATACTCTGTAGCCACTTGTGGTAAAAGTAAGCCTCTCTTACCTTCTTCTTCAACAATTAAACCGTGCTTACCAATAACAATTTCATCATATGAAGAAATTTTTTGTGGTTCAGAAAGTACTGATATTTCAATTTTTATTTTATCAAATTCTTCTTTAGAAAGTGGTAGAAACCTATAATCCTGAAATGCTGCTAAAACAGCAGCATCAGCAATCGTTTTGATTAAATTGTTATTCGAATAAATAAAGCCAATACATCCTCTCAATTCGCCATTCAAATGCAAAGTTACAAAAGCCCCAGTTTTAATTTTTGATAATTGAGGAAAATCTTTTTCGAAAGCACTCAAATTTAAATCGGTTTCGTCAAATTCCGATTTTATCGCTTCTCTTGCAATTAAAAGTAGTATTTGTTTTTCTTTTTCAGTAAACATTTTCCTACCTTGTTTTTTTTAATATATTTTATTACTTTTATAATATTTGAAAATACTAAAATTTATTAAATATTAAAAGTATCGAGGTTCTATGAAAAATTTAGTTATATTTTTATTATTATTTTTGCAAATCACTCTCTTATCACAAACTTTTAATAAACCACATATATTATCATCAAAGTTGGCAATAACAACTGAGGCTGGACTTACTGCCCCTAAATTTGATTATTACAAAAATAAGAACGATTACATTGGTCGTTTTGCAATGGAATATTATTTTCCAACTACTAGTGTTGGCATTTTTGGTTTAAAAGCAATAGGGGGAGGTGGTTACTTAAATGTTAAGGATCCTAAAACAGATATTTCAACTACTCATCCAGTAGAATTACGTAATTCTTATTACTATGGTGAAATGATGTTTAGTTATACTTTCTCTTTAGGAGACTTTTTGTTACCATATATAGGGACAGGAATATCTTACTTAAATTTTGAATTGAATGATAAAGATGGTAATAAAATTCAAAAATATGGTGTATTTAATACAACAGAAATAAATTACACTGGCGAAGTTGGCGTAAAAATGATGTTAGCAAGTAACTTAAGCTTAAATTTAGGTGTTCATACAAATATAAGCCCTAATGATAATTTAGATAATTTAAAAACTGGACGAAATGACTTTTTCCATTCAGCTTTCGGTGGTCTAACATTTTATTTCGGTGGGAAAAAAGATACTGATGGCGATGGCTATTATGATGACGTTGATAAATGTCCTGATCAGCCTGAAGATTTTGATGGTTTCCAAGATGATGACGGCTGCCCTGATCCTGATAACGATGGCGATGGAATCCCAGATTATCTCGATAAATGCCCTAACCAAGCTGAAGATTTTGATGGATATCAAGACGAAGATGGCTGTCCTGATTTAGATAATGATGGCGATGGAATCTTAGACGCCAACGATAAATGTCCTAATCAACCAGAAGATTTTGATGGTTTCCAAGATGATGACGGCTGCCCTGATCCTGATAACGATAATGACGGAATTCTCGATATTTACGATAAATGCCCCGACCAAGCTGAAATTTATAATGGTATTGATGACCAAGATGGATGCCCTGATGGATTTGTTCAAAAAGTTAAAGTTGATACGGTATTCGTTACAAAATTCATTCAACAAAAAGAAATTTTACCATTCATTGAATTAGATGCTACAACTATTTTTGCCCCTAATACTAATACTTTTGGTCCAACTGCTGGTATTTCTCTTGATACTATTGTCACATTTTTACAAAATAATCCTTCAACCAATTGGCGTATTGAATGTTATACCGACTCAAAAGCAAAAAAAGCAAAAAAATTAACTACCGATAGAGCCGCAGCTGTAAGAGATTATTTTGTGGCTCGTGGTGTAGCAAAAAATAGATTCGTAACTTATGGTATGGGAAGCGATTTCCCTAAATATATTTCAAAAGATCCAAATATAACCATCAAAAACAACAGAATAATTTTAGTGAGAATTAAATGATAGAAATACAAGAAGAATTTAATAAACTTGAAAGAGCATCTCTGGTAGCAGTTAAGCTACCAGAGAACTCTTTAATTATTGTTGAAGAAAACCTTTCCGAATTGGAGCTCCTTTCACAAACTGCTGGCGCTGAAGTCATCGCTAAATTTATTCAACATCTAGAAAAACCTAATCCCGCTACTTACATAGGCAAAGGGAAAATTGAAGAAATAGCAAGTTTTATTCAAGATAATGATATTGATATAATAATTTTTGATGATGAACTTTCACCTACTCAAACTAGGAACTTACAAAATGCATTCAATAAAAAAGTAATTGATAGAACATCTCTTATTTTAAGTATTTTTGCAAAACACGCTAGAACCAAAGAAGCTAAACTACAAGTAGAACTTGCCCAAAGCCAATATATGTTATCAAGATTAACTAAACTTTGGTCTCATTTATCGAAACAATATGGCGGAATTGGGACAAAAGGACCTGGTGAAACTCAGTTAGAAACTGATAGAAGAATTTTAAAAGACAGAATTGCTATTTTAAAGAAAAAAATCGATCAAATTGAAACTCAACACGATATAAAAACAGCTAATAGAGAAAATATCTTCAAATGTGCCCTCGTAGGTTATACAAATGCTGGTAAATCAACCTTGATGAACTTGTTAACTGATGCAAATGTCCTTGTAGAAAATAAATTATTTGCAACACTCGATTCAACAACTAGACTTTGTTACTACAACAACAAAAAATTTCTATTATCCGATACTGTTGGATTTATTCAAAAATTACCACATAATTTAATTGCATCTTTCAGAAGTACACTCAAAGAAGTTACAAGTGCAGATTTAATTATTATTGTTGTAGATATTTCAAACAAAGCATTTAAAGATCATTTAAATGTTGTTCTCGATACACTTAATGAATTAAAATGCACTAATAAGGAAAAAATTCTTGTATTTAACAAATTCGATGCTTTACAAAACAAGTCGATAATTAAGGACATTAAAATTGAATTCCCAAATGCTGTCATAATATCTGCATTACAAAAAATCAATATCAATGAATTACTGACAAAAATAGAATACCATATTACCAACTCAGTAGAAACATACAAAATTGAACTCAATCAAGCTCAAACAAACCTTATTACGGAAATTTATAAACATACCGACGTTGTGGAAATTAACTACAAAGATGATGAAAATATAGAAGTAAGTTTCCGCTGCAGACCTTATATTTATAAAAATATCTTAGCAAAATTATAATTAAAAATTTTTTTTTGATATAGCTCGGACAGTGTAAGCTTAAGCCCCTTGCAGCTATTGCAAAGCTGCAAGGGGCAGCGGGCCGAACGGCCCGCGAATTCTTATATACGAAAATATTATTATACTTTTAAAGTTTGCTATTAAAATTCAATATTTTTTGGCAAATTTTTATACGTGTAAATATAAAAAAAACTTGTAAGTGATTGATAGTCCAAAAGATATGGCTTATCGAGTAAAATCTTTTGGGCGTTAGCCCGCCCGTGCGCCTTCGTGCGCACGGGCTTTAAGCTTACACCGTCTGAGCCAATGAAGATTATTTTTAAAATAAAAAAAGCAAGTTCGCTTATGCTCACTTGCTCTATGTAAATTGTAATATAAATCTTAATAGTAATTTTTATAAAATCTAGCCATATCTGTATATTTACCTGCAGGTGGTTCTGTTAAAATCTCAAATTCCAATACTTTATAACTTTTATCCCAAAGAATCCTTTGATATGTAGATGATTTTATCAATTGGCCATTTGTTGAAAGCACGGAGTCTTCTGGTGTTAATGTAATAAAATAAAAGCCATCCTCATAAACCAGATTTTCTACGGCATTTAATGATTTAAATTTGTAAGTTGCTTCGCCGTTGAGTTTACCTTCTTCATTTAAATATAATTTTCTTTCAAGAATTTCTTTACCTTCCTTTTTCATATCATCTAAAAATTGTTTACTTTTAGCCATATACTCATACAAAAGATATTTATCTTCTTCAAATCTATCTTTTGTATCAGCATCGGTTCTTATGTGATAATATTTAACAGTTGCCGTCCCAGAATTTTGGCTATCAAGAACAATTTTATAACTTAGTTTATTCCCAATCAAACAACCTGACGCGTTAATAACAAGAACTAAAGAACATAATACCTTTAAGATTTTTTTAAACATATTTACCTCAATTAGTTAATTAATTTTTCATTTTTAATTAGACTGTCGAAATCCTCCCTTTCTTTTATTACAAAAACTTGATTTTCTTTAATCAAAATTTCAGCTGGTTTAAGTCTTCCATTATAATTTGAGGCCATAACAGCACCATAAGCACCTGTTGTCATAATAGCCAATAAATCATTTTCAGCTGATTTGTATAAAAACCTTCCTTTTGCAAAAGCATCTGTAGATTCGCAAACAGGGCCTACAACATCAGCTTTAATGAACTCATTTTCTTTTATATGAACAGGTTGTATATGATGATATGACTCATATAAAGCAGGTCTCATCATATCATTCATCCCAGCATCAACAATATAAAAATATTTATCTCTATTTTTTTTGAAATACAGAATTTTAGTAACTAAAATAGCGCTATCTGCAACAAGATACCGACCTGGCTCGATACTTACATTAATTTCTAAATTTGAAAATTTATTGTAAACAATATTTGCGAAAATTTCAAGTGGAAATTCTCTGCCATCAGGTTGATAAGAAACACCGAAACCTCCACCTAAATCAACTTCCTCAATAACAATATCATTTTGTTTTAATGTATCTATTAGCTTGAGTATTCTATCAATACTAATATTGTATGACTCAACATCAAATATTTGTGAACCTAAATGTAAACTTAAATATTTCAATTTTGCGAATTTTAAAGATTTTATAAGTTCAATATTAGCAATAACATCTTCAATCAAAATACCAAATTTGTTTAGGTATGTTCCAGTTGTAATGTGCGAAGTTGTATGAGCATCAACATCCGGATTTATTCGAATAGCATAATTTACTTTTTTATTTGATTTTTCTGCTATTTGATTTAAAAGTTTTATTTCTGAAAAACTTTCACACTTGAAAAAATGAATTCCATTATCTATTCCAAATTTTAATTCTTTAGCAGTTTTTCCAACTCCGCTAAAAATCATTTCTTCAGGTTTAACGCCAGCCTTCATAGCTTTATACATTTCACCGTATGAATTAACATCAATACCAGCTCCTAAATCGTGAAAAATTTTAATGATTGAAATATTGGTATTTGCTTTAGAAGCGTAATATATTTTTAGTTTTGGAAATATTTTATCAAAAGTATTTCGTAATTTTTTATAATTATCTACAATTTGATTATAGGAATAGATATATAATGGTGTTCCATAATCTTCTACTAAAGACTTTACATCTAGTTTTTCTACAAAAAGCTTGTTATCGATATATTTAATATGGTTGTTAGTTAATAACTGCATAAATCCCCCGATTTATAAAAAGAAATATTTAGCTTGTGGATGATGTACTATTATTGCGCTTGTACTTTGTTCTGGCACAATTTGAAAACCTTCAGTTAATTCCAATCCGATACGTTCTGGTTTTAATAAAGTAAATAATTTTTCCTCATCGGCTAATTCAGGGCAAGCTGGATAGCCGAAAGAATATCTTGAACCACGATAACCTTGCTGGAATAATTTATAAACATCGTTAGAATCTTCATTAGCTATATTTAACTCTTCTCTTATTTTTTTATGCCAGTATTCTGCTAATGCTTCTGCTGTTTCAACTGAAATACCGTGAAAGAATAAGTAATCTTGATATTGATGTTCATCGAATAATTTTTTTGAATAATCCGAAGCAATTTTTCCCATTGTCACAATTTGAATTGGAATAACATCATATTTATTAGAATCCTTTGGTAAAAAATAATCTGTAATACATAAATTTTTCTTTGCAACTTGTCTTGGGAATGTAAATCTTATATATTCTTCTAAATCGTTTATATTATCCCATACTGAATAAAGTTTCTCAGAAGAAATATTTTTAGGTTTATAAATAATTAAATCATTTCCATCTGAGTTACAAGGGAAATAGCCATAAACAACTTTTGGCTCTAATAATTTTTCTTCAATAATTTTCTTTTTTATGTTTTCAAAAATAGGGAAAACAGTATCATTTAATAATTTATTGTATTCTTCGTCAGTTTTACCTTTTTTCTTAAATTGCCATTGCGCTCTGAATAAAGCAACAGTATTGATATATTTAAAAACTTCATTTAAGTCGATATCTTCAATTATTTTTACACCATAAAATGGTGGAATAGGTACTTGTTCCAAAATTTTTACATCAGATCTAACATTTAAGTTTTCACCTATTAAAGCAAATTTTGCTTCAAGCCCGGTAGCATCATCTAAAGAAATTTCATTATCAACTTTTACATTAGTGTCAACATCTTGAATATCAATAAGATCTAATCTACCATTAACTAAATTGTCCATAAAATTAAGCCCATCAATAGCATCTTTTGCGTAGAAAACCTTATTACCATAAGTTTTTCTTAAATCTTCTTCAACAAATCTGCGAGTAAGAGCAGCACCACCTAAAACAACAGGAATATCTAGCCCTTGCTCTTTAATAATTTCTAAATTTTCTTTCATAATAAGAGTAGATTTGACAAGTAAACCACTCATTCCAATTGCATCTGCTTTATGTTCTTTGTAAGCATTTAACATTTCTTCAACAGGAACCTTGATACCTAAATTTACAACTTTGTAACCATTGTTTGTAAGAATAATATCTACAAGATTTTTTCCAATATCATGAACATCGCCTTTAACAGTTGCTAAAATTAAAGTTCCTTTGATTTGTTGATCTTCTTTTTTAATAAACTGCTCAAGGTAGCTAACAGCTTTTTTCATAACTTCGGCACTCTGCAAAACAAACGGCAATTGCATCTGACCACTTCCAAACAAATCTCCAACAACTTTCATCCCATCAAGCAAAATATTATTTATTATTTCAAAAGGATCATATTTTTCTAAAGCAAAATCCAGATCTTGTTCAATGTTATTTTTTTTTCCGTTTATTATTCGTTGCTTTAATTTTTCTTCAATCGGTAAAGAAGACTCATTTATATTTTCTTCAGTTGTATTACTTGCCTGAGAACTAAAATATGATATTAGTTCACTTAACGGATCGTAAATTAATTTTTTCATCTCCCCACTAAAAAAAATTGAATTTAAAGTTTAATATAATTAAATTATTGTAATTTGAAAATAAATAATATGGAGAAATAAAAATGATAGTAGTTACAGGTGCAGCTGGTTTTATAGGTAGTGCAGTTGTTTGGCACCTAAATCAAATAGGCATTGAAGATATTATCATTGTAGACGATTTAGGTTCTGATGATAAATGGAAAAACCTTTTAGGCTTAAAGTTTGAAGACATGTACACAACTGATGATTTTTTAAATAGAGTTATTGATGATAATTTCCCATTTTTCACAGAAGCAATAATACATATGGGGGCAATTTCTGCTACAACTGAAAAAAATATGGAGAAATTACTTAAATATAATTATTTGTATACCAAAGAATTAGCAAAATATTGTTTACCTAAAAACGCAAGATTTATTTATGCATCATCAGCAGCAACATATGGCAATGGTGATTTGGGATATGATGATGACCATTCAAAATTAGAAAGCTTACGCCCTCTTAATGCATACGGTTATTCAAAATGTCTTTTTGATGTTTGGGCAAAAAAAGAAGAAGTTATTGATAAAATTGTTGGATTAAAATTCTTTAATGTTTATGGGCCTAATGAATATCATAAAGGTGATATGAGAAGTGTTGTAGTAAAATCTTATGAGCAAGTTCTTGAAAATGCAAGAATTAAACTATTTAAATCCTATAAACCTGAATATAAAGATGGAGAACAAAAACGAGATTTTATATATATAAAAGATGTTGTTAAAGTTATAACATTTTTCCTTGAAAATAAAGCAAATGGTATTTATAATGTAGGCAGTGGTCTTGCTAGAAGTTGGAATGATCTAGCAAAAGCTGTTTTTAAAGCTATGGACTATCCAGTAAGAATTGAATATATTGATATGCCAGAAAGTGTAAAACATCAATATCAGTATTTTACTCAAGCAAATATTTCCAAACTAAGAAATGCCGGATACAAAGAAGAATTTACTTCTTTGGAAGATGGTGTAAAGGATTATATCCAAAATTATCTTATCCCTAAGAAACATTTATCAGACTAACGGGAGTTTAAAATGAAATTAGCAACTTTGTGTTATGTTAATAATGGCACACATACATTAATGTTAAATAGGATAAAAAGAAAAGATGATTTGCACTATGGAAAATGGAATGGATTAGGTGGTAAATTTGAACCTGGCGAAACACCAGAAGAATGTGTTGTAAGAGAAGTTTACGAAGAATCTGGCTTAAAGATAAAATATCCCAAATTACGTGGAGTAATAACTTTTCCATCTTTTGATTTTGAAGAAGATTGGTATGTGTTTGTATTCACTGCTAAGCATTATGAAGGTGAATTAAAAAAAGAATGTAATGAAGGTGTATTAAAATGGGTCCCAAATTCTGTTCTTGATAAATTAGAACTTTGGGATGGCGATAAAATTTTTATGGAATGGTTGAATGGTGATAAATTTTTCTCAGCAAAATTTATATACGAAAATGGGAAATTTAAAACATACAGTGTTTTATTTTATTAAAAAAAAGCCTCTGCTAAACAGAGGCTTTTTTGTTTATAGAACAAACTGCACTTGGCTTTGTGGAGTTCTGCAATCCATATCTAAACCTCTATCACGATGATCCGCAATTTCAGCTGCCACACCTATTGCTCTGCCATATAGGAATAATGTAAATACAATGTCTTGTACATCTTTTAATGTAATTTTTCCTTCTTGCAAATCATTCCAAACTAATTTTAATGTTATAACAGCAAGGACTGCATCCACATTTACACAAAATACGTTTTTGGTAACTCCTTCATTATACAATTCTCTTACCAAGTTATGGTAAAAATCTAGAAATACATTATAAATATTTAATTTTTTCATTTCTTCACTTACATACTGTTCTCTTGGATCAATATTGACATCGTTACCTTTGAAAACAGGGTGATTTATACAAGGGATTCTTTTATAGTTCAAAGTTCCAGTTTCCTTTTCTTTCTTTTTGTATTCAGCATATTCCAGAGCTTTTTTATTAGCTAGTTCTTTCAAATTAATATTGTGTTTATTATTACCAGGATCATCTAGATTTGCATCTTTGAATGTATTGATTAAAAATTCAACTGCTTCAAATCCATTTCCACCATGTGCAAAACCAGTATTAGAAAGGAAGCCAACAAATGCCATAGATATATGATTTCGGGCACTTACAGATTCCTTTGCACCTTTTGCGGATAATGTTCCGGGACCATTTGTAATTGTTAAGCCAATTAAAGTTTTGAATTCAAATAATTCCTGTGCATTAGGCTCACGATTAAACAATATTTTGAAAGCATTTTCGGTAAAATCGGCAGTTAAGTTTGAAATTTTGTCGGTATCGGTTAATTTTTGCCAATAAATATTTTCTTTAGGATTAATACAAGAATATGCGTAAATTCTTGCTATGATATAAAAATACGATAATGAGTCTTCAACTAATTGTTTAGTAATTCTTTTTTCCATCATAGGTTTCCATAAAATACATACACAGACAGAAGCTAAAAGAAATTCGTAGGTATCCTTAATATATAAATTATTTTCTTCAGCAATTTTTATAATATACTGGCACATTTGGAGCGCGGTACATTTTTTTGTACTTTTAGTAATTTCTTTATAAAGAATTTTGGAAACTTCACTTTCTTGTTGTGGTTCATTAGTTAACAATTCATCTATAATTGTTTTTCTTATTTCAGGTGGATAGAATTTTGTATCTTCGTCAATTTCGTGTTCACGGATTAAATCAATTATAAATCTTGCGTGTTCTCTTGCCTTTTGTAGTAATTTTTTATTACCAATTAAGGCGATTAAAGAAGCTATATAAGCATTTGGAGAAGCAGCATTGTTTCTACCAATTTCAACGATATCCATTCTTGATTTATCCATTTTTAAGAATAAATTAAGCAACATATTAATTGTGTGTATATCATCTTTATCGGGCATTACTTTTGCTAAAGCAAAATAAATATTTTCTTCGATTGAATATTTTGAGAGCTCGAGAACAGATTTTCCGTGTAATTCTGAAACATCGGTTGCTGGATTCATTCTTGAAGCACCGGATTTATCCATCATATTTTGGCGTAGATATTGTGCTCCAACAAGTTTATTCATTTCTTTGATTTGTTCATCATATGGATGAATTGCTTTTACAACCGGAATATTTAATTCAGCTGGAAGTGAAATGAATTTATCAGTTAGCCAAGGTTTTAAGGATAAATCGCCAATTGGTTCGAAATCTGGTTTAATATTCAATTTTTGGAAAATATATTTCATTGCATCAGGAATATTCTGGATAGAAGTTACTCGTACGCCCTTTTCAGAAACAATGGGATTTTTAGGATCAAAAACACCGACGCCGAAATATTCATCGAACCATTTTTCTTTAGATTCGGCATCATCGCCACTTCCTGCTAATGCACCGGCGTGACCACAAGCTCTTTGAACATTCTTTTTCCATCTCCCGGTTACGCAAACAACAATTGGCTTAGTAAATTTTATTAAACCGCTTTTTATCATATCAAGCGCCATCTTTTCGTAATATCCACCGGGCTCGACATATAAGACAACCGCTTTTGTTCTTGGATCGTTTTCAGCAGCGTATAAAAATTCTGGGACAGCAAAATGGATATAAACATCTTTTCCAGAACTTACAACAGTTGAAGTACCAAATCCGGCTGTTTTTAAATATTCTGCAATTGTAGTAGTAAAGTTTCCAGAATTAGAATGAATAGCAATAGAGCCTTTAATTAAAGTTTCTTCAGGCTTATCACCTGCCAAAGCACCACCAACTCTTACGTGATCCCAAACATTTGCAACGCCCAAACAGTTTCCACCTATAACATCAACACCAGCTTCTTGGCATATAGCTCTTATTTCACGTGAATCTTTAACAGAAACTTTTTCTGTTAGAATTATAATTCTTTTTAAGTTTTCGTTATAAATTAAAAGTTCCGATACAGCTTGGAAAACAGCAGAAGGTGGTAAATAAATCACTCCGATATCAAAATAATGACCGTGTTTTATAACTTGTTTTACACTTGGATAAACTGGAATATCACCAATTTTTGTTTCCAATTTTCCATATCGGCCGTACTGTACACCAGCCACAATATTTCCACCACTATATTCGTGTGATACTGGTGTAACTTTTTTACTTTCATTACCTAATATATTTATTACACAAACTTTAGAATCCTTAGTTACTAACTCTTCAAGGGATTTAATCCCTACGAAATAATCAAAAGGCTTAGTTTTTAGTGTTCTCATATTCAATTCCTATAATTATTTCAATTCAAATTTTTTTAAATATTCATTTTTACCTTCTTCATTCCACCATTTGTCAATTTTTTTAGCAAATTCTAATGTCAAAATCATAGAAGTATCGTAACCAAAGATTTTATAAGGCAGTTTTAATGTATCCAAGATATCTTTAGCATAGAACATCCCTTTAATAAGATTAGGACCACCTCTACCAATAACAGTATAAATTGGTTTTTTCCCGTATTTAGCAACGTGGTCTCTGAAAGCATCAAAAATACCTTTGAATGTAATGTAAATATCTGTATTATTAGCTTTTCCACCAATTATTAAAAGTACATTTGCTTGGTCGTACCAATGTTTGAAAACAATTTTAGCGATTTCATACATTTTTTCATAAGGTGGATTTCCACCAAAATCTGATGAAAATATTGCGTGAGAACCTAAAATTTCTGTTGCAGCGGAACTTGCACCACCACCAAACATAAATGGTATAATTGTACCATTGGGATTTAATTCTAATACATCACTTTGTCCCTGATATGTGCGCAATTGATTAATTTCAGTTTCAAATGGGGTCATTTGTGTTTTTGATATTGTTTCTGGTAGCTTTAATCTTTTCCAAGATGGATTATCAATATCAAAAGCAGCTTTAAAATCACAAGCATATGGTATCACTTTTCCTTTTTCACGCGTTATTCTTATAGGATTAAGTTCTAATGTCGTTAAACCGTAGTTGTTGTATAATTCCCATAATTTTGGTAAATGTTGTACCAATGGAGAAATAAAATCTTCTGGACAATTTAATTCGGTTAAACTATTTGTTATATCAAATGATTTTAAGCCGGTTAGTGGATGGATATCGACCACTCTTTTTTGTTCTTCGGATGTACTTTCTATATCAACTCCACCAAAGGTGCTGATAGTAAAAATTGGGCGACGGTGAATTGTTGATTCTGTGATGCTAAAATAAACTTCCATTTCTGCAGGGATAAATCCTTCGAAAGTTACACCATTGGCTGTAACTTTTTTACCTGCGTATTCGTGTTCGGCAAAATATAATTCTTTTTTAGCTTCCAATGCATCGTTGACATTATCTACTATTTTAATTAATCCGGCTTTCCCTTTTTTACCTATTCCGCCGGTAAACACTGGTTTTACAACAATTTTTTTGTACTTATCAAGTAAAGCTTGTAAATCTTCAATTGTTGCTGTTCCTAATAGTATGTCAGGAACAGGATAATCAACAAGTTTTAATAAATCAGCGCCGTATCGCATTCCAGAGATTTGCATATTCCCTCTTTTTTTTTGATGAAACTTATTTATTATTAAAATAAATTCAAACAAAAATTAATTTGAAATAATTTTTAATTTTTATTATATTCTTTAGTCATATCGATTTAACAATTTATTTTTGTAATTCTATTTTTTGACTTGGTTGGTTAGGTTAGTTAATATGGTTTATGCTATGATTTATTTTTTATGTTAGTTTACTACGTCATGGCACGCTTACACCGTCTGAGCTATATAATTTATTTTAAAAAAAATTTGGTGTAGGTATGAAAAAATATTTATTTTTTTTAATGTTTTTTGCTATGAGTTTGCTCAAAGCTGAAGATACTTCTAATGTTTATTTAAAGACCGTTACTGTTACTTCTGCAAAGAGGTTTGAGAGTAGGTTTGATGTGCCGCAAAGTGTAGAGTTGATTTCTGATTTAGAAATTACTAAGTTTGTACAAAATGGGCTTGCTGATTTTAATAATAAAATTGCAGGTGTTTCATTTTCAAGTGATGGGATTTGGGGAGCTAATCCTATTATTCGTGGTTTATCTGCCAATAATTCTCAAATTTATATTGATGGAGTAAGAGTTGAGACTTCTAATGAAATTTCTGCTGCGGCATCTTTATTCCAAAGTGCAGATATTGAGAAAATTGAAATTTTAAAAGGGGCTGTAAATTCCTATTATGGAAGTGGTGCGGTTGGTGGTATTATTAATATTTTTACAAAATCTGCTAATTTCTCAGATTTTTTCCAGCAAAAGTTAAGTCTATCTACGGGATACAACTCGAATAACAAATTAAATTATCATAATTTTACTTATTTGTTCTCTAATAACGATTTTAAAGGAAAAATTTATTTAGGGCAAAGGAATGCTGTAAATGCCAAAAATAGTAAATCTGAAATTAATAATTCTTTTTTTAAGGATAAATCGGTTTCTGGAAATTTGAGCTATAAATTTGATAATTTTGTTTTTTCTACTAATATTCAATACTATTTAGGTGATGATATAGGTATTCCCGGTACTGG
>Ga0116168_1000038_pt1 | contig 138815 bp, 128 predicted proteins | sample AD_UKC129_MetaG_FD_89795 | JGI IMG/M metagenome (GOLD analysis project Ga0116168, IMG submission 89795) | Active sludge microbial communities of municipal wastewater-treating anaerobic digesters from Canada - AD_UKC129_MetaG | ecosystem: Engineered > Bioreactor > Anaerobic > Digestate | place... | reverse complement strand
CGGGATTGCTGTTCAGTTCGGCCTCGATTTTTTCCTGAAGGGCCAGCAGCGGAAGCTGAAGAACCTCCATCGATTGAATCATACGAGGAGCCAGCTTCATCCGCTGCTCCATCCGCATCTGGCTGCTAAGGTTCATCCGCATATTCATAGGCTGTTTCCGTTGTCCAAATCAGGGGTTCCAAAAGCCGAACGAGTCCTATTGTACAAATTCTGTACCAGAAAGGCAAAAATTTTTCGCATGATTGCTCTAAAGTTCGCTGCGGCCGAGAATTGCATCCGCTAAAATGGTGCCGCTGGAGAACTCGATTGTCGAGCCGCTCGGCAGACCTCTGGCCAGTCGGGTTACCTTCACGGACAGCGGCGTCAGAAGCGAGCGGATGTACAGGGCCGTGCCGTCTCCTTCGAGGTTGGGGTTGGTGGCCATCACAACCTCTTTAATGCCCCCCTGCCGGACGCGTTTGACCAGTGCATCGATGGTTAAGTCCGCCGGCTCAATGCCTTCCAACGGAGCAATATGGCCGTTGAGAACATGGTAAACCCATTTACAAAGCCCCGTCTTTTCGAGCATGATGATATCTTTGGGCTGCTCGACGACGCAAATCGTGCTTTTGTCCCGCCGCGGGTCGCTGCAAATGGTGCAGATATCCTCTTCGGAAAGATTGCAGCAGATACGGCACTGACGAATACTTTCCTTGACGTTTCGAATCGCCTCCGCCAGGGCCATCGCTTCGGCCTTGTCGGCTTTCAAAATGTGAAAGGCCAGCCGTTCGGCGGTTTTGGGGCCGATGCCGGGCAGTTTGCCGAACTGTTCAATCAAATCGTTCAGACTTTTGGTATAAGCCGGATTCATTCTTCAGACTCCGTCGATTCCGGACCGGTTTCTTCCGGGGATTCCTCCCGGGGTTCCTGTTCCGATTCTTCTTCGGACGGCGGCAGTTCGACGATTTCCGTTGGTGTGGCGTTCAGCTCCTTCAAAATCATCTGCACCTTGGGGTCATCGAGGGCCTCAATACGCTGCTGACGAGTCGCCGGGGCCGCCGCAGGGGCGGGCTTGGGGACAGGCCGCGCGGCCGGTTCGCCGGACAGTTCAACACGAACCGTCAGCCGGCTGCCGAAAAACTCCTGCAGAGCCCTCTGGATTTCCTCCTGCCGTTTCCGGCAGAACTCTGCGGCAAAAAGAACGCTCGACGAAAAACGAAGGATCAGAACAGAGTCGGCAAATCCGGCCACGGTCCCCTGCGTCAGGTAATTGGCCAGCATACCATTCCGCTGTGCCAAGGCCGCCAAAAACTCCTTCCATCGGCTTTTTAGAATCTCTTCCGTCAAAGGACCATTCGAAATTTCTGCGGGGGCTGAAGGAGATTGAGATACTGTTGGCGGAGGGCTTACGGCCGGCGGGTTAGGGAGCGGAACGTTTTTTTTTATGTCGGCTGAGGATGAATTGGCCGAAACCAATTGGTCCAGGCCGATAAAATGCTCGCTGAGGGCCAGCCGCAAAAGGGCCGCCTCCAGCAGATAGCGGGCCGATTCGCTGTTGCGAATCATCCAGCGAAGCCGCTCGAGGGCGGTCACCGCGTAAATCAGCCCCGGAAGGTCAAACAAATCCCCCAGCCCAGCCAGCGTCTTTTTTTCCGCTTCAGTGAGAATCAGAATGCCGCTGTCCGCTCCGGCGGCCTTGAGTACCATCAGGTCGCGAAAGAGCTCAATCAGGGCATCACAAATCGTCACCGGCATTTGGCCCATCTCCATCAGTCGGGCCGTCTCTGCCAGTACACCTGGCGCGCTGCGGGAGGCAATCTGTTCCGCCAGTTTCAGCAGGTGCCGGCGGTCCGGCCGCCCCATGCACTCCATCAGCATTGCCGCCGTCAGCGGCCGCTGACCGACGCTGAGCAGCTGATCCAGCAGACTAAGCGCATCCCGCATCGAACCGTTGGCCAGCCGTGCCAGATGAACCAGCAAATCTTCTTCGTACTCGACCTGCTCCTGCTGTAGGATTTTGCGAAGCTGCGCCGTGATGGTCTGGGCGTTCATCGCCGCAAAATCAAACCGCTGACAGCGGGACTGAATCGTCGGCAGAACCTTATTGGGCTCTGTCGTGGCAAAAATGAATTTTACATAGTCCGGCGGTTCTTCCAGAATCTTCAGCAGCGCGTTAAAGGCATTGGATGTGAGCATGTGCACTTCATCGATGATGTAGATTTTGAAGCGCGCCCGGGCCGGCCGGTAAATGGCGTTGGCAATCAGCTCCCGAACATGCTCGACCTTGTTGTTGGAGGCCCCGTCAATCTCAATCACATCGATATCATCGCCGGTATGGATTGACCGGCAGCTGTCGCACTCCAGACACGGGTGAACCGTCGGCTCCTTGGATTTCAGGCAATTCAGCGATTTGGCCAGGATGCGGGCCATCGTGGTTTTGCCCACCCCCCGGGTGCCGGTAAACAGATACGCATGGGCCACCCGCCCGGACAAGATGGCGTTTTTGAGGGTTTGCGCAACGGCTTCCTGCCCGACTACATCGTCAAAGGTCTGCGAACGGTACCGTCTTGCCAAAACCGTATAAGCCATACAATTGATTAATGATTATGGATTATTGTTTCTTCGACTGACTGGTTTTCCTGGAGGCGATGAAAATGGCGGTCAATTCGCCTGCTTCTTTTAAGAGCGCCTCACATTTCTTCAGAGGTATTATACCTTCTTCAATTAGAAATTCTATCCAAAAAGCTGTTTCATCCGTTTCTTCGATGACAATACCGAGTTTTGAGGAAAAGGCCGCTTTGGAAGGTGCTGCACAAACCGCCCTATAATTGGCTGCAACAGATGTACTGGAGCGGATAAGTTGTTTTTGGACATGCCGACAAAGAGAAGTATCTGGAAGCGAAGAGGCCAATTGTACACAGCGATGGGCAAACTGTTTGGTCCGTCTCTTTAATTCTCCCGCATCCATTCACGCTCCAGCTCCCCCCAATATTCAATAAACACTAATCACTAATCAATAAAAAAGGTGGCCGGGTTTGCCATACACAGCCCCGCTGCCGCTTAGGGCTGCTCGGTTCCCCGCCTGACCCGGTTCACGCGCGGTGCTTGCATGGGACCCGACCACAAAAAAACATTTTTGGAAGAGCCCCTTCCTGGTTCAAGGGCCCTTCTACTATAAAGACCCGACAGCAAAATTTCCACAAAAAACAAGTTTCCCGGAACACTTTTCCGGACTACAATATCCTTATTCGGAAGCTGATGGGCAGGGAGGTTGAAAAAACCCCGGAAAACTGGAGGTGTTTTGGTATGAAAGTTCGAATTGAAGACAATTGCACGGCGTGCGGTTTGTGTGTCAATACCTGTCCGGAAGTCTTCACAATGGGACAGGACAAGGCGGAAGTCCTGGTCGAGACAGTGCCGCCGATGTATGAAGAGGCGGTCGAGCAGGCCGCCGACGAGTGTCCCGTCGAAGCCATCATTGTCGAATAATCTCCGCTTTCAGGCCGACAATTCTCTGGAACGCCGGGCCGCCGCCAAAAGGGCCTGCCGCACCATCGGACCGAAAGAATACTCCCCGAAAACCTTCAGGGCCGCTTCCGTTGTCCCTCCCGGTGAAGTCACCTTTTTTCGCAGGATATCCGGTGTTTCCCCCCGGCCGGCGGCCTCCTCCGCCAGAAGTGCCGCCCCTTTGGCTGTCTGAAGAACAAGGGTTCGGGCGGTCGCCTCATCCAGCCCCAGCTCCGCAGCGGCCTTGAGCATCTCCTCCATCAGCAGGAAAAAGTACGCCGGCCCCGACCCGCTGACCGCCGTGACGGCATCGAGCAGCTCCTCGTATTCCGCCACAACCGTTTTGCCGACCGATTCAAATATCCGCAGGACATCCTGCATCTGCTGCGGCGAAGCTCCGGCATTGTACAGGGCGCTGGCGCCTGCCGAGACCATCGCGGGGGTATTGGGCATCACCCGGATAATCGGATTCTGAGACAGAAACGAGCGGATTTTGGCCGTTCGAACTCCGGCGGCAATCGAAATCACAAGCGCTCCGCGGCGGATACTGCCGGCGATTTCCTCCAGAACAGCGGCCATCTGCTGGGGTTTGACGGCCAAAATGACAATGTCGGCCTGTCCGGCCGCCGCACGATTGTCCGCTGCGGTATGAACACCATATGTCCGGCGGAGAAACTCCAACCGTTCTGCAAGGACATCCGAGACCCAAATCTGCTCCGGCTGATAAAGCCCCTGCTGCAAAAGCCCTTTCAGAAGGGCCTGTGCCATATTTCCGCCGCCGATAAATCCGAGTATTTTATTCTCCATTGTGTCGGCCTTTCTGAATACGGACCATTTTTTGGGCTATTGTATGCATCAGCCGGTCAGCAAGTCAAACTGTTCCGGACTAAGCGTCCGCCGGAGCTTCTGGAGTGCCTGAAGTTCAATCTGGCGGACCCGCTCCTTGCTCAGCCCCAGCACATCCCCGATTTCTTTGAGCGTCTTGGGCTTGGGGGGAATGACTCCCTCACTGAGGGGAAAACGATTCATCACGACAAAGCGTTCGCGTTCATCCAGCTCCCGTTCAATAATATCCAGCAGACTGCGCTGGGCCTGTTCGACGGCCCCAAAATCCGGCGCAGCCTTCCCTTCCGACGGCTGGGCCACGCGGGACAAATCCGACCCCCCGGCCCGGTCCGGACGGGCGGTCTCAGCGGGGATGCGGCGGGCAAAATCCTTGGCAATCGCCAGAGCCGCATACGTGCTGAAACGATAGCCCTTGGTGTAATCAAATTTTTCCAGAGCCGCAATCAGCGACAGATTCCCCTCTCCGACCAAATCCCCGACGGAAGCCCCGAACTGACTGTGTCTGCCCGCCACACGAATCACCAGCGGCATATTCACCTGCAGGAGGAAATGCTGCGTCTGCTCCGCCATTGCCAGATAGGTTTCAATTCGGCGCAGCTGCCGGCTGGACGGATGAGCCGGCTGAATCTGCGACCGTTCCGTGAATGCCAGGTATTTCAAATAATTGTATCGTCGAAACAGCGCCGTCTCCTCCGCACGGCTGAGCACCGAAGGAGGGGCCGCCGAAAGGTCTTTCAAGAGAACATCCGTCGATTCAACGATTGCGCGGTACGCATCCGGAGCGTGAAAGTCCGGGCTGTCCACATACTCCAGTTTCAGCCCGAGCAGTTCTTTGGCCCGCTGCTGATTAATGATTCGATGAACAGAGCTGCAGCTTAACCCAAACCGCTCCATCAGCTGCCGAACCGGCGTCTTCTGCTTATAAAGTTTGTACAGGGCGGCACGGTCTTTGGGACTCAGACGGCCGAACGGTCGGGCAAATACGGCCTTTTCCGGAAACTGCCGGTCATGTTCAGCCAGAATTAACCGCACCGTCTCCCGGGCCCGACCGAGACGTCGGGCAACCTCCTGCAAAATCGGCTCTTTCGCACGGGTCGGCCTGGCCTTCTGCAGCTGGGCCGCCATCTCAATCACAGTTTGCTTTTCTTTCTCACTAAGACGGGAAAATCCTTTTGCCCTGGCAAGCCGCTCCGGATGAGAGGAAACAAACTGATTGACAGCAGACTCCAGAAATGCCAGTCTTCTGCGCCCGTCCGGAAAAAGGCAGTGTTTACCCAGAAGCCCCTGCTTCTGCCAGCGCCGAACCGTTTTGCCGGAGACGGAAAACCGCTGGGCCAATTGAGAAACGGTATAGAGCGGCTCGTTTTGTTCGGCAGCGGACAGCTCCATCCGGCGGCTCAGCTGCATCGAAAAAACCCGCAGGTCATCCAGAAGCCGACGTCCGGGAATCAAAAGGTCCGCAAGAGCCCCATGAACTCGTCGTCCCCTAAGTCGAAAAACAATGAAATCGAATGGATACTCTTTACGCGGGTCCAAAAGTAGAAGAAGTTTTTCTATATTATCCAGAATTTTTTTCTGTTCCTGGCGGGAAACCTTCTGAAAAGGTTCCAACAATTGACGCAGGGCTGGGTGTTGAATCTGTATTGCCATAAAGGGATTATGGAGTCTGAAAAGGAACAAGGCAAGGGGTTTCCTCAGCAAGCGACACGAAAACCTTAAGCTGTTTTTAATTGACCGAAAAAACAAAGTTGATAAGATGAGGCGGCTTTTGATTTGGTCTTTGAGGTCAGTGATAACGGGGATTCATGAGCGACTATATCGTTTTAGTCAAACAAGTACCGGATGTTTCTCAGATTACGGACAATGCCTTTGACCCCAATACAGGCAATCTCATCCGAACCCGCCTGCCGAGTGTAATTAATGAATTAGATGCCCAAGCCCTTGCCTTTGCCCGCCGAATGGCTTTCCTGGCCGGTGACCAAAACGCCCGGATTATCGCCCTGACAATGGGTCCCCCAATGGCCGCAGAGGTCCTTCGCTACTGTCTGGCCCGCTGTGCCGATACCGCTATCCTCCTGACGGACAAGGCATTAGGCGGGGCTGACACCTGGGCCACAGCCAACCCGCTGGCCTGGGCCATCCGAAAAATCGCCAAAGAAATGTTTCAGGACTCGCCGGACTACTATATCGTAGCCGGTATGCAGTCCGTGGACGGCGATACAGCCCAGGTTCCTCCCCAAATTGCCGAAGAAATGAATATCCCCTGTGTTTCTTATATTACCGATGCTCACTTTCAGCAGGGGCGGTTCACTTTTACACGAATCATCTCCGGCGGCAGCCAAATCGTTCAGCTGCGGCGGATGCCGGCGGTTTTGACAGTCGCCAAATACGAATATCCCCTGTTCGCCTCCTTCCAAAGAACCCGTCAGGCCTCCAAAATCCCTCTGATTCAATGGGATGCCCGAACCATTCAGGCCAAGGCCGTCGGTGTGGAGGGCTCAAAAACCCGGGTGATTCGGGTCTTCCCGCCCGGAAAGACAACCCGCAAATGTCAGCCGGTTCATTCCGCCAAAGAACTCGCCCAGGTCATTGCCCAATCCCTGCGGCAGGCCTCCGCCGGCGAACAGGCCCAGGAAAAAGGCCGGCCGGTCTATCTTCTGCCCGCCAGACGAAAAAGCCCCTTTGACCGCTCCTTCGAAGGAACCGTCAAGGAATTGGAAGACTTCCAGGTCCTCTCCCAAATCCTTCAGGAAATGAAGATTACCCGCCCGGAAGAAATCACAGACCAGGTCTGCGAAAGAATCCTTCAGGACCCCCGCGTAGATTTTCACAAAAAAGCCCTCGAGGATATGCTGGAGGGATATCGTCAGACCGAACCGACCTACAAAGGAGAGGTCTGGGTGGTTGCCGAGCAGGACGAAAACGGCATCCATCCGGCGGTTTTCGAACTGCTGGGCAAGGCCCGCGAACTGGCGGATTCTCTGGAGGTCCAGACCGGCGTCGTGCTGGCCGGCAAATCCGTCCGGGCTTTGGCCGATTCGCTGATTGCCGCCGGTGCGGACAAGGTCTATCTGCTCGAACACCCTCTTCTGGAACCCTTTGACCCCTTTGTCTGGCGAAAGGCCGTCGCGGACGTCTGGGAGAAATACCGCCCGCAGATTGTCCTGTTTGCCGCCACCCCGCAGGGGCGGGTGCTGGCCCCGATGGTTTCCTACCGAACCGGCTGCGGGCTTACGGCCGACTGCACCGGTCTGGATATCCGCGACAGCAGCCGCAAAAAACAAATCGCCATCCTTTTCCAGACGCGTCCGGCCCTCGGGGGCAATGTGATGGCAACTATCTGCACGAAGGATTCCCCCTGCCAGATGGCCACTGCCCGCCCGGGTGTAATGCAGCGGCTCAAAGACAATCCTTCCCGCAAAGGAATCATCCTCCCTCATCCGCCGGCCCTGACAACGGAAGACCTTTCCCTGGAGGTTCTGCGGACGGAAAAAGGCACCGGAAAGGTGCATTTCGACAGCGACTGCATCGTCAGCGGCGGCAAGGGAATGCAGAACCGGGACAACTACGACCGGCTTCTGAATACACTTTGTACAGCCATTCGTGAACGCTTCGGTGTATCCGTAGAAAAAGGGGCTTCCCGCACAGCAGTTGAACAGGGTTTTGCCGAGCGGATTTATCAGGTCGGCCAGACCGGTACGGCCGTCGGTCCAAAACTGTATATCGCCGTCGGCATCTCCGGAGCCATTCAGCATATGATCGGCATCGCCAATACCGAAACAATCGTGGCGATTAATACAGACCCGCACGCACCGATTTTCAAGCAGTGCGATTATTACCTTATCGGCAGCGCTGAACAAGTGATCCCTCAACTGGCGGAAGAATTGAGGACAATGGGATGAGCACACCGCAGGCAAATCCTGTTTCGGTTTTGATTATCGGGGCCGGACCGGCGGGCCTGTCGGCGGCCATTCATCTGAAAAAGAACCATCCGCAACTGGATGTGGTTGTCATTGACAAGGCCGCCGGGCCGGGCCATCACAATCTGTCCGGCGCCGTGGCAGAATCCGCAGCCCTCGAGCGGCTGCTGAACCCGATTGACCCAAACTGGCAAACCTCCGAACAGGCCAAAAAAGTGCTCATCGGGCAGGTTCAGCAGGATGACCTGCTCTTTATGGCCGGACAATGCGCCGCATTCAAAATCCTGCCCGCCGTGTATCTGGCCAAAACCCTGGGGCTGGGATTCGGCCAGCTGAGCCATCGCGGAGACTGGATTTGTTCACTGAGCCGCCTGACCGTTTGGCTGTGCGAATTGGCGCAAAAGGCGGGCGTCGAGGTCCTGCACGGCTTTGCCGCCGGCGAAATCCTCTGGAACGAGCAAACCCATCTGGCCGAGGGCATTCGGCTGGTGGATCAGGGACTCGACAAAGAAGGACATCCGCAGCCCAACTTCCTGCCCGGGGAAATCATCCCGGCCCGGATGATCCTGATTGCCGAAGGTTGCGACGGACAAATCGCCGAGCAATTCATCCAAAAGGCCGGACTGCGGCGGCAATGCCCCCAGCTGTTTTCGCTGGGTGTTAAGGAATTGATTAAGGTCTCGCCGCAACAGTACGAGGCATTCGGCTCAGGGCGCGTCGTTCATGCGATGGGCTATCCGCTCTGGACACCGCTGATCGGCCCGGGGATGTTCGGCGGCGGGATTATGTATCCGATGGGAGCCGAACAGATTGCCGTCGGGATGATTGTCGGGCTGGACTATCCGTATTACGATTTTAATCCGCAGGACGCCCTGACGCTCTTTAAGGAGCACCGGTGGGTGCGGCGGTTTATCGAGGGCGGCAAGGTCGTCGAAGGCGGCGCCAAAATGATACCCGAAGGCGGCTTTTATGCCCTGCCGCGCTGCCCGCAGACCGGCTCCATCGGCAAAAGCAACGTCTGCCTTCTGGGCGACAGTGCGGGGTTCGTGAATATGCTCAAAATCAAGGGCATTCACAACGCCGTCTATTCGGGTCTGGCCGCCGCGGAAGCCGTCGGGGCCAATCTGGACACACCGGCGGCCGTCGCCCGATGCTACACACGGCTGCTGGAGGAAAACGGCGTCTTAAAAGAAATGGCCTCCGCCAAAAACTTCCGCCAGACCGTCGCCAAATTCGGCCCGCTGCAGGGGCTGCCTTTGTCCGTTCTGGGAGACTGGCTGCCCCGATTTTCCGTTGAACCCGACTGGCAGGCCATGCGCCGGCGGCGCTATCGGCTCAAACCGCCTGTGCGGTTTGACAAAGACACCTTCACGGCTGTCGCCGGCACGGCTCATCGGGAGGAACAGCCCTGCCACCTGACGATACGCGATGCGGCCGTGTGCAAAGAGAAATGTCAGCCGACTTTTGAAGCCCCCTGCATCACCTTCTGTCCGGCGGGCGTGTATGAATCCATTCAGGGCATCGTCAAACCGGCTAATCCTTCCAATTGTCTGCACTGCAAAACCTGTCAGAGGAAATGCCCGTTTGACAATATCCGCTGGCGGTGTCCGGAACCGACCGGCGGCCCGAAATACAAAACGATGTAGTCGGATGTTCGACCCCTGTCAGGGCCAAAACGCCGCCGCCGCAATCAAAAGCCAAATCAGAACCCCCATCAGGATTTTCAGGAACGCCCCAGCCGCCGTGCCCAGACCGGCTCCGATGCCGGACTGGATGGAAATCTGTCGGGGCTTTCCGGAACGGCGTTCGAACGCCCAGGCGGCCAGACCCGCCCCGATGCAGCCGCCCAGCAGCGTGCCCGCAAAAGGAACGGGAATGAAAATCGTGCCCAACACCGCCCCCGCCATCGCTCCGCCGACAGCTGCCAACGAGGCCTTCCAGCCCGCCCCGGCTCTTCTCGCCCCTGCCAGACCCGCCCAAAACTCGGCCAGCTCTCCCAACAGGGCCAGCACAGCCGCTGCCGCCAGTGTCCAAACGGAAAAAATTCCGCGTTCCGCCTGCCACCAGGCAAACCCCGCCGTCGTCAGCACCATCAGCCAGTTGCCCGGCAGATAAAAAAAGCCCAGCACCAGCCAGAAGGCGTTCACCAAAATCAGCAATACCAGATAGACATAAATCATAACGGTGGATTGACCTTTTTTCCGTACACGATTACGCTGACTATCAGCATACGATAAAAAGAGCGATAGAGGAAACAAAAACCGATGAAAAGCCGGTTGGCCGAAAAAGCGAAGATTCTTCAGGACAATCTGGGCCGCTGCACGCTTTGTCCTCGCCGCTGCGGCGTCAACCGATTGGCCGGTCAGAAAGGGTATTGCGGGACTGGGGCCCGGCCGGTTATCAGCAGTTTCGGGCCGCATTTCGGTGAAGAAAGCGTGCTCGTCGGACACGGCGGCTCCGGCACGGTCTTTTTTACCAGCTGCAATCTGCGGTGTGTCTATTGTCAAAATTATGACATCAGTCAGCTGCATCAGGGCGAAGAAATCACCATCGAGGAACTGGCAGAGATTTTTCTGCGGCTGCAGGCAAGAGGGTGTGTCAATATCAATCTGGTAACGCCCACGCATCAGATTGCGGCGATTGTGCCCGCCCTCCTGAAGGCCAAAGACGAGGGACTGCATCTTCCGATTGTTTACAACACCGGCGGATACGACCTGCCGGAAACGCTGGCGATGCTCGACGGTCTGATTGATATCTATATGCCCGATATGAAATATGCAGATTCCTCGACTGCTGCACGCTATTCAGATGCACCGGATTATCCCCAGGTTAACCAGGCGGCCGTCCGCCAAATGCACCGGCAGGTCGGCGATTTGGTCATCGAAAACGGGCTGGCTGTGCGGGGCCTGCTCATTCGGCACCTGGTCCTGCCCGGCGGTCTGGCCGGCAGTGAACAGATTTTTGACTTTCTGGCCGAGCACATTTCCCCCCATACAGCCGTCAACGTAATGGACCAATATCACCCCTGCTTCCGGGCCGATGAGTATCCGCCGCTGAACCGCCGCCCGACAAAACCCGAATACGAAACCGCCCTCGCCTGCGCCAGCCGAAAAGGCCTGCGGCTCATTCAATAAATCCTTTTTACCGCATCTAATTGATTGCTTTGAAGGGCTTCTTGCCCTATACTTAGTTTTCCGACAAAACAGAGCGTCATTCCCGCGCAGGCGGGAATCCAGTACTTCTGCTGAAGTTTTGTGGGATGTTTTCGTATATTTGGCGGAGAAACACGATGGATTTTGTAAAGATGCATGGGCTGGGCAACGACTACGTGTATGTGGACTGCTTTCGGCAGCGGGTGGACAATCCGAGTCAGCTGGCGGTGCAAATCAGCGACCGCCACTTCGGCGTCGGCTCCGACGGGCTGATTCTCGTGTGTCCCTCGGAAAGGGCGGATGTCCGGATGCGGATGTTCAACGCCGACGGCTCCGAAGCCCAGATGTGCGGCAACGGTATTCGCTGTCTGGCCAAATATTTTTACGAAACCTATCACCCCCATACAGCCGACCACGAAATGTCGGTCCCCGGCCAGCGAACCTTTCCGGCGATGCTTCGCGTTGAGACCGGACGCGGCATCCTGACTGTCGGCCTCGAACTGGATGAACACAACAAGGTCAGCCGCGTGTGCGTCAATATGGGCCAGCCGATCCTGAAGGCCCGCGAGATACCGGTGGCACTCGACGCCGAACAGGTCGTCAACGTCCGGATGCCGGTACACGGACAGGAACTGTCGATGACCTGCGTGTCGATGGGCAATCCGCACGCCGTCTTTTTCTGTGAAGACCTCGATGCCATCGACCTGCCGCTGATCGGCCCGCTGATTGAACATCACGAATTGTTTCCGCAGCGGGTCAACGTGCATTTTGTCAAAAGCGACAATCCGAACGAGTTCACCATGCGGACCTGGGAGCGGGGCAGCGGCATCACACTGGCCTGCGGCACCGGCGCCTGTGCTTCGCTGGTAGCAGGCGTTTTAATCGGACGCTGTCAGCGGCTGGTTCGGGCCCATCTGCCCGGCGGCGACCTGGACCTGAACTGGTGCGAAACGGACAACTGCGTCTATATGACCGGCCCGGCTGTGGAGGTCTTCCGCGGCGTCTGGCCCGACTGAAAGCATCGAATAACACTTTGCCGAAAGATTTTGGATTCCCGCCTGCGCGGGAATGACAAAAAACACGCTTTCAGAGGTGACAAGGCAATAGAAAGGAAGGCACGTCCATCGCAAGGAACTCGGCAGGCTGCAGAAAACAACTGTGCATTTTTCAGGTACACAAAATACCCATCTCCGGTCAGCCCAGAATAACCCGGACCTCATTGCGGTCTTTCATCTGCTCGGGGCGAATCAGATTGCCGTCAACAGTCTGGCCGTTCACAATCAGCTGTTTGACCCCTTTTTGGACCCCCTTGTCATTTCGGATTTCTATGTCGAACCATTTCTTGCGGAAACGCCGGCGAAGGCGAATTTCTTTCCAGTCGGCAGGCACACACGGGTCCAGACGCAGCCCGTCATAATCCGGCTGCACGCCTAAAATATACTGAACCGCCGCATAATAGGACCAGGCCGCCGCCCCCGTCAGCCACGGCAGACGCGAAGCCCCGAAGCGAGGGCTGTACTTGCTGTGCGTAAACTGACAATAGACATAGGGTTCAATCTGGCGAATGTCCGCCCGGCTGTTATACACCGCGGGCAGATAGGCCCGAAAATAGCGATAGGCCTTTTCGCCGCGGCCCAGCATCGCCTCGGCAATCACCGCCCAGCCCTGTGTATGCGAAAAAATGGAGGCATTCTCCTTCATCCCCTGATTAAAGAGAGAGGCCTTGATGATGTGATGATCCGTTTTTTCATAGGGCGGGTCGCAAATCATCAGGCCGTACTCCGTCGCCAGATGCCGGCCGACCTCTTCCATCACCGCCAGCGCCCGCGGCCCCTGCAAATATCCGCTCAGGACCGCCCAGGTCTGCGGGTTGAGCCAGATGCGGCCCTCCTCATTCTCCTGCGAACCGAATTTCATCCCATCCCATCGATACGCCCGCAGGAACCAGCGCCCGTCCCAGGCATGCCGTTCGATGTTCTTATCCAGCCGCGTTAAGTGCCCCTGTGCCCAGCCGGCCTCATCCCGGCGTCCGAGCCGTTCACAGATTTCGATATACGTCTTCAGCGCATACCGCAGCTGAAAGGCCGCAAAGACGCTTTCGCCCTTGTGTCCGAGCTGCAGGCAGTCATTCCAGTCCGCCGACAGGCCGCACGGCAGCCCGTGCGCCCCGCTGCGCTCCAGCGAAAATTCAATCGCCCGCTTCAGATGCCCCAGCACAGTATCCTCCCCCCGGTCGGCATACGGCAGAACCTTGTCATAAAACGCCAAATCGCCTGTTTCCTTGACAAACGCCGGCACGGTGCAGAACAGCCACAGGCAGTCATCCGAACGGTATTCCTCCTCTTTCGGAGGGCACTCCTCTCCCGGGCGATGAGCAAACGGCTTGACCAGCGGCATCGCCCCGCCGGTGGAAACCTGACCGGTGAGCATCAGTTCCAGCCGCCCGCGCGCCTCCTCCGGAATCAAATGCATCACCCCCAGCAAATCCTGCACGGTATCGCGATAGCCCAGCCCATCCCGCTCGCCGCAGTAAACCAGACTGGCCGCCCGCGACCAGGCATACGTAATCAGGCAGTTGTAGGGGCTCCACATATTCAGCATGCTGTTCAGGTCCGCATCCGGAGTCTGGACCGTCAGGCCCTTCAGCCGGCTGTGCCAGTACTGTTTGAGCTGCTCAAAGGCCTGATGAACCTTCCGCAGATCGCTGTATTCCTGCACGGTTTTGCGTCCCTCGACGGCGGCCTTGCCGATGCCCAGAAAAACAGCCAGCTCCTGCGGCTGCCCCGGCTCCAGAACGACATCCATCTGCAGCACCCCGCAGCCGTTGTCGCCCCAGGCCAGTGACTGCGTGCATCGGCCCTGCTCGACAACCAGCGGATTGCGGTACGTGCGGTACGGCCCCAAAAAGACATCGCGGTCCGTATCAAACCCGGTAATCTCCGCACCGACCGCTGCTAAAAATGTATGACGGTTGCCGTCGTGATGCGGCAGACTGCCCGTACTGTCCGGCAGCAGCACATTGATGCCGTGGTCGATGATGTTGTCCACGACCTGCATCCGCACAATAAACTGCGTGTATTGCAGATTGATAAAGTCCTGCCAGACATGCCAGTTGTTGGCGTACTCGACAAACGTAAACAGCCGCAGCCGCCGGCGGACCTTGTCCAGATTCGTCACCTTCAAAAGCCAGCACTCCAGATGCCTGCCCAGCGGAACAAAATAGGTCGTCTCCGTGCGGATTCGGCCGTACTCTGACTCGATAATCGTATAGGCGGTGCCGTGCCGGCAGACGGATTGGTACTGCTCGAGGGGCTTGCCGACCGGCTGCCAGGAGGCCGACCAGTAGTCCCCGCTGTCCATATCGCGCAGATAAAGGTAGCGTCCGGGCTGATCCATCGGAATCGCATTAAAGCGAAGCCGCAGGAAGCGGCCCTGGGCGGCCGAATGAAAAAAACTGTAGCCGCCGGCGTTGTTGGTGATGATGGCCCCGTATTCGGTCGAGCCCAGATAATTGCTCCACGAACGGGGCGTGTCCGGACGGGTGATGACATATTCTTTCCGCTCGTCGTCAAAGTATCCGTACCGCATATCTCCTCCGCAAACCGTTTATACCCTGCCGCGCCGCGCCTCCAGCGCCGCCCGGATTTCCGCGCATTTCTCCCGCGACAGCGGCACCTGCAGCACAAAGAAAATCACCCCGAGCAGGCCGAGAATCGGTATCAGCGCCAGCATCGCCCGAATCCAGAAAATGGTCTGGGGACTCTGCACATCCACCCGGCGGTCAAAGCCGGCCCAGTCCAGAATCAGTCCAGAGACAAAATATCCGCCGGCATTGCCCAGTTTGAGCAGATAGGAACCGCAGGCGGTAAAAGACCCCTCCCGCCGCGTCCCCGTCTGCCATTCGTCATAATCAATCACGTCCGCCCCGATCGAACCATGCAGCATCCACAAGCCCGCCGCGGCCATTCCCATCAGTCCCGCCGCCAGGGTCTGAAGCCAGGGAACCAGCGGCGTGTACAAAAACCACGAGCCGCCGTAGCCGAAAATCCCGATGGCCGCCGCAGCCGCAACAGCCCTGCGCTTCTCCGTCCAGTACGCAATCCGATTCAGCACCGGACCGCCCAGCAGTCCCCCGACCATAAAGGCAATGCCGTTCCAGAAGTTCCAGTTGTCCCCTTCAATTGTATTGCCCCGGCAGACATAATAGACTGTGGCATAATACCCCAGCGCCCCGACCATGCTGGTTCCGAGGGTAAAGGATGCGCCGAATCCCATCATCAGCCGGAAAGGACGGCATTTGAGCGTTTCATAAAAGGAACTCCGCAGAGGAATCCGCCGTGCGGTTTTGACCACCACCTTCTCGTAATACCGCTCCGGCACCCGCAGGAAAATCACAAGGGCAAACAGGGCCATCAGCGTACCCAGAATCGCCGTATAGACCTGCATCCCCAGCAGCGTATTCTTTTTGTTCACCTCCGGCAGCAGAAACCACGACAGATTCGTAAAGCGAAGGGCATAAAAATTGCCGACTTCGAAGATTTTCTGCATCACACTCCGATAGGTCATCACGGAGGTGCGCTCTTCATAATCCGGCGTCATTTCCGCCCCCAGACTGTTGTAAGGAACGGAAAACGCACTGACAATCGGAATATAAATCAGCGAAGAAAGCATCATATACCAGAACACCGCCGACAGCCCCAGAATCGTGACTTGCGACCAGGAAGGGGAAACCCAAAACAGCGCCGGCAGTCCCAGCCCGCTTGCAATTCCCGCAATCAAAATAAAGGGCCGACGCCGTCCGTGCCGGCTGCGCAGATTGTCCGAAAGCCACCCGGCCAGCGGGTCCGAAACGGCATCATAAATCCGAATCAGTGTCAGCGCCAGTCCGACCAGCCAGGGGGGCACCCCCAAATAGATATTGAACACTGCATAGGCCACCGCCGGATAGAGCCAAAACCCCCACATATCCAGGGCCGTACCCAGTCCATAGCAGACTTTGGTCAGGACCGGCAGCCGGTCTCGTTCGGGTTTGTGCGGACTGGCTTCCAACAGGGTCTCCAAAACCGCATCAGACAGCATTAAAAGACTTCGGAATTGTTCCGGATATAGTCAATCAGCTCATCGACCTGCGCAAAGGCAATCGCCGTGCAGGTATCGGCGGCTCCGTAGTAAATGGCGATACGTCCGGTGTCGGCATCATACAGATTGGCACAGGGGAAAACCACATTCGGCACAAAGCCTACCGTTTCATAGGGCTTCTCCGGCGTAAGCAGATAATCGCGCGTGCGGTAGAGCACTTTGCCCGGGTCGTTGAGATCCAGAATCGCCGCCCCAAAACTGTACACAAAGCCGTTGCAGGTATTCGAGACGCCGTGATAGAACAGCAGCCAGCCGGCCGTCGTCTCAATCGGCACCGGGCCGGCACCGATTTTGGTGTTCTGCCACCAGCCCTGACCGCCCCGCCCCATCACCCAGCGGTGACGGCCCCAATGAATCAAATCCGGGCTTTCGCTGAGGAAAATATCGCCGAACGGCGTATGCCCGCTGTCGCTCGGACGGCTCAGCAGCAGGTATTTGCCGCTGACCTTGCGCGGGAACAGCACTCCGTTGCGGTTGTACGGCATCAGCGGATTGGGCATCCGGATAAATGTCTTGAAATCCTTCGTGCGTCCCAGCCCGATAGACGGCCCGTGCATATCATCGCACCAGACAATATAGTACGTGTCCTCAATCTGCACAAACCGCGGGTCATAGCCGAAACTCAGCGGGCTGGGTTTGCCCTCTTCATCCACCCAGTCAATCGGGGCCGGACCAATCGTCCAGCGGATTCCGTCCGGACTGCGTCCGAAGAACAGCGTGGCCCGTCCGTTCCGCTGGTCGCCGCGAAACACGCCGACAAACTCATTCTGATACGGCAGAACCGCACTGTTGAAAATCCGCGCAGCCCGCGGAATCGGATTCCAGTTCAAAATAGGATTGCCGCTGTAGCGCCATACAACATCCCGGCACCCTTTCGGCTTGTCTTCCCAAGGGATGTTCGGCAAAGCAGAGCCGAGAATTGTTTTTTTCATACCGCTGTGTCCCTTTCCCATACCAAAGATGCCTGTATTAATTTTCTACAGAAACCAAAGACATTTCCTGCCGTCTTCGCTCCTGAAGTTCAAGACCGATTTGCTGAAGTGTCTGCTCATCCAGATTGTAAAAACACATAATCACGATGGAAATCAGGCCCGCCAGACCGGGGATGATGCTCATCAGCAGACGAAACCCGAAGATGACCCGTTCCGGCTGTTCCATATCGGGCTGATACCCAAACCAATGAAGCAGCCAGCCGGTCAGAAGAGCCCCGAAGGCCCAGGCGAATTTCTGCGCCATCGTCGAGGCGGAAAAGACCAGCCCCGTGGCCCGACGCCCGTTCTTCCATTCCGAATAATCCGCCGCATCGGCATACATCGCCCAAATCAGAGGCGTTAGGGGCCCGCCTGCAAACGAACCGACAAACTGCGCCGCCAGAATCAGGAAAAGATGCTTGGGCGTATAAACGAAAAAAGAAATCGTTAATACATTGGCAAGGAGGAACAAAACAATGAATGCTTTTTTCTTGCCGAGCAGACGGGCAAACCCGCTCACGGCCGCCACACCGGCCAGACTGCCGACCATTCCGACCGTATTGAAAAACGAAATCCATTTTTCATACTTGCCGGGAGCGATGTAATACTTGAAATAATAGTTGATAACCCCCAGCCGTATCGAAACCCACAGAAGCATCATAAGCGTGGCAAAAAGCAGAAGCAGCCACGGACCGTTGGTCAGGAGGTCCTGAATATCCTGCCGGATGGACGTTTTCTGGGAAGCCGGCGGCGAAACCCTCTCCCGTGTGGACAGAAACGTAACAACAAAGAACACAACGGCCGCCGCTCCGAAGATGCGCATCGCAATCTTCCAGCCGTCGGGAGAACTGCCGGAACCGCCGATCCATTTGACCATCGGCATCAAAAATGCAGACACCACCAAAGCAGCCCCGTAAGCCCCAAAATACTTAAAGGAAGACAGCACGACTCGTTCCGACGAATCAGGCGTCAGCACCCCCAGCATCGCCGAATAGGGAATATTAATGACGGTATAAAGCATCATAAAAAGGTTAAAGGTGACATAGGCATAAATGAGTTTGGCAGTCGGGCCCCAGGAAGGAGTTGTAAAAGTCAGAACAGCCGCGGCGGCCAGCGGAACAGCCGTCCAGAGCAGATACGGTCTGAATTTGCCCCAGCGGCTGGACGTGCGGTCTGCAATCAGCCCTACCAGAGGATCATTGATACCATCCCACAGACGCGACAGATAAATCATTGTACCCGCCGCAGCGGCACTGAGGCCGAACACATCTGTATAAAAGAAAAGCAGATGCAGAGAAATGGTCTGCCAGAACAAAACCGAGGCAAAATCCCCGCAGGCATAGCCGATTTTTTCCCAAAAACTCAATTTTCTGCTCGGCTCATCCATTTAGTCGCTCCACCTTCTGATTCCCGACAGATCTTGGCTTCTTATTCCGGCAGGGCAAAAAAACTCCCTGAACGGGTTATCCAACTCCATCAAACCCCTGCTTGTCAAGGAAAAATTTTTTAGCAAAAACCCTATGCAAATATTTTCGAAAATGAAGAAACAGATTTAAGACATTCAGGATGTGCTAATGGTTTTATCGTCTAAAAAACAGGAAAAGACCCTTGTGGAACTTTTGGGGTTACCGTTCGGGTCTCTTCCTTGGAGGGGAGAAAACATTTTATCAGTTCATAGATTTATACGTAATATTACCGAAGCGGGTCTTCCATTACAACCTTTTTTTAAAAATTTTTATATATTTCATAAGTATTTTTGCACAAATTGGTTACATCCCATTATGAGAAATTATTTAAAATTCACATCGGTATATATACTGATGTCACTCTAAAGATTTCTCTATATTAACCAACACCTTTCCCAGAAATTCGGCTTACAAAACAGTTGATTAGCCCCTTCCTTGCTTTTATGATACCCCCCCAGAAATGTATCGGAACGGAGTGATGAACGATTATGGACGATAAAGGGTTTACTCACCTTCACTTACATACACAATACTCCCTGCTCGACGGTGCCATTCAGCCCGATGCTCTTTTTGAAAAATGCCGTCAAATGGGGATGGATACCGTCGCCATTACCGACCATGGCAACCTTTTCGGGGTTCTCGATTTCTACCTTCAGGCCCAGAAATACAGCATCAAGCCCATTTTGGGAATGGAGGCCTACATCGCCCCCGGCTCCCGCTTTGAGCGTCAGAAAGGCGGCGGCGTCAAAGACAATACCTATCACCTGCTCCTGCTGGCTGAAAATCTTAAAGGATACCAGAACCTTCTGCAGTTGAGCAGCATCGGCTATACAGAAGGGTTTTACTACCGCCCGCGAATCGACAAAGAGGTCCTGGCCCAGTTCAGCGAAGGGTTGATCTGCACCAGCGCCTGCATTGCCGGCGAAATCCCCACAGCCCTCGTCCGCGAAGACCGACAGACAGCTCGCCGAGCTGCCGAAGAATACCTGAAAATATTCGGCCCCGAACGATTCTTCATCGAAATCCAGCAGCACGAAAATGATGAACATCCGCACCTCCTGCCGGCCCTGGCTGACTTGGCCAAGGAGCTTGGAATCGGACTAGTTGCCACCAACGACGTTCACTTCCTGAACGCCGATGATTATGAGGCCCATATGGTCCTGTGCTGCATCAACACCGGCAAAAAAATTACCGATGTGGACAAGATGGAGTACCCGCCGGATGTCTATTTAAAAAGCCCTCAGGAAATGAGAACCCTCTTTGCGGCCTATCCGGAGGCCTGCGACAACACACTGGCGATTGCCGGCCGCTGTCAGGTCGAACTGAACCTGAAAACACGCCATGCCCCGCGTTATCACACTCCGGCGGGCAAAACCCCCGAACAAATGCTCACGGAACTGGTGCTCGAAGGGGCCAAAAAACGCTACGGACACATCACCCAGCCGATCCAGGACCGAATCAACTGGGAGCTGGAAGTCATTAAAAGCAAAGGGTTTGCCAGCTACTTCCTGATTGTCTGGGACTTCTGCAATTACGCCAAAGAACAAAACATCCCCGTCGGGGCACGCGGCAGTGCCGTCGGAACCATCGTCGGATACTGTCTGGGCATCTGCAACATCGACCCGCTCCGCTATGACCTGCTGTTTGAGCGGTTTATGGACCCCGAACGCAACGAGATGCCCGATATCGATATCGACATCTGCCAGGACGGCCGGGAAAAAATCCTCAATTACGTCCGGCAGAAATACGGGCACATCGCACAAATCATTACGTTCGGAACGATGAAGGCCCGTGCGGTCATCCGAGATGTCTGCCGGGTGCTGGATGTGCCGCTGGCGGAGGCCGACCGTCTGGCCAAACTGGTTCCGTCGGAACTGAAGATGACCCTCGATAAGGCCCTCGAGGCCGAACCGGACTTAAAAAAGGCCTACGAAACCGATGAAAAAACCCGCCGGGTGATTAACATCGGAAGAAAACTGGAAGGCCTGGCTCGCCACGCCTCCGTCCACGCCTGCGGAGTCGTCATCGCCGATGAACCCCTGACCCGCTTTCTGCCGCTGTACAAGCAGGCCGGCTCCGAAGAACTCATTACCCAGTTTGAAGGACCCTTTGTCGAAAAGGCCGGCCTGATGAAGATGGATTTTCTGGGCCTCAAGACCCTCAGCATCATCCAGCGAACCGTCGATTTGATTCAGGAAATCCACGGCAAAACCATCGACATCGAAGCCATCGATATTATGGATCAGCGGGTCTATCGGGAAATCTTCAGTGCCGGCAGAACCAAAGGCATCTTCCAGTTTGAATCCAGCGGAATGCAGGAAATGCTTCGCAAACTCCGGCCCGACCGGCTGGAAGACCTTATCGCCGCCAACGCCCTCTATCGGCCCGGACCGCTGGCCCTGATTCCGGAGTTCATCGAGCGCAAACACGGCGCCCGCTGGTCGGCCCCCCACCCGATTATGGAGGAAATCCTCGCCGAGACCTTCGGCATCATCGTCTATCAGGAACAGGTGATGCGCATCTGCAATCGGCTCGGCGATATTCCCCTCCGCGAGGCCTATACGCTGATTAAGGCCATCAGCAAGAAAAAAGAAGACGTCATCCAGGCCGAACAAAAACGCTTCATCGACGGCTGCATCCGCAAAGGACTTCAGCCCGAACAGGCCGAGGAAATCTTTGCCCTGATTCGCCGGTTTGCCGACTACGGCTTTAACAAAAGCCACGCCACCCGCTATTCCTTCGTCGCCTATCAGACGGCCTGGCTGAAGACCTATTACCCCGTGGAGTTTATGGCGTCCCTGCTCACCTATGAAATGGGCGATACCGACAAAGTGGTGGAATACATCGGCGAATGCCGAGACATGGGCATCGAAGTCCTGCCGCCGGATATCAACGAAAGCTTCGTGGACTTTACGGTGATTTACGACGAGCAGAAAAAGAAGGGTCTGATTCGCTTCGGTCTGGCGGCCGTCAAAGGCGTCGGTTCCAAAGCCGTCGAACAGATTATCGCCGCACGCGAGCGTGTCAGAGGGTTCCGCAGTCTTTTCCATTTCTGCGAAAGCGTGGACCTGCACACCGTCAACAAACAGGTGCTCGAAGCCCTCATCAAGGCCGGCGCCTTTGACTCTCTCGGAGGCAGCCGTGCTCAGATGGCCGCCGCCCTCGAAAAAGCGATGCAGTGCGGCGCCGCCTTCCAGGCCGACCGCCAGAAAGGACAAATGAATTTCTTCCTGAACGGCCCCCTGGCCGCCGAAGAAGCCAAAACCGAACCGATGCACCTGCCCGATGTGCCCGCCTGGTCCGAACAGCAGATGCTGGCCTACGAAAAGGAAGTTCTCGGCTTCTATGTAACCAGCAACCCGCTCAGCAAGCACGCGCAGATTATCGAGCTGTATTCCACCTCCAACACCGCCAAGCTCCGCCTGCTGCGACAGGAGCAGGAGGTCATTGTCGGGGGAATGATTACCAAAATCCGCTATACCATTACGAAAAACGGCAAAAATGCCGGCGCGAAAATGGCCGTCGCCGAACTGGAGGACCTTCAGGGCAAATGTGAAGTGGTACTTTTTCCAAAAACTCTCGAAAAATGCGGCCATCTCCTTCAGCCCGATCGAATCGTCTTTGTGCGGGGAACAGCCCAGACTCTCCGCGAAATCCCCAATATCCGCTGTGACGAACTGATTGAACTGGAAGAAGCAGGACGCCGATTCAGCGCCAGGGTGAAACTGGAACTGGACGCACAAACCGTCGATAAAACCCTGCTGGAAAAAATCCGCCAAATCTGCCTGCACAACCGCGGCAAAAGTCCGATTGAGCTGACCATTTATACCCCGAAACGGTTCCGGATTACAGCCAAAGCGGATTCCAGCCTGTCCATCCGCGCCGACCTCGAATCCCATCGGAAGCTGGAAGCCCTCCTCGGCCGCGGCAAAGTGCATTTTACGGCCTGAGCCAATCCCGACTTTTTGGGTAGCACGAAAACATTTTTTTCTTATAATAAAAACGACAAGGGAAAGCCCGTTTTCCCCCTCGGCAAAAAACAGAAAAGCGTTCGATATTGAATGCCTCAAAAGGTAATGAAAATCCTGATGGTCCGCTGGCCGGAAGCCCTTATGCTCACCGGCCTGTTCGGAGGTCTGTCCTGTCTGGCGGCACGGATGAATCAGGAGGCCGTCCCGCAGGGTCTGCTGGCCCAGATGCCTCTTTGGGCGGGCTTTCTCCTCGGTGTCGGATTGATGATTCTGATTATTTTGATTGGAATGCTCTTTACGGGCTTTCTCCGCTCGACCGTTCTGGCCCCTCTGTCAGCTCGGCATCCCCTCGAGCTGCTTCAAATCGGGCGACCGTTTTTCTGGAAATTGTTCCTGCCCTACCTGGTCTTCGAACTGGCATGGTCCTTTTTGTCCATTCTGCTGATGATGCTTCTGCATGCCTTACTCTACAGAAAACTTCCCACAGAGCCGACACCGGAATGGCTCCTGCGGGTCTGCCAGCTGATTGTTCTGTGTATCCTTATCAAACCGTTTCTGATGCTGCCGACCCTGATTCTTCTGGAAAATCGGCCGGTCACGGAAACCCTGGCGGTCATCCGTCGAGTTCCGCTGACCGCCGTAAAACCCCTGATGAAGGTCCTCGAACAGGGTCTGGTGGTTATGGCAGCTTTTTTGCTTTTGCTGTTTGTGATTCCGTTTCCCAAACCCTTGTTTTGGGTTCGCAGCGGTCTTTTGAATACAGCGGGCGGTGCGGTCCTTCTGGTTTGTTTCCTCACCGCCCTTCAGGAATTTGGACAATACTTCGGCCCCCATTCTGAGGAGAAGCAATGACGGCACACACCCCGGGACGTTTTTTGGTGCTGGATGGAACCGACGGCTGTGGAAAGTCGACACAGATTCCCCTGCTGCGGAAGGTCTTTGAACAGCGGGGATTCTCTGTGGTTCAGACCTACGACCCGGGCGGAACGGACATCGGCGAGCAAATCCGAAAACTCCTCAAGTACGATGCCAAAGGCAAAATGGATGTGCACACGGAGACGATGCTGTTTATGGCCTCGCGGGCTCAGCTGGTCAGCGAAGTCATCCGCCCGGCCCTGTCCGAAGGCAAAATTGTTCTCTGCGACCGCTTCGTATCCTCGACCTGCGCCTATCAGGGAGCCGGCGGCTATCCCGTGGAGGAGATTATCAATTTAGCCCGTTATGCCATCGGACAAACCTGGCCGGATTTAACCATTATTTTAGACCTGCCGGCAGAAAAAGGACGGCACCGCACAGGCATACGCAACGGACAAAATCACTCCAATTCCTCCGCTCATCCCGCCGAAGACCGATTCGACTCCAGAAGCCTGGACTATTACCAGCGGGTTCGCCAAGGCTTTCTATCCCTGCCCCAATACTATCCGACTCCAGTCGAGATTGTGAACACGGACGGCCTGTCCATCGAAGAAGTCCATCAGAGAATCGCGGCACTTTTGGAAGAACGGAACTGGTTCTGATGCAGATGCGGGACATTCACAGTCAGGATAAAGCCGTGACGGCCCTCCAGCAGGCCTATGCGGAAGGGCGAATCCCGCACGCCTATCTGTTCGTCGGTCCGGACGGAGTCGGCAAATACACCACGGCAGAGGCCTTCGCCCGCCTCCTGCTTTGCCGGTCCCCCATCCAAACCCCCGCCCGCAGCGGCCCCGTCAAGACGGACAGCTGCGGCCGGTGCCCTTCCTGTCAACTGATGGACGCGGGAAATCATCCCGACTTTGTTCTGATTTATAAAGAACTGCTCCAATATACCAAAGATGGGGAAGACGGCGCGGCACCAGTGGAAATGCCGATTGATGTCGTCCGCGAATTTTTCATCGAGCGGGCGGCCCGAAAACCCGTCATGGGGCCTTATACGGTTTTTGTGATGGAGGAGGCGGAGAAGGTCAATGTCTCCAGTCAAAATGCGATGCTGAAGATTCTGGAAGAGCCGCCTTCGTTCTGCATCATCATCCTCTTGTGCAGCCGGCTGGAGGAGATGCTCCCCACCACCCGCTCCCGCTGCCGGATTCTTTCCTTCGGACCGGTCAGTGAAACCATCATCGTCAAGGAGCTGACGCGAAAAGGAATCGACGCCTCGCAAGCCCTTTTTTGGGCGCGCTTCAGCGAAGGCCGTTTGGGAGAAGCCCTGCGCTGGGCCCAACTCAAAGAGAGCGAAAAACCCGTTGATGCCTACGAAATCAAAAAAGAGCTGGCCGAGCGTCTCAGCCGCCTGGAACCGTCCGAGCTGATCGACACGGCCGGATGGCTTATCCAATCCGCCAAAGCCGTCGGTGATGCCTGGGCTCGACAAAAGCCTAATGTCAGTGCCAAAGACCTCTTTCGCACAGCTGAAAAAGGACTCCTGCGGATGGTCCTGACCCTCTTGGCCGACCTGATGAAGATACCCTATTCAGAGGAATCTTCTCTTGTTTACTCGGATCAAATTGAACTTGTCAGAGAATTCAGCAAAAAAATAAACGCAGAAGAGGCCGCAGAAAAGATAATCAATATCCAGAAACTCCTCGGCTGGGTGGATGCAAACGTCAACGAAAAACTGATTTTCGAGCGGCTCTTGTTAACCTGGACCTTCTCTGATATACTGCCGGTTCGGTCGGACGATTGAACCGACCTCAAAAAGGCCCTCGGAGTATGCCTTTCCATGACACAGGATGAGAGCGCAAAAACAAAAGCGCAAAAACATAACAGCAAATTGATGCTCGTTCGGTATGGGAAAATGGGGCTTTTGGGCTGGTTCGAGCACAATGAACCCCAAATTCCCAAGAACAAGCAATATGTTATCGTCAAAACCGACCGCGGCCTCGAATTAGGCCAGTTGGTAGGTCCCTATAACTACAAAGCGGGAAACTACCGTTTTACCCCGGAGCAGGTCGAGGCGTATTATACCCAGGGCAATAAGGATATCTCTATCACCACAGGGGGACGGTTTGTCCGTTTTGCCACCCACGAGGATATCCGGGAACAGGAACACCTGGAGGCATCCGCCATCGAAGAGGCCAAATGCTGCCAGCGGTTTGCCGATGAGCTCGGCCTGAATATGAAGATTATCGAGGCAGAACATCTTTTCGGGGGTGAGCGCATTCTTTTTTACTTCACCAGCGACGGCAGAGTAGACTTCCGTGAATTGGTGAAAAAACTCGCTCGCGAATACCAGACCCGAATCGAACTTCGCCAAATCGGCTCCCGCGATGAGGCCCGGCTGGTCAGCGATTACGAAAGCTGCGGGCTCGAATGCTGCTGCAAGCGGTTTTTGAAGATTCTGGACCCTGTCAATATGCGGATGGCCAAACTCCAGAAAGCCACCCTCGACCCGTCCAAAATCAGCGGCCACTGCGGGCGTCTGAAGTGCTGTTTGCGGTATGAAGACTACACGTATCGGGAGTTAAAAAGCAAGCTGCCGCCCCGCAATACCCAAGTTCAGACCCCCAAGGGCGTCGGTATCGTCGTAGATTTTCAGGTATTGACTCAGTTGGTTGTCGTCCAGACTCCAGACGGCGAAAAGCAGGCCTGGCCGCTGGAGGAAATTCAAATCCTGTCCGACAAGCCGACGACAGCAACTCCGCCGGCAGAAAGTTCGGCATCGGAAGAACCTGAAGCCTCTGCTTCGCCTCAAGAACAGGAAGAAGTCTCTTTCTCCGACGAAAACTCCGTTCAGTCAGAAACGGTCGAACCAGCCATCCCCGAAGCCCTCGCAGAGGAGGTTGCCGAAGAAATTGAGGAAGTGATTGACCAAATCGAAGAAAACCCCCTCGAGGATGCCGCGGACGAGCCGGAGGAGGAATCCATTCCTTCCAACGGTGAGGAAAACAACAGCAAACCCGACACTCCCGCCGCCACAGAAGTCCAGCCCGGACAGGACAAACCGTTTCCGAGAAAAAAACGGCGCAAAAACCGGCGACGACGCAATCGAAACAATCGGAATGGTTCCGCTCAGGCGGAGTATCGTTCGCCCAACTCAAATTCTTCAAATGGGAACCCAGCAGTATGACACGCAAACTGATTGTCACCTCGGCGCTGCCGTATGCCAACGGTCCGATTCATATCGGCCATCTGGTTGAATACATCCAGACCGACATCTGGGTCCGATACCAGAAGGCCTGCGGAAATGAATGCTATTACTTCTGTGCAGATGACACCCACGGCACCCCGATTATGATTCGGGCACGCTCTGAAGGAATCCCGCCGGAAAAACTGATTGAGCGGATGCATAAGGAACACCTGCGGGATTTTACCGGCTTTCAAATCCGGTTCGACAATTACTACAGCACCCATTCAGAAGAAAACCGCCAGCTGAGCGAGCGCATTTATCAGGGGGCTCTCCGCGCGGGTTCGATTATCAAAAAGACGATTCAGCAGGCCTACGATGAACAGGAAAAGATGTGGCTGCCCGACCGCTACATCAAAGGCACCTGCCCCCGATGCAAGGCCGAGGGCCAGTACGGCGACTCCTGCGACGCCTGCGGAGCCCATTATCAGACCACCGAACTGATTAATCCGGTCAGCGTCATCAGCGGAAAACCGCCGGTCCTGAAGGAAAGCGTGCACTACTTTTTCCGGCTGAGCGACTATGAAACTGCCCTCAAAGACCTGTTCGCCAAAGGATACGTCCAGGACTCCGTCCGCAACAAACTGGATGAGTGGTTTGCGGCAGGGCTGAAAGACTGGGACATCTCGCGCGACGGCCCCTACTTCGGCTTTAAGATTCCCGGCGAGCAGGACAAATACTTTTATGTCTGGCTGGACGCCCCCATCGGCTATATGGCCTCCTGCAAAAACTTCTGCGACCGTAACGGAATGGACTTCGAGCAGGTCTGGAACAGCGGCGAGTATGAAATCTGCCATTTTATCGGCAAGGATATTATGTATTTTCACGCCCTGTTCTGGCCGGCTTTGCTGATGAGCGCCTCCCTGCGCGTGCCGACCAAACTGTTTGTGCACGGCTTTCTGACCGTCAACGGCCAGAAAATGAGCAAAAGCAAGGGCACCTTTATCACCGCCGAAACTTATCTGAAGCACCTGGACCCGCAGTATCTCCGCTACTATTACGCCTCCAAGCTCACCGGTGATGTGAGCGACATTGACTTAAATCTGGAGGACTTCCTCAGCCGCGTCAATGCAGACCTGGTCGGCAAACTGGCCAATCTGGCCAGCCGATGCGTCCCGATGCTCACCCAGAAGCTGGGTGGCCGGCTCGGCCGACTCGATGAAAAAGGAAACGCCCTGCTGGAGCAGATGCAGACGGCCTGCGAAAAAATCAAGGCTGATTATGAAGCCCTCAATTACGCCTCTGCGGTGAGAACGATCGCCTCGCTGGCCGACATCTGCAACCGCTTTGTCGAGGAGGCCCAGCCCTGGGTAACCCTCAAAACCGAGCCGGAGAAGACCCGGACCGACCTGACGGCCGTCCTGAATGCCGTCAAGGTGCTGACAATTTATTTAAAACCGATTCTGCCGGTCTTTGCCGAAAAAATCGAAGCCGTTTTGGATATTCCGCCTCTGACATTTGCCCAGGTCCAACAGCGGCTTGAAAACAAACCGATTCGTCCTTATATCCGTCTGGTAGAACGTATAGAAAAAGAAAAGGTGGACGCTATGCTCGAAGAAAGCAGACAGGAAACGGCCCCGGCGGCACCGGCTCAGCCGGCCCAGCTGGAAGAACCGCTCGCCCCGGAATGCACAATTGAAGATTTTGCGAAAGTGGACCTGCGGATTGCCCGAATCACTCGTGCCGAGCGGGTCGAAGGAGCGGACAAACTGCTCGCCCTCGAACTGGATTTGGGGGCCCTGAAAAAGAATGTCTTTGCCGGCATTGCCAAGGCCTACAAACCGGAAGATCTGGTCGGCCGGCTGGTCGTCTGCGTGGCCAATCTGAAACCGCGAAAGATGAAATTCGGCGTCTCCGACGGGATGGTCTGCGCCGCCGGCTCCGGCGGGGATCAGATTTTCCTCCTGACGGTGGACCCCGGCGCCAAACCCGGCCAGCGCGTCCACTAAAGTCTTTGGTTTGCCTGCAGGAGAGGGAACCGCGAAAACTCTATGAAAAAATCGATCGAAGAAATTGCACGGCAGGACGGTCGATACGACCCGAAGGCCCTGAAGTTTGTTTTTGAAGGACTGGCGGAGACAATCGACAAGATTCGAAAAGACGAAGGAGACCCGGCCCACCCCCGCCACATCACCGGACAGGAGCTGGCCTGGGGGCTGGCGGATTTGGCGCGACAGCGGTGGGGACGGCTGGCGGAGATGGTGCTCAACCAGTGGGGCGTTCGAACCACCCGGGACTTCGGCGAGATTGTGTATCTGATGATTGCCAACGACTGGATGACCTGTCAGGAAAGCGACAGCATCGATGATTTCAACAATGTCTTCGACTTCAAAACGGTCTTCGAAGACCATTACTCATTTGACAGCCGCTGAGCCGAATCCAGCATCTGAAGACACCGCTGGAGCACCGTCTGAAGAGTATCCTCCGGTCCGATGTCAATCCAGCGCACCCCGCAGAAGGTCTTAAACCAGGTCCGCTGGGCCTTGGCCAGCCGGCGCGTATTGATTTTGATTTGCTCAATCGTCTCCTCCAGAGGCCGCTTGCCTTCGAGGTGCTCAATCATCTCCGCATAGCCGATGGCCGCCCGGGCCTGCGGACTCATCGGACGGGACTCATTCAGCAGCCCTCGCACCTCTTCAAGAAAGCCCTCGTCCATCATTTTTTTGACCCGCTGATTGATGCGTCGGCTTTCGAGCTCCTTGGGCCGGCGCAGTCCGATAACCGTCCAGCCCTCCGGCTCCCGGCGGGTCCACTGCCGTTGGAACGAGCTGATGGGCCTGCCGGTCAGCCGATAGACCTCCAGCGCCCGTATGATGCGTTTTTGGTCGTTCGGATGAATCCGCCCGGCGGCCTCAGGGTCCACCTGAACCAATTCCTGATGAAGGGCCTGAAGCCCCTTTTGCTCAATTTCCCGCCGAATTTGTTCCCGCAGAGCGGCATCCGTTCCCGGCCCTTCAAACAGCCCATACAGCAGGGCCTTGATATACATCGCCGTGCCCCCCACCGCAATGACGGGCTTTTGGGCCTTTGCAATCTCCTCGATTGCCTGATGTGCCATATCCAGAAACTGGTCCACACTGAAGGACTCCCACGGCTCGACCACATCCACCAAGTAGTACGGCAGCTGTTTTCTCTTTTCCAGAGGCGGTTTGGCCGTCCCGATGTCCATCCGGCGATAAACCTTCATTGAATCGATGCTGATAATCCCCCCGCCGAGCGTGCGGGCCAGCTCAAAGGCAAGGGCTCCTTTGCCGGAGGCCGTCACCCCCAAAATCAGTATCTTTTTTTGTCCGGAATCCACCGCTGCTCCCAAACGGCCGTATCGTTTTTTCTATCCTATTTTTGATTAAGATTTGTTATAATATCCTTTTTTCAGAAAGAATCCAGTTTGGGCATATAATGGACGTGCAGAATCTTGAAAAATCCGTCTCCGAAATACCCTTTTCGGAGGAATTGACTGCCTGTGCCGAGGCGACCAACCGAACCCTTCGCCGGCTCCTGGACGGTCAGAAAGACATTCCGCCTCGCCTGAAGGAGGCGATGATTTATACCGTGCTCAGTCCGGGCAAACGAATCCGCGCGGCCTTGGTTCAGTGGTGCTGCCGTGTTATATCCGGACAAGTCAATGAAAATGCCCTGAACGCCGCCGCCGCTGTGGAGATGGTGCATACCTATTCACTGATTCACGACGACCTGCCGGCTATGGATGATGATGATTTTCGTCGGGGCCGGCCCAGCTGCCATAAGCAGTTCGACGAAGCCACGGCGATTCTGGCCGGCGACGCCCTGCTGACCTTCGCATTTGAAGTGCTCGCCGCAGAAATCACTCCTCCTCAAACCGCCGTGCAGATGGTGCGGATATTGGCCGAGGCCGCCGGCCCGGCCGGAATGATTGCCGGACAAATCAAAGACCTCCAAAGCCAGGGCGTTGAGGGAACTTTGTCTGAGCTCCAATCCATCCACATCTGCAAAACAGGACGGATGTTTGCCGCCTCTGCGGAATTCGGTGCCGTCGCAGGCCGCGCCTCCGAGAAACACCAAAAAGCCCTGGCCCGATTCGGACTGGATATCGGGCTTGGGTTTCAGATTGCCGATGACCTGCTGGATGTCTCGGCAACCAGTGAACAGCTGGGCAAAACCGCCGGCAAGGACAGCCGGCAGAAAAAACTCACCTATCCGTCTCTGGTCGGAATCGAAAAGGCCCGTCAGATTGCCGAACAAATCACGCAGCGGGCCCTGGAGGATTTATCCTGTTTCGGCTCCGAAGCGGACATCCTGCGGCGGCTGGCCGTCGAACTCTTGAATCGAAAAAGGTAAGCTATGAGCTTCATCGAAGATCCAACGAAACAGACTGCATCCATCATAGAGCGTATCCGTCAGCCGGCGGACCTGCGGATCCTTTCCACCGCCGAACTGGAACAGCTGGCCGCGGAAATCCGCCAGCTTATTACCGAAGCCGTCAGCCGCCGCGGGGGTCATTTGGCCAGCAATCTGGGCGTTGTGGAACTGACCATCGCTCTGCACTATGTCTTTGACTTTTACAAAGACCGGCTGCTCTGGGATGTCGGCCATCAGTGTTATGCCCACAAAATCCTTACCGGACGGAAAGACCGCCTGCTTCAGCTGCGTCAGGAAAACGGTCTGAGCGGGTTTCCTTCTCCCGAAGAAAGTCCGGCGGATGTATTCAGCGTTGGCCATGCCGGCACGTCCATCGCCACCGCTATTGGAATGGCCCTGGGGGCCCAGCACAACAAAACCGAAGAGAAAATCGTGGCCTTCGTCGGGGATGCCAGCATCGTCAACGGTCTTTCGTTTGAGGCCCTCAACAACCTCGGACTGGTCAAGCGGCAGCTGCTGATTGTCCTGAACGACAATTCAATGGCCATCGACACCACCCAGGGTTCGCTGGCCTCTCTGCTCTCGCGGGTGCGGCTCAGCCATACCTACGAAGACATCCGCCAGACAACTGCGATGATCTTAAACCACCTGCCGGTCATCGGAAAGCCGATGGAAGAGGCTCTTCAGAATCTGAAAAAAACCATCCGGATGGCTATCTCTCCCAGCCGACTTTTTGAAAGTCTGAACATTCATTATTTCGGCCCGGTGGACGGACACGATATCGGCTCTCTGATTCAGATTTTCAAGGGTCTGGCCGAGCTGGACCGCCCGGCCATCCTTCACGTGTTCACCAGGAAAGGCAAGGGGTTTACCCCGGCGGACAAAAACCCCCGCCGCTTTCACAGCACCGGTCCCTTTGTGATGAACGGGGAATCCGTGTCCCCCAGCCCGCAGGGCCGCACGTTTACCGATGCTTTCAGTGACGCCCTGCTGAAGGCGGCTCAGAACAATCCGCAAATTATTGCCATCACGGCTGCTATGTCCGACGGCACAGGGCTTTCAAAATTCCGTCAGCAGTTCCCGGATCGCTACTATGACGTGGGAATTGCCGAAAGCGCCGCCGTGGACATCGCCGCCGGTCTGGCCAAACAGGGCCTTCAGCCGGTTGTGTGCATTTATTCAACTTTTTTGCAGCGAAGTTTTGACCAGATCTTTCAGGAAGTCTCGCTTCAGAATCTGCCGGTGGTTTTCTGTATCGACCGGGCCGGGGCCGTCGGAGATGACGGACCGACCCATCACGGCTTGTGGGACATCGGGTATCTGCGGATGCTGCCGAATCTGATTCTGGTCTCCCCCGCCAACGAAAAGGAAATGGAAGGGGCTCTGCACTACGCCTTCCAGCAAAAGCAGCCCGTGGCCATTCGCTATCCCCGGGATCTGGTACCCGTCTGTCCCCCCGCCTGCGAAATCGGAGAGGAGCCGTTCCGGACGGGCCGCAGTGTTTGGGTCCGCCGAGCCGAATCGGAGTGGGTCATCGCGGCCCTGGGACCTTTGACAGCCGAGGCGCTCCAGGCCGCAGAAGAACTGGCACAGGAGGGAATCGAAGTATCCGTCATCAATGCCCGTTTCGCCAAACCGATTGACCCGGCTCTGGTTGAGCTCTTTGCCCAGGGTAAAACGGTGATTGTGCTCGAAGACCACAGTCGTGCAGGCGGATTCGGGGAAGCCCTGCTGGCGGAAGCCGCCCAAAGGGCCTTTGTCGAAAGACGTCCGGACATCCATACCGCTATCGGAAAAGCCGTCCTGCTGGCCGGACCGGACGACCAATATATCCCTGTCGCCAAAAGGCAAACCCAGATGAAATGGATGGGGCTGACGGCGGAAAGCATTGCTGAAACCATAAGAAAACTGGCTTCCGCGGACCTGTCTGTCCGATGCAAGGAAGAATCGATACGGAGCAGAAGACAATGAAACCTCTTTCCCTGATTCTGTTCGGCGATGCCCGCAAGGCCTATGCCAAAGAGGCCCTCGAGCGATTTCTTGCCTTTGCGCAGGGTCGTGCCCGGATTTTGGCCAACTGTATGGAGAATGCATGCTCGCTGGATGTTCTCAAACAGGCCGACTATGCGGTGGTCTTCGGCGGTGACGGAACCCTTCTGTCCGCCGCCCGGCAGCTGTGCCAATCCAAGATTCCGGTTATCGGCGTCAATGTCGGCAAACTCGGTTTTCTGGCGGAATTCAGCATTGAGGAACTCATTGACCAGTTCGACCAAATCGCTGACGGCCAGGCGGCCATCGAAGAGCGAATGGTTCTGCAGTGTTCCCTGCACCGTCGACATCAGGAGATTTTTTCCTCCACGGCGGTCAATGACGTGGTGATTACCGCCGGTTCGCCGTTCAGCATGATTGAGCTGCAGATTTTCATCGAAGGCCAGTCTTTGGCCGGGTGCATCGGGGACGGTGTTATCGTGTCCACTCCGACCGGCTCAACGGCATATAACCTCTCCGCCGGAGGTCCGATTCTGGCGGCCAATCTGTCGGCGTTTGTTCTGACTCCGATTTGTCCTCATTCGCTCAGCTTTCGTCCGGTTGTCATTGCGGCGGATCGTCGCGTCGAGATCTCCCCGCTTCGGGTCAATCAGCAAACCTCTCTGCTTCTGGACGGCCAGGTACAAAGCCAATTGGAAAAAGAGGATGTGATTCGAATCCAAAAGCACGAGGGGCGATTCCTTGTGGTGAATAACCCGCTTCGCACCCAATGGGACACGCTGGCTTCCAAACTTCATTGGGCCCGCAAGCCGGGATATACCCTATCCAATGAACCCAAACCAGACGGAAAAAGTAAAAGATAAAGAGGCCTTTCTATGAACGGAAAAATCTTTCTTGCTTCAGCGGTCTTTTCTGCGGCAATATCAGCAGCGTGGGCTGCAGAAGCCCCGGGGGCCCGTTCCCCAATCGGTTCTCCCACTCAGGTTCCCAGTGCGAACCGAACGGCGGCTATTCCCAGCCAGCCCAACCTGTATGGGTATGTAGGCAATCTGACTATGACCGGCAACATCGGCGGCGGACGGCATTTCCGCGGCTTCGTCCCATACAGCTCCAGCGATTACATCGACCGACGGCTTTTAGACCCGCAGTCGAGGGCTGTCAGTTCTTTTTTAAGACGCTCCGCACAGGCCGAAGCGTTCTTCGACCCCCGGCAAACGGTAACCTCCCTTCAGCGTCCCGGCGGTTCCGGGTTGGGGACACCGACCATTCCGCCGCAAGTACGCGTGACGGCTTCCAAACAATGGCTCGAATCCTTTGATATTGCCGATGTCATCCGTCCGCCGCAGCAGCGGCCTTTAGCCCCTTCCACCCAGACCCTCGAATCCATCCTGCAGCAGCATCTGACTCAAAAAACAGCCGAAAAAAGCAGGAAAATCGTCCCCCTTGACCCGCTGCAGACCGTTCCGCCCGGAATGGACCTTTCGAAACTCTCTTCAGAAGCAAAACCGGCCCCGCTTCTGACAGACAAAACGGTACGAAAGCCCGAATCGGAAGAATCCACCTCTTCATCCCAAAGCATTTATGCTCAGATACGGCGGCAGCTGGGACTGAGCAGAGACAACGAGCAGCCCGAAAAAGAAACCCGGTTAACCGCTGAAGAGCCGGCCGCTCCCGAAGAAAAAACCAAACCGCAGCCCTCTTCTTCCCGCTCCGGTCTGCGGATGCGTCCGGAGGATTTCGTCAAACCGGAAGACGGAAGGGCCTTGCGGAAAGACTATCCGGACTTCGAACACCTGGCTGCGGCAAGGGCTGAAGATTATCTGTTTTTGGGCGAGGAATTCCTCAAAAACGGCCAATATTACAAGGCCGCAGACGCCTTTGAACTGGCTTCCGTCTGGGACAGGAAGAACCCTCTTCTGGTACTGGCCCGCTCTCACGCCCTGTTTGCGGCGGGGGAATACATGAGCAGCGCCTTTTATCTGAGCCAGGCCATCGAGATGGAGCCGAAGGTTCTCGAAAGCCGTTTCGACTGGGCCTCCCTGCTGGACAGCCGCGATGCCTTCGAACACCGGCTCACAGAACTGTCCACCTGGCAGCAGCGGAGCAACTCGGCGGAATTGGCCCTGCTGATGGGTTATATCCTCTTTCAGGACGGCAAACTGACTCGCGCACGGATTTCCGCAGAATATGCTGAAGATATGATGCCGGACAGTCAGGCGGCCAAGCTTCTTGTCCAGGCCGTTCAGGCGGCAATCCAATCCGCCCCCTCTCCTGCAGCCCCCTAAACCGGAAGCGATATGATTGCCCATGCTCCCCAGGACGGTTTGGAGGCGCATCAGCTGCTGGGACCGAACGGCTGGGTCGCCTGCTGCAGTGCCGATTATGAATATCGGCCCCAGCAGATTGCCATGGCCTCCAAAGTCATCGAGGCACTCCGCCAGAAATACATCCTTGTGGCGGAGGCGGGCACAGGTGTCGGCAAAAGTTTTGCCTATCTGGCCGCCGCTCTCGACCAGGCCTTTCGCAAGAACGGGCGGGTACTCATCAGCACATACACCATCCATCTCCAGCAGCAGCTGATGGAGAAAGACATTCCCTTTCTGCAGCAGGCCGTCCCGCAGCCCTTTACGGCCTGTCTGGCCAAAGGCCGAAACCACTATCTGTGCCTGCGGCGGCTCCGCTATGCCCAAAACCGCCGACAAGCCCTCTTTGAAGACCGCGGCAGCGAATTGTCCATCCTGAGCGAATGGGCGCAGAAGACGCAGGACGGCTCCCTGAGCGACTTAAAAACCAGCCCTTCCCCGCAGCTCTGGCAGACCGTTCAGAGCGAACACGGCATCTGCCGGGGGCGAAAGTGCCCTTCTTTTCGGGAATGTTTCTACTGGCGGGCCAGACGAAAACTGGAAACCGCCGACATCATCGTCGCCAACCACGCCCTCCTGTTCAGTGATTTGGTTCTCAGACAGAGCGGAGCGAGCATTCTGCCTCCCTATCGATTTGTCATCCTCGACGAAGCCCACAATCTCGAACACGTTGCGGAAGAACATTTCGGCATCGAGCTGAGCCCCTCCTCCATCCGGCACCTGCTGGATACGCTCTGCCACCCTCGACATCACAAGGGACTTTTGGACAGCAGCGCCGCCCACCAAAAGGCCCGGCAGCTTGTCAACCAGTGCCGTCGAGAAGCAGACCTGTTCTTTGCACAGATTCAGGCCTGGTACGAGCAGACTGCCGAAGAAACCGGCGGCCGATGCACCCCGGACTTTGTCAGCGATAACCTCACCGAACCGCTCCGTCAGCTTCGGCTCGAGCTGAACCGGCTGGTCAAAGAAGAAGAAAACGAAGACCAGCAGCTGGAGTTCCAGCGGATTATCGACCGCTGCCAGGAAACCGAACAGGAGTTAAAAATCTTTCTGTCCCAGTCCCAGGAAGGATTTATGTACTGGGTGGAAGAAGAAGCCGGCCCGCGAAAAACAGTGGTTCTGCGCAGCGCTCCTCTGGATGTGGGGCCGTATGTCAAAGCGTGCCTCTTCGACGTGTTTGACTCCGTTGTGCTCACCAGCGCCACCCTCAGCAGCGGACAATCCGAAAACGGCTTTGACTTTTTCACCCGACGAATCGGACTGGAAAACTATCAGTCTGTTCAGGTCGGCTCTCCCTTTGATTACAGCCGTCAGGTGCGTCTGTATCTGGAAGCCAACATGCCCGACCCGAACAGCGAGGCCTTTCAGGAAAAAGCTGCCCGGGCCATCCAAAAATATCTCCTCAAAACCGAAGGCCGTGCCTTTATCCTTTTTACCAGCCACACGATGCTTCGGCAGATGGCCGGCTGCCTGGCCGGCTGGCTGGCCGAACAAAAAATGACCGCCCTGATTCAGGGCGAGGGACAGGACCGAGCCGCCCTGCTGGCCCAGTTCAAAACCCTCCCCCGCTGTGTTCTGTTCGGCACCGACAGCTTCTGGCAGGGTGTCGATGTGCCGGGTGAACAGCTGTCCAATGTGATTATCGTCCGGCTGCCGTTTGCCGTCCCCGGACACCCCCTCATCCAGGGCCGAATTGAGCAAATCCGGGCCCAGGGAGGCAACCCGTTTTATGAATACCAGGTTCCGATGGCCATCCTGAAATTCAAACAGGGCTTCGGACGCCTGATTCGCCGGAAAACCGATCAGGGCATCGTCGCCGTATTAGACAGCCGAATCCTTCAAAAAAAGTACGGAAAACAGTTCCTTCAAGCCCTGCCGGAATGTCCTATCTTTATTGAAGAGTAATTTTGTCCCCTTATCGCATTTTTCTTTTACTTAATTCAGTCTCTCATCCTTTTTGCCGATAAACAGCAAAGGCCTAAACTGTCATTTCCGGCAAGACGAAAATCCGGAAAAATGGGGCAGATAGGAATACTATGAAGAACTATACGGAATCATTGATTGTGGATGATTGGCGTCGCATTTGGGGTGCCTATCAGAAACACCTTACCCTTTTTATTCTCGCTCTGGCCGTTGATACCGTCAGCACAATCTATTTTATGACTTCCTCCGGGCCGGAACAGGAGTTTCACCCGCTGGTTCGGATGGCCGCATTCGCCTACGGACCTATCGCAGGTCCTGTTTTAGCCGCCGCCTATAAACTAATTGCTGCCTTGATTGTTGTGCTGTACTGGCACAAATTCGCCGCCCCTATTTTGACCACAGCGGCAGTGTTTTACCTGTTTGCGGCTTTTTATAACTATTTTGCGATTGAGTTGTATCTAAAAGGGCTTATGCCCTGGCTTCCATTTTAGCCGCAGAAAAGCCTCCGGCCCGCTCCGAACGGTGACTGCACCCCAAGTCCAGTTCTTCGAACAATTCCATATCCGGCGCTGTCAGCGTTTCCAGAGAATGATAAGAAATCAGCAGATGGGGCTTGAGGCGAACGGCATCCGAAAAAGAATCCGCCACATAGCGGCACTGCAGAAGAATCGGTTCGGATGAATACTCCGGAAAGTCCCACGTTACCTCCCACCAGGTACGCTGGTGCTTCTGAGCCCATTCCGCCAAAACCTCCTCATCATAAACCCCTTCCAATACAGAAAAATACCCCGCCGGAATCCGAATCTGACGCCAAATTCCAGAAGCGGGGGATGTCTTCAGCAGAATGGGCCAAAGCTCCTCAAACACCATCAGAAGGGATTGTCTGTTCATACGACCTCCATCATCACAATTTCTTCCTCCGAAGCCGCCCGGCAGGATAAAAGAAAAATATTGTGAAAAGATTGACCGCAGGTGTTTTTTTGATTATTTCAGGAGCCGTTCAGGCGAGAAATGGAAAAATTCTATAACCCCCTTCATTAGAAGAACTTCCAAACGTCCCCGAGAGGAGTCGAACCTCTAACCTTTGGCTCCGGAGGCCAACGCTCTATCCATTGAGCTACGGGGACTTACTTCCTACAAATACGACAAAAACCTCCGCAAGTCAAGAACCAAAACCCCATTCCGATACTTTCCGGACTTTTTCCCCGGATTGACAGCCGCCCGGATTCCGGTAAGATGCCCTTTTCCTAAAACGGCGAACCCTATGAGATATTTGATTGATTTGGCTTACATTCTTGCACTGCTCGGATACAGTCCGAAGATTGTCTATCGGATGCTGAAGGAAAACCGCTACAGATCCGGCTGGGACCAGCGTCTCGGCAAGATTCAGCGGCGGTTTCCGGAGCGTCCGTGCCTTTGGATTCACGCCGTCAGTGTAGGAGAGGTCAATGCCGCCCGCACCCTCATCGACAAACTCCTTCGGCAGATGCCCGAATATGAAATCGTTCTGACCTCCACCACCGACACCGGTCTTCAGCGTGCCCGTTCGCTGTATGAGAAAACCCTGACGGTCTCCTATTTTCCGTTCGACTTTTCCTGGATTATGAAACGGGCCTTCCGGCAAATCAACCCCAAAGCAATTCTGCTGATGGAGCTGGAGGTCTGGCCGAATTTAACCATACTGGCGTCTGAGCAAAAGATTCCGGTGATTGTGGTCAACGGACGGCTCAGCGACAAAAGTTTCCCCCGCTATCTGAAAATCCGTCCCTTTGTCCGGCGCACCTTCAGCCGTCTTGCTATGGTACTGGCTCAAACGGAGGAATACGCCCACCGCTTTATTGCATTGGGCTGCCCGCCCGAACGGGTCCGTATCACCAGCTCGCTTAAATACGACACCGCGCGAACGGAACCCGACGCACCCGCCGTACAGAAACTTGCCGAACAGCTCCATCTGGGCCCGGAACCGCTGTGGGTTGTCGGCGGGACCGGTCCGGGCGAAGAGCAAATCGCCCTCGAAATCTTCAGCCGGCTTAAAAAAGAATCGCCGCTCGAATCGCTCCGAATGGCCGTCATTCCGCGAAAACCCGAACGCTTTGAAGAGGTGGCCGACCTGATTCGAGGTTCCGGCTTTCCCTGGGTGCGGTACAGCCGGCTCAAAGAGCAAAATACCGCCGCGGAGGGAAAACCGGACATCATCCTCGGCGATACGATGGGCGATTTAAACAACTTTTATGCCCTCGCGACTGTTGTTTTCGTCGGACGTACGCTGGTGCCGATGGGCGGCTCGGATATGATGGAATCGGCCGCACTGGGCAAGTGCACCCTCTTTGGTCCGCACACGTTCAATTTCAAGCAGACTGTACAGGAGCTGCTGGCCGGACAAGGCGCCATCGAAGTCGCCGATAAAGAACAGCTTTTTGAGATGACTCGCAAGTGCCTTCTCGACAGAGATTTCGCCCGCCGAATTGCTGAAAACGGACGAAACATCATCCTTCGCAGCAAAGGGGCCACGCAGAAAACGCTTCAGGCCCTTCGTGAAGTGCTCAGCGGCGGAGGTGTTTGACGGCTGCGGCCAGATGCTCCGGCGTCGTCCCGCAGCAGCCGCCTACAATCGCCGCCCCGGCCTGATGAATCCGCTCCAACCCGCAGGCAAACTCCTCCGGTGCAAGGTCATAGACCGCCCGCTCCCCCTCCAGACGCGGCTTGCCGGCATTGGGTTCGGCCAGCAAGAGAACCTTCTTGCCCGCCAAAGCCCCGGCAAACTCCTGCGCCAGACGAACATAGGAATCCATATCGAGTGTGCCGCAGTTAAAGCCGACAGCCGCAATCCCCAGCCCCGCCAGCCGACCGACGGCCTGCTGCGGCGAAACCCCCATCATTGTCCGAAAACTCTCTTTGGCCGGGTCAAACGCCAGCGAAACCAAAATCGGCAAATCCGCACAAACCGACCGAACGGCCTCTATCGCAACCTCAATCTCCTCCAGAGCCGTCATCGTTTCAATCAGAAAGCCGTCCACGCCGCCGTCCAGAAGCCCCCGAATCTGCCGCACAAAAGCAGCTTTCAGGTCTTCCGTTTTGAGCGTTCCGATGGGCTCCAGAAAATCCCCGCACGGGCCGATATCGCCGAGCACATACCGGTCCGGCCCGGCCTCCCGGCGTGCCAGGCGGGCGCCCGCCTCATTCAGCTGTTCCGTCCGGGCATCGACCCTGTGCCGCCGCAGCGAAAGCGAATTGCCCCCGAAGGTATTGGTCAGCACAGCATCACAGCCGGCTTCCAGATATGCTCGATGAACCTCTGCTACAATCTGGGGCCGTTCCGCATTCAGCCGCTCGACGCACTGTCCCTGCTGAACACCGCGGGCAAACAGCTGGGTGCCCATCGCCCCGTCCAGGAAAAACACGCCGTCCTGAAGCCGTTGGAATAATGGTTTTCTGATAGCCGTTCTCCTGAATAGAGTCTCTGTTTCTTTTTTGCTTCCTCTACAGGAAAAGTGTCATTTCGTCAAATAAAAAAGGCCCGCCGAATCGACGGGCCTTTTCGAAAAAACGATTCGTCACAAAACCGCTGTTAATTGCACGCTTCCAGCGTGTTGTCGCACACCAGCCAGTTGTTGACAATCAAGGTTTGCAGGTCCGTCAGGTCCACAATGCAGTCCTGATTGACATCCGCGGCATTGTACGGCTGATTGTAGAAGACGTGGCTGGCCGCACAAGAGGTAGCCCCAACCACCACCCGGACTGTATCCGTCACGCTTTCTATGCCGTCGCTGACCGTCAGCCGGAAGGTATAGTCACCGGTCTCCGTGAAGCTTATCGTCGTGCCGGCCGTATTGGGACTGTTGATGACGGCAGTGGTCGGTCCGGCCGTCTGCTCCCACAAATAGCTCAATTGCCCGGGCGGAATCGGAAGCCCGTCATCCTGAGCCGTACCGGTCAGTGTAGCCGAGGCCGCCCCGTCCACCAGCCAGGTCGCCTGATCGGCCCCTGCCGACACATTATACGGCGGCTGGTTGTCGTTCGTATAGAATGACCACATCTCTCCTTCAATCTTTCCCTTGGTCTGGTCATAGCAGTCCACCACCCAGTAATACCGCGTGAAATTGCTCAGCGGTACAAAGCGCGGGAAATTGGCCGCCGTCAATGCCACGCTGGAGGCATTGGGGGCCAGGGTCATTTTGTCCATCAGAAGCCGGTTCGGGTCCCGACCGAAATAGACTTCACAGGTAATCGGCTGACCCGGCACATTCGGCTCCGGATTCGTCCAGGATAAAACCGACAAACTCGACTCGACATCCGCATCATCCGCCGGCACCGGAGCATGCGCTTTGAGCAGATTCAGCCCCAACGGATACGTAAGGGTAAGAACCGGCTCCAGGGGCTGGCCCACATTCCACAAATAAGTCGTGCTTCCGGCGGTAAAAATAAAGGTAATCTTTCCGTCTGTATCCGTATTCAGGAAGTTCGTCAGCGCTGCCCGACTTCCTTCCGGAGTTTCAGACATTACATTTAAAACGGGAACCGGTATTGTTGCTGAATAAAGATTAGTCGTTAAGGAAGAAATCAGAGCCGTGCCGTGATTGATATCATTGCCTGGAGCGTTATTCCATGTCAGCTGCGAAGCAACCCAATTCTCAAGATTTGCGCTATCATTCAGGCCGCTGACCACATAACTTTTGGAACCTGTTTCGCTCTTAGCCCCGTAAAACGTCAGCTTGGCATCCAGAATGTTGCCCTGAATGCTCGGATTCTGAGCATACAGTTCTGTAAGATCAAACTGCAGCCAGGACTTTTTGCAGTCATTCCCCGATGCACTGCGGGTCATCAGCTGGGTAGTATTGCCCATCACAGTATCCGGGGTTCGCCAATCTGTCGCTTTGCCCTGAAACCCCCTAACCTCAACAATCCCTACCGCCCACACGGAGCCCGCCAGGGTCAAGGTGAGAAACAGCATTATCCGGAAAAAAGACGCTTTTTTCATGTTTTATCTCCTCATCGAATGAATCTGGATTTCAAACAGAGCCGGTGCGGGGCACATACCCGAACCGTTTCCTGCGAAAGCCGACGAATTGATCCTTTTCTTCGATTCACAATTCCAGACCCTTAGTTGCACCCGACCAGCTGGTCTGTGCAGTTCTGCCAGTTCTTGCTGAGCAGCTGGGCAAAGTCCTCCAGGTCCACAATGCAGTCCTGATTGAAATCACCGACCATATACGGCTGTCCCGTGGACAGATGCGAGGCCTGGCAGCTGGTTTCCCCAACCACCACTTTCACCGTATCATAGGTCTGCTTCTCACCGTCATTGGCGGTCAATCGGAATTCATACACACCAGGCGCTGTGATTTCCACCGAAGCATCCTCTGCATTATCCGGATTGATGCTGACCGTCGGGCCGCTCACCTGCGTCCACTGGACTGTATAGGCCCCCGGAGGAACAGGCAGCCCGTCATCCGAAGTGGTTCCGTCCAGAGCAATCACTTTCGGCAGTCCCCATGCAATTTGATCCGGCCCGGCATTGACAGTCGGTGCCGTGTTATCATTTACATAGAAGGACCAAATCAGACCCTCGAGCACCCCTTCACGGGTTGTATCATGCACATCCACAATCCAATAATACCGCTGGCGGTTCTGCAAGGGGGCAAAATGCGGGAAGTTCGCCGCATTGACAGCGGCAATATTCACACCCGGTCCCAGCGTCACCTTATCCATCAGAAGCCGGTTGGGCTCCGTGCCCAGATACACATCGCAGGTGATGGTCCCGCTCGGAAGATTCGGCTCCGGATTGGTCCACTGCAGAAACGCCAAGCTGGTCTGAACCGTCTGGTCCTGGTACGGTATCGGCCAGTCCGCCCCAAGCGGAGGCAAAAGAATGGTCAGTGTCGGACGGTAGGCAACCGTCGCATGATCATGGGTGGCAAAATTGATTAGGCCGGTGGCCCCATGAAGAACAAACTGCACGATTCCGTCACTGTCTTCCTGAATCGCAGGCATCGCATCAAATGTAAACGAATCTCCTACAACACAGCCGGAAGAATAATCTACAACTGCAAGAAAAGCGGCCTTGGCTGGATCCAGATTGGCTCGAAGATCAGTAACGGTAAAACTTGGATCGGCCGGAGTCTGCCCGTCATTGCTGGGGATATTCCCGGGGGCGTTATTCCATGTTAATGTCGTTTCCGTCCAGCCGATATTATCCAGACAGCTGTCCTTGACGTAGGACAGCTGGGTCGTTCCGGTCTTGTCGGTAATTGAAGTGATCTTCAGAATCGCCGCTCGAAGAGAACTCGATTCCTCCGGCTCCAGACTGCTCAGGTCAAATTTAATCCAGGATTTTGCCGCCTTCTCATCACTTCGGACGGAAAGTTTGGAGCTGTCTGTCCTGTTGTCATTCATCCGAGGATTTACTCCGTCGAAGAGTTCCGTTCGGCAGCTTTGAACCGCCGGAAAGACATGCTCTATGCCCACCAAAGGGCCGCCGTAAGCCGCCGGAATCTTTTCAATCTTGATGCTGTTGTAATCGACAATATCCGCCGTCCCCGTGTAGGTTGACAGACGGAAGAACAGCTGGTCAAACGACGTGTAAATCGGAAGACTGCCCAAACCGTTATCAATCAGGGTGTTCGAAGCTATCACAGTACTGCCTTGCAGAAATGTAAACGTCACCTTCATTTCCGCTTCAGCTGTTCGCTCAAGTACCAGATTCATTGTATATTGCGTATTGAGACTCAAATTAGCCGCCTGCCCGGAACCGGTATTCCAGGTATAGGTCCCCGTAGAACTCAGCAGCCCATCTGTTCCTGTGACATTCGTCCGTTTACTGACCTGAATCGTCCCGGCCGTTGAATCCGGACTAAGCGTAAACATCACGGCATACCCCCGCGAGTCATACCAGCGTCCCCCGCCGTTATCCGAGTTGGTATCCTGCAGAAGCTGAGCGTCCGTCGGGTCATAGAATAGTCCCAGTCGGAAGTTTTTGGATGTCGTGCTGTACATTGCACCGCGAGGGGTGAACTTAATCTCAGCTGCAAGCTTTTCTCCTACCCCCAGCGACACAGGGGAACCGTTCGGAGCAAAATATGTCCACATCTTGGAACTGGTGTTTCCGATCGCCAGCTGATTGACGGCCAAAGAGCCGCTGCTGACCGTTAGATTGGCCGGATGCGAAAACCACACGGCCGACTGTGTCGGCAGGCTGGTTTCTGTACGGCTTCCGTCGGCAAATGTGTCATAAAGCAGAACCTCCGCCGAACAGACAGCCCCCAGTACAAAAACCGCAGCAAAAAAGGTGTACCGAAGTGTCCTTGTCATTGTGCATCTCCTCGTCTTATGAATCCCTGATTTGTTACCTCCGCAGACCCGAACTGCGGAGCCGCCTTGGATAGAAAAACTCATCTAATTATCTTCGGTAAAATGGACAATTCAGACAAGTCAATCTTGCGCCAAAACAAAAGCAATTTTGCGCAAAAACACGGCTCTGCTTTTTCCTCTCCCGCATGCTAATACTAAAAATACGGTTTTTGCGGCTTCGTCACCCTTTGGGAAAATCCAAATCTTGTTCAAAAAACCGGCCCCCGCCGTTGGGCGATGGGGCCGGTGTTGTTGTATGTCAGACGGTTCGCTTCCGGAGGATTTCAGCAACTCCTGCGGAACGTCAGCAGACCACCCAACCCGAGCAAAGCCAGTGTTGCCGGTTCCGGAATATACTCAATCTTGATACTCTGAAAATTCACAACTTCCGCCGTACCCTGATTGTTGGACAGCCGCAAGAGCAGGAAGTCAAAGTTCGTATAAAGCGGCTGGCCGCCCAGACCGTTATCCGTCAGAGAGGCCGTAACCAACGCATTTTGCCCTTGTGAAAATGCAAACGATACCAGCATTTCACTGGCAGACTGATAATCCAGCATCAGGGTCAACGTATAAACAGTGTTCAGAGACAAGCCGGTGGCTTTCGTAAGGCTGTTGCTGCCCCACGTATAGGCCGCATCAGTACCCAGAAGAGTATATCCTCCTGTCAAGTTTGTTCGCTTGCCGACTCTGGCATAGGCGGCATCCGCTACACCCATGCTGAACTGGGCTGCATAACCTGTTGCATCCTGCCAACCGTTGCTGATTCCGCTGTCGCCGACACTGTCCTGAGCATACTGAGCATCATTATAGAACAGGCCGAAACGGAAATTACGGCTGGTTGAGTCAATAAATGCTACTTCCGGAATGATATCAATTGTTGCAATGAGTTTCTGGCCGACTCCCAGCGAAATCGGTGAACCCGCCGGAGCAAAATAGGTGTGCATCCGTCGGCTGCTTGAGGCCATATCCAGACGCACATTTCCCGGCGTGGTCGTCACATCCGCCGGAGAAGAAGCCCAAAAGCCCGACTCATACGGCAGGTTCGTGTCTGTACGATCTCCATCAGAGAATGTATCATGGAGAATTACAGCGGCCTGACCGAGGGTGCCGGCAGCCAATACCAGCAGTAAAAGAAATGCTTTCTTCATCTTTCCTTACTCCTTTCCAAAAAGTGTTTTTGGAATTCGTAAAAAACTTACACCAAAACCCCTACTCCGAGGATTTCTCCTCACCCATACACACACATCACACACACTCCACCACATTTTGAATTATCTGAAAAAGTGGGATATCTGAACAAGGCAATCTTGCGCATAAATAAAAGCAAATTCGCGCAACACCCTGTTTTCAAAAGAGTTTGGAAAAAACATCAGCGTCCGACCAGCACAAATTCGCATGCAGAACTCAATCGGTAAACCGTCCGATAATTCTCCTCGGACGGTCGGGAAAAAAGCCGTTGAGCCCGTACAGGGTCCACCTCGAAAAGCCCGACCCCCCGCAGCTCCAGCCGCAGCGATGCATCCGCACGCCCCCCGGAAAAATGCTGTGCCTCTATGACGCTCGGCACCGAAAAGCCCTGTTCTGTCGGGACATAATCATCCATTTGAATCCGGACATTTTGCCGCCCCTGTGAGTCAGCGGATTCAATCGAAATCACCTGATAATCGCAAGCCCTTATCCAGATTTTCCGAACAAGTACCCCATTCGGGTCCGTCAAAGTCAAAACATCGAATCCGTTATGCCAGTCCAGGGTCCAATTTGTATCAACCTGAACAACCCCGAGGGCTTCAATTACATTCCACGGGTTAAACTGAATCATTTCCCTGCACTGCTCGGCGGCCTGCCGGGTCCCCCACCAGTAGGTATCAATCTCCGGCTTGACCATCATCCAGAAGGCCTCCGCGTTGGTGCCGAAGCGAATTTCACCGAACTTGTCGCCCCGGACAAATAAACAATCCGGCGGGACATACCGGAACTGCGCATCAAATGTTTCTTTGCGAACCTTCCCCTCTGAATCCGTCCACTCGAGAAAACAGCGGGCTGAGGCCTTCAGCGGATGAAGATTAGCCCGTTTGAGCGCAAGGACCTTCACGGCCTCCTCAATCGTCCCCTTGCCCCGACAGGGCCGAACTTGCGCCGGCGGCATCGACGAAGGGGAGGCACAGCCGGCCTGAAAGACCGCCCAGACGCCCAGCAAAATCAATCCGTTTCGAAGCACGCTTTACCCTAATCCAGTTCCGTCTGAAGAATCTGCCCCATCTGCTCAGAGAGCTGCTGAATCTGTTCATCCGTCAGGTTCGGATTGACAACCTCTTCCAGCCGCTCCTGACCGACCACCCGAACCGTCCAGATTTCCCGTCCTTCCTCTTTCCGGCTGGCCTCATACTTCAGCCGTTTCTTGCGCATCAGAATCAGCATCAGAACAAAACGGAAGTTCAGTTTCTCCGGCTCCGTTTCCGAGGCCAGACGGTCAAAAAACGCCAGCAGCATCTCCGGCTCAATAAACATCTGCTGCTTTTTTTTCTGGGGGTTTGGCATGCGGGTTTTCCAGAAACAATACACCGCCGGCCGATTCGCCTCCCAGTATTCCCGGCAGAAATCCCGCCGTTCAAATCCCTCCGGCGTTTCCACCAGTGCGGCATAATACTCCTCTTCCGGCGCAAACTCCCGGCCTGTCACCCAACAGCGTCCAAGCGGTTTTTTAATCTCCCATTCCGACATTCTGACCTTCGTTTGTTTCCTCGGTTGTCATCTGTTCCTGCTCAAAAGCAAGAAACGGAGCCATTTTTGAGACGGTTTTCGGGCCGATTCCTGATACGTTTTCCAAATCCTCCGGCCTCTCAAAACTCCTTCCGTCTGTCTGCTGCCGATACCGAAGCATCTGCAGGGCCCGCACCGGTCCAATCCCCTCCAGCCGCATCAGGCTGCCCATTGAAGCCGTATTCGGATTCACCGTACCCGCAAGACCCGCTCCCGCCTTTCCCTCCTGCTGTCGAAAACACATCCATCCCCAAAACAGCCCGGAAACAATACACAGCCCCACAACCGCCTGCACCCCTCGAATGCCCTTTTCAAGACCGATGCCGGTGCCTGCATCCGGAGAACCGTTCGAATCATCGGCTGCCATACACAAAACCTGTCTTACCGCTTTTCAATTAATTTCTGAAATTTAACAATGCTCAGGAGTGCCTTCTTGGGATTCAGATGTTCATCCAAAAGTCCCTGTCCAGCCAGCGCATTGTGATTTCCGTCGGCCAAAGCCCCGTATGTAACCGTATTGATAAACGAGCGGCTCAGCGCGGCTTTGTAGAAACTTTCAATCCACTGGGCCTGAATCTCCTCCGTCCACGGTTTGTGCCAATAGCCGCACAGCTGCGGGTCTCCCTGGGGCATCGAAATCCGATCCGGAACAGCCACACTTGTAATATGCACCGGCTTGGCCACCTGGGCAAAGAAATCCAGACGCGAGGAAATCTGCATCATATCCCGGACATGCATCCCCGGCAGATTAGCCCCGAACTGCAGCTGCAGGCCGACGGCGTCAAAGTTAATTCCGCTCTGGATAATCATATCCGTATAAACAAGAGGCGGAATGGTTGTGCGGTCGGTGGCGTAATATTCTCCCCACGGAAAAACGATTTCGATGATTTTCCGCGACTTGGTATCCGCCGTCTTGGCCGCCAGGCAGGCCGTCCGCGTCATTTCGATCACCTGCTCAAAGGTAAAGCCGAAACAATTCCACGCGTGCATTCCGGAAATCACCCGCCAGGCATGAACGTATTTGGCATAACGCGATACCGTTCGGGCCACAAACTCATACGCCGCCTCCCGGATTTTTTCAAACTCTCTGCCCTCCGCAGACAGCCACGCAGGCACACTGCCGGGATGAAAACGAAGCAAGGGACCTGCACAGAGGGCCAGGCGGCGGCCCGCCAGCAATTCCATACAGCGGTCTATCGCCTCAAAATCATAGTGTCCGGGTTCCGTCTCAATTTGCCCCCATTCCATCGGAATCGTCACAAACCCGAAAATCTCCAGCAGCCATTTCCGATAAGTCGCATCCTCTATTCGGTTCAAATCAATCCCCACTCCGAGAGAATGACGTCCGAGCCCCCGATGCCGGCAGCGCAATGCCAAAAGCTGGTCGGCATGACGGGCCGCAAGCTGCTCGGAAAACTGAAGCCCCTTTTCCAGGGATTGGTCTGCCAGGACAGAGGCCTTCGCGGGATCCGCAATATGAAGGAGAGACTGGATAAACAAATCCTGCGCTTCATGGGCCAAATCGGCAAAGCGGGTATCCTCCTCAAACAAAGCCCAATCCTCGCGCTTCAGCGTAATCTGCATCAGGCGGGCCCGCGCCAGCTCTATATTCAAATTGTAGGGCTCCTGCCGGTCCGGAAGTCGAGTGGTCGACAAAAGCAGTCGCCCTGCCCCTTTGACAGGCCAAAGCAGCGCCACCCCGGCCGAATCCGGACTCCTCTTGGTACATTCCAGCAGACCGTCCTTGTAGTCCATCTGAACCTGATAAAGCGGAATCTGGTCCGCTCCAAACATATAAGCAGCCGCCAGAGAAAAATCCTCCGCCGGCTTACCGTCCTGAAACACCTGAAACTTCAAATATCCGCTCCCAATTGGAAAAACATTCATTAAACTTTTAAATCCAGCGCTTTGGGGATTATAGCAAAACCCCGTTGGGATGCAATTGATTCCTTCTCGAGAGGTCTATCTAGATAAAACAAAAAAACCGCGGTCGAAATCCCGCGGTTTGGAAACGTCAAAAAAAACATCCGCTTAAAACTGCCAGTTTGCAGGGTAGTGGATATATTGCGTCTTGATATTGAATCGACGGCTCAGCGCCTCCACCAGTGCCGCCGTTCGACGCAGCTGATAAGCCGTCACAGGGCTGTCATACAAATCCGCCACCACACAGATTCGAATGATTCCATTGGTGGTCTTCTGCTGAACCCAGCTGTCTGTACACTGAATCTGCCCGTCTCCGGCCCCCTTGCCGTTGCCGACAAGAAAATGAAAATCGGCCCGTGCGGTCCCGCGAAGGGAGGAAATCATCGCCACATCGCCCGCATTTCCGGAATTCGTCCGGCTGTAATAGACCTCGATTCGATTCCACTCAGCAGGCCGTGCTGTTATCGGACGAAATGCCGCCTTCTCAATGGGATCCAATCGTAAATAACTGGCCAGACTGTAGGCCCCGGTCATAGGCGTCTTCTGGTCGAGGGCCATCAGAAGCAAACCGGCAATAGTCATTGAAGCAACCAGTGAGACCCATACGAAGAACGTGCGATTCCGACGATTCATGCCCATCCCTGTGCGCTCATTCCAAGATTTCCATCTCATAACATCCTGCCTATTGTACCAGTTATTTCGGCGCTTCAAACAAAAATCCTGAAACTTTTTCACCTCATCTCACAAAATATAAAAAATAAAATGTGTGCAAGATTCATAAAATACCATTCAAATCATCCGTACGCTCTGTAGCGAATCCGCCGAGGAAAGGTTGTAGGGTTTGTAGGGGATAAATCAAGAAAAAAACGGCAGCAGGTTTGGAAATTGCTTGACGCATCCTTCTCTATTTTCATAGTATAGGACTTGCGCAAACAGGAGGATGGATGCATGGAAGAGATAGAAAGGATTCGCCGACTCGCAGAGGAGGTGTTAACCTTTCAGGGGCCCTCGGGACAATCGGAGCGTTGGCTTTGGGAGAAAGCCGCACGGATCGCACGGAATGCGGAACTGATCACCAAATTACCCGAATTAACAAAAAAGGGCGAATCCTTCGACATCTTCTCCCTCTTGGCCGCTGCATATCTATGTGATGCAGGATACAGACTTTACAGTCAGGTCAAAGGCCAAACCTTGACAGAGGCGGTGGTAGAACTCCGAGGGAGGCAATTACGAGAATACTCCATTCAACTGGTCAAAGAGAAAGAAACGGCCTCCCTGTTTAAGGGCAAAACAGACCATATATGTCGCATAATAGACGAGGTCGAAAACCGTTCTACCCAGCTGACTGAAGCCAAAATTCTTTCCGATGCCCGTTTGCTCGATGAGATTGGAGCCATCGGACTTTTTCAGGAAATCCGCCGATATTTTCTTCAGGGCAAAGGAGCCGGGGCCCTGCTGGATGGATGGGACCGCAGGGTGGAATACCGCTACTGGGAAGCACGTCTTAAAGACGGTTTTCACTACCAAACCGTCCGTCAAATCGCTCAAAGCCGATTTGCGGCGATGGAACAATACATCCGTCAGCTCCGCAAAGAATACCTCGGCCAGGACTTTCAAAACATAGAACTTGAATCCTTCAATACAATCTCCTAATATTCTCAAAAACAGCAAAAAACTTCCGAACAGAAAAGGAAATTTCCGATGAAAGAGCGGTCGATTACCGCGATTTTCCCGGGTTCTTTTGACCCTATCACCAACGGCCATCTGGATGTGATTCGCCGGGGATACAAACTGTTTGACCGACTGATTGTGGCAGTCGGACAAAACCCCGGAAAAGAGGAATTGTTCACCAAAGCCGAACGCGTGGAAATGATACGCGCTCTTGTAGGGGATTTGCCCGGCGTAACCGTGGAAAGTTATGATACCCTCACCGTGGAATTTGCCGCCCACAGGGGAGCCCAGGTTATGCTGCGGGGGCTGCGAAACCTCACGGATGTCGAATATGAATTCCAACTGGCCATGACCAACCGAAAAATCGCCGGCATCGAAACCGTCTTTATCATGACCAGTGAAGAATACGGCTATGTCAATTCCACGATGGTGCGCCAGCTGGCCCTGCTGGGCGGGGATGTTTCCGGGCTGATTCCCCCCTCCGTCTATCAGCGGCTCCGGCAGAAATTAGCCGTTCGAAAACCCGCCAAACAAAATGACGTGCCGGAATAGGGCATCCTCCCTGTAAAGTGAAAAATTACACGGCCCGTTCCGGAAAAATGGACTTGTATTCTTTTTCCAACTGCAGCAGATGCCGCATTTCCTCCTGACTTAATTGAAAGAAAATATCTGCGATTTCCGGTTTGTCGGCTTTCCCCATCCATTCCGCAAACAGATGAAACGATTCTCGCTGTCGTTGAATCGCCAGCTCAAACGCATCCTGAATAAGCATCCGTTTGGCCAGAAACTTCCACTCCGGCCATTCTTCTTTTTCCAGTTGTGAAACGTCCGGCTCCGAAACCGTCAAACCGATTTTGTACAGCTCCATTTCAATTTTTCTTCGCTGCCGTTCTTCGGCCTGTGCCAGTGCCAGGAAAATGGCCTGAGCAGCGGTATTTTCCACACTATCCGCCAAACGCCGGTAGATTTTCTCTGAAAAAATCACGCGAGCCAGAGCAAATTTCAGGATATCTTCAATGGTATGAAACTCAATCATGACATTTCTCACCAAAAACGAGTGAGAATACAAGCCAAAATACTTTCCTTCCTAACTACTCTCCCGCTGCACACAAAGTTCTTTCTTTCACTATATCTGAAAATTTTGGTTTGAAAAGCAGGATTTTCCCTGAAAATACATCCAGAAAAAAAAAAGGAATCCGAGACAGGAAAATTACGCAAACCACAGGTCTGGCCGACTGAGGGCATATTTCAAATCGATGTATCGATAGGGCAAATCATACTGAACGCAGATTTCTTTAAACCGCCGGATGGCTTCTTCGCTGAGCTGATGCTGCCGCCGCGGGTCCGATGTGCACGTAAAAATCCGGCAGGCGGCAAACCGGTACGGATAAACACCGCACCGCCCGTTTTCCCGATACGGACAAACCCCATCCGTCATCACCCGAAAATCCAGGGGCAGATGATGAAGAAAATAGAGCATCTCCGGCGTCGTGATGTACAAACGATGCCCGTAGCTTTCAAAATCACAGCAGGTCCCGCAGACCCGACACACAGGATTCAGGGCCCCAATCGCCCCCGCCAGCCAATCATAGACCTGCTGAACACGGGCAAGAATCTCATTCAGGACATCCGTCGGCATCCGGTTTTGCGGTTCGCTGGGATTCAATCTGCTCCAAACTCCAAAAAGTACCCTGATTGATTCCGGGGCATTTCTGACCCGTCGCTTCCCACGCCTGGGGCGTGCGAAGGTTTTCATTCCAGAACGGCCAGGTTCGACACTGAAGCGGCCGCACCGGATAAATTGCACAGCCGCGCCGGCCGCCGCCGAAATCCGTCAGAAAAATGCAGTCTTTGGTTCGCGGATGCTCGATGAGACTGAGCCGAAAACCCACACGACGGACATATTTTTCCCGAAAGACCTCCGAAGGGATTTTCAGGTAATCCGCCGCCCGCTGAAGTTCTTTTCGGGTCAGCCAGATATATCCTTCCTGCGGCCCTGCACAGCACCATCCGCAGCCGACGCACGCAAAAAACAACCCCTTTGCGTACCACTTGCCCGCCCGAATGTCCATCAATCCCATTTCAGAACAGCTCCGGTATCGGCGCTTGTGGCCATCGCGGCGTATTTGGCCAGACAGCCGCTGGTAATCCGCGGCGGACGCGGCTTCCACTGCGCCTTCCGCCGATTCAGTTCATCCGCACTCAAACGAACCGCAAGGGTTCCGGCCGGAATATCAATATCAATAATATCGCCGTTCTGAACCAGCGCAATCGGCCCGCCGACCGCTGCTTCCGGACTGATATGACCGATGCAGGCCCCGCGTGTGCCGCCGGAAAACCGCCCGTCCGTAATCAGCGCCACGGAATCCCCCAGCCCCGCCCCCATAATATAACTGGTGGGACTGAGCATTTCCTGCATCCCCGGTCCGCCCTTGGGCCCTTCGTACCGGATGACCACCACATCGCCGGGCTTGACTTTGCCGCCTAAAATGCCTTCGCAGGCCTCTTCCTGACTTTCAAAGATGACCGCCGGCCCGCTGTGGCGAAGCATCTTCTCCGACACACCCGCCGTCTTAACCACACAGCCGTTGGGGGCCAGATTCCCGCGAAGGATCGCCAGTCCCCCCGTCTTCGAGTAGGCGTTCTCGAGCGGACGGATACACTCCGGGTTCAAAATCTTGGCCTTTCGAATCCGCTCCCCAAGTGTCACCCCCGACACCGTCATACATTCCGGATGCAGCAGCCCGTCAATCCGGCTGATTTCCTTCAGAATCGCGCTGATTCCGCCGGCCGCATCCACATCTTCCATATGCCAATGGCTGGAGGGAGAAACCTTGCAGATATTCGGACACCGTTCACTGATGCGGTTGATTCTGTCCAAATCATAAGAGATGCCCGCCTCATTGGCTATGGCCATCGTGTGCAGAACCGTATTGGTGGACCCGCCCATGGCCATATCACAAATAAAGGCATTATCGATAGACTTTTCAGTAATAATATCCCGCGGCCGCAGATTCTCCCGCACCAGTTCAACGATTCTCTGTCCGGCCGTGCGGTAGAGCTTCTGGCGGCGCCGGTCCACCGCCGGAATCGTGCCGTTGCCCGGCAGGGCCATTCCTATCGCCTCGCAAAGGCAGTTCATACTGTTGGCCGTGAACATCCCCGAACAGCTTCCCTGAGTCGGGCAGCCCGAACATTCCAACTCATACAGCTGTTGTTCGCTGATTTTGCCGGCGTTAAACTGGGCAACCCCTTCGAAAATGCTGATTAAATCCGTCGTCTTTCCGTCCTTCGTCTTGCCGGCCAGCATCGGTCCGCCGGAGACAAACAGCGTCGGGATATTCACCCGCACAGCCGCCATCAGCATTCCCGGAATAATCTTATCGCAGTTCGGGATGCAGACCATTCCATCAAAACAATGGGCTCGAAGCATTGCCTCCACAGCATCCGCAATAATCTCTCGGGAAGCCAGGGAATACTTCATTCCCGTATGTCCCATGGCGATGCCGTCGCAGATTGCAATCGTGTTAAACTCAAACGGCACCCCGCCGGCCTGCCGAATGGCTTTCTTCACCGCTTTGGCAACCTCATGAAGATGAATATGCCCCGGCACAACATCGCAGTAGCTGTTTGCCACCGCAATAAACGGCTTGTTGATATCTTCATCCTTCAGCCCGCAAGCCCGCAAGAGCCCCCGGTGCGGAGCCCGCTGAAATCCCTGTTTAATCTGGTCGCTGTTCATACGCTTCTCCAAAATAGCGGTCCGGTTTTCATTCAATAAAAAACTGCATTATAACGAAAAAAAACAGCTGACCATAATAGAAATTTTAGGAACTCAACCACCACAAAACCAAAATGTGGATGTCAAAAACCCTGATTTTGCCGCCCTTTGAGAATTTTCAGTTGTCAACTGTCTTTTGAATCCCTATAATCCCTGTTCCATAGGAACAAACAAAAAAAGATAAGGATATCCATCAAATTTGAAGGGAGAGTCCCATGCGTCGTTCGGTCATGATGAGTTTGACTGTGCTTGCCTTCGTCGTCTCCGCTTTCCTGATGCCCGGCTGCAAAGGCCCCTCAAAACGAATTTCCTTCCAGGCGGCCCAGCGGTTTGCACCGCAAACCACAGATACCTACGAAGTCACAATGACCACCACCAAGGACTTCAAGTTTGAGCAGCCCGCTTTGGATAAGCTGCGTCAGGAGGAAACCACCACCTCCGTCCGAATGACGTTCGAACAGCGGATTGAGAAGGTGGACGAAACCGGCGCCGCAGAAGCTGTTATTACCATTCGGGACTTGGCCTGCCGCGTCGTGAAACAGAATGAAGTGCAGATTAATTTCGACAGCCGACGGCAGGAAGACCAGTCCAATCCGCTGGCCAAACTGCTGGGGCAATCCTATACGGTTCGGCTGACCCCCGACGGCAAGGCCGAAGCCCTCGATGTGAGCACCGTCAAGACGGCCGACATCCCCGGGCAGGAAGGCCGTCTGGCTTCCCGGCTTTTTGCCAAAGAAGAGGTTGCCAAGCGGCATGAAATCCTCTCGCTTCCGGATGCAGGCACCCCCGTCAAGGTCGGCACCTCCTGGGAACGCACGGTCCCATCGCCGCAGGGGCTGCTCTCCAGCAAAAACTTCCGCAAAGTCTATACTATCAAAAATGTGGAACAGACGGACAACGGAAAGGTTGCCGCCATTGAAATGAACGCCTCCGAAAGCGCCGCCGCTCCTGATGCCGCCGGCCAGGGCAGCATGGGCATCTTCGCCAAAATGCTCGACAATGAAATTCAGTACACCGGAAAAATGACGATGAACCTGGACAGCGGAAAAGTTCTCGAATACGGCGAAACTCTGATCAGCACCTACACCGCTCAGGAAATGAATCCGAAGGCCAAGCCCGAACAGGGACCGGATACCCTGGTGATTCGCTTTATCCAGAGCATCGAACGAAAACTTATCCAGTAATCTTTGGCCGCCGAAATGAACCTCTTGTCCTCCATCAGACCAATCAGCCGGGCGGCACGGGGAGTTGTCTGTCTGACCGCCGGTCTTCTCTGCGGATGCGGAACCCTTCCGAAGGGGGAGTATATGGCGCTGGATTTCGAGGCATCCCCCTCTGTCCGCTACCGGTTTGTCTCTTCCCGGGAAGTCCGAATTGAGCTGACCAGCAGCTCCGCCGGCAAAAAAGAAGACTCTAAGCTGGCCAATGAGTCGATTGAAATGGTCTTTGGCATCCGGCCGCTGGAGGCAAACCCCTACGGCCTTTCAACTGTGGAGTTTACCTGTGAATCCGTAGAGACCAAACGAACCACCTTTTCAGGAAAACCGGCCCCCGCCGATGCGATGCAGCATCTTCGTGGACGAACCTACACGCTGCAGGTCAGCCCGACCGGGCAGATTGAACTGACCGATTCCTTCCGGAACCTGCTTCGCGAAATCGGCCAAAAGAGTTTTGTTGAAAAGGGGGATTCCGCCCAGCGCATCAAAGACCCCGATATGATTCTGGACTGGCTGTTCTTCCAGTACACGCTGTGGGACCTGACGGCCTCCAATCCCAAGCCGCTTCGGGGCATCGCCCCCGGCTCCAGCTGGCAGAGCGAACAGTTCCTGCCCTGGCCTGTTCCGATTCAGAACCTGCCCAGCCGCATCATCACCTACACCGTCGAGAACATCGAAGACCGGCAGGGAGCAAAACTGGCTTCGGTCAGCACACGCTACCAGCTTCGCGAAAAGCCGCTGCTGAATTTCCCCCTGCCGTATGAAGGCAGCTATCAGATTCGCGGCTCGCTGTTTTCCGTTCTTCGCAGTTATCGCCACGAATCCCTGGAAGGCACAGGTCAGCTGGTTTTCAATCTCACGGACGGCCGGCTCGAATCCGCACAGGATGACTACACGCTTATTACGGCCGCAGACTTCATTCTCCCGCTGGGAGACAGTCTGCCGAAACTGACGGTTCGCCAGCATATCCGAATCGAACGTCTTTCAGACGACAACCCGCAAAACACGGCACAGACGGAAAAAAATGGCAGCGGACAGTAAGAACCTCTGGGCCCCGTGGCGGATGCCCTACATTCAGGGCCTGCCCGAAAAAAGCCCCTGTTTTCTGTGCGACTATATCCGCACCCCGCAGCAGGACCGGGACAATCTGGTTCTGTGGCGAACCGGGCGATGCATCGTCGTCTTTAACCGCTTTCCCTACAACAACGGCCATCTGCTGATTGCCCCCCTGCGGCACATCGCGACGCTGGAGGAGGCGAACAACGATGAACTGCTCGAGATGATGAAACTGATTCGTGAAAGCCAGAAGGTGCTCTCGCTGGCGATTCATCCACACGGCTTCAATATCGGAATGAACTTCGGACGCTGTGCCGGAGCGGGGCTGCCGGAGCATATGCATATCCATATCGTCCCCCGCTGGGACGGAGACACCAATTTTATGTCCGTCTGCAGCTCCACGAAGGTCATCAGCCAGAGCCTGTCCGAACTGTATGAGGAACTGACCCGCCTGTCGCGGGACCATCATCTGCCGAATCTGTAAATGAGAACGCCGCCTGCACCGTATGCCGTCACGCCGCAAAACAGCCGCGGACGCCGGGTTCCGCAGCCGCCCCACCCCTACCGCGGCCCCTTCGAGCGGGACCGTGACCGGATTCTCCACAGTGCGGCCTTCCGCCGGCTTGAAGGCAAAACGCAGGTCTTCATGCCCGGTGTCAACGACCATTACCGCACGCGGATGACCCACAGCATCGAGGTCGCCCAAATCGGACGCACTATCGCCCGGGCCCTCGGCCTGAACGAGGATTTGACCGAGGCGGTCTGTCTGGCTCACGACATCGGCCACAGCCCCTTCGGCCACACCGGCGAGCGGGTCTTAAATGAACGAATGGCCTCCTTCGGCGGCTTTGAACACAATCGCCAGGCCCTGCGGATTGTTGATTTTCTCGAAACCCCCTATCCGGACTTTCGGGGACTGAATCTGATGTATGAAACCCGCCAGTCCCTCGCGGGCCATCAGGGGCCGTATGACCACGGCGTCTGTGCGGAATTTCCCGAACCGGTCTGCTGTCTGGAGGGGCAGACAGCCAATCTGGCCGACCGCATCGCCTACAACTGCCACGACCTGGAAGACGGCATCCGCGCCCGGCTGATCGAAGAAGAGCAGGCCTGCCGCTGTGCCCTGTTCCGAGACGCACAGGAGCAAATCCGGGCCGAGACAATCGACGATTTTGTCATCCGGCGAACCCGCACCGCTAAGGCCATTCTGGACCGGCTTGTCGGAGATGTGATTGAAACCAGCCGCCGGGCCCTTCAGGAAGCCCGCATCGGCTCCCTCGAAGAAGTCTATCAATACGGACAGCCGCTGATTCAGCTCCGCAAATCCACACAGGCCCAGCTGGAGGAATTGGAAGATTTTCTGATGCGGCGGCTGTATTCCCATCCACATCTGAAAGCGGTGGACAGTCAGATTGAACAATGGCTCAATGACCTGTTCGACCGGCTGTGCGGGCAGCCCGAACAGATGCCCCGCTACTTTCGAAACCTGATTGAAAGCGAAGGCCTTCAGCGGACGGTCTGCGATTACATCGCCGGTATGACCGACCGGTATGCCCTGTCCCTGCTGGAAAAAGTTTGAGCCCTCTGTTTTGAGAGAGCGTAGGAAAGTTATGAAAGAATGGTTTGCGACAAGTTTTGGACTCGGTCGGCTTCCCGCCGCTCCGGGCACCTTCGGCTCTCTGCCGCCGGTGATTCTCTATCAGGGATTCGGTTTTCTTTGGCCCGCCGCCAATGCTTATGCGATGGCGGCGGTAACCATCCTGTTCAGCTGGTTTTGTGTGCAGTTTGCGCCGGCGGTCATCCGCCGCACCGGACAAAGCGACCCGCGCGAGGTAGTCGCTGATGAAACGGCCGGCCAGGCCCTCACCCTGCTGGCGATTGCCCTGATGGGGCCCTCCCATATCTGCAATACGGCCGTGCTGGGTTTTGTCCTCTTTCGTCTTTTTGACATCATTAAACCCTGGCCGATTCGCAAATTCGAAACCCTCCCGGCCGGCTGGGGCATCCTGACCGATGACCTGGCCGCAGGCCTGTATGCCGCCGCTCTTGCCTTCCTTGCCATCCGCCTCCTTCCCGCCCTCTTCGGATAAGAAATAAAACACACCCTTCCGGTTGTATTCCTGTATTCTTTTATTGCACCCCCAAAAAGTCGAAAATTCGGGCAATTTATGCCCCTTTTAAAGAAAAAAAAATGACTTGGCAAAAATTTCCGTTTCCTTTTGTAATTTGCCGATATATTTAGTCGATAGTTTGTAGATTGAGAGAGGACTTATTCCAAGAAAGTACTAAATTCGGATATGGAAAGTGCACATTCTTTGGAAATAATACAACGGCTTCAGGAGGCCTTTCGTCAACTGGGGCTGCACCGCCCGATGAAGGTCAGCCGGTATGAGCCGGGCACACAGCTGCAATACACAATCACCCCTTTGCCGGCGCGCGGCACGGTCCAGGTGCGGGTTCAGATTGAGCGGTTTGTCGGCGGCGGCTTCGCCGGACAGGTCTATCAGATCCGTCTGCTGGAAATTGTCGAGAACGGACAGCCCGTCCAGGAGTTTGCGGGTCTGAATACAAACAATCTTTACGCAATGAAAATCTTAATTCCCCCTTCCGGGGCGGGCCGACTCTTTCGCGACCTTTTGTATGCGGTCGGGTTTCAGGGACCGTTTCAGCCGCAGGTCAATCCGGCGGCGGCCCGGGCCGGGGCCCTCTGGCAGACATTCATCCGTCAGGCGGCCGCCGAACGATTTGGGGATACCGAATGCGTCAACGAGATTTACGCCACGTTCACGGACCCCGTGCTGGGCAGCTGCGGCGAAATCAGCCGCTGGATTGACGGACGGACCTGGCGTCTGGAGGTGGACGACCGGCTGGACCTGCTGCGGCTGTGGCGCAAAGGACGACTGCTTTCCAGCGAACAGCTCGGCTCGCCGGAGTATCGGGCCAAGTATGTTTTTATGCACGAATTTGTCCGGCTGCTTTATGAGATGGGCGCATACGAATTCGCCCGTCAATATGAGTGGAGCACCTGCAAAAGCCAGCCGAACTGCCTGAAGCGTCTGGAAACCAACAACGACCCGCAGGCCGGTCTGGTCGCAGTGGATTTCCGGGCGGGCTTGACCCTTTTGCCCTTCCTGCCGATGAGCCCGGGAGATTTCAAACTCATCGCCAAAGGCATTGCCCGCGGCTCGCTGGTTCAATTTGACCGGGGAGATTTGGCCAAACTGGAACGGTATATCCGCGAACATCCGCAAGCGTTTGCCTCCATGCCCTATAAAGACCAGATGCTGCGGGAACTGAAGGAATGCGAGGAGATTTACCGCAATTCGATTCCGGATCTTACACACAATCATATCCGGCTTCTGACGGACGGGCGGCTGTGGAGCACCATTTTATCCAGCGCCGTGACGGGCTGGCGGGTTCGCGGCCAGATGGATGCGCAGCACGAAACGGTCCTGCGGGGCTGTGCGGGCAAGACGCTTTTGTTCTGGATGCTCGGCCTTCTGCCGCTGCTGGGACGCGTCTTGCGGAAGGCCTGGGGACGGCCTGACTGGCGCTCGCATTATCTTGCAATCCTGAGCAGTCCGGCGTATCTGGGCCGAGCCGTCATCGGCAAAATCTACGAGATGCTGATCGGCTGGCACCGCAAAGGACGCCTGAGCGAAAAACAAGTCGAGGCGATTCTGAGAAGCCCCTGGCGGTTTTGGCTGCATCTGCCGCCGGCGATTCTTCCGGCCGGGCTCCACCGCTTTTTAACGGACAAACAAGTCTTTCTCGCCCGGCTTCATTCTCTGTTTGTCCGGCCGTTCCAATTGTACTTTAAGCGCGAGCTGCGGGAACAGTGGCTGCGGGATATGATACAGGAAGGGCAGAAAAAACAAATCCTCAGCGATGAAGATGCCGCCCTCATCCTTTCCCAGCTCAAAGAGCCGTTTATTCAGCGGTATCTGATATGCCTGGTCCTGCATCTGCTGACTCTGCCGCTGACACAACTGGTATCATTGACCGTAGGGGCCGTTTATTATTTTACCCATCCGGAAGTCCCCGCTGAGCAGCGGGCGGTCGTGGTGGGAGGAATTCTGTTATTCTTTCAGGTATTCCCGATTTCACCGGGTTCATTCGCCCGGGGGCTGATTACAACCATTATGGCCATTCACGACCGAAGCTTCAAAGATTACAATATCGCCCTGTTCCTGAGTTATTTTAAGTATGTAGGATATCTGGCCTTCCCGATTCAGATGACATATCGCTATCCGGCCCTGGCACGCTTTATGGCGGCCCACTGGGCGACGGATGCCGTACATATTGTACCGGTGTTCGGGGAGCGCGGGGCCCTGCTGGAACACGGCATCTTTCGGCTTTTTTACAACTGGCCGCTGACGATTCGGCGCCGAATGTCCCAAATCGCTCAGATGCGTCTCGGACTTCGACCCCGCCTTTGGCCCGCCGCAGCCGTTTTTCTCGTCGCCGCCGCGGCCATGACGGTTTGCCACATCCTGTACTACAAATCGACGCAGACTCTCCCCGCCAAAGAAAACATTTGGTACCTGAAACCCCTGCTGTGTCTGGCTGTTCTGATACCGGCGGCCGCCGGATGGATTGCCTCCCGTTTTGCCGGCGGTCTGGTCCGAAGCAAACGAATCGCCGCCGCCGCATTCGGCGGGCTGGCCGCCGCGGCACTCTATTCGCTCGGAACCTTTGTGCTTGAACAGAGCTGGGAACTGCCGGAAAAATCGGCTCTGCTGATTCCGCTGCTGTGGCGGGAATTTGTCTTTACGCTCACGGCTGTATTGGGAGCCGCCGCCGCGGAAATTACCGAGCCGTCTCCCGATATAACATCTTTTGTAAAAAAAGATTAAACCCCACCCAGGAAAACCGCTCGGTTTTATCGGCTTTGCATCTATTTTTCATCTGGATTTATTGGACAAGCACTTGTAAAATACCTGCGTTTGTGTGAAAATCTCTTTGGTTTGAAATGCCAAATTGCGATTTTGGAGTTGAAAAAGAATGAAGAATCCTTTTGGGTCGTTTTGCGACGGCCTGTTTTTGGACATGTGCGTTACCACGCAGATGAAGCTGCCGCGCCAGCGGGAAACCGTGCTGGCGTTTTTTGAGCGGATTCAGAAGCGATTTCCCACCCTGCATCAGTTTTCCCGCCGGGAGCAGGGAGAATTGATTCTCGAAGAAGAAATTGAAGGACGACGATTCCGCTGGGTAGCGATGGAAACTCAGCGTCTGTCCGCCGGCTGCGCAGACCCGGACGATTTCGAGCAGGCCTACGAACTCCAGCGGGAAGTCATCGAGATTATGCCCTATATGCTGGGCATCAGCCCGCTGGACATCGAGTCCCTCGATGTGACCTTTACAATGGATTTCGACTATCAGGGCAACCACGATGAGGTGATTGCGGAGGCCCTGCTGGGCAATTCGAGTTTGAGCAGTTTCTTTGAAATCCCGGGGGCCAAGGTTGTCAGCTGCTGTCCAAATCTGATTGCAGCCCTGACACCGGACGGCTCTCTGCAGGCACGGATTGCAATGGAATCCCGCAGCGGACTCTTTGAACGCAATGACAAAGGGAAACTGGAAGAGCCGATCAGTCTCTACTTTACCGTTCGCCGCTATCCTTCTGGACAGGCGGAATGGACGACTGCGGAAGCGTTTACGCAGCAATGCCGCATCGCCGAACACCTGATGTTTGAGCGGATTATTCCCCATTTTGCCCGGCCGCTGAGCAATGCCATATCCCAGAGACGATAACAGTTCCTTCATCTGAAAGCGAGGTGTCATCGATGGCGGTGATTGAGGCCCCCTTCAGCCGGTATAAAGTGAAAAATTACCTGATTGTGATGTGGATTCTGCTCGGGGCGGCGGCCATGTTCGCCTACGACGGCTATCTGAGCCGCTATGAATGGTCGGGCCGCTATTCCTTTTACAAAAAACACGTCGTGGACAACGGCGGCGTGCCGGATTCGGATATGAAGTTCAATATGTACAGCCCGCCGTTTCTTCTGGCGGGCGCCGCTGCGGCTGCCTTTTTCTATGTCCGCTCCAAAAACAGAAAACTGACGGCGGACGAAACCGCCCTCCGGACAGAAACGGCCTCCATCCCCTATGAAGCCATTGAAAGCATCGACAAAACCCATTTCGACAAGAAGGGGTTTTTCACAATCATCTATCAGGAAAACGGTCAGAAGCGGCAGTTGACGCTCTCGGACCGCAATTATGACAATCTGGGGGCCCTGCTGGACCTTCTGGTCAGCAAACTCATGTAAAGGAAATCTGGAAAGGAAGACTGGGCGGATGAATTGCTGTATTGCAGGTTTGCAGTGGGGCGATGAGGGCAAAGGAAAGGTTGTCGATATTCTTGCTGAACAGAGCGACTTGGTGGTCCGCTACAACGGGGGAGCCAATGCAGGCCACACGGTGATTATCGGCGACCAGCGGTTCGCCCTGCATTTGCTGCCCAGTGGTGCGGTTCGCCCGGGCTGCCGCTGTGTGATCGCTAACGGCGTCGTCGTGGACCCGGCGGTGCTGATGGAGGAAATCCGCGGTCTGCAGGAACGGGGAATTTCTCTGCAGGGGCGGCTGTTTATCAGCGAAAACGCCCACGTTGTTTTGGACTATCACAAACTCGAAGACCGGCTCCGGGAGGAGGCTCTCGGCAAAAACAAAATCGGCACGACCGCCCGCGGCATCGGCCCCTGCTATGCCGACAAAGTCGGACGCAGTTATGCCGTCCGGATGGCGGATTTTCGCAGACCGGAGGAACTGAAGGAAAAACTGCGGAAAATCATCTCCTACAAAAATAAACTGTTCAGCACACTCTACAATGCCCCGCCGCTGGATGCAGACGCCGTCTTTGAAAAATGCATGAGCTGGCGGACCGCCGTTCTGCCCTGCATTACCAACACCACCCAGCTGCTCTTTGAAGCCATCGACAAACGGCAATCCATCCTGTTCGAAGGGGCGCAGGGCTCTCTGCTGGATTTGGACCACGGGACCTTTCCCTACGTCACCAGTTCCAATGCCAGTCCGCTGGGACTGGGACCGGGCTGCGGGATACCGGCCCGCTATGTGGACCGATTCATCGGAGTCGCCAAGGCCTACTCCACCCGCGTAGGAGGCGGGCCGTTTCCGACCGAACAGAATAATGAAATCGGCCAGTATATTCGGGAAAAAGGGCACGAATACGGCACAACGACCGGTCGTCCCCGCCGGTGCGGCTGGTTTGATGCCGTGGCGGTCTCCTACACAGTCCGACTGGGAGGCATTACCGAAGCGGCAATGATGCATCTGGACACACTGGCGGGTCTGGAAGAGGTCAAAATCTGCCGTGCTTATCGAATCGGCGGTCAGGAAACCACATTCTTCCCCGGCGACAGTCGGGACCTGGAGGCCGCCGAATGCGTTTACGAAACCCTCGAGGGCTGGAAGGAGGATTTATCCGGAATTGAACACTATTCAGACCTGCCGGCCTCGGCACGACGATACGTGGAAACGGTCGAAAAACGAATTGGGATTCCGATTACGATGCTCGGTGTCGGGCCCCAGCGAAGCCAGGTCATTTACCGCAAACCTTTATGACGACGGATTTTGAAAACAAACGCCGTCAAACGGCCCTTCGGCTGGGTCTGAAGCCGGAGGCCTTGCCGCGACATATCGCCATCATTATGGACGGAAACGGTCGATGGGCCACGCAGCGGGGTCTGCCTCGTTTCCGCGGACATGAACAAGGCGGCAAGACCGTCGAAACCATCGCCAAATACTGCGTCGATATCGGTCTGGAGGTTCTGACGATTTACTCCTTCAGCATGCAGAACTGGAAGCGGCCGAAAGAGGAAATCGACTTCCTGATGTATCTCTATGCGGCGTATCTGGAGGGAATCCGGCCGATGCTGATGGAAAACAACGTACGGCTGGTTCATCTGGGCACCACACGCCAGCTGCCGCAGAAAGTCGTGGAGGCTCTGGAAGAAACCAAGCGGCTGACCGCCGGCAATACAGGGATGGTCTTGTGCCTGGCCCTCAATTACGGCGGTCGGGAGGAAATCGTTCAGGCCGTTCAGCGGATTGCCGAAAAATGCCGCCAAAATCTTTTGGAACCCGAAACAATAGACGAAGCGTGCATCTCCAACCACCTTTACACAGCGGGCTGCCCGGACCCGGACTTAGTCATCCGAACCTCCGGGGAACTTCGCATCAGCAATTTTCTGCTCTGGCAGATTTCATACGCGGAATTTTACGTCACGGAGACCTTCTGGCCGGATTTCACACCGGCGGATTTGGACAAAGCCCTGACGGCCTTTGCAGGACGTTCCAGGCGATTTGGAGATATTCGCCCCTCAGGAGCATGATTTGAGGCACGAAGGATGCTCAAGCAACGATTGATTTTTGGAACGCTGATGACGGCGGCTTTCGTCGGGCTGATTCTGCTGGACGGCCGGCTGGATGGGTCCTTATCGGGCACTCCTGTTCAGGAAAAACCCCAAGGCACCCTTTTTCTGATTCTGCTGTGTATTCTTGCCGTCCCCGCCCAAATGGAACTGGCTGCTCTGGCCCGCAGCGGCGGTCAAAAGATTTTCCTGCCGGAAGCCGTTATCGGCTCTATCCTCGTCGCAGTCGGTTTTTACTGGGCAAACTTATCTGAAATTCCAGAGCGTTTTTTGCTCTATTATTTCCTTTTTTCCCTGTTTTTCATCTTTGCTGGTCTCTTTTTGGCTCAGCTTCTGCGGGAAGGTGTTATCGGAACCCTGAAAAACTGCTCTGCCACGCTCTTTTCGATACTTTATCTGGGCTTTTTGTCGAGTTTTGTGGTCGGGATACGGGTCAGCAGCGGCCCTTGGGCCCTTCTGGCCTTTATTTTTACGATAAAATCTTCTGATACAGGAGCTTACGCCATTGGGAAGCTGTTCGGCACCCACAAATTAGCCCCGATGGTCAGCCCGAAGAAAACCTGGGAGGGACTGGCGGGTGCTGTTTTCGGCGGGGTGTTATGCGCCTATCTTTTTTCCATGTTTTCGGGTATAATGTCCCCGCTTCAGTCGGTGTTCTTTGGAGCTGTATCGGCTGTACTTGGACAAATGAGCGATTTGTGTGAATCGATGCTCAAGCGGGATGCCAGTCAAAAAGATGCCTCCGCGTCCATTCCGGGGTTCGGGGGAATTCTGGATGTGATTGATTCGCTGCTGCTGCCGGCCCCGCTTGCCTATTTGTTCTTTTTGTGGGTATAGACAATTCTGACGAAGGAAAAAACGTTGGAACTGAAATTAATCATTCAATCCGACCAGCAGCGTCTGGAATTATTCGGCCCGACCGACGGGCATCTGCGGATGCTCCAGAATGAACTGCACGTGCGAATCACGGCCCGCGGAGAGATGGTTATCATCAGCGGCGGAGAACCGGAGGTGCGCCGCACGGCAGATGTGCTGGACCGGATGCAGAAACGGCTGCTCAAACGGGGAACACTCAACCCCAAAGATGTGCTGGAAATTCTCGATCAGTCCAAAAATCAGGTGCGCCCGGAACGGGATGAAGTCATTGAAGTCTTCTCCAGCAAAGGCATTATCGAACCCTTCACTAAAGGACAGCTGGAGTACATCAAGACGATGCACCGCAACGACCTGACTTTCTGCACCGGGCCGGCGGGCACGGGCAAAACCTATCTGGCTGTGGCCGTGGCCGTCTCGATGCTGCGGAAAAAACAAATCCGCAAAATCGTCCTGGCTCGACCGGCTGTCGAGGCAGGCGAACGGCTCGGCTTCCTCCCCGGAGACCTTCAGGCCAAGGTCAATCCGTATCTGCGTCCCCTGCTGGACAGTCTGGAAGACATGATGGAATTCGGCCAGATGCGGAAACTGATGGAGATGGACGTGATTGAGATTATTCCGCTGGCCTTTATGCGGGGCCGGACCCTCAATGAAGCCGTGATTATCTGCGATGAGGCCCAGAATACCTCCCCCTCGCAGATGCTGATGTTTCTGACGCGGCTGGGACGCGGCTCCAAAATGATTATCACCGGCGACATCACCCAGATTGACCTCGAACGCGGACAAACCAGCGGGATGGTAGATGCCATCCGCACCCTCTCCAACATCGAAAACATCGGGTTTGTGGAACTGACCGAAGCGGATATCGTCCGCCACAGTCTGGTCCAGCGAATCGTCCAGGCCTACGATCAGAAACGCCAGGGAATTCGGCCGAATCGAGACGGAACAAATGGGATGGTTTCGTAAAAAAATCAGCGGACGCCGCCAACCGGCATGGGCCAATCTTCCGGCGGATCGAAGCCGCCGCTGGCCGGAACCGATGAACGGTTCCCGGCTGCTGCTGATCGGCTTGTTTTTCGTCTATCTGGCCGCCCTGGTGTTTCTGCTCTCGCTGGATACGGAACACCCGGAGTTTCTGACCAGCGGGATGCGGCACTTTAAGCCCTGGCCTCAAATCGCCGCCCTGACCGTCGTGACCGTGCTGGTGCTGCTGGGGACCGTCTTTTATATTCATCATTGTCGGCCCCAGTTTTTCAACCGGGCCAATCGGGCCTTCACGATGGCAGTTTTGTTCTGGCTGCTGCTGGCTGTCAATCGATTTTTCTCGATTTGGCAGGGAGGCGTGATTTATCTGGCAACCGGAACAACCATCACCGCCGCTGTTATCCTTACCATGGTGTTCGACCAGCGCTTTGCCATCGGAATGACCGTGTTTTACTCCGTGCTGGCCTGCTTTTCCGTCAGTCGGCTGGCCACGCTGGAGCTGTTTTTGACCATGATGGCCGGCGGACTGACCTGCTGCGGGTTCCTGAAGGAAATCCGCACCCGAATGAAACTGATTGAAGTGTGCGCCTATGCCTCCGTCGCCGTGTTTCTCATGGCCTACTGTTTCGGAATGCTTCAGGGAAAAACACACGACCAGACGCTCCTGAACGCCGGGTTTGCCGCCGGAGCGGCTTTTTTGGTAGGAGTCTTTCTGCAGGCCTTTCTGCCGTTCATTGAAAAATTGTTCGGAATCGCCACCAGCATGACGCTGATGGACTACAGCGACGCCAACCAGCCCCTGCTGAAACGGCTGGCGATGGAGGCGCCGGGCACATTCAGCCACAGTCTGCTGATTGGTTCGATTGCGGAAACGGCGGCGGATGCCATCGGGGCCAACGGACTACTGTGCCGCGTGGGGGCTTATTACCACGACATCGGAAAAATCAACAAGCCCTCCTACTTCGTGGAAAATCAGATGGGTTCGGCCAGCCGGCACGAGCAGCTGTCGCCGGCCATGAGCAAACTGGTGATTGCCGGCCATGTCAACGACGGAATGGAAATTGCAAAAGAATACGGGCTTCCGGCAGTCCTGCGGCAGTTTATTGAAACCCATCACGGCACAACGCTGATGGAATATTTCTACAACGAGGCCCGCAAGAAAAAAGGAGAACACGAAAACGAAGTCTCTGAAATAGAATTTCGCTATCCGGGCCCCAAACCCCGCACACGGGAGGCGGCCATTGTTATGCTCGCAGACGCGGTCGAAAGTGCCGCCCGCTCCCTGACGGACCCCAGCCCCACCAAAATTGAAACCCTCGTGCATACCATCGCCATGAAGCGTCTTCAGGACGGTCAGTTTGACGACTGCGACCTGACGCTGCGGGAATTGAGTCAGATTGAAGCCAGCATGTCCAAGTTTTTGGCGGCGCATTATCACGGCCGGATTGCCTACCCGAAACTGGGGGACAAGAGTTCCGGGGAAGACAAACCGGAATCCGCCGCAGCGGAAAAACCCCAAAACGGTTCGAATTTATGAGAGCAGCACGCAAACAGCCGCTCCGGAGCGTACGCATCCGGCTTGAAGCTGAACCTTTTCCCATCGAGCAGACGAAAATTCGCTCCCTGGTGAAAGGGGTTCTGACTCGCTTCGGGGTATCGGAAGCAGAGATTGATATTCGAATTGTCAGTGATGCAGCAATGCAGGAAATGCACCGACAGTATTTTCAGGACCGCCGGACAACCGATGTCATCAGTTTTGACCTGACGGAGCCGAATAAACCGCGGCGGTGTTTTCAGATTTTGGTGAATGCGGCTCTGGCCCTTCGGGAGGCAGCCCGGCGAGGCCACAGCCCTCAGGCTGAATTAAGTCTGTACATTGTGCACGGACTGCTGCACAATCTGGGCTTTGACGACGGAACCCCTCGGCAGGCCGAACGGATGCACCGGGCCGAAGCGGACGTGCTGACGTCCTTCGGCTATCCGCCTGTTTACTATTCGTCTCCGCGAAAAAGGACGTTAAGGAGATTCCGCTGTGAGTGACACCGCTATTCTGCTTCTGCTGCTCGGAGGTCTGACCGGGCTGTCTTTGTTTCTTTCTCTGAACGCCCTGGCCCTTCAGAACTTTTCCGTCTTGAAACTTCAGGACCGATTCAAGGCCGCCGGACGGGAAGAGCGGTTTGATGAGTTTCTCAAAATTGCCGACCGGCTTACGCTTACCTGCTCCTTCCTGCGGATGCTCACCAATGCCTCCATCCTGCTGACGCTGGTTCATCTGATGCAGGGGCATCATTACCTGCTGACCTTTCTGGCGGCGCTGGTGATTCTGGAAATTTTCGCAGTCATCATCCCTCATTCGTGGGCCAAACACGCCGGAGAAATGATTCTGCCCAGAACTTTCGTGCTGCTGAAGGCCCTGATGCATTTAATCCGTCCTTTCCTGGCGGTGGCAGACCTGCACGACCGGCTGGTGCGCCGGCTGACAGGCAGTTCACCGGAGCCCACTGAAGAAGCCGAAGAGGAAATCCTCGGAGCCGTGGAGCAGGGCAAAATTGAAGGCGTTGTCGATGAAGAAGAGATGGAAATGATTGAAAACGTCCTCGAGCTGGACGAGACGACGGCGGCAGAGATTATGACGCCTCGAACGGCTTTGGTGGCGGTGCCGGTCAGTGCCGACCTGGAAACTGTACTCAAGGCCCTCGAGCGGGGACATTCGAGAATCCCTGTCTATGACGGCACAATCGACAACATCGTCGGGCTGCTGTATGCCAAAGACCTGCTTTCCCTCGCAGGCAAAGACCCGAAGGATTTCGACTTACGAGCCATAATGCGCCCGCCCTATTTTGTGCCGGAGAGCAAAACCCTGCGGGATTTGCTGCACGAGTTCCAAAGCCAAAAACTGCATATTGCTGTGATTCTGGACGAATACGGCGGAACAGCAGGATTAATTACCATTGAGGATATTCTGGAGGAACTCGTGGGAGAGATCGCAGACGAATATGAGGACACCCCGTCCGAAACCCTCCGGAAGATTGACGAAAACACCTATGAAGTCGATGCACGGATGAATATCGGAGACGTCAACAGCGAATTGGAAATCCGTCTGCCGGAGGAAGAGGACTACGACACCCTGGGCGGGTTTGTCTTTTCGCATCTGGGGTATATTCCCAAAGCGGGAGAGTCTTTTGAATATCAGGATTTAAAAGTGACGATTTTGCAGGCGGAGCCCCGGCGGGTGCGTCGGGTGCGAATTCAAAAACCCGCAAAAACAGCCCGCAGCGGCCAGTAATTATGCAAAAGAAGGACCAAGCCATTTGTCTGCGGACGGCTGCCTATTCAGACAGCTCGCAGATTGCCGTATTTCTCACAGAAACCGGCGGCAAGATTTCAGCAATCGCCAAAGGGGCCCGTCGTCCCAAAAATCCGTTTGACGGTCCCATCGAGGTCTTTTCCTATGGGACCCTTGTGTATGTCCCCGGCCGACAGGAAGAACTGGCGGTCCTGTCGGAATTTGCTCAGCAGCCGCTGTTTCTGGGACTTCGGCGGCGGCTGGAAACGCTGAATGCCGCCCTGCCGGCAGCCGAACTGACCGAAAAACTGACGCAGCCCCAAGACCCGCATCCGCAGCTTTTTGAAGGCCTGCGTCAGTTTCTGCTGGATGTCCAGGAGGCCGCAGATGCCCGGCAGATTCGGATTCGGCTGATTTTATATCAGATGCTGCTGCTGGCGGAAATCGGCTTGGCGCCGGTGCTGGACCGATGCGTAAACGGGCCGCATCCGTTCGGACGGCACTGGAAATGGATTTATTTTTCCAGTCATCAGAACGGCCTGCTTTGTCCGGATTGCGAGGGGGCCTTTGCCGAAAAGAAACGCATCAGTCCGGCCGCCGCCGCTGCACTGGCCGATTTAAAACGGCTGAAAGACGCCGATGAAAAAACCATTCAGGAAATTGAGAACCTTCTGCTTTACCACTTCCGGGAACTGACGGGCCGTCCGCTGAAATCCAAACCGGACTAAACGTCTTCTTCAAACAACTCCTTCTGAGGAAGCGGCCCTTTCGGGGAGGCGATTTTCAGCCCCAAATGCCTGCACGCCTCCGGAGTAATTTCCCGCCCGCGTTTGGTGCGGCGGACAAAACCGATTTGAAGCAGATAGGGCTCCACAACATCCTCGAGCGTATCGCGTTCCTCCCCGAGTGTAGCCGCCAGAGCCTCGATGCCGGCCGGCCCTCCTCCATAGACAGTCGCCAGCGCCCGCAGAAAGGCCCGGTCCAGCTCATCCAGCCCTAATTCGTCGATTTGCTCCATCCGCAGGGCATCCGAAACAATTTTGGCGGTCAGCCGTCCGGCGCCCTTGACCTGGGCATAATCCCGCACGCGTTTGAGAAGCCGGTTGGCGATGCGGGGGGTCCCGCGGCTCCGCTGGGCAATCAATTCGAGGGTGCCGTCATCGGCCTGAAGATTCAAAAGCACCGCCGAACGCCGGAGAATCTGCGTCAGCTCCTGCGGGCTGTAAAATTCGAGATGATGCAGAATCCCGAAACGCCCGCGCAGCGGCGCACTCAAAAGCCCGGCCCGCGTCGTAGCCCCAATCAGCGTAAAGCGTTTGAGGGGAAAATTGATGGTCTTTGCATGCAGACCGCTGTCCACCGTAAAATCGACCTTAAAATCCTCCATAGCCGGATACAGAAACTCCTCCACCGGCGTGCTGAGCCGATGAATTTCATCAATGAAGAGAATGTCGCCGGTGCCGATGTTGGACAGAAGCCCCATCACATCACCCTGCTTGGTCAGAGCCGGGCCGGACGTGACGCGGATCGCCGCCCCCATCTCGTTGGCAATCACATGAGCCAGCGTCGTTTTGCCCAGGCCCGGCGGGCCGTAAAAGAGGATATGCTCGAGAGGTTCCCCCCGCTTTCGGGCGGCCTGTATGGCGATAGCCAGTTTTTGGCGGACGCTGTCCTGACCGACGCATTTCTCCAGCCGCTTGGGGCGCAGGGCATAGTTGAACTGCTCCTCCCCTTCGCCCCGTGAATCCCCGCTTAAGACTCGGTCAATCACCATAAAAAACCTGTCCACAATGGCTGTTTATGCTTCAGCACCCTGCTTGATTTGATACACCAGCGGGACCAGCTCTTCGGCCGTCTGGATTTCCGGATGCTTCCGGCAGGCCAGTTCAATCAGCTCCATCGCCTCGGCGCGTTTCTCCCCCCAGGCAATCAGAATCTCGAGGGCTTCCATCTGGAATACCTTGAAAGACGGCTGCGGTTTCCCTTCACCGCCGGCGGATACGGCAAACCGTCCGAGTTTGCCCTTCAGTTCCGCAATAATCACCTGGGCCATCCGTTTGCCGATACCCGGCAGCGTCGCCAGAAACTTTTCGTCGCCGTTCTCGACGGCGTCGGCAATCCGCCCGACCGGCATAGCCAGCGATTTGAGCCCCTTCTTAATCCCCATTCCCTTGACGCTCGTGTAGCGTTCAAAAAACGCTTTTTCAGCATCTGATAAAAACCCGACCAGACGGGGAATGAGATTGCCGCCGCCCGGAGACCCTTCAAAATACTCGAAGGTGGAAAGCGTTACCGTGCTCCCGATGGAGCCGCTGAGGGCATTGACGGCATAGCCGGCCAGAAGGACTTCATAGCAGACCGCCCCAACCTGCACCAGTCCCTTGTCCTCTTCCAGAGCAACCAGTTTGCCTTCGATTCTGGCTATCATCTTTTCAAGAAAAAAGAGTTTTGTCTATCTTACTTTTTTTTGCTTCCCGTGCACTTTAATTCCGCCTGATGGTTTTCCGAAGCACAGCAAAGGGCCGCCGCAACGGCGTCGGCCACATCCGGCGGCTCCGGAATCTGCGCCAAACCGAGCATCGAACAAACGGCCCGCTGCATCTGGGCTTTGCCCGCCCGGCCGCTTCCGGTCAGCGATTTTTTGATTCGCGTCGCCGAATAACTTTTTACGGCGGCTCCGGCGGCGGCCGCCAGCTGAAGAATCACCCCGCGGGCATGCCCCATCAAAATGGCCGTCCGAGGATGCTGATAATGGGCGTACAGCTCCTCCACCGCAACAAAATCCGGCTCAAAGCGTTCGAGCAAAGACGAAAAATCGGCGGCAATCTGCACCAGCCGTTCCGCCAGGGAGCGCCGGGCCTCCGTGCGTATCACTCCGGCCTCCAGCAGACGCTCCCGGCCCCCCTCCGCCTGAATCACTGCATACCCGCACAGGTTCAATCCCGGGTCGATGCCGAGGATTCTCATTGCCGTCTCCACGTCGTGATGCCGCCCGGCTTGTCTTCCAGAAGAATGCCGAAGCGGGCTAACTGGTCGCGGATGCGGTCGCTCTCGGCGAAATCCTTTCGGGCACGCGCCTGCGCCCGCTGCGCAATCAGCTGACCAATCAGAAAATCGAGCAGCTCCTCATCCGCCCCGCCGCCGGAAACAGACTCCTCAAACCGAAGCCCGAGAATCTGTTCTCCCAGACGCACGAAAGCATCCCCAAGGACCTGCCAGCTTGCCGCGGACACATTCGTCTTATCCGCCAGAGCGTTGACCGTTCTGACCAGCTCGAACAAAACCGACAAGGCAATCGATGTATTCAGGTCATCATCCATCGCCTCAAAAAATTTCTTCTCCAGCCGGCGAATTTGCTCGAGCAGGTCCGCATCAGCAGGTCCCGCCGGCGCCTTGGACGATTGCTTTCGAACCGTCAATACCGCATCGGTAATCTTTTCATACCCGCTCAGGGCCGCCGAAAGTGCCGCATCCGAAAAATCAATCGGGCTGCGGTAGTGGCTTTGGAGAATCAAACAACGAACCGCCATCGGCGGATAGGTCCGGCTCAGACGCGGATGCCCCTCCTTGAAAATCTGCTTGAGCGTAATGAAGTTGTTCAGACTTTTGCCCATCTTCTGGCCGTCCACCGTAACCATATTGTGGTGGAGCCAGTAGCGGACAAACGGCTGACCGTTAGCGGCTTCAGACTGGGCGATTTCGCACTCATGGTGCGGAAACTGGTTTTCGATGCCGCCGCCGTGAATGTCAATCGTCGGCCCCAGATACTTCATACTCATCACGGAACATTCGAGGTGCCAGCCGGGATAGCCGCGGCCCCAGGGACTGTTCCACTGCATAATGTGACCCGGTTCGGCCCTTTTCCAGAGCGCAAAATCCGCCGGATGCCGCTTTTCCGGATTGACTTCGACGCGGGCGCCGGCCAGCATCTCCTCCACATTTCGCCCGGACAGCCGCCCGTAGGACGGCCAGCGGCTCACATCAAAGTACACCGAGCCGTTGACCTCATAGGCATATCCTTTTTCCAGCAGCGTCTGAACCAGCTCAATCTGTTCGGGGATATGTCCGGTGGCTCGCGGACTGATGTCGGGCCGCAGGCAGTTGAGGGCATCCATATCCTCAAAGAAACTGCGGGTATAGAATTCGGCAATCGCCATCGGATGTTTCCGCTCTCGCTGGGCCTGTCTGCCGATTTTGTCCTCACCGGCGTCCGCATCATCCGTCAGATGACCGACATCGGTGATATTCTGGACGTGGGTTACCGCATACCCCAAAAAACGCAGATACCGAATGAGCACATCGAAGCTCACATAACTTTTCGCATGGCCCAGGTGGGCATGTCCATAGACTGTCGGCCCGCAGACATAGATTCCGACCTGTCCTTCGCGCAGGGGTTTGAACTCTTCGATTTTCCGACCGAGTGTATTATACAGTCTCAACGCCATAAAGATTCCTCTGCCGTACGGCTCAAAGACTTCTGATGCGGCGGCGGAGCAGAACAGCGGCCGTGGCGGCAATCGCCTCTCCCCGCCCGATTTCGCCGAACCCCTCGTTGGTTTTGGCCTTGACATTCACACAGCCAAAATCAATATCCAGAAGGCCCGCGATGCACCGTCTCATCTGCCCTTTGAAAGGACCGAGTTTGGGTTCCTCCGCATGGACAATCAAATCAATATTCACCGGCTCCCAGCGGTCTTTTTCAAGCCGCTCCTTAACCCCCAGCAGCAGGGCGCGGCTGTCGGCATCCTTCCACTGCGGGGCGGTATCCGGATACATCATTCCGATATCGCCCAGACCGGCGGCCCCCAAGAGGGCATCCATCAGCGCATGGAGGGCGGCATCGCCGTCGCTGTGCCCCAACAATCCGCGGTCAAACGGAATCTCAATCCCGCCCAGCTTCAGCGGGCGCTCCGGCACGAGTCGATGAATGTCCGTTCCGATTCCCGTTCGATATTCGTACTGCAAATCCATCAAAGAGTCCCTTTGGTGCTGGGGATGCGCTTTCCGGTAATGCGGACGGCCTGGCCGAGGGCCTGACCGACCGCCTTGAATACGGCCTCCGCAATATGGTGGCTGTTGACGCCGTAAGGCACCTCAATATGCAGATTGAGTCGGCCTGCCGCAGAAAACGCCCGCCAGAACTCCTCGACGCACTGGACATCAAACTCGCCGATTTTCTCAGAGGTGTACTGAACCCGATACACCAGATACGCTCGGCCCGACAGGTCTACGCTCACCTCGGCCTTGGCATCCTCCATCGGAACCACCGCGTGGCCGAATCGGGCAATGCCCCGCTTTTCACCGAGGGCTTCTCCGAGGGCCTCTCCCAGACAGATTCCGACATCTTCAACGGTATGGTGAGCGTCCACCTGCAAATCTCCGCGTGCCTGAACCGTCAAATCAATCCCGCTGTGTTTGCTCAAGTGACAGAGCATATGGTCAAAAAAACCGACACCGGTGCTGATTTCATACGCGCCCTGGCCGTCCAGGTTCATCTGAACGGAAATATCCGTTTCATTTGTCTTTCGTTGGACGCAAGCTGTGCGTTTTTTCATACGGGTTTTCCTTTTTTGGAAAGAATCTCTCGCATAGCCGTCACGAGAATCTTATTCTGCTCCGGTGTCCCAACGGTAATCCGCAGCTTGTCATAAAGTCCGGGCAGGGAAAAATATCGCACATAAATGTTTTTTTCAGCCAGGGCCTTGTAAAGACCTTCAGCGGAGCCGTCCGGACAGCGGGCCAGAACAAAATTGGTCTGGCTGTCCGGAACCTCAAACCCCAGCAGACGAAGCGATTCGGTCAGCCGGCTGCGCTCCTGCACAATCCGTTCGACATTCGCCCGAAAATAGGGCTGGTCCGTAATCGCCGCTGCGGCCGCCGCCGCCGCTACCGCATCGACATTGTAGGAATCTTTGACCTTGATCAGTCCCTCAATCATCGCCGGCTGGGCGACGCCGAAACCGAAACGAAGTCCGGCCAGCGAATAGCCCTTGCTGAAGGAACGAAGCACAATCACATTGTCATGTTTGGCAACGAGCCGCAGTGCGTTATCGGGGGCAAAATCCGCATAGGCCTCGTCAATCAGCAGAACACCGGACAAGGCCGAGGCCAGACGGTCCAGCTGTTCGACAGGCACAAAATCACTGGTCGGGGCATTCGGATTGCAGACAATCGTCAGCGGGGCATTGATGCGGGCCAGCTCGCCCAGCCAGTCCCCCTCGCGAGGGATTTCCACAGCCGGGCAGCCCTGAATTCGCGCCAAGACCGGATAAAGTGAATAGGTCGGCTGAGGATACGCCATCGGCCGCCGGGCATCGCAGAAAGCACGGGTGCAGACGGCCAGCAGCTCATCGCCGCCGTTGGTGCAAAATATTTGGTCAGGGGATATGCCAAGGACGGAAGAGGCCGCCGCTCGAAATGTATCGCCCAGCGGTTCCGGATAGCGGCGAAGACGTTCCGGCGGAAACCGACGGAGCACTTCCAAAACCATCGGGGAAGGCGGATACGGATTCTCATTGGTGTTCAGCTTGACCACATCGGCGGCCTTCGGCTGAAACCCGGGCGTGTAGCCCTCCATCTGTTCAATACATTCCCGAAAATATCCCATCGCGGCACGATCCTTTCCGGCGGAAATTATAAATCCCCCTGCTTGAAAAAGAAAGCCGGAAATTGAAAATGCTCTGGGGACAGTAAGCGGGAAAGAAACCCTCCGGCGACGTTATGGAAACGGCATTGCCCGGCACTGTCTGCAAAGACGCAAGGCCGTCAGTCGGCCATTTGCCCCAGCCACTCGGCGGCCAACACGGACAGGTCCTCAAGGTTGACCCAGCCGTCGCAGGTCAGGTCGCATTCGCTCGTTTCCTTCAGCCAGTCAGCCGTCAGAACCGTCAAGTCGTCCAGATTAACCCTACGGTCATCCGTCAGGTCGGCAGAGAGGGCATGCTGCCGATACAGCCGAACAATCTGCTCCTCCGACAAAGCCCGGTCGTAAAGACGAATTTCATCGAGCAGACCCGCAAAAAAGCCTGCCCCTGTGCCCGCATTGCTGAAAGCGCCAAGAAAGACATCCTGCGAAGCGGATGTACTGATGTTCACCGAGGCGCTGGGCTGGGCGGCTTGTGGGACACCGTCCACATAAAAACGGATGTCGCCCAGATCGGCACTGCCGTCATTGAGCAGTACGGCGGCCAAATGGTGCCAGCGGCCGTCGTTGAGGGCAATGGACGGACGGGTATATCCGCCCCAGACGCCGACAGCCGGCACCCCGTCGGCATCGAGACGCACAAGCCATTTTTGGCCGGTCGATTCGCCGCCCCACGAAAGAAGGCAGAGCTGCCGGCCGGCGGCCGCCGTCTTGAACCAGGCCGTACAGGTGCGGCTGGCCGGACCGAGAACGCCCTTGAAACCGGAGACCTGCAGAAAATCATCCAGACCGTCCAGAAGCAGTCCGCCGCAGTGTCTGCCCCGCGTCCAGGCGGACAAATCCATATTGAACATCCGAGCCGTGCGGCTATAACCGGAGGCGTCGGCGGCCTCGGTACCGGAGGTTTCATTGAAACGCCAATACGCCGCAGGGCTGTCCGTATCGGCCTGTTCTGACAAGCCGCGGCCCGTGAGGGTGTGGGCGTAAAGACGGGCCACTTCCTCATTGCTCAAGGGCCGATTCCAGAGAGCAACGTCGTCCAGCCGGCCCTTGAAATAGGCATCGGCGGCCCAGTTGCTCCGGGCGATATAGTTGCTGGTGCGGGTGATAATCGGCGGTATGGCGGTCTGGCCGGCGGCGATTTCCACGCCGTTTTTGAATAATTTGACAAATCCGGAGGCGTCCAGCGTCGCCGTGAACATCTGCCACTGGTTCAGGGCAATGGCACCCGCAGCGCTCACTTTGCCGCCGGAGACGGAGCCGCTGTAGGCCTCAAAGGAGAGGGTGTTCGAGGTGCTGTCGCGGGCAAAGACAATGTTGTTGTTGGCCGGACCGCTGCCGATGTCCAGAAAACGCGCCCAAAAACCCGCTTCAACAGGATACGCCCAGAACGAAACGGTCAGCCCGCCGGTCAAATCCGCAAACCCGTTGGGCAGGCGGATATGGTCATTGATCCCGTCAAAGGACAGCGACTGAGCGGCCAAGCCGGAAGAATCAACAACCGGACCGTTCACCAAAACGGCGTGGGCCTGAGCGGGCGAGGCATCCAGCAGCGTCGTGCCGCTGACGGAAGCGGCATCCATTTTGTAATAGGCCAGGAGGCCCTGCACGGCCAGAGGGGCCGTGCGGAAAGACCAGACCTGCCCGGGCGAGACCGTTTGGTCGGCATTGATTTGGTCCACCCGCCAGAAATAAAGGGTGTCGGGCAGCAGCTGCGGCGTAAAAGAAGGATTGTTCCGGCGGGCTTTGTATTCCGGCGAATCCGGGCCGGCGGACTGTACAGCCGCCGCATCAGTCCCAATATAAATATCATGAGCGGCCGCCAGCGAGCCGGGCGTCCACTGAAGCGTCAAAAAGTCGTTTAAGCCGTCGGCTTTGTCGGGCGGGAAGGGGTTTTCGGCCTGGCCGGCGGTCTGATAGAGAATCTGAACCTGCTGAGCCGTCAGGGGATAATTGTAAACCCGCACCTCATCGAGGAAGCCCTCATAATACGCATCGGCCTCCCAGTTGCTCCGGCCGATGTAGGGATTCACCCGCGTGATATTGGAAGGCAGGGCGGTTTTGCCGGAGGCGATGGGGGTGCCGTTTTTGTAAAGGACAACATTGCCGGCGGCGTCGAGCGTCGCCGTAAACAGCTGCCACTGGTTCAGGGCAATCGCACCGCCGGCGACAACCTGACCGCCGGAAGCAGTGTAGTCATAGCACTCAAAGAACAGGTCATTCGTAGAACCGCGGCGGCCGAAGACGATGTTGCAATTGTACTCGCCGTTGCCGAAATCGAGAAAGCGGGCCCAGTTTTTGACGGCCGTCGGGTACGCCCAGACCGAAATGGTCATCCCTGCCCGGAAATTGGCAAAGCCGTCAGGCAGGTCAATATAGTCATTCACCCCGTCAAACCGCAAAGCCCTGTTCACAGGCCCTTGCGAACTGTTCGTTTCGAACGACAAGCCGCCCATTAGGGTGCCGTGATTCTGAAAACCGCTGCTGTCGGCGGCGCCGGTGCCGGCGGTTTCGTCGAGCTGCCAGCGTCCAACAAGCCGTTCGGCAAACCAGGTATGCGGCGTGGAAGCCCCCGGGGCGGAGGCCATTTTCCAAAAGGCGCGGGCTACAGAGGCACTGTCAATCAGGTCGGAGGAGCAGACGCGGCTGGTGTCATTCCAGACAGCCGGATACAGTCCTTTAGAGGGGTCGATGCCGTTGACGTAGAGGTATTCGAGATACGAACCGACCAGATTGAGCCAGCGGGGGTTGCCGTCCGTTTCATACAGTTCCACATAGGCGTTGGTCATATCATGCCCGCCCCATTTGCCGTGCTGGGTGAGGGCCCGGGTCGTGCGGTTGATAAAGACGTGCTCCATCGCCGCGGCCATCCGCTGGGCTTCTTTCAGATAGGCGGCCTGGCCGGTGATTTGATAGAGCCGCACGGCACACTGGGTCATTACGGCGGTCTGATAGCCCAAAGGTCCCTGATTGGTTTCGTGAAAGATGCCGGTGGCGTATCGAAGGTCAGAAGCCATAATCCAGTTGTACAGCCGCAGGGCGTCGGTTTTATAGGACTCGACGCCGGTTCGCTGATAGAGCAGCAGATTGGCCAGAATGGTGGGGGCGGTTGAGCAGACGCTGGCGCCGCCGGTGTCCAATTCGCGCCAGCGGATGCCGCCGTTGGGGGTGTTCGAGGGGCCGTTTTCGCCGGTCATACAGAAGGCGACGCTCTGCTGAGCCCAGGTGAGGTACTTGGAATCGCCGGTCAGGTCGTACAGTTCAATCAGACACAGGGCAATCCAGGCGTTGTCGTCATAGTATCGGTCGCCGCAGCCGCCGTAGGAGGAGTTGAAACCGCTGGTATTGTTGTAAGTGCACCAGTAGCGAAGCCGCAGGGTGTCGGCCAGATTGCGGGCCCGCGTCAGATACGAGGCATCCAGGCGGGCGGCCGCATTCAGAGCCCCAAAAATGACTCCTTGCCCCCAGGCATAATCCGGCCAGGTCTGATTCAGGACGCTGTTGTAAAGCCCGTCGGAGCGTCCGAAGCGGTTTTGGATTTGCGTAAGCACTTCCCGGCCCCACTGCTGAAAGGACGCAGGCGTCAGGACATCCGCAAACCCAACAGAAACAGCCGAACAGAACAGCAGACAACAAACCGCAAACCGAATGCTTTTGCTTTTCATAACACCCCTGCTCAAAGACGATTCAAACAATCCTCAAGGACAAATACAGAAACGTCGCAGGGCAAAAGCAGACAGACTTCTGCCCCGGCAGAGGCGGGGTTTCCAGTCGGCGAATAGATAACAGGCAGTCATCGAATTGGGCAAACAAATCCCCCTCGGTATAGGGCCATCCGCAACCGGACTGCTGCATAAAATTGTATAAAAAAACGGCCGAACAAGTCAAGAAAATAATCAGACTTTCCTGAATCCGGACTGTCTGCCGTCTGTTGTTCACCGAGTGCGGTTTGTCGTCCTGAGGTTTGAGCCCGGAAGTCGGGTCCGGAACAAATTCGATGACAGGAAAGAACAACGCTTCTCTTTTATTTTATTTTTCGCAGTAGTCAATCAGACGGCTGATTTCGCTGCGGAGGTCTTTTCGATGAACAATCATATCGATAAAACCGTGCTCGAGGAGAAACTCCGAGCGCTGGAACCCCTCAGGCAGTTCGATTTTGATGGTCTGCTGAATGACGCGGGGGCCGGTAAACCCAATCAGCGCCCCCGGTTCAGCAATAATCACATCGCCGAGCATGGAGAAACTGGCGGCCACACCGCCGGTGGTCGGGTCGGTCAGAAGGGAAATATAGAGACCGCCGGCTTCATCAAAGCGGGCCAGAGCGGCGCTGGTCTTGGCCATCTGCTGAAGGGCCACCACTCCTTCATGCATTCGGGCGCCGCCGGAGCAGCTGACCACCACCAGCGGCAGCTTCTCTTCAATGGCTCGGTCGACAGCCCGGCAGAATTTTTCTCCGACGACCATCCCCATTGAGCCGCCGAGAAAGCTGAAATTCATCGCCGCCAGCATCACCGGCCGGCCCTTGATGAAAGCTTTGCCGACCAGCATTGCTTCGTGAGCTCGGCTGTCCGTCGGATCCACCCGAAGGCGGTCCTGATATTTCTGCTGGCCCCAGGTAAACTTGAGCGGGTCGCTGCTGGAAAGGTCCGCCCCCAGTTCCTCAAAGCTTCCTTCGTCCGCCAGCTGAGCAATCCGGGTCGGCCCGTCAATCCGGAAGTGGTAATTGCACTCCGGACAGACATGGAGGTTTTCCTCCATCGTCTTTCGAAAGAGCATCTGGCTGCATCCGGGACAGGCCAGCCAGAGCCCCTCCGGCATTTCCTTTCGCGGACGAAGCGAAAAACCGTTCCATCCCTTTTTTTTCTTTTCTTTGGCCATAGCTTTCATCGTTTCCCGCATAGTGCAGCCTGCAGAATGCTTCGGACGGCCTCCGGACGGTTCGGCTCTCCGAAAACGGCCTGGCCGGCCACTAAGGTATCAGCTCCATAACGAACCACAATAGGGGCAGTCTGGGGATTGATGCCGCCGTCCACTTCTATCCGGACCGCATTCCCGAACTTTTCCCGCAGCGGGATGCATTTTCGGGCCGCCGCATCCATAAACTCCTGACCGCCGAAGCCCGGTTCTACCGTCATCACCAAAACCATATCACACAGAGGAACCGCATCCAGAATCGCATCAACCGGCGTGCCCGGGTTCAGCGTCACCCCGACCGTCACACCCATCCGCCGAAGGTCTTCAATCATCCGAACCGGCTCCCGGACCGTTTCAATATGAAACGTGATATGGTCGGCCCCCGCTTCCACAAAACGCGGGGCATACCGCTGCGGGTCGGTAATCATCAGATGAACATCCAAAACCGCCTGAGTGCAGCGGCGAATCCATTTGACTACCGGCGGACCGATGGTCAGATTCGGCACAAAATGGCCGTCCATCACATCGATATGCACAATGCGGACCCCGGCATCCGTAACCTGCCGAATTTCAGAGGCAAGATTGGCAAAATCGGCGCTCAAAATCGAGGGGACCACCTCGATGGTTCCGGGCTTTGGAAGTCGTCCTGCCACAGAAACACTCCAAAAAAACCGCCGGTTCCGCCGTTTGTCGGCGAAACCGGTCGGCTGAAAAAGACTCAAGCTTACTTCTCGTCCAGAATCTCCAGACACTTGAACTTCTTGCCCTCGAGAAACTCCAGACTGGCACCGCCGCCGGTGGAGATATGGCTGACTTGATTTTCCAGTCCCATATTGACAATGGCGCTGGCACTGTCGCCGCCGCCGATGATGCTGCGGGCACCCTGCTTGGTGGCCTTCGCCACGGCCTCCGCCACGGCCTTGGTGCCGGCGTCAAACGGAGGCATCTCAAAGACCCCCATCGGCCCGTTCCAGACAATCGTCTTAACCCCCTGGAGCTTGGAGGCAAACAGCGCGCGGGTCTTGGGGCCGATGTCCATCCCCTGCCAGCCGTCTTCAATGTCCCCTTCGACGACTTTATGCTCGGCGCCGGCCTTGAATTCTTTGGCCACAACCGTATCAACCGGCAGCACCAGTTCACAGCCGACTTTTTTTGCCTCCTTCATCAGAGCATCGGCTTTCTCCACAAAATCATCTTCACAAAGACTGTTGCCGACACGCTTGCCGAGTGCTTTAGCAAACGTATAAGCCATCGCCCCGCCGATCAGAATCCGGTCCACCTTTTTCATCAGATTCTCAATCACACCAATCTTGTCGGAGACCTTGGCACCGCCCAAAATCGCCGCAAAGGGCCGCTCCGGATTCTGAATGGTTTCGCCCAGATACTTCAGCTCTTTCTCAATCAGGAAACCAATCACCCGCGGCTTGCCTTCCATCATCATCGGAACCGTGTACATCGAGGCGTTGTCCCGATGCGCCGTCCCGAATGCATCATCCACGTACACATCGCCCAGTTCAGCCAATTGACGGGCAAAGTCATCCTTGGCCTTGCGAAGCTGCGGATCTTCTTTGGCGGCCTTGTCCTTGATGACTTCTTCTTTATGAAACCGGACATTCTCCAGCAGCATCACATCACCGGGTTTCAGTTTGGCGGCTTTCTCTTTGACTTCGGGGCCGACGCAGTCCTTCGTGAAAATCACCTCTTTGCCGAGCAGCTCACCGAGCCGTTTGGCCACAGGCGCCAGCGAGTAAGCGGGGTCGTATTCGCCTTCCGGCCGGCCCAGATGGCTCATCAGAATCACACTGCCGCCGTTTTTCAGAACGTGCTGAATCGTCGGCAGCGCCCCCTGAATCCGCGCATCGTTGGTAATCTTGCCTGTCTTTTTGTCCAGCGGGACATTGAAATCCACCCGCATCAGGACCTTTTTGCCTTTTACATTGATATCCGCCACTGTTTTTTTCGCCATGGTTTTCCCCTTTCCTGAGGATGCTGTCCATCCTGCCTTGCCTTATCAGACAGAAACCCGCGAACAAGCCGCGGGCTTCCGTCTGTTTTTTCCGTTCTTACGCCGAGCCGTTAAAGACTCTTGGCCATCTTGACCATCAAATCCACTGTGCGGCAGGAATAACCCCATTCGTTGTCGTACCAGCTGACCAGTTTGAAGAAGTTCTTGTTCAGTTCCACTGAAGCGCCGGCATCAAAAATCGACGAACGCGGGTCGTGGATAAAGTCGCTGGAAACCACTTCTTCTTCCGTGTAGCCGAGTATGCCCTTCAGATAGGTTTCGCTGGCCTTCTTCATCGCGGCCTTAATTTCATCCAGCGAGGTTTCCCGAACGGTTCGGAACGTCAGGTCCACAACGGACACCGTGGGCACAGGAATCCGGAACGCCATTCCGGTCAGTTTGCCCTTGACTTCCGGCAGCACCAGCCCGACGGCCTTGGCAGCACCGGTTGTGGAGGGGATGATGTTCTGAGCCGCCGCTCGTCCGCCCTTCCAGTCCTTCTTGGAGGGGCCGTCCACGGTTCTCTGCGTAGCTGTATAGGCATGAACCGTGGTCATCAGACCTTCCGCCAGCCCGATGCCTTCCTTGAGAATCACATACACCACCGGCGCCAGACAGTTGGTTGTGCAGGAGGCGTTCGAAACAATATGGTGCTTGGCAGGGTCATACTTATTATCATTGACTCCCATCACAATGGTAATGTCCTCACCCTTGGCCGGAGCGGTAATCAGCACTTTCTTGGCACCCGCCGTAATGTGGCCCTGCGCCTTTTCCGCGGCGGTGAATAAGCCGGTCGCCTCCACCACCAGCTGAACGCCCATCTGAGCCCAGGGCAGCTCGGCCGGCGTCTTGGCGCTGACGACTTTGATTTCCTTGCCGTTGACAATCAGAATGTCGTCGTCGGCCTTGTCCGGCGAGGACTTCTTCGAATCAATCTGGGCGTTGAACTTGCCCTGAATCGAATCAAACTTGAGCAGATACGCCAGATTGTCAGCCGGTACAATATCCCCGACAGCCACCACATCAAACGTTGACCCCAGCAGGTTCTGCTCCACCAAAGCCCGAAAAACAAGCCGGCCAATCCGGCCAAATCCGTTAATCGCTACCTTTATCGCCATCGAAAGTCTCCTATTTAAAGTTAGGATTTGTTTTTGACACCCTGTTTGGCGCAGGGAACAACCGACAAAGCCGGTACTGTAGGATTTGCCGGACCATTTGTCAAGAAACAAATTCCGGCAAAACATATAATAGATATACCCTATTTGGAAAGAGTTATTTTTAGAATTCGTGCCGTTTGCGGACCGATTTTGGCCTCTTCAGAGATTCGGATTGGGACAACCCAAAGGATTTTTCGAGAATCTTCCACAACAAAAACCCCTTTTCTCAGGGTGGAATCGACTTTGGAGAGTGTCAGGAATTTGCCGACCCTTTTGGATTGACTCATTCCCAAAGGCACAAAGCGGTCCCCCGGCTTCCGCAGCCGAACCCGAATAGGTCCCGTAATCCTGTCGGCATCAAAATATTCAATCCAGCTGCCTGGTCCTTTAAGAACGGTTCGCTCCCTCAACCCTCCTTCCAAAAGCTCCGCCGTAATCCGCCAGGGGCCGAATTGACAGCTCTGTCCGGGATGGAGAATCACCGGTTCACGGACATCCGCCTCGTCTGCCTGCGGCAGGCGTCGAAGAACTATCGCTGTTTCACTTGTGCAGCACTCAATCCCATCCGGCAGATGAAAACACCTCCGCACCGGCTGATATACACTCTCAAACAGCTGTTGATAATGTCGGCCGCTATAATCGCGAAGCCCTGCATTCAAACGCTCCAGACAGTCCCGGAAAATCTCTCCCAAAACAACCGGACTGATGTCCTGCAGGGCCGTGCGGTTCAGCTTCAGCAAACCATCCGGCTCAACCGATACGGCGCTGACAAAACCGGCTTGGACCTGCGGCTCGATTTTCTCAAACAGCCGCCGACAGCTTTCCGCCAGCCGCAGCAAATCTGCCTCAAGATTGCCCCCGGCGGTTTGACAAAGTCGAGGCAGCAGGATATGCCGAATCCGATTGCGGGCGAACCGAAGGTCGGCGTTGGTTGCATCCTCCCGCCAAACAATGTTTCTTTCTCGACAATACGCAAGAATCTGACAGCGGCTGACAGCCAGCATCGGACGGATAAAACGAACCCCCTCCAGAACCGACGAAGGCCGAATGCCGCACAACCCCCGGAAACCGGTCCCGCGAAGCAGGCGAAAAATGAGCGTTTCAATCAGGTCATCCTGCTGATGAGCCGCCGCCGCCGCATCCGCTTTCCAGTCGCGGGCCATTTGGGCCAGAGCCCGAAGCCGAAGCAATCGAGCGGCTGTCTCAATCGAAAGGCGGTTCTGCCGGGCATACGCAGCGGCATCAACAGAACAGGAAAAAAACGGCAGGCCTCGGGCAGACGCCTGTTCCTGAACAAATCGGCAGTCTGCCTCTGACTCCGCCCCGCGAAGCTGGTGATTGACATGGCCGACGGCTAATTCTGCATCGATGACCCCGCCTTGCTTCAGACGCACAAGCACCTCGAGCATCGCCATCGAGTCAATCCCGCCGGAGACAGCCAGCAGCAGCCGGCTCCCGGGCGAAAGCAAACCGCACCGACTCATCCATTCGGCAACCGCATTTTCCAGGTGTACCGCCGAAAAGTCCATAAAGTCAGTTCACTTCTGCAGACTTCGGGGGCCATTGTATCACCGCCCAAACCGGAAAATGGTCGGACGGATAGTGCCCCTCAAATGTCCGCTGGTCAATCTCGGCCTGAAGTACGGAAAGGCCCTGCGGAAGGAGAATGTGATCGATTTTGGCCGTATTCAACCGCCGCCCGAAATCGTGCCACGTCCCGACAGGCTGACGGTCCGGAAAGAGTGTCTGCCAGGCATCCCTCAGAGCCGGCCCCTGTTCAGAAAGAAGCGGCTCCAGGGCCGGATTCAGCAAGTCCATATTAAAATCACCCAGTACAATCACCGCAGAACCCGCCGGCAAAGACATTATCTTTTCTGCCAGCAGCTGAATACTTTTTTCGCGGGAACTCTGGGACTGATGGTCCAGATGAACATTATAAATCCACAGCGGCCGGCGGCTCGTCCGCTCCCGCAGACAAATCCAGGTGCAGATGCGGGGAATCTGATTGCCCCAGTGTTTGGAACCGGGGATGTCGGGAGTATCCGAAAACCAAAATGTGCCGGTATCCAGCCGTTCAAAACGGTCTTTGCGGTAAAAAATCGGACAGGATTCGCCCGCCCGTTTCCCATCATCCCGGCAGACGAATACATAGTCATAAGCAGGCAGGGCTCGCCCGATTTGCTCAACCTGAAAATCCAGAGCCTCCTGAAGAGCCAGCACATCCGCCCCATACTCCGCCAGCAGCGTAAAAACCGACTCCCTGCGGCGGTCCCAGCGGTTAGGGCCGTCCTCCGCCGTGCCGTAGCGGATATTGAACGTGACTGCCTTGAGCGTTTCGGACTGAATCGCTCCTGAAGCCGCCTTCTCCGTCTTCTGTGAACTTTTCTGGCAACCGAAAAAGGCCGCCGTAATGAGTCCGCACCACAGCAAAATTCGCATTATGTTCCCCTTCGCTGCCTGTCGATTCAATAAAAAAGGGCCTGCCCATCCCTGAACAGACCCGTAAGGTTCCGAAAAGATTTCGACGCAGCTAATCTCCCTGAATTTTCACGTCCGGCGCGGGAGCTGGTGTCGGAGTGGATAATTGCTGGATTCGTTCCATCGCATATTCGGTATTGTTCACATACATCGATTCCTTCTCCACGGCCAGTTTATACAGGGCCAGGGCGTCGGCCCGCATCCGAAGCCGGCGGTCCAGCACATAGGCCGCCCGGAATCGAGCCGGATAACGTGTATCCGGATTCCACTGGAATGTCCGCTGATAAAGCACGGCAGCCAGCTCATAATTCTTCAGATATTCGTAAATCCGGGCTGCCCGATAGGCCGCATCATCAATCTTGTCGCTGGTCGGATACTCTGTTATCAGCTGGTTAAACAGCTGCAGGGCCTGCCGCAGAATCGCCTCATTGGCGACAATAATCAGACCGCCGGAGCGATGATACAGACTCATTCCCTGTTCATACAGTTTATCCGCTTCAGGAATGGATTCGGAGGCCGACAGATTTTCCGGCAGCCATTCGCCCGGCATCAGATAACTGTAGCGGACCGCCTGGTCGAAGGTCTTCAGTTCCGTGCGTGCCCAGCGAAGCTTGGTGGCATTGCCGGTCGATTCATAGTAAGCAATCAAATCCAGCAGCGATTTTTTGTATCCTTCTCGAGCAGCCGCCAACTGTTCCACATAATCCACTTCCCGGGCATCCGGCACCAGAATCCCCTTCTGAATTCGTGCCAGTTCGCTGTCGGTCAGATGCGCATCTGTTACACGCGGGTTGCTGCAGCCGCCTATCAGAACAGCCGCTGCCATTGCAAGTGCCGCCCATCCCATCGTTTTCATAGTTGTTCCTTTCGAACCTATTTTCGCCGTTTTTATTTCTTTTCTTACCATACCATGTTCGAACCGATTGTCAAGAAAATCAGCCCCTTTCGCCTTTTACCACTGGGCTTCAATATAAGGCCCGATCGGCCCTTCGGGCTTCGGCTTGGGTCTGGAATTGATAATGGCCTCGGCAAGCGGCAAATCGCTTTTGCGGGTAATCTTCAAATTCGTAAAGTCCGTTTCGACGATGTGGACTTTGTGGCCGAGGGCCTCGACAAGTTGGGCATCGTCCGTAATCTTCATCTTGCCTAGATTGCCTATTTTTGCATAGGCATCTCGCAGCAGTTTGGCATCAAAGACCTGCGGTGTCTGGGCCTCATAGAGATTCTCCCGGTCAATCGTCTCCGAAACGGTCCCTTTTTGAACCCGTTTGAGGGTTCCATTGACCGGACAGGCGAGGATGGCCGCTCCTGTCTGGGCGGCTTTCTGAAAAACAGCATCCACCCAATCTGCCGTCAGACAGCATCGAACGGCATCATGAACAGCAATCAAGTCAATATCCAGACGAATTTTTTCCAGAGCTTTGGCAACCGTCTCAAAACGCTCCGCACCGCCGAAGCAAAGCTTCACCCCGTTAAAAGCCAGGGTAGAGCCCCATTTGACCGTCACCAGTTCTTCATCTTCCTTCGAAATGGCCATAAGAATCTGTTTGACTTCATCGCGATTGGCAAAAAATTCGATGCTGCGTAAAAACGCCGCCCGCCCCGCCACTTCTACAAAGGGTTTCTTACGGTCGCCTCCAAAACGGGCACTGGCTCCGGCCGCACAGATAATCACAGCAACTGTTTTCCCCAAAGGTTTCTTCTCCGCATCCATCGGGCTGCTTCCTCTTGCGTCTCTAATATTCAATTCCTCTTCGGGCACTGATGCCTCTTTCGAAAGGATGCTTGACGGATTTCATCTCCGTCACCAGGTCCGCCATATCCATCAGTTCCTGTGTGGCACCGCGTCCGGTCAAAACCAATTCGACACAGGGGTCTCGATAGGCAAACAGCTGACGGATATCATCCATCGAAGCCAGTCCTTTGGACAGACAAAAAACAATCTCATCCAAAATGATCAAATCATAATACCGCTCATGAGCGGCCGTCTGAATTTTCTTCAGGGCCTTGCCGACGGCCGTCCGGATTCGTTCAATGGCTTTCTGGTCCCCCATCGACTCAAACATATCCCAGGGTTCATCCAGCGACAGCAGCGTGATATTCCCGATATTTTGAAGACCGGTTCGTTCACCAAGATTCAGGGAAGAGGGCTTGAGGAATTGGTAAATCAGAACTCGTCCGCCGTGGCCCGCCGTCCGCAAGGCCAGACCGAGGGCGGCGGTCGTTTTGCCCTTCCCATCACCGGTGTAAATCTGCACAAGTCCTTTCTCGAGCATAGGGGTCAATCATAGGTCTGACAGGGCGAGAAGAAAAGAAAAAAAACGCCTGTCGGCTGCTGACAGGCGTTCGAAATCTCCGGAAAAATATGCTGGTATTGTTCAGCCGTTAAACAACCATATATTGTTCAACGGGCTGGCTTTCGGCAGGCTTAAACGGAAGGGGCTCCGAAAACTGGACAGCCACTCTCCGCAAATAAGGTCCCAATTGATCCACACGGCAGATTCTCCCGTCCCGTATAAAATTCGCCAATCCAAACGTTTCATCCTCCCCAAACTGGGGAATGCTGAAGCGGGCTGTGATGTGTTCGCCCGGACTGGGACAGCGGTCGGAATAGCAGGAAAATGCCGCTCCGCTGCTGGAAATGTCAATCATTTGGCCCTGGGTAAGAATGTCATCATAATCTTCTGCAAACCAAACCGGCCAGCTGTAGCGTAACCGTTTTTCAGCCCTTCGTTCCACCATTGATTCCATAAAAACCTCCAATCATTCTGCCGTTTCTTGTTGTCGTTTTTGTTAATGAGTGTTTCGGGGAAAACAAATGGGCTGGTTAATGGAAGAAATGTCCCTATAGAATTTGGGAAATATAGAAAAAGAAAAAATTTGCGGAGTTTTTAGAAAGTTTTCAGAATTACGTGGGTGATTTCCAAGTTTTTATCCGGAACTAAACTTTCCGGAAGTGTTTTGTTCAGATTCCAAAAAATTTTTCCAACTTCGTTTTTTGGTCTGATAACTGCTATTTTTGAAGGTTCAGGACCGCCTGACGGAAAACGTTCCCTCTCTCTTGATAATTTTTGAACATATCATAACTGGCACAGGCAGGGCTCATTAGAACCACATCACCTTTTTGTGCCGCTTTGTAACATAAACGCACTGCCTCTTCCATTGATGCGGCTTTTTGAACAATTGTCTTGGAAGGGCCTGCCGACTTGACCGCATCGAGGATTTTGTCGGCGGTCTGTCCGATAAGAACAACGGCCTTGCATCGATTGGCAATGCATCGGCCGAGCTCTTCGAAGCCGATATGCTTATCATAACCGCCCGCAATTAAAATCTTGGGGTCTTCGATGCCGTTCAGAGCGGCCATCGTGCTGACCGGTGTCGTCGCCTTCGAATCATTGTACCAGCGAACCCCGTCGATTTCGGCCACAAACTGCATCCGGTGTTCAAGACCCTCAAAAGACGAAACCGCCTCCCGCAGCATTTTCTTATCCGCCCCGAAAACACCTGCAATCGTCAAAGCCCCCGCGAGGTTTTGAAGGTTCACCCGCCCGGGCAGGCGGAAAACACGGCGGTATTCCCCACAAATATCCTCTGCCTTAAACAGCAAACAGCGGCGAAAATCCTGCTCCGAATACTCCGCAAACCACTGAAGGCCGGTTTGGTCTTCTGCATTAAAAACAGAAACAGGCGGAAAGTCCGGGTTGGGACGCTGGTTTTCAAACAGGATTTTTTTGGCCGCGGCGTATGCCTCAAAGGTTCCGTGACGGTCAAGGTGGTTGGGGCTCAAGTTTGTCAAAAGGGCTGTATCAGCCCCCCGACGACATCCGGACAACTGTTCGATTTGGAAACTGCTGATTTCCAGAACGACAATATCTTTTTCCGTCAGGTCTTTCAGAAGCCCCAAAAGCGGACGATTGCCAATATTGCCGCTCAAGTAAACATTTCCATAAGCCCATTTTTCAGAAGCAGATGCGGCCTCGAGCAGGTGGGCCGTCAAGGCGGTGGTTGTGCTTTTGCCGTTGGAGCCGGTGATGGCGGCAATCCGGGCGGGACAGCGTTCGAAAAACAACTCCACCTGCGAGGTGATGACGGCCCCGGCTTGGCGGGCAATCTGAAGGAAAGGATTCTCCGGCGGCACGGCGGGGTTGACAATCACCACGTCAGCCGTGCGGAAATCCTCTTCCAAATGGCCGCCCAGATGCCAGGCAACCGGCAGCGAACGCAGGGAATCGATGGTTTCGCGAAGTTTGCCCTCATCGGCCAAATCGGTGACCGTAACGCGCCCCCCCTGCTCACAGGCAAAACGAACACTGTCCTGTCCGCCGCCGAACGAACCTAACCCCATTACAACAATCCGTTTATCCCTCAATTCAATCACAAAAAACTTCCTTTCTTTCAAAAACGGGCCTTAAAGATACCATCGGACAAGGCGGGTTGAAAATGAAAAAATGGGGCTTGAAGAAAAGCCGCCTTCAAGAGACAATGCCGCAAGATGTTTTGCCAGCAAGAGTAAGAGGAAACCAGAAATGCGAGTGAAACCGAGAAGCGATGACTTTCCGGCGCCGGAGGTGAAAACCTTTCCGGACTGCACCAAAATCCAAACCCATACCATCACCATCATTCCGCGCTACAGCGAGACGGACCAGTCGGGGGTTATTCATCATACGGTCTATCCGGTGTGGTTTGAGATGGGGCGGACGGAACTGCTGCGGGCAAACGGGCTGGCCTACAGTGATTTGGAGAAGAACGGGATTTATTTCGTCGTGGCGGAATTGAACGTAAAGTACCGCCGGCCTGCATTTTATGACGAGAAACTGGACTTGATTACCACCTGCACACGGATTACCAGCGCCCGGGTGGAGCACAGCTATCGGCTGGTTCGGCAAAGCACAGGGGTTCTGCTGGCCGAGGGCAGCAGCATCCTGGCGTGTGTGGACAAAGACGGCAGGCCGCGCCGGATGCCGGCATTTATGTATCCGGAAGAAGAGCCCGAAGAAAAATCTTAAAAAATTTTTTAAGAAAACAAGCGAAACGTCTTATAAAAAGCCCGATATTGACACACAGGCCCATATTTTAAACAAATAAGCCGATTGTCTTAATTTATTCTTAAACATTTCTTGAAATCCAACCCGCATTCTGCTATACTCACGCTTGTATAACAAGTCAGGAACTGGGGGAAACAGATGACCATGTGCGAAAGAAAAGTTGAGCTGGTTTTAGCGGTTGAAGGGGGACGCGGGCCGCCGGAAACACAACTGGAACGTTCGTTTGGGCTTAGGCGGCAGAATTCCTTCACCCTTTTTCCGATGATTCTTATGACAAAAACTTGCACTCATTCAGGTCCGTTTTCGATTCGAGCACCTCTTCCGCTGCCTGCCCTTTCCGGCCGCGATCCGCCGCTTCCAAAACCAGCACGTCGGTTTTCCGGGGTTTGATTTGGAGGCGGCGGACTTATTTTGTATGCTTTTTATAGACGAGGAAACGAGGCAAACAGCAGGAACTTCAATTAAGGATGGGATAGTATGCCGACGAGGGAAGAAGACATCATTGACCCGAACCCGCACACGGGAGAAGCGAAGGCGAAGGGACGAGGCCCGCCGGAAGAGAAATGAGAAAAGGGATTTGAAGAAACGCGAAGAACTTTCCTAAAAAACCCCACCGAAAATCCCACAAAAAAAGTCGCGATAAAAAACAGAAAGCAGACATCAAAAGGTGTTCTGCTTTTTTTGTTTTTTAAAGAATTTTGCGGATGAAAAAACGGGAAAACAACGAAAACAATCTGCAGCAGACAGCAGGAGATATTGAGCTGAAAAAACAGCTCCATCGGGTCCGTCCGTTAGGAAATCACTGCGGATTGTTCGACACATCAGAGGGTCAGCCGACTGCCGGCCGGAAGAATCAGACAGGCGTGCGGGAAAGCATCCCGGAGAAGCCGGACAGCTTCTGGGCCGGTGCAATGGAGGGGAATGATTTGCCGAACGCGGTGTCGGTGAAGGGCTTCGATGGTTTTTTCGATTCGGTTTGGGGAGGCATTCAGCAGATGCATGCCTCCGAGGAGGGTATGGATGGGCCTGCCGGCTGTAAGGCGGCTGATATAATCGAGAATATTCACCAGGCCGGAATGGGCACACCCGACGATGACGATAAGCCCCCGGTCTGATTCAAGCCAGAGGGCCTGATCGTCTTGAAGAAGGTCAGGGGTTCGACAGTCGGCATCCAGAAAAAAATCTCCGCCGACATCTTCGAAAGAATTGATTCGGGGGACGGGTCCGGTCAAAAAGATTTGCGGGACCGGACCGGCAGGCCGGTCGGTCCAAATGATGCGTCGGTTCTGCAGGGCACCTTTGGCGGCCTGAGGAATCCCGATGGATTTCACATGGTCGGGTTTGCGGCTGAATTTGGGCTTCAACGCCTCCGGATGCAGAAAAACACTTGCCTTTTCGGCTGCCGAAAGAACAGCCGACAAACCGCCGGTATGGTCATAGTGGCCGTGGCTGAGAATGACTGCATCCGCCGAGGCAATATCAATCCCCATTTTGCAGGCATTTCGGAGAAGGGCATCCGTCTGGCCGGTATCAAAGAGAATGCGATGCCCTGCATGAGAAATCCAGACAGACAAACCATGTTCGGCAAGAAAACCTTCCGCAGCCGTGTCATTCATCAAAACAGCTATTTGTGTATTCGGCCGCATCTGTTTTTCATGAACAGTCCGGTTCAGACCCGGTGCATCATTTTGAAGATATTCTCGTGCTGGAGAGTGATGGTCAGGTCCATCTGACGGGCGATTTTGTTCAGCTGGGCCTGGAGTTTTTCCAGCTCGATGGTGGCCTCCGTGATATCGATGGCCATCGTCATTACAAAGTAATCTTCCATAATCCGCTGGCTGACATCAATGATGTTGATATTGGCTTTGGCCATCGTATTGGCAATCCGGGCAATAATCCCGACTTTGTCCTTGCCGGTGACGGTGACGATGCAGATTTGTGAAACCTTCTTTTTTTCACTCTTTCGAGAGACCATATCTTAAACCCTTATCAATTCCTGCTTTGTTCGGTCTATTATAGTCAGTTTTGCCCGGACCGCCAGAAAAATGCCTTTTCGCAACCGCCGGAAGCGGGCTCTTGCCCTTTTTGCAGATTTGTGTTATACTCTTTTCTTTTAAGAGAAACAATCGGACCTATGGAATATACAGATAATCTCAATATACGGTGTTTTAAGCCGCTGATTACCCCCGGTCAGCTCAAAGAGGAAATCCCTCAGACAGAAGCCCAGGCGCATGTGGTAGCGGCATCCCGTCGGACCGTCGAAGCGATTTTAACACAACGAGACGGACGCCGGATTGTGATTACGGGGCCGTGCAGTCTGCACGATGTGGAGGCCTCTTTGGAGTATGCCCGCCGTCTTCGCCGGCTTCAGGATGAGGTAGCCGACAAACTGCTGCTGATTATGCGAACTTACTTCGAAAAACCCCGCACCACGCTCGGCTGGAAGGGGATGCTCTACGATCCGCACCTGGACGGCTCGTATGATATTGAAAACGGCATCCGCCAATCGCGACGGATTTTGTCGGAAATAACCTCGATGGGGCTGCCGGCGGCGACGGAATTTCTGGACCCGATTGTTCCGCAATATCTAGCCGAGTTCATCAGCTGGGCGGCCATCGGAGCCCGCACATCCGAATCGCAGATTCACCGGCAGATGGCCAGCGGTCTGTCGATGCCGATCGGCTTTAAGAACGCTACAGACGGCAACCTGGAAATCGCCCTGGATGCGATTCGTGCGGCGATGAGCGCCCATTCGTTCCTCGGAATTGACCGCAACGGGCAGGTGATTATCGCGGAAACCCGCGGGAACAAATACGGACACCTCGTGATGCGGGGCGGCTCGAGCGGGCCGAATTACACGAGTGAATATGTCGCCTTTGCGGAGGTACTGCTCAGAAAAGCCCAGATTCCCAACGGCATCATTATCGACTGCAGCCATGCCAACTCGCACAAAAACCACAAACGCCAGCGGGAAGCCCTCTTTGATATTGCCGACCAGATTCGCACGGGCAATAAGAGCATTGCAGGTATCATGCTCGAAAGCTTCCTCAAGGAGGGAAAACAGAGCATCGGCGCCTCCGGCGGACTGAAATTCGGCGTTTCGCTTACGGACAGCTGCATCAGCTGGGAGGAAACCGAAGAATTAATTAAATATTTCGCCGAAGCAATCTAATGGTTATCTAACCAATCTCCTATAAAGGACTTACAAAGCGAGAAATTTCTTGTTTTTTTCGAAAACTTTCGAAAAAGACTTGACTTTTTCGTTAATTTTCGATAGATTGCCTATTATGACACAGAAACGGGTCAATCAGAAAGATATCGCGGAGAAATTAAACATTTCTGTAGCGACCGTTTCGAAAGCCCTTCGCGGTGACTACTCCGACATCAACGAAGAAACCCGCCAGCGTGTCCTGAATATGGCCACCAAGCTGGGCTACGATACAGGCACTCACATCCGCCAGGCCATCGAAGAAGAAAGCAAACCCTGCATGGTTGGGGTGCTGATTCTGCGAAAACACCACGAGTGGCAGCATACGCACTATTTTGCCGGAATGAGCGAAAAGTGCGCCAAGATGAATGTGTCCCTCGTTGTGCACTATATTGAAGAGGAAGACAGCCGACAGATTCTCTATCCGGAAAATCAGCCGCCGGCGATGCGGGACGGACAGATTCAGGGGCTGATTTTGGCCAATCACTGGCCGATGGATGTAGTTCGCACGCTGTCAGAAACCTTCCCGTGTGTGTCCATTCTTTACGATTACTCCCCCCTGCCGATTGACGTCATCAGCGTGGATGAGAATCAGGGGATTTCGATGCTGATGGACCATCTGATTATGCACGGCCATACGCAAATCGGCTTTTTCGGCAACTGCGGTCAGGTGGTCTTTGCCAGAAATCGTTTTGCGATGTATGTCAACTCCCTATGCCGGCTGGGTCTGCCTTTTGTCCCCGAGAACGTCTGTCAACTGGGCCCCGGGACGCTCGAGGATAAAGAGCTGGACCTGAACGGACAATTGGACCGAGTGCTCGAACGTGTGAAAAAGGGAGTTCGTGCGTGGGTTTGTGCCAATGACTGGGTGGGTTATTTGCTTTGCCGAGGACTGTTTGATCGGGGGCTTCGTGTTCCGGGGGATGTTTCGGTAGCGGGTTTCGACAACAGTGAAGACAACACGCTCGGATGCCCGCGATTGACCAGCATATCCGTCCCGGCGCTTCGGTTGGGGGCCGAATCGCTGCGGCGGCTGCTGAATCGCATCCGCTATCCGAAAAGTCCGCCCCTGAAGGTACTGCTGCCGGTGCAGTTTTTTGAGGCCCAGACCACCGGCCCGGTACCAAACCTGTAAGGGTTCCTGCGGGTGGGTGTGTGCGGGCCGGATGAACACGGCCTGCAAACGAAAACAAAAAAACGCTCTGTTCCGGGGGGAGCGTTTTTTTGTTTTTTGTGTATCGATTATCCCTTCAATGCTTTCCCAATAAAATCTCTCCACGAACTGTTTCTGCAAAAATCTTGACAGACCGATGTGAAGTGTTATCATAAATAGATACATCCGGAGGCAATCATTTGTTTTTATTCGAAGTCATCTTTTTTGAGGAGGAATCAATATGAGCAAAACTTTTCTTTACTGCTTCATGGCAGCCGTATTATGGGCAGGAATCTGTTCCGAATCTGCAAAAGCGGCGGTTACAGCCGTTGTGGCACCTGGTGAAGATATTGTCCTTTATTCCTATGACCACATGGAAGAGGTCACCGGTGTACGGATTCATAACCCCGTCACCACTGCGTTCGGTTTCCGGGTGGAGATTGAAGGGGTAACCGCCGGCGCTGCACCGGTTGAGCCGGGTTTTCAGCTGATAGACGAAACCCTTGCTCTGCGGCTTTCCGTTCAGAACGAGATGACCGGCGAGCGGCTTCGGGAATTGCCGGCAAGAGCCAAGGCGAGGATTCGGCTCGGCTATGACCGCAGCCGGATTCGAGCCAAGGGACTGCGCCCGCAAAATCTGACCCTGATGCGGCTGGTTCGCAAAGACCAAGCCCGGCGAATGTGGAGGTCCTGCGGCAGGGTCCTGAGCCGAAAAGCAATTACAGCCATTCGCCGGATGGGTTCCCCCGTCTTTGAACTGGGTTATTACGGCAACGATGCGGCCAATGAATACGTTTGGGCGGTCATGGACGTGCCGGGGACGTATGCACTGGGGATTCCGGAGCCGGCATCGCTGCTGCTGGCGGCGGGCGGAGCCGGACTGCTTGCGATTCGACGGCGGTAACAGGTTGAAACTTTACCTCCAATAATTGAATGAACAAACGCCTGCGCAGGATGCAAAAGAGCGCGGCGTATGGATTGATTGTATGCGCTGCGCTGCTTTGGCTTCGGCCCAGAGAAAGAAACTATACACTTCTGGCCGATACCGGCGGCTCAATTCAAAAAGCAGTTTGCAGCGTCAACAGCGCGCGGCGCGCTCTGCTGGCTAATGCACAGCTGACTAATCATATCATCAATCACCTTCCGGCATACACGGAGGTGATTTTGGCGGTGAATGACCCGTCGGCTTTTCGGGTGGCGTATGACCCGTTCCCGGGGCGCGTGAAGTTTTTCACAGTTCCCGCCGACACAGAAATGACGATATGGCCGCAGGACCCCTTTTTGGTACTTTGTCATCCGTCCGGACGAAAAAGACTGCTCCTGTCGGCGATGTTCGAACGAGCAGACGACCTTCGGGTTGCACAATTGCTGGAGGAATATCTCGGCTGGCCCGTCCGCCGGAGCCGCTTTATCTTTGAAGGGGGAAACATCGTTTCGGATGAAGAGTTCGTCTATATCGGCAGCGATACAATTGTGCTGAACGCCGCACAACGCAATCAAAGTGCCGCTCGGACGGTTCGGCAATTTGAGAACGAGCTCGGTCGGCGGATTTGGGTGGTCGGTCCCAGCCCGCAGCCGATTGGACATCTGGATATGATGCTGGCTCCGCTGGGAGCAAAACGGATCATCCTGGCGGACCCCAACTGGGGAGCAAAACTGGCGCAGCAGCAGCTGGAGCAATCTGCTCAGGAAGTATCGGACTTCGAAGAACGGTGCAGACATATGTTTTTGGGGGATGAACGTACCACAGTTTTGTATGAGCGGCAGGAACGGAAGACAGAGCCGCCTGACACCCAAGGGCTCACTCAGGAAGCTATTCAGCACTGTAGGGCAATTGCCCCTGTGCTGGACCGAATTGCCGAGGAGTTTGTCCGCAAGGGGTTTGAAGTCATCCGAATCCCTTACTTGTCTGTTCCCCGCAACACCCCCTCTACCGAGTCAGCATCAGAAGCAAATGAAACAGCCCCCTGTATTCGCTATCCGGAAATCACCTACACCAATGTCCTTCAGGAAACAGGGCCGGAAGGCCGCCGGGTTTACCTGCCTTTGTACGGGTGGGCTGGTTTCGACCAAACCGCCGCCGGCGTTTGGGAAAAGGCGGGCTTCCAAGTCATTGGAATTGACGGCTTTGCCCTCAGTGCCATGTACGGCGGTTCCCTTCGGTGCTGCACAAAAGTGCTCGAACGTTCGTATTGACGGTATTCGTCTTTCTCCTTTCCCAAAAGGCACTTGATTTTCAGGCCCGACTGGCCGATATAGATATGGAGTTTTTTTGATTCTGGAGATTTTGGATGACAGAATACAGTAAATTGCCTGCCGAAGAGCCGTGGCGAATCTTTCGGATTATGGCCGAGTTCGTCGAAGGATTCGAGGAGCTGGCCAATATCGGACCTGCGGTATCTATTTTTGGTTCCGCCCGTGAGGAACGGGGAAGCCGCTTCTACAACATGGCTGAAGAAACCGCTTATTTAATCGGCAAGGCGGGATTTGCCGTCATTACGGGCGGAGGCGGCGGGATTATGGAGGCGGCCAACAAAGGAGCCCGGCGGGCGGGGGTAAAAAGCATCGGGCTGAATATCGAACTGCCGCACGAGCAGATTCCCAACCAATATCAGAATCTGTCGCTGCACTTCCGCTATTTCTTCTGCCGCAAAGTGATGTTCCTCAAATATGCACACGGATTTGTGGTGATGCCGGGCGGATTCGGCACAATGGATGAATATTTTGAGGCCCTCGTGCTGATTCAGACGCTCAAACAGGCCTATTTTCCGGTGATTTGCATGGGCAGTGAGTTCTGGGGCGGTCTGGTGGAGTGGCTGACGGAAGTCATGCAGAAAAAGCACCACTTTATTGACCCGGAAGACCTGAAGGTTTTTACGATCTGCGACGACCCGCAGAAAGCAGCGGATATTATTCGCGACTTTCACTTGTCCAACGGCCGCGGAGGCATTAAACAGCCGCCGGGAATCCGCAAATGGACAGACGGGCAGTAAATAGCACACGTCTCACAGATTTTTACTTCGTTCCTTTTCAAACCTGAAGGGCCTGGCGGTAGTGTTTGAGCAGGTAGGATTCTTCCGGGCCGCCCAGATGGGCCCAGGGCAGCAGCTGTCCGGGCTGAAAAGAACGCTGGGCCTCCTGATGAACATCCAGACCGTGTGCAGCGAAGGCATTCTGCCAGCGCTGGAAATCAAACGTTTCATCCCACAGGTCAAACTTGGCCCCCTGCCGCCAGGCGGTCTCGATAACATCGGCCAATCGCCGGCCGCCGCGCCCCATCGCCGCCTCGAGGATGCTTCGTTCGATGGTGTGATATTTGATTTGAACAGTGCCGGCCCGCAGCTGCTGTTTGCGCTCCAGCAGCAGACGGCGGGCCTGCTGAAAATAGTCAATCGGCTTCTGCCCGAGCCACTGAAACGGCGTGTGAGGTTTGGGAACCAGCCAGCTGACCGAGGCGGTCACGGAGGCAGGCCGGCCGGCAACCTGTCGGCGGAGCTGAGCCACGGCATTGCATAAATCCACAATTTGAAGGATATCGGCCTCGGTTTCGCCGGGAAAACCGACCATAAAGTAAAGTTTGACACTCTGGAAGCCCGCCTCATAAGCGGCCTGAACACCGGCAAAAAGGTCGGCATCCGAAATGGGCTTGTTGATGACCTGCCGCAAGTGCTCAGAGGCGGCTTCGACGGCAATGGTCAGGCCGCTTTTGCGAACGGACGTCATCAGTTTGGGCAGAAGCCGCAGCTGCTGCTGAACCCGCAGACTGGGAATCGAAATGCCCACGCGAAGCGGGCCAAAATACGCCGTCAGCCGCTCGACAAGCTCCTCGAGCCAGGGGTACTCACCGGTGGACAAACTCAAAAGCCCGATGGTGTCGTGGCCGGTGTTCCAGTACTGCTTTCGGGCCAGTTCGACAATCCGTCCGACGGAACGATACCGCACAGGACGCCGGCAGAAACTCGCCTGACAAAACCGGCACCGGCCCGGACAGCCCCGCATAATCTCCAGCGTGATTCGGTCATGAACGGTCTGCACAAACGGCACAATGGGGGCTTCCGGTACCGGGGCGTTTTCAAAATCATCGAGGGCGGCATCGTGAATGCGCAGGGGAATGTCCGGATGTGCAGCCCGCAGCACAGAAAGACGCCTATCATCGTACTCCCACTCATACAGAGAAGGGACATAGACAAACGGCAGGATGCGGGCCGCCTGCAGGAGAAACTCGCTTTTGGAAACCCCCTGCTGTCTGCTTTTCCGATACAATTCCAGCAATTGAACCACGGCCTCTTCGCCCTGGCCGAGCACAAACAAATCGACGAAGGGAGCGATCGGCTCAGCGCAGTTAGCGGCCTGACCGCCCGCAATGACGAGCGGATCTTGTGGGCGGCGGTGTTCCGAACGAACCGCCAGCCCCGCCAAATCCAGCAGATTGAGCAGATTGGTATAACACAGCTCGTTGGTCAGACTGAACCCGATTATATCGAAACTGTCGGCAGTCAGTCGGGATTCGAGAGAAAACAGCGGGATATGCTCGTTTCGCATCCGCTCTTCGGCATCCAGCCAGGGGGCAAAAATGCGCTCCGCCGAAGCCCACGGCAGCCGATTGATGACCTCGTACAAAATCGCCAAACCGGTGTGGCTCATGGCAATTTCATAAATATCGGGAAAACACAGGCCCACTCGGACCTCGACGGAAGCCGGGTCTTTGCAGATTTGATTGATTTCACCGCCGATGTATCGGGCGGGTTTGCGCACAAAGGGCAGGAGCCGTCGGCTGACTTGTTCCTTTACAGATTGTATGGGCCGTTCTATCATAGCGGGCGGCTATTATACACAATTTCGACCTTTTTTGAATCGATTTGCCGCTAATGAAAGAAAAATTAGACGTTCTTTTTGGGCTCGTGCTGGGCGGCCTCATGGCCGCGGCGGCGGTGTGGGTGCACCGGCAATACAAGCCGCCTGCGGTCGAAAACAGCGGATTTCATCTGATGATGGGGACAGTGGTGCAGGTGACGGCTGTGGCCGACGACCCGGCAGCCGCACGCAGGGCCATTCAGGCCGCCTTTGACGTCCTCGAAAACGTCCAGCGGACAATGAATGACCGCGACCCGAATTCTGAACTGTCCCAGATAAACCAAACAGCATTCGAACAGGAAGTGCAGGTCAGTCCGGACCTGTTTGCCGTGCTGTGTGCGGCCCGGCAATACAGTCAGCTGACCAACGGGGCTTTTGACAGTACGGTCGGACCGCTCGTGGCCCTGTGGCGGCGGATGGAAAAAACAGGAATCGAACCGACGCCGGAAGAGATTCAAGAGGCTCGAAAGCGGGTGGGGTATGAAAAAGTGATTTTGAATCCGGCGCAGCAGACCGTGCGGTTTGAGGCGGAGGGAATGCGGCTGGATTTGGGCGGAATTGCCAAGGGCTATGCCGTTGATGCGGCCATCGGGGCGATGAAAGAACTGGGGATTCGAGGCGGGATGGTCGATGTCGGAGGAAATATCCGCTGTTTTGGAACGCCTCCGCCGCCCGCCAAACACTGGACTATCGGCCTTCAGAACCCCCGAGCCGAGGCCCTCAGCGCCAAGATTCGGCTGGACGAGCTGGCCGTCGCCACCAGCGGAGATTATCGCCGGTTCGTCGAGAAAGGCGGGAAACGATTCAGCCATATCCTCAATCCGGCTACCGGCGAGTCGGCCGCCGAGTTAATCAGTGTGACGATTCTGGCCCCCAGCGCGATGGAGGCCGACGCCTTATCAACCGCTGTGAGTGTGCTGGGCCGGGAAAAAGGGCTGGCATTAATTGAATCGCTGCCGGAAGCGGAGGCGATTGTGATTGCTGCCGACGAACCCGAGGAGCTGATTTTCACCTCCGGCGCCGCCGCTTATCTCCTGAAATAAATGCGAATGTCCTGAATTTAAAAAATTTCTATTTTTCCTATCAATGACGGCCGGGGGTTGGGCGGACTATTTATAAAAGGACACCAAAATCAGTGCCTGCCGCTTCTATACGCAGGCCTATAAAATCAGGGGCTGATGGGGTCGGAGCCCCTGATTTTTTTGTTTTTAGGGGATGCTTCAAACAGAAAAAACGCCGGGGGGCGGTGGTCTTTCCCCGGCGTTTTCGAATTAAGTCCTTTCAAAGATTGGTTTTACGGTTCAGCACAACGCAATGTACGCGGCGACAGCCAGAATCAGGATGCGCTTCTTGCCGGCAAAGAACGGGTGCCAAATCTTCTCATAAAACCGTGTCATTTTTGAACCCCTTCACAAGAGTCTTCATTCCCCCATGACCGAAGCCATGACTGTTTTCTACTATGCTTAGTATATCCAAAAAGGGGGCGGAATACAACAAAAACGACGGCTATGTTTTGTATCTTCTTGACTACAATATATTTACAAAAAAACAGGGCCGTGTTTTTTTGGAGATTTTCCTCCGAGACGCTTCGGGCATTTATTGACTCCACCGCCGATAGGCCTCATTGGCACAAAACTCAGCAAATCGCTCTAACTCGACAAAATCGGCCCTTTTAATCACCTTCTCAACTAACTCATTGTATTTGCGATTCTTATGCTGAAACTGAAGCTGGGATTCGAGGATATTCTGGACTTCATCGAACGATTTGGAGACCGGGGGCGTTAGAGAGACCAATTTTACAAGAAAGAGCCGGCCTTCTTCTTCAAACGGCCCCTTTACCTCATTCACAGTCAGAGTTTCCGCAATTTTCTCTATTTTGTCATACGGACGGGCCAGAGAATCCGTCCCCATCGTCACAGGGGCCCACAGCCCGCCTGCAGAGGCCAAGGGGTCGTGGGAAAACTGTTTGGCCAGCTCCCCGAAATCAGCGCCCTGCTGAAGTTTGCTGAGAATCTCCTGGGCGATGCGGCGGGCGGCCTGTTCGGGGGTTTCGCCTTCCTGAATCTGTTCGGAGGTCAGTTTCGAAGGCACCAGCTCGATCAGCTGAAACTGCAGCCGCCCGGGGCGGGAAAACTGCTCGTTTTTGACCTGTTCATAATAATCCAGCAGTTCCCGGCGGGTGAATTTCTTTTCTTCCATCACTGTGGCGGAGATAAACGAATGGGTCATGATGAGTTTCTTGTTGTACTCCTGAAAGGAGCGCCAGTCCATTCCCATCCGTTTGAGTTCCTGTTCGGCCAGTGCGACGTTATTGTCGTAATCGGCAATGAAGCGTTCGATTTCCTTCTTGACGGCGGCCTCCAGCTGCTCGTCGATGTTTTCGGGGGCGTTTTTGCGGGCCTCTTCATAGAGAAGCAGGTCGGCGACTTTGGAGCGGATGACGCTTCGAAGCAGGGGCATAGCCTGGGCTTCATAGGCGGCCAGATTGCCGCGTTTGGCCAGCGGAGTCAGGGTCTCCTGAAGCTGAGGCACGGAGAGAATCTCTTCCGATGTGAGCGTATTGGAGCCGACCTTTAACACCATCCCGCCGGTAGGGGCAGGCAGATTGTAGCGATTGGCCAGCGGGATATTGAGCATTTGCTCCTGCGTAAACTTTCCCTGCGGGATTTTGGAGCCGCAGCCGAGCGCAAACAGAAACAGTCCTGCCGCATACAGCCCCATCAGTCCCCTGCCTGTTCGAACGGTTTGCTCCATAAAACATCTCCTGAAACAATCCTTTTTCCGCCGGAGATTATAGCGGACGTACCGCTGGGGCAAAAGAAAAAACCCTATCCTGCTCGACGATTGACCCGCCAGAGGGCGTCGAGTATCATCGGACAAAAACGAGAACCTGAAACGAGCTTGCTGGAGGTCTCTATGAAGCGCCCGGGTCCGAATCGGAATGTCTGCGCTGTTCTTTGTTCTGTGCTGTTTTGTTTGTCAAATCCGCTGCTTTGGGCCGGGGCGGATTATCCGTATCAGCCGGTGCCGTTTACGCAGGTGCGGTTTACGGACCGATTCTGGCAGCCGCGGATCGAAACTAATCGGACGGTGACGATTCCGTTTGCCTTCGAGATGTGTGAAAAGACGCACCGCATCGACAATTTTAAGATTGCCGGCAAACTGATGGAAGGCCGCTGGGAAGGAGAATTCGGGTTTAACGACACCGACCCCTACAAAATCATTGAAGGGGCCTCGTACGGGCTGATGGTCAAGCCGGACCCGAAGATGGAGGCATATCTGGATCAGTTAATCGGGTATATCGCCGCCGCCCAGGAGCCGGACGGCTATCTGTACACGGCCTATACGGCCAATGCCCGCGAAGGCGGCAAACGCCAAATCACCTGCTGCTACGACAAGGAGCGCTGGGACAATCTGCCCGCCAGCCACGAGCTGTACAATGCCGGGCATATGTACGAAGCGGCCGTAGCGCATTATCTGGCCACCGGCAAGCGGACCTTTCTGGATATCGCCGTCAAAAACGCCGATCTGATTTGTGAAACGTTCGGGCCGGGCAAACACGAGGGCGTCCCCGGCCATCAGGAGATTGAAATCGGACTGGTGAAACTGTATCGGGTCACCGGCGATGAAAAATACCTCCGCCAGGCCCGGTGGTTCCTCAATCAGCGGGGACGAACCGGACACAAAGACGCCTATATGCAGTCGCATATCCCGGTGGTGGAGCAGACCGAGGCGGTCGGACATGCCGTGCGGGCCGGCTATATGTACAGCGGGATGGCGGACGCGGCGGCCCTGACCGGCGATGCGGACTTTATCCGGGCGATTCATACCCTCTGGGACAACGTGGCCAACCGAAAACTGTATGTGACCGGCGGCATCGGAGCGCGCCATCAGGGAGAGGCCTTCGGAAACGATTATGAACTGCCCAACGCCAGCGCCTACTGCGAGACCTGCGCCAACATCGCCAATGTCTATTGGAACCATCGAATGTTTCTGCTGGACGGCGAATCCAAATATATCGATGTGATGGAGCGGGCCCTGTACAACAGCGTCATTTCAGGCGTATCGCTGGACGGCAAGCGGTTCTTTTATCCCAATCCGCTGGAGTCGGCGGGCAATTACGAGCGAAGCGAATGGTTCGGCTGCGCCTGCTGTCCGGGCAATATCACGCGGTTTCTGGCCTCCGTTTCGGGGTATGCGTATGCCGTGCGAGGCAAAGCAGTGTATGTGAACCTGTTCGGCCAGTCGGAGGCCCGGCTCAAACCCGACGGCGGAACTGTGCGAATCCTGCAGGAGACGGATTTTCCGTGGGACGGCAAGGTACTCCTGCAGATTCTGCCGGAATCGGACAATCTGCCGATGGTGCTGAAGATACGAATACCTGACTGGGCGACGGATGTTTTTTCTTCTTCAGCGCTGTACGCGTTTACAAAACCGCTGGAACGGCCGGCGGCGATTGCCGTCAATGGACAGCCCATCGAGCCGGAAATCCAGAAAGGATATGCCGTTATCGACCGGCTCTGGAAGGCGGGCGATACGGTGATGCTGGATTTGCCGATGCCCGTGCGGCGAATTACCTGTGATGAGCGGGTCAAGGACAACATCGGCAAGACGGCCTTTCAGCGCGGACCGCTGGTGTACTGTCTGGAGTGGCCGGATGTGGAAGGCGGGCAGGTGCTGAGTGTGATGGTTGAAAAGGATGCGCCGCTGGAGGCGGTGTATCGGGCGGACCTGCTGGGCGGGCTGGTGGTCCTGCGGGGCACGGCGGCGGAAATCGGCCGAGGCGAGGACGGCCAAATCCGCCGAACGCCGCGGAAGTTCGAGGCGATTCCATACTATGCCTGGGCATATCGCGGCAAAGGGCCGATGGCGGTGTGGATTCCGTATACGGAAACCGCTGTGGGACAGAAATAATGGAGACAAACAAATCAGCCGGCTCCGAACCCTGGGAAGAAGTTTTTATGCCGCTGTTCGAAGAGCGGCAGCGGTTTGGACTCCTGCTGCAGGTGCCTCTGTGGGCAGGAATTGCCGTTTTTGGAGGGGTCATTCTCTTCCTGCAGTTCAAGGGGGCCCTGTCAGGAGCTTTAAGAGGGCTCCTGTGGCTTTGCTGGGCATTGACGGCCGCGGTGGATGGGCTCCTTGCTTCGGGGGGAATGCTCACCCGCGTAAGAAAGGAGGGCATAGAGGTTGTATGCCTGCCGCTGACGTTTTTGCGAAAGCGAATCGCCTGGAAGGAGATTGAGCGGCTGTATGCCCGCAGCTATTCGCCGATTCTCGAATACGGCGGCTGGGGGATTCGATATGGGCAAGCCGGCACGGCGTATAACATCCGCGGCAATCAGGGAATCCAGCTGGAACTGAAAAACGGCAAAAGGATACTCATCGGCACGCAGCAGCCGCAGGAATTTCTGGATGCCGTCCGCTCTGCCGCCCCGGAGAAAATCTGACGTCTCTCTAACGACAGTTATCTGTTAACAGTTATCAGTTGTAGTTGTCCGTGATTGGTCGGGAAGCGGAAAGAGCCGGCTGCCGGAGCCCGGCCACGGGCTGCTTTTCGAAAGGATGGATTCCCGCCTGCGCGGGAATGACAGAAATCTGCGAGAGAATGACAAAGCAGGAATGGACGTTTCAGGAAAAAACGGCTCTGTCGGAGGTATAGAAGGAGAAATTTGATTTTCACTCAATTTTTGTGCAGGCGGATTTTCACGGGTTATTTTGTTGAGGGGGGCGGCAGGGGCGGGTAGAATGAGAGGCAAACTCTTCAGAAAGGAGTGTGAGCCGATGGAAAAGAAATACAAACTGGCAGCCTCGGAGATTCAGTCCTTAGTGCCCGATTTGGGGTTCGGCTTTGTTTCGGACAAGATTGCCGTGGACGGCCACCGCGTTCAGTGCATGGTGCGGGAAGAACCTGATGAGGAGGCCGACAGCGGCTGGCGGTTTCTGGGAGGCGGAGAGACCGAGGAATATCTGGACGAACCGGAGCACATTTCGCTGCTGGATATCAATACAATAGCCAATTATGACCCGGAGATTATCCCCTTTTTGATGTATCCGCCGGGGACGCAGATTGAGCGAAACGCTGCCGGCCGGCTGGAAGTGACCAGTCCGGATACGGAAGAGCCGGAAATCATCCTGCTGCCGCCGGTGGTCGCCGGAACGGTGCTGGTGCCGCAGTGCTGGCGGTTTGACATCAGCGGACGGATGTTTCGGCGGATTGACGGCGGCAGTCTGGTGCTCTGGCGGCCGGGGCTGACCATCTGGATGGATGTCTATACCGCCAACAATCAGTCGATTGAAGAGCGGGTCAACGGAATCCTTTCCATCAAGAGTGAAAAAGCGGCCGACCTGCAGCGGCGCGACGAAGAGGGCATGGTCAAACTGCGGTATTCGCTGACGGAAACCGTGGCCGACAAGGAACTGCACGGCGTCTATCTGTTCGGCTTTACCCCCGAGGAGGAACTGCATCTGGCGGTGTACTATACCTCAGAGGCGGACCGACGGGAAATCGAGAAAATCTGGGAGACCCTGGGGGTTGTGAAAACGTAAAAAAGAAATTTCCCCGCAAAGAGTCAAACGAAGAGGACGGGAAAAAGAGACGAAATCCGTAAAGACAATACTTTGGTGTTTCTTTGTCCTTCCTGCGGGAAATTGGAAGAAGATAAAAGGGTTTTTAGGAACGGATGCCTTCGAAATCGATTCTTTCAAGCGGAGTTTTTACCGGGATTTTGCTGGGTTCGGCGGTAATTGGAGGACTGCTGGGCTGGTTCGGCGGACATCGCGCGGAGGTGCTCAAGCCGCTGGGGGATATTTTTCTGAATCTGCTGTACTGTGCGGCGGTGCCGCTGGTGTTTTTTTCGCTCAGTTCGGCGGCGGCGGGCGCCGGCGAAACAAAACGGCTGGGGCGGATGGCCGTTCTGATGCTGGTTGTGTTTGCCGGAACGGGGATAATTGCATCCTGCCTGATGATTGGGGCGGTTAAACTGTTCAATCCGGTGGGGGGCCTGACCCTGTCGGCTGCGCCATCGAATGCGGGCGAATCGGTCCGGCTGGGGCAGACGCTGGCCGAGACGCTGACGGTTCCCAACTTTTCGAATCTGTTTGACCGGGAACATATGGCGGCCCTGATTGTGTTTTCGATTCTGACGGGGCTGGCGGCGCAGGCAGCGGGCAGCAAGGGCCGGGCCTTTCGGGCGTTCCTGAACTCCGGAGCCGCCGTGATGGGTCGGCTGATTCGGCTGATTATGGGCTATGCACCAATCGGGCTGGCGGCGTATTTTGCCTATCTGGTCGGGGTGTTCGGTCCGCAGCTGGCGGGCACCTACGGACGGGCGGTGCTGGTCTATTATCCGCTGGCGTTTTTGTATTTTGTTGCCGGTTTTTCGGTATACGCCTATTGGGCGGGCGGAAGAGAGGGGCTCGGGCGGTTCTGGAAGCACATCTGGCCCGCCTCGCTGACGGCGCTGGGCACCGGCAGCAGTCTGGCAGCCCTGCCGGCCAATCTGGAGGCAGCCGGACGCATTGGAATCCCGGACGATATCCGCCGTTTTGTGCTGCCGCTGGGGGCGACGATTCATATGGACGGCACATGTTTGGCGGCGATTCTGAAGATTGCAATTTTGTTTGCCCTGTTCGGGCGGGAGTTTTCCGGGCCGGAGGTGCTGGCCGGAGCGGTGGGTGCGGCCCTGCTGGCGGGGATGGTGATGAGCGGCATCCCGGGCGGCGGCTTTCTGGGGGAAATGATTCTTGTATCGCTGTATGGGTTCGGGCCGGAGGCCCTGCCGGTAATTGCCCTGCTGGGCACGCTGGTGGACCCGCCGGCGACGATGGTCAATTCGAGCGGCGATACGGCGGCGGCGATGCTCATCGCCCGGCTGCTGGAAGGCAGAAACTGGCTGGACAGCGGCGCCGCCCGCCAAGCCCCGGACGCCAGAAACGGCTACGGCTGATGCCAATGCCGACCTCGGCGTCCGCAGGGACGATGCGGTTCCGGATGAACCGATTCGTCCGGACCCTGAACAGCACGAGGCGGAGCAGACGGACCCGCCGGAGGAAAAGTCGGTGCCGTAAACTCCACGCATCCCCCCTGGATCAGCAGGGCCTTGCCGCTGACAAGGGCATCCGCAATTTTGCGGCGGGCGGATTCGAGAATGCGTCCAAAGGTCTGCCGCGAAACATTCATCCGCTCAGCGGCCTGTTCGTGATAGAGCCCTTCTTTGTCGGCCAGACGAACGGCCTCCCATTCGTCTTCGGTCAGGATAACCTGTTCGAGCATCGAGGCGGGAATGCCCTGCGGTTTATAAAACCGACAAACCGGCAGGCCGCTGATGCGTCTGCAAAACGGCGGGCGAGGCATAAAGACTCCTAATGCTCACAGACATTTTGACCGAGTTTGAGGCTTCCGTCCAGATAACTCTGAACAAGTTCCTCCGGAGTTCCGCAAGGAGCCCCGACCAGAACCCGAATGTTCTTTTCCTGGAACAAAGACTGGGCCCGCTGCCCCATTCCGCCCGCAATCACCGTGCCGACCTGCAGATGAGACAGCCATTGGGGCAGAACACCGGGTTCGTGTGCAGGCGGTGTGTGTAGCTGTATATGGAGAATGGTTTTTCTTTGCGGGTCAACCTCGACAACGGCAAATTGAGAGCAGTGGCCGAAATGAGCGGACAGACGTCCTTCATGAAGAGGAACAGCAATTTTCATAGACATACTCCTTTCTGATTCATTTGCATCAGGCATATCATTTCCGAGAGCGGATTGAAAGCAGGCAGCCAGAGCCTGTGCAGCCGGATGAAGCGGATTGTTCTGAACAATAGGACGCCCGATGTCGCCGGTTCGGGCCAGTTCCGGTGCGAAGGGAATCCCCCCGAGAACAGGAACTCCGAACTGCTCTGCCGCATCCTGACAGGCCCCGTATCCGAAAAGATCCACTTTTTTTCCGCAATGCGGACAGAGCAGGCCGTTCATATTCTCGATCAAACCCAGCACCGGAATCTTTAACTGTTGACAGAATGAAATGCATTTCCGAACATCCAGAAGAGCGATTTCCTGCGGGGTTGTCACAAGGATCGCCCCGTCGATTTTTCCCAGCAGATGAACAACAGAGAGGACTTCATCCCCTGTTCCGGGGGGACAATCGACAACCAGAACATCCAGTTGGTCCCACCAGACGTTTTGAATACACTGCTGAAGGAAACTATGTTTGGCCGGCCCCCGCCAGATAATCGGGGTATCGGGGTTTTCCAGTAAAAATCCGATGCTCATGACTTTGAGATTCGGCCGGTATTGAGCCGGATGCATCTGTCCTTCGATCTGAAAAATTTTTTGCTCTTCCATCCCCAGCATTTTCGGAATACTGGGGCCGTGCAGATCAATATCAAGCAGGCCGGTTTTCCGGTTTTGAATCGCCATCCAAACAGCCAGATTGACGGCAACACTGCTTTTGCCGACCCCCCCTTTGCCGCTCATTACAAGAATGGTTTTCCCGATCCGGTTCCCATGATTCTGCTGTTCCATAAGCAATCTCTTTCCAACACCTTTTTTGTTAGGAGAAAATCAGTTTCTGAATGGTTTCCCATAAAGAGCTGACGGCCCGAGCCGCCGGACTGTTTTTATCATATTCAATCACACTCTGCGCCTGAATCTGGGCGGCGGTTATTGAAGGGTCATAGGGAATCGTCACGGGTTTGGGCAGATTTTTCCCGACCGCAAGCCGCTCGATTTGTCGTGTCATTTCCGGATTGATGTCCGCCTTATTGATGCACACCGCCGCTGAAATTCCGAAATGCTCGGTCAGTTCCAGCACCCGCATCAGATCATGACAGCCGGATTGAGTCGGTTCCGTCACCGCCAGTACAAAATCCGCACCGGTCAAAGACGCAATAACCGGACATCCGATCCCGGGCGAGCCGTCAGTAAACACCCAGTCCGTTTTTTTTTCATCAGCGATTCGCCGGGCCTCCTTGCGGAGCAGCGTCACCAACTTTCCGCTGTTTTCCTGGGCGATGCCCAGTTGGGCATGCACCATCGGACCGAAACGGGTCTGGGAAAGAAACCAGCGGCCGCTGACAACCTCGACCCAATCGATCGCCCCCGCCGGACAGAACTCCACGCACACCCGGCATCCCTCGCAGAAAGATTCTTGAACACGAAACACATTCTTGGATACGACCGGCTCAATTGCGCCGAATCGGCACAGAGAATAACAGCGGCCGCATCCCCGGCACTTGGCAGACCGGATTGCCGCCCGTTTCCCGCCGACAAATTCGTACTCCTGTAAAACAATCGGCGATGTCAGCAGGTGCAGATCGGCTGCGTCCACATCACAATCGGCCAGCACACCGGTGCCCGCCAGTGCCGCCAGTGCCGCCGTGATGCTGGTTTTGCCGGTGCCGCCCTTGCCGCTGATGACTACGATTTCCTTCACAGCAGAACCCTTTCGGCCAAGCAAGCAAACGGCTTCCGATATTCCGGCAGGACCTCGGCAATGATTCGGCCTTCGGAATATGCCTCAGCGATGCGGCGGTCCTCCGGCAGACGCAGCAGAATGTCGATGTTTTCATCGGCGCAGTATTCTTCTATTCGTTTATCGCCGCTGTCGGCCCGATTGATCGCTACACCAAAAAGCAACCTCAGTTCCCTGACCATGGCGACTGCCAGTTTCAGGTCATGCAGGCCGAACGGAGTCGGCTCGGTTACCAACAGAACAAAATCCGTATCCCGGACCGCGGCAAGGACCGGGCAGGATGTGCCCGGCGGGGCATCGAGGATTTTGACCGCATCAGCTCTCGCCCGCCTGCGGACCTGACGGATGACAGCAGGTATGCGTACGCTGCCGATTTTCAGCAGGCCCTGCACACAGTCCATTCCGCCCGCCTTGCCCCCTTCTATGCCCCCGACCTCGAGGGATTTGGCCGCAATAGCTCCCTCCGGACATATCTGCATACATCCGCCGCAGGAATGACAGAGCGTCTCGAAGGTCAGCACATGGGCTCCCGCCGCAACAATTGCTCCGTACTGGCACAGCCGCCCGCACTTGCCGCAACCGCTGCATCGCGACAGGTCTACCTGAGGAACCTCAACAAAAACGCTTTCCTTCCAATCGATAATCGGCCGAAGGAAAATTGCTCCGTTGGGTTCTTCCGCATCGCAATCGAGATACTGGACCGGCTGTCCGGCCTGAGACAACGTCCAGGCCAGATTAACCGCAACGGTGGTTTTGCCTGTGCCGCCTTTTCCGCTGGCGACTGCAATGGACGGATACGGTCTCACCTCGGCGGCTCCATCCGGTCAGGCGGAAGGGGTTCGGGCGGCGTATCGGGTTTCAGCCGTCCGGCTTTGAAGGCCTCAATTGCCTGCTTGACTGAACCGGAAACACCGCTATAGACGGCTACTTTGCCCGCCTGAAGAATGCGAATCGCATTCGGACCGCAGTTTCCGGTCAGCACCGCCCGAGCGCCGACATCAAGAACCTTTTTGGCCGCCTGAACTCCGACTCCGCCGCCTGCTTCAGCAGTCTGATTCGAGAGCACCTGACAGTCCATTGTGTCGGAATCCACCAGCAAAAAATAAGCAGCACGACCGAATCGGGAGTCCACTCTATCCTCGAGCGTCGGCCCCTCTGATGTAATGCAGATTTTCATAGAAGCATCCTTAACCCGCTACTTCTGCTCGGACTGCAGTTGTTCGATACGCTGACGGATTTGTTCGAGCATCTGCTCCATTTGAGCGGCCTGATTCTTCAGCACATCCAATTCTTTCTGTTCGGATAAAATCCAAGGGCCAGAGGGCATTCCGGCTCCGCGCTGCACTCGGGCCCAGCCGGGCAGTCCGGTCGCCCAAAACCAATTCCGCCAACCGCGGCCTGCGCCGTTCCATCCAAAGCATGACGGAAACGAACGATTAGCGGTTCCGGGCATTCCAAATCCTGCACAAAAACCTGCTCCCCGTCCTGTGCGGGGGCCCATTCCAAACGGTCCTGTTCCGTCTCCAAATGGCATACGCTGCTCCTTTCCAAAAAGGGTTATTGTTTTTTCCTGACCAAACAGGCAGACATCTCTGTCCGCCTGAGAACAAATGTTCCAATCGCCTCTCCCAGATGTGCCGCCACGACGGGGCATTTGACCTGAAAGAGAAAGAACAGATTGGCGGGTGTCTCGTTGAGCGTTTCAAAATTGCCCTGCCCTTTGGCGACAATCAAATCGGCCTGCTCAAACAGGCGGCGAAATTCGCGGCTGCAATCCTCCAGAACCGTCCCGGGAGCGTCGGCGCCGCTGTCGACGACCCGAACCATTTCGGTCAGACCCGCCTGAGCAGCCTCTTCTTTTGTTGCGTCATTGAGAATCGGTGAGCCCTTGACGACAAAGGTAATCTTCTCGAGCGGCATCTGTTCAAGCAGAAGGCGGTCGAAAACAATCTCTCCGGCATTGTCGCCCAGATAGAGGATGGAACGGGCGGCGGCAATGGACTGACGAAAACGCTCGAGTACCTGCTCATCGAGCGGCTGGTGAAGGGCCCGGTCGATGGTTTCCTTGACCGTGTGCATCTGCAGGGAGCCGTGGACACCGTAGTCGATAATATTGCCCGCAATCGCCAGCAGGACCGCAGCCCGAAACGGGTCTTCGGAGGTTCGCACCCGCTCCCGCAGGCCGGGCAGCCATTGTAGGGCCAGCTGATTGCATCGGTGTTTGACCTCTTTGTACGGGTCGGGATTGCCGCTGATTTGGCGAATCTGATGATGAATTCGCCGGCTGATAATTGGCGGAGGTGCATTCAGGTCGATGCCGGACAAAAGAGAATGAACCTGATGGAGTATCTTCTGATGGACGGCCGGATCGCCGGAAACCATCCGAGCCGCTTCATTTGCCTGTCGAATAAAGCAAGGGATACAGTCTAATGCACATTTCATACCGTTCTTTCAGCCGTAAAAGAGCTTTGAATAATTATTGGCATATGCTCATAAAAATTCAAGCAAAAAATCTAAAAAAACGCAAAAATATACTTTTCCTGTCGAATTACTGCTTATTGCTTCTGAAAAGCAGGAATTAATTGCCGAAGGGTTTTTTGAGAATGAGGAAAAGGACAATCAGCCCCGCCAGGACACCCCCTGCGATATACCAATAAGAGCGGGGCCATTCCTGCCAGTTCAGGGTAAACCCTTTGGAGCGAGATTGGTCCCGTTGGGCCGGCATCTGCTGACGGAGTTCCTCCTGCCGGCGCAGTTCTTCCTGTCGGCGGAGCTCCTCCTGAAGGCGTTTTTCCTCCTCGAGCCGCTTTTGTTCGGCCAGCTGCTGTTGGCGAAGCTGTTCCAGCCGCTTCTGCTGGAACTCAAACTGCTCAGCGCTGTAAGCGGGCAGCTGATTCCAGTCCGGCTGGCGCCAGGTCTTCAGGAGCATCTGTTCCTGCCCGTTGAGAGCGGTTTTTTTGAAATTGAGAAACCCGAATCGCGGCCGCTGGATTTGTCCGCTGGGAAGCCGCCGGGGGGTCTGGTGATAATACCACACACAGGCCGTTTCACTGCTTTCTTTTTCGAGGGGCTCACCGAGCAGTTCCGTTACCTTTTCAGCGGTCATTCCAACCTGAAGCATCTGCCAGAAATGCCACACCTGGCGGCGTTCGATGAGCGGTTCATTCGGAAGCAATTCCGTCTTAAACGTCGGAGCGGGCTGATTGGGCTCCGAAGCATAAGAAACAGCCCCTTGGCAAAACAGAACAAGCCCCCACAGAATAAAAGCCCCCTTCTCATTCACAGAGAGCTCTCCTTTCTCCCCCCTTCTGCTTACTGATTCTGTTTGGTCCAGTCTTCCTGCCTTACGCCGTGATAGGTGGTCAGGACATATTCAATAGTCCGAGCCGACTGAGGCGGCATAGAAAGTATGTATTTTACCGTATCCAAATCGACTTTTTCAAAAATTTTTTCGCTGTCTCCCCGGTTCTCCAGCGTCCAGTACGCAGTGGCGAAGTTCCGCTTGATTTCCAGCCGAATCGGCAGCGGCCGGCTGTTTTTGACCTCGACAGCAAAGGTTTGGATTTCATCCCAGCCGCTGATATTGCCCCGGTCGTCAAAGCGGTAATTGTCGGTCTTGAAATCCATCAACTTGGGTTTGACCAAAACATCTTCCGCAGGCCCCAGATTCAGCTCCACCTCCTGGCCGACCGGGATGTACTTAATCTCACAGCCGCCTTCATAGGTCAGATGTCCCTGTTTGCTGACAGTCCGATAGACCTTGATTGACCCGCCAGGAATGGGGGTTTGGCCCAAATGATGCTCGGCATCGTTGAAAAAGTACAGATACCGGATGACAGACGGGCCGTACATTTCTTCTTCGAATTTGTAGAGATTGACGACCGGCACAGCTTCGGCCTGGAAACTGGGCAGCCGCTTGGACCAGCCGTTCGGGATGGATTCCGTGCCCTCGATGGTATAAAGAAAATACTCGCTGAGCCCTTCCTTTTGGATTTCTTTGGGCTTGGCGGCCATGGCAATCTCATCCATCGCCTTGACAGCGCCGAAGCCAAACATAGCCCGTTCCGTCTGCACCTGCGGAGGCATTCCGGGTATTTCCTCTCCCGGCCTTCCGTACGGCCAGGTCCGTCGGGCCAGTTCGGCAATTTCATCGAGCAGATGAACCTGTCCGACAATCAGCCGCACCTGGGCGTTTTCGTAATCTTCGCCGGACTCGTTGAAGACGCGGACATACCCTTCCAGCCGCATCGTCTTTTCATCCTCGGACAGGATGCCCGCATAAAAGGCCCGCCAGCTGAAACCGCTCGTCAGGTACGTAATCTCAAAGGGAATCCGCCCTGCCTGTCGGCTCTCGAGCGTCCAGATGCCGACGTTGACGGCATTCGGCGGATAGGACAGGTCGGTAATGTCCACCTGGTCGGCGGCCTTTTTGGGCACGAGCATCAGGGAGGTCGGGTCAATCAGCGTGCCCGCCCAGGAAAACTGGAGCTGGTTGGCGCCCTGACGAAGGGTCAGCGGGCGGCTGTCGCGAACGAGCGTCAGGTCGGCGGATTCATAAATCGTAATCTGCACGGACTCAGAGGCGGGCAGTGTAACCAAATCCACTTTGGCAAAGGACACGGCGGCAAGGCCTATTATCCAGACAAGCACGGCATATCGTTTCATCGCAAACTCCTTGACAGAGGTCTATTTGGATTTCGGACTTTCATCAGGGTCTTACATTTTTTCGCTGGTAGTTCATTTCGAGCTGGACGACGGCGGGTTTATCGCCTTTGCGGGCGGGCAGAGCAATTTCAAACTCGAGCGTCTCGGCATCCCTGCGAACATACGGCAGAGAGCACGATTTCATTTCCCACTGGCCCGAAATCCGCTCGATCAGGGTCAGCACGGCGGGGGAGTCTTTGAAGTTTTCGATTTTGGCCGTGAGGATTTCATCCGTATCAAAGAGGACGATTTGTTCCTTTCGATTGCGGCGGATGTTGATTTGTTCTTCCTTCATTTTGCGCTGGGTGACGACGATGTCGCGGCTGTCGCCGATGTACAGTTCGGCCTTTTCGCCGACCGGCAGAAAGGACAGGTTGTCCTCGCCCAGAAAGATGGTGCTGTCGTGCCCATCGTCTTGAAAGAGCCGCACCTTGCCGGGCCAAAGAGCCGCCTGCCCCAGACCGGCGGCCTTCTCATTGACCAGCCGATAGCGGACGGGGATGCCGATGTTCTGCTGTTCCAGCTGTTCGGGGTCCCAGGGCTGCAGGGCCGAATCCCACGTCCAGACTTTCTGGACAGGCAGGGCCCGGGTCTGCATCCAGAGCAGCTGGCGGGTCTGGCCGTCGATGATATCTCGTTCGAAGACGCTGTCGGCATCCAGCCGGATGCGGGCGTTGGCGAAGGGCTCGCCGGAGAAGTTGCGGACAATCAGATAAGCAGTCAGGTCCAGTTTGGTTTCATCCTTGTCCGCCGCGGCCTTGTACGCCGTCAGGCGGTCAATCTGACCGAGCAGATAACTGATGCGGACGCGTTCCGCCCAGTCGCCGTCGGAGGCGATTTCCCACACGAGAGCCGCCTCGCCGGGCGGAAAGCTCACGTTGAGAATCCGCACGCCGTTCGGATGGTCCAGCGGCGTCAGCCGGATGGAATCGGGGTCGATGGAGACGGCCTGCCAGGCAAAGTCGACCTGATTGAGCCCCTTTCGCAGCGTCAGAATGCGTTCTTCCTCGATGAGGGTAAAGGTCGGATTGTCCAGTCGGATATCCACGCTTTCCCGCTGGGGCAGCGCCGCCAGTTTCGTTCGGGCCTGCGCTGCGACAGAGCCGAGGATCAGTCCTGCGGCCGCTGCAAACCAAATCGCCTCTTTCATTGTCAGACTCCTGAATCGGTTTTTATTGTTCTTTGGTTGGGTCCGCCACCCTGCCGACAAACAGCACGGTGCCGGTCGGTTTGTCCTGAATGAGAAAGACAAAGGGCTTGTCGGCCCGAAATACCGGCAAAGGGGCCTGTATCGAAACGAGTTTCATCACGGCTCCGGTGGCGGCGGCGGCTTCCGTGCCTTCCTCGTCCACCTTGACAAACGCCTTATGTAGAACGTTGGTCAGGAACAAATCCTTTCCGCCGGTGATGCCGGAAAAGTCCGCCGTCATCGAAAAGCCGTCCGTCAAGCCCAGCGCAATCAGAACCGGTTTCAGCTCACTCTGCCAGGTGAATGTAAAACGAGGCAGATAGACTTCCACCTCCCGACGGTGCAGCCGGCTGAGCCATTCGGCAAGGGTGTCTGCGGTGAGGGCTTGTTCGAGCTGAATCAGATCGGGGTCTTTGGGCAGGAGGATAACCATCCGCAGGTCGCCGCCTGTGTAGGGCAGCTCGAGGATTTGGCAAAGGTCATTCTCCGCGTAGCCGAAGTTGTCTTTGCGGGTCATCATCGGCACCTGGACCCGTCGGGTTTCCACCTTCGGTCCGTCTTCCTGAATTGTATAAGTTGACACAGTAAACCACTCCGTCCGGGTCAGCTGCGGGTCAAAGGGCAGGGCCCATTTGCCCTTGAAATAAACGGCGTTGGTGACAACCAGCCGGGTAAGCGTGTCGAGTGTACCTTCGGGGATCAGGTTTTTGATGCGTTCCCGGGTTTGTTTTTCGACCCATTGATTGATGGTTCGCGCAGCACCGGAGGGATTGGCCGCAAAATCGACCCGCTCCAGATTGGCCGAATAGCAGCCTTGGACCTGTTGGAGAAACGGCTCGGCAAAGGCCGTTTTTCGGTCCATCCAGAGCGCATTGGCAATTGTCAGTTCATAATCGTTTTTGGATGCCTGCTTTTTGAGATGTTTTTCCAGGCGGCCCATGGCTTCGTGAAACGGTTCCTGCGGGAGCCAAAAATGCAAGGCATCACAGAATTGCCTTTCGGTAACGCCGCGGGCGCCGGCAAAAACAACGGCCATCGCAGAGGAGATACTGTAGGGCGAATAAAAGATATTCTCGACAGGTTTTTCCGGAACAGGAAGCCCTGCCAAAGCCCGATACAACTCCACGGCGAAGGTTGTCTGGGCTTTTACGGTCTGCTCTATGGGATCGTTTCCTGGATCGGAAACGGGCTGGGCCGCCCAACCTATCGAAAATCCGGCCAGAAGGAACAAAACACCCGCCCGAACCCAAAACCTGCGAATCTCCATATTCATTATTCCCTCGCCTGAATTTCCATTTTTCCTTCCCGCCCTTCTTATTAGACACCAATGGAACCCAGGAGTTGACAAAAAAATGAAAATTCTGCAAATACATACCCCCCTGAAAGAACCGTAGGCGTCAGTTTAGGGAAAAAACTTAAATGGGGCGGCGGAATTTGCTGATGACGATTCGGTCAAAGCCGGAGCGGAAAGTCAGCTGCGGATTGAAAAAGAACCGCTCCACGGCGCTGAGTTTGGTTCGCGGCGGCGTATCTTCGGGCAAGGCCTGGAACAGCAGCACCGGCACAATCCGCATCAGCGTGCTGAACAAAAAGATGCTGTGCAGCTGGCTGTCGGTAAACGTCGGTAGCATCGGCCCGACCCAGCCGCCCAGCGTAGTGCCCAGAAAGATAAAAACAGACGAGAAGAAATTCAGATACGACAGACCGCTTAACCGGCTTTGATGCGGCAGTGAATTGATAGAATAATTGAAACTGGTCAGCGTCAGTCCGCCCCAGGTCAAACCGGCCAGGACCTGCACAATCATCAGAATCCAATAATTCTGTGTGACAATCCAGACCAGCGGCAGGCCCATCACAACCGTACATTGCAGACGCATCGGACGCACATAGCCGATGCGGTCGCAAATCCGCCCCCACAGCGGCATCGACAGCAGGGTAATCAGCGTCGGCATCTGGCTCAGACACGTATAGCGGATATACGACAGCTTCATTTCATTGAGCATATAAATCGTGAAAAACGGGGCACTGAAGTTGGCCGCAAAATGGATAAGCGAATAGGCCAGCGCAAACTGGCCGAAGGCGCTGTGAAACATCTGCCGGCAGAAATTGGAGAACTGCCCGGGCCGCAGCGACTCGCTGCTGAGCGTGTGCGGTTCGTGATGCCAGAAAAACAGGAAGGAACTGACGGTTCGGGAAAGTCCGCCGACAATCCAGATGCCCGCAAAAATCAGCAGCGTCTTGCCCTTGTTGGTGTCCAAAAGATACCCGGCAATCACGGAGGCGGTCAATTGCGAAAGTGTCAGAAGCCGGTTGCGGTTCCCGAAATACTTGCCCCGACGCCGGCGCGGAACAATATGGCCCATCCAGTCCGCCCAGATGCCCGCTCCGAATCCCATCGCCGCGGCACTGACGGCCATTACGGACATCGCCGCCCAAACGGACACCGGACCGCGGAGAAAAATCACCAGGGCCAGCGGGAAGAAACTTAATCCGTGCAGGCACGTGCCCCAGAACAGAGCCGGTTTATAGTGGCGGGGATTGCGAATCCAAACCGGCACCCGCAGCTGAATCAGACCGGTCATCAGAGCCGGCAAACCGGCTCCAATACCGATTTCAAATTTGGTCGCACCGAGGGCATTTAGAAAGGGGACATAAAAAGTCTGTTGAAGGCCGATGGCTATCATAGCCAAAAGCCCTTCGAACACAGACAGACGCATCGTTTGCAGACGCTGTCTGCGATCTATAATCTTTTCTTTTAGAGAAACTCTCGACATATCTTTTTATTTCGACAAAAAAGGAAAGGGCAATTTATAGACGAAAAGAAACCGGAATACAAGAGGCAAATCCGGAACAGAAACTATTTGCTTTTCGCAATGAAAGATGTAAAATCATATCGAGAATTGGGCATCTTAACCCCCTTTAAGGAGTTCATCTATGACAGTTTTGAAAATCATTCTTGCGATTGTCCTTCCACCGGTAGCCGCTTTTCTGCAGGTGGGTCTGGGAATGCACTTTTGGCTGAATATAGTTCTGACGATCCTTGGCGGCCTGCCGGGAATGATTCACGCCCTCTGGCTGGTTGCAACAAATAAACAATAAAAAAGACCTTTATTCTTACCTTCTGTTAATACAGGGCGATTGGGCAATTTTGGCTTGATTTTCCTGACCCTCTGTGGTATAATCCATCTGGATTGATGGGGGTAGGAGGAGTTAACGGATTCGCTAACTCCTAAAAGGAGGGCCAATCGTGGAAACCAAGCCGTTTTTGCGTGCCGCTGTTTCTTTATTCTTTACCCTTCAGCCCTGTTTATTTGCCTCGTTTGCATCGTGTAATTCGTATGCCGTCTATGGAAATCTTTCAAATTCAGACCTGGAAATATCTGTATTGCCCGGCCTGCCCGCCTCCAGCGATGTCCTCAGCGGCACCGGTCTTTCGGATTACTCTTCCAGCTGGGCCCAGGCCACACTCGATGGGAAAGTCTGCGGATTGACAGAAGGGTTCAGCACTGCCGGCAAAAATGTCTATGCAGCCAGCACGTCTGTCAGTTCCGCCGACTGGCTCGTTTGGTCAAATACAGTCCCGCTCGGCACACCAGTGCGGGTCTGGGTTGACCTTCTTTTTGATGGACAGCTGTATTCGGAACAAAGTCTGGCCGTCAGTTTCGCTTCCGTTCAGCTTTCGATGAATGGACAGTCCATCTGCACCGGCTCCGCCCGCTATCAATACCCGACTGTCACGGCGGACGGCTTGTGGGCCGGGGCCTATTTCGCCGGCGGTGACTTCTCTTATAATGTGTATGCGCCGGCCTCCCTGTTCATTCAGACGGCCGTCGGGCAGACAATCAACCTGACCCTGACGCTTCAAACCTCGATTGAATGTACGCAAACAACCCTCGGCGGAGCCCGAACGGACTTTTCCTCTTGCAGCTCCTATACCTTTCTGGGGGTTTACTCTGTCGGAACGCCGTCCAAACCTCTGAACGTCCAGCTGATTCTCATTCCGGAACCGGCCTCGCTGCTGCTGGTCTGCGGAGGGCTGCTTCAGCCCCGAAATTTCAGGAAGTAAACGCTTTTCTTCTTGCCCGACAGAAAGAATCCCGCTACAATCCGTACACAATACGCTGAAATAAGAAAACCGAAAGGGGTCGGACCTATGGCGGACTGTCCAAAGAAGGATGTTTGTACACTGCTGACGGACAAAACCTTTCAGAAAATGCCGGGGCTACTGCAGCGGTTTCGGCAGAACTTCTGTGATTCGGATTTCGCTCTGTGTGCACGGTATCAGGTAGCAAAGGAATGCGGCGATGCACTTGTTCCGGACTCGATGCTGCCGACGCAGATTGACTGGGCCCGGCAGCTCATTCAGGAAGAAAAAACCGCCCACAATCCGCCCAAAAGCGGCTCCTGAAGAAAGACATCTTGCGTCCAAGTCCAGTCCCGAATCCGGCAGCCGGCCGCCCCTGTTGACGGGTAACTGACCACTGATAACTGGTTGCTTGCAGCTGGCCCCCCCCTTTTTCAGCAGGGTTTTGTCCGAAATGCTCACAAAAACCTGAATTTTTTCCCAGAAATCCCCCCTCGTTGCGCTATTTCTTAATAGAGTGCCCAGCCTGCCAGCAGAAAGGGCAGATGGTATCTGGCTCGTTTTGATTTGACCCGAACCTGGGGGATGCAGATGAGCAGACTTCGGCAGGTGCACCAGCCCAGCCGGCACCGACTAAAACGGCAGCTTGGCAGCTGACCTTTTCGAATTTGGACAATTTGCACGAAACCGGAAGAAAAAAGCAACCCGGTGCTTTGGAGGGAAAAATGAGACCTTATAAAAAAATTCTAATGCCCCCTGACCTTTTTCTGCCGGCTATACTCCTCTTTTCCATCCCTCTGCACGCAGCCGTCGTGATGCTCGGCAGCTTTGAAGGAAGTATGGACGGCTGGACAGCGGACGGCAGTGTCTCGGTCTCTTATTCGACGCAGGGGGTAACCGCCGGAGCTTCTTCGCTGCAGGTCGTTTTCCCCAGCGGCTGGCTCGGCATCCTCAAGAAAAACATGCTCCCGCAGCCGGACCTTCTGAAAACTATGACCGCCATCCAGCTGGATGTAACCACACGAAACGACGCCGGTCAGATTCCCGGCGGATGGCTGAATTTGTTCTTTGTTATCAACAGCCAAACAGGCGGCTGGCAGCAATTTAATCTGAGCTACCCCGGCGTGCCGTCAAGTCCAAGAACCGACACGCTGACCGTGACTATACCCCAGAGTGTTCGGGATACGTTTATTCAGAACGGCGCCGGCGGCTGGGCTGAATTTTTCATTATCACCAACTCCGGAACCGGCGGCGGGACGCTCTGGCTGGATAATATCCGCGCCGTACTCCCGGATTCCGGGACTGTAACCATTCAAATCAGCGCCGATGCGCCGATTCGCACCATCCCGATGACCCTGTACGGAGCCAACCTGCAGTCCTGGGACGGTGCACAGGCCGGGACGAATACGACCTTTAACAATTTAATGAAAGCATCCGGACGAAAATATTTCCGGATTCCGGGCGGCTCCTGGAGCAACGGCCATCTCTGGAGCGACATAGAAGGTCCCAACGGCACCGCCGCCTGGAAGGTCAGTTATACCGAATACCTGAATCTGATGGCGGCACTCAGCCAGCCGGGCGAAACCACTCCTCCGACCCTGCAGCCGATCGTGAACTTTCCCGGCTGGTGGTATGACACCCTTCAGGACGATACCCCCTACGACGAAGAAAATCAGAACTACCAGATTGCCCATCAGAAGGCTGTCAATGCGGCGGTTGCATGGGTCCAGGACCAGACCTCCCGGCCCGTGTGCGCCCAATACTGGGAAATCGGCAACGAAATCGGCGGACCTTGGGAAGTCGGGTGGTTCGAAGGCATCAGCGGAACGTATTACGGCGACCGATTTGCGGATTTCTATCTGGCAATGAAGGCCGTCAATCCCTCCATCAAAATCGGCGCCTGCGCCGAACCCAAACACGAACTTCAGCCCTGGGGCTGGTACGTGGGCTACTGGACCTATGATACGCTTGTCGCCGCCGCCGCCAAGAACGCGGTTCCTGATTTTCTGATTATTCATGCGTATCCCGGCTCGGGTCAGCCCGCTTCGTACAATCCGACGCTCTTAAGTACGGACATCGACGATATCGGAGTCTTTACCTCCAGTCTGAACAGCATTGTGCAAAACGCCCTCGGTGCACAATATGTCGGTCAGATTCGCTATGGAATGACGGAATGGGATGCCGGCGGACATGACAGCTACAACCGCGTAAGCTGTTATGTGAACGCCCTGTTTCATGCGCAGTACATTCTGGAAATGGCCAGGCATAACTGGGACCTGTCCAATCCCTGGATTCCGGAGTACAGAGCCGATTTTCGTGTCTATCCGGTTTGGTACGTCAATCCGATGCTGATCCATCATTTCGGACGGCATATGGTTCAGGCCTCCAGCTCCAATACCCCCCTGGTTCGGGCGTATGCGGCCAAGGATGACCAGGGGAATCTGACCATCTTTGTCTTTAACAATTCCCCCAGCTCGGACATTACGGCCAATATCCAGATTACCGGTTTTTCCGCCGGCCAAAGCGGTCAGCAGTGGCTGCTGGAGCCGGACGGGGCCGTCATCTCCGGCGGCATCACTGTCCAGGACAAGGACGACATCCGCATCAACGGCGTCCTGCATCCGGACCCGCTGGCGGCTCCCTCTTACGCGCCGCAGGCATTTCGTTCAGGAAATACATTTCAGATTCCTCTGCCGGCAAGCGGCATGATGCTGATGAAGATTCCCCCTCCCAACAGCGACACGACTCCCCCGGCCGCTCCCACAGGCTTGACAGCTGTTTTAAACGGCATCAACATCCGGCTGGACTGGAACGACAACACCGAACCGGACCTGCGGGGCTACCATATTTACCGCTCGACAACCTTCGGCAGCGGGTACCGCCGACTGAACGCCGCCGTTCTGACCGAGTCCGGTTATCTCGATACCGCCGTTGCCTCCGGCCAAACCTACTACTACGTGGTTCGGGCCGTGGATACCCTCTGGAATGAATCCGACGTTTCCAGTCAGGCCTCCGCCACTGTTCCCAAGACGGCACTGGGAACCATTCTCTATGAACGATGGGACGGAATTCCCGGTTCCTCTGTCTCTTCGCTGACATCGAACCCTGCTTATCCGAACAATCCGTCCTTTGCGGGCCGGCTCACCGCCCTCGAAGGCCCAAGCAATATCGGAGAAAACTACGGCACCCGCATCCGCGGGTATTTATATCCGCCTGCAACCGGCCCCTACACCTTCTGGATTGCCGGGGATGACAACTGCCAGCTGCGGCTGAGCACCGACGGCAATCCGGCCAACGCCTCTCTGATTGCCTCGGTCCCCGGCTGGACGGACCCCCGACAATGGAACAAGTATTCGTCTCAGCAGTCCAGTCCTCGCACCCTCACGGCCGGCCAGAAATATTACATCGAGGTCCTGCACAAGGAATACACCGGCGGGGATCACGTGGCCGTCGCCTGGAGCGGACCGGGCTTCTCGCAGGAAGTCATCGCCGGAAACTACCTGTCGCCGTGGCTAAGCGGCCTGTACGGCGACTTCAACAGCAGCGGGGCCGTCTCCATCGAAGACCTCATGCACCTGGCGGAAGTCTGGGTGTCAAACAATTGCGTTCTGACTTCGGCGGTCGACCAAAACGGCGACTGTGTGGTTGACCTTTCCGAGTTTGCGGAGTTTGCACGAAACTGGCTGAAATAGAATCGGATGGACCCTTGATGAAAAGTCGATGGACCTTGCTGCTCTGTCTGGGTATCGTTCCGCTCGGCTCTTCCGGCGGCGCCCAATCCACTTTCCGAAATCCCATCCTGCGGGGAATGAATCCCGACCCGAGCATCTGCCGTGTCGGAGAGGATTACTATCTGGTAACCTCCTCGTTCGAATATTTTCCCGGTCTGCCGATTTATCACAGCAAAGACCTGGTCCACTGGAAATTAATCGGATACGCCCTGACGCGGGAAAGCCAAAATCCCCTGAGGGGCTGTGACGCCGGCGGCGGACAGTATGCCGCCACAATCCGATGCCATCAGGGAACTTTCTACATCAGCGGCACCAATTACGGGGGAAAAGGAACACAGGGGGTCTTTTACGTAACCGCCGAAAATCCCGCCGGTCCCTGGTCTGAACCGCACTGGCTGGGCTATTGGTACGTGGACCCTTCGCTGCTGTTCGAAGACGATGTGGTTTACTATCTCAGTCCGGATAACAAAGAAAGCTTCCTGCTCGGGATTCTGGATTTGAAAACCGACCGGATGAACGAGCCGCTGAAAAAAATTGCCTCCGGTCTGGGCGGCTCCTCTCCGGAAGGGCCGCATTTGTATAAAATCAAAGACTATTACTATCTGCTGTCGGCCGAAGGCGGAACCGGGTACGAGCACAGCGCCGTCATCCAGCGCAGCCGATCTCCCTGGGGGCCGTATGAAGCGAGCCCACACAACCCCGTCGCTTCCCATAAGAATGACCCCGACAATCCGTTTCACGCTATCGGCCATGCGGATATGGTGGAAACCCCGGACGGCTGGTGGATGGTTTGTCTGGGAATTCGTCCGCGGGGAGGCCGCTATCATCATTTGGGACGGGAGACCTTTCTGGCTCCGGTGTCCTGGACCGAAGACGGCTGGCCTAAAATCGGAACCGACGGCATCGTCAGGGAGGAATACCCGGCCCCGAAGCTGCCGACGCATCTCTGGGAAAAAGAGCCGACTCGGGACGATTTCGACAGCCCGTCCCTTCAGCTGGTCTGGAATTTTCTCCGCAACCCGCATCCGGAAGACTGGTCGCTGACGGCCCGACCCGGCTTTATGAGACTGAACGGTTCAAAAATCAGTTTTCAGGAAAAAGACTCTCCGGCCTTTGTCTGCCGCCGGCAGACCGCTTTCAATATCTCCGCCTCGGCGGCAATTGAATTTATCCCCACAGACGCCAACGAAGAGGCCGGTCTGGTCATTCGCGGAAACGACAACAATCATTACGACTTTGTCATCACCCTTCGGAACGGAAAACGAGTCATCCTGTTCCGAGCGGTTCTGCAGGGTCGAATTGCCCAAACAGCCATTCAGCCGGTCCCGGACGGCCGGCTGATTCTGCAAATCACGGCGGATGCTCTCGAATATCGATTTGGGCTCCTGTCGGAAAGCAAAGAACGCCGAAGAATTGCCTCCGCCGCAACAAAAAATCTGTCCACCGAAGTCATCGGCGGGTTTACCGGCGTCTTTATCGGAATGTATGCATCCGGAAACGGAAAAGCCAATCAAAACCCGGCCGATTTTGACTGGTTTGATTTTGAGGAAAATGACGAAATATAACAAAAAGCAGAAGACAGGAGGTCTGGTATGATGCGCATTCTGCTGGTTTCATCTGTTGTTTTTTCCATCGCCGCTGCGGGCATGGCGGCCGAACGTTCCCTGCAGGAAACAGCGGCGCTTGAACAAAAACTTGTTTCCGTGGTCCCCAGTGAGCGGCAATATGCCTGGCAGCGTAAACACGACGTCTATGCGTTTATTCATTTCGGCCCAAATACCTTCACCGGACGCGAATGGGGAACCGGCACGGAGAGTCCTTCCGTCTTCCATCCGACCGCTCTGGATGCCCGCCAATGGGCCAGAGCCCTGAAATCTGCGGGGATGACCATGGCCGTTCTCACCGTCAAACACCACGACGGATTCTGTCTGTGGCCGTCGCGCTACACCGAACAGTCCGTCAAAAACAGCCCCTGGAAAGACGGCAAGGGTGATGTGGTCCGGGAATTTGTCGATGCCGTTCGGGCCGAAGGTCTGGAAGTGGGCCTCTATCTGTCGCCGGCGGATTTATTCCAGCTGGAACATCCGAACGGTTATTACGGAAACGGAAGCCCCGCCGTCGATTCGGTCATTCCCACTGACCCCGCTTCGTTCCAAAGCAATCCGCTGAACCCCCGCCCGGCTCCCCGTGAAGGATTCGGGGCCGGCGCAACCTACCGGTGCAAAGTGGATGACTACAACCGCTATTTTCTCAACCAGCTGTATGAACTCCTGACGGAATACGGTCCCGCAGCGGAAGTCTGGTTTGACGGGGCCGTCCCCAAAACCAAAGGCGGACAAAAATGGGCCCTCCGGGAATGGACCGAACTGATACGCCTGCTTCAGCCGCAGGCCGTCATCTTTAACCGCGGGCCGGATATCCGATGGGCCGGAAATGAAAGCGGCACAGCCCGGGAAATCGAATGGAGCGTGATTGGTCTGGACAAGCCGCTGGAGGAATTCGACTGGCCCGATATGACCGACCCCGTTCTGGGGGATCGCGACAGACTGGCCAAAGCCGCAGCTCTGCACTGGTATCCGGCGGAAGCCAACACATCGATTCTGCCGGGCTGGTTCTATCACGACGACAACCATATGAAAACCCCGGAAGAACTGATGGACCTTTATGAACGCAGCGTCGGTCGCAATGCAAGCTTGATTCTGAATATTCCCCCGGATAAGCGGGGGCTGTTTACGGAGCCGGCGGTGGCGACCCTGAAGGCCTTCGGCGAACTGCGTCAGACTCGCTACGGACAAAACCTGGCGGTCGGCGCGACCGCCTCCTCCGCCAGCTTCCTGCCGGACCGTCTCCCTTCCGCCGCGGTTGACGGTGATTACGAAACCTGGTGGGAGGCCGCCACAGCCAGCAGCGCCGACGGGCCTGTGATGCTCCACATTACTCTTCCGCGTCAGGTGACCTTCCGGCGGATTGTGCTTCAGGAACAAATCCGACGCAGCCAGCGGGTCGAGGCCTTTTTCGTCGAAGCCAAAGGCCCGGACGGCCGGTGGACCAAACTGGCCGAAGCCGCCGCCATCGGCTATAAGCGCATCCTCGCCGTGCCGGAAACCAGCACCACCGAACTGCGGATTCATTTTGTCAGGTACAGGGTGGCCCCGACTGTCGCCTCCATCGAATTATATTATTAAAACAGTTGCATCCCAGGTACCCAAGCGGGTAAGATGGCGTCCATCCAGGTGAAATCAGGGAAGGGATAAACCATGGAAACCTGCAGGTACCTTCAGGGCTGCGCCTTCTTCAACGACCCCTCCGTGCAGCGGTTTCAGACGCTCTTTGACCAGCTGAAGGCCGACTACTGCCACGGGCACTTTGGCGACTGTGCCCGCTATCAGGTGGCCAGCCGCATCGGGCGGGAACATGTGCCGACGTCGATGCTGCCGACCCAGCTGCAGTGGGCGGAGATGATTCTGCGGCGGCACTCGGAGGAATCCGGCTGTTCGGGGGCGTAAATCCGCTGAGGGCTACAATTTGGCCGCTTCGACGGCAATCAAGGCCGCAAGATATACCTGACTCTTTAAATCAATCAAAGTGCCGAAACAAAATTCCTCCTGCCCATTCCGAATGCAGATGCCCTGAATCGGAACGTCGTCTCGACGGAAATTCGAATCTTTCAGCGTAATGAACGAGTCCCGGCTGTACGAAAAAGTCCGCGTGCGTCCCAGCGGCCCGACGCCGACAAAAACCGTTCCCTGCCCGTTTTCCAATGTGATGACCACTTTGCCGAATAAGCCGAACAGAATCATCGCAATCAGCATAATCGTGCCCAGCAGAAACGGAATTCCAAAGAGCATCCGCTTCCAATCCACCGGTGTCTGCCGCAGGGGATCGATATAGAGACCCCACATCGACATCCCTGACCAGAAAACCGTAAAAGGAATCAGAACCCAGACAACCGGCCAGATGCGTCGATAAACAATTACCTTTTGGCCAAAATCCTCTTCGATGCGGATATGCCGGGGACATTCCATTTCCGAAAAATCCGACACCGGACGAGTGCGTTCAAGAAGCGAAAAAGAAAACGAAGAGCCGCACGATCTGCACAGAGCAATGTCCTTCGAGACATTGATATCCTCTGTCGCAATGCGGGAGCGGCAATTCGGGCAGATTCGTTCCATCGGATTTCCCTTCTGATTATTGCCTTCCATGATAACGGCCTTCCAATTCCCCTGCAAGAAAAGAACCGGCCTAGGGCCTTACCTTGTCAGCGGAACCTCCGGATGAAACCAGACAAAATAGGCCGGGCGGGCATTCAGACGCGACAGAACAAACCGGATGCGTGCAAGGCCCTCCGGCATCTGCCTGCGCCGGCCGTACGGGCCGAGAAACCGTTCCACTGCTTTCGCCAGCGGCTCTTTTTTCGAAGAAGGCAGGGCGCGGATTCGCGCATCCACTTCAGCGGCATCCGTCCAGAGGTCCTCCGAAATGCCCGCCTGAACCAGCTGTTCGGCCAGAAGCCGGGCCTGGGGACGCGGCGGGATGTCTATCTTTCGCATTCCCGCCCGTTCAAAAAAGCAGGCCATCGAGCCCATTACGGAAACGGCCTCTATCATCGGCACATTCAGAAGAGGCATCGTTTCCCGCACCAGACGAGCGGCCAGCCCCAACCCGCGAAAACGCGGGTCAATAATGACTCGGCTGATTCGCCGCACATACTGATTCAGACGTTTTAAACGCAGCCGCTTATCCGGAATCGAGAAAAGGTCCCCCGCCGCCTGCCCACGAGCCGCACAGTTCAGCAGCGGCATCGCATAGGTAATAGTCCCTATGGGATATGCGCAGAAGGAGGGCCCCATTAGGGTTTCATGACATAGTTTCCACGCCGAAACATAGGGCCGACAGCTCGACGACCGATAATGCAGAGAAGACATCTTACGTACATCATCAGGGGATGCAGCCGTAATCGAAAAATCATCCAAACTTTGGTTTTTTTTAAAATAATCCATCTTTTATGGCCCTCTAAAAATATTTGCTGGAATTTTCAAAAAAAATAATCTCCTAATTTCAATCGGACGATAAGAAAATATACTGATGAAAAAATAGGTGAATTTACCTATGATAAAACAGAATAATTCGGAGAGTAATCGCTCTGATGACTCCTTGACATCCGAAAAAGAACGGATGGAGACATCGGGAAAAAAAGAAGGAAGCGGCTCATATGCAAAAAACCTGCCCACTGATTGAACAGTGCCAGTTTTTGATTCAGAACGAAGAAAATATGCCCAAACTGAGAAACCTGTTCCGGGAACGTTATTGTTTAGGGTCATTTGATCAATGTGCCCGCTATCAAGTTGGCATGGCCCTGAGCATCCAGACCGTACCAGAATATATGCTGCCGACTCAAAATGAGTGGGCCTGCCAAATCATTCAGGAACTAAAATCTGAAAAAGAAGCCCCGATAAACCAAACCTCCTGATTTTGTTTTCCACTCAAGATTTCAGCCCTCGCCTGCGTATCGCCGCCTGACTGACCTTCAGGTCATCAGGCGGCATACCTTTTTCAAAAAGGTTCTTTTTCGAACGGAAATAGAGCACTTCCACGTGAGCAGCCGCATCCAGTCGGAGCCAGATATCGGGTGCAAAGTAAGGGGCCAATTCATCCCGTGCGGATGCAGCGAACAGCGTTTGTCGGCGCTGCCGAATGAGATGTGCCGTCTGAAGAGCCAGCATTGCAGCACCGGGAAGGTCCAGGGCGGACCCGAATTCATCGGCGAACAGCCACGGCCGTCCGGCTAAAACAGCGCGAAGAAGACGATACCGAAACTGCTGGCCGCTGCTCAGATGCGCCGGAGACCGCAGAAGTGCAAAGACATCTCCTAACCCCACATGAGACAGAAGCCGAACCGCCTCTTCCAGCGGTCCCCCCACACAATCAATCACACTGCGGTCGGATTCGAGGACGATATCCTCCAGCCAAAGGCGTGACTCAGCAGCCGTCTGCTGAAAGAATTGGCGTAAAAGAAGGGTTTTGCCGGTTCCGGACGGACCCGTGAGAAGACAAATCTGCCCCGCCGCCGCCTCCATGACAATCTGGACCGATTGGGACTGCTCCTTCAAATCCAGGTGGTCCAACCCAAAGGACCGCATCAGCTCCTCGGCCCGGGGGCTCCGGAGAACAAAGTGCGGAGATTTCGTTGTCCCCGTCAGCCGCATCATCGCTGCCCTTCTGCTGCAGCAGTCCAGCCGAAATCGCTGAAGATCTTTTGCCGCTCAATGAAAACAATGATTGTCTCCAGATGGCGGTTCAGGGCATAAAGAGAAATGCGGTGGAAGCGGGCCAGCCAACGGCGGCTTTTTTTCCGGACAAAATAGTGACGGGCGATGCTCATCTGCAGCGGGGTTAGCCGGCTTCGGCCTCGCAGACAAATCTGATACTCCGGAGAAAAAAGCCCCTCAACAAGCGTATGAATCCGCCTGGCTACTGTCGAAGGATGTTGTCCGAGGACGGCGGAAATTTTACGGACGGACATTCCCTGCTCATAGACCATTTCAAGCAGAAGCCGTTCGGGCTTGTCAAGCCAATCGAGGCGTCGGCAGATTTGTTCGGCCGCCGCCCGAATCCTATCCCTGTTTTCCCGAAAACCAGTGGGCAAATCGGGCCAATTCCGCAAAGCTCCCGCTCGTAAGCAGCCCATTTGTTCTCCTTTCTGCCGCCTCAAATCCTCAACTTTTTACACGTCGGATATTGTATTCTATTTATCAAATCTGTCAAGAAAATTGTTTGATATCTATCTAACTTTTTTTCCAAAATACAAATGACCGGACCTTCGCCTATTCAAAAAAGCTGATTAATCGACCTTCAAAACCGAATTCAGCGTTCCGTAGGGATTGAAGGTATAAGCCCCGTTGTCTTTGTCTTCCATCCAGTTGCCGTCCACAAGGAACTTATACTCATAATACCCGGCTGCCAGGGGGATTGTCAGGGTGTATTCGCCGTTTTTCTGTTTGGTCATCGTTTGCGGTTTCCACTGATTGAATGAGCCGGCCAACGCCACCTTCTGCACCTTGCCGGACGGTTTGTAAACGAAACAAAACTCGCCTTTTTTCTTTCCTGATTTAACCATATCAGACACTCCCTTCATCTGTTGACTGGTTTTCGCTCCCTGCTTGGCGGTGTTTGAAAAAAAAACAAACCCGCCTTTTTCATCATAGTTTCCGCAGATACAAAGGCAAGGAGAAATTCCCTTTTCGTTTTTCTTCGCTTTCTACTTCAGAACAGTCCCAAATGTTCACCGTTTTTGTCCAAAACCCCCCTTTTGTTCTATAAAGCTGCATTTTTTGCTAAAAATTTAACAGGAAACCCGTGAGAAATCCCTGTTAGAAACCAAAGAACCTCCACAGAATCCGAAACCGGAAATTCCTTTTTTCTCCAAACGCACCCGGAAGCCAGATTTATGTAAGTTCCTTCTAATACAAGAGATATAAATCTATCGAACTGTAAAACGGTTTTTATCTGACTCCAGAACACAAAAAAGACGCAGAAAAAAAGAAAAAACAAAAAAAAAGAAGAAACAAAAAAGACGATTATTTATCAATATTTAATAGAGAATTCATCACCCTCCTCCGAAGCCAGATTTCGCTTTTGAGCGGATCTGGCTTTTTTGTCGGCTCATTTCCTGAAAAAGCACTGGAAACCTCTTGACAAAGAACTCACCAAACAAGTAAGGTAGAAAGATTATGACACAGTAACGGTGGAGGGTGCGGCCCATAGCGCCAGGAGTGAGGAGCTATGGGCCGACCATTTGCGCCAATTTCCTCTCTTCTCTCCGGGCGGTTCAAAATCTTTGAAGATGGATAAGTTGGTTCTTGCAGTTTCTCCCAAAAACAGATATAAAAAATAAGAGAAATTCCCGGAGTTTGCTGATGACAGAATCGGAAGAACCCGAAATCATCCGAAAAGCGTCCTTCCAATCTCTCTTGAACGGCTGTCCCGCTTCTGCCGCTTCGTCCGGGTGTTCGGTTCAAAAAATCCTGGAAGAGCTGGCCAGTGCCCGTCTTCAGGCGGAAGAGAACGAGCAGAAATTTCGGGCTCTTTTTGAAAACGCTTTGGACGGAATTATGCTGCTGGACTGCCGGACCCGCCGATTCCTGATGCCCAATCAGCAGATGTGCCGGATGCTCGGCTATACCGCCGAAGAAATTGAACAACTGACTCTTCTGGATATTCTTCCGCCGAATGTTCACGAATCGGCTCTTGGACACTTCGAACAGCTGGCCGCAGGACATCCCCAGCAGGTTTCCGCCCAATCCATTCGACGCAAGGACGGACAGATTTTTTATGCGGATATTTCCGCCGCTCTTTTTTGGCTGAACGGCGCCCCCTACGCCGTCGGGATTTTTCGTGACGTAACAGAAAAAAAGCGGCACCAGGAAGAACAGACCCGACGCCAGCAGGAGCTGGATGCAGTTTTGCAGGCGGTCCCGGTGGGCATCAGCCATGTGAAAAACCGCATCTTCCTCCGTGTCAATCAAATCTTCTGCAGCCTCATAGGATATTCGGCGGAAGAATTAATCGGACGAGATACTTCCTGCCTGTACCGTTCGAAAGAAGAATTTGACCTATGGGGGCACTCGCTGTATGCGCGTCTTCAGGCCGCTGGAGAAGTAATGGACGAATTGACCTTCCGACACAAAGACGGTCATTTGCTTTCCGTGCTGCTGCGAGGGGTTTATCTGGACCCTCAGGATCGCTCCAAAGGAGAGCTCTTCGCCCTGACGGATATCACGGACCGCAAACAAGCCGAGCGGGCCCTGCAGTTTACGCAGTTCGCTGTGGACCATTTGACCACGCCGATGTATTGGCTGGACTCCAATCTTCGTCTGATTCAGGTCAACCAGGCCGCCTGCCGCACCCTCGGGTATACGGAGGAAGAACTGCTGCAGATGTCCATTCTGGACATTGACCCGATTTACTCGAAAGACAAAGCGGCCCAGATCTGGACCACAATGAAGCAAACAGGTTCCCTGCGTCTGGAAAGCATGCACAAAACCAAAGACGGACGGGTCTTTCCGGTCGAAATCGTCAGCAGTTATCTGAATTATGAAGGGCAGGAATACCACTGTGCCTTTGCGCAGGATATTTCCGAACGAAAGGCCGCAGAAAACGCCCGGGAAAAACTGCTGCGGGAACTTCGAACCAAGAACGAAGAACTGGAAAGTGTTGTTTTCGTGGCTTCTCATGATTTGCGCGGGCCGCTGGTGAACATTGAAGGCTTTGCCGGTGAGATTCGGCGGGCACTGGAAGAAATGAAAACCCTTTTGGAAAAGGCGGAGCTGCCGCCGGAAACAAACAAACGGCTCCAGGAGCTTCTCCAGAAAGATATCGGCGAATCCCTTCACTTTATCTCGGCCGGCACGGCCAAAATGGATTCCCTGCTGAGCGGTCTGCTTCGGCTTTCCCGGGTCGGGACCGCCACGATTCGGATTGAACGGATTCGGATGAACTCCCTTCTTCAGTTGGTATTGGGGGCTATGCGGTATGAGATTCGCCGGCTGGGGGCACAGATTCATCTGGACACGCTTCCGGATTGTCTGGGGGATGCTGTTCAAGTCAACCAAGTCTTCAGTAATCTGATAGACAATGCCCTGAAATACCGCCGTCCGGAAGAACCTGTCCGGATTTGGATTACCGGACAGACTCGCGGGGATGAAGTTATTTATACAATCAAGGATAATGGAATAGGCATCGCCAAAGAACACCACGAGAAGATTTTTGAAATCTTTCATCGCCTCAATCCGGACGGCCCGCAAAAAGGCGAAGGGCTCGGATTGACAATTGTGCGTCGGATTCTGGACCGGCTGGATGGGCGAATCTGGGTGGAATCTGAACTGGGGGCGGGGGCTTCTTTTTTTGTTTCTCTTCCTGCGGTCCGATAATCTCCCTCGTTGGGGAAAGTTGGCTGTTTTCAATATTAAAAAAGGCAAAATCAGCAAAAAAACGACGATTTCTCTTATGTTTTCAGGCCTGACAGCCGACATAAGGAAAAGCGGAGAATATGCGCAAATAAGGCAATTTTTTTTTCAAAAAACGCCGCGGGCTTCCAACATTTTGTATAGTTTGTTTGAGAAGTCTTCGGTAAAATGGCAAGGTAAACAATCTGCGCCCAGCCGAAGCAGTAACGGGGAGAAGAATTATGAAACCTATCCCATTTTTGATTTTGGCTGTCGCAGGGATCGCACTGATAGGCAGCGGATGCGGAACGTCGGATTTCCGCGCCCAATGGGCTCAAGACCGCTGCGAGCGGGTCCTGGCTCAGGCGCGTCTGGAGGCCGTACAGGAACTGATGGCCGCCGGACAAACCGAACAGGCCCAGCAAGTCCTCTCACGCTATCTTCCGGAAGCGGCCCTTCCCATCAGCAGTACACCTCTGATGGCCGCAGAGGATGACGGGAAAGAGGAGGTTCCCTCCCAATACGCCCGTCTGAACCTCGAAAGCGAACTGGAAGCGCAAAATCAGACCTGGTAATGGTCTGATGGAGCGGGCGACCCTTACGGCACACAAAACGGTTTAAGCAAACCGGTGCAGGATTTCCCGGCAGAAGGGGAATCCTTATTTTTTTGCGCTCCATCGAAATCCCTGCCGAAATCGGAAATCCCCTTTTCAAACGAGCGGTCTTATGGTTCATTATCTGAATGAAGGAAAAACTTCGGATGATGGAAAGGAACGGGAATGAGCGGGAGCAAATTCTTTTTTGGAGTATTTGGAGTATTGAGCACGCTTTTGCTGGCCGCAGGCTGCGAAATGGTCGGGCAGCCCAAGAAACTGACCGCCGGTCCGCAGGTAGCTCACTGTGTCTTTTTTACGCTGCACAATAACTCCATTTATGCCAAACAGCAGCTGGTCCGGGATGCCTATGCCTGGCTGCGCAGCCACGAGGGGGTGGTGTATTTTGCGGCGGGCGAGCGGGCGGTCCAGATGCAGCGTCCGGTGAATGATACGACCTTTGATGTGAGCGTGCTGATTGTCTTTGACAGCGTCGCCGCATACGACGCCTACCAAACCTCCAAAAAGCACCTCGAATTCATCCAGCGGAACGAGGCCAACTGGAAACAGGTCCGAGTGTTCGATTCCCTGATTCAGTAAGCAGCTTCCTCCGGAAGCGGAAGGACTTGCTTTTGTGGGCGATGAATGCTATGCTGAATACAGTTTTTTCGAGGAGGACAGGAGATGAAAAGTCGATATTTTGGGGCGGGTTTTTTCTTATTGGTGTTGTCTGCACTCGTTTCTGCAACGGCCCTGGATGATTATGTAGCGATGCCGGATGCGGCATATTCCTGGACTCAGGTCGGCAGCGGGTCCTATGATTCCGCCACCTTCACAACCGCTTTTACTCTTCGCCTGAATTCTCAGCAGTGGCGCAGCAGCACCGAAGTCGAACCCAGCCAGGTTCTCTGGAAACACTGGGTTACGGTGATTATTCCTTCTTCAGCTCTGGGGCCTACCCGTTCGACCGCCCTGCTTTTGATTAACGGCGGCAGCACGAATGACCCCGCCCCGGCCGCGGACAGCCAGATGCGGCTGCTCTCGGCGGCCACCCGTTCCCTGATTGTAACCCTCACGGCTGTGCCCAATCAGCCCATCCGGTTCCTGGATGAGTCCTTCTCCCGCAGCGAGGATGAGATTATCGCCTATACGTGGGATAAGTTCCTTAACGGCGGCGATGCGTTCTGGCCCGCCCAGCTGCCGATGGTCAAATCGGTCAAGGCCTGTATGGATGCCGTGCAGGCCTTCGCGGCCTCGCAGGCCAAAACCGTCAACTCGTTCGTGCTCACAGGCGGGTCCAAACGCGGCTGGACGGCCTGGCTGACGGCGGCCGTGGACAGCCGTGTCATCGCCGCTGCTCCGATTGTCATCGACCTGCTGAATATGGAGCGCTCCTTTGCTCATCACTGGGCCTGCTATGGGTTTTGGGCCCCCTCGCTGGCTCCCTACCAGCAAAAAACGATTTTTGACCGGTTTGACTTGCCCCGAACGGCCGAACTGCTGGAGATTGTGGACCCCTACCGGTACCGCAGCCGCCTGACCCTGCCCAAATACATTATCACCGCCTCCGGCGACGACTTTTTCGTGAGCGACTCGGCCCAGTTTTACATCCGCCAGCTGTCCGGAGAAACCCTCCTGCGAACCGTGCCGAATACCAATCATTATCTGGACGGCGCCTACAGCAGCGTTTTTGCCGGGCT
>Ga0116168_1000037_pt1 | contig 140608 bp, 113 predicted proteins | sample AD_UKC129_MetaG_FD_89795 | JGI IMG/M metagenome (GOLD analysis project Ga0116168, IMG submission 89795) | Active sludge microbial communities of municipal wastewater-treating anaerobic digesters from Canada - AD_UKC129_MetaG | ecosystem: Engineered > Bioreactor > Anaerobic > Digestate | place... | reverse complement strand
GGAGCCGGGCTTTTTCGTATATGATTTCGGACAAAACGCCTCCTTTGTGCCGCAGATTACGGTTGCTGGGCCTGCGGGCTCGACAGTGCGAATGACGCCTGCCGAACAGCGGCACGGCCAGACCGGCAATACCAATGACGGCCGAGGCCGTGTCAATCAGGCAGGGCTCGGCAAGCCGAATTATTGGGAATATACTCTGCGGGGGGATGGGGAAGAAATCTGGACGGATGTCTTTTGTTATACGGGGTTTCAGTATTTGGAAATCTCCGGTGCTGTTCCGGAAGGAACTCCAAATCCGAACGGTCTGCCTGTAATAAAGGACTTGTCGGCTGTGCAGGTGCGAAATGCTTCCGAGCGGGTCGGCACATTTGCTTGTTCGATGACCCTTTTCAATGACATTGACCGGCTGATTGACTGGGCCGTGCAGAGCAATATGGCTCATGTCCTGACGGATTGCCCCCAGCGGGAGAAACTCGGCTGGCTTGAACAAACCTACCTGATGGGGCCTTCGATTTTCTGGAATTACGATGCGGCGGCATATTTCAGAAAAATTGCTCGGGATATCCGGGATTCACAGGATTCGAGCGGGCAGATTTTCACTGTGGCGCCCAGTTTTCCTGTTTTCCAGGGGGCCTATCAGTACAGCCCCGAGTGGGGGGCCGCAGGCGTTTTTGTCCCCTGGCTGACGTTTCAATGGTACAGCGACCGCCGCATTCTTGAAGAGAACTACGAAATGATGAAGCGCTATGTCGACTGGATGGAGGCGACTTCCGACAATCTGATTCCCGTTTCCGGTTTGGGCGATTGGTATGATTACGGGCATGGCCAATCCCTGGGGCCGTCCCGCTTTACGCCGAAAACGCTGACGGCGGCGGCAATCTTTTTCGGCTGTGCGCAAACGCTTTCCGATGCCGCCGCGGTGCTCGGGAAAACCGAAGACGTCCGCCGATACAGCGCCCTTTGTGACAAAATAAGAAGTCGCTTCAACAGCGAATTTTTCGACGGCAGGGCGGTCTATCAGAATTTCGGCAGCCCCCAGACGGCCCATGCAATGGCTCTGGTGTTCTCTCTGCCGCCGCAGGAGGCCCGCTCGTCGGTTCTGGAAACGCTTATCGAAGACCTTCGGCAGCGAAACTGGCAGCAGACCGCCGGTGATATTGGGTTTCATTATCTGGTGCGGGTTTTGATGAACTCCGGCCGTTCCGATGTTCTCTATCGGATAGCAAGCCGCACAGATAGGGGAAGTTACGGCTGGATTCTGCAGCAGGGCTGGACCTCATTGCCGGAGGCCTGGGATGCAACGACTACCTCTTCGATGAATCATCTGATGTTAGGCCATATTCAGCAGTGGTTTGGACAGGGCCTTGTCGGGATTCGGCCGCATCCGGAGGAAACCGGTTTTCGAAAATTTCTTGTCTGGCCGGAACCGGTTGAAGACCTGCGATGGTGCAAAGGGACTTACCGTTCTCTGTACGGCCCAATTGAGGTCTCCTGGTCCTGCAAAGAGAAGGAGTTTGTCCTTACCCTGACGGTCCCCTGCAATACAACAGCGGAGGCGGCACTTCCGGCAGACAGCCCCCGGCATGTCCGCGTGAATGGAAAACCGCTCGGCGCTTTTCGAGAGGCCGTTTTTCTCCGGATGCAGGACGGCAGGGCGGTCATTCTCGTTCCGTCCGGACGGTACCAGTTTCAGTCCAAACTGCCTTGAGGCGTTTTTACCGGAGCAGCAGGGGCTGTTTGTCCCGCAGCCATTGCGGAAGCTGCTCCCGCCGGACTTCTTTCCAGAGCCCTCGTTTTTCTTCGAGGGCTTCTTCCATCCATTTTTCGTATTGAGCAAACCGGGAATGTTCGAACCGCAGGTCTGCATACCCCCAGCCGTTTCGGATGATTTCTTCATTGACGATTCGTCCATCCTCCAGACGGACGTATGCCAAAAGACGGCCGTATAAATCCCGCTGATCGCCGACGTTATCCAGCAGCAGAGTGACCGGACCGGCGCCGATGAGCTGCCGGACAAAATCGGATGCCTCTGGACCAAAGTACATCACACCGACAGTCGGGTGTTTGGTTTCCGGAGTGTCCACGCCGAGCATCCGCACACGGACAACTTCCCCGCTGTCCGTGCGGATATCCAGAGTATCTCCATCGATGACCTCGATTACGGGGAAGGTTTGCAGGTGAAATTGCTTTTGGTCTGGGGTGTAAAAGAAATGTCTCTGAACAATCGACCGAAGCGGCCCCCCGAACCGATGGTCAGTAATCCCCAATCCTGCCGGTACAAGAAGGAGCCAGAAGAGCAACAGACCGTTTTTCCTTCGGCGGCTGATGGCGTATGGAATCGTTTTTCGCCTGCTCATAAACGCTCCTTCTTTTTTGATTGTATCGCAGCAGTGTAAGAAAAAAAGAAAAACCCTGCAAAATCAGCCTTTGCAGGGTTTTAGGAAGCGAGGCCGAAGGGGCTCGAACCCTCAACCTTCGGATCGACAGTCCGATGCTCTAACCAATTGAGCTACGGCCCCACATCGAGACTCCATAATAAAAACTCCGGACTTCTTTTTGTCAATTTTTTTTCGGCAAAATTTCGCGAGAAAAACATATATGACTTAGTATATCCATTATGGTTGTTTTGTTGGGTCTTGCCTAAATGTGTTCCTGTGCTATCATTCCTAATGAATGCAAAAACAGGAGTAAAAGTATGCCCAAAACAGCGCTGGTACCCATTGCACACGGAACAGAAGAGCTTGAAGCCGTTACGATTATTGATGTGCTTCGCCGGGGAGGCGTGCAGGTGACCGTTGCGTCCGTACAGTCTCTCCAAGTCAAGGCCTCCCGAGATGTGAACTTGACGGCGGATTGCCTGATAGGGGATTGCCAAGGCAAAACCTATGATTTAATCGCACTGCCGGGAGGAATGCCCGGTGCCGAACATCTGCGCGATTGTGCGGTCCTGACTGACCTGCTCAAAAAGCAGAAAAAAGAAGGCCGCTGGGTTGCCGCGATTTGTGCATCCCCCGCCGTAGTGCTGGCTCATCACGGACTTCTGAATGATTGTCGGGCAACCTGTTATCCTTCGATGCAGGACAAACTGCCCTCCGCCCAGTCTGCTCCGGTGGTTGTGGATAAAAACTGCATCACCAGCCAGGGGCCGGGGACAGCAATTCCCTTTGCGCTGGAGCTGGTTTCACGGCTTCACGGCCGGAATGCAGCGGAAAAAGTGGCTGCCGCCATGCTGGTTAAATGGGCGCCGGTTTCGTAGTCTGTCCTCACGGCTTTTTCCAGATGTACTGTCGCGGGGCTCCGCTGTAGTAAAGGAGCGCATCCGGCTGTTTCGTGATTTCAAGGCCGGTTCCGTGATTGTCCCGGACAAAGACAACCTGAAACGTGCGGTTTTTGAGCATCCCGTCGAAGCAGCCTTTTCGTTCTCCAATCGTCAGGGTCTTTTCCTGTTCGTTCCATTGAAAAACGATGGTGCTGTAGGCCCCTTTTTCGTAGTGATAGCCGTCATTTTCATCTTCATAGAGCACAAAGGAACCGTCAGCGCCCGGATAGATTCGTAATTCTATCGGGTCTGCCGGTTTTTCCGCGGCATACTGAACAAACGGACCCATCGGGATGATAGAGCCGGCACGGACGTACAGAGGGATTCTGTCAATCGGCGCATCGGCTTGAAGCGTCTGTCCGCCCGCCAATCGTTTTCCGGTCCAGAAATCCACCCATTCCGTTCCCGCCGGCAGGTAAACCGTCCGAGTCTGCTTTCGCGGTTCTGTTTGTTTTTCGCGTCGAAGGATTTCTGGAGTTTTCCAGAACAGCTGGGCCCGGAAAGCCCCCAAGACCGAATTAGAGGTTTCGAAAGCAAAGTCATAGGTCCTGCCTGCTTCCAGTTCGACCGGAATGGTATAGAACTCCACTGACCAGTAATTGCAGGGCACCTCTTTGCCGTCCAGAAACAGCCGCTTGGGCCCGAAACTTTTCATATGAAACCGATGCGGCCCGCTTTGTGTGGGAATCAATTTGCCTTCCCACCGCATCGAAAAGGTTTCATCCTCAATAAAGTCCGGCCAGCCGGTGTACCAGAACAGATTGATAGTCGGTTCCATTTGCTCCCGGCAGACCTGCTGAAAGTCTGCATCGCTGTAGTAGGTCACCTTCAGTCCCCGCTTGCCGTCCGGCGTGCGGAAATGCTCAGGCCCAATCAAAACGCTGTCTTCCGGCGGACGATGCCGCATATATTCCGTGACCGGGCAGACCAGAAGGGCCGGGCCGAACAGGAACTCATCATCTATCGAATAAGTTTGCCGGTCATCGGCAAAATCCATCGGCAGACCCCGCATCAGGGTATAGCCCTCGCTGGAAATTCGCCAGGCCAGAGAGTAAATATAGGGCAGGAGCCGATATCGAAGCCGGTCAAACCGAATCAGCGTATCGGTGAAGTCCCCGAATTCCCAGATTTCCCGCGGTGTTTCTGAGCCGTGGGCCCGAAAAATCGGACAAAACGCCCCAAACTGAAACATTCGTGTATAGAGTTCCTGATAAGCCGGGTCTTTGCCTCCGTTGGAGAAAACCCCGCCGTAGCTTCCAATTACAAAGCCGCCGATGTCAAACGTCCAGTAGGGTACACCGGCCATGCAGTGATTTAAACCGGCGGAAATCTGTTTGCGATACGTCTCCCAGTTGGCGCCGATGTCCCCGGACCAGGTTGCGGCGGCATTTCGCTGCTGGCCGGCAAAGCTCGAACGGGTCAGAATATAGACGCGTTTCTGTTCATTCTCTTTTCGCAGGTTTTGATAGAGTGCATCCGTCATCACCAGCGAATAGGTGTTCAGATAGCGGGCAAAAGAACCGCGATGATTTCTGCCGATGAATTTCAGCCACGCCTCCGTTCCCTCTTTGGTCAGGGCGTTAATCACATCCGGTTCCGTCGAATCAATCCACCAGCCGTCAATCCCTTTCGAAACGAGCCCCTCTTTCAGGTATTTCCAATAGACGGCGTTGGCCTGCGGGTTGTAGGCGTCATAGTATTTAAAGCCGGCCCAGCCGAACGGCGGATAGAGAAATCCGTTTCGGTCCATCTCTTTAAAAACGGCTGTATCCGGTCCCAACCCCGGCCAGATGGAAATCATCAGGTGAAAATTCATCTGATGCAGCAGGTCCACCATTTCTTTGGGATTCGGATAGCGGGTTTCGTCAAACACCATTCCGCCCCAGTTGTTATTCCCGCCCCAGTAGTTCCAGTCCTGAATGAGATTGTCAATCGGGATTTGACGCCGCCGGTACTCTTCTGCAATGCCCAGCAGCTCCTGACGGGTCTTGTAGTGTTCTTTGCTTTGCCAGTATCCGTAGGCCCATTTGCCGTACAGCGGGGCTTGTCCGGTGAGGTCTCGATACCCTGCGATCACCTCATCCATCGTTCGGCCTGCGATGAAATAATAATCCATCTGGCGGCCGACTTCCGATTGGAATAACATTCCGCTTGGACTGTCGGAAAAAACGGTTTTCGAGTAGTTGTCCCAAAGAATGCCCCAGCCGCCGGTGGAAATCAAAAACGGAATGGCCGCTTCCGTGTTGGATTGAACCAGCGTTACCGTTCTGCCCCGATAGTTCATATACCCGTCCTGATGCTGGCCGAGACCGTACAACCCTTCTTCCGGACGCAGGGTGAACCGCTGCTCCAGAGTGAATACGTTTGTTTCATAGGGAATCTCAATCGGATGAATGGCAGGGGGGCCTTGCTCCTTTAACAGAGTTTGTCCGGCGGCGTCCTGATATTCAATTGTGCCGTTTTCTTTGGATAGGCGGACTGTGAGCTCATCCGAGCAAAGAACAAACTGATAAGCATCTTCAGCCAGAGACAGCTTTACCCGCTCCCGGTTGGAAGCAATGACAACCAAACTGTTAGGGTCGGGTACCGCGGGATTTACCCATTTTATCACACGAACTTTGTTGTCTCCGTAAAAACGGATTCGTGTGAAGGATTGTCCGTTTGTCCATTCAATTCCATTGTGAAGAACTTTTACTGTTCCGGAGGCAGGGGGCAGTACGGTCTGCTGTCGGCAGGAACTCCCAAAAACCGCCGTTAAAAGACCCACAATGGCGACATGCCATCTTTTCAACTCGAGCGGCATCATCCTCTCCTTTTCAACTCCGATAGTTTTTTCCTTTCTCCCATGGAAACCAAACAATATAATCCATCTATACAGCAAGGGAAACAGGCCGAAGAAATTTGCAAAAAAAGCAGTCTGAAAAAGGAGGACAGGCCATGCTCAAATTGTCGAGTCCTGCTTTTGCCGACGGGCAGATAATTCCGCCGAAATACACGGCCGACGGGGAGGATATTTCGCCGCCGCTGGCTTGGGAGGGGCTGCCGCAGGAGACTCAGAGTCTTGCTTTGATTTGCGATGATCCGGACGCCCCGGTCGGCACATGGGTCCATTGGCTGATTTGGAATATCCCCAAAGATGCCGGCTCTCTGCCCGAGAATGTGCCGATGCAAAAGCAGCTGGCCGATGGAGCCCGGCAGGGAGTGAATGATTTCGGCCGAATCGGATATGGGGGGCCGGCACCACCCGGCGGAACGCACCGGTACTTTTTCCGGCTATACGCACTGAATACCGTCCTTGATCTGCCGGCCGGTGCTTCACGGGCTCAATTAGAAAAAGCCATGAAAGGCCGGATACTCGGACAGGCCCAATTGATGGGGAAATACGCTCGGCGGCGGTAAGACGAACAAACGCGTTTAGGTCTCCCGCAGACGCTGAATCAGGATGCCGGTATAAAGGGCCAAAAGCACCAGGTAGTCCAAATCCATCAGACTGTAATGGGAATGCTCGGTGGAGTTTTCGATGTAGAAAATTCCGAAGCAGTCTTTTTGGTACATCACCGGGGCAATCAGCACGGAGCGGATTCCTCGATTGATAATCGGACGCGGCAGCTGGTGGATCAGCATAAATTTGTGTTTTTCGAGGGCCTCTTCCAGACTGTTTGGGACAGCTAAATCAACCCGCTGGACGGCTTCTGTAGTGATTTTGCGGCCTCCTTCGGCCTCCATCGGCCCGCTGGGTTCGCGGCGCAGGGCAACCCAGACGTGCAGGCCCGAAAACTGTCGAAGCAGAACTTCCTGAAGAATTTTGTGCAGTTTGCCCAAAGACCGTTCGTGGCAGATTTGGTCGATTACTTCGGTAAGCTGCCGGACGCGTTTGGCCGGAAAACGAATCGGCGGGGCATCCGCTGCATCCAGATTTCGCTCGACGGTATGCAGCTCCTTTCGGATTTGGGTGCCGACGAGGGTATCATCCTTTTCACTAATTTCAGCCGCGTGATTTCCCTCCTCATCCAACTGAACACGGATTTCGAAGTCGGCAATCTGGATGGTATCTCCGGTTTTAATTTCGGCCTTATGAATCGCAACACGGTTCAAAAAGGTTTTATTTGCTGAGCCGAGGTCTTCAATAATCCAGGCTCCGTCTTTCGTTGTGTAAAAGACGGCATGCTGACGGGAAACGGCCGGATCCGGCAGAAAAACCTGACTGCCTTTCTGGCGGCCGACATAAATGGGACCCCGGTCAAATGTCAGTTCGTTAACGCTGCTTCCGCTCAAACTGACGAATAATTTCATAGCCGCCTCTCCTTGTCAGATTTCAAATGAAATTATACCGGGTTTCTCGAATTTCTGTCAATGGTACGTAAGATGCGGCGGACATTTTCCACCTTTTTATTGTCAAAGAGCTGAAACCGGCTACAATAGAAGTTTGTATTTCCTATTTCTATTGAGGTTTTCGATGAGAATTATAGCAGGTTCACGACGGGGAATGCGGCTTTTCTCTCCGGTGGGAAACAATACAAGACCCATCACCGATCGCGTCAAGGAATCCATCTTCAATATTATGATGAAGTGGGACCTGCCTGCAGATGCCGTGGTGGCCGACCTTTTCTGCGGGACCGGCTCGTTCGGATTAGAGGCCCTCAGCCGGGGGGCGAAGTGGGTGACTTTTATAGAGAAGGACCGCAGAACTGTGGAGATTCTGGATAGAAATATCGCAAAAGCCGGCTTTCTCAAATCCTCCCGCACGATTTGCTACAACGTACTGAAAATCGGAGCGGCGGTTCAGGAGGAAATGTATGATTTGGTTTTCGTGGATCCGCCGTATGAGATGAGCAGGAATTGTGATATGGCCAGTGACGTTTACAGCCTGATGAAACAAATCAATCTGCAGGTCAAGGATGGTGCCATTGTCATTCTGCGAACGCATTTGCGTTCGGTTGTTCTTGAACTTTATGGACAGCTCGAAATGATTGACAAACGAGAGTGGGGAAATATGAAAGTTGCTTTCTTCCGGAAGCAGACGCGGGAAAAACTTCTGGAGGATTTAGAAAAAAGCTTTTAAATCTTATTTCAGTCAGGGATTTCATTCTGCGGGGCCCAAACAATGCGAATCTTGCTGGTAGAAAGCCATGAAACCTTTGCCCATGTCGTAGTGAGTGCATTCCTGAAAGAACACGAAGTGGTGATTCGTTCGCTGGTGATGGATGCCCAGCATGAATTTGACATAGGCGGCTTTGATGTGGTTATGGTCGATTACGATTTAGCGGACTGCAAAGGCAGCGAACTGGTCAAATATATTCGAAAATCAGGATACGAAATCCCCATTATCGGAATCTCGGCAAAAGATGAAGCCAATGAACTGCTTTTGGCTGCGGGTGCCAGTGATGTCTGCAACAAGATGAATTTTGACCGGATTGGTCAGGTGCTGGCCAAACTGGGATTGCCTTCATAAAAAATCCGGACCGGCGATGGGTCAAACCGGCCCGGACCAGGCGAAACGAGGTAACGAGGCAGGGGAATTCTTGAACGAAGAAATCTGTACCCACATTACAAGTTCAAATCATGCAGCAAATCCCCCCGCTGGGTTGTTTAAAAGATAGGAAATAATTCTCCGAAAGGCAAATGGAGTATTATTCTTTCATCTCTGTTTCAGGGGGTTCGATGGCTTCCAGTTGACTTTCTGACTGGGGAATGGTCGAAGTTGGTTTGGTCTGGGAACAGCTTCGCAAAAGTCCCTTTATGTGTCCGATAGTCAGCTCTTTATATCCGCCGATTGGAATGCCTTTGATGCTTAGATTGCCGATTTTTATGCGTTTTAAGGATTTGACCTTAAATCCGAGCCGTGCGAAGGAGCGTCGAATTTGACGATTGAGCCCTTGTTTTATGGTTATTTCCAATGTTGTTTCAAAGTTGGTTCGACGAAGCACTTTGACAGCTGCGCCAGCCGTTTTCCCTTCCGCAAGCCAGACCCCTTTCTTTAGTTTTTCGATATGCTGGCTCTCCATTCTCCCATTTACTTCCACTTCATACGTTTTCGGGACTTTGAAACTCGGGTGGGTGAGCCGGTTGACCAGTTCTGTGTCATTGGTCAGCAGCAGGGCCCCTGTTGTGTCAGCGTCCAGCCGTCCGACACAGACAATCCGTTTGTTGCAGGGGATTAAATCGACGGCCTGGCGGCGTCCGAGCGGGTCATAATTCGTGCAGATGACATTTTTGGGCTTATTGAGGAGATAATAGCATTTTTCCGGCCGGCGGATTCGCTCCCCGTAAACCCGAATATCATCTTTTTCCGGGTCGGCAAATGCGGGCATCTGGTTGACAACCTGGCCGTTGACTGTGACGGCACCTTCGAGAATCAGGGCCTTGCATTTCCGGCGAGAATCGATGCCCGCCGCCGCCAGGATGCGCTGAAGACGCTGCTGGCCCGGTTTCGGCATCCCGGAGTGTACATTCGATGGTTGTCCTTTTTTCTTTCTCATTGAGCCGGTACTATACCATACCTGCCTTTGCGTTTCAATGAAGAGGTCTGCTGTTCCGAAAAACTCCGCTTTGCCCCCTTTTTTATTGACAGATTGTTCTGAAACGAGGATATTATCTTTTTTCTTTCTTCCCCCCATACGGGGTGGTGAGGCGGTAAAAAACATTTGGATAAGGAGTCTTAGGCATGGCTGTACGAGCCGGACAAAGCAATGCGATGAAAATCGCCTTGGTAACGTTTGTGGTTCTGTTCCTGATTGCTGCCACTCTGGCTGTTATTTTTTACCTGCAAGCCGAAGAGTATCAAGGGGCTGAAGCAGCTGCCAGGGCCGACTTGGCCAAATTTGCCACACCCGCTGAGCAGAACGCTGTCGGCCGGATTGTCGGCAAATCGGAGTCCGGCAAGAGTTATCTGGGTACAATGAATGCTTTGTTTAATCAGCTGGTTCGAACCATTCTCGGAATTGAACCGGATGAAAATACGCCGGCCACCGTCAAATTGAATCTGATTGCAATGAAAATTACGGAACTGCAGGAGTCTTTGGGAGCGGACTTGAGCCCTGCGTACGGGCCGAACGGAATCGCTTTGCTCCAGGCCATTGCTAATCTGAAGAAGACTCTTGATTTGACTCGCCAGGAAATGGAGACCCTTCGGCAGCAGTATCAGCAGCTTCAAAATGATTTTACCATGGCCTCTCAGCAGGCCCTTATCCGGGAAGAAAAGCTTCGTCAGGAAGCATTGCTTTATCAGCAGAATGCCAATGAAATCCAGTCTCGCTATGATGAACTCAAAAAGATGATTGAAATGACGGCCGATCAGCAGATTCAGACGCTGCGGAATCGTTTGGAAGAAGAACAGGCCAAGCTTCGTCAAAAGCAGCTGGAAGCTACGGAACTTCAGGAAAAGCTTCAGCAAACCGAAACCGCTCTCCGAACCGCCATGGAGAAAATTGAAGGCATCAAGCCGCGTCCCAATGTTGCGGCGGCGGCTTTCAAGCCCGATGCAAAAATCCTGCAGATTGATTTCCAAAACGGCGTTCTTTACCTCAATGTAGGAATGGAGGATCATGTTTATCGCGGTTTGACTTTTGCGGTCTATGACCGCAATGCACCGCTGCCGGAGGACGGCCAAGGCAAGGCGGAGATTGAAGTCTTTCAGGTAAGCCCCAATGTTTCGGCGGCTCGTATCCTGCGTTCTTCGGTTAAAAATCCGATTGTTCTGGATGACATTGTAGCTAACCTGATTTGGGACGCCAAGACCAGCAATCGCTTCTATATATCTGGTGAATTTGACATCAACGGAGACGGGACTCCGGAAGCGGATGGAGCGGAGCGAATTCGAGAAATGATTTTGCGATGGGGGGGCACGCTGGAGGATGAAATTACGGTCAATACAGATTTCGTCGTTATGGGAGACTCGCCGCGTCGCCTTCCCAAACCGACTCAGACCGAACTGGAACTGAATCCGGCTGCTCAGCAGCGTTATGAGGAGGCGCAGGCACATGCGGCCCAGTACGCTGCAGTCCTTCAGAAGGCCGAACTGCTTTCCGTCCCTGTTTTTAATCTCAAGCAGTTTTATTATCTGCTCGGATACGAAACGCTGGCTTCAAAGAACTGAATCGGAACAAACGATTACTTTTGCCGGCTTTTCCAGAAAATCGGTTTGATTCCGATAGAGGCAACGTAAATATCCCCTGTTGCTTGTCTGCTTTCCGGACATTGGAGAAAGCCGCGTTTCAGGGCCGCAAAGGTGACAGTTCCTTTTGCCTCAATGCAGACAGGAAGCGGGATTCCCTCATCGCAGTCCAGACCGGAGGGGATGTCCACAGCCAGAATAGGTTTTTCGGCGGCATTGACGGCCGCTATCAGCTCGGCTGTATCTTCACTAAGTGTCCCTTCCAGACCGGTTCCCAGAAGCGCATCTACTATCCAGTCCGCTGTTTCCGTAAACGCCTTCACCTGCTTGTGGATTCTGGCATTCCGCTCAAGGGAGCGGATTTCGAGTCCCATTGCCTCGATAATCTCCAGATGCAGTTTTGCATCTGTTCCGAGCCGTTCAGGCCGGCCGCAAAGAATTACGGAGGTTATTACGCCCGAATTGGCCAGATGACGGGCGATAACGAAACCATCTCCGCCGTTGTTGCCCGACCCGCAAAAAATTACGACACGGGATGGAGGTTTTTTCTGCAGGTTTCTCAGCAGGCATTCTGCAACGCCTCGACCGGCATTTTCCATCAGGACGGCTCCGGGGATATGCATTTGTTCAATAGCCCAGCGGTCGAAAGCCCGGACTTCCTGACGGCTCATTACCCCCAATTCATTTGTATTGTTTCCATCCCAGTAATGAATCAGCATATTGCCGATTATAGCAGCTCTTTTTACGGATAGAAGTTCCTCTCTAAAATTATCTCTTTGCGAAAAAACGGTTGATAATTGTATCCAATCTGCTATAATGACGAACCGAGAAAAAAGAAAAAATGTGTGTAAGATATGTAAAAGAAAAGACTTAAGGGGCCATTGGGGCTCTGTGTCGGCGTGGAAAGGCAAAGACAAAGATGTTGACAAAGGAAATGAAGGGAAAAATTATCTCGGATTACAAGACAAACGAGAAAGACACAGGTTCACCGGAAGTGCAAATTGCCATTTTGACAGGCCGGATTAACGAACTTACTGAACACCTGAAAAATCATCCCAAAGACCACTCGTCACGGCGAGGGCTTTTGAAAATGGTTGGAACACGGTCTTCCTTGCTCAAATATATTCGGAACAAGGATATCAACCGGTATCGCACGATCATTTCCCGTCTGGGGCTCCGAAAGTAGGGCCCTATTCCTTTAAATACCTCATTTGGGCATGTTAGTTTTGTCCTTTTGAGAAAGTGGAGTTTGTAGATAGACAAGAAAAAGTTGGGTATTTGTTAGGATAAACCGAATGTTCTCAATACATCGAGTCGAAAAAATGATTGGCGGGAAGATGCTCTCGCTGGAGACCGGGCAAATCGCCCGCCAAGCTCATGGAGCAGTGGTTGCCCAAATTGGTCAAACAATGGTTTTATCTACCGTTGTTTCAGCGGAACAGCGTTCGGAGGATATTGACTATTTTCCTTTGAATGTGGAGTATCGGGAAAAATACAGTGCAGCCGGCCGGTTTCCGGGGGGATTCATCAAAAGAGAGGGAAGACCTACGACGAAGGAAATCCTGACCGCCCGGATGATTGACCGACCCATCCGACCTCTTTTTCCGGACGGGTATTTCAATGAGGTTCAGATTATTGCAACAGTTCTCAGTGCGGATCCTCTTTATGACCCGGATGTCTTGGCGATGATTGCCTCCAGTGCCGCTTTGGCTATCAGCAAGATTCCTTTTTTGGGTCCGGTTGGGGCCTGCCGGCTGAGCCGTGTGGACGGCAAATACATCTTTTTCCCCACGTATGATGAACGGGAAAAAAGTGATTTTAATTTGGTTTTGGCCGGCCGACGCGAAGCCGTCAATATGATCGAAGTCGATGCCAAACAGATTCCCGAAGAACAGGCTGCCGATGCAATTGCCCAGGCGCATCAGGTTGTCCGACAGGTGTGCGACCTGATTGATGAACTGGCTGCCCGATGCGGTCAGGAAAAGGAAATGACAGTATCCGAGCTTGATCCGCAGCTTGTAGCGGAGATTACGGAAAAGACCTCGACGGCTTATCGTCAGGCCTACCAGATTCACGGCAAGAGTGAGCGGAAGCTGGCTCTTGAGCAGATTGCCGAGCAGATTGTAGCGGAGTACGTGGTGCCTGAAAATGCTGAGCCCAGGGCGACGCTTCGGGACGTAAAGCGTATTCTCGAGAAGGTCCAGCGGACGGAGGTTCGCAAACTCCTTCTCGAAGGCAAACGTCCCGACGGGCGCCGGTTCACGGAGCTGCGTCCGATTTCCTGTCAGGTGGGTCTTCTGCCCCGTTCCCACGGTTCTGCGCTCTTTACCCGCGGGGAGACCCAGGCGTTGGTAACCTGCACGCTTGGTACAGGCCGGGATGAGCAGACGATTGACGGCCTGACGGAGGAATATGCCCAGAGTTTTATGCTGCATTACAATTTCCCGCCGTTTTGTGTGGGAGAAGTGCGTCCGGTTCGCGGTCCCAGCCGTCGCGAAATCGGGCATGGTGCCCTGGCGGAGAAGGCCCTCGAACAGGTCAAACCCAAAGAAGAAGATTTTCCCTATACCATTAAAATCGTTTCGGACATTACGGAGTCCAACGGTTCCAGTTCAATGGCCTCCGTTTGCGGAGGTACACTGGCTCTGATGGATGCGGGCGTTCCCATTCTGAAGCCGGTGGCGGGCATCTCCATTGGGCTGGTTACGGAAGGAAGCCGGTATGAACTGCTGACTGATATTATCGGGGACGAAGACCATTACGGCGATATGGATTTTAAGATTGCCGGCACGGATACGGGAATTACCGCCATTCAGCTGGATATCAAGGCCGAAGGACTTCCTCACGAGATTATGGTGGCGGCCATGGAGCGGGCTCGCCAGGCACGTCTGCAGATTCTGGAAATTATGAAGCAGACCATTGAGAAACCGCGTCCGGCTCTGAGTCCTTATGCCCCGAAGATTATTACCATTAAGATTGACCCGGAATACATCGGCAAAGTAATTGGTCCTTCCGGCAAGATGGTCAAGAGCATTCAGGAGCAGACGGGCTCTTTGATTGAAATTGAAGAAGACGGGACGATTTCCATCAGCTGTGTCGGCGGAGACGGGCATTTGGTCGCACGGGATATCATTGAAGCGATGACCACGCCGCCGCAGGTCGGGCGGATTTACCGGAATGCCAAAGTTGTGGCCGCCAAGGATTTCGGTGTGTTTGTGGAAATTACCCCGGGCGTGGAAGGACTATGTCATATCAGCGAATTGTCGGACGGATATGTCAAAAATGTCCAGGATGTCTGCAAGGTCGGTGATACCATTGATGTAAAACTGATTTCCATCGATGAACAGGGGCGTTTTAAGCTCAGTCGGAAAGCTGTCCTGCAGGAGAAGGGAATCAGCGAGAAGAAATAAATTCGGTGAAGTCCTGCCGCAGCGGGAAGGGGTGACAATGCACCTATGAACAGCGCGGCGGCAGAGTGGGCGAAATGACGAAAAAACCTCTTGGCGTTCGCAGAGGGAGGGATAAGGATGACAGGGACAGTGAAATGGTTTGATCCTGTCAAGGGATTTGGATTTATTTTCGGACCGGACGGGCAGGATGTATTTGTCCATTATACCGCTATCCTGCAGGAAGGATATCGGCGTCTGGTTCATGACCAGCTCGTGGAATATGAGTGGGTCCGGACTCCCAAGGGGCTTCAGGCTCGAAATGTCCGGGTGATTGGCGGACAACCCCCTAAAGGACACCTTCCGGCGCCCGAAAAGACTGCAGAGGAATCGACGCGGAAAAAAAGAAAAAAGTAGTTTTTCCGGATGCACGATGGGCAAAAAGCCGGTGATTTTGGTTGCCGATGAGGAGCGCCAGCATGTGGAGGTGCTGGAAGAGCTCTTTTTGGATTCCATTCAGGTCCTCTGGGTACAGACGACCCGGCAAGCCCTTGATGCTCTCCAAAATGAGGGGCTTTGTTTGGTGATTTGCGATTTGAACCTCAACGGGGGGACGGATGGTTTTGTTCTTCTGGAAGCGGTTAAGGTCCGTCGCGCTGCTGTTCCGGTTGTCATTACCTCTTCTTCTCCTACGATTGAGACTTGCAAACAGGCCATGCGGCGGGGGGCTTGGGATTATCTGGCTAAACCGGTGCCTCCTGAGCAGCTGCGGACTCTGGTCGAGCAGGCCGTCCCCGGTATCCTGCAGACAAAAGTAGTCGATGATTTTGTCTTCCCCGGCGTGCACAGCCGGAGCCCTCTGATGCAGAGTGTCTATCGCATCCTTCGCCGCGTTGCCCCCACGGATTTGAGTGTGCTGATTGAAGGGGAATCCGGTACAGGCAAGGAACTGACCGCGAGAGCTCTTCACGAAAATTCGCGTCGGAAGGACGGACCTTTCTGTCCGATCAATTGTGCAGGTCTGGCAGAGACGCTTCTGGAAAGTGAACTTTTCGGTCATGTAAAAGGGGCTTTCACGGGGGCCACCGGCGACAGAAAGGGACTTTTCCAGATTGCCGACGGAGGAACACTTTTTCTGGACGAAATCGGGGATATGCCTCTGCCGATGCAGGCCAAGCTGCTGCGGGTTCTCGAGGATGGAATCATTTGTCCCGTCGGAGCCAGCCATTCTATTGTTGTGGATGTTCGGGTGATCAGTGCAACCAATCATGACCTGGCGGCACTGGTGGAGCAGAAAAAATTTCGTCAGGATTTGTATTTCCGCATCAAAGAGGCGGCTGTTACGCTTCCTCCTCTTCGAAAGCGTCCGCAGGACATCCCGGAACTGTTCGGGTATTTTCTCAAGGAGGCGTGTGAAGACACCGGACGGGATATTCACCTGATTACGGAACCGGCTATGCGGGCGCTGATGGCTTATTCCTGGCCGGGGAATATCCGTCAGTTGAGAAATGTCGTGCGGACAATGGTTGTGATGTGTGAGAAAGATATCCTGGATTTGCAGGATTTACCGCCGGAAATTTCCCGTCTCAAACAGCTGGAAGCTCCTTCGCCGACTTCATATACAGATGAAGGAGGTCTGGTGGAGTTGGACAAAAAAGAGAAAGAGCCGATTGTTTTGAATGCTTTTTCGGCTGGAGCTGCCGAAGGCGGCGACTCGTTTTTCAGGGAGATGGCGGGCAAATCACTGGAGGAGGTCGAACGCGAACACATCCGGCGAACGCTCGAAATGACCGGACATAATCGCGCTGAAGCGGCGCGTATCCTGAAAATCGGAGAGCGCACGCTTTACCGAAAAATCAAGGAGTACAATCTATAAATCCCGTTCGACGGCTTGAGCGACTTTTCTGAGTCGAACCATCAGTTGAGTCAGCACTTCCGGTGTGATCGATTGGGCTCCATCCGAGATTGCATGTTCAGGGTCGGGATGACACTCGATAAGCAGACCGTCAGCACCTGCGGCAACGGCGGCTAAACACATCGAGGGGACCATGTATGCATGGCCTGTCCCATGGGAAGGATCAATGACAATCGGCAGGTGGGTTCGCTCCCGCAGGGCGGGAATAATCGCCAGCGGCAGTGTGTTGCGAACATAGGTTTCAAACGTGCGGATACCTCGTTCACAAAGAATCACATTGGGATTGCCGGCATTGATAATATACTCTGCGGCCAGGAGAAACTCATCCAGTGTGGCGCTCATTCCTCGTTTGAGCAAAACCGGTTTTTTCGTTTGGCCAATCGCTTCCAGCAGCGGATAATGCTGCATATTTCGAGCGCCGATTTGCAGAACATCGGCCACCGGAAGAATCTCTTCGATTTGTTCCAAACCGACCACTTCCGTGACGATGGCTAAACCGGTTTCCTCTCTGGCTTCTGCAAGGAATTCCAGCCCCTTTTTGCCGAGCCCCTGGTGGCTGTAGGGGCTGGTGCGGGGCTTGAAGGCGCCTCCGCGAAAGCCGATACATCCGGCTGCGGCGGCCTGACGGGCGGTCTGGAGAACCTGTTCTCGACTTTCTACGGCGCAGGGACCCGCGATGACGCCGATTTTGGTTCCCCCGATAGGAAATTGTTTTGGACCAATGGAGATAACGGTGCGTTCTTTTTTGACTTCGAGAGAAGCCATTTTATAGGGGGCCAGAATCGGAACAATCTTTTCCACCATCGGTGCGTTTTCGATGGCTCCCTTGTCCACAGCCCGTTTATCGCCCAGACAGGCAATCACGGTTCGGTCCGTTCCGTAAATAATATGTTCTTTCAGACCGTACTCGCGGATTAATTTGACAACGTGCTGAATATGGGCCTCAGCGGCCCCTGGCTTCATTACAACAATCATATTGTTTTTCTTTCCGGAAACATAATCTCGTAAGAAAAAAAGAAATCTAACATCTGCAGAAAGTTTTTTCAAGAAAGCAAAAGGGTTAGAAAGATTTTGACCCTGACATCTCGGCAGGATAGAATCCTGAGACAAAAGAGCGGGGTTACTGTGAAACTTTTACTGTTAGCAGATTTGCATAACAGAGTCGATGGGCTGGAACGCATCGCGGGGGGCCATGATGCTGTACTTTTGGCGGGGGATATCGCCAATTTCGGCGGATTGGAGCAGGTCCGTCGGATATTATCTGTTCTGGAGGAGCATTGCCCGGTGATCTTAGGTGTTTCGGGAAATTGTGACCCTTCGGGCGTTGCCGAGTTGCTGGAAGACAGGGGGGCGCTTCTGGATGGAAAAGTTGTGGAGCATCAGAATCTTTGTTTTGCCGGAATAAGCGGAACAGAACCCGCCGCATTTAATCGGGAAAAAGAATATCCGAATTCTCCTTTTCGAAAAGCTCTCCAAAAAATAAAACCTGCTTCGAAGCCGAGCTTGCCCTTAGTATTTGTTTCCCATCAGCCCGCATTCAATACATCTGTGGACAGGTTTGCGCAAGGTCAGCATACGGGAAGCCGTGCGATACGGGTTTTTATCGAAGAAACGGAGCCGATTCTTGCTGTCTCGGGTCATATTCACGAAGCCGTATCTCAAGACAAAATCGGCAGAACAATTCTTGTAAATCCCGGCCCCTTTAAGAATGGGTTTTACGCAACCGCTGAAATAAACGGGACTTGTGTAGATATCCGGTTTAAATCTCTTTAGAGAATGTGCTCTTTTTTTTTTATTTTTAATAAAAATCTAATGTGCATAAGAACAAAAACTAAATAAGAACATATACTATTTAGTAAAAAATTATAAAATCGATGTCCAAAGAGACTGTGAAAACAATTGAGGAAAGGCTGAAAGAGTTCGAAACCCTCTGCCGGTCAAAAGGGTTAAAAATCACCCCGCAGCGTTTGGGGGTTTTCAGGGTATTGCTCGAATCCAAAGAACACCCGACAGCCGAAGAGGTTTATCGGCAGGTTCGAAGAGAGATGCCGAGCATTTCTCTGGATACGGTTAACCGTACACTCAATACTCTGCTCCAAATCGGGGCGGCTTTTCTGGTTGAAGGCACCGGCCAGCCGAAACGCTATGACGGCGGGCTGGAAGACCACCAGCACTTTCGGTGTCTGCGGTGCGGCACCATCATCGATTTTCAGTATGAACCATTTGAGACAATTGAAATTCCGTCCTGTTTGGCGGATCAATGTACCGTTTTACGAAAAAGCGTTTATTTTGAAGGCATTTGTAAGCGTTGTTTGGAACAAAAGGAACAGTTAGAAGAAGGGAGAAGTGCAGTATGTCAGTAAAAGGAACCAAGACGGAAAAGAATTTGCTGACGGCCTTTGCCGGAGAATCTCAGGCCCGCAATCGGTATACGTATTTTGCTGGTCAGGCTAAAAAGGAAGGGTATGAGCAGATAGCCGCCATCTTTATGGAAACAGCTGAACAGGAAAAAGAACATGCCAAACGGCTGTTCAAATTTCTGGAAGGCGGTGAGGTGGAGATTTGCGCTGCTTTTCCGGCGGGTGTAATAGGGACCACTGAACAAAATCTGGCAGAAGCAGCACACGGTGAAAACTACGAAACAACCGTGATGTATCCGGAATTTGCAAAAGTAGCGGAACAGGAGGGGTTTAAGGAGATTGCCGGTGTATTCCGCAGGATAGCGGTTGCAGAGGCCAGACATCGCGATCGATATCTGGCTTTACAGGCAAACATTAAAGAAGGAAAGGTATTCAAGCGGCCTAAGCCGCAGCGCTGGGTATGCAGGAACTGCGGATATGTTCACGAAGGGCTTGAAGCCCCGGGAACCTGTCCGGCCTGTGCGCATCCGCAGGCCTTTTTTGAATTGGAAGCGGTCAATTATTAATTGTTGAAATAACCAAGCCGGAGGGGACGGTTTGCCTTTCAGGAACGTTCCGGCCGACTGACAGACCTGCAGCCGGTCGGACTTCCTGAAGGGATGGATAAGAACATGAGAAAAATTGGCATAGCTGTTTTTTTGATTGTTTTGTTCGGATCCGGTTGCAAAACGGAAAGGGATAATACTATGCAGGAACGAAAAGGGCTGATTGCATTCAAAGGGGCTCCCTTGACGCTGGTGGGCAGAGAATTGAAAGTGAATGACCCGCTGCCGGATGTGGTTTTGACGGCACCGGATTTATCGGATGTCAGACTTTCTGATTTTCGCGGCAAGACGCTGATTCTTTCGACCGTTCCTTCTCTGGATACCGGCATCTGTGATTTACAGACGCGTCGGTTCAATGAAGAAGCCAAAAAACTGCAGGACAAAGCCGTCGTTTTGACGGTGAGTATGGATTTGCCGTTTGCCCAGAAACGATGGTGCGGTGCAGCCGGTGCCGAGCACGTTCGTGTTGCATCCGACTACAAAGAGGCGGCGTTTGGGAAAGCGACCGGTTTGCTGATAAAAGAACTGCACTTGCTGGCCCGTTCTGTTATGATTGCCGACAAAAATGGAAAAATCGTCTATATCCAGCTGGTGCCTGAAGTGGCGACCGAGCCGGATTATGATGCGGTACTGAATGCGTTGTCTATGATGCGATAAGATGTTTTGCTTTTCAGGAGAAATCCGATGAACACTCTGGCTGAACGTGTGTATGCCGTGGGGGTCCAGCATTGGGACCGCCGGCTTTTTGATGAATTGATTCCGCTTCCGGATGGAACCAGCTACAACGCCTATCTGATTAAAGGCAGCCAGAAAACCGCTTTGCTGGATACGGTTGATCCGGCCAAAACCTCTGAGCTGATTGACCATTTGGTTCAGACAGGGATTGAAAAGCTGGATTACATCGTCAGCCATCACGCCGAACAGGACCATTCCGGCAGCATTCCGGATGTGCTGCTGATGTATCCGGAAGCCAAGGTGGTGACCAACCCAAAGTGCAAGTCGATGCTGATGGACCATCTGCGGCTTGAGGAAGAGCAATTTATAACCGTCGACGACGGGCAGGAGCTGTCGTTGGGCGACAAGACCCTTCGGTTTATCTATACCCCGTGGGTTCACTGGCCGGAGACGATGTGTACGTGGCTGCCGGAGGACCGGATTTTATTCAGCTGCGATTTTTTTGGTTCTCATCAGGCGACAAGCCGACTTTTTGTCGAAGACGAACCGGCTGTTTATGAAGCGGCTAAACGCTACTATGCCGAGATTATGATGCCGTTCCGTTCGGCTATTCGGGGCAATCTGAAAAAGATTGAATCGCTCGACATTCGTCTGATTGCGCCAAGCCACGGACCGGTTTATCCCAAGCCGTCCTTTATTATGGATGCTTATCGCGACTGGATCAGCGATGATGTCAAGAATGAAGTGGTGCTCGCCTTTGTATCGATGCATGACAGCACCCGTCGGATGGCGGAGTATTTTACGGAGGCCCTGGCATCCAGAAATATCCGGGTGCAGCAGTTTAATGTTGTCGGGGGGGATGTCGGAAAGCTGGCGATTTCTCTGGTGAATGCTGCGACAGTGGTTCTGGCAACGCCGACCGTTCTGACGGGACCTCATCCCCAGGCAGCTTATGCGGCGATGCTGGTTAATGCCTTGCGGCCGAAAACCCGGTTTCTCGGTTTGATTGGTTCCTACGGCTGGGCCGGCAAAATGCCCGAACAGATGACCTCGCTTCTGAGTGGGCTGAAGGCGGAAATGCTGCCGCCGGTCATTGCCAAGGGATATCCGACGGAAGCCGTCTTTGCCGCCCTCGATGAACTGGCCCAGACCATTCTGGAACGCCACCGCCAGGCTGGGCTGTGCCAATAAACCAAAAACAAAAACAACAGATTGCAAAAAAAACAGACCGCAGTAAAATACAGGCGGTTTTGAGCGGTCTGAAGAAACGAAACATAAGCAAAAGGGGAGATGGTTATGATTTCCAAGGCAATTGAAAAGGCCTTTAATGAACAGCTGGCCGCGGAAACCTATTCAGCCTACCTGTATTGGTCGATGTCAGCTGCCCTGGAGGAGATGCAGCTGCCTGGTTTTGCTCACTGGATGCGGGCCCAGGCCCAGGAAGAAATGACCCATGCAATGAAGTTTTATCATCACATTGTGGAGCGGGGCGGCCGGGTCAAACTGGGGGCGATTGCTGCTCCCCCAACCGACTGGGAGTCTCCGCTGAAGATGTTTGAAGAGGTTCTCAAGCATGAACGGCATGTGACAGCTTTGATTCATAAACTGGTAGAAACGGCTGCCCAGGAGAAAGATTATGCCGCCGGCGTGTTTCTCCAGTGGTTTGTCAGCGAACAGGTGGAAGAGGAAGCCGCTGCGGAACTTGTTTTGGCGAAAATCAAAATGGTTCAGGACAGCAAAGGCGGCTTGTATATGCTTGATAAGGAAATGGGACAGCGTGGTGCGGGAGACTAAAATTATGGCCATCACTTTTAATGCCGACGAGATTTTTGAAATTGCAGAACGAATTGAGAACAATGCCGCCCGTTTTTATCGGGAAGCAGCCGGCAAGGCCGCCAAACCTGATTTGAAAAAGATGCTGCTGGACCTGGCGGTTATGGAAGAGGGGCACGAAAAGACCTTCGCGCTGATGCGGAAAGATTTGTCGCCTTCAGAAAAAGATACGGCTGTCTATGACCCGGACGGCGAGGCGGCTCAATACCTCAAGACGATGGCGGATTTTCACGGTACGGAAGGCAAGGCCGGACCGATGGAAAAACTGACCGGAAAAGAGTCGATGGCTGAGCTGCTCAAAATTGCTATCAATGCTGAAAAGGATTCCATCGCTTTTTATGTCGGCATTAAGGGTCTGGTGCCGACCAAATCCGGCAAAGACAAGATTGAGAAAATTATTGTGGAGGAGATGTCCCACGTCACGGCACTGGGAGCAAAACTCCAGTCTTTGTAGCAGGACGGTTTGAAATCTGCAGCGGCAGGGAGGCAAGAGACACCCGATGACCCCGCAGGCCCGACAGTCTTGGCTCCGCAAGCAGCCGGTGATGCGAAAAGTGCTGCTGGCGCTGGTGCCCTGTCTGCTGGGCGGATGGTATTATTTCGGTTTTCGGATTGTCGCGATGGCGGCCTTCTGCTGCGTGTGGGGGTTTTTTCTAGAATGGCTTTTCTGCCGCCGCCGAAACGAGCCGGTCAGCGAAGCCGTGTTTGTAACAGCCATCCTGTTTGTCCTGATTATGCCGCCGACCGTGGGCTGGCATGTGCTGGCCGTCGGAATGGCCTTTGCCGTTATTTTCAGCAAGGAGGTTTTCGGCGGATTCGGAAGGAATTTCTTCAATCCGGCGATGGCCGGATGCTGTTTCGTCTATATCTGCTTTCCTGTAGCGATGACGGGCATCTGGTCGCCGCCGGCTCAGGGGCCGCTTGGGGCCTTGCTGCAATGGTCAACCGCTGTCGGGCCGGACGGCGTATCGGCCGTCACGAGTGCCACCCCGATGGCTCATAAAAAAGCCGGCAGGATTCAGCTGGGGACCTGGACCGAGCCGGCGGGAGATATTCCTTTTCTTATTGATGAAAAACAGACCGTGACCGTCTCCAAATGGACGGTATTCAAAAGATTTTTCTTCGGGCGAATCGGCGGTTCGGCGGGCGCAACCAGCGCCTTGCTGATTCTGATAGGGGGAGTGTACCTTTTTATCACCAAAACAGCCAGCCGGACTATTATTCTTTCAGTAGTCGGCTCTTATGCTGTCCTGAACGAAATTCTCTACCGGCTGGGAGTTCAGCCGGTGCCCGGGGCGATGATGGCCGTTCTCGGAGGCGGGTTTCTGCTCGGTGCCTTTTTTATGGCGACAGACCCCGTCACTTCTCCGCGTACGGAACCGGCCAAAATTATCTATGGGATTCTCATCGGGACCTGCACGCTGGTGATTCGGAATTTTTCTATTTTTAACGGCGGTCTGATGTTTGCCGTTCTGCTGGGCAATATGTTTGCTCCGATTCTGGATGTGGCGGTTAATGCCTGGCAGCAGCACCGCAAAGCGGTTCAGGAGGCGGCTGTATGAATTCCCGCTCTTTCTATGCAGTCGGCTATATGTTCCTGGTTACGGCGTTCTTCAGTACGCTGATTATCGGATTTGCCCGAGGCACGCAGACCCGTGTTCTGGCCAATGAGCGTCTGGCTTTTGAAAAGGCGGTTTTGACGGCTTTCGGAACTTTTTCCTATGACACGGATGCAGAGGTCAATCGGCTGTTTCAGGAGCATTTTGCGCAGAGCCCGGAATATGGAAAGGCCTGGGTATATAAAAAAGACAGCGGGCTTGCCGGTTTTGCTCTGCCGTTTGAAGGGAAAGGGTTCTGGGCTCCCATTAAGGGAGTTGCTGCCGTCTCTGCGGACGGTCGAACGCTGCAGGGGCTGGCTTTTTATGAGGTCAACGAGACGCCGGGGTTGGGAGCCCGGATTGTCGAGCCGTTTTTCCGCCGTCAGTTCGAGGGGCTGCGGCTTCGCTCGGAGGGGCTGCTGCTGGAGCTGAAGCCGGAAGGGACGGTTTTGTCGGAGGGGCAGGTGCACGCCATCAGCGGAGCCACACAGACCTGTGTGCGTCTGGAGGCGATTCTGAATGAGCAGCTGAAAGATTGGCTGGATACGATGCGCAGGGAGGGGCGATTGTGAAGACGGCATCTGTCAAACCCATGCAGGAGATCATTCGCGACGGGCTCTGGAAGGATAATCCTATCTTTCGACAGATTCTGGGGATTTGCAGTACACTGGCTGTTACCAATCTGGTGCTGAATACGTTTGTGATGTGTACGGCTCTGACGCTCGTGACAGCCTTAAGCTGCTGGACGGTTTCTCTGCTGCGCAGCTGGACCCCCCGGAATATCCGGATGATGGTGCAGACGCTGATTATCGCCTTTTATGTGATTATAGTGGATGTGGTTCTGAAGGCCTATTGGCCGGATATGAGCCGCAGTCTGGGCCCGTATGTAGGGCTGATTATCACCAACTGCATCGTGATGGGCCGCTGCGAGGCCTTTGCCGGTTCGAATCCGCCGGGCCCGGCTTTCTGGGACGGTTTTTTTAATGGGTTGGGGTATTCCGCTGTGCTGCTTGTGATTGCGGTTATTCGGGAAGGGCTGGGGATGGGGACCTTCTGCGGCTGGCCGCTGCCGTATTTCTCCACGCATTGGGATAAATGGATTATTATGGTGATGCCGCCGGGCGGATTTTTTGTGCTGGCCTGTGTTATCTGGGCCTGCCGGTCGATTCGGCCCAGGGAGGGGAAGCCGTGAATACACTGGGTGCAGAACTTTGGCAGGCGGTTGTGGTTTGTTTTGCCGCTGTCTTTACCAACAACATTTTGCTGACGACATTTTTGGGGATGTGCCCGTTTACGTCGGTATCCCGCGAAGTGCGGACGGCCGCCGGACTGGGCGGGGCGGTCGTCTTTGTGATGACGTTTACCTGTCTGCTGAACTGGATGGCCTATCACTGGATTCTGGTTCCGCTGGGGCTGGAGTTTTTCCGGTTTATTCTGTTTATTATCATCATTGCGGCGTTTGTGCAGGTAGTTGAGATGATTCTGGACCGGTTTTCTCCGCGGCTCTATCAGAATCTGGGCATCTTTCTGCCGCTGATTACGGTGAACTGTGCGATTCTGGGCGCCTCGCTCTTTATGGTCATCCGCGAGTATTCCCTGATTGTGACCGTCGGATACGGTTTCGGAAGCGGATTGGGCTGGCTTCTGGCCATCCTGGCCATGGCGGGGATTCGCCAGCGGTTTAATGAGTCCCGGGTGCCGGCGGGGCTTCAGGGACCGGGTATTACTCTGATTATCGCCGGACTGATGGTGCTGGCTTTTATCGGATTTACGGGAGTGCTGTCCTGATGGTGCTTGAGATTATTCGAGATGTTCTGGCGGTCAGTTCTGCGGCGGCGTTTTTGACGCTGATTCTGGTGCTTTGTGAAGGGCTGATTTTAAACTATGGTCCCTGCGAAGTGACCCTCAACGGCTCCCGCAAAGAGACGGTTCAGGGCGGAAAATCTCTTTTGTCTTCTCTGCAGGAAAAGAAGATTTTTATTCCAAGCGCCTGCGGCGGACGGGGCACCTGCGGTGTGTGCAAAGTGAAGGTCCTTGAGGGCGGCGGGCCGTTCCTGCCGACGGAAACGCCGCTTTTGACCCAACAGGAGCAGCAAGCCGGCGTCCGGCTGTCTTGTCAGGTCAAGGTGCGCGGACCGCTGGCGATTGAAATTCCGGAGGAGCTTTTCCGGGTGCGTCAGTATCAGGCCCGATGCAGCCGAATCGAAGACTTGACCTATGATATGAAGCGGTTTACCTTTGAACTGACCGAACCGGAGACGATTTCATTTACGGCCGGACAATATGTTCAGCTTCGCTGTCCCCCCTATAAAGGCAGCCGGGAGGAAGTGATGCGGGCGTATTCCATCGCCTCCGATCCGCTTGACAGCCGACGGATTGATTTGATTATCCGCCGTGTTCCGAAAGGCATCTGCACCACTTGGTGCTTTGACTATCTTCGCCAGGGGGATCCTGTTTCGTTCACCGGACCTTTCGGGGATTTTTATCTTCGGGATACGCAGACGCCGAAACTGTTTATCGCCGGCGGCAGCGGCATTGCACCGTTTGTTTCCATCCTCTGGCAGATGAAACATGCCAATGACGGCCGTCAGACGGTTTTCTTTTTCGGAGGAAACCGCACGGAGGATTTGTGTCTGCTGGATGAAATGAAGGCATTTGAACAGACCCTGCCGAATTTTCGTTTTGTGCCGGTCGTGGCCAAGCCGGCCCCTGAAAGTCGATGGTCCGGTCAGACGGGGCTGGTGACCGAAGCGGTTCAGCGCAGTTTTGAGCGGCTGGACGGCTGGGAGGGGTATCTGTGCGGCGGCCCCGGGATGATTGAAGCGGCCATGCGGGTCCTCCGGCAGATGGGGATACCCGATGAGAAGATTTATTATGATAAATTTGCATAGAGAAACGGTATGAAACGTTCGCCTTCGGACATTCGATTGGAAAAACTGCTCCGAAGCTCCAAGTTCGTCGCCGGCGGGTTTATGGGGGATGACCCGCGCACGCCGGAGGAAGTGATTCGGGAGGATGCCGCCTGCCTGGAACGGCTGGGCAAAACAGCGGCCCAGATTGCCGAGCGAATGCGAAGACTGACGGAAGCCGCATCCGCCGCTTTGGGCAATCCCGTTCAGCTGGAGGGAAAATTTGACGTCCGCTGTGAAGAATGGAAGGGGGGGCTGATCTGTCCGTGGCCGCATCCGGGCCGTTTTCCCAAGCGGCTGACCGTCTGCCGACGCTTCGATACGGGACGCGAGATTGTTTGGTCGGATTTGAATATCCACCTGATTGAGGCCCACGGGTTTTTTGAAGGAAAGGGGGCTTCTTATCGTTTGGAGCCGGAGGACCTGGTACGGGTTCTCTTTGAGTAAAACGGTTTTTGGATTCGAAAGGATGTTTACGATGAAAAAGTATCGCTGTCTGATGTGCGGGTATATTTATGACCCGAAAAAGGGAGATCCGGAAAACGGGGTCCAGCCCGGTACGGCTTTTGAAGACCTGCCGGAAGACTGGGTTTGCCCGGAATGCGGCGCCGGAAAAGAGGAATTTGAAGAAGTCCGCTGATGACAGGGTATTGAGAAAAGCCCTAAGAAATGTTCTTGGGGCTTTTTTCTTTGAAACAGCCTGGGGAAGCGGCGAATGGAAAAAATTGTTCCCAAACTTCAGGAAAGCGGCCCTATTTTCTGCGTGGAAACCGCCGCCGGTCCATCCTCCGTTGTCGTCTTTGGGGCCTCCGGAGACCTGGCCCATCGAAAGCTGTATCCGAGTCTGTATGCCCTTTTTTCCTCCGGCCTGATGAGTCAGTCCTTTTATCTGCTCGGCTGCGGACGGACGCCGATGACCGATGAGTCGTTTCGGGCGGGGATTGAGAAAAATCTCCCGGCGGAAACAGCCGGAAAGGTTTCTTCAAAAGCGGCTTTTCTGGAACGGTGTTTTTATGCAGCGGGGGATTATCAGTCCAAAGACCTTTATGAAACAATTCGGCGGCGTATGACAGATCTGGACAGCCGCTTCAGCATCGAGGGGGTTCGTTTGTTTTATCTGGCGGTGCCGCCGACGGTGGTTAAACCAATCGTTGAACGGCTGGCGGAAACCAAACTGGCTTGTCCGGTCTCTACAGGACGCTTTCAGCAGGTACGGCTGGTTTTGGAGAAGCCGTTTGGAACGGATACGGCCTCCGCAGCGGACCTGGAGCGGGCCCTGCATCGCTGTTTTCATGAATCCCAAATCTATCGTCTGGATCATTATCTCGGTAAAGATACGGTCCAGAATATACTGGTCTTTCGGTTTGCCAACAGTCTGTTTGAGCCCATTTGGAACCGAAATTATATCGACCATGTCCAGATTACAATCGCTGAATCGATCGGCGTAGAACATCGAGGGGGCTATTATGACCAGACGGGGGCCTTGCGGGATATGTTTCAAAACCACATGCTCCAGATTCTGTCTCTGGTTGCGATGGAACCCCCCAGTTCTCTGAGTGCGGAGGCCGTTCGGGATGAAAAGGCCAAGGTGTTGCGCTCGATTGCTCCTTTATCTGCGGACCCTTTGAATCCTTCTGTGGTCCGAGCTCAATACGGCCCTGGAGAAGTTGACGGCAAAGCTGTCTGTGGGTATCGGCAGGAGAAAGGCATCCGGCCGGACTCCATAACGGAGACGTTTGCGGCGGCTCGAATCCTGATTGAGAATTGGCGTTGGAACGGGGTTCCTTTTTATTTGCGCACGGGCAAGCGTCTTCCGCGAAAGCTGACGGAGGTTGTTGTCTGTTTCAAGTCTGTTCCCCATACTCTTTTTCCGCAGTTTGAGCGAGAGATACTGCCTGCCAATAGTCTCCGTTTTCAGATTCAGCCGGAAGAGGGGATTTTCCTGCAATTGCAGGCCAAAAGGCCCGGAGCGAAGTTGTCTCTTGCAACCCTCGAGATGGCCGTAGATTATCGGCAAATCTTCGGATTCCGGATGCCGGAGGCCTATCAGCAGCTTCTTTTAGATTGCCTTGTAGGTGACCAGACACTCTTTACGCGGCATGATTCTATTCTCCTTGCCTGGAAACTTCTCGAGCCGGTTTTAGATAGATGGAATAACTCAAAAGAAAATAATATATTCATTTATCCCTCCGGAACATCTTCAATCCTTCCTGCTGATGAGCTTATTCAAAAAACCGGTCATTTTTGGAATCCATTGTGATTTTAAGTCTCTTTATAACAATATATTATCTCTAAATGTGAAAAAATCAAAAATATTGTGATTAAAATAGCATAAACTCTTGACATTTTTTGAGTCTATTTTATATTTGTTTTAAATAATGGGACACAAAGAATTATAAAAAGGCATTAGAAGGAAAATAAAAAAGGAAAAGGGGAAGTTAATGGTGAACAGAAAATGTATAATTAGATTGTCGCGATACAAAAGCGCCCTCCAGCGGCTGAAGGCCTTAGGGTTTGTAAAAGTTTTTTCAGGCAACCTGGCGGATGCGGCAGGGGTGACTTCTTCCCAGGTTCGGAAGGACTTTTCACTTTTTGGAATTACGGGGAATCGTCGAGGCGGCTACAGTGTGGATGAGCTGATTTCCAAGATTCTTGAAATTCTCGGCAAAAATGAACTCCAGCGGGTGGTTTTGGTGGGGGCCGGCAATATCGGAACCGCCCTGATGCGATACAAGGGATTCGAGTCAGGGGGAATCAAAATAACTGCCGCATTTGATATCGACCCGGAGAAAATTCACCGGGATTCTGACCCGCCCATCCTGCCCTTGGAAGAGTTTGCGGACTACGTGAAAAAAAACTCGATTCGTGTGGCGATTCTTGCTGTGCCGGATGTGGCGGCTCATCACGTTTCTGAACTAATGATTCGTTCCGGAATTATGGGGATTCTGAATTTCGCGCCGATTCAGCTACGGGGAGCTGAGAAAGTCATTATTAACAATATTAATCTTGAAGTCGAGCTGGAAAACCTGATTTACTTTGTCAATGCGATGCAGAAAACCGGACAGATTGAATGAAAATCAAAACCCTCAAAAATCGCCTGCTGTTCTCTTTTCTGACGGTCAATCTCGTCTTGGCGGTCAGCGTATTTTGTCTTGGATATTGGGTGATTCAGCAGCAGCTTTTTGAGCGAACACAAAAACAGGTCAATCATTATTTGGACAGTGCCCGTCTGTTTTATGCGAGCGAAATAGAAAATATCGGGACTCGGATGAAACTGGTTTCTTATAATCAAGACCTTGAGACTTTGCGAAAAAGTCTTGATCTTGATTATCTTTTCCGCTTGTCATCGGATAACGCCCGAATTGCTGCAAGCCGAATTGTCCAGAAAGTTTTTGAGAGCAGAGTCCCCATGGGGGGGACGAGATTGGTTGGTCCGGAAGAATTAGCCCGAATGCCGGAGGCGGTTCGGCAACGAGCGCGGATTCCGATTAAAGGTTCATCAAAAGAGGAGTTTACAGAAGGCGGAATCGTCAAGGAATATGCCTTGCCCCTTTTAGGGCCGGATGGCCAAATCGAATCTGTGATTTACGGCGGACGTCTGGTGAATCAGGATTATATATTTGTGGATAAACTTCGGCTTCTTGTTTTCGGGGAGGAACAATATCGCGGAAAACCGGTGGGGACTGTAACCATTTTTCAGGACGGTATTCGGATTGCTACGAACGTTTTGGACAAAGAGGGCCGGCGTGCCGTTGGTACGCACGTTTCGCAGGCTGTTTATGACAGCGTCATTCGGGAAGGAAGACGCTGGCATGACCGGGCCGAGGTCGTGGGCAACTGGTACCGTTCCGCCTATGAACCGATTCGCGATATTGATGGGAACATAATTGGAATTCTGTATGTCGGAATTCTGGAGGAGCAGCTGACCGATATTGCCGCCAAGATTTTGGTGCTGTTTTTGCTGGCAGTTGCGGCCGCTCTTCTGCTGGCGGGCATTGTAGCTTTTGTTCTGACAGGGTCCATCCTGCACCCGATTACTTTGCTGCTGGAGGCAACTCGCAAATTGGCCAAAGGAGAATGGGGACACGAAGTGCCGGCCCAGACTTCTGTCGAAGAGCTTGACCAGCTGGCCAAGTCCTTCAATGAAATGAGTGCCCAGCTGAGGCACCGGGAACTGTCTTTGAAAATCAGCAATGAAAAGCTGGCGGAACTGAACAAAAGTTATCTGGATTTAATCGGTTTTGTGGCCCACGAATTAAAAGGAATGCTGGCTTCCGCGGTTATTAACGCCTATTCGCTGCGGGACGGCCTTCTGGGGATGCTGAATTTTAAGCAGAAGCGAGCCATTGATTCGATCTGCCGAAATCTGGATTATCTCGATGCTACGGTCAAGAAGTTCCTGAACTTAAGCCGAATAGAGCGGGAAAAACTGGAAATCAACAAACAGCCGATTTGCCTTCGGAAAGATATTGTGGATATATCCGTACATATTTTCTCCAAATTGATTGAAGACAAACAAATGACCGTTGTGAACCGGATTGACCCCGCTTTGCGGGTCAATGCCGATCCGGACCTCCTTCAGATTGTTGCGAACAATTTAATTAATAATGCCGCCAAATATGGTGCAGAAGGGGGACGAATTGAACTTTCGGCTCGCCTTTTGGACGGACGGGTTGAGGTGGAGGTTTATAACGACGGTCGGCCGATTCAGCCGAATGAATTGCCGCTGCTTTTCAAAAAATTCTCCCGTCTGGATAATCCGGACAAGAAAAAGGTCAAAGGAACCGGTCTTGGATTGTACATAACCAAACAGATTATCGAAGCCCACGGCGGCCAAATTCGAGTCGAACCGCGGGCGGCAGGAAATGCGTTTATTTTTCAGATTGAAAGGGAATAACTTTGGTTACACCGATGGATTTGATCAGAAAAAAACGGGCCGAAGCGGTCAATCGAATCATCAGCAAAGGGTATCTGTCCACCAAGCGCGTTTATGTCGGGATGGCTACCTGCGAAATCGCTGCCGGCTCCAAGGAAGTGATGGCGGTCTTTCAGGATGCGATCGCCAAAGGATTAACCGATGTATATCTGAGCCAGAAGGGATGTGCAGGCCGATGCAATCTGGAGCCCACGGTAGAGGTGGTTGAGGAAGGCAAGATTCCCGTCAAATACGGTCTGGTAACCCCTGAACGAGCCCGCGAAATCATCGAGCGGCATCTGAAAAAGGGAGAAGTAATTCAGGAATGGGTGATTTAGGGAAAGGGACCTGTTGTGGCAGACAAGCAATATAAACTGACTTTTTGCGACGGCTCCGGATGCCTGAAAAATCATGCGAGAGAGTTTCGTCAGCTTTTTGAGGAAGAACTTCGGCGGCATCAGATTCAGCAGAATGTCCAAATTCATCTGAGCGGCTGCTTAGGGATGTGCACGAAAGGGCCCATCCTCATTGTGAATCCGGGTTATATTCTGTATGGAAACCTCCGTTCCGAAGACGCACCGGAGATTGTTCAGGAACATCTAATCAACGGCAAGCCGGTTTCCCGCCTGATTATTCAGGAGGACCATTTATACAATCGCTTTTTCCGGATCTTCGGGGATTCGGAGTTTTTCGGCCGTCAGATGCGGATTGCGCTGCGCAACTGCGGCGTCATTGACCCGGAAAAGATTGATGACTATCTGGCGATGCGGGGGTACGAGGCCCTGGCAAAAGTGCTAACGGAGATGACGCCGCAGCAGGTGATTGAAGAGGTCAAGAAAAGCGGCCTGCGCGGACGCGGCGGTGCGGGATTCCCTACAGGACTCAAATGGGAATACACCGCCAAACAGTCCGACCCTGAAAAATATGTCATTTGCAACGCCGATGAAGGTGACCCCGGGGCCTTTATGGACCGCAGCGCGATTGAAGGAGACCCGCATACGGTGCTGGAAGGGATGATTATCGGCGGTTATGCAATCGGGTCCCGTCAGGGGATTATTTATATCCGTGCTGAATATCCGCTGGCTGTTCAGCGTTTGAAAAAGGCGATTGAAGATGCCCGGCGGGAAGGATTTCTCGGCGAGCGAATTCTCGGAACGGACTTTTCCTTCGATATTCGGATTTGCCTGGGAGCCGGCGCCTTTGTCTGCGGAGAAGAGACGGCTCTGATTCACTCGATAGAAGGGGCCCGCGGTATGCCTCGTCCGCGCCCGCCGTATCCGTCTGTCAGCGGCTTGTTCGGCAAGCCGACGTTAATTAACAACGTCGAAACGTGGGCGAATATTCCGGTGATTATTATTGACGGGGCCGATTGGTTCAGCCGCATCGGCACGGCAACCAGTAAGGGTACCAAGGTCTTTGCGCTGGCCGGCAAGGTTCGCAATACGGGACTGGTGGAAGTTCCGATGGGGACGACGCTGCGGGATATTATTTTCGGAATCGGCGGCGGCATCCCCAACGGCAAAAAATTCAAGGCCGTTCAGACGGGCGGTCCGAGCGGCGGATGCCTCCCGGAAAAGTATCTGGATACACAGATTGATTATGAATCCCTTGCAAAGGCCGGTTCGATTATGGGCTCCGGCGGGATGATTGTGATTGATGAAGATTCCTGCATGGTTCGAATGGCCCGGTTCTTTGTCGAGTTCACTCAGGATGAATCCTGCGGAAAATGCACCCCGTGCCGGGAGGGAACCAAGCGGATGCTCGAAATCCTGACCCGAATCACCCGCGGGCAGGGCAAACCCGGGGATATCGAAAAACTGGAGCGGCTGGGCACGATGATTCAGAAGGCCTCGCTGTGCGGACTTGGCCAGTCTGCCCCCAATCCGGTGCTCAGCACCATTCGAAACTTCCGGGAGGAGTACGAAGAGCATATTCATCAGAAAAAATGCCGTGCACACGAATGCACCGCACTCCTGTCTTTTGTAGTACAGGACAATTGTGTCGGCTGCGGTGCCTGCAAACGGGTCTGTCCGGTCAATGCCGTATCCGGAAATCGAAAGGAAAAACACAGCATCAATCCGAATCTCTGCATCAAATGCGGACAATGCTATGATGCATGCAAGTTTAACGCCATTGCCAAAGTGTGAGGAATCCAATGAGCCGATTGATTACGATTACGATTAACGATAAGCCCTATCAGGTTGAGCCGAACCAAACAATTATGCAGGCGGCCGACAAACTTGGGTTTCATATCCCTCGTCTGTGCTATCATCCGAAGCTGTCCATTGAAGGGGCTTGCCGGGTTTGCATCGTGGAAGTGGAAGGAATGAAGAACTATGTGGCCTCCTGTGCCTTTCCCGTCAGCGACGGAATGAAAATCCGCACGAATACGCAAGCCCTGCGGACAGCCCGACGAGATATTATTGAGTTGATTCTCGATAACCATCCGCAGGATTGTCACACCTGTGAACGTGACGGCAACTGTGAGCTTCAGCGTCTGGCGGCGTCAATGGGGATCCGGGCCCGGCATTTTGAGGGTGAACGCAAACGCTATGAAAAAGACCTGTCCAGCGAGGCCGTCATTCGGGACCCCGAAAAGTGCATTCTGTGCGGGCGCTGCGTGCGGATGTGTTCGGAGATTCAGCAGGTCCATAATCTCACCCAGGCCCACCGCGGTTTTCATACGGTTGTCATGCCGGCCTACAACATGCCGATGGGCGAAAGCGTCTGTACCGCCTGCGGTCAGTGCATTAACGTCTGCCCGACGGCGGCGTTTCTGGAAAAGAATTATACGCAGGAGCTTTTTGAAAAACTTAACGATCCGAATCTGGTGAAGGTGGTTCAGTTTGCTCCGTCCGTGCGGGCAGCCATCGGAGAAGCATTCGGTCTGGAGCCCGGTCTGAATATGGAAGGGCAGCTGATTGCATCCCTTCGCAAACTCGGTTTCGATTATGTGTTTGACACCCAGTTTGCGGCGGATCTGACGATCATGGAAGAGGCCAGCGAATTTCTCGAACGGCTTCAGAGCGGCGGTGTCCTGCCGATGATTACTTCCTGCTCCAGCGCCTGGATGAAATGTCTGGAACAGTTTTATCCGGACCTGATTCCGAACGTCTCGACCTGCAAGTCGCCGATGTCGATGCAGGGGGCGGTTACCAAAACCTATTTTGCCAAGAAGAAAAAGATTGACCCTCGCAAAATCCTCAGTGTAGCCGTGATGTGCTGCACGGCCAAGAAATATGAGGCCGCCCGGCCCGAACTGATGTTTGACGGGATGCGGGGGGTTGACATTGTCGTAACGACCCGTGAGGCTGCCTGGATGATTAAGTCCGCCGGAATTGATTTGGTCAATATTCAGCCCGAGGAGCCGGACCATCCGCTCGGAATTTCCAGCGGTGCCGGGGCCATTTTCGGGGCTACCGGCGGGGTAATGGAAGCCGCCATTCGAACGGCCTATGAACTGTATACCGGCGAGACCCTTGTAGATATTGAGGTAGAGGCCGTTCGGGGGCTCAAGGGCATCAAAGAGGGCAGCATCGTCATGGACGGCAAGGAAATCCGGGTGGCCGTCGCCCACGGCCTGGGCAATGCCTGCCGGCTTCTGGAGCGGGTCCGGCAAGACCCGTCTCGGTATCACTTCATCGAGATTATGGGCTGTCCGGGCGGCTGTGTCGGCGGCGGAGGCCAACCCTATGCCCAGATTAATTCTATCCCTCTGGATGATGAAAATCTGCGGAAAAGGGCGCAGGCCCTTTATGACCTGGATAAGGCCAAGACCATCCGGCGAAGCCATGACAACCCGGATGTCCAGAAACTGTATAAGGAATTTCTCCAGAGTCCGCTTAGTCCGGTGTCTCATCAGTATCTGCATACCCACTACAAGGCCAAGACACCGGTCGGCATTATTCCACGAAATGAACGCACCTTGTCGGGAGATTCAAAATGACTCAGAATCAGACGGAAAAACTTCAGGCGATTCGGGAAGCCATGCAGGCGGCTCGAAATGATGCTCATCCGGAATCTCACCTGATTGGGATTCTGCATAAGGTTCAGGAGGTTTTCGGCTATCTGCCCCGCGAGATGATGGATGAGGTGGCACAGACACTCGAGATCCCTACGGCTCATATTTGGGGGGTAGCAACCTTTTATCATTACTTTAATCTGGAGCCAATCGGGCGGCACGTAGTCAGTGTCTGCATGGGAACGGCTTGTTATGTAAAAGGCGCCGCTTCCGTTCTGGAAACTTTGAAAAAAGAACTGGGAGTCGAAGTCGGGAAAACAACATCGGACGGTTTGTTTACCCTTCAGGAGGCGAGATGTCTTGGAGCCTGCGGCATAGCACCGGTGATGATGATTGACGAAAAGATTTACGGACAACTGGATAGTAAAAAAACAGTTGATATAATTAACCAGTATCGCAAGGCCGCCGCAGAGGAAAAATCGGCTGTCGGGGCGGAAACTCGACGTGGGAAACCTTGAGAAAACCGTTGAAAAAGGGAGACTGCACATGGCGAAAAAAGTACTGATTATCGATGATGATGCGGATTTTGTGGAAAGCGTTGAAAATCTGCTGGAAGCCCGCGGATATGAGGTGGTTTCAGCCGCAAACGGAAAGGACGGGGTCGAAGCTGCTAAAAAAGAAAAACCCAACCTGATTATTCTGGATGTGATGATGACAACCAAGGATGAGGGATTCAATGTGGCCCGCAAACTCAACGAATTGGAGGGAGTGAAAGGTACACCGGTTGTGATGGTGACGGGAGTGCGGCGGGAAATGAATCTGCCGTTCAGCTTTGAGCCCGATCAGACATGGCTGCCTGTCAAGGAAGTATTGGAAAAACCGATTAAGCCGGAGACCCTTCTGAAGGCCGTAGCGGACTATATTCGGTAACAAACGCTTTTCAATGTTCTGAACATCTCCTCCTTTCAAAGGGATGCCCTGATCGTTTGTCAGGTCGTCCCTTTTTAATTTCAAAAAAGAAGGCAGGGAGCCGTTGCAGCTCCCTGCCGCGCTTTCCATCCAATTAAGGTGGAGAGAGGAAGAGGACTATTTTTTCAGCAGGCCGAAAAGCAACGCTCCCGTGCTCAGTAGCAGCGTTGTAGCCGCTGACGGCGCTGCCGATGCGCCGGACGGGATGCCGAGGACAAGACTGTTTACCAAACCGAGAAAAAGCCAGCCGAGACATCTTTTCATCGATTGATTCCTTTTTCTTCAAACTGACAAAGATTCATTCCATTTCCTGATTCAGTTTTTCCCGAAGCGCCTGATTTTCCCGCCGCGTTGCCTCCAGATCAAATATCAGATACTTTATGCCCAGCCGCAGATAATCCAGCGACTGCTGAAGATTGCTGAACTGGGCCTGGAGTTTCTGATGATTCTCCCGATTTCGGCGAGCCAGCAGGAACAGTTTGTCCTTTTGCGGCTGCGGCAGGTCGACCTCGTTAAGCAATTCCTGAAACTTTTTCTCAAAATTAGATTCGAACATGGTTCACCCCCAAAACGGTCCTTGTTGGTTTCCCCGAAGCCAGCGGTTTGGCTTGTTACTGGGCCGGTACTTTTGCTTTTTCTATCTCTTCTTTTTCCCCCAAAGCCATCATCCGTATTATAACAGAAAAACCGTTCAAGACGCCGAAGACGTTTTCATATCGCTTGATTTCACCCGAAGAATCTGAATTTTCAGAAGAGAGATGTTATTTTATCGGAACTCACAAAAAATTTTTTTGGGCTGGCAGGAGGAAAGAAAACCAAATTTCAGCGGGCTTTCAATGTAATCTTATCTCCTTTCCTCTAAAAGATTTATGAATTATACCAGCATGCGGGAAAACGGGCTTGACAATCCGGAAACTGTCTGTTTTACTGGCTTATGTGGCCGGGCGATTAGCTCAGCTGGTTAGAGCGTACGGATCACACCCGTAAGGTCACAGGTTCGAATCCTGTATCGCCCAGTACCTTCTTTTTTCTCCTTTCTATCCATTCCGATGTTTACTCATTCGGGACTGCTGAACGGCTTTATTGGACTATGGGCAGGTCACATCAGCGTGTCGTAAATGCGGCGGATTTCCATCTAATAGTATCACCCAAGAAAAATATCCCCAAGTTGAATACGGTCTATGTTTCCATATATGGCTTCACTCTATTCTTGACAATTTGGGTCCTGTAGAAATAATAGAATTTTTGTTATTTTTGAGTCGGGATAGGAAAAAGCTGTGCTTTTACGCAAAAAAAAGAAGAAAAAAGAACGAAATCCGTTTTTGGATTGGTTGGGATATGTGATCCTGCGGATTGTCTTTTTTGTTCTTGGTTTCTTACCGATTGAGTGGAATTTACAGCTGGCGTGTTTTTTAGGGCGTTTGCTCTGGAAACACTATCACCGCGGGCGGATGAGGGCCCTGGAGAATCTTCAGGCGGCGTATCCGGAGAAAGACTCGCGCTGGCATGAAGAGGTGGGGCGGCGTTCGTTTGAGCATCTGGTGATGCTGGTGATGGATGTGTTTTTTACGCCCCGGCTGGTGGTTAAGGAACGCTGGCCTGATTATGCCCGTCTGATGAACATCGAGCGTGTAAAATGGATGATGCAGGAAAAAAAGGGGCTCCTGATGGCCACAGGGCATTACGGCAATTTTGAAATTATCGGGTATATGCTCGGGCAGTGGGGGTTTAATGTGTACAGCATCGCTCGGCCCCTGGATAATCCCTACATCAACCGCTATCTGTACGGCATTCGTCAGCGTCATGGGCAGAAGATTATCGATAAGTTCGGGGCTTCTGAACAGATGGAGCAGCTGGTCAAAGAAGGGGCGACGCTGTGCTTTATTGCTGACCAGGACGCCGGACGCAAGGGCATTTTTGTGGATTTCTTCGGACGCAAGGCCAGCTCCTACAAGAGCATTCCCCTGCTGGCGATTCACTACAACCTGCCGTTGGTGATTGGAGGCAGCCGTCGGGTGGGAAACCGGTTTTTCTTTGAGATGGAGTGCAGCCGGATTATTCTTCCGCAGGAATGGCAGGATAAGGAGGACCCGCTGGGCTGGCTGGCTCAGGAGTATACGCGGGCACTGGAGGAGTTTATCCGAAAAGACCCGACACAGTACTGGTGGATACACCGCCGCTGGAAGACCCGTCCGAAGGAGGAGCTGTCGGCGGCCGGCTGCCCGTCAGAATCAAACCAACAGGAGTAAACAAATCTTCAATTGACAGTTTTTCTGCGGCGGTCTATGATTTCGAAATAGACACGAGAGGTCTTTTATTCGGTTTGGAGGCTGACCATGGCACAAGGTGAAAAGAGCTGGGAAAAGCGGCTTTCGGGCGGTCCGGATGAACTGGCGGTCGATTTTGTCGAGTCGCTGTCGTTTGACAGGCGGTTGTATAAGCACGATATCGCCGGTTCGATTGCGCATGCTGAAATGCTGGCCGCACGGGGGCTGATTACCCGGGCCGAGTTGGCGGACATCAAAAAGGGGCTTTTGGAGATTGCCGAGGAAATTGCCTCCGGCCGGTTTGTGTTTGACAAACGGCAGGAGGATATTCATATGGCGGTCGAGGCGGCGCTGATTGCCAAAATCGGCGAGGCGGGTAAGAAGCTGCACACCGGAAGAAGCCGCAATGACCAGGTGGCAACGGACCTGCGGCTGTGGATGCGCGATGAGATTGAGATCCTGCAGGCATATCTGACGGACCTGCAGCGGGCGCTGGTCAAACAGGCCGAGCAGTATGCACAGGAGATTATGCCCGCCTATACGCACCTGCAGCGGGCTCAGCCGGTGACGATTGGGGCGTATCTGCTCAGCTTTGTGGAGATGCTGGCCAGGGACTGGAGCCGTCTGAAAGACTGCCGCACACGTCTGAATGTCTGTCCGCTGGGCAGCGGGGCCGTGGCGGGTTCAACTCTCCCGCTGGACCGGGAAATGACGGCCAAGTCGCTCGGTTTTGCCGACATTACCTATAACAGTATTGATTCCGTTTCGGATCGGGATTTTTGTGCGGAGTTTATTTTCTGCTGCTCTTTGATTGCTGCCCATCTGTCCCGACTGGCGGAGGACTGGATTCTGTTTGCGACAACCGAGTTCGGCTTTATCCGAATCGCGGATGCCTACTGCACCTCGTCGAGTATGATGCCGCAAAAACGCAATCCGGATATGCTGGAGCTGATTCGAGGCAAGACCGGTTCAGTCTATGGGGCCCTTGTAGGGATGCTGACGATTCTGAAGGCCCAGCCGTCCGCCTACAATCGGGACCTGCAGGAGGACAAGCTGCATGTATTTCGGGCGGCCGATGTAACGGAGGCCTGCGTGCAGATGGCGAGGGCGATTGTTGAGCATACGGTTTTTCAGACAAAGCAGATTGCCGATGGATTAGACCAGGGTTTTCTGGATGCAACGGCGATGGCCGAGTATCTTGTCGGCAAGGGGATGCCGTTCCGGGAGGCGCACGGGATTGTCGGGACCCTCGTGGCCCAGTGCGAAAAAGAGGGCAAAGTCAAACTGTCGCAGCTGGCTCTGGAGCAGATGCAGGCCGTCTGCCGGGTGATTGATAGGGATGTGTATGAGGTTTTGGACCCCGCCGGCGTGTGCAGGAACTACAAGACGCTCGGCGCCGGCAGTCTTCAAAATACCCGAGCGCAAATTCAGTATTGGAAAGAAAAAATCAAAGAACAGTGATCCGGAAGAGCAAATAGAAAAAATTTATGTCGCGTGAAGACCAAATTACATCCTGGTTTGTCCGACAGTCCCGGCTGGATCCAAAACGGTTTCCGATAGGGATAGGGGATGACATGGCCGAAATTCAGCTGGCGGAGGGGGTATCGGTTCTGATTACCACCGATACGCTGATGGACGGGGTGCATTTTGATCTGTCCTCCTGCACGCTTGAGCAGGCGGGCTATAAAGCGATGGCGGCCTCGCTGAGCGATTGTGCAGCGATGGCGACGGTGCCCCTTTGTGCCGTAGCGGCGGTGTCGCTGCCGACGGATTTCGGCATCGAGCATCTCAAACAGCTGCATTACGGCCGCGTGCGGGCGGGGGAGCCCTTTGACTGCGAAGTAGTAGGAGGGGATATTACGAAATGGCGGAATCCGGAGGGCAAACTGGTTCTCTGCTATACGATGCTCAGCCGGCCCAGCGGGCATCATCCGCCGGTGCGGCGAAGCGGAGCCCAGGTCGGAGACCTGATTTGCGTAACCGGCACGCTGGGCGGGTCTATTCTGGGCAAGCATCTGGAGTTTGTGCCGCGGGTGAGGGAGGCGCTGGAGATGACGCGGCTGGCCCGGATTCATTCGATGATGGATATCACGGACGGCTTGAGCACAGACCTGAGCCGAATCTGTACGCAAAGCGGCGTCGGGGCCCTGGTGGAGGCGGAGGCCGTTCCCATTTCGCAGGCGGCCGGACAAATGCCCGACCCGCTTGGGGCGGCACTGAATGACGGCGAGGATTTTGAACTGCTCTTTACGCTGCGGGAGGACCAGTGGGAAAAATTGAAGGGTTTTTCGATGGTTCCGCTGACCGTCATCGGGCGGATTACGGACAGCCGCCGGATGCAGATTCGGATGCCGGACGGGCGGGTGGAACCGCTGGTGCCGCGGGGATATGACCATTTATGACCAAGGCAAACGTTTTTGAAACGATTACGCATTCGCCCGAAGAGACGATAGAGTTGGGCCGGCGGTTCGGGGCGGCGCTGAAGGGGGGCGAAACGGCCGCCTTGATTGGGACGCTCGGAACGGGCAAGACGCATTTTATCAAGGGGGTTGCAGCCGGACTGGGGGCGGCGGGGCTGGGAGCGGTGAACAGTCCGACGTTTGTCCTGATGAATGAGTATTGCGCCCGGGACGGACGGCTTACGGTGTATCATATCGATGCCTACCGGCTCAAATCAATCGAGGAATTCGAGAATCTGGGGATTTCAGATTATCTGGGGTCGGATGCGGTTCTTTTAATCGAGTGGGCGGACAAAGTACTGGCGGCTCTGGAGGGACTGGACTATATCCGGATTGATTTTTCGCATGAAGGGCCGACGGAACGGAAAATTATCATAAAAGGACCAGCGTCTTTTCTGGTTTGCTTTCAGGCGGAAAGCAAGTCCGCTGGATTCCCGCCTTCCTCCTTCGCTGAAGCTTCGGAGGACAAGCCGCGGGAATGACCGGTGATTACCTGGATGATATTTCTCCAAAAAGGGTCAGGGCGGAGGTCTTGCTGATACGGACCTGAACAAACCGTCCGGCCAGCTCGGCAGGGCCGTTGAAGACAACAATGTAGTCGTGAGCGGTTCGGCCGATCAGCTGGGGCTGGTCGGCAGACTCGGCCTTGTTCAGGTGGGGCTTTTTGCTGGGGCCTTCCACAAGCACTTCAAGGGTTTTTCCGAGGAAGCGGCGGTTGTCTTCTTCCGCGATTTTGTTGACCAGTTCAAGCAGACGAATGTTTCGCTGCTGTTTGACTTCCGCGGGTACATTGTCCTCAAGCCGCTTATCCGCATAGGTGCCCGGGCGAGGGGAATATTTAAAGATAAAGCAGTTTTTGTAGCGGACTTTTTGGATCAGGTCTGCTGTGGCCTCAAAATCCTCTTCTGTTTCGCCCGGAAAGCCGACGATAAAGTCGCCGGTGACGGCCAGATTGGGCACAATCGACCGGGCTTTTTCAATCAGGTCCAGGTACTGGCGGGCCGTGTAGCCGCGGTTCATCGCCTTCAGAATCCTGTCCGAGCCGCTCTGAGCGGGCATGTGCAGGTAGGGACAGACCTTGGGCAGACGGGCCATCGCCTCAAAAACAGAGTCCTCCATTTTGGCCGGATGACTGGTGATGAAATGAATCCACCGGATCGAGTCAATTTGACTGACCATTTCCAGCAGGTCGGCCAACGTATACGTGCGGCCGTTTTGGGTATAGCGGTAGGAGTTAATCGTCTGTCCCAGCAGAGTGATTTGCTGAATGCCCCGCTCGGCCAGTTTTTGGGCCTGCTGCAGAATGACCTTGGGCGGCCGAGACACTTCGGGCCCGCGGACGTAAGGGACGATGCAGAAGGTGCAGAAATTGTTGCATCCGCGCATGGTTCGGATAAATGCCTGCGATTTCAGATGATTTTCATCCGAATCATGGGCAATCTCAAACTCGTCCAGCTTCTCGCTGACAGTATGGACATCGGGGCTGTCGGCGGGTCGGCGAATTGTTTCGGTAACGGCAAGGATTTTTCGCCGTTCCTCAATCGCCTGCTGAAGGAGGGCGGGGACTTCGTGGAGCTGTTCAGGCCCCGCAGCCAAGTCCACAGCCGGATGTTCGAGCAGCTGAGGCCCAAGCCGCTGGGCCATGCAGCCGATGACCGCCACAAGCAGACGCGGGCGGCTTTTTTTCAGATGCTGCAGATGGCCCAAATGCGAGAAGACCCGCTGTTCGGCGTGCTCACGGACGGAGCAGGTGTTGATGACAACGACGTCGGCCTCGGCGGGCGAATCGGTCATTTCCCATCCGTTTTCGGTCAGGGCGGCGGCCAGAAGCGACGAGTCCAGTTTGTTCATCTGGCAGCCGAAACTCTTCAGATGTATTTTTTTGCTGTTCATCGGAACCGGCCAGTATAACGCAATCGGCAGGCCGATTCCAGTGTCAGAACGCCGTTGTTTGAGGAGACGGCGGATAAATTAAGTCGGTATCTCGGGCGGGCGGCGAAGGCAGCGGGGCCCTGCAGGCCGGACAGTCCGGACGATTAAGCCCACGTCTGCGACCGCAGGAATGACAGCGAACCACAGGATAATGATTCAAAGCCAGATAGGTCAGAAACCCGGCCAGGTTAAAACAGAAGACAACGGCCAGCCAGACAGTTCCTTTGAACCAGCCGACCCGGCGGGGCTTGTAGTGGAGCAGGGTTAGGATCGTCAGAACGGATGCCGCAGGGTAATACAGATAAGGATTTGTCGGTTCCATTCGTTCAGTAAACTCTTTCAAATCTTTCAGGATATAGCGTTCTGATTTCCACAAGGCTATTAAAGTTTTGTAAAGCCAGGCAAAACAAGGCGGGGATGAAAAGGTGACCCACCCTTTAAATTGACAGAGTTTGGTCACGTAAAGGTTCACAGAAGGAGAAGATTTGTACGGCGGTTTAATGTAGTCAAATTGACTGAGATGCTCAAGGGTGCCGTCCTCTCGGATTTGATAGAGTTCGATTCTGTAATCGAAGGGTTTGTCCCGATTTTCTTGAAACCATTTCCGATACTGCTTATTATCCATTGGTGCCTTGAGGAGCCATTGAAACTGCAGGTAAAAAGTTTGTTCGGATGAATAGAAAGTCTTTCTTGTTTTGCACAGTTCATCCGGAATTTGAAGCGGAATGGCCTTTCGCGGATTTTTCTGGAGCAGAATCGGCGGCTGGTCAATAAAATCAATCAGGATAGCGGAAAGGAAAGAAGGTTTATAAGAGGCGGTTTCTTTCCAGTTTACTGCAAAAAGTCGGCTGATGGGAACGAACGGATTTTCATACAGGATTTCCATAGAACGTTTTTCGAAGTCTGCTTCATACAAAGAATGTTCTGTCCAGAGCAGGCATCGTGCATTCCAGGAGGCTGCCGGAATCCACGCGTGGAAGTTTTGAAGTCGCTCAAAGGGACGGATTTCGCTTCTGCTTTCTGAAAAGCCGCTTGCAGACAGATACCCCAATATCTGTTTTTGAAGGTTATATCCTGTAAAATACCGCTTGTTGAAGTCGTATCGCCAAAATTCTTTGATTTGTTTTTTCTCATTGCTGACCGTAAAAATCAGGTCTCTGGAAAAATTCTGAGAGATTCTCAGACAGCCGTTCCAGTCTTCTTTGTACAGCTCATCTGCCGGCTTGAGATACTCATAGGGCTGGTCAGTGCGGGAACCTTTCCAGAGCAGACGGCCGGCTGTATCATACACTTCAATCGTTTGCCGGCGGGCGGTCCAGTCGGAATGAAGAAGATGAAGGGTGCCGTCCGGCAGAAAGACTTTATCCGCCTCCGCTATCCGCTGCTGGAGCTGTTCTGTTTCGGAAAGAGCGGGTTGTTCCGAATCAGGTAAATATTGCTTTCGAAGAGAAATCTGAAGGATATCCAAGCTTACTGCCTGAATAACCAGCAGAATGAGCAGCATGATGAGCAGGATAATCACAGCTTTCAGAGCGGAAGAAAACGAACGGATGATGGAGCGTATCATAACTATCTCCTCCGGATTAAAACTGTCGGTTTCTGAACTCCTGCCAGAGCGGCAGGGCGAGGATAAGCATAGAGAGGCCGGTACAGAGAAAATTCAGAGCCGGCGTTTTCGGATAAAAGCAAAAATACAGCGACATAAACACAAAAATGACCGGAAACAGCCGCGTCGTGTACCATTTGGCTGTCAAGACGGAACTGAGAGAGGATGCAAAATAGACGACAAGTCCCTGTGAAATCAGAAACAATCCTTCCAGCCAGACGTGAGGCATAGGCGGCGGGGAATAATCCGCTGCAAAAACGCTGTACAAAAACAGCAAAGTCCAGATGCTCAAAATGGATAGGACAAAGCCCAAAACGGCTGCAGTGATTTTGACAAGGAAAACGGCTGTGCGGGTGATGTTCCGGTGAAGTAAAAACGCCCAGGTTCTGGTGAAAGACGGAAACCAAAACTGCCGTATGCTGAGGGCGGCTCCAAGGCACAGCGATATGAAAAGCAGAATCGAGCCGACGCTGGCAACAGTGGACGGGCGAAAGAGATAAGCCGATTCTATCGTTTCATTTGCTTGGTCATCCAGATGATAAGGGAAAATGATTGATTGAATGGGATTATTGAGGAGCATTTGGAATCCAAAAACAAAGAGAATTCCTGCGGCCAGCAGGACCCAGGGCAGGCATTCGCGAATTTCTTTACGCAGCAGAGCAAGGTATTTCATACGGGCATCTCCCAGCTAAAAAGTTTTTGGGCTTGTTTGGGGCCGGTAAACTCGATGAACTGGTCCTCAATGGACATTGGTACGGGTTCGACGGCGGCCTGGTGCCGGCGGGCCCATTCGTAAATCGCCTCTTCGGGGGTTTTGACGACGGTGGCCTCGAGCATCTGCTGATTTTGTTTGGAATGAATCAGACCCGGCAGCGTATCGACGGGGATGTTCGGCTGCGGGAACTCAAAGAGATACTTTCTGATCTGCATGCGGAACTCTTCGAGGGTGCAGTCGGCCCGAAGGACGCCTTTGTCAATGACGGCGATTCGGTCGGCCACTCGCTCCACATCGCTCAGGATGTGGCTGGAAAAAAGAATGGTGCGTCCTTCCTTTTGAATCAGATGGACCATCCCCTCCAGAAACTGCCGGCAGACTGCCGCATCCAGACCGAGTGTCGGGTCATCCATAATCAGCAGTTCGGGATTGGCGGCAAGCGTGAGGGCCAGATTGACCTGGGCCCGCTGGCCGTTGGAGAGTGTCTTGATTTTGCGTTTCGGGGATAATTCAAAATAATCGAGCATTTCCGCAAAAAACCGCCGGTCCCATTGGTCGGGATAAAAGGCCTTCTGAAAGTGTTCGAGCTCCCGGATTGTCATCCAGCGTTCAAGGTGATGGCCTTCGGTGATGTAGCCGATGCGGCTTCGCAGAGACGGCGGCAGATTGTCGGAGGGATGCCCGACTACTTCGGCACGGCCGGCGGTCGGCGCAAGCAGCCCGAGAATCAGTTTAATCGCCGTGGTTTTGCCGGAACCGTTTCGACCGAGCAGCCCGTAAACGCATCCCTTGGGGACACACAGGTTCAGATGGTCCAGTGCAGGGGTCTTGTGATAATATTTGGTTAGTTGAAAAGTCTGCAGGACAAAATCGTTCATCGTTAGGGGCTCCTTTTATTTTGTTCAGACAGAAAACGGCGGACTCGGCCTTCAAAGAATTCGATGAGCTTCTCCGGTGTCAGCCCGAGATTCAGGCCCTGGGCAATAAGCGTATCGATGCGCTGACCGAGCAGATTCAGTTGAGCGAGGTCTTTATCGTCCTGAAGGGTGGGGTCGAGGACAAAGGTTCCTGAGCCGGTTTTGGAGGCAACAAAACCCTGCTGCTCCAGCTCGAGGTAAGCCCGTGCGACGGTGTTGGGGTTGATAACCAGTTCTTCGGCCAGTTTCCGCACGGGCGGCAGTTTATCGCCCGGCCGGAGATGCCCGAGAGCAATCGCCCGGCTGATTTGAGAGGCAATCTGCACATAAAGAGGGTCTTTCGAACCAGGCGAGATTTGAACCCAAAGGGCCATGAAAGAATCCTCTCAAATAATACAAATTGTATTAGTAGTATTAATACAATTTTCGTCTTTTGTCAAATAATTTTTTAAAAAAGAATATGACAATACCCTAACTGTTTGTTATGGAGATAGTTATATTCTCTTTTGAGGACAGCAAATCCATGGGACCGATATCGAAAAGTCGGATGGAAATAGAGCGGAAGACGGGAAAATATAAGCTGCGTCGTCCCGGCGTTGCCGGCTTGACCTGGGAGGACATGGAGCGGCTGGAACGTCTTGTAGAAAAAGGACTTCGAGTATCCGGTCTTTATAAAATCGGCTTTCAAAATCTTTTCGATTTGCGGATTGAGAGGGTCGAAATCGCTTCTGACCGTCTGCCGGAGGCGTTTGATGGGCTGCGGATTCTGTGGCTGTCGGATTTTCATATCGAACCGCTGGAGGGACTGCCGGAGGCCTTAATGAAGGCTGTGGAACCGCTTGATTATGACCTAGCTGTGCTGGGTGGGGACTGTGCTTTTCATTATGACCTGACCGAAAAAGCGGTTGAACAGATGCAGAAGATCGCCGAGCCGCTTCTGAAGCATGTGCCTGTTTACGGGATTTTAGGCAATCATGACCGGTATGAAATGGGCCGCATTATGGAAAATTGGGGGGTTCAGATGCTCGTCAATGAGCATAGTCGGCTGGAGCGAGACGGTCAAGCTCTCTATCTGGCCGGCGTAGATGACTGCCATTATTACAAAGGGGATGATTTAGAGGCCGCTTCATTCGGGATACCGAATGATTGTTTCAAGATTCTGCTCTCACATTCGCCGGAAATTGTGAATAAAACAGATGGATATTTGTTTGATTTGTGTCTTTGCGGACATACACATGGCGGTCAAGTCTGTTTGCCGAACGGTTTCCCGCCCGTGACCTGTTCGTCGGTCAGCAGACGATTTGCAAAGGGCTTCTGGAAAAAAGATGCCATGCTCGGCTATACGTCCAGAGGGATAGGGGTTTCCGGAATAGCGGTTCGGTTTTTTTGTCCGCCTGAAATTACCCTGTTAACTCTGCGAAAGAAATCGACGATAACAACCAATAAGGAGAGGATGAAGAAGACGCAGTACGTCCTGTAATAGCCTTTGTTTTTTACAGGAGAAAACGATGAGTAAGGCCAGGGAAAAGAAGGGGGAAAAATCTGCTGCGGAGAAGCCGGAAAAGCTTGATAAGAAGTTTTACGAGAAGGAACTGGAAAAACTTCAAATTGAACTGGTCAAGCTTCAGGAATGGATTAAGCACAAAGGCCTGAAAGTTGTTGTCATTTTTGAAGGGCGCGATGCCGCCGGCAAGGGAGGGGTCATCAAGCGAATCATACAAAAATTGAATCCGCGCATTTGCCGCGTGGTGGCTTTGGGAACGCCCACGGAGAAAGAGAGGACGCAGTGGTATTTTCAGCGGTATGTCGCCCATCTGCCGTCGGCGGGTGAAATGGTTCTGTTTGACCGCAGCTGGTACAATCGGGCCGGCGTAGAGCGGGTAATGGGATTCTGCACGGAGGAGGAGTACCGCGAATTTCTGCGCTCCTGTCCGGAATTCGAACGCATGCTGATTCGCTCGGGAATTATTCTGATTAAATATTGGTTTTCCGTCAGCGATGAAGAGCAGGAGCGGCGTTTCCAGGCTCGTCTGAAGGACCCGACCAAGCGGTGGAAGCTGAGCCCCATGGATTTGGAGTCTCGGGCCCGCTGGGTGGAATATTCCAAGGCCAAGGATGAGATGTTTGCGCATACGGACATCAAGCAGGCCCCATGGTATGTGGTGGAAGCGGACGATAAACGGCGGGCTCGTCTGAACTGCATTGCCCATCTTCTGAGCATGATTCCGTATAAGGATCTGACGCCGCCCCCGATCAAACTTCCGCCCCGGCAGAAGGACAAAGGGTATGTGCGGCCGCCGATTACGGACCAAAACTTTGTTCCGCAGGTTTATTGAATATCGGCACCGGTTTCTGTCAGATTAGCGGAATTGATTGACCAACGATAAAACGCGCTCGGCAACATCGGGCAGCAATCGCTTCAGCCGGGGGCTGAGCTCCATCGTGCAGGCAATCCTTTCAGGCTGAATTCCTATGATGATTGCTTCTTTCGGCGCCTGTCCAAGCATTTTCGCCATAGCCAGGGTCTGCGGCAAGTCTAAATCGTGAAGCGATAAAGCAGAAGGGGTTGGCGGCCGCAGTTCATCCGGTGTCATCTGCACAATGGTGCCCGGAGGATAATTCCCGTCCAGTGCATCGATCAGAATCACCCGCTCATAACGGCACAATGTGTCAAGCAGGTCAGCACCGGCCGTGCCGCCGTCCAGGATATCCACGGAATCCGGCAGAGGACAATTTCGCAGATGTTCAATGACCCGGATCCCGATTCCTTCATCGCCCAGAAGGATATTGCCGATGCCCAAAATTAACGTTCGGGGTTTTTCCGCCATTCAAAGACAGCATCCTGTCTGAACAACCCTTTGGGCTTTGGTCTGGTCCGGGCGAAGCAGGTGTACAGAGCAGGCCAGACAGGGGTCAAAGGAGTGAATGACCCGCAAAATTTCTACCGGTTGCGAGATGTCCGCCACCGGCGTTCCGATTAATGCCTGTTCAAGAGGACCGGGCTGGTTTTGGTCGTCCCGCGGAGAAGCATTCCAGGACGTCGGGGTAATCACCTGATATCGCAGGATTTTTCCTTTTACTGTGGTGCTTCCGGACGGAATGTATGGACTGATGGTGGATCAGTGGCCTAAGGCGCCGCGCGGGGCCTCGGTCAGACCGATTCCGTTCAGCGGGTTTGGAACGGTCGGAATGACTGGTTTTGAATAAGAGGGTGCCCCTGCGGCAAGTTCGTTCAGCCAGCCCGAGGTGTGGTCGGCACTGTCCATGGCATACGCAATTTTTTGGGCTTCGAGGGCTCGTGCCATCAGACGATCCATGACGGAGATTCCGTTTCGGTAATCTCCGTTTACCCACATCCTTGCCAGCGGACCCAGTTCATAAACCTGCCCGTTGTAACGAGGAGCTTTGGTCCAGGAGTAAGCACCTTCTTTATAACGGTCGGCTTCGGTTTCTCCAACGGAAGGATTCAGACCGCTGGGGCTGCTGAACCAGGAGTATTTGACGTCTTCTGTAATGACAGCGGGGTCCAGCGGTTCAATTGAGGTTCCATCGTATCTGCCTCGATCGAGCAGTTTTGAGGTGCCCGCATCGTTTAAATCAAAAACACCGTAGGCAAGCAGTTTTCCGCATCCGTGTCCGATTTGCGAGTACTGGGGAAATGAGTCTTTCAATGCCTGTACATCAGGAATGAAAACCGTATCAATAAATTGTTTAATTTCATCCAGCAGCGTCCGAAACGCCGTTATTTTCTCTGTTGCAGCCACATCCAGACATCCGCCCGGCATGAAACTGGCCAAATGCGGCAGTTTGCCGCCGAAGAGGGCTCCCATTTGATGAGCCTTTCGGCGGATGGTCAGTGCTTGTACGTAATGGCTGACAAAGGTTTCCGCCGGAACACCGGAAAGCATGTCCGGTGTAGTAAATCTTGGAGCCCACGGGGCCATATCCAGAATGCTCTGGGTATTAATATAATCCAGGGCGGCCAGATGATAAAAATGCAGGATGTGCGACTGAATATAATTGGCGCCCAGCACAAGATTTCTCAGGATGCGTCCGTTGGACGGGGGCGTGCTCCCGAAAGCATTTTCGAGGGACAGACAGCTTGCCATGGCGTGGGAAACCGGACAGACGCCGCAGATTCGCTGAGAAATAATCGGAGCGTCGAATGCATCATGATTGATGAGGATTTTTTCAAACCCTCGGAACATCACTCCGCAGCTCCTGGCATCGACAACCTGCTGCTGGTTGTCGACGGTATCCACCGTCACTTCAATTTTCAAATGTCCCTCAATTCGTGTAATGGGGTCTATTGTGAAGGTTGTCGCCATTGTTTATCTCCTCAGTTCTACTGGGTCTGATTTTCTCCGATGGTTAAGACCCTGTAATAAAGGGGGTCTTTCCGTCCGGAAAATCCGGTTCAACGCAGCCGCAGCACGGAGTTCGAGCTTCGACGCACCAATTGACACCGTTTTGGCCTGGGCCGCCGCTGTTCCATTTCAGAACAGGGCAGTTTGACCAGGTGTTTTTGCCCTTGCAGCCGAGCGCTTCCAGACAGCCGTAATCGCCGAGAATTTCGGCCTGCGGCGGCTCCGTTCCAGGCCAGCGGGAGGGATGAAACAGACATTTTGCATGTACTTTCTGGCTGTTGGAGTCTCCGAATAACTCCGCTGGTCGCCCTTTGCTGTCGAGAGTTACGGTTTGACCGGCCAGCACCTTCAGCAGGGTCAGCACGAACCAGTCCGGATGTGCCGGGCAGCCGGGGATATTGATGAGGGGTTTACTGTATCCCAGCTCAATCAGTTTGTCTGATACCCCTTTGGCCCCTGTTGGATTTGGAATTGCGTGAGGGATGCCGCCGTAGCAGGCACAGGTTCCGAGGGCGATGATTTTGTCGGCTTTTTGGCTGAGGATACTGAATGCCTCCTCCATAGAAAGATGCCCGCCGATGTCGCAGAATTTCACGGGGCAAGCGGCGTCTTCTGCAGGAATCGAGCCTTCCACAACCAGGATATAACCTTGTTTGCAGAGAGCGTTGAAATCAACCAGATTCACTCGCCCGTCTTTGTCAAAGTCAAATTTCAGATTGGGGCCTTCCATTAACCACTGATTTTCAAATGCGGCCAGTTCCGTCAGATTCGGATGCGGCCCCAAGGCACCCTTTATCGCCAGGTCTCCTGCGGCTGCAATAAGGGTGGAATGGTATTCGAGGTTGATTTTATTCAGGAGGATGTCGTCGATCGTTGTTGTTTTTACGCTGTTGAGCAGGGAGACACTGCAGCCGCTGCAGCTTTGTCCCTGAAGCCAGATGACACGAGGGTCACCATTGCCGGCCATGGCTTTTTGGATAAGGTCGAGCGGAAGAACCGAAGTGATGCCTGCTGCACCGGCGATTTTGAGAAAATCGCGTCTGGACAATCGCATATGTCCACCCTTTCCGTAAAGTTTCAACCCCCTATTCAGACACGGGTCACTTAATAAAACCCTTTTATCTTGTATATTCCTCCCAAACAATAAATTTTACTTACAGAAAAGAAGAGAGAATAAAAAATTATTTTGTACTTGCGTATGTGGTTGATAATAATGCAGTTGTGAAGATTTATTTTTTGTGGGAAAAAATAAAAAAAACACATAAGTATAGATTATTCCTATATAGGGAAACGCTATTTTTCACGAGATAAAGGGCAGATTTCGGAATCGTTTGCGGCAAAAACTGTTGATAAATAATTCTTGACGGGATAGGGAACCCCGGCTATATTTTGCAATTGTTGCGGATGTGGCGGAATTGGCAGACGCGCAGGCTTCAGGTGCCTGTGGGCATTGCGCTCGTGGAGGTTCGACTCCTCTCATCCGCATTTTGATTCTCGCCTGAGTATTTTGCGGTACACCAGATATATTTTGACATATCTTGTCCTCTTTTTTTAAGGGTTTTTCTGATAGATTACCGATATTCACATTGGTAGGGGGCAAATATATGTTAAAATAGAGAATATTTTGCGGAGATGAAAAGATGGATCATTGGCTGCTTCTTGCCGCTCAGGTGCATCGTTCAGCAGGTGCGGATGTGAGCGTGGTTCGCCAAACGGTGGATTTCCTCTGGGAACAAATTACAGCGCTGACCTGGTTTCAGTCTGTTCTGGCTATTTCATTTGGAATCGTTTATCTGCTGTACGGATGGCGCATTTTTCGAGTGTTAGTTGTTATCTGTTTCGGGCTCCTGGGTATGTTTTTGGGCATTATGGCGGGGGAACGGTTTGGCAATGTCGTAGTCGGGGGATTAGCCGGAACGGCTGTTTTTGCTTTTTTGGCTGTTCCGCTGATGAAATGGTGTGTCAGTTTCCTGGGAGCTGCGGCGGGAGGAATCATCACCAGCGGGATTTGGTATGCCTGCCGGCTGCCGGAGCAGTATATCTGGGCGGGGGCGATTATCGGGATTGTAGCGGGCGGAATGATTTCTTTTATTCTGCTGAAGGCTTCGGTAATGCTCTTTACGAGTATGGGAGGCAGTCTGATTACAATGGTAGGGGTTTTAGCGCTTCTTCATGAATATGAAATCAATCAGCCGCAGCCCACTCGATATATTGAGGATTTGGTTTACCTGCATCCGTGGTTTCTTCCGACTGTGATTATTGTGCCGACGCTGATTGGAATGTTTATTCAGCACAAATTCATCCAGCATTCTTCGAAATGGGACATCAAGTAATCTGCCGAAAGGCCGCAGGCTGTTTCAAGTCTTCCTGCAGACGGCGGATTTTCTGCACATAAAGATCGGCCTTGAATTTGTGTCGGAGCCCCGCGGCATTCATATAGCGGACCTGACCGAAGACGGGACGCTCTTTCCAGGGGCGATCATGTTTGCCCAAGCACCAGGCAATCCCGGCGTATCCGTTGGGGTCTCGTCCGTCCAGTTCATACTTGTCATTGAGGGCGATGAGTATTCGAAGAGCCTCTTCAGGTCGGCGGGTCCATTCGAGAACCTTCTTGCCCCAGTACATTCGCATATACCCGTGCATTTTCCCGGTCAGAACCATTTCCATTTGGGCGGCGTTCCAGTACGGGTCGGCTGTGGAGGCCGTCTCCATCTGTTCAGGAGTGTAGAGGGCTGGTCGTTTGTCGCGGCTATGGTACCGCAAGGTTCGCTGAGCCCAATGAGGCAGGGCTTCAAATCGGTCATAATTCGGGTTGTAGTAAACGAAGTTATGACTCAATTCCCTCCGGACGATGAGTTCTTCGAGGAAGGGGACGGCGGCTTTCTCGTCAGCTTCTCGGGCGGCCAGAGCGATTTCCAGCGGAGAAATCTGACCGAAGTGCAGATAAGGGCTCAGGTTGGACTGGCCGTCGAGGACGGGATTGTTTCGGGCTTTGTCATAATCGGTCAGTTTGGTCTGGAGGAACTGAATCAGATGCCGACGGGCCTGCTGATAACCGCCTCGGAAGAAAGGAGAAGGCGGAACGGAACTGTCGATGCCCAGCGAGCGGGCCAGTTTAAGAGGATTGTCAATTTGGATGCTTTTTACCTGCAGCGAAAGCGATGACCGATGCGGTCGTGTCTCGTGCAGCGGAATGAGAAATCGTTCCAGCTGACGATGAATTCGGGGACGAAGCGTGCCGGCGGAATAATTTTCCTTTTCGGAGGCCGTTTCCACGGGAACAATCAGGTTGGATGTGATTTCATACAATGGGCAGTCGATTTTTTCCGCGACGGTATGGCGCCATTGACGCTGAATGTGCAGGTATCCTTCGTCTGTAATCACCAAATCCGCTCGGGCGGCAAGGTTGGAAATAACGTACGCGGGTTCGCCGAGTTGGATGGTCAGCTGAATGTCCCGGCGTGCCAGTGATGTCTGAGCTTCCTGAAGACCCTCAAGCATAAAGATATAATGACGCAGGTTGGCATTCGGATAAGCAGGCGTCAGCCCGAAAGCTGCCAAAAGCGGTTTTTGCCGTTCATTGGCACAGCGGACGGCGTATTCGAGGGCATGATTGCACACGGCCCGCTGAGCGCTTTGCATCCAATACAGAACGTATTCCCTGCTCAGGGCCTGGCGGCGGTTCAGGGTTCGAATCCGCTCCGGCTGAATCATGTCATTCCGCGTCGCCTTTTTGCTGGATTTTGCTCCAGGTATCCTTCAGCGTGACGGTTCGGTTGAAGACCAGATGTCCGTCTCGGGTGTCGGGGTCTGTGCAGAAATAGCCGAGCCGTTCGAACTGCCAGCGGTCAAACGGCTGGGTTGTTTTCAAGGACGGCTCGACCTTGCAGCCGGTCAGGATTTTCAGAGAATCCGGATTGATATTGACCGTGAAATCCTGTCCTTCGGGGACATCTTCCGGGTCTTCTTTTGTAAAGAGATGCTCATAGAGCCGCACTTCTGCATCGAAAGCGTGTGCGGCGCTGACCCAGTGGATCGTGGCCTTGACCTTCCGGCCGTCTGGCGCTTCACCTCCTCGGGTGGCCGGGTCATAGGTGCAGCGGAGCTCGACAATATTTCCGGCGCTGTCTTTGATGACCTCCTGACATTTGATTAAGTAGCCGTAGCGGAGACGTACCTCGCGGCCGGGGGCCAGTCGGTAAAACTTCTTCGGCGGGTTTTCCATAAAGTCATCCCGCTCGATGTACAGCACTTTGGAGAAGGGCACCTGACGCGTGCCGGCCGACAAGTCTTCCGGATTGTTAATCGCCTCGAGCAGTTCGGTCTGTCCTTCCGGATAGTTGGTCAGAACAACTTTGAGGGGATTCAGGACAGCCATCACACGCGGCGATGTTTTATTGAGGTCTTCGCGAAGACAATGTTCCAGAAGGGCATAATCAACGGTGCTGTTGAACTTGTTGACCCCGATGACCTTGCAGAAATTGCGGATGGCTTCGGGTGAATAGCCGCGCCGACGCAGACCGCGCAGGGTCGGCATCCGCGGGTCATCCCAGCCGCGGACAAAGTTTTCTTTGACCAGCCGCAGGAGTTTGCGCTTGCTCATCACGGTATAGGTGAGGTTCAGGCGGGCAAACTCAATCTGGCGGGGATGATAAATCCCCAGCTGGTCGAGGAACCAGTCGTACAGCGGGCGGTGATTTTCAAATTCGAGCGTACAGATCGAGTGGGTGATGCCTTCGATAGAGTCCTCCAGGCCGTGGGCCCAGTCATACATCGGGTAGATGCACCATTTGTCGCCGGTTCGATGATGCGTAGCATGAAGAATGCGGTACATCACGGGGTCCCGCATATTCAGATTGGGATGAGCCATGTCGATTTTGGCTTTGAGAGTCCGGGAGCCGTCTGGGAACTCACCATTTTTCATCCGTTCGAAAAGGTCCAGATTTTCTTCGACGGAACGGTCCCGATAAGGGCTGTTTCTGCCCGGCTCGGTGAGAGTGCCGCGATATTGACGGGTTTCCTCCGCAGACAGGTCGCACACATAGGCCTTGCCTTTTTTGATTAACTCGACTGCCCAATCGTACATCTGCTGGAAATAGTCGGAGGCAAAATAGAGCCGGTCTTCCCAATCCCAGCCCAGCCAGCGGACATCTTCAATGATGGCATCCACATATTCCTGGTCTTCTTTGGAGGGATTGGTGTCGTCAAAACGCAGGTTGCACTTGCCGCCGAATTCCTGAGCGATGCCGAAGTTGAGGCAAATGCTTTTGGCATGTCCGATATGAAGATAGCCGTTCGGTTCCGGGGGAAAACGGGTATGGACCCGACCGCCCCAGGTTCCTTTTTCACAGTCCTCCGCAATGATTTGCCGAATGAAGTCCATCCGCTGCGGCTGATTATTGTTATTGTTGGATTCAATTGGGCTCATAGTTTTGCGACTTATTGTATCCTGTTATAATTTTCTGTTTTATCACTTTGTCTAATAGAAGTATAAACTAAACTATCTTTCGGCATTTTCAATAAAAAGTTTCAGAAATTGGGTTCTGCAACAAGTGCTTTCATAGCCGGACAGAGACTTCTTGACTTTGCAGAGGGATTAACCTATCTTGTCGGGTTTTCCGGAACTTATGAGAGGTTTTTATGATTGTAACACGGTTTGCTCCCTCGCCGACGGGGTATCTGCATATCGGCGGAGCCCGCACGGCGCTGTTTAACTGGCTTTTGGCCCGAAAAAGCGGCGGCAAGTTTCTGCTGCGCATCGAGGATACCGACCTGAAGCGCAATACGCCCACCGCGACCCAGCAGGTTTTGGCGGATTTACGCTGGCTGGGGATTGACTGGGATGAGGGGCCGGAAGTCGGGGGGCCCAACGGGCCCTATTTCCAGTCGCAGCGGCTGGAGATTTATCAGCATTACGTCCGAAAGCTGATAGAAGAAAAGAAGGCCTATTACTGTTTTGATACGCCGGAAGAGATTGAACGGCTTCGTCGAGAGGCCGAGGCCAAAAAGCAGGTCTTTTTGTACCCGCGGCCGGCGCGTTTTCCGGAACCGGAAGAGGCCCGAAAAGCACAGGCCCAGGGGCGGCCCGTTACGGTGCGTCTGGCTGTGACGGAGACGGAGCCGATCGTGGTTCGGGATTTGCTCCGAGGGGATGTGGTGTTCAATCCGGCGGAAATCGGGGATTTTGTCATCTTAAAATCAGACGGTTTCCCGACCTATCATCTGGCGGTGGTGGTGGATGATGAGCTCATGGGGGTTACGCATGTCATCCGGGGGCAGGAGCACCTGATGAATACCCCGAATCATCTTTTGCTCCAGCGAGCCCTTGGCTTTCGAACACCGACATACCTGCACATGTCTGTTACCGTCAGCGAAAGCGGGGGCAAACTGTCCAAGCGGGAAAGGCCCGAAGCCCTTCGGAAAGCAATTCAGGAAAAAAAAGAGGTTGATTTGGATGCTTTGGCCAAGGCCGCCGGCCTAAGCCGACAGGAGCTGAATTTGTTTTTGGCAGGGGAGAAAATGCCGGATATGCCGGCGATTGATACGATGGCGGCATTTCTGGGCGTGCACCTGCCGGAAATTAACGTGGTGGATTTCCTCAAGAGCGGCTATCTGCCGGAGACGATGGTGAATTTCCTGGCCCTGCTCGGCTGGAGTCCGGCCGGCAGACAGGAGATTATGGACCGGCAGGAACTGATTGAGGCCTTTGACCTGAGCCGCCTGAACAAGTCCAACAGTCTGTTTGACCGCAAGAAACTGCTGGCCTTCAATACAGAGCATATCAAACGGGTACCGCTCAAGACGCTGGTGCGTCATTTTCGCGTCTTTTTGGAGACGACCGGCTCACCCGTTGCGGCGGCGGATGATGCAATGCTGGAGCATTTGATTCGGATTAATGAAGGCGCTCGGACGCTGGCTCAGATTGAGGAAAAGTGCCGTTTTGCTTTTACGGCGGATGAGGCCGTTGCCTATGACCCGGAAGCGGTGAAAAAGGTGTTGCAGAAAGAAGGGGCGATCGATATCCTGAAGACGATTGCCCAGCGGCTCCGGGAGCTCAAAGAGTTTACGGCGGAATCGCTGGAAGTAATGCTGCGGAATCTGGCGGAAGAAAAACAGGCCGGTCTGGGCAAGGTGGCTCAGCCGCTTCGGGTGGCGATTACGGGAACGATGATTAGCCCGCCGATTTTCGATGCGGTCAATCTTCTGGGGCTGGAGCGGACGGTGAAGCGGATTGAACGAGCGATTCAACTTTTCGGCCATGCGTAAAGAAAGGGGATGCGATGTCGCTGCTGGTGACCGGTTCGGTCGGAATTGATACGGTACGGACGCCGTTCGGATACAACGAAGACTGTATCGGCGGCTCGGCGGTCCATTTTGCAATGGGGGCCGGCATTTTTACAGATGTCAAGTTCCTTGGCGTAGTCGGGGAGGATTTTCCATTTGATTTGCAGGAAATTTTCCAGGGACGCCGGGTGGATTTGACGGGGCTGGAAATCCGCAAGGGCAGCAAGACATTCCGCTGGTGCGGTTCCTATCAGGGGGATATGAATGAGGCCCGTACGGAGTCGGTAGAGCTGAATGTATTAGCCGAAGCACCGCCGCGGATTCCGGAAAGTTATCTGGACTGTGAATATGTCTTTTTGGCAAATACGGCGCCGGCCCTTCAGATGGAGCTGCTCAGCCAGCTGGGCAGTCCGGCTTTTGTGGCCGCGGACACAATGAATCACTGGATTGTCACGGCCAATGATGATTTGAAGGAGCTGCTGGATCGGATTGATATGCTGATTCTCAACGATGGGGAAGCGCGTCTTCTGACGGGGCAGCAGAATCTGATTACAGCGGCCAAGCGAATCCTCGAGATGGGGCCCCGTTTTGTGGTGATTAAGAAGGGTGAACACGGCTCGATGATGTACACACGGGAGGGGGACTGCTTTATCCTGCCGGCTTATCCGACACCGGTGGTCATTGACCCCACCGGTGCGGGAGATTCGTTTGCCGGCGGGATGATGGGCTATCTGGCCCAGTCGGACCGCGTGGACGTCATCTCGCTTCGCAATGCGATTGTGTATGGGACCGTGGTGGCATCATTTACCATCGGGGATTTTTCCATTTATGGGATTCGTTCGGCGACCCGGGAAATGATAGACGAGCGGTTTGATTTTATGCGGAAGGTAACGCAGTTTTAGATTGTCCGACCCCGACAGGATTTTTATGCGCCTTTTTATTGCGGTAGATGTCGATGAGCAGGTTCGCAGGCAGCTGGCTTCTGTGCAGAAGCAGATGCGTCAGGCATTTTCCGGTCCGGGTGTGAAATGGGTCAATCCGGACCTGATTCACCTGACGCTGAAGTTTTTGGGAGAGGTGCCCGATAGAGATGTGCCGCAAGTCTGCCGGCTGACGGAGGAAACCGCCCGGAGGCATTCCCCGTTTGAGATGCGCGTTCAGGGAATCGGAACGTTCGGAAAACCGCCTCGTGTGCTCTGGGTCGGCGTGCTGGAGTCGGAAAAACTGGCGGCTCTTGCAGAAGATATCGAAAAGACCTTTGAAAAGGCCGGCTGGCCGCGGGAGGAAAAGGGCTTCAGTGCCCATTTAACCTTGGCCCGCATCAAAGACCCAAAGGCAGGAGGGGCCGTCGAGCGGGCTGTTCAGATGCAGCCGCCTCGCACGTTTGGGGATGTCTGGGTTGACCAGGTGGTGGTTTATGAAAGTCAGCTGTCGGCGGGAGGGCCGATTTACACACCTGCCGGAAAATATGACTTAAACGGATAAAAACACGCAGAAGAGGATTATGCTATGGCCAAAGAGGTAAAGAAAAAAACGACAGGAAAAAAAGAAACCGCCGCAGCGCCCGAAAAAACATCTGTAAAGTCGGATGCACTGGATCGGGCAATCGCCCAGATTGAAAAGCAGTATGGGACCGGCTCCATTATGAAGATGGAGGACGGGAGCCCTCGCCGGATTGAAGGCATTTCTACCGGGGCTCTTTCGCTGGATTTGGCGCTGGGCGGAGGGGGTATTCCGAGAGGCCGGGTAATTGAGTTTTTCGGACCGGAATCCTCCGGAAAAACCACGCTGGCCCTTCATGCAATTGCCAACGCCCAAAAGGCAGGGGGAGTGGCGGCTTTTATTGATGCAGAGCATGCCCTCGACCTGACGTGGGCCAAAAAGCTGGGCGTGGATATTTCCTCGCTTCTGATCAGCCAGCCGGATACCGGCGAGCAGGCGCTGGATATCGCCGAGATGCTGATTAAGTCGAATGCGGTCGATATTATCGTGATTGATTCCGTGGCGGCCCTGGTGCCGGCGGCGGAACTGCAGGGGGATATGGGGCAAAGCCATGTCGGACTTCAGGCGCGGCTGATGAGCCAGGCCCTGCGGAAATTGACCGGTGCTATCAGCAAGAGCAAGACCTGCCTGATTTTCATCAACCAGATTCGGATGAAGATTGGGGTGATGTTCGGCAACCCGGAAACGACGCCCGGCGGCAATGCTCTGAAATTTTACGCATCGGTGCGCGTGGATATTCGCCGGGTGGAGACGCTCAAGGATGCCAAAGGCGAGGCGATTGGAAACCGGGTACGTGCTCGGGTGGTGAAAAACAAGGTGGCGGCTCCTTTCAAGTCGGCGGAATTCGATATTCTCTTTGACCGGGGCATTTGTGCGATGGGGGATTTGCTGGATTTGGCGGCCGAATGCGGGGTCCTGGCCAAGAGCGGGGCCTGGTATCTGTACGGCGACAAGAAGGTGGGGCAGGGACGCGACAACGCCCGGCTGTATCTGGAGCAGAATCCGGAGTTTGCGGAGGAATTGAAAGAGAAAATCCTGGTTGTACGGGGTTTGGCTGAACCGAAAGAAAAATAAAGCGGGAAGAAACGTGCACAGCAACGAGATTCGCAGGACGTTTATTCAGTTTTTTGAGCAGCGGGGGCATCGGTTTATCCCGAGCTGGCCGGTGGTGCCGGTCGGCGATGATACGCTGCTGTTTACCAATGCCGGAATGAACCAGTTCAAGGATATCTTTCTGGGGTTCCGCAAGCCGGACTGCGGACGGGCGGTTAACAGCCAGAAATGCATCCGGGTCAGCGGCAAGCACAACGACCTGGAGGAAGTAGGGCTGGATACCTATCACCATACGTTCTTCGAGATGCTCGGCAACTGGTCGTTCGATGATTATTTCAAGGCTGAAGCCATTGAGTGGGCCTGGGAACTGCTGACGAAAGGATACGGCATCGACCCTGCTCGACTCTGGGCGACGGTCTTTGCAGGCGACCGGGAGGACGGTTCCGAGCCGGATGAGGAGGCGGCGGTCCTGTGGACGAAGGTAACCCCTCTTCCAAAAGAGCGGATTTTATTCTGCGGACGCAAGGACAATTTCTGGGAGATGGGCTCCAGCGGACCCTGCGGGCCGTGCAGCGAAATTCACATTGATTTGGGGCCGGACCGGTGTGATATGCAGGGAGTGCCGGGCCATCAATGCCGGGTCAACGGCGGCTGCTCCCGCTTTATCGAGCTGTGGAATCTGGTGTTTATTCAGTTTCACCGCAGGCCGGATGGAAAACTGGAGCGTCTGAGTGCAAATTATGTGGATACCGGTGCCGGTCTGGAGCGCATCACGGCTGTGCTGCAGAATAAGCGGAGCAATTATGATACGGATTTGTTCCTGCCGCTGATTCAGGCGACGCAGGACCTGTGCAAAATCCGATATACGTCTCAGCTGGGCAAGAAAACGGACAACGCGTTCCGCGTAATTGCCGACCATATCCGGACTTTGACGTTTGCGATTGCAGACGGTGTGACGCCGAGCAACGAAGGCCGGGGTTATGTGATTCGTCGGATTCTGCGGCGGGCGGCGCGGTTTGGACGGACCCTCGACCTGCACGAGCCGTTTTTGTATAAGCTGGTGGGTGTCCTGGCAGAGTCGATGGGCGGGCATTTCCCGGAATTGAGACAGCGGCGGGAGTTTGTCAGCCGGGTGATTGAGGCGGAGGAAAGCTCGTTCGGTCGGACGCTGGACCGCGGTCTGGAGCTCTTTGCCGCAGCGGCGGAGAAGGCCTCCAAGTCAAAAGAGCGGACAATTTCCGGTGAGGATGCCTTCCGACTGTATGACACCTACGGTTTCCCGCTGGATTTGACGGAGCTGATGGCTCGAGAACAGGGGCTGAAAGTCGATACGCAGGGCTTTGAGCAGCTGATGGAACAGCAGCGATCGATGGCGCGAGCGGCCCAGAAAGGCGGGGCGCTGACGGCATTGCTCAGCGGTGTGCAGCTGCCTGCAACGGAGGATTCGCTCAAATACCAGACCGAGCAGTGTACGGCACAAATTGCCGGCTGGATTGATGAAGAAGGGTTTCACCGCGAAGGGATAATCCCATCCGGGAAGGAAGACATTGCGTTGATTCTGGACCGAACCTGCTTTTATGCGGAGTCCGGCGGTCAGGTGGGGGATTGCGGACAAATCGAGTCGCCGGATGGAGTCTTTGCGGTCAAGACGACGGAAAAAGCGTCTGATTGCGTCCTTCATCGCGGGAAGGTTGCCTCCGGTTCTCTGCGAGTCGGCCAGACCGTCAAGGCAATCGTGGATACCGGACGCAGACAGTCCAGAAAGAATCATACGGCTACGCACCTGCTGCAATGGGCGCTGCGGCAGGTCCTCGGCGATTCCGTGCATCAGCAGGGCTCCCTCGTCTGCCCGGACTATTTCCGGTTTGATTTTACCTGGCCGAAGGCACTGACAAAGGAAGAAATCCGAAAGATTGAAGACCTTGTTCAGCAGAAAATCGAGGAGGACCATCCGGTTTATACGGCGGTTCTGCCGATTGAGGAAGCCAAAAAATTAGGGGCGATGGCTCTCTTTGGGGAAAAATACGGACAGCAGGTGCGGGTCATCGCCATCGGCGCCCGCTCAAACGACACACTTTCCGAGGCCTTCAGCAAGGAATTTTGCGGAGGCACCCACGTGGAGCGAACAGGGCTCATCGGCGGCTTTGCGGTTCTCAAAGAGGAGAGCATTTCCGCAGGGGTGCGAAGAATTACGGGCCTGACGGGCCGTGCACTGATGGAGCATCTGCGGCGTCGTAGCCAAATCGTGGATGAACTGGTGGAAACACTGAGAACGCCGGCTGAACAAATTTCGGCGCGAGTGAAGAAGGTGCTGGAGGACAACAAGTATCTGCAAAAACAGCTCAAAAGCGGGGTGGTTCGCGGCGGAAATGACCCGCTTGCGGAGGCCGGGGCTTTGCTCGAAAAGGCCCGGCGCATCGGACAGACGGCCGTTGTGGTGGGAGAGGTTGCATCCGCACCGGCGGAACAATTGCGAACGGCAATTGACAGCATTAAGAAAAAAGCCGGCTCGGCGGCTATCGTTCTGGCGGTCAAGGAAGAGGACAGCAAAGTGCTGCTCTTGGCAGGGGTAACCGATGATTTGATTCAGAAAGGAATCAGGGCGGGCGATATTGTCAAAGAGATTGCTCCGATTGTCGGCGGCGGGGGCGGCGGAAGACCCCAGATGGCTCAGGCCGGCGGCAAAGACCCGTCAAAAATCAAGGAAGCCCTTGAGAAAGCCCGAGAACTGATTGAAAAACATCTGTAGGTTTTGGCGGGGGATGTTGCCATTTCTGCTGTTGAAGAGTATCGTTTGCTTCGGACTCAAGCGGATCAGATTTCGGCGCGGCTGCTCGAAATTCACGGCCGGGAGATTGTTTGCCGGGCGGGGTGTACAGACTGCTGCCAGAATCTGACGGTCTGGCCGGTGGAGTTTTATACTGTTTTGGAGGATCTGCGTGCCGCCGGTTATTCCCATCTGGTTTTTGACGAATCGGCATCTTGCGGTTTTCTAAAGGACGGACTGTGTCAGATTTATCCGTTTCGCCCCCTGATTTGCCGAACACACGGACTGCCGATTGCCTTCGAAACTGAAACGGCGGAAAAACCGGAAATCGCCGTATCATTTTGTCCGAAAAATTTTCAGAATTGGGAGCAGAAAGGACTTACCTTCGGCCCGGACAATACCCTTCAAATTGACCGGCTCAATGAGCAGCTCAGCCAAATTCACCTTCGTTTTCTTGAAGAGTCCGGGGACAAATCTTTGACCGTCAATTCACGAATTGAATTGAAAAGACTGGCGCAACTGCTCTGAACGTCAGGCAGAGCGGGCCTCTGTCGAATATCTGCGAATTATCGTCTGCAGTGTCTCTGGGGTAATCCCTCTGAAATCTTCAAAAACGGCCTGGGCATCAAAGGCCTCTCGGAGTTCATTCGGGTCGCCTCCGGCTGTGATGACAATGTAGGGCATCCCCGCCGCACGGGCCGCCTTAAAACCCGACGAGGAATCTTCGAAAAGGATGCACCGCTTCGGCGGCAGGCCCAGTCCCTCGGCGGTCTTATAAAGGATTTCCGGGTCCGGTTTGCCGTGCTGAACGTGGTCCCGGTAGAAAACGGCCCGGAAAAAGGGTCTGATATTCAGCCCGTCGAGGACAAAATCCACGTTGTCCTTCGGCGAGTTGGAGGCGGTTCCGCACGGAATGCCGGCAGACCGAAGGTTCTCGAGGAGCTGCATCAGACCGGCCGTCGGTTTCATCACAGGCCTGTAGATTTGTCGATAAAGCGATTCCTTTTCGTGTTCAATCTTGCGGATAAAGGCCTCACTTGCCTGCGGTCCGAAAAGGTTGGGAACGATTTTATCGTTGCTGCGGGCGTGGACTTTCTGGTGATACAGCTCCATATCCATCGGGATGTTATACCGTTTGCACAGTTCGAACCACGCCTGCCGATGATAAGCGGTGTTCGGCGTGATGGTCCCGTCTAAATCAAAGATAACGCCCCACTCTGGGGCGGATTGCCGATTCTGCATGTTTTTTCTCCGGTATTACCAAGCAAAAGACCGAAACGTACCGTCTTTCGTTCGAAATTGCAAGGATTGAGTCGTTTTTAGACAAGGGGGATGTCGTAATGAGAAGAGAAGATTTCCCGTTGGATGGGACCGTGAAAAAAACGGCCGTCCTCCCGGATAAAAGCGGCGATTTGGTCAATTTGCTCTTCAACAAAACGGCTTTCGTTGGATACGACGGCAATCCCAATCAGAGCGATTCGTTTGCTGTCTTGTGCAGCCACTTCAGAAACGGAGGCATTGAAGCGGCTGCGGAGACGTTCAATGATGCTTTTGACAATCCGGCGTTTGTCCTTCAGGGACCCGAGCCCGTGCAGATGAATCGGAATGGTCATTGTGCCGACAATCATATTTACCCTCTGGTTCTTTGGGTTTTTTATTTGCAAACAAGCATTGAGAAATACTATTTTGAAGAACTGATTATACGGTTTTTTGAAGGACCGGCTATTTTTTAAGGGCTGTTTTTGTGAATCACAACAGGAAAATATGGGTCAGTACGGTTTTTGCCTGTTTGCTTCTGGCTGCGTCGGGGGTTGTTTACCATTCTACCGCTGTGCGTTTAGATGCTCTGGCAAAAAATCCGCTGCTTCCTGCGATGCCTCTTTCATCTTTTCCTGTTCGGATTGGGCCTTGGGAGGGGGAGGACCAGCCGCTTAGCGAAACGACGCTGCAGATAGCCGGTAATGATGACTATGTGAATCGAGTATATCGGATACCAGGCACAGAGGAGTATGCGGCTTTTTATGTGTCTTATACCAGCCAGCCCCGCACGATGCTCGGTCACAGACCGGACCTTTGCTATGTGGGAGCCGGCTGGAATCTTGAGCAGACAGAAACTCGTCAAATTCAGACATCGGATGGACAGGTTATCCCTGTTCTTCTTCATACTTTTCGAAAACCGCTGCCGGATTTGACGCGTTTAATTGTCCTGAATTATTATTTAATTAACGGTCAGGCGACAAATGACCATCGTATTTTTTCCGGGCTTCGCTGGCGTCTTCCTTCCTTTTCACGCGGGCAGGTTCGTTATGTGGCTCAAATTCAGGTTGCCTCCACTTCTTTAACGTCGGTCCTTTCTTTTACAACTCTGGCGGCTCCCCTCATCGCGTCGTATATGCCGACGGCTCAGGAAGAGGTATTAAAGAATTAAAATGGTTTTGCTTTTCGCCGGGGGTTTGTACGGCAGGACGGTGATCGTTACAGATACGGTTTCCTGTCTGATTTCATTGGCGGCGGAGAAGGATATTGTATATGTGCCTGCCTGCCCATAGGAGGGTTTCCATTCGAAGGTATTCCCGTCAAAGACGGCACCGGAGGGTAGAGAGGATACAGTAATCGGGACCGGCTGACCTGCCAGGTTGACCGCCTGAACGGGAAGCGTGAGGGTCTGGAGTTCATAAACGGTCTGGTCTGCCAGCGGCGTGAAAATCGGGGTCGGTTCCTTCACGGTAATAGATACCGTTCTTTGACTACTCATCACTCCGTCGTTTGCTGTAAAGGTAACGGCCCATTCACCGATTTGTTCCTCTGTGGGTGTCCATCGGAACGTGTTGCCCTCAAAGGAGGCCCCGGAAGGCAGATTGGAGGGTGCAACCGTATAGGGGTTGCCGTCCAGTTCAAGAACAGCCACGGTGAAGGCAATAGTTTGCTGCGGCTCGGCTGTGATGGGGTTTCGCGGGAGAATGATTGGGGCTCGCGTATTTCGATACGAAAACGTCTGATAGGTCGGGGGCAGGGAGCCGTCCAGCGGTTCGATTGTCAAAGAGAGAGAAAGAGTGTCAAAGTAAAAACCGTCCGTATCGATTCCAATGCCCCAATTCCTGCCTCTGCCAAGCAAATCGAGCAGTTCGAGCATGGCAGAGGAGAAAGAGAGAGGAGTTTGCCGGGGAGGAACAGTCAGGGAGAATGGTCTTGGATAAACGCTGTAAACCCACGAATCCGGGGAATCAATCTGTTGAAAAGAAAGGGTTAGAGTTTGTCTGCTTGTTTGGATGTCTCGGGTGTTGAAGGACTTAAGAAGAGTTCCGTGCGGTGCAAAGGGATCGGAAGGCCGGAGCCATTGGAGGGGTTTTCCGGCAGACGGACCGCTGTAAATCCTTACATCTCGAATCAGACCGTCCATTGTGTCCGTGCCCAGCCGTCCGCCGATACAGATAGGCATTGGATTGGTTCCGACGGTCAAATTCGCCTGTCGTTGAGCGACGAATTCCCCATTGAGCCATAAAGCCATTTGAGAGCCGTCGAACGTGCCCAGCAGATGATACCACTGATTGAGAGAAATCTTACGAGTGCTGTCGAAGACGGCCGCATATTGACCGCCGGGTGTACCGTCTGAGAGAACAAAACGAGGTGTCAGACCATCCGGTCCCAAATCCAGAGCCGCCAGTTCCCAGGGGGCCGAGCGGGTTTCAAGGGGTTTGATAAACAGTTTGGCGTATCGGCGGGGCGAACGGATTTTGAACCAGAGCGAAACGGCCAAAGGAGAACGGCTGCACAGATTGTCAGGATCTTCAATTTGAAGGTATTGATTGTCTGAAAAAGAAATGCCTTCGTTCTCTGTCCATACGGGATTGTTGATGAAAATCGCCGGGCTCCCGCCTCCAACGGAGTTATTCGCCTGTGTGCCGGCGTATTCATTCATTCGCCAGGCGGCGGAGAGGGCGGGAGCATTTTGAAAACAGTCAATGGTTGTTTGAAGGCTGTCAGTCAGGAGGGAAAATCCGGAGGAAGGATTGTCCAGCAGTCGGATTGACAGAACGGGATTCAGACAATTGTCGGCAGGGCAAATATTCGTTAGAGTTAGTACGGCGTTTGTAACAGCAAAGCCGGGTTTGATTGTGAAATTGTTTGCAGAAAAGCCCCAAATACAACCGTCATAAGGCGGGCAGACGTAGGCTGCCGCCAGTCCGATAAGATTCAGACCGAGCAACAGAGAACTCATCACTCTCATTCACTCAACTCCAGATACAGATACGGCATTTTGGCGGTTTAATGATTTTTCTTTTATAGCAATCCGGCGGTACTCAGCAGGGCCTGATACCAGTCCTGCAGTTCAACTTCCTGTACGGTTATAGTTACGGTTTGCGAAGGCAGACCGTCGGCATTAAAGAGAATGTTGTATTCTCCGGCCTGCTTGTACCAGGGCCTCCACATAAAGGTTTGAGTTTTTTGATCAAAAGAGGCGCCTTCGGGGAGGTTGGAGGCCCGATAGGGAATCGGCTTTCCGGTTTGGTCAGCGGCCTGGACCTGAAAGGCAAGCCGACGGTTTTCTTTTACGTGATAGGTCTGGTAGAGGTTGCGAATCTCATCAGCTGCGAGTGCGCGGTTGTAGGTACGGACCTCGTCGATCAGCCCGAGGAATCCGACAATCCGCAGGGACGGGTCGCCGTAGTTGCCGATATCGAAGGTGGAGCGGAGCTGGCTGAGCCCGGAGTAGGTGCCGGCAGCCTTCTGTTCGCCGTCGATGTAGATGGTGTATTGTCCGCTGTTCCACACCAGGGCCAGGTGAACCATCTGACCGTAGGGCAGGTCGGCAATGTTCTGCTGGATTAGACTGGCGTTTCCCATGCTGACGGCCAGTTTTCCGTTGACAGTCAGAAGGGCGATGCGGTTGGAGCCGTTGTACGTATGGCCGAGCAGATAGCGGGCGCCGGTTTCGGACGAAGGGGCAGTCCAAAGAGCAATCGTGCCGGCCTGGGGAGAAATGGTATTCGAAGAAATCTGCAGGGCCTGTGTACGGGTTGTAAAGAGCAGATAATCCTCATCGGCCCAAGAGCGTCCCCACTGAGGACTTCCAATGAGCACAGCGTTATAGCCGCTGCCGGCGGCATCGGCGGTTGTGGCTTGTCCGTAGTCATCCAGCCGCCAGAGGCCGGTGAGTCCGGCATTGCGCTGGGCACTGTAAATTAAACCGAGCTGGCTGTCTGTTAAGACCTCTGGAAAGATGCGGACATCGTCGATTGTGCCGGAAAAGGCCTGTGTTGTCCGATCATCAGGATTTCCGGTATTCCCGATATCCGCAAATGTATTCAGTCCGGTCAATCCGCTGAATGTGCCTGAAGCGGCCAATACATTGTTGACGAAGACAGAGTATCTTGAGTTGTCGAGAATCAAGGAAACACAGTACCAAACCCCGGTCTGTATCGACTGAATATTGGTCCGTAAACTGCTGTTGTCTCCCAATCCAAGGCACAATTGACCATTTCGGATGTACAGCTGTATCCTGCTGCTTCCTCCATCCAATGTATGTCCGAGCAGATAGCGGATTCCGCTGACAGTGTCGGCTTTGAACCACATCAGAAACGTCATAGCGGACAGGTTCCATCTGGAAGTCGATACGGCGGTGTAATCATCCTGGCCGTCGAAGAGCTGGGGGTCCAATTTGGCCAAGACCGCCTTTTTGGACAATTCCGTCAGCGATATCTGATTCTCTTGGCGGATGAAGTTGGCATAGATGGTCTTATTGCTGTTCATCGTAACGGTAAGAGGATTGGCAGTGCCCGAAACGTCTCCATACCAGTTTGCAAACACGTATCCTGAATCAGCTACAGCAGTCAGAGTGACTGTTTCTCCGACTGTGTAGGATGTTTTGTTCGGGGACTTGGTGACAATTCCGTTTACGGCGGAAACGCTCAGGATATAGGTTGCTGCGGGAATCTGTGTGAAGTTTGCGGTAATGCTTTTGCTGCTGTTCATGGTGATTGTCACGGGATTGGCGGTTCCGGAAATGCTGCTGGACCATCCTGAAAAACTATAGCCGGAAGCGGGAGTTGCCGTTAAGGTTACCGTTTCACCGGCAATATAGGATGTTTTATTTGGAGATTTTGAGACGGTGCCGTTTGTGCTGGTGATCGTCAGGGTATAGGTTTGAGGATTTGCAGGGGCAGCGGAGACATACTCATACGCCCCCATTGAAGGTGTTGCCGCCCAGGGATTGCCGGCCAAATCCCGGCTGAAATCAAAATCGGGGAAATCCTGACGAATGCTGGTTCCCGTAACTGTGATTGTGGGGTCATCGAGGATGCTGTCGAGATTGCGTCCTGCGCCGATAGCAGGGCTGTTGTCTGCTAAGGAGTAGTCCCCGGCATCGATATCTTTGAAAATGCGTGAGTACTGGGTCTTAATATCGGGGTTGGTACGAGGCAGATACCATTCGCCTTCTAAGCCGGGGTTAGGAATGGTATGCATGTTGCTGATAGGGATCCATCCGTTGTGAGAACGGCCCAGTACGTTGAAATCCCATTCGTAGGAGCCGCCGATGAGGTTATTGTACAGATAGTTATTGGTATGACCGCCGGCTTGTCCGCTGACGGTGGGGATACTATTGATGTAATCGAGGTCTATCGTGACAGTATCCGTTGTTTTTCTCAGGACTCGATACCATCCGTTCGGATAGACCGGTGCCGAGAAATTGCAAAGGATTTGCGTTCCTTCGCCGGTGGTTTTGATTGAGGAACTGGAGAATTTACCGGCCTGACGGATGCAGACTTTGCCGCCGTCATTTTCGACCGTTGCATCGGTGAATTTGCAGATAGCCCCGAGAAAGTCCAGGACCGTGTGCCGGGGTTCGTCGCCTCGAATAATTGTATTGTGCAGAAAGGTTAAGTGCCCGCGCGTGGCATAGGAGGAGTTGGTGCTGTCAGGCCAGGTGGAGATAAAGTTGCGGCTGAGATGCTTGGCATCGAAGACGTTGGCGAAGCAGGTTACGTCAGAGATGTTCTGAATCGCCAGGTTGGCGGCATTGTAGAAGATGTTGCGGGCGATGAGCACCTTTTTGCAGGCCAAATAACAGGACACACCGTTGGCGTGAACACCGGCGACTCCGTAAATCCGGTTGTCGAGGATTTGTCCGTATTCGACGGTGTAAAAAGAAATGCAGGTTCCGGCGCTGTCGGAAACCGTGCAGCCCTTTACAATGCCTCGAAGTCCGTCATTGAGAAAGACGCCGCGGTCTCCGGCCCGATTGACGATGCAGTTTTCAACGAGACCGTCGACGGTTTTCTGCAGATAGATGCCGGTTCCGCCGCAGTCCTCCACCGTGCAGTTGCGCACGATAGGTGCTGTGTTTGTCCCGCCCGGATAAAAATGAATGCCTTCTCCGGCGTATCGGAGAATCGTAAAGCCGTCAATGGTAATATAGTCCTTGTTCGAGGCGTAAAATCCTTTGGTTTTTGCAGGAATGGAAATCTTGTCAGCCAAATTGGCGACGTTCAAGGGCCAGTAATAAAAAGTGTGGTATCCTTCGGCGTCCGGCTCAGGGGTGAAATAGAACTCACCGGGTTCGTTGAGGAGATGAGGATGTCGATTAATGTTATAGGCATCGGTGTTCCGAAGGGCCCGGGAAAATTCGCCGTCGATGGAAATTGCATTTTCACCGCCGCCGGTTATCAGGTAGCTGGAGGTGAAATTCCCGTCCGTTCGAAACCAAATCTGCAGATAAGCCCCGTTCCAATAGTTGGCCAAATCCGAAGCGGACAGATTGGATATATAATCGTACCAAACGGAAGCGGGATTGAGCTTCGAGAGGACCGTATCGTCTCGGAGCTGAGTGGTCAACCCGACGGATTCACTGGGAACGAGTTGAAAGAGGGATGTGTCCAGCCCGTATCCGACATTCTGATCGGGCCAGCGTGCCAGCCGAGCATGGGTTCCATCTTCAAAGAGGACCCATTTGGTTTTGGAACTGGGCATTTTGGCGGCCGGGATTCTGGCCTTGTAGATTTTGTCTGCAAATTTATTGGGAATGCCGGCAACCATCAGTCCGGGCTCATCCGCGGAGCAGCATGTCCATCCGGTTACAGGTTCTGCCCCGTCGAGAACAGGGGTTTCTCCCGGGTAAGCAGCGATCGTGATACGGGCGTTTTCGGTTCCCTGAACGGTAATTGTCACACTTTCTGTATAGACGCCGCCGCGAACGTAAAGGGTATCCCCTGGGGCCAGCATTGACTGACCTTTGGAAATAGTTCGCCATGGGTTTGTCAGGGAGCCGTTGCCGGCTGTATCACTCCCGGTCGTGGAAACGTAATAGGTTGCGGAATATGCTGCCGTGAACGGAAGCAGCAGAGAAGCCGATATCCAAAGCAAATTTCGATTCAGAAAACGTGAAGATTTTTTATGACGAATTGTTGTCATTGGTTATCCCCTGATTCTGAAACTGTCATCAGCCATTCGGCTTTCTTTTCTTCACTTAAAGTTTAGAAAATCTTTTGCCGTTTGGTTAGAACAGGTCCAAAGCCGTTTGCTTCCGATAAAAACGGGCAGATAGTATGTTTTGTATGAAATGTTCTATGTCAGCAGAAAATGATAACTGATTTTCCGAGAAGCAAATTCGAAGTTGCCGATGATAGTTTCAGAAACAGAAAAAAACTGTACAATTTCTATGATAGAAGCATTTTTTTATTTATTATAACAAGAAAGAATACGCATTTTATCGGTCTTTCTTCCTAATTTCAATGAATATTTTGAAATGGTGTGAATTTAATTGAACAGACATAAATTGTGGAGAAAGCCTCTATACAGATTCTCTTTGTCTTTTTAATTTTTGCCTTTTTTTCGGAAGTGTTTTTTAATTCTCCGTTCATCCTTATGGTGTTGTTTTGCCGATAAAATAAGTACTGAAATTGTTAAATCCGATTTTTCATTCATCAGTTTATATTTTTAACCCATTAGGAGGTCGGTTTCTTTATGTTCACCGACGGAGACGGAGTCTGAAAATTCTTTGTAGTATGAAGTTTTGTCAATGAAACAAGATTTTTTAATTCAACTTTATCAATATCAGCGTTTTCGCCCTTTTATACGCTGGTTTGTGAAAAAAACGGAGGGCGGGGAAATGTACTCTATAACCCTTCGTGAACTCTTTAAGCGTTATCACCAAATTGAAGTTGGACTCTACAGTTATGGGTGTTTCTCTCCCGGTCGAATTGCTCCGATGACCCGAATCGGAAGGTACTGTTCTTTTGCAGCGGGGGTTTGCATTTTCAACGGAAATCACCCTCTTGAGCATCTTTCGCTTCATCCTTTCTTCTATAACCCGGCATTTGGATATGTTTCGGAGGAGAAGATTTCACGGGGCTCTTTGGAAATCGGCAGCGATGTTTGGGTTGGGCGAAATGCCATTATTACCCCCTCCGTACGACGAATAGGAAATGGGGCTGTGATAGGGGCCGGGGCGGTTGTTACTCATGATATTCCTGATTTTGCCGTAGCAGCAGGAAATCCTGCCCGTGTGATTAAATATCGGTTTTCTCTATCTGTTATAGAGGGAATTCTTCGAGAGCCCTGGTGGCAGAAAGACATCGATGAGTTAAAAGGGAATCTGGACCAGTTTACTCGTCCTTATGTGGATGTTATAGGCCTTTCAGAGGGGAAGGTCTAATTCAATTTTATGGATTCTGCAATTCGCACGATGCCGGAAGGATTCGGCGGTGTTGCTTTTCAGGATGTTACGAATATTCATCCGACGGCTTTGGTGCTTTTGGTGCTGCTTGGGGGGGCGATGCTGTTTTCACCTCGCCGTTGGGCTGGGCTGCCGATGATGGTAATGGCCTGTTTTGTGCCCCTGACCCAGAAAATTACGCTTCTGAATCTTGATTTTAATATCTTGCGGATCATGGTTTTAATTGGTGCAGTGCGTGTAGTTTTGCGCAAGGAATACCTGCCTTTTTTCTGGAATACTTTGGATACTTGGATGGTGGGTTGGACAATCAGTTTTATTGCGATTTATACCCTTCAGCAGCAGACGGTCGGAGCTCTTATCAATCGGCTGGGGTTCGGGTTTGATTCGGTTGGGATGTATTTTCTTTTTCGGTGTTTCATCCGAACCTGGGATGACGCCGACTGTTTTATTCGAGGTCTGGCTGTTCTTGTCGTTCCGGTTTCTCTCTTTTTTTTCTATGAGAATCAGACCGGGAGAAATTTATTTTCCATTTTTGGCGGTGTTCCGTCTATTACAATGATGCGCTACGGCAAGCTTCGCTGTCAGGGGGCTTTTGCTCATCCGATTATGGCCGGCTGTTTTTGGGGGTCTCTGATGCCGCTGTTTGCCGCATTGTGGTGGAAGTCTTCCAGATGGAGGCTGTGGGCCCTCTTCGCCCTTGCTGCGTCGCTGCTGATTGTATTCTGTTCGGCCTCCAGCACGCCAGTTCTGGCAGTTTTGTGCGGTCTTGTCGGCGGACTGATGTTTTTTCTGCGGTATCAAATGCGCTGGGTTCGCTGGGGGTTGCTGCTTCTTCTTGTCGGGCTTCATTTGCTGATGAAAGGGCCGGTGTGGCATCTGATTTCTCGCATCAGCGCTGTAGGCGGCTCTACGGGGTATTTTCGTTATAAATTGATCGACGAAGCCATTCGGAATTTCCCTGAATGGGCTTTGCTGGGGACCCCCTCAACGGCTCATTGGTTTTATGGAGCACAGGATTTGTGCAATTATTATGTTTATCAGGGGGTCATGGGCGGGGCACTGACGCTGGGACTTTTTATCGGCATTCTTACCGTTGCCTTCCGGCAAGTCGGACGTCTGTGGAGGCGATGGAGCGGACAGCCGTATCGGCTGGCGCTGTCCTGGTCTCTCGGGGTCAGTGTATTTGTGCATTGTGCAAATTTTATCGGTTTGGCCTACGTCGGTACAATTACGGTTCTCTGGTACTGGATCCTGGCTGTGATCAGCAGCTTGTCTGGAACAGCGTCTCGAGAGAATCAAGGAGTGGCAGGTTCCGTACCTTCGCAGGGATTTCAGATGAGAAGGGAAAAGCGAACGCGATGAAACTGTCTGAACGGATTATTCGTTTTTGGACATCCGACAGTCTGAAAGCCCGGTGTGCCCGCGGAAGTTTCAGTTTGATGGTTGGGGCAGTTGTGGCCAAAGCAGTGGCTTTCGCGAGCAAGGTGGTTCTGGCCAAACTGCTTTCCAATGAAGAACGCGGGGTGATGATTGTTATTTTTCCGCTGGTAACTTTTTTTGAGACACTCACGGAGATTGGAGTCAAACAATCGGTTATTCAGCACAAGGACGGAGCCAGCGAATCGTATCTGAATATGGCCTGGTGGATTCAGGCGGTCCGAGGGGTTCTGTTGTATGCCCTGGCGTTTTTTTTGAGTCCGCTGCTGTGCCGCATCTGGATTTACGGACATTCGGATTACGGACGATATTACACGCCCGCCGAACTGCTGTGGATGGTTCGTATTTCTTTTTTGACGATTCTTTTGAACGGATTTGTCAGTCCGCGAAGCGAGGTGCTGCTGAAGGAATTTCGTTTTGCCAAGTCTGTTATGCTGGTCCAAGGCAGTATGATATTAAGCAGCGTGTTGACGATTTGGCTGTCTTTTCTTTACCGCAATGTGTGGGCGTTTGTTGTAGGAACCATCAGCAATTTCTTCTTTTTGTGCCTGCTGTCGTATGTGATGTGTCCCTTCCGGCCCACGTTTCGGTACGATGGATCCAGTTTTCGTTCCTTGATGCGGTTTTCGAAAGGAATGGCCGGAATGCCGATTCTAACGTATCTGACTTTCAATCTGGATGTACTGGTCGGCAGTCTTCTGGTCAGTCCGGCTTTGATTGGAATGTATGGCTTTGCGCTGATTCTGGCCCGCACTCCTCGGGAATTTCTGACCCGCGTGTTTGGGCCGCTTCTGATGCCGGCTTTTGCGGAGAAACAGGACAATTTTTCGGCTTTGCAGAAAGGAATTCTCTGGATAACCCGCTGGACGGGTTTGGTAATTTTTCCTTTGACGATGTATATGATTCTCTGCCGGCGAGCCCTTCTGGCGATTCTTTACAAGCCCGAATTTGAAACGGTTGCCGGAGTTTTTTCGTTGCTGTGTGTGACCTATGCCCTTCTTCTTTTGGCCTTTCCGCTTGGAAAACTTTTCTTCGGCCGAGGGAAACCGGAAATTCACCGCCGTTATGTTGTCCTGCGTATTATCCTTTTGGGATTGTTTATCTGGCCGGCTGCAAAGCGGTTCAGTCTGGACGGCATCGGCTGGCTTTTGCTGGTGTCGAATATTCTTGCTTTAATTTATCAGGTTTATTGTGTGAAAAAGGAGATTGGTCTTTCAATGACTGCGTATTGGAAGTCCTGGCTGCCGGGATTGGCGGCGGCCGGAGTGTACGGCTGTTTGACTCTGCCTCTGCTTGTGTTTTGGCCGGAGCGGCTATGGGTGCATTTTTGGGGAGGCGGGGCGGTGCTGGCTGTTGTCCTTTGTCTGATTTTGGGCTGGGGGGCATGGGAACTTGTTTCGGCTCGAATGTCCTCGACGAGAACAGATGACTCCTCCATCGGATAAGACAGTTTGGGTCGGTCTCTTGGGCGCTTCCTTTGATACGGGGAATTATGGGGTAAGCGCTTTGGCCGAAGGGACTATTCGGGGATTCCTGGAGAAATGGCCGAATGCCAATTTTATCTTGCTGGCATCCGGCAGAAGTGTCCGGAAAGAGGTCCGAACCATCGGAACACGAACCCTTGAAATTGTCAATCTGCCGGTACGGTTCTGCCGGCAGATTTTCTTGAAGAATCATTTTGTGGTTCTATTGCTGGAAGGGATATTTTGGCGTTTTTTAAAAATGAGGCGATATCGTGCTTGGGCGGAACGAAGGAATCCTTATTTGGAGCAAATCGCACGTCTGGATTTGGTTGCGGATATTACCGGAGGGGACAGCTTCAGTGACATATACGGCTGGAAGCGTTTCCTTCAAGGGGCATTGACGAAGTGGCTCTGGCTTGTCTGCGGAAAACCTTTGTATTTTCTTCCGCAGACCTATGGTCCTTTTCAGCGAAAATGGGTTTTATGGACCGCGCGAGGTCTCCTTAAAAAAGCTTCGGTGATTTGCTCCCGTGACCGGCAGGGGGAAGAGTTTCTTCGGCGTCTGTTTGCCGGTCGTACGGAGATACAGAAAAAAATTCGTGTTATTCCGGATGTTGGATTTCTTCTGGAACCGCATCCGGTCGAGGATTCGCTGTCGGAGACAATTCGCCGGTGGAAAGACCAAGGCAGGCCGGCGGCGGGTCTGAACATCAGCGGTCTTCTGTATCATGGAGGATATACCGGCCGGAACATGTTTGGACTCTGTGAGGATTATCCGACCCTGGTCTGCGAGATTGCCGCACTCCTTGTTAAGCAGGGGTGTCTGGTTCTTTTTATTCCTCATGTTTTTCCGCCTTCCAAGGTCTATCAGGCAGAAGACGATTTGGATGCCTGCCGGCAGATTTGCCGGCGAGTAAAACAAGAAACAAACGACAGCAGTCTTTCTGTTGCTGAAGGACCTTATTCTCCGAATCAGATGAAATATATGATCGGCCAGTGCGATTTTTTTGTCGGTTCTCGGATGCACAGCTGTATTGCAGCTCTTTCTCAGACAGTTCCTTCCGTCGGATTGGCATATAGTGATAAATTTCTGGGAGTTTTTGAGTCTGCCGGCCAAGGGGAGTGTGTAATCGATGTCCGGAAAACAAGAAAAGAGGATGTATTATATCGTGTAGAGGCGTTTTACCGGAGTCGCTCTTCTATTCGAGCTCAACTTCAGAAAACAATCCCTTCTCTATTGGAGGCTGTACGGGAGGGATTTCGCGGGTTGCCCGGATTCAGGGGATAATCTGTTTTTTATAGGACATTTGGTTTTGTTCGTGCGGAAGGCGGTTTTGTTTCAGTAGAGAAATAGGGGCCAACGACCTTTTCCTTGACTTTGATTCATTCAAAAAGGTATAATGCTCCTCGATAGTACAATAAGAGACCTTTAAAATTCGAGGGGTAGAAAACAATGAAAAACCAAACGTCAATTTCACGGAGAGGGTGTGTATTTTCACCGTATGGAGGTTTCCTCTGTTTCCTTTGCTTTCTTGTTTTGCTCGGAGGGGCTCTGTCTGCTGAAACGATTATTGACAATCGTGATGCGGCTACGGCGAAGGTGGGGACCTGGTCGGTGTCGGGAGCCACGGGCTATTGGGGGGTGGATTCGGTTTATGCGAGAAGTCCGAATCTGTCGTTCAGCTGGCTGTTTACGCCGTCAGAGAGCGGACGGTATGAGGTGTCGATGTGGTGGACGGAATATTCCTCCCGCAGTGCGGCTGCTCCGGTGACGATTGAGACGGCGGACGGAACGATTTCTCTGACGGTGAATCAGCTGACGAACGGCGGGATGTGGAATGTTCTGGGGCAGTATCGTTTTGAGGCCGGCCTTACCTACCGGGTGACCATTCGCACGCTGACGGACAATTCGAGCATTTGTGCGGATGCTGTACGGTTTGTGAAGTTGCCGCCTCCTCCGATAGAGGCGGATTTTGAGGCCTCGATTCGTTCAGGGGATTTGCCGCTTGCTGTGTCGTTTACGGATTTATCTGTGAGTACCGGAACGATTGAGAGCTGGGCGTGGGATTTTGACAACGACGGGCTGATTGACTCAACGGAGCAGAACCCGGTTTACACGTATTCGGCTGCGGGGGTTTATACTGTGTCGCTGACGGTATCCGGTTCGGCGGGGACAGATACGGAGGTGAAAGAAAATTATATTGAGGTGGCGGACCCGAATGCTCCGTATGAGGTGATCATCGACAATGGAGGACCGGGAACTTCCAAGACAGGGACTTGGGCGGTTTCTTCCGGAATACCGCCGTGGGGGGTTGATTCTTTATGGGCCCGGAATGTGGCCAGCTACACGTGGCGGTTTACTCCGGAAAAGAGCGGTGTCTTTAAGGTTTATATGTGGTGGACGGAATATTCGTCCCGAGGAACCGCTCTTCCGGTGTCTATTCAGCACTTTTTCGGGACCAGCCAAACGACGGTAAATCAGCAAATCAATGGGGGACAGTGGAATCTCCTTGGTACATTTTATATGCAGGCAGGCGGTTCCTATGCGGTAACACTGAATGCGAGCGGGGGAACGCCGACGGCTTGTGCCGATGCCGTGCGTTTTGTCAAGGTTCCGGTGGAGAATCTGCCTCCGCATGCCACGTTTGAATCTGCTTCACCCAATCCGGCTCGAATTGGCGAGTCGATTGTGCTGCGGGCTTCTGCTGTTGATGCAGATGGGACTATTGTCGCCTATGAATGGACGTCTGATTTAGATGGTTTCATCGGGAGCACTCAGGAATTGACAGTCAACGGGCTTTCGGTCGGCGTTCACACGATTTCCTTGCGGGCTCAGGATGATGACGGAGAATGGTCAACTCCGGCGACACGAAAGGTGATTGTGCTGAATTCTGCGGAAATTGAGCCGGTGTTTGCGTATTTTGCGTATGGGTCTGAACGGGTGAATTACCAGTGGGAGGATATGCTGGTTAATATCGGGGCGACCAAGGTCGATGATTTATGGGTTTATACGAATCCTGCGCAAAACAAAAGTTATGTTATCCGGACGGTGAATACTTTGGAGGGGGCGAAAGAGGCCCTCAAGACGCCGGATTCTCATGTGATGCTTTACGGCCATGCCAATTACGGGTTAGGCCCGATTTTCCCGACTTCAGAGGAACAAAGCAAGCAGGTGATTGAAAATGTTTATTATGTGGATGACGATCGGATTCTGAACTATTCCACAGATACTGTAGCGTTGAGCATTTCAGGAATGATTACCAGTCAGGCCTATCCGAACTGGTATCCTCAGTTTAAGGATGGAACCAGTGCCGTCATGCCGTATGATTTTGGGGATCCTCGCGGCAATCCTCCTTACAATTATTATCTGACGTATCGAATACCCGGAGACCCAACCTATTACCGCATTCAAAGTCCGCGCAATCCGGCGCTGGTCCGATTTCCCGATTCGGGGTATCCGGCGTGGTATTCGCCGACGGGTGCTGTACCCAATCCTTCGATTGTTTCGCACCGACAGTATTTTATTCGAAATCCCAAGCCGTGGGACCCGCCGTTTGAAAAGACAGCCGGGTGGGGCGGCTCAGTAAAAGTGTCGGGTTATTATGGCGTGAATTATTTGTGGGTTCCGGCCGGCACCGGAAGTGAAAAGGCCACGTGGAAATTTTCCGTGCCGTTCAACGGTCCTTATAAAGTAGCGGCTCGATGGGCGGCCTCGTCCGGTCGAACTGCCGCGGCTCCTTATACGATTACACATAAGAACGGCAGTACAACGGTTGCCGTCAGTCAAAAGGTCAACGGCGGAATTTGGAATACGCTGGGGACTTTTGAGTTTGAGTCAGGCCAGGACTGGTATGAAAGCCGCAATGATATGCCTTCGCTGCTGAGTTTAAATCAGGATAACATCGGGGGCAACAGTACAAAGAAGGCGGCTTTTGCCGCTTCGCTGTCGGGGAATGCGTATTTGACCCAGAAGTTTAATGAGCGCCGCAGAGACCGGGTTCGGCTGGAGTGGGATATTTATATGGATTCCATTCTGGATGACAGCACACGGGACCGCGGCGGAATGATGTTGGTCGGAGCAGATACCGGCAGCGGTCCCAATCGAGGCACCGGACCTTTTGTTTATATGGCCTTCTGGTGTGAGGACGGCGGCGGTACTCCCGGAGACGGCAAGACAATGACCTTAGTGGCCCGTGAGCCCGGCAATTCCTTTGATGTTACTTCACAATGGCGTCCGCTGGCGTCAGGTCTTGAATTCGACCGCTGGTATAAAATTGCTGTGGATTGTGATGTAGCCGGTGCGACTTATGATGTCTATGTGGATGGTGTTTTGGTCCAGTCGGCTGTTCGGGCAATGAATGTTCTCTATGAGATGACCCATATCAGTTTTGCTCAGTGGAATGACGGTGCCGGGGCTTTCTATGTGGATAATGTTTACGGGGATGCACCGGCTCTGATTGTTGACAGTGATTTTGAACAGGTTGCTTCAACAACAGACCTGCTGGCTCTGAAAGTTGTTGAATATCCGGTTGTTTTGACCAATGCTACGTCCAGCGGGGATGTGATTGCGGATGCTGTTCTTGTGGCGGATCCGCAAAATCCGCCGATCGTTCTTCAGGCAGACTTTTACGCAGCGACCCGCACGGGAACCGCTCCGTTTGATGTGACCTTTACAAATCAGAGTACCGGCGATGCTCAGACGAAGCTCTGGGATTTCGGGGACGGCTCCGGTACGGTGAAAACAACCAGTTCGAGTATTACTCATACCTATACGACCAATGGTGTTTATACGGTGAAGTTGACGGTGAGCGGCTCTGCAGGCAGCAGCACAATCACCAAGACCGGGTATATTACAGTGGGAGGAACTACGCCGCGGCAGGTGGAATTCAGCGCGACCTCTCGGGAGGGGACTCGGCCGGTTACGGTATCTTTCCGCAACCGAACCTCCGGCAGCATCAGTTCCGTCTTGTGGGATTTTGGAGACGGTACGACAAGTACGTCCAGCAATCCAACGCATACGTATTTCGAGCCGGGCAATTACTCTGTGACCCTGACCGTTCGGTTTACCAATGGGGAAATCAAATCGCTGACGAAAAACAACTTTGTACGGGCGATTGTCTATGAGAAAATCATCGACAATGTTAATTACCCCAATTATCATTACGGATCTAAAACGATAGTTTCCCGCGGTCCGATGGAAATCGATCCGGCTGAGCTGAAATATAAACGGCTCTTTATTCTGAGCTGCAATTCAGGGTATTACTACCTACAGACTCTCGGAAGAGGGATTGTTTTCTATTCTCTGGATGATACAGAAGTGAATCCGGGAACGGGCTTTTCAATCTACCTGAGGGCCTATATGCAGGGCCAGAGCAATGAGCAGATTCTTGCGGCTCTGATGGCCAAGCAGGCGGCGTTTGATTTCTATGATTTCAGCAAGCGGCCAGATGAACAGTAATCAGATTATTCTATGAGAAGAATTTCTTCGGCCGGTTCATACGAATTGTTCGTATGAACCGGCTTTCTGAGCTTGTTTTCACCAGTCTGTTTTCCATTTCATGCGTTTTGAACGTGTTGACCAAATCTGCCGATGGCGGCTGTGCAGCGGGTGCGGTGCCTGTGTATCTGTTTGTCCGGAAAGAAATCTTTCGATGGCGGATATTCCGGCGGAGGGACTGCGTCCGATTCTGAAGGATGTTCACTGCCGCCGCTGCGGACGATGTGTGCAGGTTTGTCCCGGCGTCGGCCTGGAACACAACCGAGAAAACGCCTTGCTTTATTCACCGGAGTGGGGTCCTGTTCTGGAAGTGTGGGAAGGATATGCGGCGGATCCGGAGATTCGTTATTGGGGGTCTTCAGGCGGAGCAGCGTCTGCATTTGCGTTGTATTGTGTCGAACAAGCTTCCGCCGGGGGAGTTGTACAGACGGGAGTCGATGGAACAGTTCCTATTCGGAACCGGACCTGCTACAGCCGTACGCGAGAAGACATCTTAAAGTGTTCGGGTTCGCGATATTCTCCGGCCAGTCCGTGTGAGTTTTTTGAGCGTATCTTGGAATTTTCCGAACCGAGTGTTTTTGTGGGGAAACCCTGTGATGTGGCTGCGCTGCGGAAATATGAAAGGATTGTTCCGGAAATCAGCAAAAAGATTTTTGCGGCCGTCAGTATTTTTTGTGCAGGAACACCCAGCACGGAGGGAACATTGGCTGTTTTGAGGGAGATGGGGATTTCAGCGGAGAAACTCTCTTCGTTTCGGTATCGAGGAGGCGGCTGGCCGGGAAAGGCGACGGCGATTGAAAAAGAAACCGGACAGAAGAAAGAATTGACATATGAGCAGTGCTGGGGCGGGATTCTCAGCCGATATGTGGAATTTCGCTGCCGCTTATGTCCGGATTCGACCGGGGAATTTGCCGATCTGTCTTTTGGGGATCCCTGGTATCAGCCGCCGAAACCAAATGAACCGGGCCGTTCTCTGGTGATTGTACGGACAGAGCAGGGACGGACTCTGCTCCGTCAAGCCGTTCAAAAAGGATATCTGATTCTGCAGCCGGTTTCTGAAACGGTGATTGCCCGCTCGCAGCCCTCTTTGCTGAATAAACGCCGTCATCTTTGGGGTCGACTGGCTGTTCTTCGTATGACGGGCATTCCCTGTCCGACGTATCGCGGATTTGGTCTGTACAGGAGTTGGCGAAAATTATCTTTTGCCGAAAAATTAAAATCCTTAGGTGGCACTATTCGTCGAATTTGGAACCGCAAACTGTATTATCCGCTTCCTTCTGACATTTTTCGAGAAAAGTCCTGTTAATATGGCAGAACCCCATCCTTCCAAGCCGATGCTTTCTATTATTCTTGTGAACTGGAATACACGAGAGATTCTGCGGAATTGTCTTCAATCCATTTATACCTATACTGCTGGTCTGCCGTTTGAGGTGTTTGTGGTGGATAACGGTTCTTCAGACGGCTCTGAGCAGATGGTTCGGGAGAATTATCCTCAGGTCATCCTGATTGCAAATTCCGACAATAAGGGATTTGCGGCCGCCAATAATCAGGCGCTGGCTCTGGCGAAGGGGGATTATGTCCTTCTTCTGAATAGTGATACGTATCTAATTGATAACAGTCTGCTGAAAGCGGTTAAGTTTGCTGAGCAACATCCGGAAGCGGGAATGATCGGCTGTCGGGTGCTGAATGCAGACGGCACGCTGCAGCCGACCTGCTTCCAGTATCCATCTTTGCTTAACCTTTTTCTTCAGGCCTTCTATTTGCCGAAGCTTTTTCCGAAGAGCCGTTTCTTCGGGCGGGAACGAATGACCTGGTGGAAGCGGGATGATGTTCGAGAGGTTGAGGTGATTACGGGCTGTTTTCTGCTGGTTCGGGCGGAAGTTATTCGTCAAATAGGTTTTCTGGATGAGTCCTTTTTTATGTATGGTGAGGAAACAGACTGGTGTTACCGGGCCCGTCAGGCCGGCTGGAAACTGCTGTTTACTCCGGAGGCCCGGATTGTGCATTTGGGGGGAGCCAGCAGCCGGCAAAACCGTCCGGAAATGATGCTTCAGCTTCGCGGCAGCATTCTCTTTTTTATGAAAAAGCACCGTTCGAAGGCTGAATATTGTCTTTCCTGTCTTCTGGTTGGTTTGTTTTTTGCTTTGCGGGCACCCTATTGGTTTCTTCGGGGGCTTCTGGTACAATCAGAGCGGAAACAATCCATAATGACCGCTGAGACATACTGGAAAGGAGCTTTTCGGGCATTGTTGGGCGCAGACGGTTTGCGGAAGAAGGCAAAACCTAAAGGAGAGAGAGTATGAAAGGAATCTTCGGGCGAATTTGGGCTGCTGTGCCAACCTTTTATCATCTGGTTCGCAACCCGGATGCACAGACATACTATCCCCACGAGAAGCGAAAAAGCCGCGGACGAATTATATGGGAAAATCTTGTTTGGCTGCTTCGACACGGCGAAATCAATCATTTTTATTATCTGTACGGCTTTGACAGGGCGGATTTCAACCGGCCGGAGGATTATTTTCCCGAGCAGGCATTCTGCCGAATTCGTGATCGGGCAAACGGCTGCTGCCGTATCGGCAATCATCGGGCTCGCTATATCTGCATGCTTCAGGATAAGTTTCTTTTCGGACAGTATGTTTCTTCATTGGGTTTTCCGACTCCGCCCATTTATGCTCTTTGTGATGAGGATGGAATCTACTGGCTGGCTGAACGTCGGACGGAATCCTGGGAACAGCTGCCTTCCCATGCTCCGCTGGACGGTTTTTTGAAAGACGCTCTGGGGCGATGCGGGAGAGCGGTTTACCCTCTGCGGCTGGAGGAGGGACGCGTTTTTCTGAATGAGCGGGAGATTCTGCCGTCGGACCTGCAGAAGATGATCGAGGGGAAATATATCCTTCAGAAACGGGTCGTGCAGCATCCGGAGTTAAGTCGAATGTATCCGCATTCCATCAACACTCTTCGTCTGATCACACTGCGGAAAGGCAACCAGATTATTCCGGCCTCCGGAACGTTTCGAATCGGGGCAGGCGGAAACCGTTTTGACAACTGGGCGGGCGGCGGCATCGGTGTCGGACTGGATATTCAAAGCGGCCGGCTGAACGAGGAGGGAACGTTTCGGCTCGGATTTGGCGGCCGAGTGAAGGCCCATCCGGAGACAAATGTTGTATTTCGAACTTTCGAAATCCCTTATTACAAGCAAGCTCTGGATTTGGTGTGCCGACTGCACCGGTTCTTTTACGGGGTTCATTCAATCGGATGGGACATTGCCATTACGGAGCAGGGTCCATTGGTCATTGAGGGCAATAACAGCTGGGATATTGCCTTTCAGCAGTTTCATGACAGCAAGATTAAGCGGGTTTTTTTGGACAGTCTCAAGAAAGAATGAGTCTCTTGCTCGAACACCTTTGCCGAATTATCAATTCTCTTCGTCTGGTTTTTGGAAGCCCCGAAGAGTTGACGTATTACCCTGAATCTGAGCGAAAGTCGCGACTGCGCATTTATCTGGAACAGACTGCCTGGATGCTCCGGCATCAGGAAATCAGTCATTTTTATTATTTTTACGGATGCGACCGCTTGAACGGCCCCAGTCCGTTTCATTACGGGAGCAAGAAGAAATTTATTCGCTATCGGGATGCCGTCAACGCACGGGCTCAGATCGGAACGCATCGAATCAATTACAACTGTCTGCTTCAGGATAAGTTTCTTTTCGGGCAGTATGTGGGGAGTCTCGGATTTCCCACACCTCGTGTGTTAGGTCTGGCTGGTTCAGGGGGGGTTTGCCTTCTCAATCCGATCAGACAGCTCTCCTGGGAGGATTTTCTTCAAACGCAGGAGGGAACTTTTTTTGTGAAAGATGTTTTGGGAGAACGGGCTCAAGGTGTTTTTCAAATAACGGTCCAGTCGGGAACATTGTTTCTCGGACAGGAGGCTGTCTTGCTCGAAACGCTGAAGCCGCGGCTGAGTCCGCTGAATATTCTGCAGGAATCTGTTTGTCAGCATCCTTTGATGTCTGAAATAAATCCTGCTTCTGTTAATACCCTTCGGCTGGTTACAGTTCGCTCAGGCAAGGAGACAATTCCTCTGGCGGCTATGGTGCGTCTGGGAGCCGGCAAGTCCTTTTGCGATAATTTGGCGGAAGGAGGACTTGCCGTAGGAGTTGACTTGGCAGATGGAAGAATGATGAAGTGGGGATTTTTTAAACCCGGTTTCGGCAAGAAGACAGAGCGTCATCCTCAGACCGGCTTTATTTTTGAAAAAACCCGAATCCCCTTTTTTAAAGAGGCCGTCGATGCAGCCTGCCGTCTTCATCGATTTTTTTACGGAACCCATTCGATTGGATGGGACATAGCGATTACAGAAGGAGGACCGACTTTTCTGGAAGGCAATAACAGTTAGGAAATCCCGACCCTGCAGATTTTTTATCCGAATCTGATAACTCGGTATTATCAAACGCTTCGAAAATGAAATAATCTGAAAATCAAGGAGTATCGCTTATGGAAATCGGCATAATCCGAGAACGCGGAGGCGGAGGATGTGATCGTCGGGTGATTCTAATGCCGGCCGAAGTGGCGGTGCTGACCCAATCCGGTCATCGCGTATTTGTGGAGACCGGGGCCGGCAGCGGCATTCATATTTCGGATGAAATGTATCGGCAGGCCGGAGCTGTAATCGTCGCTCATCCGCGGGATGCTATTTGTCGGGATATGATTGTCAAACTGAAGGCCCTGACGGCGGAGGAAGCGTCGATGATGAAACCGGGCGGGCTGGCTTTGGAAATGATTCATCAGGAACAGAGCCCTCAGAATGCAATGGCTATTGCGAAAGCGGGCGGCATCGGCATTGCGATGGAGGCCATCTGCAATGAGTACGGTGAACGGTATGTGGACTGCACGGATATGACCGGAGAGCAGGCGATGATTTTTGCTTTTCATCTTTTTGAGAAAGTCCCGTGGGATTGTACCGTTCTGGTGATGGGATACGGCCGGGTTTCAACCGGAGCGATTACAATCGCTTCCAAACTCGGGGCCAAAGTGAAAATTCTGAGGAAATGTCAGTACTCAGCTATCGAACATTTTCTCCGGAATGTGGATATTTTGGTGAACGGGATTTCCTGGCCGAAGGAAAAAAGAGATAAAAAAGAACATGTGGTGACCCGCTCTATGCTTGGGTTGATGAATCGTCCGGCGATGATAGTGGATTTGGCGGTGGATTATCCCAGTCCGATTGAGACGTGCCGGCCGACGGATATGAAAGAACCGACTTATGAGGTGGATGGGGTGGTTCATATGTGTATCTACGGATATCCGGCTCTGGTTCCCTACAGCAGTTCCGAGCGATACAGCCGGCAGCTGCTGCCGATTATTCTTGAGATTGCTGAAAAGGGGCTAGAGGGGGCCGGACTTCATATTCGGCGGGCGATTGTGGACTGGCGGGATCGTGTCTGAATAAGGAATAAACCTATGCAGTTTTTAAAAGGTCTGAAAAAAGATATTCGTTTAACCTGGCGTGGTCTCTATACACGGATTCTCAAACGTCATTTTGGTCCTTTTGCAAAGAGGCGGCGATGGCTTCAGGAAACACAGTACTATGATGCAGAGCGGCTTCGTCAGGTTCAGCTGGAACTGCTGCAGTATTTGGTTCGTCATGCGTATGAGACGGTACCGTTTTACCGACGGTATATGCAGGAACATGGCTTTCGGCCGGAGGATATTCAGACCCTGGAGGACATTCGGCGGTTCCCGATTCTCACCAAGGCGGATTTGAAACGGGAAGGAGAAGGATTTGTTTCTACTCGTTTTCATCCGCGGCGGATGCGGACAGTCCATACGGGCGGAACAACAGGGGCTACGCTGCCGATTCGACGGGATTTGCGTTCGATTCAGAATGAACACGCGTTTCTTCGCAGGCAGTTTGACTGGGCCTCCGTTCGGATGGGGGACCGTGTGGCATATTTGACGTGGCGGCGAGTGGCGGCTCCCAATGAGCATGAGCGGCTTTATGCATATGATGCGGCCTGGAAAGAACTGCATTTGTCGACGATCCATTTGTCCGAGGCGATGATTGAGCCCTATGCAGAGACGATGCGCCGGTATCGGATTCAGGCGCTGAATGCATATCCTTCTGCAGCGTTTTTTTTGGCCAAAGGGCTGCTGGAACGCGGCCGGACTCTGCCGCTGAAAGCCGTGCTGACTACATCGGAGACGCTGTCACCGGCGCAGAGGGAGGTGATTGAAAAAGCGTTTGCGTGCAGGGTGTATGATTATTACGGAAGCGCGGAGCGGGTCTGTGCGATTCAGACGTGTGAGCACGGCAGTTATCATATTATTCCGGAGTACGGGCTGACGGAGCTGCTGGAGGCACCCGGGCCGAATGAAGGGTGCCGCCGCATTATTGCGACCGGCTTTTGGAACCTGGCGATGCCGCTGATTCGGTACGATATCGGTGATTTGGTTAAGCCCCGCGAAGGGGTGTGCAAATGCGGACGCGCCTTTCCGATGGTCGAGCGGATTATAGGACGGGAAGGCACCTATATTCAAACACCTTCCGGCCGCGTGCTGGGGGCAATGGCAATTGAATATATTTTGGCCAGAGTTTTGTATTCGATGTACAATCTTCCGATTTTGGAAGGTCAGATTGTTCAGGAAAGCGACAATCATCTTGTCTTGGAATATGTAGCGATGAATACTTTTACGGAAGAACACGAACAACAGCTTCGCTCCCTGCTTCGGGAGGAGATACCCAGCGAGATGGAGGTGTCTGTCCGCCGGGTGGACCGGATGAGACAATCAGTCAGCGGAAAGCATTTGTCCTTTGTCAGCACAGAACATCATTAAAATGACAATCGAAGGTCAGAACATCCTTTGTTTCGCACCGTCGGATTGGTGGGGGATGAATCCGAGCTGCACCACCCATATTATGAAGCGGCTGGCGGGTGCAAATCGAGTCCTTTACGTCAATCCGTTCAGTTCCGACCTCCTCGGGGTCAGCAGAGGCAAACGCAGGGGATTTTCACAGCGGCTGATTCGAAAAGCCAAGAGCTTATCTCGATGGCTGCGCAAACCTCAGGAGGGGTTGTCTGTATTCAGCCCGTTTTTTATTCCGATTCAGGGAAAAGGGCCAGTGGATAGTCTGAATAACCGGCTGCTCCTGTGGCAGATTCAAGCGGCCTGCCGGCTGAGCGGTCTTCGGAATCCCATCTTGTGGCTGGAGAATCTTCGGGCAGCGGATTTGCTGCCGTTTTTTCCGAATTCTCTGAAAATCTATCATGTTTCCGACTTGTTTTCTCATGACGGATATGTTGCCAATCGGTCGATTCAGCAGCAGCGGGAGGAAAAGATTACACAGAAGGCGGATTTGATTATTTGTGTGTCGAGGGAATTGTATGAGTTGAAGAAAAATCAAAAATCCCGGGTTTTTTATCTGCCTCACGGGGTGGATTTTGAACTGTTTCATACGGCGGCGGAACAGCGGAAAATCTGGGAGCCCCTGCAGGCGATCCCTCGGCCGATTGCCGGCTATTTCGGAACCCTGACGGATTCCAATGATATTGCGCTCTGGGAGTATTGTGCACAGCAGATGCCGGATGTTTCGTTTGTTCTGGCTGGGCGGGTTACAGCCGGAGATTATTCGAAGCTGGCTTCGATGCGGAATGTGCATTTGACCGGTTTTCTTCCTTATGAGACGATTCCTTCTTTGTGTGCGGGTTTTGATGTATGCATGCTGAATTGGAAGCAAAGCCCGTGGATTTATGCCTGCAATCCGCTGAAGGCCTTTGAATATATGGCAGCCGGCAAACCGATTGTTTCCGTGCCGATTCGGGAACTTGAGCAGTATCGGGATGTTGTGAGCATTGCTCGAAATCCCCAAGAGTATGTCCATTTTCTTCGATGGGAACTTCAGTCGGATACACCTGTTCGAAAAGAACGTCGGATTGAAATTGCCCGCAGTCATGATTGGAATGTTCATTTGAACCGTCTGTCAGAGATTCTTCAATGCGTTCTGGATGAGCGGCGGAATGAGTGAAACGGTGAAATTGGCGTTTACCGGAGATGTGATGTGCGGGGATTCCTTCTCCTTGCTTGGGAGAGGGGCTGCTTCGATGATTGACCGTTATGGAGCTGATTTTGTTCCGGAGGTAACGGTCCGTCTTCTCCGTTCCCATGACTTGGTGCTTGGAAATATTGAATGTGTGCTTTCGGATGTCGGCCGCAGGGAGTACAGCTTACGGCGGCTTCATATGCGAGGGAGGCCTCAAACGGCCTTTTTTCTGGCTCAGTGGGGTTTTACGGTCGGAAATGTCGCGAACAATCATATTCTTGAACAAGGACTTTCCGCAGCAGCAGATACGGCAGGGCAAATGAAGAAAGCCGGTCTGGAGGTTATCGGCTGCGGGCCTTCGGGAGATTTTCGAAAAGGCGGTACTCGATTGACGCGAATGGTGCTGAAAGGGCAGGTTTTTTATCTTGCGGGCATTTGCCTTCGGCAGGAACGGTATGCTTTTGAGGGAGATGGGGTCCTTGATGATGTTCTGGATAAAATCAGACAGGTGCGGCGAGAAGAGCCGTCGGCCGTTGTGATACTGTCTGTTCATTGGGGGGATGAACTGATTGAATATCCTTCTGTGCAGCAGCGGCAGCTGGCGGATAGATTTGAAAAAGCCGGGGTTCATCTTGTTGTAGGTCATCATCCGCATGTTGTTCAGGGAATTGATGCAAGAAAAGATTCCCTGATTGCCTACAGTCTGGGGAATTTTATTTTTGACAGTTATTCAGAGAAAACCTCTTGGTCTGTTCTTTTCTCGGTGGAAGCGAAAGACGGCCGGATTTGCTCTTGGAAGGCAATTCCGATTGTGCGGGGAGAGGATTTCCGGCCTTTTCCGGCCCCGGATGAAAAGAGGACCTTTTATGAGCAGGAGATAGCCCGACGTAATCGGCTTGCCTGTGAAGCAATCGAAAATCCGATCCGCTACGATAGGGAGTACAGACGGCAGGTTTCCGTTCTTTGTCAGGAAAGTCGGCGGAATCTGCGGCATAATTTATTCAGGCGTTTTTTCAGGTTTTCCCCTGTTTTTTGGCCTCAGATTTTGCTCAGACCGATTCAACGACGATTGGGAGTGTGGTAATGGTCAAGCCGCTGAAAATCTGTGCCGCTGCCTCTGCGGGGGGGCATTTGGTCCAGCTGCTTCGGCTGTCGGACTGCTGGAGCGGATTTGAAACGGTTTATGTTTCCACATCCGAAATTGTCCGCAGCAAGCTGGCTTCGCTGGGAACAGTGTATATTCTGGAGGAGTGCAATCGAAAGCATCCGATTCGTCTTTTTCGGGTCCTGTTCCATGCTTTTCAGATTGTGCGCAGGGAGCATCCGGACGTTGTTGTCAGCACGGGGGCCGCGCCGGCTCTTTTTGTCTGTCTATGGGGGAAGGTGTTTGGCGCAAGGATTATTTGGATAGACAGCATGGCCAATGTTCAGCGGCTTTCGCTGAGCGGCCGTCTGATCCGGCCGTGGGCGGATTTATTCCTGACTCAGTGGGAATCCCTGAAGAATAAGCAAAAACGGATTGAGTATGCAGGTTCGGTACTATGATTTTTCTGACGATCGGAACGCTTGACCCCTTTGACCGTCTGGTTCGGATGGTTGACGAACTGGCGGGGGCAGGAAGTATGCCTGCGGAGGTATTGGCCCAAATCGGCATCAGTACCTATCAGCCGAAGCATATTCGATGGGTTTCTGTCCTTGAAAAGAATGAATTTGACCGGATTTTTGACGAATCGGAATTTGTAATCAGCCATGCCGGAATGGGAAGCATTCTGACAGCTGTGTCGAGGCGAAAGCCGATGATTGTTGTGCCCAGACTGAAACAGTATGGCGAGCATGTGAATGATCATCAGCTGGATACAGCACGGAGGTTTGAGGAAATGGGGGTTGTTTTGACGGCCAACACTTCTTCCGAACTGAAGGAAAAGGTCCGGTCAATCGCCTCCTTCCGGCCCCGTTGGCCGGAGTCAACCCGTACGAATCTTGTGAGCCGAATTCGATGTTATCTGGAAACCATACAAAAGGAAAAAGAAGGTTCTTTGTGAAATGGCTGACGGCGGTTTTGGGGTTGACGGCAGCCGTTTCGCTGGCAGTCAATGTGGTCTGTTTGCGAATGCTTATTCGTCAGTATGTCCTGCTTCGTCTGGACCGTTCGAGGACCTTCTGCAAACTTGAGCCGGAAATCAGAGAGGACAGGCCTTCTATTCTTTTTCTTGGGGATTCTCGGATTGCTCAGTGGAAACCGCTGCCTGTTTTTGACGGGATGGACGTATTGAATCTCGGCTGCAGCGGGGCAACCAGTGCCGATTTGCTTCAGCAAGTTTTCCGGATGCGGTATCCCTCCCAGACTCGTTTGGCGGTAATCGGGGTCGGTATTAATGATATGACGGTGATTGGAATTTGCCCGGAGAAAAAAGAGGAGGTCATGGCTCAGTGCAGGAAAAATTTCAAGGAAATGATTCGCTGTCTTCAGGAAAGACAGATTGCGGTTCTTCTCCTGCCAATCCTTCCTCCTGGTAAAGTTGGATGGTTTCGGGGATTCCTTTGGTCGAAAGAGGCGGATATCGCCATCCGCCGGATGAATGAAGAAATGGCTCATCTGGCGGAAAGCGGAGTGTCGGCTGTATTGAATTGTTCCGAGTTAATGGATGAAAACGGCCGACTGAAGGCCTGTTATGCGAAAGATATGCTTCATTGGAATACAGCTGCCTATCAGATACTGAACTCAGCGGTCAAATCTGAAGCCGTGAGACTGTTGGGAAGGAGTGAGCCCTGATGCTTTTTAACAGCTATGTATTCGGCATTTTTTTTCTGGTTGTGTACAGCCTTTATCTTCTTTCTCAAAGACACTACAAAGTCCAGAATTTAATCCTGCTGGCTGCCAGTTATCTTTTTTACGGCTGGTGGGATGTCCGTTTTTTATTTCTGATTATCCTTTCTACCGTGGTGGATTATTTGTGTTCGCTGGGAATTGACCGAAAGGATATTCCAATTCGGTATCGAATTGCTGCTTACGGAAGTCTTTTGATTGCTTATGCCGGATTTGTCCTGGTGAACTGGGATGTTTTTCTTTCAGACAAAGGTCCTGCCGGTATCGATTCGGGTTCTGGGCTGATTTTATGGACGACCTGGCGAGGTTGGGGACTTTTGCTGCTGGTCGTGAATATAGCAGGATTCGAAATACTGAGGGGGTTCGGACGACGGCTGCCAAGCGAGACCGTCCGAAAAATGTATCTGATTTATTCGGTGACGGTAAATTTGGCAATTCTCGGATTTTTCAAATATTTTCATTTCTTTACGGATAATCTCCGGATTCTTCTGGAAAATCTGTTTCATTATACACTGAATGACTGGACGGTTCGGGTTGTTCTTCCCGTCGGCATATCCTTTTTCACATTTCAAACAATGAGTCATACAATCGATGTCTATCGTCGGAAAATTCCTGCCTCGGAGTCCTTGATTGAACTGGCGGTCTATGTGGCATTTTTCCCGCAGCTGGTGGCGGGGCCGATTGAACGGGGCGAGCATCTTCTGCCTCAATTTCAAAGACCGAGGATTCTGAGCCGGGAAGCTTTTCGGGAGGGGCTCTGGCTGATTGTCTGGGGACTTTATAAAAAAGTTGTGGTGGCCGACAATTTGGCCCGCCTGGTGAATCAGGCATTTGGCCCTTATGACAAAGGACAGTTTTCGGCCGGTTCGACAGACGGGCTTTATCTTTTGCTGGCTGTTTACGCGTTTGCTTTTCAGATTTATGGGGACTTTTCGGGTTATACGGATATCGCTCGAGGAACGGCCAAGCTGATGGGGTTTGACATTATGCTGAATTTTAATTTGCCGTATTTTTCGAAAACTCCTTCAGAGTTTTGGCAGCGATGGCATATCAGTCTGTCTTCCTGGCTTCGGGATTATCTTTATATTCCTTTGGGAGGAAATCGCAGCGGGACTTGGATGACGTACCGCAATCTGCTGATTACGATGCTGTTGGGAGGGCTTTGGCACGGAGCCGCCTGGACGTTTGTCTTGTGGGGTGCTTTCCACGGTCTGATTCTGGTTATCTATCGTGTTTTTTCAGTCGGAACTCAAAGGCGCGGATTTTTTCTTTCTCTTCTTCAAGGGCTCTTGATGTTCCATTTGGTCTGTCTGGGCTGGCTGCTGTTTCGGTCGCAAAATCTTCCGACTGTATGGCTTATTCTGAGGTCGATTTTAAGCGATTTTTCTTTTACTCTGCAGGGAATAGAAGCCGGAAAGGAACTGGTGTATTACGTCTGGTTCCTGGCGGCTTTTCAGGTTTTTCAGTATTTTTCCGGAGATCTATGGCCGATTCGCCGATGGCCCTGGATGCTCCGAGCCGCCGTCTGGGTTTATCTCGGGATGTCTCTGCTGAGACTGTCCGCTCCGGGGGGACAGGAGTTTATTTATTTCGCATTTTAGGAAGACAGTGATGAAGGGAACACGCATTCGTCTTTGGAAGGTGTTTCGTATTTCGGCGGGGCTTTTGTATGTATTGGTCCTGATGGAATTGTATCTTCGATTTTTTGCTCCGGTGGCGATTATGCCCCGCTATGTCTGTGAAAATGAATACGGGATTCGGGGCAATGTTCCGAACAGCCGATACTGGCAGAAAACCCCTGAATGCAGGGTTCTTATCCAGACCAATTCGAAGGGACTGCGGGCGGATCGAGAGATCCCTTATAAAAAGACGGAAGGGGTTTATCGGATTGTTGTCTTGGGGGATTCGTACGGGATGGGTTATGAAGTCAATCTTGAAGATACGTTTACCTCCCAGCTGGCTGGAATGCTGGAGGAGGCGGGATGGAAAACTGAAATTGTCAACCTTTCCGTTTCAGGCCATGGAAATGCAGAAGAATATATTATGCTCACCGGCGAAGGGTTTCAGTATGAACCGGATTTGGTTTTGCTTCAGTGGCATTCTACGGATTTGCTGGATAATGTCCGGTCGGGGCTGTTCGCTCTTCAGGATGGTGTATTGGTTCGTCGGAACCAATCCTATTTACCGGGAATCGCCGTTTCCAGGATTCTTTATCGGATTCCGGGATATCGTTTTCTGTCGGAAAATTCTCAGCTTTACAGTTTTATACGAGAATGGACGGCGATGAAAATCAAAGACCTGCTGGCTTTCTGGAGAGGCCGTAAAGCAGTTTCGGAAGAAGACGAAACGCTGCGTTCTGAAGCCGTGCGGCGATATCGGGAGGAGTTGACAGCGGCATTGCTTGCGAAAATGCAGGAGGAATGCCGGCAGCGGAATATCCCTTTTCTTGTTTTGGATATTCCGAGGGTTTACGGGCGAACTGAATTTCGTTCCGTATTTCCCATGGAAAGGGTCTCTTCACTTCAGTTAGATTATTATTCGCCGATTCAGGATTTCCTTCGTTATGCGGGCCGGAAGCTTTTTACAGAAAAAGGGCACTTTCACCTGACGCCGCTGGGATGTCGGATTGTCGCTCGGGGACTGGCAGACTACATTTTGGCCAAGCAGTGGCCTCAGCAGAGGAGAGAATTGTCCCAGTAGGGTTGTGATGTTTTCATGAACGCCAGTCGAAATAACACAATCAGACCTTCCTCTTACAATTATATTTTTGTGGAGTGGCTGCGTATTTTTGCGGCTTTTGGGATAGTTGTGTTTCATGCTTATGACAGGCAGACGGGATTGATTCGCTCGATCGGATATTTCGGACTGCCGGCTTTTCTGAGTATTTTTTCAGCTTTATTATTTGAGCGTTCCTCTCTTTTCGGTTCCTTTCCGACGTTTTTGCTTAAGAGAGCCCGGCGGCTGCTGCTCCCCTGGGTATTCTGGTCTTGTATTTATTTGCTGCTTGCTTTTGTAAAAACCTATTGGATTCATAAACCGGAATCTTTCGGGCTTTCCATCCTGACATTCTTAACGGGAACCAGTATTCATTTATGGTATCTGCCTTATGCATTTTTGGCATCGATTCTGATTTATGGTCTTATTTGGCTGCGGCCGAAATTGGGGCGATCATTCCTGTTTCTTTGCATCGCAGGATTTATGGGGGTCCTGGTCTTTTCCTCCTACGGCTTAAAGCACTGGCGGTTGCCGGTTCCTTTTCCTCAATGGGTATTTGGCACCCCTGCTGTTTTTTACGGACTGCTTCTGATGAGCATGTACCAATCTCTTCCGTTTCGAAGACGCTTGGCAGCGGGCATTTTTCTGGTGGTTGGTACAGAAATTCTTTTGGCGGCTTTGTATGAAATGGGCTACAGCGGTCTCTGCATTTCCTATGCGATTGCCTGCCCTTTGGTGGGGACGGTGTTCTTGGTGAGCGGGGAAAACATCCCGGCCGCTTCCCTGGCCCTGAAGGGGGGAGAATTGACATACGGCATCTATCTGATTCACCCGCTTCTTTTGTCTTTTTGCCGGTTCATTCTGGGGGAGTCGGGTTCGTGGTTGGTTGTCATTTCAGTCTTTGCAATCTCTCTGGTTTTTACCTATATTCTGAAACGAACCGTGCTGAGAATCTTTGTATAAAGGACAGTCTATGCATTATTTGATTACCGGCGGGGCAGGATTTATTGGGTCGCATCTGGCGGAGTCGCTTCTGCTGGGAGGACATACGGTTACGGTAATTGATGATTTAAGTACCGGAAATATCCGGAATATTCAGGCCCTTATGCCCAACCCCTGCTTTCGATTTGTCTATGATTCCGTTCGCAACGAAGGGCTGATGAACCAGTTGGCCGAGTCCTGCGATGTGATTGTACATCTGGCGGCGGCGGTGGGGGTCCGGCTGATTGTGGAGCGGCCGGTTCATACGATTGAAACCAATATTCACGGCACAGAGGTGGTTCTGGCGGCGGCCAATCGTTTCCGCAAGAAAGTGCTTCTGGCTTCCACCAGCGAGGTTTATGGAAAAAGCGAGGCGATCCCGTTCCATGAGGATGATGATACCGTGCTGGGCAGTACGCGTTTCAGCCGCTGGTCGTATGCATGCAGCAAGGCCATTGATGAATTTTTGGGGCTGGCCTATCATCAGCAGTACGGGCTGCCGGTGGTGATTGTCCGTTTGTTTAATACAGTAGGGCCTCGCCAGACAGGGCAGTATGGGATGGTAATTCCGCGTTTTGTGGAAAGGGCTCTTCGGAATGAGCCGCTGGAGATTTACGGCAGCGGCAAACAAACCCGCTGTTTCTGCTGTGTGTTTGATGTGGTTCGGGCTCTGGAGGACCTGCTGAATTGTCCGTCTGCCTGCGGACAGGTGTTTAACCTCGGTTCAGATGAGGAAATCAGCATTGAGGAGCTTGCAGACCGGATTATAGCAATGACGCAAAGCCGCAGTGTGAAGGTATTTCGCAAGTATGAGGAGGTGTACGGCAGGCCTTTTGATGATATGATTCGTCGTGTTCCGTCTTTGGAGCGAATTCGTCAGGCGATTCACTTTCAGCCGACTTATACTTTGGACGACACGCTTCGGCTGATTATTGAAGAAATAAAAGGGCGTCTGAATGCCCATCAGGGATAGATGGCCGCAAGTCAAACCATTCTGAAAGACAGCAAAGCACTGATTCTGATCGGGGAGCCGGATTTCGGCCGCTGTCCGCTGGCCAGCCGTGTTCACAGAGCCTTTTGGCCGCTGGGCGGCAAACCGGTTCTTTTGCGGCTGGTGGAACATATTATCGGACAGGGAATCCGGCGAATTGAGATTTGCAGTTCAGAGCGGAATCGAAGCGAGCTGGAATCTCTGCAGTTTGGGTCCGGGGCGGATGTGAGGGTGCGGCTGGAGACGCTTCCACGGGGAACTGCAGGGACTATCCATGATGTTTTGGTGTCGGAACCGCCTGAAACGGTTCTTTTTGTCTTCAATGGAGCTATGATGACCCCCCCGTGTCTTTCTGAACTGCTGGAAGAGCACCGGAAAAAAGGGGGGCGGCTTACGTTCTTTTTCCAGCCGACAGATACAGCGGACCTCTTTGAAGATGCAGAGATTTATCTCTGTCAGCCCGAGATTGTTCGTCTGATTCCTTCCGAAGGTTATTTTGATTTAAAAGAAAATCTGGTGCCTGTGCTTGTAAAGGAAGGGTTCGTAATTGCTTGTGCAAATCTAAAAAAACCTACCGGCACATATCGGACGTGGAGAGAATATCGGGATTCGATGCGAGGGTATTTTGTTTCTCTGGAGAATGGGGACATCGGTCTGCCGGAGTTTTCCAAGCACCCCTCTATTCCTTTGTGGACAGGCGAAAATGTTCAAATAGCACCGACAGTGTCTGTGACAGGTCCTGTTTTGATAGGGAAAGACTCTGTTGTAAAAGAAGGAAGTTTCCTTTTTGGTCCTTTGATGATTGAGCCCGATGTGTGGATAGGGCCGCATTCCACTGTTAGTTCGTGTATCCTTGGTCCGCAGGCAACGGTGGGGGCCGATTCTTATATTGACCGCTGTGTTTTAGGAAAAGGGGCTGTGATTGCCCCTCGCACAGAAGCATCTGATAAACTGATTGTGTCATCCCCGGGAAGAATGGCCGATTTGAAAGAAAGAGTCCGAAGACGTCTGGTTCGGCGTGAACAACTTCGGCAGGAGGCAACACTCTCTTCTTTGTTAGCCAAACCCTGGGGAGGAGTTTGGGCTGTTCTTTTATCTGGACTTGTCCTGTTCGTTTTAATTTCAGTCTATTGGAATCCTACTTTAATTGACCTTTGGCGGGTTTGGATGCGCAGTGATGAATATTCCAGCGGGATTCTTGTGCCTGTTTTAGCGGCTTACCTTCTCTGGGACAGGAAAAAGAAACTTTTGGACTGTCCAATCCGTCCTTTTCCGCCGGCTTTTTTCATACTTTTGTCGGTGCAGGTACTTCGGTTGGGGGCTCTTCTGATCGGCTCCGGGACCTTCGAGCGACTCTCTTTTTTTCTAACCATTGGGAGTCTTCTCTGGATGATTTTAGGTTGGCCATGTTTTAAGAAGATATACCCCATCTGGTTGTACTTGTATTTGATGTTTCCGCTGCCGAAGTTTGTAGAATGGAAAATAACCATTCCCCTTCAGAAGTGGGCGACAATTTCCGCCGTTTTTTGTCTGGAAACTTTGGGTTTTAACGTGATTCGTGAAGGGAATATTATTAATATCAATGGGACTCTTGTAGCTGTAGCGGAGGCCTGCAACGGCCTGCGAATGCTGACGGCCTTTTTTGTCGTAAGCGGTTTTATTGTTTTGATTTGCAGACGACCGCTTTGGGAAAAGGTCTTAATCTTTGTTTCCAGTGTGCCGATAGCATTATTGTGCAATACGGTCCGCCTGGCATTAACGGCGATTGCTTTCTTGTATTTGGAAGGACAGGACTGGGAAAAAACCTTTCATGATTACGGCGGTCTGGCAATGATGCCTTTGGCGGTGGCCTTGACAGTTCTGGAACTTTGGTTTCTTTCAAAATTGTTTATTCATCCGACCGAGACTGTACCCTTGATTGTGCAACGGCGAAAAAAGAAAGAACTGTAGCCGGTTTTGGAGCGTGTTAATCAGGAAATGGGTTGGGATACAGAGAAATGGATTATCCGGACAGAAAGTTAGATACTTCCGGAATGCCGGAGCCGTTTGCGGAATTAGTTGAATATCGCCCTGGTGAAGCAGAAGAACAGGTTCCTCAGTCGGAGTTTGATTTCTTCGGGCTTCTTCGACGGCGATGGTGGATTCTTGTTCTCGTTGCAGGAGTTGTTTATGCGGCGGGAATACCTACGATTCTCATTATGACCAAAAAGCTTTATCGGACCGTTGGTTCAATCGAGATTGCCCCGATTGTTCCGGCTATCATTTATCGGGATTATGAATCTGATCGTCCGCTGCCGAACTATGAAGGATTCAAAAATACTCAAGCGGATTTGATGGCCAGTGATCGGGTACTGCGGCGGGTGGCGGAAGAAATCAAACCGATGAATCTGAAACTGTTTGCGAACGTACCGGATTTGTATTCCGCACTGCGGCAAATGGTTGAAAACGGGACGATTGCAATTCGGCCGGACCGGAGGACCTACCTAGTCAAGATTGAGATGATTACTCCCCAGCATTTGGCGGAGGAGGCAAAGATTCTTGTCAATTCCATCATCCGAAATTATTTGAATGTGGCGATGGAAGGCCAAAGCGGGGAGGAAAATGCCCGTTTGACAATTTTGCAGGATAAGCGAAAGCAGCTGCTTCAGAAAATTGAGGCCCAGCAGGAGACGATTCGTCAGTTGGCGGAAGAATATGGAACAGAGGAACTGACGATTCTCCAAAAGATGCGGTATGAGCGGTTGGCCAGTCTTCAGCGTCAGCTGACGGATGTGGAGATTCAGCTGCTGGCATTGGATTCTCAGATTCATCTCCTGGAAAATGGCGCGGCGGAGCAGGTTCCGAATACGGAATATTTTGAACAGCAGCGGGAGCGGATTCTTCAGCAGGAACCATCTTTGCAGGTTCTCCGGAAAGATATTCTTCGGTATGAAAAAGAGGTTCTAATCAGCCGGCAGACAATGCAGCCCGGCAATCCGGTTTTGATTCGTCAGGAGCAGGTTCTTCAGACTCTCAAGGATCGGTATGAAGAGCGAAAGCAGGAGGTTCTAAAGCAGTTTGAAGCTACCTTTGAACAAAACCAGCAAAACAGCCGTCAGCTGAAGCTGAATGAGCTGAAAAGTCAGAAAACGCAGCTGCTGGCGTTGCAGAACCAACTGCAAGAAAGACTGGCTGAGCAGGACCAGGAGGCCATTCAGCTTGGGCGCAAGCAGTTTATTATTAATGATCAGAAAGAACAGCTTCAACAGACCAAAGAAGACCTGCTGAGCATTAATCGGCGGATTGAGGAGATTATGATTGAGAGCAAGCGTCCGGCGAGGATTTCGGTTGCAGACAATGCTTTCAGTTCCCCCTCTACTGCTACACGCAAGAAGATGGCAGCGGCAGTGGGATTCGGCGGGCTGATGCTGGGGCTGCTGGCGGCTTTTCTGATTGACCGGCTTGATAAACGCATTCATGATCCCCAGGAAGTGGTCAAACGGGTGCAAGTGAGGATTCTGGGGACCACAACGGACCCTCGTTCAATCAACAAAACGCTCCTCGGACAGCAGCTGAATGATGATTATCAAACAATTCGGGCGAATCTGGGACTTTTGGAGAATCCGGAGGGGTCCAAGATTATTTTGGTGACCAGTCCGGGTGTCCAGGACGGCAAAACGACGTTTTGTGTCAATTTGGCCACTTCTTTTGCCAATTCCGGAAAAAAGACGCTTCTGATTGATGCCGACCTGCGAAAACCGGATATTGTGGAGGTGCTGAATCTGCCCCGGGCGCTCCGCGGCTTCCAGGATTATCTCTTTGGGAAAAAGCTGGAGGAGTGTTTGTATCCGTACTCGAAGTCCAATTTTTTTATTCTGGCTTCTGATTTTCGAAACAGTGCAGATGCTCTGGATTTGCTGGCGCATCCGCAAAGCGGGGAACGACTGCGGAAGCTGCGTGAATCCTTTGATATTGTTCTGATTGATTCTCCGCCGGTTTTGGCTTTTGCGGATGCCTTGGTTTTGTCTCGACAGGCGGATGCGGTCGTTTTGACGACGTTTTTGGGACATACGTCCCAACCGGATATTCAGGAGGCCCTCTCACGGCTGCGCCAGGTGGGGGCCAAAGTAATCGGAACGGTGGTGAACAATGTGAAGGCGGACCAGGGTTACCGCTCATACGGTTACGGCTACGGTTATGCATACGGACAAAAAAGCCGACGCCGCCGCAAGAAACATTCCGAACTGTTTTTGAGTGCTTCGGAAGATTCTCAGAACCCTCCGCCGCCACATCTGCCGCGGTCTTCGTAAGGAATCCGAAGAGGGGAGATTCATGCATTATTTTTGGTTTGGGCTTGAAAATCTTTCGGGTTCGAACTCTTCCTTAGGACAACGGCTGCTGACGGCTTATCCGGCGAATCGTCTTTTGCTGGATATGCTCAAGACCGAAGCGCAGGCCCCATGCCGATTTTATCTGCCTGCCTGCTGCCGAACCATGGACTTGGACAGTCTGAAAGAAGTCTTTTTCTATCCTGCCGAAAGTCCCGTCGAACCGATTCAAAGAACCGAAGAGGATTATATTCTTCTTTCGAATGGTGCGGTTTTGGCGAAGGTCGAGAAGACGTATCTCCGCGAGGTTCTTTCTTCTTTTGACTGGGAGGCAGCGGCTTTTCGTATAGACCCTTCTCTGGATGCAGGGCGTGAGCAGGCGCGTCTCACGAGGGATTCGAGGATTGTCGGCTTTCGAAGGCAGTATCACCCGGCAGCGGAGCCGGATTTTCCGTCTGAGCAGCGGCCGGATTTTTTTTGCTGTAGGCCGGAAGTGTTTGAGAGACTGTTGCGTTCTTTGTTAGAAAAGCCGGGGCTTTCTTTTCTGAAACATTGTGAATCTGTCGGCCTGAAGGTGTCTTGGCTGAGTATAGGCGGGCAGCGGTTGGAACTGTTTTCAGAGGCCGGTCTGGCGGCACTGCTTCGGTTCAGTCAAACCCACCGTGCGGGGACGATAGTGAATCCAGCCTTGTGGAAAGGGCGTGCATTTGTCAAGGGGATTGTCCACGGCGGCAGGGAACTTCAAATCGGTTCAGGGGCTGTGATTGCTGCGCCTGCCATCTTGTGCGACCGGGCACACATTGGCGAGGGGGCTGTTGTGCAGGGAGTTTTTCTGGGACCTTCCGTTTCGGTGCCAAGCCGGCAGAGGATTCAAAGGCATGGAATTTGGAACGGCGAAGGAAAGGATTTACTGATTCAGACTCTCCCGATCAGTCCGGAAGGGCTGAACCGAGATGAAAAGCCGTTTCGAGAATGGTCTTTTTTTTTTCATATCCCCGGTTTGGAAAACGACTTGTGGATATTGTGATTTCAATAATTGTGCTTTTGTTGTTTTTGCCGTTTTTCCCTTTGATTGCCTTAGCGGTCAAAGTGACGTCACCGGGCCCTGTTTTTTACCGAGCCCGCAGACAGGGGCTTCACGGCAGGGAGTTTTCCTGTCTGAAGTTCCGGACGATGATTGTTGGCGCCGAGACACTCCAGGAGCAGCTTCGAACCGCCAACCAAGTTGACGGTCCTCAGTTTAAGATTGAAGATGACCCGCGAACCAGTCCGATCGGCAAATTTCTGAGGGACACCTGCATCGATGAGCTGCCGCAGTTCTTCAATGTTTTGCTGGGCCAAATGAGTGTGGTGGGGCCGCGTCCTTCCCCGGAAAACGAGAATGAGTATTGTCCGGCCTGGCGTCAGGCCCGACTTTCCGTTCGTCCCGGGATTACCGGTTTGTGGCAGGTATGTCGAACCCGGCAGCAGGGTCGGGACTTTCAGGAATGGATTTATTATGATATGGAATATGTGCGGCGGCTGTCGCTGGGACTGGATTTGCTGATTTGCATGAAGACAGCGCGGAAACTCATTGGTTCATTTTTAGATCAGTTTGGATGATTTGGGAGTCAAGAAAGGGAGTCTGAATGTTTAGAAGACCTGGCCGGATTAATTGGGGTTTTTTGTTCGTTGTTGTCTTTGCGCTGACCGCCGGAATGCTGACGGTAGGGGGGCTATGGTACTGGAATAAACATTTGCGTGCTCAGCGCGGGCTTCAGAGGGGACTGGCTGCTTTTGAGAAGAAGCAGTGGGAGTCTGCGGCTGTTCATTTGGGCAATTATCTGGCGGCGATACAACCCAGACAGGATACGGCCATTCTTTTAAAATATGCGGAAGCTCAGATGAATCGGCGACCGCTGTCACGCAGTTATATTGAACAGGCCCTGCGTGCCTATCACCAGATTCTTCGGCTGGAAGAAAACGATGAGGTTCGCCGACGGCTGATTGAATTCTATGTCCGGACTGATCCGGCGGAGGCCCAGCGTCTGGCCGAGTCCTTTCTGGAGCGGCAGGATAGTCCGGAAATTGCCTGCTATGCCGCACAGGCCGTCCTGCAGCGCGGTCAATTTGCGGCAGCCCGGCGGCGTCTTGAACAGGTGCTTGAAAAACATCCGGACTGTCTTCAGGCCTATCTTCTGCTGGCTCAGCTGGCACAGCAAGATGCCGAATCGGCAGGCAAAACACCTTTGGAGTGGCTGACAGCCGGGGTGAATGCCAATCCAAATGATCCGGCAGCCTATTTATACCGGGCTCAATATATCCTCCAAAATCGGCAGGCGGCAGAGGCCGCGGCGGATATTCAGAAAGCTGAATCTCTGCCGCTTCAGACACGGCAGCAAAGGATGCAAATGGCGTCAGTTTATCTGGCGGCCGGGCGATTGGAGGAGACGAGGAGACTGTTAGAATCGCTGCAGGCGGAAGAGTCAAACGATTTGTCTATATGGCTTTTGTGGGCCCAATGGGCCGTACGGCTCGGCAGCGAGGAGGAGATGATTCGCGTGGCTCAGGAGGGGATGGCGACTTTGCAGCCGGACCCCTATGACTTCCTGACAACAGCTGCAGAACTTTTTATTCAGGCCCGTCAGTGGGAACAGGCAGAGAGCATCATCCGGCAAATGACGGAGAGGAAGGAAGAGCCGGAGCTGATTTTATATCTGCAGGGAGTCTTGGCGCAGGCCAAAGGAGATTGGCCGGCGGCTGTATCGATTTGGCGGAAATTATCCTCTGCTTCCGCCGGTCCGGATGCTTCCATTCGATTGGCGCAGGCCTTGATGGAAATTGGAGACCCGTTAGCGGCTATTCAGCATCTGCGAACGGTGCTGCTGCGGTTTCCCGACCATACCCAGGCTCATGCCCTTCTGGCTCGCTGGTGCCTGAAGGAAGGGCGGTGGTCTGAAGCGGCGGATCATATTCGGCAGGCCCTGCGAAAGCAGCCGGATAATCTGGAATATCGGAAGATATGGCTGACTGTCCGCTTTCGTCAGGTTCAGGAGTCTGGGCAATCTTCCGAGCGGGAAAAAATCGCTCAAGAATTAAGGTCTGTAGCCCAGGAGGAGCCCTCGCTTTTGTTAGAACAGCTCGGCTTATGGATTGAAACCGGACAGCTAAACGAGGCGGAAACAGAACTGGAACAGCTTAAAAAACAGGGAGGTCCAACCCTTAAACTTCGTATCCTTGAATGTGAACTTCTCAGGGCCAAGGGACAATTGGAACAGGCCCGTCAGATGCTGGAGGAGCTTTGTCGAGAATATCCGAACTCTTTGGAGCCGATTCAAAAATGGGTTGTCTTTACGATTCAAAACAAAGAGTATGAGAAAGCTGCCGCTTTTTTGAATGCTCTGCCTCTGGATTCTTTTTCCAAAGAACAGCAAAAAACGCTGAATACGTGGCGTGCGGAAGTGCTTTTTCTGCAAGGGTGGACTCAGGAAGGAGCAGAGATTCTTTCTGCTTTGGCCAAGCAATTTCCATCAGAGATTTCCATCCGACGGCGCCTGATTGACTGGACCCGCCGAACGGAAGAAATAGAGCGTCTTCAAAAATGGATTGAGGAGATTAAAAGTATAGAAGGCGAACAAGGACGTCAATGGCGGTATGAGCAGGCGCGCCTGCTGTATGAACGGGGAGAGATTCACAGGGACTATTCGCAGATTGTTTCGCTTCTGAGTACAGTTCTTCGCAGTTATCCGGATGATATAGACAGCCGGATTCTTTTGGCTTCCGTTCACGAGTCGGCCGGCAATCTGACACTGGCCGTTCAGGAATACCAAAATGCATTAGCGCGAGATATGGACAACTTGGAGCTGGTGGTTTCCGCCGTAGCGGCAATGTATCGAGCGCAGGAATACAAGGCAGCGGAAGCCGTTCTTCAGGAGGCGGCCCGCCGGGGACTCCGCGATCCGCGTTTGTCACGACTGGAGGTCCATCGTCTGATTCAGCAGGGCAAGTTCGGGCCGGCTACGGAAATCCTTCGAGAAATGATCAAGAAATCTCCGGATGATCAGAATCTTAAATTATCCCTGGCTCTGATGTATCTTTATCAAAATCAGCTTGATGAAGCTGAACAATGCATTCATCAATTGCAGGAGCCAGAGACATTTTCTCTGCCGGTGATCGCCGCCAGGGTTGAACTGGCGCTCCGCCGGAACAATCCCCAAGGGGCTGTTCAGATTTGTGATGAAGCGATTGCCGAGCATCCGGAGCCGCGTTTATACGCTTTACGAGCGATGACGCGTATGCAGATTGGCCGAATGGAGGAAGCCGAAGAAGATGTCAGGACTCTGCTGAGAGAATCCGGTTCTTCCCGGGAAAATTACCTCCTTGCGGCAGATTTATTTGTCAGTTTGAATCGGCTCCAGGCGGCTGTTGAAACCATGGATAAGGCGGTGCAGGAATTTCCGGAGGATTCGGCGGTTTTGCGAAAAGCCGTTCTGGTATATGCGAGAGATCCGCAGCGGCGGAAAACTGTTAGTGCTCTTCTTGAAAAATCTCTGTCAGCTGACCCCAAAGACCCTCTGCTTCTTTTGCTGAAGGCCCAGATGCTTCTGGCGGAAAATACCGCCTCCTCTGCAGAAGAGGGCGAAACCCTATTAAACCAGCTTCTGAATGAATACCCCCGCCTCGAGGCCGGCTGGGCTACGCTGGCGGATTGGTATCTGCGAAACGGACAGACTGGCCGGGCGATGGATTGTCTTCTTCGAGGGCTGGAGTTTTTCCCCGAAAGCAAACCCCTTCTTTTGCTGAAGGCACGTCTGGAGGGGATACGCGGAGGGCACTTGGCACTTCCAACTTTGCAGGATTTATATCAGCGGTTTCCAAACGATGAACGTATAGCGGCTCAGTATGCAGAAACTCTTCTACGGGCAAAACGGTTTCAGGATGCCGAATCTCTTTTGCAGGCACACTTAAACCGCTCGAAATCGCCGGATCCTTCATTTCGGGTCCTTTATCTTATTCTTCTTTACCAGAGCGGGCGGTCGGAGCAGGCCTCGCAGCTGTTTGACCAAGAAATGAAGGAAGGAAAAGACCCGTTGCTGGTTTTTCAGAAATGGGCGGCGCTTTTGGTCCAGGATAAACAATGGTCTCTGCTGAGAGATTTGTTTGAGAGGTATTCTGACCAAATTCCTTCTCTTCCGGATACAGCAGCCCGTTTTTGTCTTCAGATGGGAGTGGATTCGGACCCCAAAGGACATCAAACAGCTTCCGATTGTCTTCAGACTCTGCTGACCCGTTATCCGAAACATCCGCAGCTGATGCTGGCTTTGGCCAAACTTTACCATTATTGGCAGCAGTACGGAACGGCTGAACAGATTTATCGAGATTTGCTGGTGCAGGAAAATCTGTTGGATGATGCTGACAAAGCAACTGTTATGAATAATCTTGCGTGGATTTTATTCCACCAGAATCGGCTGCCGCAGGAAGCCCTTCAATGGGCCAATAAAGGTTTGACGATTCAGCCAAAAAACGCGGATTTGCTCGATACACGGGGTGAGATCTATTTTCAGCTGGGCGATTATGTTAAGGCCCGAGAAGATTTTGAAAGTGCGATTCAGAATTTCCCGCCGTTCTCTCCTGAGAGGGTCAAAACCGGTTTTCGTCTTGTTAAGACACTTATCAATCTCGGGAAAAAAGAAGAAGCAATGAAGCTGTCTGCGGAGGTCGAGAGATGGAATCAGCAGAATCCGGTTCTGACAGAGGGTCAGTTAGATGAACTGCGAAAGTTTCCTAACTTATTTTAAGAAATGGAGTTATAGTGTCGAGAAAAAAATTTAAACAATATGCAGACATAGTCTATCCAGTGTAGGGAATACTCGTTTGGCTGAATAAAAAGAAATAAGATTGACTTTTTTTGGGGGGGTTGGTATAGTAAGGGCATGTTAAAGTGCTTTGAGGTTCAAAGCATTTTGATAATTGAGGCGGAGAAAACATAGGAATACCGGAGCGGAGAAAACTCTTTTGCAGCGGGGTGGGGAGTTTGCAAGGAGTTGGGTTCTTCAAAGAGGTCATTCTGATGTTTTCCCCTAATCTGTGGTAGAGTAATTCTGCCTTAAGAATGTTTTAAGGAATCATAAAAAGATAGGTCAAAAAGTTTATTTTAGAAAGGGAAAACAATTATGAAAAAAGGAGCGATTATTCTTACAACTTTTGTCTTGCTTAGCGGAGCAGTATTGGCTGATGCCGTATTTGTTCCGCCGGTCCCGGATGTGTTTGATTTAGATCATTATTATGCCTACACATGGGGTATTGATCTGGGTTTTAACACGACGGACAAACCAATTGTGGAAGCGGTGTTAACCTTCACAGATATTTACAACTGGCGAGTGGAAAAAGACCATCTGTATGTTCATCTGATTGATGAAGGCCCGCTTGGTTTGAAACGGTACTGGGACGGTCAGGGCGGAGGGGATTATTTCAAGAACAAAGGTATTCTTTTGATTGATTGGAATGATCCCGAAGAGTGGAACAAGACAAAGGACTTGGTAATCAGTTTCAATGCCGATCAGCTGGCCGTGCTGAATACGTATGGGGCAAACGGCAGAATTATGTTTGGTCTGGATCCTGATTGCCATTATTACAACAAGGGAATTTCCTTCAGCGTTCGGACCTATACACCTCCGGCGACAGTTGTACCGGCACCGGCTGCGGTTATGCTCAGTTCGTTCGGGTTGGTTTTGGTTGGATGGTTGAGAACCCGCAAGTCCCTGTAAGGCGGGTGTGAACTGTTTTTGAATCTATTACCCGGCTGATTTTTTGAAACAGCCGGAAGGTAGACTCATACATATGGAGAGTCGAAAGGACTCTCCATAATTTTTTAAATACCTCTAATCTTTTCAGATTTCCCAAAGCCATTCATAGGTGAATAAGGCAAGATCCTGCAAATCCACGATTCCATCTTGGTTCAAATCTTGCCCGACAGTTCCTGTCTGGAGCCAATATTCTGAAAAAGCAGAGAGATCATTCAAGTCAACATCCCCGTCCTCATCGAAATCGGCAATGCTTTTGGATTTTTGAAACCAATGACCCGTGAACTGTTCGAAGTCTTCCAAATCGATTCGGCCGTCCTGAGATAAATCATAAATGCCTGAAAGAGAATCATTCAGCCACAGTTCAAGCAGTTCAGACAGATCTGAAAGATTAACAATCCCATCGATGTTAAAATCGGCGGGATTGCCGGACAGGGATGCCTGATTGGTTCCCCCATAAAAGCCGAGGTTGACTCGTTTTCCGTTCGGCCAGGGTTCATTCAGCCATATTTCGTTCGGATCTCCGGCATCAATGCAGGGGCTTGTGGAGAAATCACGAACCCAAGAACGAGTCAATGGATTCCAGCGTCCCCAACGGCTTTTTAAGCGGAAATTTAGTTGTTCGAAAGGAGCTCCAGGTTCAAAGAAGACAAAATAAGGGTCAAGGTGGAGAATGCCTTTTCCATAAGCAAGGAAGGACTCCCTATCAGCTCTTATATCTCCGGGACCGTCAGCGATGTTGCTGTAGGAAATCGAAAGAGAAGAACTGCGGAGTTCGATTTGAAATCCCTGCCCATTGGGGAATTCAATTTCGTTGAAGAACAGAATCGAATTGCGTAAAGAAATGGATGATTCAAAGTCGCAGACAATCGCCCCGCCGGCAAATAAAGCTTTGTTGCCGGAGACGGTGCAGTGATTGAGCGAAATTGCGCTTTCAAGATTGGCGGCTATGGCTCCGCCGTAACGGCCTTTGTTGCATGCCAGCAAACAGTGCGTGAATGCGGTATTGCAGAATTCGCCGTAAAAGGCCCCGCCCCATCCATCCTCAGCCGCACAGTTTTCAAAGATGCAGAATCGGATTGTAGGACTGGATTCCGAACAGAATATGCCTGCACCATGAGGGAACTCATCTTCCTGACGACACCTTGCATTTCGGAGAGTAAAGCCCTGGAGGATAAATTGAGGAGTTTCATTGTGATTGAAGACAAAACCCCGTTCAAGGCCGTTGGGGTCAATAATTGTGGAGACCACAACATCAAGATTTTCAGGGTCAATACTCTGGATAGTCAGGATTTTTCCTTGCGGATTGAGATTGGCGTTCCCTGGACCCGAATAAATTCCCGGCTGAAGGATAATGCGGTCGCCGGATTGGGCTGTATCGAGGGCCTGCTGGATGAAAGCAAACGGATGCTCTCGAGAGCCGTCTGGCGAGGAGGAGCCGGCCGGAGCCACATACCAATCCGCACCTCTTGAAAAACCGGCCAGAATAAAAATTGCCCAAAGTTGTTTTTTCACAATATCTCCGAATCTCAGCAAGGATTTTTTGTTTTATGCAACAGAGATTCACTGAGGGAGGGTTTTCGCCAGGTTCCGATGCCGTCCCACCAGAATGCCAGATGCGGAAGCGGAGACATCCCTTTTTCCTGCAAGAGCCGGTTGACTAAGCGCAGAAGAATCTGCATGCAGTTCACGCCGCCCTTTTGCCATGCATATGCGCCGATTTCAATAGATTCCTGACGAAGGTGCAGCCCGGGGTTGGTCTGCTCGAGAGCCGCGAGCAGTCTTTGTGCCATCGGCAGCAGTTCCTGCTCCCACCGGGCTTGTTCGGTTTGGCAGGACAGACGGACTTGCTCGAGCAGCCGGCGTCGATTTTCTTCTCGTTGCATCCGCATTTGTGATTCTGCAGTCAGGCGTTCACGGCGGGCTGCTGCACAGGCAGGCAGAAAGGTCTCAATCAGTCCAAGCAAAGGATCTCCGACAATCCAGACTAAAAAAGTCATTGCCAAGGCCCCTTCAGCGGCGAAACTCAGCCATTCCAGCGGTACTGTCGATGCCGCAGCTCCTGCTGAAACCAGTCCTGCCAGTGTTCCTAAAAGAGGGCAGACATCATAGAATAAAAGATAAAACCCTGAGGAGGTCAAAGGATGCTCTTTGATCAGCTGTTTTCGTGTAACCCCGCGGAAGAGGGCAAAAAGATAGACGCTCATCAGGAGAAGAAAAGCAATGCCTGAAAAGCCGCTTACGGAGAAAACCAGCCACCATCCGGCCCCGGCCTGCCGGAGAGAGAGAATGAGCAGGAAGGCGGCACACACAGTCAGCCAGACTGTTCCGGCAACATGAAGGAATTTCAACAGAATGCGCAACTTCATATCAAATGGTTTTGTTGTCTTTTGTTTGTGCAGCTAAGACAACTCCATTTCTCTTAGTTGCTCGGATTCAGAACACGGTATGCGCTTCCGCCGGTAAAAATCGGTCCTACGATTTCCTGAACGGTCAGGCCGATAGAGGCCAGAATTGTCGGCGGCACGTAGATAACATCCCCTGCTTCCAATAGCACATTTTGGTTCATTTGTCCCTGTTCCGCCATTTTCTTGAAATTCAGCGCAAAGACCAGCGAACGTTCTGATGGGGCTTTGGCAGGACGAATCACCTGAACTTTTTCCTCCCAGGCAAGATTGGTAGGAACGGCTTTGGCAATGGCCTGAAGAGCCGTATCCCGTCCGGTATAAGTATATGCTCCCGGTCTCTCTACCTGTCCGATTACATAATAAAATTTGCTTCGGTTGACGACTTGAACATCAATCGGATACTCACCGGCCAGTTTGTAAAGAGCAGACAATTTCTGGGCAATGATGTCGGCAACCTGACGGGGAGTTTTGCCGGCTACCGGGATTTGTCCAATGTCTTCGAGGGAAATTGTGCCGTCGGGCTTAATAACCTGTGTAAGCCCCGGTGAGGTTTCAGCTCCCCGAAGAAGCGGGATTTTTGTGCTGATAATCGTGACGGAGTCCGGCGGCTGGAGGATGTATTCGTCCATCGTAACTTCGGTCTCATTCGGGAATTGAAACGCTTGAATATCTTCCGGACGTGACGAAAAACAGCCCGTCAAGGAAAGAGAAACGAGGATAGAGAGTATAAGATTCAATTTGTCGGATTTCATAAAATTACCCTTTCTTTTGACTTATGGCAAGACTCCTAACCTTTGAGAGTATATCGGCAATTTAGAAGGGGGTCAATAGAATAAAATTAATAGGTTGAAGGGTTGAAAAAGTTAAGAAAAAGGTGGTTTTGAGGGGATTGTACTTGAAAAGTTTTAGAACGGCTGATAAGTTCAGGCGATAAATGTGGTTGGCGACGACGGGAGAGGTGGCCGAGAGGCTGAAGGCAACGGTTTGCTAAACCGTCGTACGGGCGCAAGCCCGTACCGCGGGTTCGAATCCCGCCCTCTCCGTTCCTGTACACAAATTGCATTTTGTATGTCATTGAGCAGATAATTGAAGATACAGATTAGCGAGATCTTTTACTCACTTCAGGGGGAAGGCCGTCTTTCTGGAATTCCGAGTGTATTTGTCCGTTTATCAGGTTGTCCTTTGCGCTGCCGGTGGTGCGATACAAAGTACGCTTGGGATTATAAAGCGGGCCGTGAATTTGAAATCGAGGATGTTGAGAAGGAGATTTCCAATTACGACACACCGTATCTTGTTATCACAGGCGGCGAGCCGATGGTGCATCCGGATTTGGAAGAGTTAGTCGGAAAGCTTGCAAGAAAGGGCCGTCATATCACCATTGAAACATCGGGAATTCGCTCTATCAGAGGGCTTGCCTGTGATTTGATGAGTATTAGTCCGAAGCTGTCTAATGCCGGCGGACCAAAGGAATGGTTCCGTCCTGATGAAATCAAAAAGCTTCTGAAAGACTATGATTATCAGCTCAAGTTTGTTGTGGATCGGCCTGACGACCTCGATGAGATTGCGGTGTGTCTGGAAACACTGGGGACTGTGGAGCCGTACAAAGTCTATCTGATGCCGCAGGCATCAAATCGGACCGAGTATCTTCAGAAGGCCCTGTGGATCGCGGAGTCTTGTCTGAAGACGGGGTTTTCTTTTTCGGGGCGGCTCCAGGTGATGCTCTGGGATGGGCAGCGGGGGCGATAAATCAGACGAAGGAAGAAAACCAAGAGGGTCATTTCGCCTGTTTGTTCCGTTCGACCCATGCCTTGTAATGTTCCCGATAGCCGTAGCCGAAGTAATCTATAGAAAATTCATTACGGAGCTTATATTTTTTAAAAATCCTGACGATTTCTTTATCTGTCCAGGCTGCCAGGGAGTCCCGTCGTGCCTGTTCTAACCGTTGGCGAATTATCTTTTTTTCCGTGTCTTTCATCTGGGGAACCATTTCGAGGTAGGCATTGTAGGTGCGGTCTACGCCCGGGGAGCGGGTAATCTGGTCCAGCAGGGCCGTGATTTGCTCGTCAGTGAGTATCTGCTGAAGGGCCTCGAGCAGGTTCTGTATCTGGGGAGCAAACTGGGCATAGATTGGGTCGATCTGTTCGACCATGACAGTCAGGGCCTTCAGTTCATCCTTGCCTCCTTTGGCTGGGTCTCGTGCCTCATCCCAGGCAGACCAGGCGGCCTCCAGTTCTTGATCTATCTGCTGATGCCACGCCCAGACCCGGCCGTAGTGCTCGGCCAGCAGCGAGGCGACTCTGGCTTCCTTCTCCTCATTGCCTAACTTCAGGTGTTGGGCAAGGGTTTTCCCTTTGTTTTGGATGTTTTTTTGAATGTTTTCGGGCAAAACGGGGTTCATCCATGCCGGCGGGGTACCCTTGTCAATTGCCTTCTGTATTCGGATTGCCGCCTCCACGGCGGTTTCTGCCTGCAGGGCAGAGGTAAATCCTAATGCGAACAAGATTGCAGCAACTCGGTTTCTTTGTGCAGTCATAAAGAGTCTCCTGCTTATCGAAGGAATCTCGGATAAATCTACCCTGGCTATAATATTCTTTCGTCTAATGACAACTCAAGACTTTCTTTTGGAATCGTGATTTTCCCCTGGGAAAATCGATGGTGTGAGGTGGGGTGTTTTTTTATGCTCAACCCAAGAGGAAGTGAAAAAAAACTTGCCAAAATAGATAGGGGCGGTACAATACCATCTGAATGGAGCCCAGGTGGCGGAATTGGCAGACGCGTCAGGTTGAGGGCCTGATGGGGGTAACACCTCGTGCTGGTTCGACTCCAGTCCTGGGCATTGATTGGGGTCCAGGGAGAGAAGTTCCACAGAACAAAGGGGAGTCCAGGGAGTTCCTCGACTTTGTTTTGCCACAGATTCAGCGATATGAGTCTGTGCGCTGTTTGCGGCACTCTCCCTTTGCAGGGGGAGTGCCGCAAATGTTTCAGCAGGGCAATGTTTTTTTAGTGATTGGCGGGACAAGACAGCAGGTAATCCAGCAGCTCGCTGAGTTTGCAGGTGGCCAATCCGACATATTTGTCTGCAGCTCCGTAATAGACAAACAGCGTATCGTTGATGACGACTTTTCCGCAGGGGAAGACGACCCCGCCGCCGTCATAGCATCCCTGGGTTTCATACCATTCTTCGGGCTGGAAAATCCAGTCTTTGGTTCGATGGGTAACCCTGGCCGGATTGTTCAGGTCCAACAGCATCGCTCCGAGGCGGTAGTACCGGTCCGGGCCGACGGCGTGGTAAAGCGTCAGCCAGCCGTGCGGGGTGCGGATGGGCGGGGTATTGCCGCCGATTTTGCATTCCCAATCCTCCTTTGCGGCGGCCAGCAGGGTGCTTTGGGGCCAGTGGAGCAGGTCCTCCGAAAAGGAAATCCACATGGCCGGATGTTCCGTTCCGTATTGGGGGCCGACCCAGCTCATTGGCCTGTGGAGCATCACGAATTTTCCGTTTACCTTTTCGGGAAACAGAATGACATCGCGGTCATAACCAGAGGGCTGGTAAGACGTCCGGCCCGAATCCAGGTTTTGAAATCTTTGGTCAGGGCCAGGCCGGTAACAGTAGCGTTTTCCCGAATCAGATAGGGAAACTCGGACGGGCTCTGTTTCCAGACCTGGGGTTTTCCGGCAGCCAGCCAGTATCGGCCCGGCGGATAAAAACGGGCGGCGTAGGTGATGTAGTAGTACTCACCGATTTTGATGATGCGGGGGTCTTCAACACAGCCGGCGTCGAATCCGTCGGCACTGGGGCCGAAGACGGGCTGGTCGCTGACACGCTGAAAGTCATAGCCGTTGGAACTGACGGCCAGACCGAAACGGATGACATGGGCTTCGTCATCGCCGGCGGCCCGATAGAGCATCAGCACGCGGCCGGTTTCTTCCTCATACCAGGCGCCGGGATTGGTTGTGACGAAGTTTTCCCAGGAGTTCTTCGGGTTGGGTTTCAGAATCGGATTTTTTGAATAACGAACCAGTTTCATTGATGACTCTCCGTAAATGCAGCGATTAAAGACTTCTCAGCCGACAGGGCTGACTTTCCAGCAATTCGAGGGTCCAGGATTCTTCGGCTTGGGAGGAGGTTTTCAGGCGGCCTTCGAGGGAACAGTTGTCTGTGCCGAGGATGTTCCGCAGAAACGATTTTTTCAAAGACAGCTGGGCATCCGCCGTGGACAGAATGCAAAGCTCTTTGTCCGTCCAGTAGAGCAACAGAACGGCGGCCTGTGAAGCGCGGAACAGGATGTGCTCGTTTTGAAAGGTTTTGGTACCGGCAAAGCGGGCATGGGGGGCCTGATACAGCCAGCCGCAGCCGGTCTGAAGGGCGGAATCGGGCCGCAGTTCCAGCTGCCCTTTTTCAGACGGATAAAGGTCCAGATAATCCCGGAATGTCCGCAGGGCGCCGACAATCGGTTTGGGATGCCCGGTTTCAGTTCCATCGTAGTAGTACATCCCAAAGCCCGCTTCATAGGCCTGTTTGGTTTTGCTGACCCATGGGGCGGAGTAATCAATCAGGGCAATCGGCCAATCAGACTCCATCCAGGACATAGCTCCGTCAAATCCGTTGGCCCATGCATAAAGGTAAATCATCAGTTCTGCTGCTGCCGAATTGTAGATGTCGAGCGTGGAGCCGTCCGGCAGGCGTGTGCCGCAGCTGTATCCGAATTCGCCCAGCGTGATGGGCTTGTCGGGCCAGATTTCACGGAGGCGGTCAAAGGTCGTGACGGCTTTCCGGAGGTCTTCGAAGGAGGTCGGCGGCTGGTAAAGATGATGATTGACAAAATCCAGCCGGCTGTTGGCAGGCAGGGCGGTCAGGAGACTGTTGTAGCCGACGGTAAGAAAAGCCGACGGATGAATGGAGCGGAGGGCAGGGATGTGAAGGTTCAGCCAGTCGGCAAAGGTCTGGTTAACGGCCTCAAAGAAGGGGGCCATGTCTCCGGTCAGTGGCAATGTCGTGTTCCAGCCGTACAGAGACGAGTAATCCCGCGGATGGATATACCGGGCACTCCATCGAGCCAGGATGTTGTAGGCGGCCAGAAGGGCCCTGCGTTCCTCTCGGGACGCCCATTCACTCACAGGCGGCCAGTCGCTGCCGTGCTGGGCGCGGACATCGACCCATTCTTTCTCATAAAGACCTTTGTCGGCGTAGCGGTTGTAGGGGTCATGCTGAATGACGGCGCTGGGACGTCCTGCAATTCGGACGGCACCGACCGTGGTAATGTAGGGTTCGTTCTGCAGGTCGTAGCCGATGACAGCCGGTTCGGCAGAGACAAGGCGGGCCAGGTCTGTAAACAGCTGCGTCAGGTCTTCGCCCTTTTCTTTGGGGTGGGCGGTCGGGTGAAGAAGCAGATAGAGGCCGTATTGGTTTGCCAGATGCAGAATACTGTCCATTTTGCTTTTGTCGGCGTTGAGGCCTTCAATCCAGAGCCGCAGGCAGTTGATGCCGGCGTCGCGGGCCTTGCGAAAATCGGTTTCCCACTTGTCGTAAAAGAAGTTATCGGAAGCGTGGGAGGTCTTGCAGTCGAACGAGCCGATGTAATTGACGCCGAGCATAAAGAACGGTTTGCCGTCGGCGTCGATGAAGTGCTTCCCGTCCGAACTGAGGCGGATGGGTTTTAATCGGCTTTGGGGCCGGGGCATGCGTTTTTCTTTGGCCTGCTTTTCCGCCTCGGCCAGCTGTCGGAGGCGATTCGGCTGCCGGATTTTTTGCAGGGTTTGGAGCAGGCAGTCCTTGAACAGGTTGGATTGATAGAAACCCTCGGTGTGGACGCCGAACAGGAGCCATTGGCCGCCTTTGTATGGGCCCTCGTAGTGTTCAAGGAGGCCGGCGGCGAATCCTCGGGAGCGGTCCCAGGCATCAAAGACCTGCAGGATTCCGGTGTATTTGGATTCGTTGATGTACGGAAATCCGATGGCGGAGGTGCCTTTTAAGGCCATTTTGGTTTGGGCGGGACCTTCGAAAAGGGACTGATGGGGAGCGGGCCGAACAGAAACAGCATCGTCGTATTGGTGAAACGGCTGAGCGGAAAAGATTGGCAGAATCTTTTCGAAGAGAGGTTTACCGAAGCCGTCCGGCAGGTCAATTTTCGCCGTTCCGGCCTGTGCCAGGCAGATTTGATAATCGGCGGGCGGATGCGGAGAATAATCGTAGGACATGCCGAACTGAAGCCAGGCGGCCTTTTCGAGGCAAAGTCCGTCTCCGCGTCCGCCTCGTCCGGGCGGTGAGCCGTCCGGCAGGAACTGGAAACCGGCCGGAAGAAGGACAATTTCCTGCCATTGACGGGGGCAGTCAGCGACGGCCACCCAGCGGCTGCCGTCCTGCTCCCGAATTTCGACGACAAGTTGGCGAAGGTTGTCCGAGCCCCTGACCTTCAGCCAGAGGGCGTTGTGACCTTTTTTGCTTTGGAAGGGGCCGCGGAAGGTGTCCCAGCGGGAGAATTGACGGATAGCTGCTTCAAAACACGTCAACCCGCCTTCCTCCTTTTTCTGCAGAGTGCTGGGAGAGCCGGGATTGTCGCAGTCCCGAGTCCAGCGGGCGGGGTCTTCCTTGGCGAAATCGATGGACAGATTTCGGTCAGCGGTATCCGCCGCCAGCTGCGGCAGGAGTTCCTGCGGGGAGTACCATCGGCCGCGATGCAGAAAGACAGGGATTTCAAAGGCCGGTCCGTTCAGAAGGATCAGGTCGCCGCCGTCTTTCATATATTGCTGAAGGGCTTGGCGGGCCTGATAGGGAAATCGGCGGGGCTGGGCAAACAGCAGGCAGGAGAAACGCTCTGCAGTGACTTTGCCCTCGAGAAAATCATTCCAAGTCAGGGCTGTGAGCGGATAGCCGGCCTGGCGAAGGGCCTGCTCCGCAACAGGGCTTTCCCCGATGAGGCCGATGGAATAGGACTGCTTATCGTTTCCTTTGCAAAAACTGACAGCAAAAAGTCCCAAGAGTACGGCATTGGCAAACGATTTCATTTTTGTTCCTCCAGAAGCGTGAGCCGATCGGGCAGCCCGCTGTCATTTTTATACCAGAAACAGAAGATTCCTGCGATTCCGATTAGAAACAAAAGTGTTGTGATAGTGAAGGCCTTGTAGGTGCCGAGCATCAGCTGCATCGGCATCAGATACATACAGACCATCCAGATGAAGATGAAGGGCAGCGACAGCAGGTCGTTTTTGTGTTCCTGCCAAAGCCGTTGGCGGGTTTCCGGGTCAAGGCGTTTGACAAAGGGTCCCCAAAGTCCGAAGGGTTTGGTAGTGCAGTAGAAATTCTCGAGCGTTTGTTTGTCGGCGGGACCGGCAACATAAGTCCCCCAAACGGTAAAGACCAAAGAGGCCAGCGTCAGGACAATAAATTGTGTCTGTTCCGTCCAGTCGGGCCAATAGATGCGCTGGATGACGGCGGCGGCCATTCCGCCGAAGGTGCCGATGGCAAAGCCGGCGCCGTTGAACCGCCACCAATAGAGCCGCAGCACGCTCGGAATCGCCAATCCGGACAGCAGGCCCATGGTAATCCAGCCCCAGATGTCGTTGATGCTCTTGGCGTAGTAGCCCATGAAAAAGCCGACGGCCACCATCAGAACAGTAAAGATATAGCTGGACCAGAGCAGTTCCCGTGTTTGGGCTTTGGGACGCAGGTAGGCCTGGTAAATATCGCGGGTAAAGAGGGCGGCGGCCATGTTGACCGTGGAGTCGAAGGTGGACATCGTGGCGGCCAGAAGACTGACCAGAATCAATCCCTTCAGGCCGGCGGGAATCATATAGAGCAGGGCGGCGGGCAGGATTTTTTCGGCCAGCACGGTGCCTTCATAACTCACATAAGGCAGGTGAACCGCCCAGTCTTTGCCGAGGACGGATTCGAGGGTTTTGGCCAAATCGGGATAGGCCGCCGAGGAGTTGGCGATTGTAGAGAGCATATCCGACCACTGGGCTTTGGAAAGGTTGGGCAGGGCCCGATGAATTTGCTCGGCAGCGGCGGCGAACAGGTCGGGGGAGGGGAACATTTCTTTAATCAGATAAATCCCGAGGACCGCATAACCCATCATCATCGGCCAGCGGAAGGTCAGCAGAGCGGACCAGAGGCAGGCGATTTTTCCGCATTCTTTGTCGCTGCGGGCGGCGAAGTACTGAGGAGTATTGCCCGTGCCCAGCCCGACAATGATGTTGCGTAAAATCAGAAAGATGGTGAACATCATCAGGCATTCGTACATTTCGTAGCCGGGGGGCATGTAGGTTTTCCATTGCGGAAAGGAAGTCATCCAGTCGGTACTGCCGGTGACTTCCTGAGCCAGTCGAGATAATTCCTCGGGACTGCCGATTTTTCCGACGGCGACGACAATGACCAGGACGGCCCCTAAGAAAATGAGAAAGGCCTGAAGAATATCACTATATACTACTCCGTAAAAGCCGGACGTGACGGTGTATAAGGTAGTAACGACGACCAGAATCAGCGAAGCGGCTGCGGGCGACAGCTGAGGGATAAAGGTGGACACAAAGAGTCCGGACCCCTTGACCAGGTAGGCAAGCATTCCGATGGTAAAGACGATTCCGGCGACGGCCGAGAGGATTCGGGCTGCATGCCCGCCCCAGTCTGTTCCGAAGCGGTAGGCCTGCCATTCGGCTCCGGTCATACAGCCGCTTCGGCGATGCCATTTGCCGGTCCAGGCCATTACAAAGACCAACCCGAGCGGCACTCCGCCGCGAAATTCGAGGAAAAGCCCCCGCGGTCCCAGCAGAAACAAAAGGGAGGTAATCAGCATCGTGCCGGTCATATCCAGCGACCAGCCCATGCCGGAGATGCCGATGGCCCACCAGGGCAGGGATTTTCCGGCCAGAAAGTATTCTTCCATCGAGCCGGAAGCGCGTTTCTGCAGGAAGAAGCCCAGGCCGATCAGGGCCAGAAAATACAGAACAATCAGGATATAGTCGAGGGTTGTCAAGTACTGCATAGGATACTCCTCATCCATTCTTGCTGGTTTGCTTGAGGGGTTATCGATTCATGGTTTGGTCGATTGTCTTAAGAAACTCCGTCAGGTATTTGTCGTAATGCGGGCCGGCCTGGTTTCGCGTCTGGACGATAATCAGACGGTTTTCGAGGTCCACGCGAAAGACAGCGGAGGAGGCGGCTCCATGGCCGACAACACGGGAGCTGAATAGATACGCTCGGCCGGTTTTATCGGCATCCGGGTTTTCTGCGGGCATCCAGGTCATTCCGATCCCCCAGTCTTTCTGGACAGCGGGATAATACGTATTTAAAGGACAGGGCAGAAGCCGCTGGAGGGTTTTTTCGGAGAAGAACCGTCTGCCGCCGCAGACGCCGCCGTTGAGGATGAGCTGGCCGATGCGGGCGATGTCCATCGGGGTGCTGGTAGAGCAGGTGGCCATATCATCAAGGACGGTATGGCTCATCCCGAGGGGCTCAAAAATCTGTTCGTGCATCAGCCGAAAAGCGCTTTTGCCGGCAATCATCTCCATCGCTTTGCCGGCCAGGTCATACCCCATCCCGTTGTATTCATGCACTTGCCCGACAGGCAGCTGCGGGGCGGCCAGGGCCAGAGCATTTTCAAGCCAGGGATTGTGCATCCCGCCGAATTCGTAATGACCGCTCAGGCCGGTTGTATGGGTAAAACAGTGACGGAATGTGACGGCTTTGGGACCTTCGACAGACCAGTCCGGCAGAAAAACACCAACGGGCTGGTCGATGTCGGCCAATCCCTGCTCGACAAACTGGGCGAAAAGCATTCCGCTCATCAATTTTGTGATAGAAGCCATGAACATCGGGGTATCCACGGTCATGGGGGTGCCGTCCGGCAGGGAACCGAAGGCCTCATGAAAGAAGATGACTCCGTTTCGGGCCAGCAGGACGGCAAAAGGCTCGCGGCTTTCTTCGTACCATTTTTGACAGAGCTGACGGATTTGCTGGGGGGCGTCCGGGCTGAAACCGGCTTCCTGCGGGGAGCCGGGCCGAAGCTCAACCGACGGTTCCTGAGTCGGCGGCGGGGGCAGCAGTTTCCGGGCCGGCTCGGAAAGGTTGAGGATTTTTCGCTTCAATTGCAGGTGGAGTTCATCGTTGGCGATTTCAGGTGTGCGGGCTTTGGGGGGCAGATAATCAAATCGCTCCGGTTCGGAGAGAAAACCCAAAAGAACAGGACCGTAAGGGTCGGATTCGAGGAATTCTACAAAGGCCTTTCCGGCCCAGGCGGCAAGGAGCGTCTGGTTGGCCTCCCAGGCAGAGCGGGACAGCCCCAGATTCTCCAAGAAATCGACTTGAGCATGAGGTTTGCCGTGCCAGGGGTGCCACCAGGGACGGGAACGATTATAAAGGACAAAACGGGTATCATTTCTCCAGGGATGCGAATTGGGGGGGATTGCATAAAACGTGGCTGAATGTCGGATGAGGTGTCCGTCCGGCAGTTTCAATTCGGCATAGGCCAGATAACGACCGGATTTTTGACAGGAAACTGTTTCATTCAAGGCACTGTCAAACCAGCGGACGGAAGGTTTTTCCGCACCGGTCAATTTCTGGACTAAATAGCTGTCAGACCACATGAGGGCCGGGAAAGAGCCGCCGGCTTCAAAAAGATAACCCCATTTGCTTTCCGGGACTAAAGCCAGATTTTGAAGGGACCGAATTACCTCGGAATCAAGATTAGCGATGTTTTGAGTACGGGTTGCAGAAAGTGACTCACTCTGTTTTTGAGCAAAAGAAACATAACAATCTGTATAAAAAAGACTTACAAAAGCAATAAGGGTGAAAAACCTGGGTTGGCGTTTCCCGCAAGCATCTGTCATGTTAAAAAACCTTTCATTCTTTAAAAGAAGTAAAGTACTTTATCAGGTCATTATAGGCGTTTTTTATCAAAAGAAAAGAGTTTTTTGGAATCTTTTTTGAAGAAATCTCAAAAAAACTGAGGAACTCGGCAAAAAACAACGGAAGAGCAAGAATTTATGTAAGATATTAATATATATCGACTTATGATTTTTCTTCTTTTAGGTTTCAGTAAAGTATTTTATTATCGGAGCTGGACAGAAAGATTTGTAAATGCTTTTTTCTCAACGAATTGCATTTGATTTCTTAAAAATTTTTAAAAAATGCAAAAAATTATTGACAAATATCTTATTTTGATGATAAAGTACTTTAGTAGTTTTTGAGTTTTTTGAAGGGAAAAGGAATGAAGAAACCATCCATGCCGCAACTGAAAGACATCGCTTCCGCCGCCGGCGTATCTATGGCGACTGCGTCCATCATCCTTCGAAACGGAAACGGGCGTTTTGCGGAGGAGACTCGACAGCGGGTTCTGGAGGTGGCCAAACGGCTCGGCTGGCGGCAGAACCTGCTGGTGCAAAGCATTCAGACCGGCAAGACACGCACGATTGGGGTTTTGATCCCGCCCTTTGACTCGTACTGGACGAACGTACTGACCGGAATCCATCAGGTGCTGACCGAAGCGGATTATATGCCGATTACCTTGTGGGTTGGGGATGGGGAACGGTTTGCGGATGACGGACAAGGGCTTGAGCAGATTCACAAACTGGTGGACCGGCGTGTAGAAGGGATACTGGTCTGGCCGGACTTTGCGGCCTCTTATAAAGATTATTTCCGTGAACTGATTGAGCGGGGCATCCCGCTGGTGGTTGTAGACCATGCTTTGGAGGACTGCCGGCTGGCGGATTCCGTTCAGACGGACGAAGAACTGGGCGGCCGGCTGGTGGCGGAACATCTGCTGAATCTGGGACACAGGAATATCGGATGTCTTACTGAATTTGAAAAGGATGCCCGAAGCTGGCAGCTCCGCCGGCAGCGGTATTTTGAGTTTGCGCTGCGAACGCTGGCCCCCGATGTGCGGTATCGGGTGTGGCACCTGAAAGAGGAAGGGGGCAATGCGATTCAGCTGGCTAAGGAAATATTGCTGATGAAGGACCGTCCGACGGCGATTTTTGCCGAGACGGACCATTTGGCTTATGATTTGTATCTGGCGGCGGCGGATTTGGGGGTTCGTATTCCCGAAGACCTGTCGGTAGTCGGCTTTTCCGATTTGGATTTTTCCCGACAGATGCGTCCTCCGCTGACGACAGTTCGTCAGAACGGCATTGAGGTGGGCAAGTGCGCCGGCCGGGCCATTGTTCAGCGCGTTGAAAAAGAAGTAACAGGACCAGCGGCAACCATTCGGGTCAGCTGCGAATTAATCGTTCGGAATTCTACGGCAAAACCTTCTTGTTAGGTGAAAAAATGCTTTTTGTTGATCGGCAGGAAAGGAGAATGATGATGAAGAAGAGTTTGAGGATGCAGTGGATTGTGAGCGTCTGTTTGGCGATACTTTTCTGCGGGGCGTCGATGGGGGCTCAGAAGGTGATTGAGTGGAAGTTTGACGGCAGTCTGGCCGACAGCAGCGGCAATGGACTGGATGGGATTGCGTTTGGGACGCCCGCTTATACGGCCGGTGTGAGCGGACAGGCCTTTGTGTCAGACGGGACGAATTGCGTGTACCGAACCGGCATCAGCACGGCACTGCTGCCGGTCCTGGCTGCGGATACCTGGAGCGTCAATGTCTGGGTGTATCCGACGGAAAATCCGCGAGACTGGCGGACGCTTTGGTGTTTGGGTGAGAAGCCGGATGCGAGCAAAAACTCGCGGGCTGTTTATGCGTCCGGCTATGTCGATTATGGCGGACTGATTACGTTCGTCGGAAGAACAACCACAGCAACCACCTATATTTCTTCGATGATTCCCTGGGATATTAACCAGTGGCAGATGATTACAACGACTTACGACGGGCGGATTGTTCGCATTTATAAAAACGGTGTTCTGATTGCGATGAGGAATACGACATTCATGGATGCACCGGGAGAAGTTCGGATTCCTTCCAATCCCTGGAATTCCTATGATTTCTTCATCGGACGGTTTGATGAGTTCACGGTCTGGCGGGGCGTCCTGACGGCGGATGAAATCCGGAATCTGATTGTTCCGGGGGTTTTGGCGGAAGTTCCGACCACCCGTCAGGTGGCGTATTACAAGATGGAGAATCCATCCGGCTTTGTGATGCCGGATTATTCCGGGCTGGGCAATAACGGACAACTGTGGGGATATACGGACCCCATTTCGGATTGGCTTGCCGAAGGATACAGAGGGGATGCTTTGTTGTTTGACGGCCACCAGAAGATTGATTTGCCGTTTTGTGTTTCCCAGCCGGTCAATTATACGGTCAGTTTCTGGTTCAAATCCGGCGAGCAGCCGTATTGGACAGCGTTTTATTCGGAAAAACAGGTGTCTGATCCCGGTGGCGGACTGGCGAAAGGTACACAATTTCTGATTCGTGCCAACAATGCAGAACTTCAGGTCATCAGCAAAGAAAGAGATTATAATACGTTATTTTTGATAAAAGCAGACGCCTCGGCCTATCTGGACGGACAGACGTGGCATCATTTGGCGGTCGTTGCGGACGGCGAGGCAGCGAAGGCAACGTTATATTTGGACGGGCAGGAATTCGCCTGGGCGGATTATCCCCGCAGCTCTCACAAAACCCGAACGCTGTCTGCGGCTATCGGCTACAGTTGGGCGGATGATGGATTTCTGGGGGAATGGGGAGAGCCCTATATCGATGAAGTGACGATTTGGAATGGGGCCCTTACTCCGGCGCAGATTCAGGCGCTGGCAGCCCGTTCGAATCTCAATAACGACCTGAAAGTGGATATGACCGATGCTGCCGCGGTCAGCGCAGACTGGATGGAAGATACCGTTCTGGATCCGGGCGAGTTGCTGGTGGCCGATGATATGGAAGGGACGCTGGACCGCTGGAGTGTTTATGCCAGCCCCCGCTACAGCGGCACAGGCACCATCAGTCAGACGAGCAATGCGTATGCGGGCAATTACGCCCTGCGGTGGGATTATGTGCTGCCGGCGACATCTCCGGCGGACCCGAACAATTACACGAGCATCCTTTATGACTTCGGACAGGTGAAAGATTTGTCCGGTTTTCAGAAGGTTTCTCTGCGGCTGTATCGGCATCAGAATAACAGCGAGGAAGATATTCTTTTCCTGAAGTTTATCGATGAAACTATGCAGGTTAAAGCGGAGCAGTGGATTGTCGGAAGCGGCGCGACGGTCCAGCCGGTTGATCAGTGGTCCGAATGGGTGATTGACCCGAATTCGCTTCTGGGACCCGGCGGTGTCGGCACAGCAGACGAAGGAGACTTGACGGAGATTCGCTATATTCTGATTGGTACCGGCAGCAGCGATCGGACGGACGCCCGTTCAGGCCGAATCGATATCGATGAGTTCAGGTTTATCCGGGAGCCGGTTTGTTCGGGAATCCCGCAGGCGGATTTGAACAAGGACTGCAAGGTGGATATGGATGATTTGTTTATCCTCGTCGAGGAATGGCTGCTGGGGATTCAATAAAAAAATTCTCGGAGGGCGGGGCGGAAAAGGAATCCGTTCCGCTTTCCGAAAAGACAAAATCAGGAGAGATAATCATGCGAATTCGAAAGGCCTTTACATTAATTGAGCTGCTGGTCGTGATAGCGATTATTGCCCTGCTGCTTTCGATTATCGTCCCCTCCCTTTATAAAGGACGCGAATTGGCACGGATGGCGGTCTGCGGGACCAATCTGAAATCTTTGGTGATGGCGGCACGGCTCTGGGCGGATGACAACAACGGATATGCAGTGGCGCTGAAATGGTGGCGAGACCCGATGCACACCCACCCTAACGGGCAGGTGGAAGACAATTCCAAGGTTTCACTGATGCCGTATCTGGCCGCCTCCATCAAGAACAAAGGCGATTCTCTGGTCTGTCCGAGCGCTGCAAATGTCAAATTTTATGCGTTGAGTGAGGATTACCAAACCCAGGGACATGAGCAGACTTTTACCTATGCCGTAAACGGGTATATGGTTCTCAATTACAACAATCGAACGCCCGGAGTCATTGACGGTCCTCGCTATGATGAGGTGGGCAGCGGACGCGAGAACGGTCCGCGAACGGCCAAAGGCGGGTATATGTACTGGGATGAGCGGGGGTCCACCAAACTGTCCACGATTCGCAATCCGGCACGGACGACCTATTTTATGGACCATGAATATTATTTCATCGCCCGCTGGTTTTTTGACCCGACTCGGAAACCGGAAGAGATTCAGAGCGACCAGCGGTTTTGGTTCCAGACCCGGTGGCATCAGAAACGTCCTGCGGATATTTACGGCATCGGGATGATCGGCTGGGTGGACGGGCATGTGAGCCGCGAGCCGAGGGACTTTGCAGAGGTTGTGCCGAACAGTGAATCCGGACGCCGCTGGACGATGTACTTCTACGGCCAGTAGCGGCTGCTTTCCGGCCGATTCGGAGGAGCGGGAAGGTGTTTTGCCCTAGAGTCATCCTGGTTCGTCTGCTGATGCTTTGCCTGCCGGCCGCAGCCGCAGGCGGGGCGGAGGTGACGTTCGATGCTGATACGGTCTCGCATCCGTTCGGCGGTCTGGGGGCGCAGATTTGGGCCGGCGACAATTCCATCACACCGCTGCTGACTTCGCTGAAGATTCGCTATGTGCGGCTGGAGGCGACTCCGAATTGGGCCTCCGTTTCGCAGACGCCGCCGACCGACGGGCTTCGCTCTTCCTTTGACCAATATGTGGCTGCTAATTACGGCTCCTCTCGGCTCAGTGCTATGCAGAATACCTGTCAGCTCCTTCGCCAGCTCGGAATTGCCGCGGTGTTTAATCAGTTTCATTATCTTTCTGCGTGGAGAAACGTCTGGGGGGCTTTGAAACCGGAACACCACCAGGATGTTGCCCTCTTGTGGGGGGCGCAGCTGGCTTATCTGCGGTCTTATGGAATTGTGCCGGAGTATGTGGATTTGTTCAACGAGCCGGAAGGGACGTGGAACTGCCGGGTGCCGCCGGAACAGTATAACGATGTGCTCAAGCGGGTCCGGCAGGAACTCAATGAGCGGGGCTTTGAATCCGTTCAGATTGTCGGGCCGGGGCTGGCCTATCTGGACCATAACGGCGGCGGGGCTCTCTGGGTGGGGGCGCTGGATGAAACAGCCGTCGCTTCCTTAGGGGCGTTTGCGACTCATGCCTGGGATGAGACGTTCCTGCAGGGGTGCGGGCCCGAATTCCTGCGGCAGCGGTGGCAGCCGTTTTATGCAGCGGTACGAGCGAAAGACCCGCTGGGACAAAAGCCCATATTTGTAACGGAGTATATGACCGGCAATCGTATTTTCCACGGGGTTGAGTATCCTTCGCCCGGTTCTGCTTACACTTATTCGGCGTCGGACACGGTTCCGTTTGCCGTTCGGGTGTTTGAGAACACGCTTTCACTGCTGAACGGCGGGGCGTCGGTCCCCTTTGTCTGGGAGGCGGCCGATCAGAGCTGGTCGGATTCAGGCTGGGGGCTTCAGCGCCGGGCGGCGGACGGAAGCGTCAGGCGGCCGGTTTATTATGCTTTAAGGATTTTGACGGATTTGGTTCCGCCCGGGGCTCAAGTCCTGTCGGCAGGACCGCAGGAACAGGGGATTTACTGTGCGGCGTTTCGTTATGACAAAGGGATTGTTTTGGCGGCGGTGAACGGTACGGAAAGCTCGCAAAGCCGTCTCGTTCGCCTGAACAGCTCTCAGCCCAAAGAATGGGTTTGTGCGCTGAGTTATTCCGCGGAGGGAATCGGGGACGGAAGCCGTTTTCTTCATTTGGCCGAACCGAATTTGATAGAACTGACTCTGCCGTCTGATACGGTGCTGACGGCGGCCTTTGAATTTTCGCCGAATCAGCCGCAGAAGGTGCTGGAATGGAAATTTGAGGGCAGCCTGACGGATTCCAGCGGCTGGGGGAATGATGCAACAACAGCCCAGGGCGGTTTTCGGTTCGGCAAAGGGCGAATCGGGCAGGCCCTGTCGCTGGACGGCACGGAGGTCTTGATTGAGTTGGTGAATGGAGCCAATCTGCCGCTGAATGCCGACGATGACTGGTCGATGAATCTGTGGGTTCGTCCGAATGCGTCGATTTCCATCGGCGGAGATTATCATGCGCTGGCACTGGCGGCCTTCGGGACGAACAGCTGGTCCAAAAACGGAAACGCCCGAAGCATCGGCAACTGGGGATGGGGAAAGGGAATCAGTTTTTACAGCACGACAATGGTGCCGACGTATGCAAATGTTCCCTACGATGCGGGCGTCTGGCAGATGATTACGATCACCTATGAACATGCTCTCTGGCAGCAGCAGGGCACGGATACTACGGGCCAGGCCCTGAAGATTTATAAAAACGGAAATCTCATTGCTTCGTTTAACCCGCAGGGACGATACTACACGGGGGGATTTCGCACGGCGGATAACCGTGTTTCCATTCTGCCGGTAATTCCGGACCAGGCGCCGAGGCGGTTTGCAGGAAAGCTGGATGAGTTTGCAATCTGGAAGGGAGTTTTGTCGCCGGCGCAGATTCTGGGGATGGCGGTTCGCCAGATGCCGGCAGCGGATTTATCCGGAGATGGAGAAATTGATCTAAACGATTTGCAAGTGCTGTGTACTTATTGGCTTGAGGAGGGTTCTGACTATGCGGCAGACTTGAATAACGACGGAATTGTCAATTGGGAAGATTTTCGTGTGTGGAGTGTGTGGAGAAATAATCCGGAAACCTTTTAACCTTTTTTGGAGGAAAGAAAGATGAAGAAGTGTTTGGCAATTTTGATGGTTTTGGGCTGTATCGGTCTTGTTCAGGCGACGTTCGTGACGGTTGTGGATAACTTTGAAGGATATGCCGACAGCGCGGCTTTGAATGCGGCCTGGGTGGTCAATCCGAATTCAAACATAACCAGCGAAACACTCGAATCAGTACTGAACGGCAAGTGTATGCTGATTCAGAACAATCAGAACTCGCCCTATTATGCTCAGACCAAGTATGCTTTGCCGGGGGCTGTATGGCAGGTTCATGGGGTTAATCTGACCTATCCGGGATATTATATGATTAAGATGACCTTCGCGGTTCCCAAAAACGATGGCGTTGCACCGTGGGGGACACTGGGCGGTTCCGGCGGCGATGTGTTCCTGAGCATGTTTGACTGCTGGGGACAGAAGGTGTTTGGAGCCAGCTACCCCGGCGATGTGACCCCCAGCGGCACAGGGTGGCCGAATGGGATAGTCTGGGAGATGAATTTTGCCGACTATACGGTTCCGGGAATGAATCTGGAGAACGTGATGTATATCACAGTTGGGTATGATAAGACGTATTATGGCACCGGAGCCCTTTTTGTGGACGACATTACTCTGGTTGGGATTCCGGAGCCGGCTACATTGGCTCTGCTGACCGTCGGGGGATTGATGGTTCTGCGCCGCCAGCGGTAAAAGATCCCGAATTGTTTGATGACTGAACTGAAGGCAAAAAGCCGTCTTTCCAGATGGCTTTTTGCTTTTTTAAATGGTGAGAAATCGCTTTTTCTGAAAAACGGGGTACTTATAAAAGATATAACGGATGTATATAGTCCAGAGTAGGGTGCATCAACAAGGGTTTTGATCTGGAAAAGTGATTTTTTTGGTAAAAAAGAATCCTTTGGGGATAAATAAGTTGAGAGGGAGAGGGACTGTCAAAGGGAATCGTGTAAATGCAGGAAGAAAAGGAACAAAATCAGGAGCAGTTTTTGCGTCTGCTGATGCTGAATGATAAGCGAATTTACGCTTACATCTTATCCTTTGTCCCGAATGCAGCGGATGCGGATGATATTATGCAGGAAGCGTCAGCGGTGATGTGGCGGAAATTCTCCTCTTTTACCCCCGGGATGGATTTTGTGGCGTGGGCTTTAACGATTGCCCGGTACCAGATTCTTTCCTATTTCAAGAAAAAAAAGAGCAGGAAACTCTGTTTAAGTGAGGCCCTTGCCGAATCGCTCGAACAGGAGGTTGTCCGGGCACTGCCGGAGATGGACCTGCGGATTGGTGCAATGAAAAAATGCATTGATAAACTTACCCAAATGGATCGGTATATTCTCAAGCTCCGGTATGAGAAGGACTTAACACTGGAAAATATCGGGGCGCATATTTCCAAGTCCACGCGGGCGACTTATTACGCTTTGGTTCGAATTCATCGGTTTCTGCTTCAGTGCATCAAACAAACTCTTGCCGAGGAGGCGGCTCGATGAGTTCTTTGCCGAATGAATTCTATGACTGGGTTTTGGCGGAGCTCTACGGGCTGGCAACCGACGAGCAGACCTCTCAATTGTCGGCTCTTCTGGAAACGAGTCCCCAAGCCCGTCGGGAATACATCGATTTTCTTTGTGTGTATGCGCATCTCCATCGGCGAAAAGGGGCTTCTTTGTTCCTCGAAGGGACGCCGGATGATTCTCTTCTGAATGAAAACACTTGGCAGCTTCTGGCGGAAGAGGAAAAAAAGGCAGAGGCGGTATGTGTGGAGCGCTCTCCGGAAGAGCCGGTTCGCGCGGCGGAGGCTCCGACGGTTTCTGTACGGACTCCTGTGAGCAAGTTTTCCGTCTATTCGCTTCTTGCATCTGCAGCGGCTTTGATTTTTCTGATTGCTTACGCATATCTTTCTCCGCTTCGAACCAATGGAGTAACGGTCGGACGTCTGCAGCGGACAGTCAATGCCGTATGGCGGGATGCAAGCGGCCGTCATCTGTCCGACGGCAGTGAACTCTATCCGGGGCCAATGCATCTGGTTAAAGGATTGGCGGAAATTGTTTTGGAAGGGGGGGCAACGGTTCTTGTGGAAGGACCGTCTGCCTTTACACTCGAGACCCCGGTCCAGATGTACCTTCAGGAAGAACGCATTGTCGCATCGATGAAGGGGGCGGGAAAACAGGCCTTTGTGGTGCGTTCTCCGACAGCCAGTTTGGTGGACTATGGAACAGAGTTCGGCGTCTACGTCCAGCAGAATGGACAGACGGAAACTTATGTCTATGAAGGGTCTGTCCAAATCCGCGATTCTTCGGACCCGGTGAAGTTTGCTAAAAGTATGCTGCTGAAGGCCGGTCAGGGAGCGGCGGCGGATGAACAGGGACGGCTGGCGGCAAAAGCCGTGAATCCCTATCATTTTGTTCGTCCTTCGGAGGCGGAGGTCTTCGAGCAGGCATCCAAAATCGGCGGCTATTACCGGTGGCGTTCGTGGGTGTACCGGCTGCATCGGGAAGACCCCTCTCTGGCGGCGCATTACTTTTTTGAACGGGATTCGAACAATCCGGAGCGGCTTATCAATGCAGCCGGCGGCGGAGCCGAGCGGGAGGGGGTATTTGGAGATGTCAGTCGAAATAAACCCGCTTGGGTCAGCGGACGCTGGCCGCAAAAAGAGGCAGTGCGGTTTGAACGGGGGAAAAATCAGGTTATTTTGATTGGACCTCAAGCGGGTCTTTCGTTTGGGTCGCCGCTGACGATTTCGACATGGGTCTATTTCCCGGACAATCAGCATTGGGGCGGGCACTTGATTTCCTGCCGAGAAAAACATCGGGTGAATTATCAGTTTTCCCTGTTTGATGACCGGTATGTTTACAATTATCAAAAGACTCGGTTTGAGTTTCGTCAGTATGACGGGGCGGGGAAAGCAGGTTTTTACAGCCAGCCGTTCGTGCCGCAAAGCGGAGTTTGGTATCATTTTGCGGCGGTGTATGACGGAAAAGAACTTCAGATTTATGTGAATGGAGATTTGTTCCAGACGGCTCCCTATGAAGGGCTGAAGGAGACAGAGCCGGCGGAGATTATTTTGGGGGCGATGAAGATTGACGGGTATGTTCTGCCGGAGGGAGATTTTGACGGGGTCGTGGATGAACTGATGATTTTCCGCCGGTGTTTGACGAGCGGGGAAATTCGGGAATTGTATGAGAACGGTAAACCGTAACTTGACTGAGGAAAGAGAAATGAAGAAGGTGTTCAAGTCCGGCCGTCGCGGGGGGTTTACGCTGATTGAACTGCTGGTTGTGATTGCAATCATCGGGCTGCTGCTGTCGATCATTATTCCGGCGATTGGGAAGGCCAAAGACATCTCCAAGCGGATTGTCTGCAGCAGCAATATTAAGCAGATCGGTGTAGCCCTGCGGACCTACAGCCAAAGTTATAATGACAGGCTGATTCCAATGTATCACTTGGGCGGAAACTATGCAGGGAATCAATATGACCCTTCGGCGTCCGGCACAAGCGGCGGTGTGACTAATGTAAAGCCGCAGCCGTATAATGCGGTCATTACCCATCAGGGCAGTCTGCTGCTGAGCAACAGCCGGCCTCGCCCGTTTCATTTGGCGGTCTTATATGATTTGGATTATTTTACCGAGCCGAAGGCCTTTTATTGTCCGGCTCAGCCGCGGATCACGGATTATCCGTATCCCTATTATTATGAAGCGTACACCGAGCGGGGCTCCTGGGGGACCTATGTGCCGACCTACGGCGGACATGCTTTTGTGAGGACATCCTATAATTACTGGATTTACGATAAGAAGTTTTTCAGTCAGTTGGGCATTCGGCCGGTGGTAGTGGACAACCTGCAGGAATGGGAGGTGATTCCGCATCGGCAGAATCGCAGCCTCAGTTCCGCTCCGCAGGGCGTTTCCGCCCTGTTTGGCGACGGACACGTCAGTTTCTGTATGGACCGGAATATTTTCAGTGCAGAGACGTGGAACAACCGAAATCGTGCCGGGGATGGATATTCCAACGGTCCGGGAGATGATGTGCAGACATTTGAGAAGATTTTGCGGGCGATTCAGGGAGACCAATAACAGCGTAAAAAACCGTGTGAAGTGTGGTGTGTGCGTAGTGAAGGTGTGGACCAATCCGTCTTTGTGAACCTGCCGCAGGGCGGATGAAACCAAATAGGCAGGTACGAAAAATGTGGAGGAAAGATGATGAAAAAGATATGTGTTTTGGTCTTGGCTTTTTTGGCAGTTCCGGCGTTCTCAGACGTGATTACGCTGACAGCCCCGGATACTCTGGGGCAGTCTTCCTTTAACAGCGGGCTGCATTGGAGCGACGGCCAGCCGCCGAATGCGGCCAATGATTATGTAGTGAGCATTGCTCAGCTGCGGACTCCCGCGGATGGAGGCAGCTATGTTTTCGGCGGCAATTCGCTGACCATTAACACCGGCGGGATTCTGATGTACAAAGGAACCGGTACGGCCGGCAGCATCACGGTGAATAATCTCATCGGCAATGGGGGCAGCGTAATTGACCATCGCAATGGTGTGGGAGATGTCTGCAACTTGTATGGAAACATCTCTATTATTGCGGATTCGGTGATGTATGCCAAGCAGGGGCCGATTAATGTCTATGCAGCCATCAGCGGCAGTGCCAAAATTACGAACACCGGGTCGGATGGAGCCGGCAGGACCCTGACGTTTTATTCGTCGGCCAATACGTTTACAGGAAGCATCGTTAACAACGGACGGTTTGTGCTGGCGGATGATGCTGTGCTGCGGTTTGTGATTGGCGCAAGCGGCGTCAATAACAGCATTTCAGGGACCGGTCCCCAAAATGATTTCTATGGGGATTTTATCTTCGATTTGAGCGGAGCGGGAACGAATGTAGGAGACAGCTGGACAATCGTCAGCACGTCTGCGAAGACCTTTGGTTCTACCTTTAACGTAGTCGGGTTTACGGATGTGGATGGACTGATCTGGAAAAAGCATGCCAACGGCGTCTTTTATCAGTTTGATGAGTCCACCGGTGTGCTGAGCGTGATTCCGGAGCCGGCTTCGATGATGCTGCTGGGACTGGGCGGACTGCTGTCTGTGTTTCGGAAACGGTAAGAAGTGCCGGAGATGAATCAAAAGGATTTTAGCGGAGGAAGAAAGATGCAAAGGTTTTTCCTTCTTTTCCTGATGCTTGGGATAATCCCTGCCGCTGAAGCGGTTTTGATTGATGATTTTCAGGGGTACACAGCCGGGCTCATCCGGGACGGAGTGACCGGAGGAGTTTGGACGGAGATTACAGCCGGAACCTCTTTTGCAAGGATTGGGGAGGATGCAGGAAATCTTTTCCTGCAAACCGGATGGACAGGAGGCGGCCGCGGGGCTTTTCGTTCCATTCCTGCTGTTCCGAATACGTCTTCGGCCGTGACTTTATTTCTCCAGGTGTATGCCGGAAACAGTTTGCAGGATACGAGTTTCGGATTGGCTGATCAAATAACCACATCAGCGGCCAACTGGGGTGATTTTGAGGTTCAGATGGCTCTGGGAAACGGGGATGACAGCCAGCATGTCAACCTACGGGCTCGCGATGGAAGCACTGTGGAGACGTATCTGGCTTTGGAAATCGGCCGATGGTACAATATCTGGGCGGTTATCGACCAGACCAGTGACTGGTTTGATATGTATGTCACAACCGGCAGTGATTCGGCTGTTGGGATGTCTCCGATTAATCCGGATCCAATTAATTTTCGGAACGGGACCATAGCGGATTTGTCATATTTTCTGGCGCTTACGAACTACCGAGACTTCAACTATCGGATTGACAACATTTATCTGATGGATGGAGTGAATTTGGCGAATCCGATGATTCCGGAGCCGGCTTCGATGATGCTGCTGGGACTGGGCGGACTGTTGAGCGTTCTTCGCAGGCGGTAAAAACGGACAGAACCGGCGGTTGCAGTTGTTTCGAGTGAAACGTTCAAGAGACGGGCTGTTCTTGCCGAAAAGCTTGACAGCCCGTCTCTTAAAAGAAGGGGTGTTTTGTTTTTGACATCGGGGGGGAGAAAGGGGGCAGGAATTGGAGTAACAACGAAAACTTTTTGTGTAGAAAGGAACTCTGATGAAGAAGTTGGTTTTTCTGGGATTGTTTATCGGACTGGCCGTGTCCGTACAGTCGGCTCTCGTAGATGATTTTGAAAGTTATCAGCCGGGGGTGATTACGCAGGTAACCGGCGGCAAATGGGTGCCTGTTTACGGCGGTGCCGGTACGGACCCAGGGGCGGATTCGACGGTTCGGCAGATAGCGGTTGACCCGACGAATCCCTCGAATCGGGTGATTTATGTGGAAACCAACAACACCGGTCAGTATGGAATGTATGGGGTGATTCCGTCGGCGGATGCCGTCAAGGACGGCACGATTGGTACGTTGTTCTGTCAGTTTTATGTGACGACGACGGCACTGGACCAGTCCTTCGGCCTCACGTCGATTGATTCACCGACCAGCGGCGGATTTGCCAATTTTAACTGTCAGGTCGCTCTGGTGCGGGGAAACCTGCTGGTAAGAAACGGCGGCTCCTCTCAGACCGTCGGAACCTTCCAGGCCAATACATGGTATTATCTCTGGATTGTCGTAAATAACAGCAGCAATACCTATTCCGTTTATATCAAAACAACACCGTCTGCGGCCACGGCGGCAGACCGTGTGGCAACGGATTTCGCTTTCCGCACGAGTGGAACAGACGGAGATTTGGACCGGTTTTATACTATTGCCAACTATGGTTCCAACATCACGGCGGGCACACGGCTTCATTTTGACAACATTGTGACCAGTCCCGGCGAGAATCTGTCGGTGTATGTGCCCGGATCGGCCTATAATCCATCTCCGGTGAATGGGGCCACAAATGTTCTGCTGGATGCGGTGCTCAGCTGGAATACAGGTGTGGACCCGAACAATCCTTCACAGGTCAATCCGAGAATTACCAAACACTATTTGTATCTGCGTCATACGGACCCCAATTTTGTCGAAATGACGCCCGATTACAATTCCGGCCGGCGGAGCTGTCGGCTCTTATGTGCCCCCGACCGGGCTGGAAGCAGACCGGACTTACTATTGGCGTGTGGATGAAAGCATTAACAATTCTGCACCGACTGACCCCGGAACGATTCGAGGCGGAGTGTGGACCTTTAAGACCATTCCGGCCGTTCTGCTTATTCTCACTCACCCGAGCGAAGTCCGGGTGGACGGTTCGAATCCGACGCCGCCTCCGGCGGTCTTTACGGTGACATTCCGCAGTGAGCTCTCTGCGGCCCAGCCGACCTGGAAGAAATACGTGGACGGTATAAACGATACCGTGCTTACGTCCGGAAGCAAGTATTCGATTGCCTGGAACGATACGACGACGACGCTGACCATTAACAATCCGGGGCTCAGCGATCAGGGCTATTACTATTGCGTGCTGACAAATCTGACCGGAAGCACGACAAGTCAGCAGGCTCCTCTGATTGTCAATCGGCTGCTGGCGCGGTATGATTTTGAAGGCAACTTCAATGATTCCGTCGGGACTAATCACGGCGTGGGCCTGAATTACGCGAATCCGGGCTCCGGCGGACCGACGTTCGGCAATACCGCTCCAATTGACGGGATGTATGCTGTTCTGGACGGACTGGGTCAATATATTGACTTGGGATCCGATGCGTATCCAAAGTCCGGATTTGCGAACGGAATGTCGGAAGGCACAGTTCTGTGCTGGGTGAAGCCCACGCAGGCCGGCACAGTGCTTCTGAACTACAACGACGGGACGACGACAGGATTCGGCTTCTCGCTGAATACAGCTCCGAATGCTCGGCTGAACATCCGCGGTGAAGGTCTCCAGCAGGAATATCAGGAAATCGGTACAGCGGAGGGTCGCCCGGGGATGACCGGATTCAATCTCTATGACGGCCGGTGGCATTTGGTCGGGGCTTCCTGGAAAGAAGGGGAGTTTGTCCAGATTTACGTGGACGGCGAGCAGGTGGCTTCTGTAACCGGCGGCAAGCCGGACCAGTATCTGCCGTGGCAGCGAGGGTTGCTGATTGGCGCCAGTCGGACAGCCGCGGACCGGACCATTTTGACGAACTTCTTAGGCGGAGCCATCGACAATCTCCGAGTGTATAACTATCCTGTTTCAGGCACAGTGATTGCGCAGGAGTATGTGGATAAGACAGGTCTGAAACCCTGTTTGACGCCTTCCTTCACGGGCAATGCGTACAACTTTGTCAACACGATTGATTCATATTGCCGGGTGGATTTAGCGGACCTTGCTGTGTTTGTTCAAAATTGGCTGGCCTGCGGTCTGTATCCGGATTGCCGGTAAAAGTTTATAAAAGAGGCAGGCGGAGCAAAATGGACTCTGCCTGCCTTTTTTTTGTTTCAGTTGCGGCTTGCTGAAGTGAAGGAAGTGTGCTATAATGATACAAAATGATTTATTTAAGTCTTAAGTTGAAGAAATGGGGGTCTAAAAGAAAAGTCTTTTCTGAAAGAAATGTTCAATTCGCTTTCTGACTATGGGGGCTGGTTTTGTTTGAGAGATTCAGTCTCTCATACCCGGATGGAAACCAAGGAGAGGATTTTTAGAGGGGAATTATGAAAAAAATCATTTTGCTGGCAGCGGTTTTTTGGACGGTACCCGTTTTTTCCGCCACGATTACATTGGTTGCGGGGGATGCGATTGGGCAGTCTTCTTTTAACAGCGGGCTGAACTGGAGCAACGGTCAGCCGCCGAGCGCGGGCAATGATTATGTGGTGAGCATTGCTCAGCTGCGCACCCCGCCGGACGGAGGCAGTTATGTTTTCGGCGGCAATTCGCTGACCATTAACACCGGCGGGATTCTGATGTACAAAGGGACCGGCTCGACCGGCAGCATCACGGTGAATAATCTCATCGGCAATGGGGGAACAATTATTGACCATCGGAATGGGACGGCCGATGTCTGCAATTTGTACGGGAACATTCATATTGCAGCCGATTCGATGATGTATGCCAAGCAGGGACCGGTGAATGTCTATGCAGCCATCAGCGGCAGTGCGAAAATTACGAATCCCGGTTCGGATGGGGATGGACGGACACTCACGTTTTATTCATCCGCCAATACGTTCACGGGAAGCATCGTTAACAACGGACGGTTTGTTCTGGCGGATAATGCCGTGCTGAATTTTGTAATCGGGGCCAGTGGGGTTTGCAACAGCATTTCCGGAACCGGTGCTCAAACTGTTTTAAATGGGGATTTTGCATTTAATTTGAGCGGGGCGGGGACTAATGCGGGAGACAGCTGGACGATTGTCAGTGCCTCGAATCGAACGTTTGGTTCTACGTTTACTGTAATTGGTTTTACGAATAAAGGCGGCGGCGTTTGGGAAAAGAGTGCCAATGGAGTTACCTATCAATTTGACCAGAGCAGCGGAATGCTGACGGTTCTTCCGTCTGAAATCTATATTGACAACAGTATTCAGACCTATGGCGCTTTAAGCAATGCGACGGTCTATATGACAGGCACTTCGGAGCTGCATTTGACCGGTTCGAGCAGTCCTTTGACAAACAGTACGGTGCACCTGAATTCTTCGGATGCCTGGCTGTTTTTTGATTCGCTCAAGCCGTCTGCTGTAAATACGTCAACCTACCTGAATCAAATTAAGGTGAATGGAGCGGCTGCCGTTCTGAATACAAATATTCGGATTGTTGAATACGAAGAGGGAACCGTGGTTATCCCGCATTCGACAACATATCAGGCCCTGCAGGTGTTCAGCAATGTGAATTTCACCGGCAGCTCCGTAAATCTGGGCAATTATACGTATTACCGTTCGACGCAGCTGGGGGCGATGAACAACAATATCCGTTCGTTCCGGCTCAAGCGAGGGTATATGGCAACCTTTGCGGCCAATGACGACGGGACAGGCCCCAGCCGGGTCTATGTTGCTAAGGATGCGGACCTGTGGATAGGGGTGATGCCGGCGGATTTGGAAAATGATGTATCGTTTGTGCGGGTGTTTCCGTGGCGGTGGCCTTCGAAGAAGGGCTGGTGCGGCAGTGCGACGGATGCGGCGATGGTCAGCTGTACCTGGCGGTATGACTGGGACAACGTGGCGACCTCGACGCTGGATATGGAGTACGTGCCGATGCGGCACAATGCCAACTGGAACAGTTATTCAAATATCAACAGCAAGCAGAACTCCACCCATGTATTGGCCTTTAATGAGCCGGATAAAGAAGATCAGGCGAATATGACGGTCCAGCAGGTGATTGACGCATGGCCGAATCTGACGGCCTCGGGGCTTCGGCTGGGGTCGCCGGCGCCGAGCGACGGCGGCTTAAGCTGGCTGTATGATTTCATCGACCAGGCGGATGCACTGGGGCTGCGGGTGGATTTTGTGGCAGTTCATTATTATAAGAACAACTGGACGGCGGACCAACTGGAAAGCTGGCTGCGCGGGATTCATCAGCGGACGGGACGGCCGCTGTGGATTACCGAATTCAATAACGGATGCAACTGGACGACTCCGCATCCGACCTATGAAGAGAATGCCGCCAAGATTGATGAGCTGACAACCCGAATGGCCAGTCTGCCGTATGTGGAGCGGTATGCGATTTATCAGTGGTGCACCAATCGGGAAATGATTGTGGACGGAGCCCTGACACCGGCGGGAGTAGTCTACAGCAATCATCTGCCGCCGATGGCGAACTCTCTGGACATCAATTTTGAGTGTATCGGGTATTATCGGCTGGATGAGCAGACAGGGACAACGGCCGGCGACCTGTCCGGGAAGGGACGGTACGGAACCCTGACGGGCGGGCTGAATTTTGCGTCAAACAGTGTCTCCGGTGTTCTGGGACAGGCTCTTCAGTTTGACGGGACGGATGACTATATTCAGCTTCCGAGCGGTTTTTATGAATTTGACAACGGGTTTTCCGTTTCGTTCTGGGCATATCCGACAGCGGTGAAGAATTATGCTCGTTTTGTGGATTTGGGCAGCGGGCCGAACGCTGATAATATTATCGTGGGGCGTTACGGCACAACCAATGACCTGTTTGTGCAGGTTTTTAACGGATCCGCAGGCGGGACAGCGGTTCGCGCGGCCAATGCGCTGGAACTGAATGTCTGGCAGCATTTCGTTGTGAGCATCAGCAAACGTTCCTCTAACAATGTGAAGATTTACAAGAATGGTCAGCTGATTCTGACGGCGACGACAAGCATTCCGCAGAGTGCGATACGGACGGCGAATTACGTCGGGCGGAGCAACTGGACGGCGGATGCCTATTATCAGGGACTGCTGGATGATGTGCGGATTTATGATTATGCGGTGACGACCAGTGAGGCGGCGGCCTTATATGCCTCCGGGGGCAGCCGTCCCTACAGCAGTCAGCCGGCTGTGATTCCCGGACGGATTGAAGCCGAACAATATGACCTCGGGCAGTCGGGAGCGGCTTATTATGATACGACGGTGGGCAACAGCGGCGGAGCGTTCCGGACGGACGGGGATGTGGATATTCGAAGCATTTCGGATTACGGCAGCGAATATGCCGTGACGAACATTGCAGCGGGAGAATGGCTCCGCTATACGGTGAATGTGACGGAATCCGGATTGTACTGTCTGTATCTGCGGGCGTCCGCGATTGGGAACAATATTCCGGTAACTGTGAAGCTGGACAATGCGGTGCTGGGGACGATTTCGGTCAACAGCACGGGCTCTCCGGATACGTTTGGGACATTTATGCTGAATGATTTGCCGCTGGAAGCGGGGGCCTGGCGAGTGCTGGAACTGAGTTTTCCGTCGGCCGGTCTTGAGGTTAATTGGGTTGAGATTCGCAAGCAGCAGTCGCCGTGGAACGGAACGGCGGCCGTTTTGCCGGGTCGGGTGGAGGTAGAGAACTTTGACTTTGGCGGTCCCGGATATGCCTATGCGGATACAACGGTTGGCAATTCAGGTGGAGCATATCGAATATACGAGTCGGTGGATATTGTTTCGATTACGGACAGTGTCGCCGGTTATGCGGTGGATTCGATTGAAACCGGTGAATGGCTCACTTATACCGTCAGCAGCAGTGCGGCCGTGAAGGATTTGTATGTGCGATTGGCCTCGATGCAGAGCGGCGGGCAGATTCGGGTGTGGCTGGATGATGCCCTGCTGGCGACGGTGGATGTGCCGAATACCGGTTCCCTGGATGCCTGGCAGAATGTGGTTGTGCCGTCTGTTGCCCTGCAGGAGAAAGCAAGTGCGGTCTTAAAACTTGAGTTTGTCGGAAGCGGTTATCGGGTCAACTGGATAGACTTCCAAAGCCGTCTTCCGTATCAGGGGACCCCGATTGTTCTGCCTGGGATTGTTCAGTTTGAGGATTTTGACATCGGCGGGCAGGGGATTTCGTATTTTGACACCACTGGCGGCAACAGCTACGGGTCTTACCGG